>Ga0187843_10000004_pt1 | contig 217675 bp, 162 predicted proteins | sample SpaLakP09_SKY_43_FD_134516 | JGI IMG/M metagenome (GOLD analysis project Ga0187843, IMG submission 134516) | Oligotrophic lake water microbial communities from Sparkling Lake, Wisconsin, USA - SP09_SKY_43 | ecosystem: Environmental > Aquatic > Freshwater > Lake | place: USA: Sparkling Lake...
ATAACGCGTGCTGGACTGTGTTGGACTCGTTGTCAATAGGCAAAGCTATTGACTGCCTCGTCCGCCTTGCCAGCCCACGTTATGAGGCAAACGCATCTCACCCTATTTATGAAATGAGTTCTAAATGCTTTGCCTTCATGAGACAGTTGGAGCTGGCTGATGTAGTTGCGCCCATGCGTCTCAAGCGCAGCAACAACGCGCAAGCGGGGCGGGTTGGACAACGCCGCCAGCACTGCCAGCAAGTGATCGCCTTTGAGCGCATCTTTTCTTAATTTTTTTCATATGTGAACAATATCTTACCCATATCAGCGTGCAAATAACTTTTTGTATTTACTTTTTGCTGGAGCTTATCGGGCAAAAGGCACTGTCATGCTGTGGGAGCAAGGGTTTTCGCACAAGAGGAAAGAGTTGATGATGGGGCGGATAAGCTCGGACTGAGCCAGCTTATGGTGAATGTCTGTTTTTTTATACAAATACTATCGTACTCACACTTTGCTTGCCCAAGACCAACAGACTGCCAGCATAATACCTGCTGACAAATTACCCACTGACAAATGGCGGATGAGCTAATCTCCGCGACCTTATCTCAGGAGACAGCTCGTTGAAGCAGACTAGAGTACTTATTGCTGGTGCAGGCATTGCAGGTTTGACGGCGGCGCATGAGCTGGCCGAGCGTGGCTATTTGGTGACGGTGGTAGAGGCGCTGGCCGCGCCGGGTGGCAAGTCGCGCAGCATACCGGTAGAGGGTTCGGCAACGGCAGGCCAGCAAGAGCTGCCGGGTGAGCATGGCTTTCGCTTCTTCCCCGGGTTTTACCGGCATATCCCCGACACCATGGCGCGCATACCCTGCGTGCTGGCAGATGGTTCTTATGGCAGCGTGGCAGACAACCTGGCGCATACTACACGCACGCTGGCGCTGTCCAGGAAAGGGCGCTGGGAAGTGCCCAACCAGTTGCGCTCATCATCACGTGACGCGGCCTCGCTGCTGTCTTTTCTCTACGATCTTTTTGTGGGCAGCGGTGTCGATGTGCCGCGTGAAGACATGCTGCATTATGTGCGCTGCGTATTCACCATGCTGACCAGTTCAGACGAGCGCCGTTTTGGCGAATTTGAAAACATCTCGGCCTGGGATTATTTCCAGGCACCTTCACGCTCTGAGGCTTACCAGAAATATGTCATCAATGCCGTGACCCGCACCCTGGTGGCTTGCCGCGCGGCAGACATGAGCGCACGCTCCAATGTGGTGGTGGGCATACAGCTGCTCAGCGATATCTATCGCAGTTGTGCCGACCGGGTACTGAATGGCCCGACCAGTGAAGTATGGATAGCACCCTGGGTCACGCACTTGCAGCATCTGGGCGTAGAGTTTATCCAGGGTGTGTCTGTAGAAAATGTATTGTGGGATGGCGATGCTGCAAAGGCGCTGCAACTCAGCGATGGTACAGAACTGACAGCCGATCACTTCATCCTGGCGCTACCGCTGGAAGCCTTGCAGGCTCTCAGCAATGAAGACATGCTGACGAGAGCGCCGACTCTTTCCAGGCTGGATGAACTCAAGACCGAGTGGATGAATGGCATCCTCTTCTATCTCGGGCAAGACATAGAACTCAATCACGGTCACACCATATTCCTGGATGCGCCGTGGGCATTGACCTCGCTATGCCAGCAACGCTTCTGGCCACGCGGGCTGGCTCAATATAGCGATGGCACAGTGCGCGGCATTATCAGCGTTTGTATCTCTGATTTTGATGCGCCGGGTGAATACATACGCAAGCCTGCAAAGGATTGCACACCCGCAGAAATACAGGAAGAAGTCTGGCAACAAATCCTGGCGCATCTTGCACCGGCAGACCGGGCAGAGCTGGAAGCAGCGGGAGTGATCGCCTGTTCCATCGACCCATCACTGCGCTGGACAGAACATGGCATGGAAAACGATGCGCCGCTCTTCGTCAACACTGCCGGTTCATGGGCGGTGCGGCCTGAGGTGGATATAGGCATCAGCAACCTGTTTGTCGCTGGCGATTTTGTGCGCACTGCGACCGATGTGGCGACGATGGAAAGCGCGAATGAATCTGCGCGTAAAGCCGTCAACCGCATACTGACACTGACTGGTTCCAGCGCCCAGCCTTGCCAGATATTTGCAATTGAAGAGCCACAGGCACTGACGCCACTGAAAGTTATAGACAGGCTGCGCTTTGAAGCAGGCTTGCCGCATCTGCTGGACCTGGTGCCGGTATTTTCTGGCGAAACCATCGCCTGGCTGGGTGGCATGACTGGCCGCGTTGCCGAGTATTCTGTCAAGGCGGGCGACATCGTGCGCCAGATGGGCTGGGACCAGCGCCTGCCCGAGTTTGAATCCAGGGTCATGCGCTTTATCAACAACCTCAGCAGGGGCGTGGCACCAGTCTCCAAATGGGCCAGCAATGCACCTGACTCGACATCAGGAGCAGCTGAAGCACAGACCAATGCATCTGGAGTGAACTCCCTCATCAACGATGTCGTCGGCTCCATCAATGACAAGGCACTGGCTGACGACCTCGACAAATTGCGCGCCCGTTTGATCAGTGCGCTTGACCAGACCGATAAACATTTTCGTGAATACGGCGCAAGCCACCAGCGCCATCTTATCGATGGCGTGCTGGCAGACTCGCTATTCCAGTCCGGCAAGCGTTTGCGGGCAAGCTGCGCCCTGCTCTGCTCCATGCTGATGCGGCGCTTCTTGTCAGATGAAGCGGTACAGGTCGCCATCATCACCGAATCAATACACGCCGCCACCCTGCTGCACGATGACATCATCGACGAAGCCGACCAGCGACGCGGCCACCCCACTGCATGGAAAAAATATGGCGTCGGTGCTGGTGTGCTGGCAGGTAACCTGCTGGTCTCACGCGCTGTGCGCTCACTGTACCGTATAGGCTATAACGGCCTGGCAGATGACTTGTTTGAAGTCATAGAATCCATGATCGCCGCCGAATCCGACCAGCTATCAGGCCGCCGCAACCTGGAAGCCTGCGAACAAGACTACCTGCGCATCATCGACGGCAAAACCGCCGGCCTGTTCGCCTGGTCCTGCCGCGCTGGTGCCACCGTTGGCGGCTGCAATGCCGCCACAGTCACCGCCACCGCAACTTTCGGCCGCCACATGGGCCTGGCCTTCCAGCTCATCGACGACGTCATCGACCTCGCCCCCGATACCGGCGACACAGGCAAAACCCGCTACACCGACCTCAGCACCGGCCTGCTAACCTACCCCTTGCTACTGGCCCGCCAACGCGACCCGCAAGGTTTTGATGTACTGGCGGCGAATGGCTTTGCAGATGCCGCCGAGGTCAGTACATGGCTGGTCGCCAATGAGGCGCTGGAGGATACGCGGGCTGAGGCTACGAGGCAGATTGCGATGGGAGTGGATGCTTTGCTGCCGGTGCGGCATTCTGCGGCGAAGGCGGCCTTGATTGAGTTGGCGCGGGCTTCTACCAAGCGGTTGAGATAAGAAATTTGCAAATGCCTTCGTATTTGATTCGACCTTTACCTGCCCGCCTATGTTTGATACCCAACAAACACGCGCTAGCGTTTTGTGCATAATCTACTCCATCTCTTTTCCACCAAGCAGGCAATTTCACTATGACCTGGATTGTATCGTTGCTACTTGCGCTGCTTGCTGTCGCCGCCATTGTCGTTGGTCTTGCCTTCTATGGTGCGGCGCGCTGGGAAGATAAGACGCGGGGCTTGCTGGTGCGGCTGGAGAGTGCGCGCCTGGCGGCAACAACATCGCGATATAGCGCGCAGGAACTTGAACACCTGCCTGCACCGGTGGCTCGGTACTTTCGTACGGTATTAAAGGATGGCCAGGCCATCATTTCTGCTGCGAGTGTTACACATATTGGCAGCTTTAACCTGAGTGTGGCTGGTGAGCAGTGGATGTCGTTTACATCAACACAGCGTGTCATTACCCGCAGGCCGGGCTTTGTCTGGGATGCGCGCATTGCCATGGTGCCGGGTATAGCTGTTTATGTACATGATGCCTATGTGGGTGGTGAAGGTATATTGACCCCCTCCCTACTTGGCCTGTGGAGCATGGTGGACAAGATCAGCGCGCGCGATCTGGCGGAAGCTGAATTCATGCGCTTTTTTGCTGAGGCGGCCTGGTACCCTTCTGCCTTGCTCCCCAGCCAGGGGGTGCAGTGGCAGGCAGTTGATGAGCATACAGCCAGCGCGACGCTTGCCGATGGTGCGATTAGCGCAACCATGCTGGTCAGTTTTAATCAGGCTGGCTTGATTGAATCAGTGCGGGTTGAAGCCCGCGCTGCCTTGGTGGGCAAGCTTATCGTGCACACACCCTGGGAAGGGCGCTGGTTCAATTATAAGGAACGCGATGGCATGCTGGTGCCGCTAAGCGGTGAAGCTGCATGGCTTCATGCTGACGGGCGCAAGCCATATTGGCGCGGCACCATTACTGCATTGGCCTATGAATTCTAGACAGCTGGCCAGCCAGCGCATGTGGTTGCATGAGACAGGTAGTTCATAGCAGATGATAGCTGGCAAATGTTTGAGCTCGCCCGGGGAGCTGTGATACGTCTGTCAAATTAACTGTATATTGTTATGTCAGGGAAGTGTCGCCACACTGTAGTCAAAGGCTGCAATTACCTTGAAGTCATTTGGAGAATTTAATGAAGAAGAAAATCATCACCGCAGTATTGTTTGCATTAAGCCTGAACGCACATGCTGCCGATGCACCGCAAGCTGCTGCCAAGCCTGTTGTGACGATAGCCGCACTGGATGTACCACGCTATATGGGCACATGGCATGAAATCGCAAAGTTTGAAAATCGATTCCAGAAGAAGTGTGTGGCTTCCACCTCGGCAACGTATTCAGTATTACCGGAAGACAAGGTACAGGTCGTCAACCGCTGTCAGGACAGTGCTGGCGAGGTCATCGAGGCGATAGGCGAGGCCAGGCAGGTGGGCAATTCAAGTTCGCCGAAATTAAAAGTGCGCTTTGCTCCGGCTTTTTTGTCTTTCCTGCCTATGGTGTGGGGCGACTATTGGGTCATTGATCTGGACAAGGATTACCAGTTGGTTGCCGTCAGCGAAGCCAAGCGCGAGTTTTTGTGGATATTGTCACGCACGAAAAAAGTTGATAAGGAAAAGTACGGTGCTCTGGTCGCACGGCTGGTGGCGCAAGGCTTTGATGTAAGCAAGCTGGTGCCCACTAAACAGGAGTAGCAGGCTTGCATGCCAGTTTTTGCGCATGCCGGATAAAATAAACAGGCGTTGATATAATGCCCGCATGACATACAGCATCGTTTGGTTCAAACGCGATCTGCGTTTGCATGATCATCTTGCGCTACACACTGCAACCAGCAAAGGGCCAGTGCTGTGTTTGTACGTGGTTGAGCCATCCTTGTGGGCGCAGGCTGATGCAGCGAACCAGCATTACCAGTTCTTGCTCGAAAGCCTGCGTGAGCTTTATACAGCGCTACGCAAAAGTGGTGGTCAACTGCATATCCTGACGGGTGAAATCACTGAGGTATTTGCACAGGTCTTTGCCCACCAGCCATTCGCGGCTATTTATTCACACGAAGAAACGGGTAACAGTGTCACTTACCAGCGTGACAAGGCGCTGGCGCGCTGGTGCCGCGCGCAACAGGTGGAATGGCATGAGTTTGCCCAGTTTGGCGTGGTGCGTCGCTTGCGGAGCAGGGATGACTGGCAGGCCAGCTGGAATGCGCATAATGACTCGCCCTGTGTAGCGCTGCCGCCCTTAAGCGCCGCAAAATTTACACCGTTGACACCTGCAATTACACTCCCACGATTGCCACCTTCAGTACAGGACTTGCATCTGGAGCCTTACGATCCACCTGCACGCCAGCGTGGTGGCAGGCAGAATGGCTTGATGATACTGGATAGCTTCTTGCGTGAGCGCAGTCATCAATACCGGGGCGGGATTTCATCGCCCTTGTCGGCACCCACGGCTTGTTCGCGCCTGTCGCCGTATCTGGCATTTGGTTGTCTTAGTTTGCGGGAAATCGTGCATGCCACACGCGACCATATCGCCAGCTTGCCTGTAACGGCTGAGCGTCACAAGAAAGGGCTGGAAGCCTTTATCAGTCGCTTGTACTGGCATTGCCACTTTATTCAAAAACTGGAGAGCGAGCCAGAAATCGAATACCGCAATATGCATCGCGGCTATGATGGTTTGCGTGAACAGGAATTTAATCAGGCGCATTTTGAGGCTCTGATTTCTGCCCGTACTGGCTGGCCGCTGGTTGATGCGTGTGTAACGATGTTGCGGCAAACAGGCTGGCTTAACTTTAGAATGCGCGCCATGCTGGTTTCTGTCGCTGCCTATCCTTTGTGGCTGGACTGGCGGCCAGTCGGGCTTTGGCTTGCACGCCAGTTTTTGGATTATGAACCAGGCATACACTGGAGCCAGATGCAGATGCAATCAGGCACTACGGGGATGAACGTGCCGCGCATTTATAATCCAGTCAAGCAGGCCAGTGGCCATGATCCCCACGGGCATTTCGTGCGTCGCTGGCTGCCTGCGATGCGTCGCGTACCGGACACTTGGTTGTTTGAACCATGGCGCATGCCGCCAGATGTGCAGGCAGCTTGTGGTGTGAAAGTGGGTGTCGATATCCCTGTGCCTATAGTTGATCTGGAACAGGCTACTCGCATTGCCAAGACCCGGCTATTTGACTTGCGCAAGCAGCCCCACATGCAGGCCCCAAAATTGGCCGTCATAGAAAAGCACGGTTCGCGCAAAAAGACTCCAGGCAAGACACACCAGCAGACTGCATCCAGCAAACAGCCTGTCAGCCTGCAATTAGAGCTGGACTGGTGAGACGAGAACAACGGTTTCAGAATAAGGAAAGCGATGAGTCATAGTTCAAATGCTATTACAGCGCAAGCTCAAGAGACGAGCACGTCCAACACGCCGGGCATTGTGATTTATTGGTTTCGCAATGACCTGCGTTTGGCAGATAACCAGGCATTAATTCGCGCCTGCCAGCACGCTGAAAACCTGGTATTTGTGTATTGTCACCCATCCGCTATTTTGCAGGCACAGCGCTGGAACTTGCCGCACCCTGGGCTACATCGTCAGCGCTTTGTGGAATCTGCCTTAGCTGATTTAAGTCAGCAGTTACACGCAATGGGCAGCCAGCTACTGGAAGTCAGCATGAGTGCCGTGGAATTTCTGCCGCTGCTTGCGAGTGAACTAGGTAGTAAGGTGGTTTACTGCGAAGAGATTGCGGCACCTTTTGAGCAAGATGATATCTACGCATTACGCGCTGCAGGCTTAACTATGCATACGCACTGGCAATCTAGCTTGCTTGATCCAACAGATCTACCCTTCGGGGCGGATGCGCTGCCTGATGTATTTACGCAGTTTCGTACCCTTATCGAAGCCAAAGGCGTGCAGCCGCCCGCGCCGCTACCAGCACCGCAGTCCTTGCCAGCTCTGCCGGACAACTTTGGCCAGATTGCGAGGAAGTGGGCAATTGACTCACACGCTGCCCCGGTAAAGCCAAGTGCTGAAGCAGCATTGCTGAATGATGATCGTTCATCTTTCCCCTATTTTTTGTCGGCGTTTTCTGGTGGTTCAACTGCAGCTAACGCGCATGTAAAAAACTATTTGAAGCGTAAGCTACCGCATACCTATAAGCAAACCCGCAATCAATTGTCGGGGCTGGATTATTCGACCAAATTTTCTCCTTGGCTGGCGTCTGGTGCGATATCAGCACGCCAGATTTTTAGCGCGCTAAAAAGATTTGAAGCAGAGCGTGGTGCCAATGATGGCAGTTACTGGATCTGGTTTGAATTATTGTGGCGTGATTATTTTCGCTTGCTGCATCTCAAATACGGACGCCAGTTATATTTCGCAAAGGGCCTGACCGATTTGCCAATGCCGCCACATGATGCGGAAAAATTTAACGACTGGTGTCTGGCCCGGACAGGCAATGCGTTTATTGATGCAGCCATGACAGAGCTTGCAGCGACAGGCTATTTATCCAACCGCATGCGCCAGGTGGTTGCCAGTTATCTCATTCATGAACTGGCTTGCGACTGGCGGGCTGGTGCAGCATGGTTTGAAGCTCAGCTCATTGATTATGATGTGTATAGCAATCAAGGGAACTGGCTGTATATCGCAGGGCGTGGCACAGACCCACGCAATGGCAGGCGTTTCAACATCCAAAAACAAGTTCATGACCACGATCTTGACGGTAGATACCGACGCTTGTGGGGAAAACTTGAAAGCGACGCCAGCAATCAATGAGATGAGAAAAGCAAGCGCCGCAGTTCTGGCGGCGCTTGCTCATACGATCAGGGTTTCATTTCAGGTTTCGCCCGACATCTCAAGGGCCGACGGCCTTCCAGTTGCCACCTTGTATGGTCAGCATTACTCTCGCCTTTTCTTCCAGGCCAAAATGGTCATTTGCTGTGTAATGCAAGACGCCCTGGGTGATGGGGATGTCGATCTCGGATTCCATCGCATCTTTTAAAGCTGTACGGAATTCTGGCGTGCCGGGTTTGGCTTTTTTCAGGGCCAGGGGAATGACGCGGTTCAGTAGCAAGTAGGCGTCGTAGCCATGCGCTGCGAACTGATTTCTGCTGCCTTCGCCATATTGTTTTTCATAGCGATTGGTGAAGTCTGTGGCCAGTTGTTTGGACGGGTGGTTGTCTGGCAGCAGTTCGGGCAAGATGGCCAGGCCTGCGACGACGAAGGCGCCTTCTACGTCTTTGCCGCCCAGGCGTATGAGGTCACGCGAGGCTGCACCGTGTGTCTGGTAGATCTTGCCTTTGTAGCCGCGCTCTATCAGTGCCTTGTGTGGCATGGCTGCGCCGCTGCCAGATGCGCCTATCAGTATCGCGTCTGGCTTGGCAGCAAGTAGTTTCAGCGTCTGTGCTGTGACGCTGGTGTCAGGGCGGTTGAAGCGCTCTGTGGCAACAGACTGCAAGCCATTTTTACTGGCAGCGGCAGTAATTGCTTTGAACCAGGTTTCGCCATAGGCATCAGAATAGCCTAGATAGGCGTAGGTTTTGACACCTGATTTTTTCATGTGGTCGGCAACAGCATGAGCCATGAGCGGTGTCGATTGGGCGACACGGAATGTCCAGATGCCTTTGCCGGGTGCAACCTCAACAGGCGAGGTGGAGATTTGTGGCGTCTTGAGTTCAGACGCGACCTCTGCCAGGGCAACGGAGGCGGGTGTGGCAGTGGAGCCGACGATGACATCGACCTTGTCGTCAGTGATGAGCCTGCGGGCGTTTTTGCTGGACTGTGTGGTATCGGATGCATCGTCGAGGACGATCAGTTTAACTTTTTCACCGCCGATGGTCTCTGGCCACAGGGCTATGCCGTTTTTGGTAGGGATGCCCAGGCCAGATGCCGGGCCAGTCAGGGGCAGGCTGATACCTATGGTGATGTCGGCCTGGGCCGTGCTTGCGATTGTTGCTATCAGCAGGGCCAGTATCGTCGGTTTGATGTTGAATTGCATTGCTGTCTCCTGAATTATTGTTGGTATTGCAGATGCGGATGCGACGCGACATTGCTTTTCGCCATCTAAGCTTATTTGCTGGCCGGCCTGGCAATTTTTTATTGCAACGCAATATTGTTATGTCGGATAACAGTTATTCAATATAATAATATTTTGGATTGCTTGCAAGTGGGGATTTGGAATTTTTTGGATTTCGTGCTGGGGGTAGCCAGGTGGCCGTGAAGGTACAAAACCTGCGACGACTGCAAGTTTGTTTGTGCAGAAGGAATCCCTTACTTAGGATCTATACACAACTTCCCCAGCAAGGCGCGCAATTGCTGACGCTCTTTCACCGACAACTGCTGGCTGACCCTGTCATCATGTTCTTTCACGGCCAGTTTGTATTTCTCTAATTGCTTCTGGCCTTCTTTGGTCAGGTGCAGATTGTAGGATCTGCGGTCGCCGGAGTCCTGGCGTTCCAGCAGGCCAGCTTGTTCAAAATTGTCGATAATGGCTACTACGCCTGAGCGGGCTATGCCCATGACTTCCGCAAGGCGGGTTTGGGAAATGCCCGGGTTGTTGCTGACAATCACTAAAGATGAGAAACGCTGAGGTGTGATGTCGTAAGCGCCCAGACTGGCGCTGAAGTCAGCATAGATGGATAGCTGGGCGCGGCGCACGGCGTAGCCGGTCAGTTCGTCAAGAATGCCATAGTCTATGCCTTCTATACGGGCGTTGAAAGTGGGGAGCTGTGCCGTGCTGCTCTGGCGCTTCGGGGCTGCTGCCCTAGTCTTGGTTTGCGCTTTGAGGATGTCTGTTTTTTGTTTGGGCATGATCAGGCAATATGTGTGAGCTTGTTCTTAGAAGTATTGTACATGCTGCCTGTCTTGAATTAGCGAATTCACATTACTAGTGCGCAAGAGCCAGGCGTCTGGAAATTTGCAACAGTGCTTGTCTAATCTCGAATAATTGTTATACAGTAGAACAATATAGCCGTATCTAAAAACGTGCAGCATCGTTAAATTTCGGGAGGAAGACATGAAAGTAGTAATCGCCGGAGCCGGCATAGGTGGCCTGACTCTTGCCCTGATGTTGCATGAGCGCGGCATCGATGTTGAAGTGTATGAAGCAGTCAATGAGATCAAGCCGCTGGGTGTGGGCATCAATTTGCTACCGCATGCGAGCCAGCAATTGTGCCAGTTGGGTTTGGAAAACTGCCTGACTGAACTGGGTATCGAGACTTCATCACTTTCTTATTTCAACAAGTTTGGTCAAAAAATCTGGCAAGAGCCGCGCGGGCGTGCTGCTGGTTATGATTGGCCGCAATATTCCATACACCGTGGCGAATTGCAGATGACTTTGCTGCGGAAAGCCATCGAACGTCTGGGTGCTGGACGCATTCATCAGGGGCATGCATTCACCTCTTTTGAACAGGTGGCGGACAAGGTAATTTCTACTTTCACCAGACAGGTGGATAAGGCGGCAGTGCTGGTGGAGTCTGATTTGCTCATCGGTGCGGACGGCATACATTCAGCGGTGCGACGCTTTTTATACCCGCAGGGAGACCAGCCACGTTTTTCTGGCCGCATGCTGTGGCGCGGTGTGACGGAGGCTGCGCCGTATATGGACGGACGCAGCATGTTCATGGCGGGACATCAGGACCAGAAATTTGTTTGCTACCCTATCTCTGAGCCTTTGCGCAAACAAGGCCGGTCGTTGATTAACTGGATTGCCGAGTTGCGTGTGCCGGGTGGTGAATTGCCAACCTCGGACTGGAACCGCAAGGTGGATAAAGCCACATTCAGCAAACCCTTTGATAGCTGGAAATGGGGGTGGATAGATATTCCTGAGCTGATAGCGAAATCAGAGGTTGTGTATGAATTCCCGCTGGTAGATCGAGATCCTTTGCCGCGCTGGACCTTTGAGCGGGTGACGCTGCTGGGTGATGCCGCCCACACTATGTACCCGATAGGTTCGAACGGCAGTGCACAGGCAATACTTGATGCACGCTATCTCGTGGATTGCCTGACAAATGAGGCCACTATTTTGTATGCTCTACGCGAGTACGAGGCAGAGCGTTTGCCACGCACTACCGGCATCGTATTGCGCAACCGCATGAATGGACCTGAGCAGGTGATGCAGATGGCGGAGGAACGTGCGCCTCAGGGTTTTTCGGAAGTGAACGAGGTGATTACACAGTCTGAACTTGAGGCTATTTCTTTGCGCTATAAGCGATTGGCTGGGTTTGATAAGGATGCTTTGAAGGTGGCGGGTAAGATCGCTTGATGCGTAATGAGGATGGCTGCATCTGTTTTGTTTGATGCAACCATCGATGAAGATGTGACGATTCATCCTCACAGCTTCAAGGGGTTGATGTCGGGATTTCGCAAAGCCTGCTTTGCGCCGACAGAACTTGAACAGCTTGCAAGCTGCTCAGTGGAATGCTTGGGATAGGTGATAGTTTTTTGATGCAATTTAGTTTGCGGTCAATTAACTGAACCCCATCCCCGCCTTAACCCTCCCCCTGAAAGGGAGGGGGCCAAACATCACAGCATGAAACTCAGACTAAATCAAACCTGTCTGCATTCATGACCTTGACCCAGGCTGCCGCAAAATCTTGCACGAATTTTTGCTGCGAATCACTGCTTGCATATATCTCTGCCAGGGCGCGCAGTTGTGAGTTGGAGCCAAAAACCAGATCGACCACGCTGGCTGTCCATTTCACATCGCCATTCACACGGTCGCGGCCTTCGAGCACGCCTTCTATACCTGATTTGTGCCACTTGGTATTCATGTCCAGCAAGTTGACGAAGAAATCATTGCTTAATGTTTCTGGTCGTTTGGTGAATACACCGAGTTGCGATTGTCCGGCATTGGCGTTCAGGGCACGCAGGCCACCAATCAACACGGTCATTTCTGGCGCACTGAGTTTGAGCAGTTGCGCCTTATCGATCAGTAGTGCAGCAGCAGAGCCTTCCAGGCCTTTGCGCAGGTAGTTGCGGAAACCGTCTGCGACAGGTTCGAGGACTTCAAAGGATTCTACGTCCGTCTGTTCTTGCGTCGTATCCATGCGGCCTGGGGCAAAGGCCACTTGTATTTCATGGCCCGCTTTCTTGGCGGCAGCTTCCACTGCGGCGGTACCACCAAGGACGATGAGGTCCGCCAGTGAGATTTTTTTTCCACCAGTCTGGGCAGCATTGAACTCTGCCTGTATGGCTTCCAGTTTGGCCATCACCTTGGCCAGTTGTTCTGGCTGATTGGCTTGCCAGTCTTTTTGTGGTGCCAGACGTATGCGCGCGCCATTCGCGCCACCGCGTTTGTCGCTGCCACGGAAGGTAGATGCCGAAGCCCAGGCAGTGCTGACCAGTTGCGAGATGCTGAGGCCAGATGCCAGCAGCTTAGCCTTGAGGCTGGCAATGTCGCTCTCATCGACCAGAGCATGATTGACTGCTGGAATAGGGTCTTGCCAGATCAGTTCTTCTTTTGCTACCAAAGGGCCAAGGTAACGGGTGATCGGGCCCATGTCGCGGTGGGTCAGTTTATACCAGGCACGGGCGAAAGCATCTGCCAGTTCTTGCGGGTTTTGCAGGAAGCGGCGCGAGATTTTTTCATATGCCGGGTCCACTCGCAGGGCCATGTCTGCTGTGGTCATCATGGGTGCATGACGCAGGGATGGGTCATGCGCATCTGGCACTGTGGTTTTGGCGGCCAGATCGGTGGGGGTCCATTGATGGGCTCCAGCAGGGCTCTTGGTCAATTGCCATTCATAGCCAAACAGGGTTTCGAAGTAGGAGTTATCCCAGGTGATGGGCGTGGGTGTCCAGGCACCTTCTATACCGCTGGTGATGGTATGCACGCCTTTGCCCGTGCCAAAGCTGTTCTTCCAGCCCAGACCTTGTTCTTCTATGCTGGCACCTTCGGGTTCTGCGCCTACCTGGGCAGGGTCACCTGCGCCGTGGGCTTTGCCAAAAGTGTGGCCGCCTGCGACCAGGGCGACGGTTTCTTCGTCGTTCATGGCCATGCGTGCGAAGGTTTCGCGGATGTCGCGGGCTGATGCCAGCGGGTCAGGATTGCCGTTTGGGCCTTCCGGGTTGACATAGATCAGGCCCATTTGCACGGCGGCCAGCGGTTTTTGCAGGTCGCGGTCGCCGCTATAGCGCTGGTCATCCAGCCATTTGCCTTCCGGGCCCCAGTAGATGTCTTCTTCCGGCTCCCAGATGTCGGGGCGGCCACCGGCGAAACCAAAGGTCTTGAAGCCCATGGAGTCGAGCGCGACATTGCCTGTCAATATCATCAAATCTGCCCAGGACAGTTTGTTGCCGTATTTTTGTTTGATGGGCCAGAGCAGGCGGCGTGCCTTGTCGAGATTGCCATTGTCAGGCCAGCTATTGAGGGGTGCAAAGCGCTGCGCACCAGCGCCAGCGCCGCCGCGACCATCGCTGGTGCGATAGGTACCCGCGCTATGCCAGGCCATGCGAATGAAGAAGGGGCCGTAGTGACCGTAATCAGCAGGCCACCATTCTTGCGAATCTGTCATCAGGGCATGTAGGTCTTTGATGACTTCGTCAAGATCCAGAGTCTTGAATGCTTCTGCGTAGTTAAAATCTTCACCCAGCGGATTGGATGCAGGGGAGTGCTGGTGCAATATCTTGAGGTTCAGTTGATTTGGCCACCAGTCTGCGTTTGGGTGGCTGGCTGCCACTGCGGTGCGGGCGTTACCTGAGAATGGGCATTTTGCTTCGTTTGACATTCTTATCTCCTTTGATTGAGTGACACACGAGCTCATTTCATCAAAAGGATGTGATGAGCTCTACTACCTGATCGATTGTAGAGATGGATAAATGATAGGTAAACTCAATTTAATTGATCGAATCAATTTGTTTTAACTATCGATTTATTCCCTGGCCAAATTGTGCTTACTCTTGCATACCCTGCTGGTGCCAAGTGTTTGTGCCGCTTTGTGGATGGCGATCCTATGGGCTAAGCGAGAAATTCTGAATTTAAAATAGCCTGGGTCATTGCGCTCTTTATATTAGCTTATTTATACCAAAGTATGAGAGTCATTGAATCGTCACCACTTCTAAGGGATAATTGCGATCATGAACGACACTACACAACTCCCCCCATTGCCAGATCGCCTGTCGGTTGATCCGCGCAGCCCCTATCATGTCGCCGAAGTGTTTCAACACGATGTCGGTATTAAGCTCAACGGCAAAGAGCGCAATGACGTTGAAGAATATTGCATCAGCGAAGGCTGGGTCAGCGTTGCTGCTGGCAAGGCCCGTGACCGCAAGGGCAATCCCCTGATGATCAAAATCAAGGGTGTGGTTGAGGCTTTTTACCGCTGATCGCCATTACTGAGTTACAGCCGGGTGCTGGCTTTTGTAGTGCCCGTTTCTTCGGCCCAGAGTTGGCTGGCATGGCGTCCGCATCGTTAGGCAGGACGCCAAAATCCCCTCCGATATGATTGTCTGCCTGTTTGCTGTCTGAACAGGCATGCTGCTTTTGTTGCCTGCATGCCCTATCCTGATTCACTGATGAAGCCCACTCCCCTGCCACACGCTGTATCCCGCTTGCGTTCTGCCCGTCTTGAGCGCAGTACCAGGCCGTTTCTTGCGCGTGGTGGCCCCAAGGGTGAGCGGTGTAGCGGCTGCAGGCTGATACTCAGCCATTGTCTGTGCGAATTGCGCCCCGTCGTGCCGACCCGCGCGGGGGTGTGCCTGCTGATGGCTGAACATGAGACGCTGAAACCCAGCAATACCGGCTGGCTCATTGCCGATGTGGTGCCCGACACCATGGCCTTTGGCTGGGCACGCACTGAAGTCGATCCAGCCTTGCTGGCCGTGCTGGCTGACCCGCAATGGCAGCCGTATGTTGTCTTCCCTGGTGAATTTGTCACTCCAGAGCGGGTGATTTCGGAGTTGCTGCCTGTAGATGCAGAACAGGATATCCACAAGCGCCCGCTGTTTATTTTGCTGGATGCTACCTGGCCAGAAGCCCGCAAGATTTTCAAGAAAAGCCCTTACCTGGCAAAGTTCCCTGTACTGAGCTTGTTGCCAGAACAACTTTCACGTTACCGCTTGCGCCGCTCGCGACGGGATGATCATTTGTGTACCTCGGAAGTGGCAGCCCTATGCCTGGGACTGGCTGGTGAGACTGCGGCTGCGGGGGCGCTGGAGATGTATCTCGACTTGTTCACTGATCATTATCTGCGCGCAAAGCAGCAGTTGAAGGTGGAATGGGAGGATGAATTGCATGTGCAGATGCGGGAGTTGGTGGGGAGATTGTAAAGACATATGTATTCCGTTGTAGGCCAGCAAAGACCGCATGATAGATCCGGGCTGGCAGGCTGCGTTTGCGAAAAAGATCAATGCCGTGACGACCACGCTGCCAACCAGCCATGTGCCTATGCTGTCTCAACCCAAAGCAGTTGCCGATGCAATTTTTGCTGCAGTGAAAAATTAATCAATTTGATCGTGAGTAAGTTGGTCTGCAAGCAGGGTCGTGCCGGTTTTTAGGCATGGCATGTGTTTATCTACGCCACAATCCCTGGTATTGAGCCGTTTTCAGGGCCAGCATTGCGGCTGATCGCAGCCAGATAGCGTTGTGCCTCTTCCCAGGTGATGGTGACATCACTGGGCGCATCTGCTTGTGTCATGGCAGCAATGGCTTCTTCTTGCTGGCGTTGTTTTTCTTGCTGTTCTTTATATTGCCTTATCTGTTCTTCTTTCTGGCGGCGCTGGGCATCTTCTATGGCGCGCTGGCGGTTTTGTCTGGCGATGAGGGCATGCAAGGCAGCGCTGGCTTGTTCGCGCCTTTGCTTTTCCAGCTCCTTGCGTTGCCGTCTTAATTCTGCACGCTGGCGGGCTGCGACTTCTATTGGAGAGACGCCCGACTCAGGCTGTTGCCTGTTGTGGCCTGGCGCTTTGCCTGCTGCGGCATTCAAAGCAGACTTGCCTGCGGCTTGCAGGGTCTGTAATAAAGCACGGACACTGGCGGGGCGCTGGTCTGGCTGGATGGCAAAGCCACTTTGCAAGACGTGCCATTGCGCAGCATTGAGCGTGGCAGCTTGTATTGGTTGCTGCTGCGGATGGCGATATTCACCGAAGGGCATGGCAGCTTCCAGCATCTGGTAAATCATGACGGCGACGGCATACACGTCCAGCGCGGGGCTGTGCTGGTGGCTGCCAGCTTCTGGCGCACGGTAGCCTGCCGTACCAGCATAAGGCGAACGTGATGGCGTCATACTGGTGGAGATGAGGCCAGCCTGGGTATGGCTGCGCAAACGGGCAGAGATGCCAAAGTCCAGCAGCTTGGTTTCCCCGTTTTGTGTCAGCAAGAGGTTGCTGGGTTTTAAATCACGGTGAACGAGTTTATGTTTTGCCCAGGCATAGTCCAGCGCGTCAGCCACGGGGCTAAGCATGTCCAGCACTTGCTTGAGGGTGCAACGGGTATGGCGGGTCAGATAGGTTTCCAGGTCTTGTCCATCCAGATATTCCATGATGATGAAATAGCTATTGGTAGCTGGGTCACGCGCCCAGTCATAGACCCTGACGATATGTTCGTGCGCCAGCTTGCGCACCAGCGAAGCTTCTTCGACCAGCAGACGGGCATGCAGGGCGCTTTGGGTGAGTTGTGGTGGCAGTATCTTAAGTGCCACCATTTCGCTATGACCCAGTTCGGCCTGGGTTGCCAGGTCGCTGGCTTGCCATACCTGGCCCATGCCACCCTGCCCTAATAGCCGCTCAAGCCGGTAGCGTTTCGACAGACCGCCGACTTCTTGCCCGGCCAGAAAACCCAGGTCTGTGCCTTGCTCATTCTCCGGTTTGCTCTGCTTGCCCTGCCTGGCGATGACAGGAGCCAGCTCGGTATCGAGTATGGCATTTTTTCGCTGCTTGAATTCTTCTTCCGATAGCAAACCCTCATCCAGCAATGCGCGCAATTCACGGATTTTTTGTAATGGCGTTTGCATTGTGATGACTTATTTTCTTCCTGCCTGAGCATTTGGAGCTGCACGGTTAACCGCATTTTGCGCCATGCTCAGGTCTATCTCATGACGTCTTTGCTGTTCAGCTTCTCTTTGTACACGCTCATCCTGTATGCGTTCTTGCAGCATCTTGAGAACCTGGTCCCAGGTCATGCCTTGCTGGGTACTGGCCATGGCACTCATGGCCAGTGCGGCATGCTCGGAACTACCCGCCTGCATGGCCAGGATTTGTTCTGCCGTCAAACTGGCTTGTGCCTGCACTTTGACGATCTCGGCCAAAGCCAGGGCATTGGCGGGTTCGGCGGTGGCGATCTTGCCGGTTTCGCTGAAGTTGGCGATGGCATTCATGCGTTCTATGGCGATACGGGCCAACAGGGCATCATGTACCTGTTCTGCCTGGCGTTGCTCGCGTTCCAGGCTCAATCTTGCGAATTTGTCGGCACGCTCGGCTTCTGCCTGTTGCATTTCTTTTTTCCAGCGGCGTTCATCATCTTGCTGTTTGAGTTGCTGCCTCAGGGTTTCAACTTCCACACTGGCGAGCGCAGCCTGATGCTGGTGCTGCTGGTTTTGTTGATCAAACAGGGCATGGGCTTTCAGTGTACCCAGTAATTTGTCATGCTGCACCATGGCATCGGCCTGCGCATCACCGCGCCGGATGCCATTGATTTTTTCCTGTACTTGGCTGAGCTTGAGTTCGGTATCAATATCACTGATGCTGTCTTCGCGCTGCAATCCACGTTTGCGCTGTTGCTGCAGCTCCTCTTCCCAGGCTTGTATGCGCTGGAATTCGCGCGCCCTGGCTTCGGCTTCTATGCTGATGAGTATCAGGCGATTCTTTTGTTCTTCATCTTCCAGTTCCTGTTCCCGGCGTACCAACTTGTTTTGCTTGTGGCGCAGAAGTTCTGTCTGTATCTTTTGCTGATCCTGGTCTGCTATCAGGCTGGCTTGCGTGAATTCATGTTCCAGCTGGAATTTTTGTAACTGATGCTGTATTTTTTGCTGCATCAGTTGCGCAGCTTCCTTGCCTTGCAACTGTGTGATTTCTGACTCTGAACGCATCTTGATGCGCGCCATGGTGCGTATATGCAACCACTGGTCGGCTTCATTTTGGCGCTGTTCAGATTTTTGCTTGAGGCTGTGTTCAAGCTCCTTGATGGTGTCTCCTGCACCACGTTCCAGCGCCTGCTTGCGGGTAGCTGCTTCCACGATACGGCCATACAATTCCAGCTCGCGTGCATGTATGATTTGCAATCTCTCGTTTTCATCCTGGCGCAACTTGGCGCGACTCAGGCGTTTCTTGGCGCTCTCGACCTGGCCTTGCATGTGCAACCAGCTCAAGTCCTTGCCAAATTGATGACGCATTTCTTCATGGCGATAACGCAAGCGGATTTGCTCTTCTTGTCTGGCGATTTTTTGCCATTCGGTATTGGTGTAAAGTGCATCGACGAGCTTGCTGTGCTCAAGCTGGGCGCGCTGGCCATCGATGACCAGATGCAGGCTGCTGATTTTTTCGCCCAGTTTTTCTCTGTCATTTGTCAGTTTGTCGTGCCGCACTTCGCGGGTAACAGCCTGGGTAGCAACAAAGCCGTATTGTGCAATGGACTGGTTCAAGGTCGACAACAGACGCTCATCCAATTGCTGGCGCAAATGGGCATTGTCTTGCAGTTCACGCAAGGACTGGGCGCCCAAAAATTCTATCGCAATCTGGCGCACCATGGGTTCCAGCAACTGCTGCAGTTGCTGACAAGTGATGATGCCGGGCGCATGCATGAAATGTGTGGCAAACACAGGTACATCGGCAATCTTGACGCTGATGACAAATTTGGCAGCAATAGCCAGGAATTCTGCGGTGTGTAAATCCTCAAAGGCAAATAGCAGGGCGAAAGGATTCAGGCGAGTCAGCAGGATTTCTGCTGCCTTGTCTGTTTGCAAACCCATGAGCTGGCTGGAAATATCCTGGTTGATGTAATCACCCGCGAGCAATTCGACAAAGCGGCCCTCTTGTACTACATAGGCGCGCGCGCTGACGGGAATATGCAAGTCTTGCCTGGCGATACTGCTCAGCGGTCGCACGCCAAAATACATGGCGACTTCATTCTCTTTCGGCAACCAGCGTTTTTGGCGCAGGACAGGTTCATGCCGTGGACTACTCAGCATGAGGCCGCAATGCGTGCAATACACCGCTTCTTGTATATTGTGATGGTCACACTGGGGACATTTGATTTTGGACGAACCAAAGATGCTGAACATGCGAGACTCCTTCAAGCGCTGCGCGGTGCTGAAACTTGTTTTGCACCTGAGCAAAAATGGTAGCACCGGGAGTAGTTTTGAAAGACGCGAACAGAAGGGGGTTTTGGGCTTAGATCGTACTATGAAAGGTTTTGATACTATCAGTCATTACAGTAGCGTAAAGAAAAAAGCATATTTAACATATAACTTTCTGCTGAGCATTTTGGATTTCTCAAATTTTTAACCGCGATTGCATCAAGAGTTTTCAGTCCCTGCAAACCAGACATCATTTGCAATTATTTACATTGCTCAACAATCAGCTTAAAGTATCTGTGCCAGTCTCACCGATTATTAATTGGAACTCATTTCATAAATAGGATGTGTGCGAACAAGACAATTTGTGATGCAGTGCAAGACGGGACGCGCTGGACTCGTTGCCAATAGATATCGCTATTGACTGCGTTGTTCGCCTTACCAGCTCAAGTGAGAAGGCAAACGCATCTCAACCTCTGTATGAAATGAGTTCTAGTATTTATAATGCTGTGGACTTTATGCCATCATTTACATGCCCCGAACTCTATTGCCCGGGAGATAATAAATTTCTTGTTAGATATTAATACATGAAAAATTTCCGACCATTCTTACTATTATTGAGTGTTTCCTTGTTTGCGTCTGTCAGCCACGCGGCTGATATGGAGGTTGGTACTTTGCTCATGTCAGGAGAATGGAGGCAGGACGTGGGGAGTTACGGCGTGCCCAAGCAGTTTGAAAAAATATTACCTGCCAAATGGCCGGGAGATCAATGGGTCTCTCTTGACCTTAAGGAAAACTCACTGGAAATCAGGCCAGCATCCAGTAAAGAGAAAATGCCAGATTGGCTGAAGAAAATTACAGCGCAAATCCCGACCAAGGATCACCCATCCAATTTTGAGCTTGAGACTATGGACGAATCCGACGGTCTTCAATATCTGCGTGTACCAGGCGTACAATTCAAGCCAGGCAAGCATCCCATTTATGTATTCAAAAACGGGACAGGTATTCTACAACCTCAATTGGATTATCAATACCGGCTGGAATTGAACGGCGTGCCATTTGGCATGCGCGTTCAAAATGGCTTGAAAGGAAAAAACGGCGCAGCTTATGGAGAAGGGGCAACTTACTTCATTGAATATGATGGCAAGAAATTTGAATATGCACTGGGTTACTTCGGCTGGGATTCGCGCGTAGAAGCTATCTCCGATATTGATGGTGATGGCTTTCCTGATTTCATTATCGCCATCAATGGATCAAACAGTAGCGGCAGGTTTGTTTTATTGTCTTCTACTGCAAAACCCGGTAAAAACGCTCCGACTGCATCGCTACACAATTGGGGCTGTTGAGTCCGTCTGCCGTTCTATTGATTGTTATCTGGATATGCTGAGCTTAAGTAACGACAACCCACAGGTAACTGAGCGAGTGCTCTCAAATCTGCAAGTGAATCCAGTCTGGTATCTTGCAAAGTACGCATATCCTTATGCCAAAAACCGTCCTGGAAATGAAGTATCACTGGCAATCCTTCTGGTAAATTTTGTATTGAAGGCAGAGTTCTGGTTTCTGGCTTAATCAAGTAAAGCAAGCTACTACCTGCCCCAGTAGCAGCATCACCAAGAATGACGGCATGTGGCAAGATTGCCATTACTTGCAGTTTGACTATGCCTCTGACGCTGGCGCAGAGTTCGATTTGCATGCCTGCTCGCAAATTATAGGCCTGGTCTTTTTCCATGCTGATGCCATCGAGCAAAGTACCATAGCGCGATACATCGGTGATTTCTGCGCCCGCCCCTTTTCTGCGGATGATGGCATGGCGGGCGCTGATGCGACGGGTCAACCTTGCGTTTTCAGCTACGCTATGATCGCCATGGCTGAGCAGGATATCGGCTTGCGGCTGCATCTCCATACGGCCCAGTACCCATTCTTCACGGGCAAAGAGGCGTATTCGCTCCTGCCCAGAGATAAGGCTGGCGGTTTTTGTCGGTGCGACTGTCTTTGTTGAAATTACTGGTAGCTTTACCGCTGGCCTGACTGGTTCTGGCAGGGGCGTTGCTGGCGCAGCAATGCTCATTGCTTCAGTGCTGACTTCGATGAGCTCTTCATCCCAGGCGATGGTACCCATGGCAATTTCATATTTGCCTGTGGGTGCGCGCATTTCCATTTTGGCGATGGCAGCATCCTTGGCATTAATTTCTATATTTATATTTCCTTGCGCATAGCCATTGGACTGGCCCAGGCCGCTGAATGTGGCAATAGCACCATCTTCTGCCATCACCCTGACATTTTTTTGCGTCGCCAAAAAGACGCTGTGAATTTCGGTCAGTGAGGCATCGGCACGCGGGACGAAGATGACGCTGGTGCAAAGCCATTTTCGCCTCGGCCTGTTGGCTTGCTCATGCAACAAGACAACCTCGACCGGATATTGACCATGCTCTTTGTTTTTGGATGAAAAGTTGATGAGCAACGCAGGCCACTGGCCTGATGCGGTGCGCTGAAAACGCTGTTTTGATTCGGTGATGGCGATGAGATCAGAGCGTAGTTGTACCTCTATGCTGGTGACATCTGGCGGCAATATACCGCGCAATTCCAGCCTGATGGTTTGCCGTCCGCCTGCTGCGCGGGGATCATAACCACTGAAATGCAGATGCAAGTTGACGGGCGCCACTGCTTCGTGGTTTTGCACCAGGCTGTCCGCAGATGCATGAAGTAATTCCAGCCGCTGCGGATTTGGCCTTTGCTGGTGACCCGCTGTACAAACGGTTTCACCCTCTGCTACCCAATGCGTGCAGTGCGGGTGATCCGGGGCCAGGCATTTTTTCATGGTGAGGCAAGGTCATAGTACGGGCGATGCTACAACTATAGAGAGTAAGCGCCAGATCAAATGGAGGAATATGACCGTGTTTTGCCATTAGTTTTTTTCATAGGTCAGAACCGCCGCGTTGACCTGATTGCAGCGCTGCATTAACCTAGTCGTTTCGATATACTTCATTTCGCATCTCTGCCTGCGGAATGTTTGTGGTCAACATGCAATCCCTGCCCTGGAAACTCAATGAAAAAAATCGTCGTTAAATTTGGTGGCTCCAATCTGCGCCAGCCTGAAGATATCAGCCGCGTTGTCAATGTGGTGCAAAGCTATCAACAACCTTTAGTTCTCGTGGTATCTGCTTTTTATGGCATTACCAATGCCCTCATAGCCTGCGTGCAAGCCGCAAGGGAAGGGGCAGGAACAGCAGCAGCACTGGCTGAAAGCCAGGATTACACACAAAACTTGCGCGCCCTGAAAAAACAGATACTGGAAGCCAATATCAGCGCTCCCGCCGACCGCGCACGCATAGAACTGGCGCTCTCGGTACGCCTGAATCAGCTGGATCGTTACCTTACAGGCATACATTGCATAGGCGACGTACCTACTTTTGTAAATGATGCCATCCTCAGCTATGGCGAACGCCTGTCCAGCCTGTTGCTGACCGAAGTCTTGCTCAGCCATGGCATACGCGCACGCGAAGCCTTGCCAGAAGACATAGGCTTGATCACCGATGGCGTATTTGGCAATGCTGCCTGCGATTTTGATGCCAGTGCACCAGCCGTATCCAGGGCACTGGCAGGCGATGATGTCATCGTCGTGCCGGGTTTTTATGGCGTTGACCGTGACGGCAAGGCCACCTTGTTTGGACGTGGCGGCTCTGATTATTCAGCCGCATCAATTGCCTGTTGCATAGGCGCAGAATCACTGGATGTGTGGAAAGATGTTGATGGTTTTCTCAGTGCCGACCCAGGCACGGTAAGCGCACCACACACGATTACGCAATTGAATTATCTGGAAGCAGCTGAGCTGTCTTACTTTGGTGCCAAGATTTTGCACCCGCGCACGGTAGAGCCTCTGTTCGACCAGAATATCCCCATCCGTATACTGAACATCACCCGCCCTGAGCGTGGCCTGCAACCTTATACCGTCATCAATGCGCAACGCAAGGTGACGCGCGATGTGGTGAAGAGTGTCACTTCGACAGAAGACGTGGCGATCCTGAAATTGCACGGTCCCGGTGTCGGCTTCAAGTCAGGTATCCTGGCGCAGGTGACAAATACCCTGGATGCAAATGGCATCAATATCAAGAGCGTGCTGACGGCACAGACTGCCATCAATATTTTGGTATCACGCGATAATCTGGATGCTGCCTACGCTGCACTGATGGAGCATCACCTGGCCGGTGTGGTCGAAGTATCACGCAATGCTGATGTGGCGATTGTCGCCGTGGTTGGCGATGGTGTGCTGGAAGCATCTGATGTGGGCGGCGCAATTGCCAGTCGCGCCTTGTCGGCGGCGATTGCAGCCGGAGTGCATGTCTGCCTGGCGGCTGCCGGCGCCAGCGAAGTGGCTGCATATATGCTGGTGCAGCAAGAGGACAGGAAACTGGCGTTACAGGCGATACATGCAGAGTTTTTTGGACGGTAAGGACAGCCAGCCTGCGTTTTCTTTGCATCAACAGATATTTTTTTGATGCTTTCGTCAAAAAATAGCTTGAGCAATTAGCACAAGCCGCCGCTTAAGCAAGGCGGCTTGTCACCTTCCCCCATTAATTAGTCGACACCAATCGCTATCACTTTCCAAACTCATTTCCCCCTGCGAAAGCAAATCACTAGACGACTGGTCTAATTTGCTTTAGAATTCGAGCTATGAATACTCCGCGCACTGACGTCAGGCAACATATCCTCGATACAGCCAAGCCCATTATCTTGGGCAAGGGCTTTTCCGTGGTCGGCCTGAATGAGGTGTTGAAGGCGGCAGCTGTACCCAAGGGTTCGTTCTATCATTATTTTAAATCCAAGGAATTGTTTGGCGAAGCCTTGCTGGATGATTATTTTGCTGGTTACCTGGCTGCGGTGGATCTTGTATTAAAAAACACGGATGTACCAGCGGCCACGCGTCTCATGCGTTACTGGCAGGGCTGGTTGCCGGAGCGTCCGGGTGAAGGTGTGCAATGCCAGTGTCTGGCGGCCAAGCTGGGTGGTGAAGTATCAGACTTGTCTGAAGCGATGCGCCTGGCCTTGCAAAACGGCACTGACAGTATAATCGCCAGGCTGGCAGATTGCATGCGCGAAGGTATCGTTGATGGTTCTTTGCCTGCGGATCTGGATGCAGACCATTGCGCACTGACTCTGTACCAGATGTGGCTGGGTGCCACCTTGCTGACCAAGATGCGGCGTGACATGAGTGCGCTGGAAAGTGCGATGTTGGCTACCCGCAAGATGCTCAAGTTGTAAAACGCGATACTTTTTCGTACCAACTTGATCACAAGGCATTTATTGCAACAAGTTTTTTCTAGACGACCAGTCTAATTTTTATCTTGAAGTACCCTGAGTCAGCTACATATGGAGTGCTGAATTTGCTTACCAGGCTTAAGTTTTTCCAGTTTTTTTTGCTGCCCCAAACGCTGTACACTCGCTCCTATCGCCCAAATAAAGGAATTAAGAAATGCTATTCAATCCTCTGCAAACCGGTTCTGTCTCTCTCGCTAACCGCATCCTGATGGCCCCTTTGACACGTGCACGTGCTGATGCGGGTCACATGCCTAACGCCCTGATGGCGGAATACTATAGCCAGCGCGCCACAGCTGGCCTGATCGTGACTGAGTGCACGATGGTGGCTGAAAATACATCCGCTTTCTACGCTGAACCTGGCATCTACAATGCCGAGCAAATCGCAGCTTGGAAAGTTGTGACCGATGCTGTACACGCCAAAGGCGGCAAAATCTTCATGCAGATCTGGCACGCTGGCCGCGCTGCAGTTCCAGCATTCAACAACGGTGTAGAAAACGTCGGCCCAAGTGCCATAGCGATCGACAGCGAAGTCCACACGCCTGACGGCAAAGTCCCGAATGCAGTGCCACGCGAATTGCGTCTGGATGAAATCCCTGCCTTGGTCGCTGCTTATGCACAAGGTGCAAAAAATGCGATTGCTGCTGGCTTTGATGGTGTAGAAGTACATGGTGCAAATGGCTATTTGATAGACCAGTTCCTGCGTGACAGTGCCAACACGCGCACTGACAGCTATGGTGGTTCCATAGAAAACCGCGCACGCTTCTTGTTTGAAGTATTGACTGCAGTCAGTGATGCAATTGGCTCCGATAAAGTTGGTCTGCGCCTGTCACCAATCAACAGCTATAACAGCATGAAAGACAGCGATCCTCTAGCTTTGATCTCCTATCTGACAACGCGTTTGAATGAATACAATCTGGCGTATCTGCACTTGATGCGTTCTGACTTCTTCCAGGCGCAAACTGGTGATGTCATGACCGTCGCACGCGCCAATTACAAAGGTGTCTTGATCGGCAATATGGGTTACAACGCTGACGAAGCTGCACAAGCGATCAGTAACTCCGCGCTGGATGCCGTGGCCTTTGGCACCAGCTTCCTGGCTAATCCTGACCTGCCTGCACGCATCAAGCAAGGCGCCGCCTTGAATGCGCCTGATGCAGCTACCTTCTACACGCCTGGCGCAAAAGGTTACACCGACTACCCAAGTCTGCAGGCTGCGTAATACAAAATGCTGGTGAATCACTGCATGTAGCCGCAAAGAAGGTCAACCAGCTTTGGTTGGCCTTTTTTCATTTTAGCCCAGTCTTCAACAACATAATCAACTCATCCGATATTTCCTCAAGTCATCATCCGGTAACTCTTAAGCCTTACATTTCTGCCATCGCCATCATGATGGCTATGACGCATATCTGGCCAGTTAGCCTGGCCTCATTTTCTTGTAATGAATCTTGAGGAATACTTTGATGAAACATATATCAAAAAACACCGCGCACTTGCTGTGCGCCGTCTTTGCAGGCATGAGCCTGAGTGCCTGCGGCGGCAGTAGCAACGAGGCTGTTGATTTGCAAAACCCTGGTTTGTCCTGGCCACCTGTGCCGACAGTGACAGGCCACAGGGGTGCGTCTGCGCTGCGCCCTGAGCATACGCTGGCCGCATATCAAAAAGCGATAGATGACGGTGCTGATATTGTTGAGCCGGATCTCGTGCCAACCAAGGATGGTGTACTGGTTGCGCGCCATGAAAATGAAATTTCTGGCACCACCAATGTATCCACGCTGCCACAATTCGCTGGCCGCAAAGCCACCAAGACCATAGACGGCATCCCGGTCACTGGCTGGTTCACTGAAGATTTTACGCTGGCAGAATTGAAAACCCTGCGCGCCAAGGAACGCATCCCGGCCAATCGCCCAGCCAACACGGCTTATGATGGCCAGTTTGAAGTACCAACCCTGCAAGAAGTCATTGACCTGGTCAAGCAACAGGCCAAGGAAAAGAACCGCGTCATCGGCATCTATCCTGAAACCAAACATCCCACTTATTTCAAATCCATAGGTCTGCCGTTGGAAAAACGTCTGGTGGATGTGCTGGTAGCAAATGGCTACAAGGGCAAAAATGCAGCAGTGTTCATCCAGTCTTTTGAAGTCGCGAATCTAAAAGAATTGCGCGGCATGACAGAAATGCGCCTGGTGCAATTGATCGATAACCCATTGAATGCACCTGTCAACGGCGCGCCACGCAATGCGCCGTATGACTTTGTCGCAGCAGGCAGCAGCCGCACTTATGCAGATCTCGTCAAGCCCGAAGGCTTGAAAGAAATCGCACAGTATGCAGATGCAGTATCGCCCTACAAGGAAGTCATCATCCCGCGCGATGCCAAGAATGAACTGGGTCCAGTCACCAGCTTTATCACTGATGCCCGCGCCGCTGGTCTGAAAGTCCATACCTGGACACTGCGCCCAGAGAATCCTTTCCTGCCAGTCAGCATGCGCCTGGGTGATGCCACTTCGCTGACGCAGCGTGGTGATTCCACTGCAGAAATAACGGCTTATTTGAAAGCCGGGATTGACGGTTTCTTTACCGATGATCCTGCGGTTGGTCGTGCTGCTGTGACAGCGTTCAAGAAGTAAGCTGGCAAACAGTATCACCGCAAATGCCTGGATTCAGATCCAGGCATTTTTTGTTTACGCTTGCTTTAAGCGGCTCGCAAAGAAAGCCAGTATTTCATCCCGTGCAGCAACGGTTGGCTGGCCCGCCTCATCTATCAGGTGAGCAGTGACCACACTATGCGGCGTCATCACATAGCGCCTAAAAAAAGGCGCAGTATCCTGATTGGCGGCGCTATCTGGCAATACCTTACTGATGAAGCGCTCACCTAAAGCTTCTGAAAATGCTGCGAAACGTTGTGCGCGGCAAAATGCATCACCTGCAAAACGGTAAGCCAAGACAGTCAGATCTTCTGCTTCCAGACGCTGACGCACTGCTTGCAAGTCAGCAGCTTCTATCCCCGTGCCTGCCGGATCATCCATAGGCAAGGATGGCTGCGATACCACTGGTGCGAGCACTGATGGCTCCAGCATCATGGACAGGGCAAAGTTGCCAGTGAAGCACATGCCTATTGCACCCACACCAGGACCGCCAGATTCTTCATGCGCAAGCCTCGCCAGCGCCCTCAACCATAAGGTGACCGGGCTGGAACCCTTGCCCGCAAAGGCGCGGAATTCTGCACTGACGCAAGCTTTCTGGAACACGGCGGCGCCTTCTTCTGCCGATACCACCACACCATCACGCCCGAACAAGGAAGGCATATATACGGCAAAGCCCGCATCGCGCACCCAACGCGCAAAACGTGCCACATGCGGACTGATGCCGGGCATTTCTGTCATGACGATAACGGCAGGCCCTGTGCCAGTGACATAGACACGCTTGCTGATTTCATTGAGCGTGATTTCACGTGCAGCGAAGTCGCTGAGCGCATCGTCAGCATGCATGTCCTGTTTGACTTCCTTGATGGGTATATACGTAGATCCTGCGTTGGACATGAGCACTCCTGAATTGTTTGACTTCATCTTGGCCATCATTGCCATAATGCATTCACTTTCAGATTACTGAATACAAAAAACCCTCACCACAGAGACACAGAGTCACAGAGGACAACTACAGAGAAAAACTCATTCATTACGTACTACTCGCAATCGGCGAGAGAAATGATCTGTTACCAGTTTCAGCGGAGGTTTTTTCCTCTTGTCTTTCTCTGTGTCTCTGTGCCTCTGTGGTGAGAGGTCTTCAGGTGTTATTTAGTAATCTAGTGTTTCCAGTGTAGGTCTGTAGCAAAAACAAGAATAGCGGCAGTTCAGCCAGAATCAGGGTGGAAATGGACATTTGCAAACGGCATGTAGAATACAAGGGAAATATTCCATCGCAGTGTCGATCACAATTTAGCGGAGCGCAAACCCATGCTGATCTGGTGCAGGTTGCAATACCTTTTGTCCCTGGCTCTGAAACTGCTATTGCTATACAGTTTTGTAGCCCAGGCCCAGGCCGCTGATACGCTCAAGGTTGGTTCCAAACGTTTTACTGAATCCTATGTGCTAGGAGAAATCCTTACGCAAACTGCGGCATCCCATAGTCCTGCATTACATCAGCAAGGGCTGGGCAATACCGCCATCGTCTTTAATGCATTAAAAAATGGCAGTATCGATGTCTATCCAGAATACATGGGTACCATCAATACCGAGATTTTGAAACATGAGAGCGCAATCAGCATGCAGCAGATGCAGGCTGAACTGGCTAAACAAGGTCTCGGAGTTGCTGTGCCTCTGGGTTTTAATAATACCTATGCGCTGGCGATGAGACCTGATGCTGCCGATATTAAATCACTGACCGATCTGGCGATAAAACCCAGCTTGCGCTTTGGCCTTTCCCATGAATTTCTGGGTCGTGCTGACGGCTGGCCAGGTCTTGTCAAACGTTATCATTTGCCGCAACAGGCGAGCGGGCTTGATCATGGCATCGCTTATGAAGCACTGACTGCAAGACAAGTGGATGTCATCGATATCTATTCTACCGATGCCAAGATCAAGCAATTGGGTCTGCGCGTCTTGGTGGATGATGCAAATTATTTCCCGCGTTATGACGCAGTCTTGCTTTACCGCCTGGATGTGCCTGCACGCTTCCCGCAAGCCTGGTCAGCGATACAGAAACTGGAAGGCAAGATAGATAATGCGCAAATGATAGCGATGAATGCAGCAGTAGAAATTGACGGACTGAGTTTTGCCCAGGCTGCGCAGCAATTTGTGGCAAAGTCACCACTGACTGTTGAACGTGTCGGTTTCATGTCCAAATTATTTGGTGCAGATTTTTTGAAACTGACCTGGCAACACCTGACACTGGTATTACTCTCGGTTGCCCTGGCATGCCTGGTCGGCATCCCGCTGGGCATTATCGCTGCCTTTGCACCACGTTTGCGCGAAGTAGTCATGGCGACTGTCGGCATTTTGCAAACCATACCCTCACTGGCCTTGCTGGCGATGCTGATACCCTTGCTGGGCAGGATAGGTTTTGTCCCCGCCCTGATTACCTTGTCGCTATATGCTTTGCTACCCATCGTCCGTAATACCTGCGTCGGCCTGGTGCAAGTACCTGCCGGATTACGCCTGGCGGCACTGGCACTGGGTCTGTCATCGCGTGAGTGCTTGTTGAATATAGACTTGCCTCTGGCCCTTCCCATGATTTCGGCTGGCGTTAAAACGGCAGCAGTCATGAGCGTGAGCACGGCAACCATCGCCGCCTTCATCGGCGCAGGCGGTTACGGTGAACGCATCACCATAGGCCTGGCCTTGAATGATAATCAGATGCTGCTTGCAGGTGCCTTACCTGCAGCAGCTTTGGCTTTGCTGACGCAGTGGGGATTTGATTTGTTGGAGAGGATGGTGGTGAGAAGAAGGAATTGATCAAAATGAGGCGCACGGTAAGTCCTGATTGTTGGGCTACGGTTTACCAGCCCAACACCGGGCTTCAAAATAAGCATACGTTATTAAACGCCTAGTGTTGGGCTGATGAGACGTAGCCCAACCTACGAGAATAGCGGTCTTTGAGACTTGGATAGATTTCGCATGCTAATAGGTAAAGGCGAAAACGATATCCCAACCGCATTGTGTACACAAAAGAACAATGCCTACCAGAAAGCAGCCCCCTTTGGTAATATGCATCCGGCCTGATATTCCAGATCAAACCTGAAAATCTGATTTCCCTGCTGCAATAACCTGCCCGGAAAAGTTCTTTTGATTTCACCTGCACACCATGTCGCTGCTTCACCACCAGTCTGGCGCTTAGCCAGGGCGGCGGTGCTTGGGGTTTTGTGCGCGCTTTTCTCTACGATGCCTACCCATGCAGCCACGCCGCAGCCTGACAGCACGCTGCAAGTCTTGCACTGGTGGACTTCTGCCAGCGAACGCAAGGCAGCAAGCCTGCTGGCGGCTCGCATGGCAGACGAAGGTATCACCTGGCGTGATGCTGGCATCCCTGGTGGTGCAGGCATAGGTGCGGGCAAGGTATTGAAGAGCCGCGTACTGGCCAATGATGCACCCGAGGTCACACAGATTATTGGTGTCTCGATACGTGAATGGGCGGACCTGGGCTTTCTGCTGGAACTGGACAAGATTGCTACGGCCAACAAATGGAATACCAGTTTCTTTCCGACCATACAAAACCTGATACAGCACCGCAAACATGTGGTGGCAGCACCGCTGGGTATACACCGCATTAACACCCTGTTTTATAACAAGAAAATATTCACTACGCTGAAGCTGTCAGCACCAGAAAGCTGGGATGAACTGGTCGCCGTTGCAACCAGGCTGAAAGCCGCAGGCGTGATACCACTGGCACAAAGCAGCGAACCATGGCAAGTTGCCACCCTGTTTGAAAACCTCATCCTGATCGAAGGTGGGCCTGAATACCACCGCGAATTATTCGTCAAACAACATGCCCAGGCTGTCCTGGACAAACGCTTTACTCATGCGCTGGAACGTTTGCGCCAGATGAAAGGCTGGATGAATAATCCTGTTGATGAACGTCCCTGGACAGAAGTGGTGCGGCAATTTTCGCGTAACGAAGCTGCGATGATGATCACCGGCGACTGGGTCAAGGGTGAGCTCAATGATGGTGGTTTTGCCACGGATGAAGCTTTTTCTTGCACGGCCATGCCAGGCACAGGCAAGTACCATTTGTATAGCGTCGATACCTTTTCAATGTTCACCAACGACTATTCGCGCATCGCCGCACAAGAAAAACTGGCGCGCCTGGTCGCCACGCCCGCCGTGCAGGCTGATTACAATGCCGTCAAGGGTTCGGTATCGGTAAGGCGCGATGCAGACCCTGCGCGTATGGATAGCTGTGCCCGTGCCTCATGGACAACCTTTGCCCAGGGTACAGCTACGCAAGCCCCCAGCCTGGTGCACCGCATGGCAACGGATGAAACCAGTAAAGATGCCATCATCGCCGTCATACACAGATACTTTATCGATGCCACGCTAAGCCCCGCCGACACCCAGGCCAGGCTGATGGCGATGTACAAGACACTTGGCAATAATAAAAAACAAACTCCATAAGATGTGAGGCAGACAAAGATGACACGCAAAATACTGATAGTCGATGATGACCAGAAGACCCGGGTGTTACTGAAAACCTATCTGGAAAAGAATCAGTATGAAGTCATTCTCTCGCACAATGGCGAGAGCTTCGTGGCTGAATTCAATAGCCAGATGAACCAGTTGTCATTGGTTATACTTGATGTGATGTTGCCCGACACCGATGGCTTTGCCCTGTGCAAAGTAGTGCGGCAAAAATCCAATATCCCCATCATCATGCTGACGGCAAGCTCGGACGACACTGACCGCATCGTCGGGCTGGAGCTTGGTGCAGACGACTATATCGCCAAACCCTATAACCCGCGTGAACTGCTGGCGCGCATCAAGGCCATATTGCGGCGCACCGCAACTGCCGATGTGGCGGCAGCCCCGCGCTATTACCGTTTCCTGGGTTTTACACTGGACCTGATAGAGCGCAAGGTCACTGACAATGCCGGTGAGTTGGTGGCGTTGACCGGGCTGGATTATCAATTGCTGAAGTATTTTGTCGAGCACCCTGGCGATGTGCTCGACCGCAATGTGCTGTCAGAAGAAACCCGAGGCCGCGATGCCGGTCCGCTGGACCGCTCACTGGACGTACAAATCAGCCGCCTGCGCCTGCTGCTCAAGGATGACAGCAAACAGCCTACCCTGATCAAGACCGTGCGCGGGGCGGGTTATGTGTTTTCCGCCGATGTGAGCGTGGCAAGTGCCTGAATCTGCCATCATGCTCAGGCGTTGGCTGCCACAATCACTGCTGGGCCGTTTGTCGCTGGTCATGGTGTGCGGTGTACTGCTCACGCAACTGGTGGGCAGCGCCATCTGGACCACTCAGCAACGTGCCAAGGCCGAGATAGAAGCGAGCACGGCAGCGCAATACCTGGCGCACAGTGCTTCCAGCGCGATACGCTTCTTCCGCAGCCTGCCGCCGAATTACCGCACCGTGTTGATACAGCAATTCCGCGAGATGGGTGGCACGCGTTTTTTTGTGCAGGCGAACAATGCCTATGTACCCATCACAGAAATAGAAGCGCAGGCACTGGCACATACGGTGCTGGGCAAGGTCGGCAATACCCTCAAAACTGACTTGCCGCAATATCCTGAATTCAAGCTCGCCTTTGCCTGGCCAGATCAACTGACCACATCTGTCGAAGGAACCCGCATTACCGATTTACCAGAGAGCTGGGTACAGCATATCTTGCTGATCAAACCAGAACCTGCTCCTGTACTGGTGATACAGACCGAGCTGGAACCGGGTAACTGGTTATACCTGGCGGCACTGATGCCCAACCCTTATTTTTTGAAGGGCAATGATCCCCTGTCCTTTGATCGCCTCGTTTTGCAAGGTCTGTCACTGGCAGCAGTATTGCTGCTGTCCATCATGGTGGTACGCTGGATCACGCGGCCACTGGCGGCTTTATCGGATGCCGCAGCTGCCTTTGGCAAGGGCGAGCATGTGCCAGACTTGCCAGAGACTGGCAGCCAGGAATTCATCAACACCGCCCGCGCCTTCAGTGCCATGCGCCAGCGCATTCAAAGTTATATCGAAGACCGAGAGCGCCTGTTCATTTCCATCTCTCATGACCTGCGCACGCCTATCACGCGTCTCAAGCTGCGTTCAGAATTACTTGATGACGATGTCTTGCGTGGCGAGTTTGAAGAAGACCTGGATGACCTCGACATGATGGTCAAGGGTGCACTGCAATGCGTAAAAGATAGCGACATCCATGAAAACCCTACCGAAGTCAGACTCGATCCACTGATACGCAGACTGGTGCGCAGTGCCCATCTGGCCAAGCATAATGTGGCATTTACTGATTCAGGCGTGACCGTATATGGCAAGCCATTAGCGCTGAAACGTGCAATAGGCAATCTGCTGGACAATGCCCTCTACTATGGCGAACGGGCTGGAATCAGCGTTCACGCTACTGCGGATACTGTCGTCATACAGGTACGCGACCATGGCCCCGGTGTGCCGGAGGATGCCCTGCCCAGCCTGTTTGATCCCTATGTACGCCTGGTACATGGCCGCAGCCAGAATGAAACTGGCATGGGCCTGGGTCTGGGCATAGCCCGCAGCGTCATCCAGGCCCATGGCGGCACATTGGTGCTGGAAAACCATCCAGAAGGTGGGCTGAAGGCCACCATCACTTTGCCAGGCGCGGCGAATGCCTGAGCAGGCATATCACTAGCATCTCAGCATTTTTCTTCCTGCCTCAGCTTGTCTTTAAAAGACAGGCGGACACTCGTCTGCGCAATTCACAACACCTGAATCTGGACTTTTGTAAAGTTTTGTAAGGAATTCTTAAGTTAAGTTTTACCAGCTTAGGAATCCACACATCTGCAAATCGTCCACATCCCAGCAAGCAACAATACCAGTGTCAAAACCGGGTAAGGATTTGTAAGCTGCTCACCTGAGCTGCTCACACAAATCCTCAATGAATCAATCACTTATAAAAATTCGAACTCAATAGATAGGCAAGTGGCATTACATTCATCAGGTTGCTAGTATCAGTTTCAGGTAATTCATTTATATCGATTGGTTTAGCCGGATAACTATTCTTAACAGGATTTCTCTTGAACCGCATTCCCCACATCGCCATGCTATGCGCCACCGCCATGATAAGCACTGCCAATGCGGGCACGCTTGTCCTGGAAAGCTGGCGCGTGGATGACAAGGCTTTGTGGGAAACAGTCTTGATACCGGCATTTGCCAAACGCCACCCCGCCATCGATATCCGCTTTGCGCCCACCACGCCGACAGAATATGACAGCACACTGCTGACACGTTTTAGCAATGGCACAGCAGGTGACCTGGTCGCCTGCCGCCCTTTCGATGTATCGCAGACCTTGTATAACAAAGGCTATCTGGAAAAGCTCGATGGCAAACCTGGCATGGAGCATTTTGAAGCGACTGCCTTGCTGGCCTGGCAGACTGACGATGCGAAAACGACTTTTTGCATGCCGATAGCATCTGTCATCCACGGCTTCTTGTATAACAAAAAGATCTTCAAGAAACTCAACCTGCAAGCACCAAAAAACCAGGCTGAATTCTTGACCGTGCTGGATGCAGTGAAAAAGCATGGCAGCTATGTTCCGCTAGCATTGGGCACCGCAGAAAAATGGGAAGCCACGCAAACCCTGTTCACCAGCATAGGACCCAACTACTGGCATGGTGAAACAGGCCGCAAGGCGCTTATCGCTGGCAAGGCAAAATTTACTGATGCACAGTATGTGGCCGCCTTTGATTATGCAGCCAAGCTGGGCTCGTATTTGCCCAGCACAGCCAGCACGCAAACCTATAGCGACAGCCAGCATCAATTCGCCTCTGGCAAGGCGGCGGTTTATCCGGTTGGGTCCTGGGATATCTCTTACTTCAATCAGGTTCAAGGGTTGGATTTTGGTGTGTTTGCACCACCGGTGCGTGCTGCAGGCGACAAGTGCTACATCCTCGATCATATGGATATAGGCATAGGCATCAATAAAAAATCACGCAACAAGGAAGATGCCTACAAGTTTCTTGAATGGCTGGGTTCGCAAGAATTTGCCGACTTGTATACCAACCGCGTCACCGGATTTTTTTCGCTGTCGAATCATTTGATTGCAGTACGCGACCCCATAGGCAAGCAAATGATGGAATGGCGCACTGCTTGTGAATCCAGCATACGCGTCAATGCTCAGATACTCAACCGTGGGCAGCCCAGCATGGAGCAAGAGTTATGGAACGTGAATGCCGATCTCTTGAATGGCACGATCACAGGCAGGGAAGCAGCGGCAAAAATACAAAACAGTTTTGCAAGTGTGTACAGGCTCAAGCACTAAGAACGTGTTTAGTATCTGTAGCGAGCGTCAGCGGGTGAAGGCAGCGCAAGAGGCCCGATCACGCTCGCGCAGTAAGATCGTAAACAGGTTCTAAGATCATACCTCCCCCAAGAAGTATGATTTCTTTGCCGACGCTTAGCGCGGCGTCGGCATTTTTTTTCTGCAGCATGCCGCAAGAAAAAAAATATAAAGAATAAGTCACGAATGATTTTTATCCCGCTGGCTGAATGGATGGCGAGGTCAAATTGCTGTAAAAAAATAGATGTGATACCTATTAATAGAACTAACTGAAGGAGACTTGCATGAACAAACCCATATTCAAGAAAAAACTTTTGCCGCAACTGATCGCTATCGTCCTTAGTACAAGCGCATTTAATGTAGTGTACGCTGCAGACGAAACACCCGCTGGCTCACAAGTAGTCGAAGTGCGCGGCATACGCGACACCCTGAAAAAAAACCTGGCTGGCAAACGCGATTCGCAAAACATCGTTGACAGCGTCAACTCAGAAGACCTGGGCAAATTCCCGGATAAAAACGTTGCTGATTCCCTGCAACGCGTGCCCGGCATTTCTGTTGACCGCACCTGGGGTGAAGGCCGCGATATCTTTGTACGCGGCACCGATAAAAGCCTCAACATGACGCAGTTGAACGGCCAGTCGGTAGCCTCTGCCTACTGGTGGAAAAACGATTCGCAAAGCCGTGGCTTCAACTATGACATCCTGCCATCTGAACTGGTCGGCAGCCTTGATGTTTACAAAAGCCCGTCGGCAGATCTGGATGAAGGCAGTATCGGCGGGCTGGTCAATGTCAAGACCCGCAAACCCCTGCAATTCAAAACCCCTTTGACTGCACAGTTCTCGCTGGAAGCGACTTATTCTGAATTGCCCAAGAAAACAGACCCGCAAATTTCTGGCCTGGTGAACTGGAAGAATGATCAAAGCACACTCGGTATCTTGCTGTCCCTGAGCAAGCAAAAACGCACCATGCGCCGTGACGGCCTTGAGAATTTTACTGACTCCACCAAGTACACCATCATCGATCAAAACAATGTCGCCACACCCAACGCCTATGCATCCTGGGGTGGTGGTTCCGCGATTTTCCGCCAAGACCGTGAGCGCACGACTGGCAATGTCACCCTGCAAATCAAGCCTAACCGTGACAGCGACCTCTCCCTGAATTACATCAATTCAGATATGAGCATGGACAATAACAACCAGAACTACCTGTGGCAAGTAGGTGGCCTGGCTGATGGCAATAATGTTATCCGTGTCACCAATCCACGCTTCATCACCACCTCTGACGGTACCAAGGCTTTTGTCGGCGGTACTGTAGGGCCGACGACGGGCGTCTCGTTTGAACCTATCTACCGTGAAGCTTACATCAAATCCAAGGTGCTGGATCTGGAAGGCAATTATGAAGGTGATGGCTGGAAAGTACATGGACAGCTTGGCAGCACCGAGGCAGAGGGAGGCAGCAAACATGACCGCAATTTCTGGTTCACTGGCAATACCCGCGCCACAATCAATACCGCACCAGATACTTATGAAGTGTCCTATCTTGACATGAGCCCGCTGGACCCAAGCAAGCTCACGCTGCAAGGTGCGCGTGACTGGATACGCAAGATGGAAAGCAAGGAAAATTATGCGCAGGCTGACGTTACGCTGGACCTTACCGGTTCCTTCATCAAGGACATCAAGTTTGGTTTGAAATACCGTGACAACACTGTACAAAACCACCGCACCATAGGCACAGTAGGCCCTGGCAGCCCTGGCTGGCAGTCTTTCAGTCTGGCTGATTTATCGACTGGCCCGTCACCATTGCTGAGCCAGGCGGCTGCAACCGCCGGTTCCTTGACTCAATATGCATGGGTAAACGACAGCCTGGCCGCCAGCAAGGGTTTTGCCATGTATGACAAGGGCATGGTCTATAAAGAAGCCAAGGGCGAGTATTACAAGATCAAGGAAAAAATCACCGCCGCCTATGTCAAGGCCGACTATGCACTCGACAAATGGCGTGGCGACTTTGGTGTGCGCCTGGTCAAAACTGAGCAAACATCTGAAGCTTATCAAGACCTGACAGGCAAGGGCAGCTATGTCATCGGCAGCACGACACGTACTTACAATGATGTCTTGCCCAGCCTGAACGTCGTATATGACTTGCGCAAAGACCTGATACTGCGTGGTGCAGTAGCCCGCGTGATGGCACGCAACACGTACAGTGACCTCAGCGCCAGCACCGAAGTCAGCGGCACCACCAATGCAGCCACTGCTGGTAATCCCTTGCTGAAACCTTACCATGCGGACCAGGCCGAAATAGGTGCAGAATGGTATTTTTCTGATGCATCATTGTTGTCTGCCACATTGTTCACCAAACGCCTGGATACCTTCATCTACACATCGACAGCGCAAGAGAATGTCGGCGGCGTTACGCGCCCGGTAACACGCCCGCATAATGCCGACAATGGTGCTGTCATCAACGGCCTGGAGCTGCAATGGCAACAAGCTTTTGGTAATGGTTTTGGCGCCATCGTGAACTACACCTTCACTGATGCCAAGGCGGGTTCGATTGCTGGCGGCCAGAAACTGAATGTCATCGGCAATTCACGCAATCAGTTGAATGCCAGCGGTTACTATGAAAAGAACGGCATCAGCTTCCGCCTGTCATATAACTACCGTTCCAAATCCTACGGTGGCCTGGATGAAGGTGGCCAGGATGTCACCAGCGCCTATGGCCAGTGGGATGCCACAGCCAACTGGGACATCACACCAAAGATCAGCCTGTTTGCCACAGCCGTCAACCTGACCAACTCTGTCATACGCACCAATACCACCGATGGTTTGCCCGTTGGCGTGTATGAAAACGGTGCACGTTACAGCCTGGGCGTCAGAGCAAAGTTCTGATCTGTGCCAGGGTGATCTGCAGCATAGGGATCATCGTATAGAGTGCTGCAAGAGCCTCCCCATACAAGCAGCAGGGGAGGCTTTTTTGCTCAGTCAGCAGGGACTTCATCGCCCTTCTGCACCAGTGTGACTATCTTACCTATCTTTGGAATACCTCATGAATAACAATGATCAACCTGCAGGATCAGGCAAGGACGTGGTCATTGCCATGTTCTTTATCAGCCTATTATTCTTTATCCTGGGCTTTGCCACCTGGCTCAATGGCTCGCTTATCCCTTTCCTCAAAATAGTCTGCGACCTCAACAACTTTCAGGCGCTGTGGGTGACGTTTGCGTTTTACATCGCCTACACCGTCATGGCCCTGCCATCGGCAGCCATACTCAGCCGTACCGGCTACAAGAACGGCATGACACTGGGCCTGGGTGTCATGGCTGTGGGGGCGGTGCTGTTTATCCCCGCAGCCAAGTCCAGCTATTACGGCTTGTTCCTGCTGGCCCTGTTTACGCTGGCCACCGGCATGACACTGATGCAGACCGCCATCAACCCCTATATCGTTTGCATAGGCTCACGCGAAAGCGCCGCCATGCGCATCAGCATCATGGGCTTGTTTAACAAAGGCGCTGGCATCGTCGTGCCACTGGTGTTTTCTGCCCTGATACTGTCCGGCATAGAGCAATATTCTGATACGGCACTGGCAGCACTGGATCATGCAGGCCGCCTGGCCTTGCGCTCTGAACTGTCGTCACGCCTGGTCTACCCCTATGCCATCATGGCAGGCGGCTTGCTACTGGTGATGGGCATCGTACATTTTTCTTCACTACCTGAATTGCAGGCAGAAGAAGAAAAAAACCAGCCAGAAGTCACCAGATGGGGCGTGCTGCAATACCCGCAACTGGTGCTGGGTGCGCTTTCACTGTTTGCCTATGTTGGCGTCGAAGTCATCGCTGGTGACACCATAGGCCTGTATGGCCACAACCTGGGTGTCAGCAACTATGCCGTGCTGACTTCCTACACCATGGGTTTCATGGTCATAGGCTACATCCTTGGTGCGACCACCATCCCCAAGCTGATGACACAAAAAACTGCACTGTTGTTCTCGGCAGTCAGTGGCCTGCTGTTCACCGTCGGCGTCGCCACCAGCTCAGCCACCGACACCAGTATTGCCCAGGCAATCATCGCCTGGGCTGGCATACCCGTTGTACCCAACACCGTTTTCTTCCTCGCTATGCTAGGCCTGGCCAACGCCCTGGTCTGGCCCTCCATCTGGCCACTGGCCCTGCAAGGCCTGGGCAAATACACCGCAGCTGGTTCCGCCCTGCTCATCATGGGCATCGCCGGCGGCGCACTGCTGCCTATGCTATACGGTAAATTCTCCGACACAGGCAACCCCCAAACCGCCTACTGGGTCATGCTACCCTGCTATCTGATGATTTTCTTTTATGCGGTAAAGGGGCATAAGTTGAGGAACTGGGGGCATCCCGTCGGGGAATTGGAACGGGCCTAATCAATTACTCAAATACATGTATTTTTAAGCCGCCGCTCAGGCGGCTTTCTTATTTATTGCACTCATTTATTATCACTAGTGTCCCAACGTTTTCACATCAGGGGTTTGTAAGTCAATGATTTGTTTGCATAAATTGATGTTTTTATCTGGTCTCGATTTGAACGTCGAGGTGCAGAATTGGAGCTTTTTGCGAATATCCGCCAAAGGCTCCTATGCATCAGGGCAAACTCGTTTTCTCGCAGGTCATGACGTATTTGCCACTGACTACCTTTCGACGATGTGTAGCAGCCCACAGGGGCGAGCACAAGGTCAAGGATTTTTCCTGTCTGGATCAATTCTTCGCCATGGCATTTGCGCAGTTGACCTATCGAGAATCGTTGCGCGATATCGAAGTCAATTTGCGCGCCCAATCCCATCGGCTGTACCACATGGGGTTTCGTTGTGCGATGATTTCCCGCAATACGTTGGCCAATGCAAACGCCACGCGCCCCTGGCAAATTTATGCCGATCTGGCGCAACATCTGATTGCGATGGCGCGTCCGTTGTACGCCAGCGAGCCGTTTGGCGTGGACCTCGATGCAACGGTCTATGCGTTCGATGCCACTACCATCGACCTGTGTTCATCGGTTTATCCGTGGGCGCCTTTCCGGTCCGCCAAGGCGGCCGTCAAATTGCATACGCTGCTGGACCTGCGTGGTTCTATTCCCAGTTTCATTCACATCACAGACGGCAAGACACACGAGGTCAATATTCTCGACGATCTGGTCATCGAGCCAGGGGCTTTTTACCTGATGGATCGCGGCTATCTGGACTTCGCCCGGCTGTACAGCTTGCATGCGACGGGGGCCTTCTTTGTCACCAGGGCAAAAAGCAATACCAAGTTCAAGCGCCGGTACTCGCATCCAGTCGATCGAGCGACGAGCAACGTTATTTGCGATCAAACGGGTGTGCTTCCACTCTTCTACGCAAGCAAGGACTACCCGGCGAGTTTGCGTCGTGTTGTCGTCAAGGACGACGCTGGCGAAAGGGTCACTTTTTTGACCAACAATTTCGCTCTCAAACCAGAGATGATTGCGGCACTTTACAAGCAGCGCTGGCAGGTCGAATTGTTCTTCAAGTGGATCAAACAACATTTGCGTATCAAGACCTTTCTGGGAACGAGCGAGAATGCCGTGAAGACGCAGATATGGATCGCGGTCTGCACTTACGTACTCATCGCTATCGTCAAAAAACGTCTGCATTTGCCTCACAGTCTTTACGAAATTCTACAAATCCTGAGTCTCACCATGTTTGAAACAACACCAATAAATCAACTACTTACGCCGTCATCAGGAAATCTCAATGATGAAAATCAACCAAAACAGATGTCTCTCCTATGAGAAACGTTGGGACACTAGTGATTTATTATTTAATTTAAAAACCACATCAATGCCATAAGTGGTACTTTTGTATAGGAAAGCTGCATTTTTCAGGCACAAACCATAGAAAAGTATCGGTTTTGACATTTAGCAATCGAATTAAATATCTACAAGAAATAGTCTAGATTTGTTTACTTGAGAGCGAAGAGTAAAAACAACTCAACTCAAATCACGTGTCTTTTAAATGGACAATGCTTGCAGCAGCCTCTTTGTGTTGCCGCAGTTTAAGCAAGAGCGCTTTCATCTCGAGAGAGGTCCAAACTTTGCCCTGCCTTTCACGAAATACAGGCAATCCTTGCTCTTCTACAGTTCGCGCATGAGCAAATTCAATTCGTGGGGTATTAATCTCGTCCAGAAATTTAGATAAAACAGCTAATGCATCTGCCGCAATTCTTCCGTCATGTTTTGACAAAAGAATTTTTAATATATCCAATTTTGCGTGTAAATTAGCCTTGCTTACCAAGCGACTAAGTGGAGTCTCTTCAAATTTTGAGAGTCTATTTTGCTCAGATGCCAAATGCTCTTTTGCACCGGATAAAATTAAGTCTTTGATTTCATTTTCTGTAGGCATATCTTTGCACGATGAAAGAAGTAGCATAATCATATCTGCAAAAGTAGTTTCCAACTCGCTAACCGATCCAACAACTAATCCTCGCATATAATTTGGATGAAAAAATCTTCGCAATGTACTTTCCACAATTGCGAAAATCTCATTGCCAAGTCTGCCATCTCTTCTCAAACTATATATACCATCTACTTTTTGAAGCAATAGCAACTGACGCAGTTGCGCCACATCTTTTGCGCTATAAAAAACCATTTCTCCGTTAGTGTTGTTACGGAGTTTTTTAAGTAGGGCATCTCCTTTTAGTTTTGCACTCAAATCATAATCCACCAAAATTAAATCATATGGCGAATATGATCTTAATTTCAGAATAAGTGGATTCAATGTTGAGTCATCAAAGGTTGTTACCCATGTTACACCTAGAGTAAGTCCAAGCTCGTTTAGGCGAGCAGTAATGTAATCCTCTATACCTTTTGCTTGATTGGGCTGATCATCAAACCACAAAATTCGATATTTTAAATCCATCACTTATACACTTTTAAAGAAAAAATTGTTCCCATACTATTTGTATCTTGAAGAGTAATGGATCCCTTCATTCTCTCTAGTAATTGGCGAACGTGGTATAACCCCAAGCCAGATCCACTAGTTGTAGTAAACCCTTTCTCAAAAACGGCATCGTGATTGACTATCAAGGGATCGATTCCTAGACCATTATCAGTACAAACAATTTGAATCAAATTACTTTCTGGACGAGTCAAAGAAAATGAAATAATTGAAGCGCCAGCTTTATAGGCATTGTCGATTAAATTGTCTAATATTATTGATACTTCTATAGGTCTAAATTTGGAAATAAAACCAAGTCCATTTTGCTCTACAACAACATTAATTCTACTCTCATAAATTGGACATACACGTTCGATATATTCTTGTATGTAATTTCCAAAATCTTCTTCGATGGAATTTGACTCCATCATAAAATTAGCTGTAGTAGCAAATCTAGAGGCTGCAATAACTTGCTGATTTAGAAGGAGAAGATTTTCAAGTGTTTCTTGAAAATCTTTTGGACTTATCTTGGTACCGTTTTTTAACGTAATTAGACTAGCTTCTATACTATTTATTGCATTACTTGCATATATTATAACTTGATGATGTAGATTTTCAAGAACATCTTTGTCGTGACTTTGCAGGGAAGTTAGGAACAAATTTTTCTTCTGCTCTTTTTCCAGTTCAAACGTAGCTTGTTTTTCTTTTTTTTCTGCGTCTTTTCGTGCCTTGCGCTCACGTTCGGCATAAGCTATTGCCTCTGCCTCTGCTTTTTGCATTTCCAAATATTTTTGGCCCGCCTCTCTTGCACTAGATTCCAGATCTACATCACCTACTTTATTCGCTAGTGCGGCCAAGCTGTTTATAGTCTTACCGTATTCATCAACTTTACTACTTATGATCGCTAAGATATCTTTAGCATACTCCTCAACAACTATTTCGGGCGAACTCGCTAATCTAGCTAAAACTTCAATTACTTTCGCTTTTGCTTCATCCCCAGCTAAAAAGGATGAATCTTCAATGTCCATATCAAACTTTAGACGCCAACTCACGCCAACGACATAATTTTCTAGTCTCAGAAAACACTTGTTCCAAAAACATTGACGCAATTCTGTGGATGCTTGAGTTTCAATTAATCCCTTGTCACGACTAGACGATTCTTTGAACTGAGTATCGTTCCCATATACATCTATTCGCCCAACGACGTCACGAGTGCCTAGGAACCGAGAATAACCTTGCTGCTTTCTCCGGTCTATACCAAAAGTATCATCTGTCTTTTCTCCGACGGGGTAAACACGAAATCCGTTCTTAAATAAAAAAACAGAACCGAATTCAACTGAAGAAATGCCCATTCTCCTGCTGAATGTAGATTTTGCCGATCTATTTAAGTAAAAGAGATTGCTTTCATATTGCGAGTCCAATAGTTCAGCGAATTCAAGTGGCTCAGATATCTTATAAATTAATGTTCCACGATCATTTAACTGAGTAAAAAGCCGTTTAGATTCTTTATCTACCCATGTTTTTATCCAGGTCGTTTTTTCTTGGAGTGCTTGAAAAATAAAATTTTCAACTTCACCGTTTACTGTGCTGTTTGGAATAGTTACATCACCTTGCTTCAATAGAACACGTTTATCCTCCTCAGCATGCTCAGGAGCGTAAATATAAATAGTGAAATTTTCGTTGCTACTACCAAAAGGATTAATTAATTTTGCAAGGGACGTTTTTAACTCTAACAATTTATTCCGGGACCATACTTCACGACAGCCAGTAATTGATATCACAGTTCCGTTTGCATCGGGAGGGTAGAGCCAATTGGGGACTTTAAAATCAGATAAAGACTCGTGGTATACGGGAATTTTAATAAATTCGTCGGTAAGTGATTCCTCAAAATCCGCCCAATTTATCCGAATAGCATTAACTTCCTTCAGATTAGAAAAAGTTCGTGATTGCATCAGCAAATTACTACCCAATCGATCACATGAGAAACGACCTACACCCTTACTTCCAGCATAATTTCTCGCAATCTGAATTTCATTACGATAATCATTGTGTTGAAGATTTTCCACAATATCTTCACTACCATCTTTTTTTGCGGAATAAGCTACAAACAGCCATTTGTGAACAAATTCCTCGTAACTAAGCCCCTTACCATCATCAACAACATGTATTTCATCTTTAGAAAAAAATAAACTAACATTCTTTGCTTTTGCATCAAAAGCGTTTTTAACCAACTCAAAAATGGCTACATAATCATCAGTAATCAAGTCTCTTCCAATGACTGATTTAAGCTGAGAGCTGATCTTAAAATTTAAGATATTTGTTTTTTTTGTTTCAACAATTGTCATTAAAAACTCGCACGTTACTGAATGGATAATTCCTCTTTCGAAGCCGTTATTTTCTTATCATTTTTTCTCTCGGCTATCAATTTTTGGATAAATAGTCCAATTGCTTCCGATACGAGTGGGGGCACTGCATTACCTACTTGCGTATAACGCGGACATTCAGATTTTCTCCTCACTCCTCCAGTAGTATAGTTCCCCAAAAACTCATACCAATCAGGGAAAGATTGCAAACGTGCATTTTCTCTGACGGTTAAAATTCTCGGCTCTTTATAATGCAGAATATCATCAGGCAAAGTTGTTACCGTAGGGGCTGGCCCATCCTTATTTAGTACAGTAATTGAATGCTTCTTAGTACCAACTTCTTTCATTTCATTTAATGAAATTGATACGCCAGGTCGGCAGATTTTTTGAATTTTCTTAAAATGCTCTACCGTTTTTGCTTTATGCTTAGCTAATCGGCGACTATTGGGAATAGTTAGCATGCAGTCTTTTCTCATTTCTTTCTGAAAAGGAGATAAAACAACATTAGTTAAATATTCAGCTTCAAAAAAATTTTTGACGTTCGAATCGCAAGAAGGAACAAGTTTTCTCTTCCCTAATTCCAAATCGGATAACGCTTCCTTAGCACTAATATAACGGTTGACTGGGAGTGATTTAGATTTTAAAAAGTTTTTTTTCGTATTAACAAACTCAGCAAACAAATTTTTAAATTCTTTCTTATTATCTTTCCTCTCGCAGAACATAAAAAATCTTCGACGCGTTTGCGGCACGCCAAACTCTGCACAATTTAAGATACCTGCGGAAACTGAATACCCAATATCAGAAAGTCGACAAGCTATATACTTTGCATAGCTCTGCTTTTTTCCGTTAGTCTCACTGCCCGATTCTTCAATTTTCTCTTCAAATCCAATGTCATAGCCGGCAACATTTTCAATAACAATGAAACTAGGCATAACCAATCCAACTAGAGCTAAATATTGCTCGCTCATTTTATTGCGTGGATCGATCGGATTACGTTTCCCGGCAATTGAAAACCCCTGACATGGCGGCCCACCTACAATTAAATCTACGCAACCATTTAAGCTTGAAATTTCTTCCGAAAAGTTCTGAAGTAGATCCTCGCATGTTTGTGCCATTTGAGGAAGCCAACTTGGCCATTCAAAATATTTAGACGTACTGTTAATTAGATTGTGCGCTAAGGTTTCGAAGGCAGTCTGATTCTTCTCAACAGCAAATAAACCTGTGCAGCCAGATTTAACAAGCCCAAGCGAAAGCCCTCCGCAACCTGCGAAAACATCAATAAAACGAATTTGATCTGTCATAAGTTGTTCTTAAGAGCAAAATTATTTGGTGTTTAAATTTTCTCAGCAAAATTGAAAATTATGAACTTATAGATCTGCTATTTTATTATTAAATTCTTAATAACACCTAATTTTCTAACTAAAATTGGCTATTTAAGCACATATGAATGATACAAGTACAATGCTGTGGGTTTTGGCTTATAAAACTTTATTCGCCTATTAAAATAGTGTAGAGCCTTGTGATAATGTACCAATTCAGCAATACTTCGCCTACGCCGAATGCACTGGTAAAATTCAGTCACTTATGCCTATTCGCCGAATAGCTGTTGGCCGCTATCAATAGAATTGCCTGCCAGCATCCTGCAAGAATTTTGTTTTTTGGAGAACACTATGGGTCTGTGGAATAAGCTCAGCAATGAATTTATCGATATTGTCGAATGGCTGGATGACAGTCCCGATGTCATGGTGCATCGCTTTGAGCGCTATCAGAATGAAATCAAGATGGGTGCCAAGCTGACGGTGCGCGAGGGGCAGATTGCGGTGATGGTCAATGAAGGCCAGATGGGCAAGGGCCAGGTGGCGGATGTGTTCACGCCCGGCATGTATGAATTGTCTACGGCCAATATGCCTTTGCTGAGTACGCTCAAGGGCTGGAAGTATGGCTTCAACAGCCCTTTCAAGGCAGAAGTGTATTTCTTCAAGACGACCCGTTTCACCAATATGAAATGGGGCACGGCTGGCCCTGCCACCATGCGCGACCCAGAATTTGGCGTGGTGCGTGTGACGGCCTTTGGTATTTATGGCATACGCATTGTCGATGCCAAGGCCATGCTGGTGGAACTGGTGGGCACCAAGGCTGACTTTACGACAGCCGATATAGAAGAAAACCTGCGTGGCAAGATCGGTACGCGCATCAAGGAAGTCATGCCTGAGATTGGCGTGCCCATCATCGACCTGGAAGCCAAGGTCACCGAAGTGGGCAGGCGCATACAGGAAAAAATTGCGGCTGACTTTGTGCAATATGGCCTGGAACTGTGCGAAGTGCAGGTGCAGGACATAGGCTTGCCGGAAGAGGTGGAAAAAGCCATAGACCAGCAAGGTGCCATGCGCGTGATAGGCAATATGAACCAGTTTGCCCAATACCAGGGTGCGCAAGCCTTGCGTGATGCAGCCCAAAACCCCGGTGCAGCTGGCACCATGATGGGCGTGGGTGTGGGTGGTATGCTGAGCCAGAGTATGGGCACACTATTTGGCAATAACCCGCAGCCAGCCGCTGCCCCGGCTGCAGGTGCAGCCATGCCGCCACCTTTGCCAACGGCAGTGCAATACTTTGTCGCCCAGAATGGCGCGCAGACAGGGCCCTTCGATATGCATGTGCTGCAATCGCAAGTGGGCAATGGCAGCCTGACGCGTGACAGCCTGGTGTGGCGTCAGGGCATGGCTGCCTGGGGCAAAGCGGGTGACCAGGCTGACCTGGCTGCCTTGTTTGCATCCATGCCGCCACCGCTGCCATAACGAACGACCGCAATCCATCCTTCATCTGATAAGGCGTCGCCCCTGCTGGTGGTGGCGCCCTGTGTTTTGTTCTGGAACCCTCATCTGTGACGACGAAAAATTATCCCTGTAAATCTTGCGGTGCCAAGCTGGAATACGCGCCTGGCCAGCATGCCTTGCAATGTCCCTACTGCGGTGCCAAGAATGATATACCGGAAGACCAGGAAGCCACCATTGCGGCCGTAGAAGAGCTGGACTATCAGGCGTATCTGGCAGACCAGGCAGGCAATGAGCCAACCATCGCCAGCCAGAACGTAAAGTGCACAGGCTGTGGGGCGGAATCGCAACTGGCGGCCAACCTGGTGTCTGACCGTTGCCCGTTTTGTGCCGTACCCTTGATTGCGACTAATGCTTATGCTGCACGCAAAATCAGGCCCAAGGCGATTGCACCGTTTGATATCAAGGAATCTGAAGCGCGTGGCAAATTTGCCGACTGGGTCAAAGGTTTGTGGTTTGCCCCCAATGCGCTGAAAAAGGCTTACCGGGCTGAGCGTGGCCTCAAGGGTATCTACACCCCTTACTGGACTTATGATGCCGACAGCTATACCACCTATCAGGGCCAGCGCGGTGTTGACTACACGGTGACAGAAACCTATACCGAGAATGGCGAAACCAAGACCCGGCAGGTGACCAGAACCAACTGGTATCCGGCGGCGGGTGCGGTGCAGGTGGCCTTTGATGATGTACTGGTCATAGGTTCAAAAACCCTGCCGACTTCATATGCGGAAAACCTGGCCCCCTGGAATCTGGAAAAATTGCAGGGTTATCGCGATGATTATGTGTCCGGCTTCACGGTAGAGGCTTACCAGGTCGGCCTGGAACCCGGCTTTGTGGATGCGCGCAACCAGATGGAAAGCGTGATCCGCGATGCCATCTGCCGCGATATCGGTGGTGACCACCAGCGCATCAGCTCTATGCAACCGCGCTATTCAAATATCAGCTTCAAGCATATCCTGCTGCCTATCTGGCTGTCGTCTTACAAATACAGCGACAAGGTTTACCGCTTCCTGGTAAATGGCCAGACTGGTGAAGTGCAGGGTGAACGTCCTTACTCTGCATGGAAAATTGCGGGGGCGGTATTATTGGCAATCGCAGTAATCGTGGTGATTGTGATGCTCAATCAGAAGTAATCAAGATCAAGACCTTTCAACACAGAGACACGAAGGAAGCACAGAGGAGGCACCGAAAAAAATCTCGTTCAGCAGAAATTCTCTCTGCGCCTCTGCGTCTCTATCGTGAGTTATTTAATTTTTCAGAAATCCTCTGCAATTCAAAGCTCAACGCTCCATCAACACATCCATCATGCGCTTGGGATTCGCCAGAAAATCGCGCGTCACTTTATAGTGCTCGGTATCTTCATACGCAATTTCTGCAATACCTTCTTTACTGCATTGATAAATGCAGGCATCTGGATACGCCATGAGTATGGGTGAATGGGTGGCGATGACAAATTGCGAATTGTCCTCGACCAGGTCATGGATACGTGACAATACTGCGAGTTGCCTTTGTGGTGACAAGGCGGCCTCAGGTTCATCGAGTATATACAGACCCTGGCCGCCGAAGCGTTCTGTCATCAGCTTCAGGAAGGATTCTCCGTGTGATTGCTCGTGCAATGAGATGCCGCCATAGGAATTGATAATTGGTGGACTAAAACCAGGTTCTTCATCCAGTTTTTCAATTTCAGTCGCCACATTGAAGAAACTCTCGGCACGCAAAAAGAAACCATCACGCGGCTTGCGCACACCCTTGGCTATGCGCAGATATTCATCCAGCACAGAGTGCGAACGCCGCGTGCCGAAGCTGAAGTTCTTGGTGCCACCCTCTGCATTAAAACCCAAAGAAACAGCAATTGCTTCCAGCAAGGTAGATTTCCCCGAGCCATTTTCACCAACAAAGTAAGTGATCTTGGGATGCAAATCCACATACTCGAAGTTTTTTATAGCCGGTAATGAAAACGGGTAACGCTCAAAAGACTCAACGATATCCCTGCGCAGGGTGACGCGGCTGACATATTGTTTTGAAATCATGCTGTCTCAATAGTTTCAAGAAACATACCCGAAACTTCTATTCAAACTGCTTCTTGAATTCTGCAAACTGGGCACTCAAGTCACTAATCTGCTGTTTGAGTTGAGCAACTTCTGCTTCGAGCAGGCTGACCCTGTCATTTTTTGAACCACCAGTGCTGCCAGGGCTGTTGGCTTCAGCCTGATCCAGGCTGGCTTCATCGCAAGACAGCAGATGTGCGTAGCGAGGTTCCTTGGTGCCTGGTGTCAGGTTCAGGCGGGCGACCAGGGGTGGATATTTGTCCATCAGGTAGTCGAGGCATTTTTCTACATCTACGACGCTGGCAAATTCATGCAGGCGGCCAACGCGGGCGCGTATCTCGCCTGCGGTCTGGAAGCCACGCAGCATGAGTATGGTTAGCACGGCAACCTTGGGCTGGTCCAGCATCCATTTGATGCGCATGCGGTGTTCATACTTGGCAACGCGGGCACCGGCCTGGTGGATGGCATTCACCAGCTTCTTGGCAGCCAGCCTGTCTATGGCTTCCAGCACTTCGGACTCGGTGACGGACATGACGGGGTCGCGGCTGGTGAGCTGGTTGCAGGCATTCACCAGAGTATTGAGTGACAGGGGGTAATTGTCAGGGGTGGCGGCTTCTTTTTCTGCCAGCACGCCCAGTACGCGCACTTCAACTGCGTCCAGGAATTGTGCATCTGCTGCCGGGATGGCCGACTCGCTGGTGTTTTCTGTGTTCATGGGTATTCCTCAAATGTAAGCTGCGGCTGGTTGCTATACCGCGATAGCTTGATATTATCCTTAAAAATTGAAAATGTGAGACTAGATGACGCTTACACCGCAATCTATTCAATTATTTTTAAAAAATCTTAACCCCTTTTGTTTTGCTGCTCCGTTTAATGAGTATCACCCTCGTTTTTATGGAGAAGAAAATGAACAAATGGAAAACTTTACTGACTGCTCTGGTAATGGGAACTATGGCCACGATGAGTACGATGGCCAATGCGGGGCAGCTTGCTGGCGTCAGCATCATCAGTCAAAGCACGGGGGAAAGGCTGCCTATATGGCGTCATCAGGGTAATAATTATGTGGCAGGCAAGCCTGGTGAGCGTTATGCGGTAGAAATCACCAACAAGACGGGTGGGCGAATTTTGTCGGTCTTGTCTGTCGATGGTGTCAATGTCTTGACGGGAGCCACTGCATCGCCCCAGCAATCGGGCTATGTGCTGGCGGGAAGGCAACCCGTAGAGATCAAGGGCTGGCGCAAAAGCATGGATGAAGTGGCAGCGTTCTATTTCACCCAGTTGCCTGATTCGTATGCGGCACGCACAGGCAGGCCAGACAATGTTGGTGTCATTGGCGTTGCCCTGTTCAGGGAATATAAGGAGCCTGTGCCTGTAGAACCCTTGTATTCACGCCGCGCCGAAGCTGCGGCCCCGGCACCTGTAGCCTCCAACTCACCTTCTGCTGAAACGATGGGCAATCTGGCAAAGAGCAAGTCTGATCTGGCAGAAAAATCCATGGATGCCAGGATAGGTACAGGCCATGGCGAACGCATAGACAGCAGCGTCAGAAATACCGATTTTCGCCGTGCCAGCCCGCAGCCTGAAGAAATCATCAGTATCCAGTATGACACCTATGCCCATCTGGTCGCACGCGGCATTATCCCGCGTGGTCGCCATCAGGATGCCAATCCCTTCCCCGGTGGTTTCGTACCTGACCCGAATTAAAGCGCGGCAAATGTAGCGCACGACAAATACCTGATGTCATGCAGCACCTCTATGGGGGTTCCCCAGGCCCCCGTTCACACTAAAAATACAGGAAATTATCAATAATGAAAAAATCTGGCCACTACTATAAAGCACCTATTTTGTGCCCCTTGCTGCTGCTGATGTTGGGCGGCTGCCAGTTTGGCGATGTCGCAGAGACCGTAGCTGCCACGGGTGATGTGATGGTAAGCCCGCAGTCGGATGCAACATCTTCCAAGCAAGCTGGCAACAAGAAGAATAAAGCTATCGCATCTCAGGACGGGCAAAAACCAGTGCTGGGCCCGGTTGCGGCTGAACCTGCTCCGGCGGCATCAGCCAGAATCAGGCAAGTGCGCGCAGAAGAATTGCCAGCATTGATCAATAGCTACTTTGACACGCATGAGAGTCGCAATCTCTATATACAGCTAGATAAGCCACTCTATAAACCCGGTGAAACGATCTGGTTTAAAAGCTGGGACTTGAAAGCCCGTAATTTGGCGGGTTCAGCGATCAATGAGTCAACGGCGGAACTGATCTCCCCCAAGGGCGCGAGTGTGATCAAGAAGCGCTTGCGTGTCGAGGCGGGTGGTGCAGCCAATGATTTTGAATTGCCCCCAGAGGCGCAAGGTGGTGAATACAAGATACGTATAACAAGCAGCGATGGCAAAACCCTGGAACGTGCCGTCATCGTGTCTGCCTTTGAAGCGCCACGCATAAAGAAAACTCTTGAATTCGTCAAAAAATCCTATGGTGCGGGTGAGCAGGTCAGCGCCACGATTGCCGTCAAACGCCCCACAGGCGAGATACTATCTGGCAAGCGCCTGGTAGCAGTGGCTACTGTCGATGGTGTGGAATTGCCGCGTGTGAATGTCGCCACAGATGCCACTGGTGAGGCGTTGGTGAAATTTGATTTACCGAAAAACATCAGCACTGGTGACGGTTTGTTGACGATACTGGTGGAAGATGGCGGCGTCACTGAATCGATTTCAAAATCCATCCCCATCCTGCAAAACAAGCTGGCGCTGTCTTTCTTCCCTGAAGGTGGCAAGATGGTGGCAGGCCTGCCTACCCGTCTCTATTTTGAAGCGAAGACAAGGTTAGGGAAACCAGCAGATGTCGAGGGAAAACTGGTTGATGACCTGGGTAACACCGTTGCCAAATTCAGCACTTATAAAAATGGTCTGGGCCGCTTGGCATTCACTCCGGCGACAGGTCGCAGTTATCACGCAGAAGTCAGCAAGCCCAGCAGCGTCACTGAGCACTATGCTTTGCCGCTGGCAGAAGAAGCAGGCTGTGTCATGCGCAGCTATGATGATCTGGATGGGCAGGAAAAAACTTTGCGTGTCGCCGTGCAATGCAGCACCACGCAAAAAGTCGTGGTGGCTGCCACCGTGCGCGATAAATTATTTGATGCGGGCAGTATGGAGGCTGGCCCAGCCAAACCGGCAGTCATGTATTTGCAAGCCAAAGACCCTGTCACGACTTCAACGGCAGGCATCGCCCGTGTCACGCTGTTTAACCAGAACCTGGACCCGCTGGCAGAGCGTCTGGTGTTCCGCAATCGCCGCAACCGGCTTGAGATCAAGGTAGAACAAGACAAGAAGACCTATGTGCCGCGCGGCGAAGTCGCACTGAGCATCAGCACCAGAGATGCCAGCGGGAAAGCTGTGCCAGCAGAACTGGCGCTGTCTGTTGTCGATGACACTGTGCTCTCGTTTGCCGACGACAAGAGTGCCAATATGCTGTCGCGTCTTTTGCTGGAAAGTGAATTGCCCGGCAAGATAGAAGAGCCCAATTTTTATACCGACCTGGGTGAGGACAAAAGCGCCCTGGCACTGGATATGCTGATGGGCACGCGTGGCTACAGACGCTTTGACTGGGTGCAGGTGCTCGCACCGGTACAGAAGGTCACCGTCACCGGCAACCATATCAGACGGCAAGAGATGAATGCGGCAGCGCCTGTCTATCTTGCGCCTTTGATGAAAGCTGCAGCGGTTCCGGCACCAATGGCAGCCCCCGTGCCTGCGCCTGCTCCCGTAGTTGCAGCAGCACCAGAGCTGAAAAAAATGCTTGCAGCTCAAGCACCAGCAGTACCGCAAAAACCTGCCATGGCAAAAATGAAAGAAGGATTTGCAGCAGGCCGTATCGTGGCGACTCCACCTGCAGAGATGGAAGCAAGATATTTTCCAGAAATGCCCAAGGCTGACAAGGACTTCGCCCGGGCTGAAGCAAAATTAGCGCTGCCACCAGAAGAGATAGCACCAGCCTTGGCAGCAGTACGGGTATTCCCGGTTCCGGCATATACGCCTGACTATGCAGGCCCGCGTGATGACTACCGCGACACCGTGTTTTGGGCACCGTCAGTAAAAACCGACAAAAATGGCAAGGCCACTTTGAAGCTGGCCTTGTCGGATGCGGTCACGTCCTTCCGCGTCACGGCAGAAGGTGTCGGTGGCGGGCAGGCCGGGCATAGCGAAAACGTGCTCAAATCTTCATTGCCGTTTTCTTTGTCAGCCAAGCTGCCGCTGGAAATATCGGCAGGTGACAAGCCGCTGATCCCCGTCACCCTGAGCAATGAAGGCGAGCAGGCTGTCAATGTCACGCTCAACAGCAACTTTGGCAAGCTCTTGAAAGCCAGTAACAGTAACGACAAAGTGGGCGCTATCGCTGCTGGTCAGCGCAAGAGCATGTTTATCCCGCTTGAAGTCACAGGCACACAGGGTTTGTCGCAGGTGCAATTATCGGCGACTGCCTCAGGCTTGAAAGATGAAGTCTTGCGCAGCATACCAGTGGTCGCCCCTGGCTTTCCGCAATTGCTGGAGAAGTCAGGACAAATCAAAGGACAGGTCACGCATGACATTGATTTCAGCAAGGCCAACAAAGGCAGCGTGCAGACTTCGATCAAGGTATATACCTCGCCACTCGCTACCATGGTGTCCGGGCTGGAAGGCATGTTGCGCGAACCCTCTGGCTGTTTTGAGCAAACCTCATCAACCAATTACCCTAACGTGATGATCATGCAATACCTGAAGCAACATGATGTTGCCGACAGTGCCTTGCTGGAACGCACCAACAAATTGCTCGATAGCGGCTACAAAAAACTGGCTGGTTTTGAATCACCGAAAAAAGGTTACGAATGGTTTGGTGGAGACCCCGGCCATGAAGCACTGACTGCCTATGGCCTGCTGGAATTTGCCGATATGAAAAATATCTACGGCTCTGTCGACAGCGCCATGCTGACGCGTACTGCAAGCTGGCTGAAAACCAGACGTGATGGCAATGGTGGTTACCAACGTGATGCCAAGGCGCTCGACAGTTTTGGCCGTGCAGCACCAGAAGTGACTGATGCCTACATTACCTGGGCCTTGGTCAGCGCTGGTGAAAGCGGGCTGGACAAGGAAATAGGCAAATCCGTCAAGCTGGCAGAAACCACGCAAGACGCCTATCAACTGGCATTGGCAAGCGGCACCATGCTGGCACCTTCTGCAAAAACGGCGGTCTCAGAAAAAACCCGGCGTGCCGCAGTCGATAAACTGGCGGGCATGCAAAATGCCAATGGTTCGTGGACAAACGCGAATCACTCCATCACCCGCAGCGGTGGCAGCAATCTGCATATAGAAACCACATCCCTGGCGGTGCTGGCCATGTTGAAAGCAGATGGCCACCTTGAACAGGCACGCAAAGGCATCACCTGGTTACAGGCAAACCGCAGCGGCTATGGTCAATGGGGTGCAACACAGGCCACTGTGCTGGCCCTGAAAGCAATGATCGCTTTTGACGAGGCGACCAAAGTTGCGCCCACTGCCGGTAAAGTCAGCCTGCTTGTTGATGGTGTCGTGGTCAGCGAGAAAAGCTATGAGGCAGGCAAACGTGAGCCCTTGTTGTTCAATGGTTTTGAGAACCTGCTGACACCTGGCAAGCACAGCATCACCCTCAAGACTGCCAGCGGCTCTGCCCTGCCCTACTCCATGGCGATTGAATATCGCAGCAATGAACCTGCCTCATCCAATACTGCCGTTATCAATCTTGACACCAGGCTGGCGAAAGCGGATCTGAAAATGGGTGAAACTGTCAGGCTGGACGCAGTCATCAGCAACAAGACGCAAATTGGCCAGCCCATGAGTCTGGTACGCTTGGGCTTGCCAGGAGGCCTGACTTTCCAGAACTGGCAGTTGAAAGAAATGCGTGAAAAAGGCCAGATCGATTTCTATGAAACCCGAGCCCGTGAAGTGATACTGTATTTCCGTGACATGAAGCCAGGCGAAGTGAAAAAACTGGCGGTGGACCTTGTGGCGACGGTGCCGGGCAGTTATACCGGGCCTGCCTCTTCTGCCTATCTGTACTATAACGATACTGACAAGACGTGGACAGCTCCGCTGGCAATACGCATCGCGCCTTAGCATCAGCTAAAGCAATATCAGGGCGTTTTTTTGGCAAGTTGCTTATTGTCAGAAAAACGCCGGAAGTGGCTTGGATTCATGACAGTTTTACCCTGACAGCGCATGGAAATTATGCTGGTGAGACGGGACTTTCCGTTAAACTAGCAGCCATGATGACTGAACCACAAACAGACGAGGCTCTGATGCTGCTCTATTGCGATGGCGACCTGCTCGCCTTCAAAGAGTTGTATCAGCGCCATCGCCTGGGTTTGTACCGTTTTATAAACTGGCGTTCGCCACGTCAGGAATGGGTAGATGAAATCGTGCAGGACAGCTGGGCTGCGCTGCATGCAGCACGGTCGCAATACACAGCGCTTGCCAGCTTCAAAACCTACTTGTACCAGATCGCCCGCAACCGTTTGATCGACATACTGCGCCAGCGAGAAAGCCTGCTTGACGCCGACCCTGACCAGTATGAACACACGCTGGAAAGCACGCAAGAATCGACACCGCTGACCAGGTCACCAGAAACCCGGCTGGAAAAAAAACAGCAAACCGAGCGCTTGCATGAGGCCATCAGAGGCCTGCCCAGCGAACAGAAAGAAGCGCTAGTGTTACAGCAATTCAACGGCCTGAGCCTGGAAGAAATTGCTGCCATTACCGCCGTATCCACGGAGACCGTAAAAAGCAGATTGCGTTATGCCATGCAAAAATTGCGTGCAGAATTGCATGCCCAGAAACAGGGGGAGCCAGCATGACATCCAGGAACGACGACATGCACGAAGCTGAATTTGAGGATTTCCTGCAAGGTAAGGGCGAACTCGCCAGCCTGCTGCAAGATTTGCCGCAAGCACAACCGACGGCAGAGCTGGATACGGCTATCATCGCGCAGGCCGAACGTGCTCTTGCAGCCCCATTAGCGACAGCGACTTCGCCAGCAATTGTGCCAGCGGCAGCCAATGATGTCATTGGCCCTGAAGGCAGCGGCAATCCGCCATCATTTTTATGGCGCTGGAAGCTGCCACTGAGCCTGGCTGCGAGCGTACTGTTTGCCATACCTGTGGTCATGCAGCAGAACCACGAATTTTACCAAACAGACTCTGTGACTGTGGCCGCTCCAGATGCGCCTGCGCCACAAGAAAAGATCATTTCAGCATTACCACAACTAGCTCAGGCAGATTTGGCGAAGCAGGCTAAGGTCGCCGCCGAGCTTGCGCCACCAGCAGCAGCGAGCATGGACAATGCTATGCCGCCAGCTATGGAAACCAGTAAGACCAAAGAAAGCAGGAAAGCCGACGACTCCAAACGTGCCAGCGTCGCCAATCCACGCAGTGAATACAAACTGGCTGAACGACAGGCCGAGCCAACTCCACCGCCGCCAACCATATTGGCGGCAGCACCGGAACCCACGAAGGTGACGATCACCGGCTCAGCGATACGCAGACAAGAAATGTCTTCAGCCGCCCCTGTGCAAACAAACAGCAATGTCGCGGGCGCTGAAGAAAAAGAAGCCGCAGAAAACCACTACGCCAGTAATGCAAAAATGCGGGCACTCACTGCGAATGCCAGCCATGCCAAAGCAGAGGCCGCAGGCATGCTGGCAAAATCCAGTGAAACAGCATCGACAGATAAAAAAGCTGATCTACCTGCGGCAGCACCATTCCCTGCCGCTCAGCCAGCGCCCCGCATTGTCATGGCAGCACCGCCTGTGGCAGCTGCACCACCGCTGTCCGCAGCCCTGGCACCGGAACCGCATCCTGGCGCCTATGACTGGTTGCAGAAAATCGAACAACTCTTGAAGAACCACCGTCACAAAGAGGCGCTGGATGAGTGGCGCAAATTCCGTGTTATCTATCCGGCATTCACCGTTGACCAATCCCTGCAAAAGCAGATAGACGCACTGCAAAAATATAAGGATCAATGACAGACATTTGTCATTGATCCCCACAGTCACCTTGGTCTATGTTCTGTCCTGCCGGACGATATTGCTATCTGAAATAGCTTACTGGCGAAAAGTGCTGGCCGGTATGGATACCGGTGCGCTGCCGCAGGCAGGTACGTTAATGACGCGGTTTGGCCCCACCTCCCATGCCAGGGGTTTAACGCCCTGGGTAATGTACTTGTATTCATAAGTGGTGCTGGCATTGAGGTTGCGCGACACCGTCCACAGGGGCCAGAGACTACCTGACAACTTGGTAGAAGTAGAAGTATTCCAGCTACCAAGCTCTGCCCCGCTGCCGGTGAGATACACATCTTGCCCCACCACGGTTGTGTTATTGGTCACCTGGAAATTCACCTGTACCTGACAAGCACCTGCCAGTGTTTTTGCACTGGCAGCAATGCTGCTGGTTGACACATTATTGGCATTATCGACTGCCGCAACGGTATAGCTATACGTGGTGGATGGTGACAAGCCGCTGTCAACAAAGCTGGTGCTGGCAATGAACAAAGGGCTGCCACCATTGCGTACAATGTGATAGCCCTTCATGCCGCTGCCGCCAGCATTGTCTGTGGCTGCACTCCAGCTCAGGTTGATGCTGCTACTGCTGGCAGCATTTGCTGTCAACCCGCCCGGAACAGATGGTGCGGTAGTGTCATTCGATGCGCCACCGAGTTTTTGGTTGATGTGCAAAGCCACTGCGGGTACGGTGCTGCCGCCATTCGCGGGTATGCTGAGCGTGACCATGCCATTGGCAGCGACCACTACCGCATCGGCCGCGCAAGCGGTTTTGCCAGCGTTGGCGACACCATGCACGACATTGCAGTAAGTACCGGCAGGCAGCAAGGTCTGGAAGCTCTGGTTCCATGCACTGAACTCATTATTGATGGCGACAAAACCTTTGCTGCCACGGTTAAAGGCGATCTGGTTGGCGCTACCGCTGGTAAAGTTATCGACACCCTGGCCCGATGTCACCGCACGAAAAGCCACCATATTGGCGATGTCAGCCCAGCGATGGATGAAATCCCATTGCTGGTTGATCAGTGGATTGCCATTCGCATCAAAGGGGCTGGCGGCTGGTGCGTCGGCATTGGTGTCCGTGAAGATAAAACCGGAATGCACTTGCGCCTCACCATAAGGCCAGGCCAGCATGAAGATATTCGCTAGGTCATAGCGTTTGCTGCCTTGCGTGTCATTGGCGGCACCACTGCGGTTGCTGGCATTCATGGAATCGCCATTGCGCTCTGTATCCCAGTTATTCACAAACACGGTGGCCTTGCTGCTGTCTGTGAAGAAGCCCCAGGTTCCGCCCCAGTTGCCAGGCGTGCCCATGATGCTGCGTATTTGTGAAATGCTGGCGCCATTAAGGTTGCGGAAGGTTTCTTTCATCGCCGTTGCATACTTGAATTCATTGATAGTGCCTATGCTCAGGTAAGAATTGCGATCTACCGTGCCATCGGTAATGATTTCTTGCGTGATCCACAGAGGTTCACCAGATGTCGTGGTATGTGTCACGCCATTCACGATGGTTTGCAAATCACTCTGGCGTATATGTTTGGCTGCATCAAAACGAAAGCCATCTATGCCCATGCCTATCAGGCTGGTCAAATAATTCCTGATCTGGCCCTGCACATAGCTGGCCCCGGTATCCAGATCGGGCAAACCAACCAGTCGGCACTGGGTGACGGCATTGCGGTTATTGCCGTAATCACTACCCTGGATATCGCAGGCCGGATGAAAATCAGCGGCACTGAAACGCGGGTAACTGCTGCCCGCCACCCAGTTTGCACCTGCGGTAGAAGTACCACTGCCTGCTGCCAGGTGATTGACGACGATATCCGCATACACGCGCACGCCGGCTGCATGGCAAGTATTGATCATGGCTTGCAGTTCGACACCTGTGCCCATCTTGCTGGTCAGATTGGTGTAATCGACAGGCTGATAAATATCCCACCAGTTACTGCCACGATTGGCTGAACTGGGTGGTGATATCTGCACGCCACCATAGCCTTGTGGACCAAGGAAATTGGTACATTCTTTTGCGATATCGGTCCACTTCCAGTGAAACATCTGCACCGAAGTGTCACGCGGATTAAAGGCTAGCGCAGGTGTACTCGCCGTCATCATCGTCATGCCCGCCGCACTACAAAAAAATGCTTTTTGTAGTGCTCCCCTGATACCGCCTTTGATACTTTTTGTGCTTGTATTTTGATTCATATTGTCCCCTCACTATTTGCCTTGGCAAAATCAAATCATGAAGATTTGAATTGCCCCCAATTTCATGCAGCTCGATTCATGCCTTGCCTCAACAGCCCCAAACTCACCGCCTGTCTTGCCTGACGGCACCATTGATGGCAAGCCAGGGTGAAAAATCCACCGTGCCCGCAAGGCTTACCAGCCCTTATCGCTCATGATTTGCTACATAAGTTTTTGATAAGCTTAAAAATTGTGCGGTAGTTTTAATACAAATGCTATTAAAATATAAATATATTCATGCTGTTGTGCAGCACAGGGAGCTTAGATTTTTCATTAATTCATAATTATCATTCAAGGAAACGAGACCTATTCACGGTTGCTAACACGCAACAATGCCAATTAAGTAATTTGACTACATTCTATTGTTTTGGATGAGTCATACCAATCCGGCCGTCAGGCAAACCGTGTCTATAAATAAGATGCCGAAAAATCTGCTCACGACTTTTTTGCGGCAATCGAGCACATCAAAATCACGATATCAATTGATGGCTGGTGATATAAATAGGATGAGATTTGAGCTCGATTTTCATAGTGCAGCCTGGGTCAGCAAGGGTTGCTGAGCAAACAGAACAATAAGCTCTGCATTTGCATGCGTCGCAAAAAAACATCACAAATTTGAATAATTTCGTCACGCCATGCTTGTTTTTATATAAAAGCTGTGGCAAGATACGTACATCAACCAAGCAACACCACACTATTTAGGAATGATCGTGAAAACAACTTTGACACAACAATTGATACAAAACTTGCGCAAGACAGCGCGGGCTTTGGCGTCGGTTGCCAAAGTTGGCAGTGCAGCAGGCGACACATGGAATACCTATGAAGCCTCGTATCGCACGGATACAAGCACAATTAAAGAGACAGATAGTGAGATGTTCAATGATGTCAGCCCAATTAATTTTGCGGCCACATGGTTTAGCAACACAAGCATTCGAGGGGAAACCCTGAAGGTCACAGGCGGCAGATAAAGCCACCAAGACCCTAGCGCTGAAAAGCCCGGATGCCCTGAAAAGCTCCGGGCTTTTTAACTTTTTGGCGTCCTTTTCTATTTTAGATTTTTGGTTTGCTTGCAGCACAACAAGGCAAACCACAGCAGTTAAACCCGCCAACGCGGTCGTGACCGAACAACACCGGATCATGGAAGCTCTTTAACAATTTGGGAAGTTCAACAGTTTTATCCCAAGGGCAGAAACATCTGCTTTTGGGGTAAGGCTGAATACAAAAACACGTTTCATCATTAAAGATGAAACGTGTTGATATGCGGGTGTAGCTCAAAGGTAGAGCTGAAGCCTTCCAAGCTTACGGTAAGAGTTCAATTCTCTTCTCCCGCTCCATCATGAAAGTGACTTTACAAGTACTTACTCTTGCCGAGGTTTTTTTCATGATGTCTTTGTCGTCCAGTGGACTGTCACAGTGAAAGCGGAAGTGAAGGACATGTGCCCGGCGAACCAGGGCAAGGCGCAAAACACAGCGATAGCGGTGCTATCGCGAGTATTTGCAACGCCGCCATGGTTGGCGCGCACATGGCAGACACTTCTGCTTTTCACTGTGACAGTTCACTTAGGTTAGGACAGCTGACTTTCTATCAGCTAATGGCGGTTCGATTCCGCTCAGAGACTCCAGTATCAACAGTTTTACGGATAGTTGCCCGAACGGTAAGGGGTGCGGCTGTAACCCGCAAGCATGCCAGACATAGGTGGTTCAATTCCATCACCATCCACCAATTTTGTGTCTCAAGCTAACCAGGTGAAAGCGCCGTTTTGAAAGATCGGAGAGCGTGGATCGTTACCACGGGGACGCACCATATTATTTGCAGTAAATAGCGTGGCATTTTCAAGTCATGTGCAATTGCCTTACAGATTACGGGGGTGTAGCTCAGTTGGAAGAGCGCCTGCTTTGCATGCAGTATGTCGTCGGTTCGATTCCGTCCACCTCCACCATTTTCTCATTTCAATAACAGGAGTAAATCATGAAACGAAAGACCAGGCATCTTCAGATGCCGCACTTAACAATCTCACGGGATGTAGCTCAAAGGTAGAGCATTCGGCTTTTAACCGAACGGCGAGAGTTCGATTCTCTCTATCCCGACCACTAAGAATGTCGATTAAAGCGCAGTCGTTTTAACCGATGTTTTTAAGATCAAATCCCCGATAGCTCAGTTGGTAGAGCGATGCACTGTTAATGCATCTGTCCCTGGTTCGAATCCAGGTCGAGGAGCCATTTCCGTCCCTTTAGCTCAGTGGGAGAGCAACCGGCTCATAACCGGTGGGTCGCTGGTTCGAAACCAGCAAGGGGCACCATATTATCTTTACTTGCATAGCTCAATTGGTCAGAGCGTTGCCTTGATAAGGCAGAGGCTGGTGGTTCAATTCCATCTGCAAGTACCAATACCCTCAACAGGATTACGAAAAACTGTTCCAGCAAGGCGTCAACGACGAAGACAGTACTTTAGTACGGCTAGGAGTTGCAACGCAGCTGGGGCAATTTTTCGTAAATCCTGTATATCTCAGTAGCTCAATTGGCAGAGTCGCGGTCTCCAAAACCGAAGGTTGCAGGTTCAAGTCCTGCCTGGGATGCCACACATTTTTTCTCGCCTTAGCTCAGTTGGAAGAGCGCAACAATACGAATGTTGAGGCCGCAGGTTCGACCCCTGCAGGCGGGTCCAGTTTTACCGTGTGATCATGTGATCCTCACTACCTCACCAGTGGGATGTGTACACACACGTGCGCGGTATTTTTTAAAAGGAAGATTCGCATAATGGTATTGCACCGGATTGCTAATCCGGAGGGTTTTCACGAGCCTGTGTGCGTTCGAGTCGCACATCTTCCGCCAGTTTTTTGCCTCATTAACTCAATGGTAGAGTCCCCGCCTGTCTAGCGGGTTGCCAGCGGTTCGATTCCGCTATGGGGCGCCAGTTTTTTGCCGGTTTAGCTCAGTTTGGTAGAGCAACTGATTTGTAATCAGTGGGTCGCGGGTTCGAGTCCTGCAGCCGGCACCATTTGTGGAAGCGTGGCAGAGTGGTAATGCAACTGTCTTGAAAACAGTAGGCTCGCAAGGGTCCGTGAGTTCGAATCTCACCGCTTCCTCCACATCAATTCGTGTCAGTAGCTCAAAGGATAGAGCCCCGGTCTTCTACACCGACTGTTGCGAGTATAGCGGACTGCAACAGTGAAAAGCGAAGTGCCTGCCATGCGCGCACCGACCATGGCTGCGTTGCAAATACTCGCGATAGCCCCGCTATCGCTGTGTTTTGCGCCTTGCTATGGTTCGCCGGGCGCACGTCCTTCACTTTCGCTTTCACTGTTTCAGTCCACTTGTCCCGCCTGACGCACCATTTTTGATCGCCACACACAGACCCGTTTCGGCCTTGCCGATTCGTGGCGGTCAATCCCTATCTCCATCTCAACGTTCAAATTCGAGATTTAGCTCAGTTGGCAGAGCATTCGCTTCATATGCGAGCGGTCGTTGGTTCAAATCCAGCAATCTCGACCACTATCCTATATTTCCCAATCCCCTCTTCGCTCTATTCAAATACAATTGCTGTCGTCTTAAATGCGCCTACAAAAATAAAAAAGGAATCCTCATGAGAAAATTAGTCACTATCAGAACAGTTAACAGCATCAGGCCCATCGCTGACGCAGATGCCATAGCATGCGCTAGCGTGGATGGCTGGTCCGTCGTCGTCAAGAAAAATGAATTCCAGGCTGGTGATGCCTGTGTCTATTTTGAGATAGATTCCTTCTTGCCTTTGAGCGATGCACGTTTTGCGTTTCTTGAAAAAAGCAAAATTATCTGGAATGAAAAAACCGGGATAAGGTTGCGCACCATCAAACTGCGTGGCCAGATTTCACAGGGCATGATACTGCCGCTGAATCAGTTTCCAGAATTGGTTGAACTTACTGATGACAACGACGCGGATTTTAGCCAGGTACTGGGTATAGAAAAATGGGAGCCAGCCATTCCAGCCTCACTGTCTGGTGAAGTGGAAGGCGCTTTTCCTGAATACATACGCAAAACTGATCAGGAACGTATACAGAATCTGACTGAAATCCTGAGTGAACAGGCACAGAAAGAATTTGAAGTCACCATCAAACTCGATGGGTCCAGCATGACGGTCTTTCACAATGCAGGTGTATCCGGTGTGTGCGGCAGGAACTGGTGGATCAGGGAATCTGAGGCCAATAGCCTTTGGCGCGTGGCAAAGCAAAAACAAATACTGACTGCACTGACAGCTTATGGCCGCAATCTGGCGCTACAAGGCGAAATCATCGGCGAAGGCATACAGGGTAACCCTGAAAAGATGCGAGGTCAGGATTTTTACCTGTTCGATATTTTTGATATTGATGCCAGTAGATATCTGGGCAGGACAGAACGTCAGGAGGTACTGGCCGGACTACGCGCCCTGGGGGCTACTGTGAATGAAGTACCCTGGCTGGAAAACATGACGCTGGAAAGATTTGGCGGTGAAGTCGCCAAAGTACTTGACTATGCTGAGGGCGGTTCATTGAACCCAGCTACGGCCAGGGAAGGCGTAGTCTTCAAGCGTCTGGATGGTAGCATGTCGTTCAAGGCGATTTCAAACACATATTTGCTGAAACACGGAGACAGGTAGGAAGATCATGGGCGGTAATGCATTAAAAACTGAGTCGGTTCGTTTGCCCGCTGCACGATATCGCGAAGTGGAACATGAAGCTGTGACTACACTACAGCGGCATTTTCCACATCGCCGTATCGAGGCTGTCATCGCTTATGCCGACAAGGCAGACTTTGGTGATCTCGATATTTTGATCGAAGCTGGTGATGACTACGATGCAGCGCAATTTGCTACAGCATTGCAGGCGACCGAAATCGTCTTGAATGGCGATGTCACCAGCATAGGCTTGGCGGTAGCAGAAGGCGTGTTCCAGCTTGACCTGATCAGGACAGAATCTGGCTCATTTGATTTTGCTTCACGCTATTTTGGCTACAATGATTTTGGTAATCTGATAGGCCGCATAGCGCATAAATTTGGTGCCAAGTTTGGTCATCTGGGCTTGCTGTATCCATTGCGGGCACCGGATGACAAAGATCATTTGATTGCTGAATTGTGCATCACCAGGGATTTTAGTGAGGCACTGAAGCTGCTGGGCTATGATGCCCTGCTGTATGAGAACATGCGCGTGAATGGGCAATTCAGAAACCTGCAAGATATATTTCGCTATGTCGTGTCTTCACCCTATGCGAATCGCGAGATCTACCTGCTGGATAACCGCAATCACAAGGCCAGGATACGCGATGCCAAGCGGAGGACTTACAATGCCTTTTTGTTGTGGCTGGATGAGCAGAAAGAAATCACACTGCCAGCCTATCCCTGGGCAGAAGCTGGCACGGCTGCGCGTGATGCACAAAAAGTGAATTTTCTGGAAACGACTTTCATACACTTTCCTGATTTCAAGCGGGCTTATGATCAGGCGCTGGGAAAATACGCCCGCAAGAAACGATTGAAGCAGCAATTCAATGGTGAACTTGCGGCAGAAATTACCGGCCTGTCAGGAAAACGACTGGGTGAATTGATGGCACAAGTGCGTAATTCATTTGCTGATGAAACCAGTTTTGAAAACTTCTTTCTTGAAGCTGACTCTGACGCTGTAAAAGCCAGGTTCTTGCTGGAAGCGGCAGTACTCTCGTCAACATGAACTTCTCAAATAAACTACAAAGAAGCCGCTTGCATAACTAAGGTGTCACCAGCCCATCCATGCGGATAACTTCAAATTGCTGCCTTTAACGCTGCCCAGTTCTGACACCAGTTTATCGTTATTCCAGCGTGCATCGGGTGCGCCGCTGATATACCAATTGGAACCATTGTCGGCCACCAGCATGCCGTAGGTTTTCATGGCTTGCAGGATGGATTTGCTCTCATTCGAAAAATTCGCAGGTATCTGATAGCTGGCTTTCAGGCGCACGCGCATGCCCATGGGTGGTAGAGTATTGTTGGTGTTCGATGATGCCCAGTGTGTCGCAGGTGGCACATAGGCGCGGCGTGTGCGGCTGACCGTAAAACGGAAGGCATGACGTATAACGCCGCTGGCAGCTTCTTCATAACGTACCAGGCCAGGGAAGATGGGCAAGCCTGCGGCATCGGCGCTGGTCCAACCTGGTTTACCACCTGGCCGGACTGTATTGGATGTCAGGTCAAATATCGCGCCGCCGCTAACTTTCCAGCTACCACCTGCCTGTGGATAAGCATTGCCGACTTCATACATGCGGTTGGCATCGCGGTCTATGACCAACACATGGCGGTCACCGCCAAAGCTGCTGCCATTGGCTTGCTGCCCTTCTATCGGCGCGTTGGCTGGTATGGGATAAGGGCCGGGGTCGCTTTCATCGCCATAGTCGGTAAATTGTACACTGACCTTGGGCTGGCTTGCTGCGACTACCACATAAGGTATGCCTATGGGTGCGCCGTCATACAGGCCAGCACCAAAATCGGGATGCAGGCCGGTGCCCAGGCCTATGCTGCTGATCAGTGCATCGGATGCGGGATCGACTGCCGCATTGGAGATGTCAGTATTCCAGGCATTGCTGGCAGGGAAAGGCAGGCTGCCGTTCAGATTGGCACCAGCTCCCAAATCCGCCTTGCGTAAATCGCCATAAATCGCATTGCCTGTGGTGCTACCTATGCCTGCGCTATTCACGGTCACTGTGACTGTAGCGCTGGTATTGCACGCTGTGCTACAGGCGGAGTTGCTGGCTGTCAGTGTGTAAGTCGTGGTCGCCGCCGGATTGACAGCGAGGCTATTTCCAGTAACCGTAGCACCATTCAGCGTCAGACTGGTGGCACCGCTGACTGTCCAGCTCAGTTGTGTACTTGATCCCGCATTGATGCTGGCTGAGCTGGCGCTGAAGCTGTTGAAGACTGGTGCAGTAGCAGTCGTGGTTCCTGTGGTACCCGTTGTGCCAGTAGTACCGGTAGTATTCGTGCTGGTATTGGCGGGTGCTGAACCACCACCGCAGGCAGCCAGAGTCAATATCAGTGCGAGGGCAGGCAATTTTGGTAAGGAATTTGGAGGCATGGTTTTACTCTTGGCATACGGCAGGGGAAAATCAGACTAGTCTTGAAACCATGAGCCGACAATACGAATTGCATTTCCTTACAAATTATCAGACTGAAAACATGTATCATTTTTTGTAAAATCATTCTCAAAGATCATCATGAACACGAATACCCTGCCACTGGAAGAACAAGAACATCCCATAGACCCTGCCATACGGGCAGAGATCAATGCGACCCTGCAACGCATAGAACAGATGCACGATGTCAAAGTCTTGTTCGCCTGCGAATCAGGCAGCCGTGGCTGGGGCTTTGCTTCGCCTGACAGTGATTACGATGTCCGTTTTATCTATGCCAACAAACTCGATTGGTACCTGACTGTCTTCCCTGGTCGCGATGTCATCGAATTGCCTGTCAATGAAATCTATGATGTCAGCGGCTGGGATGTGCGCAAGGCTCTGGGCTTGCTGCGCAATGGTAATGCGACCTTGATAGAGTGGCTGTCTTCACCAGTAGTGTATGCTGCTGATCCGGTATTCCTGCAAGCCTTGCAGGCAGCGTCACGCGAAGTGCACAGGCCGGAGCGCGCTTACTACCATTACCTGCACATGGCCAGCAAAAACTATCGCGAGCACTTGCAAGGAGAGATGGTCAAACTGAAAAAATACCTTTACGTATTGCGTCCCTTGCTGGCTTGTTTGTGGATAGAGCAAGACCTGGGTCCGGTGCCCATGCGCTTTCAGGACATGGTGGATGCAACAATTGAAGACAAGGAATTGCTGGCATCCATCGCCGAATTACTCGTCATCAAGCGCCGCGCCAAGGAATCTGAATTATCAGTCCCCATGCCTGTCATCAACAGCTTCATCGAAAGCCAGTTGCAAAGGCTGGATGGTGTCCGGACTAATAGCACGGGAGATATGGATTTCTCGGTACTGGACAGGCTATTGCTTGATACTGTCATGAAAAAAACTGCTTAAAAAACACGGCATTTGGACCTGCAAACAGAAAAACGCGATTTCAACCATAATGGGTTCTTCAAATTTGAAATTGCAGGCTTATGTCTTCTTATCCCTTATCCATACTCGATCTGTCACCGATTGCCGAAGGCAGTGATGCTGCGCAATCTTTCCGCAATTCTCTCAGCCTGGCACAGCATGGTGAAAGCTGGGGTTACCAGCGTTATTGGCTGGCAGAACATCATGGCATGCCCGGCATTGCCAGTGCTGCCACATCTGTACTGATAGGCCATATTGCTGGTGGCACCAAATGCATACGCGTGGGTGCTGGCGGCATTATGCTGCCGAATCATTCACCGCTCGTCATCGCTGAACAATTTGGCACACTGGAATCACTCTACCCTGGCCGCATAGACCTGGGTCTGGGGCGCGCGCCAGGCTCAGACCAGCGCACTGCCCGCGCCTTGAGGCGCAATCTTTCCAGCGATGCAGATGAGTTCCCACAGGATGTGGCCGAACTGATGGATTACCTGAGCGATGATTCGCAGCAGGCGGTACGTGCTGTGCCCGGGCATGGTTTGAAAGTGCCCATCTGGATTCTGGGTTCCAGCCTGTTTGGTGCGCAACTGGCGGCAGCGATGGGCTTGCCGTATGCCTTTGCCTCGCATTTCGCACCCCAGCAAATGATGCAGGCAATAGAAATTTACCGTGCCACCTTCCGCCCATCGGCGCAATTGGTTAAACCTTATGTCATGCTGGGCTTTAATGTGTTTGCGGCTGATACGGATGATGAAGCTTATTATCTGGCCAGTTCTGCTCAGCAGGCATTCATTAATTTGCGCAGTGGCCGTCCGGCAAAGCTGCCTTTGCCTGTGCATGGCTTCCTGCAAAAAATCGGACCGCAGGAACATGCCTTGCTAGAACAGGTACTATCTTGCTCTGCCATCGGCGCGCCTGATACTGTTGCTGAAAAAATGCAGGCATTCATTGAATATACAGGCGCCGATGAATTGATGATCACGGCACAGATTCACCATCATGCTGCACGCCTTCATTCTTATGAAATTGCTGCGCAGGCAGGCCCGAAAATAAAACCAATACTCAAGATTTAATTCGCCATTTATAGAGGTTGTCGCGCATCAAAAAATTAGCAGGAAAATAAATAGTGAGTCGAACTAATTAATCTCGGCATTTGTCTGTATCACTATACAAATATTTATGGAGATCACAGACAATGAAAGCCCTTTCTTGCCGTTTCAAATATACGATGTTGATGACGGTTTTCGCCGCAGCGGGCCTTTGCAGTAGTGCATATGCACAAACAAACAATGTGAGTTTGCCAGATACTGCAGCAGGCTGGGTGAAAGCCGTCAGGCAGGATATCAACGAAGCCTATCAGCTCACGCTGGACAATCATCCGGGCACCTACGACAAGCACAATCCGGACTTCAAAAAGAACCTGGACCTGGCGCGTGATAATGCACTTGCACTTGCAGACCAGGTCAAGGATGCCGCAGCCTATACTGCAGTGATGGATCGCTTCAATGTCAGCTTGCATGATGGCCATGCTGGTGTAAGAACTTCCATTCCCACGACGACGGCCCCTGCGATACGCTGGCCTGGATTCATCACGGTCTGGCGCGGCAATGGTTTATATGTGTATGCCGCAGAAGATGGCAAGCCGGGGGCCGGCTCTGAAGTCATCAGTTGTGATGGCAAGCCTGTCAGGCAAAAGATCGAAGACAATGTATTTCCCTATAAAGGCCGGAGTGACGAGGCTGGTCACTGGTGGGTTTATAGCGGCGAATTGTTTATCGATAACGGCAATCCGTTTGTCCATGCACCTCAATCATGTCAGTTCAAACATCAGGGTCAAATCACAACGCAAAAAATCGAATGGCAAGCCAGGAATGACAATCTGGCAAACTGGGCGAAATCTGCCTACGTTGGAGAAAAACTGCCCGTTGGCATAACTGAACCCAGGAAAAATTTACTCTGGGTCGCCATGCCTACATTCCAGCCAAATGCAGCGGAACAAAAAATCTACGACGACATGACACAAGACATCTCAGAGCACAGGGAACGTGCCTTGAATGCTGATGCGATCGTCATCGATTTGCGTCACAACCAGGGCGGTTCATCGGCATGGAGCAAGCAATTTGCCTATGCCCTGTGGGGTAAAGACAGGGTTACCCGGCAACTAAATGCCTATTCGCCCAATACTGAAGTATGGTGGCGTGCGTCGCCAGACAACACCAGGCACATGCTGGACCTGGCAGAAAAACTCGCCAAGGAAAATCGCAGTGACATGGCTGCCTGGGCAAAGCGGCACGGTGAGAATATGCAAGCTGCGCTGGTAAAAAAAGAGAATTTCTACATACAGCAGTCAAAGCCCCCGGCTGATAAACCAGCCGTAAACATCACCGACCTGCCGACTGATCCACCAGTCTTAAAAACGCCGGTCTATGTTATCGTGGCTGGAAACTGTGCCAGCGCCTGTCTGGATGCGCTGGACGTTTTCACCCGCTTTGGCAATACCACGCTGATAGGCGCGCCAAGTGCAGCAGACTCAACTTATATGGAAGTCAGGATACAGCCCTTGCCTTCGGGCCTGGCCCGCGTTGTAATTCCCACCAAGGTTTATGTCAACCGCCAGCGAGCCGCCGGACAGGTATACCAGCCTGCTATCACCGCAACTGACCTGGTCTGGTCGGCCAGCAATTTCCTGAAAATCGTGGAGCAAGACCTGGTCAAGCGCAAGTAAATTCAAGGCTCTCCCATCAAAAGCCTGCATAATAAATATGCAGGCTTTTTTAATGAAGATTTAGTGATTACCCATAAAAAAAAGCCTGCGCACACCTCGTTGCGCAGGCTGTCAAAATTGCTGACCAGAGAACAATGGGTCTTATCAGCAAGAGGGAAGCGTTACTACTACAATTCTTTGCTATTTAATTTCAGATTTATCCGTCATATTCTTCAGGCATTTTCAGCCTTGATATTCAATGCTGCATGCGATTTACGGTTTCGACCAGTGACGATGCCAAAAAGTTTCATCAACATGCGATAAATAAAGCGAATAAACAGCAAGGTAAATACTGCTTCCAGCATGGTCATGCAAAAACCGACCAGAGGATTGCGTACTTCCATGCGCATACGCATTTTTGCCATCATGCGGTCACGTGATATTTCTATACTGTCATAGAAAGTCGGTACGACCAGCAGGGTCAGGATCGTCGAAGTGATGGTGCCACCGATAATCGCAATCGCCAGTGGTCGGTAGAATTCCCCCCCCTCGCCCAGGCCCAGTGCCACTGGCAACATGCCTGCAATCAGCGCAAAGGTCGTCATCAGGATAGGGCGCAGACGCACACGGCCAGCATGCATCAATGCTTCTTCACGATCGTAACCTTCGGCCTCTTGTTTGCGAGCCGCGTCAAGCAAGAGAATCGCATTCTTGGCAACCAGGCCCATGAGCATGATGATGCCGATAAAGCTCATCAGATTCAGGGTGCTGCCGGTTGCCAGCAAAGCCAGTACCACGCCTATCAACGACAGTGGCAAGGACAGCATGACGCCCAGTGGCGCCGTGAAGGAGCCGAACTGTATCACAAGTATCAGATACATCAAACCTATGCCAGACAAAAGGGCGATCAGCATGGCGCCAAATACTTCTTGCTGATCCTGGCCAGAACCACCGAGTGACAGACCATAGCCGGGTGGATAATCAAAAGACTTTGCCAACTTCATGGCATCGTCAATCACTTCGCCGTTGGAGCGACCCTGGGCATTGGCAGACACGGTAATTGTGCGCTTGCCATTGGCATGTTCGATACCTGACGGCCCTTTGCCCATGGTAATGGTAGCGATCTGATCGAGTGGTACCATCTGGCTGGTGCCGGATACAGCGATAGGCAGGCGTTCGATGTTTTCCTTGCTGACGCGGTCATCTGGATGCAGACGCACGGCCACATCGCGGGTTTCACCCGTCGGGTCTACCCAGTCGCCTACTTCAATACCGGCAAAGGCAACACGCAAGGCCTGGGCGGCATCATTGGATGAGATACCCATGGAATTGGCGAGGCCGCGATTGAGTTCTATCTTCAATTCCTTTTTCGGGTCTTGCTCAGACAAACCAACATCAACCGCACCTGGCACCTGACGCAATTTATCCATGTAGGCACTGGTAATTTCCAGCAGCTTGCGTGAATCAGGGCCAGTAAATTCTATCTGTACCGGTTTTTGTGCACCATTATTGAGGTCATCCAGCACTACATATTCAGCCCCTACCAGGACACGCACTTTTTCACGCAATTCGACCGCAATTTCCTTGGCACCGCGCTTGCGTTCGGTGCGCTTGCCTATGTCCACATAAATACGGCCACCTGCAGGCGTGATATTGCTATTGGTTTCTTTGGTTTCTGGTATTGTGCGGGCGATTTCTGCTGCTCTTTCCATTTTCAGGCGTGCGTATTCCAGCGAAGATGATGCTGGTGTACGCACAGTGATCATCAGGTTGCCTGAGTCAGCAGCAGGCAAGAAGCTGGTGCCACCCCATTTGATTTGCACACCCAATGCAGCTACCAGGCTGAGTAGGGCAATTGCACCCATGGAACGGCGGTGATGCAAAGCCCAGGCAATCAGATTGCCGTAACGGTCAGACTGATGATCAAACCAGTCATTGAAACTTGCCAGCACTTTACTGATACCTTTCTTGGGCGCAGTATGATGATCTGCAGGATCTCCCCAGTAAGCCGACAGCATAGGATCAAGCGTGAACGAGATACCCAGGCTGACCAGCACAGAACAAGCCACGGTCAGCGCAAACGGACGGAACCATTCACCCGGCATGCCAGGCATGAAGGCGACAGGAATAAATACGGCGATGATGGAGAAGGTCGTTGCGGCCACGGCCATGCCAATTTCTGCCGTGCCTTCGAGCGCGGCAGTGCGGCGGTCAGAACCCTTTTGCATGTGGCGCACGATATTTTCACGCACCACAATCGCATCATCAATCAGCACGCCTATCGCCAGCGACAGGCCCAGCAAGGTCATGAAGTTGAGCGTGAAGCCACACAACCAGACTGCAATGAAAGCAGCAATCACCGAAGTTGGCAAACTCAGTGCCGTGATCAGCGTCGAGCGCCAGGAATTCAGGAAGGCATATACTACGAAAATAGTCAGACCAGCGCCTAGCACCAGGGATTCTATGACGTTGTTCAAACTACGCTGGGCATCTTCACCACCATCGCGGGTGATTTCCAGCTTGGTGCCAGGCTGGTTCTTTTCCAGCTCCGTATTGATTTCCTTGACCTTGTCACGCACAGCCTTGGCGACACTGACGGTACTGGCATCACGGGCACGGGTGACGAAGATACCGACATTTGGTTTGCCACTGCGTATGCTGAGGCCATTGACGTCGGCAAAGCTGTCTTCTATGGTCGCCACTTGTGACAAGCGGACGATCTGGTCACCAGTACGTTTTACAACGATGGCCTGGAATTCTTCTGGCGTTTCTATACGACCCACCAGGCGTATGCTTTCTTCATCCAGATTGCCACGTATCTTGCCTACCGGGGCATTGGTATTTTGGTTGCGCAAGGCATTCACAACTTCACCAACCGAAACATTGAATTCACGCAGTTTTTCTGCACGCAAGAGCACAGACAATTCACGCTTCAGAGAACCCGTCACTTCTACCGTCGCCACACCGCTGATGCTGCGCAATTTATCAGCCAGGCTATCTTCTGCCAGACGGGAAATCTCAGCATGAGTCTGCTTGTTGGATGACAGGGCCATGTTAACGATAGGCTGCGCACCCGGGTCCCAGCGGCGTATCATGGGCTCACGCATTTCTGTCGGCATTTTATAGCGCAGGCCAGAGATGACATTACGGACTTCATCTGAAGCCTCGATCATGTTTTTCTTGAAGCTGAAACGCATGTCGAAGCGGCCACTATTTTCTGATGCCGTAGCCCAGACTTCTTCGACACCAGCTACCGCTTGCAGGGATTTTTCCAGGCGGTTGATGACTTCACGTTCTACCGTGTCTGGCGAAGCACCAGGGTAAGTAATGATCACCGACAGGCCAGGTACTTCGACGTCAGGGTTTTGGTTAACGCGCAGTTTGCTGAGTGCCAGCAAACCCAAAGCCATCAGTGCGACGATCAAAACGATGGTTGCAGTCGGCTTTTTGATACTGAAGTCAGATAAGAACATGATTATTTCCCTTGCGCTTTAGTCGCGTCAGCCACTGCGACTTTGGCGGTAGCCAATTCTATGTTCTGACCATCCTTGAAACTGGAACTGGGGCTGCGCATGACGACATCGCCTGCGGCCAGGCCGCTGCGGATTTCATAATTGCCGGTACGCTGGTCACGTTTGCCGATTTGCAGATCAACCTTGCTCAGGGTCTTGCCGGCGACTTTCCAGGCATAGGACTTGTCTCCGGATTTGATGACCGCCGCTTCAGGCAACATCAGGGCACTGACAGTCGCCGCTTCTATATTACCCTCGGCATACAGTCCGGATACCCGCGGCTGATTGCTGTCTGCAAAAGCCACCAGCACTTCCACCTGTCGGGTAACATCATTGGCGGCCGGATCAACCCTGGTAACCTTGCCACGGAATTCTTGCCCGGCATAACCGTTGATACGGAAGCCCACAGGCTGACCAACTTTGACCATGGCGATCTTGTCAGTAGATACGCGACCGGCAAAGCGCATGCTGGTCGGATCGATGACCTTGACCAATTCTTTGCCTATGCCAGCAGTATCACCCGCAGACACCTTGCGTTCGCTGACGACGCCATCAAATGGTGCGCGCACGACGGTTCGTTGCAGCTGTTGGCGTGCCACCACGGCGCGTGCTCTGGAAGCGGACAATTCACTTTGGGCACTGTTGCGGCGCACTTCAGCATCGTCCAGTGCCTGCAACGATGTCATGCCTGAAGCACGCAGGGTTTTCAGGCGTTGCAGGGCGCGGTCAGACTGATCCAGCGCCATGGCAGAGTTACGGGCATTGTCTTCCGCCGAATTGAGGTTGTCGCGGATAGAGGTTTCATCCAGCTTGACCAGGATATCGCCACGTTTGACAACATCGCCATTTTCTTTCAATACCTGCAAAACCACTGCCCCCACCTCGGCACGCAAATCTGCCTTGCGTTCTGGCTGTATTGAGCCAGTCACGACAGGGCCGGACGCCAGGGCATTGCTTTGTACCGTCATCACGTCTTCGGGCGCGATCACCAGCTTGACCGGCGTTTTGTCTTTCTTGTCTTTGGCATCGCCCTTGTCTGCTACTGCACTGGCGCTGGAACTTGCGCTGGCGCTGGCTTTTTCTGTGGCTTTGTCTTTGCTGCAAGCTGCCAGGGCAGAAGCAATGGCAAGAACAAGTAAAGTTTTACGTAACATAATGGTCCCTGTCGCTATCAATATGGGGAAATTGGATGAGAGAGTATTCCCTGTAGTCTTGTCCAGTTCAATCGCCCAGGTTTTGAAGTGCACTTTTTTATGGATGAAATGCGGATTTGGCGGCTTGAAATGCAAACCGACTGCTTGTATTACGGGAATTCAGACCCAGATAACGGTGCTTAGTTCAGGCCAGTGCAGGAAATTTTTTGCACGAGCGTGACATGGATTCAGCCAGGGCCCAGCAATAACTGGCGGACTGCATCGACATAATTCTTGCTGACAGGCACTTCGGCACCACTACGCAGTCTTAGTTGATAGCCGCCATTTCCCAGCGCCTGCAAATGGGCGGGCTGGTCTGCCCTGACGATGAAGCCCCGGTGAACGCGGATAAATTGACGGGGATCGAGATATTCCTCCAGCTTGCTGATGGCTACTCTGTGCAACACCACCCGTTTGTCCAGATGCAGCTCTACATAATTGCCTGCTGCCCCCACCCAATTGACTTCAGAGAGCATAATACTTTCCATCTCGCCAACTGATCTGACTATCACTTGTTGCAGGTAAGCAGGACGCAGACCCGTGGCCAGACATGCCGCCATCGCCTGACCATACGCCGGGGGCCGGATCAGGCTCAGCATTTCTGTGGCTCTGGACAGGGTTTTGGCAAATCTGTCGCTGCTGAAGGGCTTGAGCAGGTAATCCAGTGCATGCAAGTCAAAGGCATCAATGGCATGGGCATTGTAGGCTGTGACAAAGATAATCAGTGGCGGCTTGTCGTGATTCAGGAGGCTGCGGGCCAGTTCCAGACCTGACTCTTTGGGCATCTGTATATCGAGAAACACCACATCAACTGTATGTTGCGCCAGATATTCGCGGGCGGTGGCGGCATTTTTCAACTCGGCAAGCACACTCCATTCCGGAAACTTGCTGAGGGCATAGCGCAAGGTAATGCAGGCATGCTCTTCATCATCAACGATGATGCTGCGTATAGCGGCAGTCATGTATTCCCTTTCATTCTGACGCTATCATGCTGGTCTGTGCACTGGCATGTTGATCGTTACAACAAAGCGCCCAGCACTGATCACCGTCTGCAAGGAGGCAGCATCTCCATACGCCAGTTGCAAGCGCGCCTGGGTATGACGCAAACCCAGGCCGACTCCGGGGTTGGCAGCCGCCTCGCCGTGAATAGGGTTGCTGATGCGTATCAGCAAGCTCTGGGACTGGCAATCAAAACGACACAGGATGTCACTGGCGTCTTCGTGGCAATCCAGGTCATGGCGTAAGGCATTTTCTATCAGGGGTTGCAACAGCAAGGGTGGGCAATCGCAAGCCAGCACCTGTTCATCCACTCCCTCAATGGCAATATGCAGGCGCTCGCCATAACGCAGGCGTTGCAGGGCCAGATAATCCTGCACAAAGGCCAGCTCCTCAGAAAACCTGACCCAGTTTTTGTCCCCCGCCGCCAGGGCATAACGCAAGAGTTCGCTCAAGCCATGGATGCCATTCAGGGCGACATCCTTATTATCTGAAATCACCAGGGCGCTGATGGCATTGAGGGCATTGAACATAAAATGGGGTTCCAGCTGCGCCCGCAAGGCCAGGGATTTCTGCTGTTCCAGCTCCAGCCGCAAGGCCAGGGCATCTGCCCTTTCCAGCGCCCAGGCACGGCCCCGCTCCTGGCTTTGCTGCCAGATCTTGATGGCAACCATGGCGAAATACACGGCACTGATGGAAGACAAGCGCAGCAAGGCTGCCAACTTGTCGAAGACTTGCAGCTCTGCTTCAATTTGCCCCCAGTTCACATCGTGCGGACCATCCAAGGTGAACAGCTTACCTACATACAGTAATTGCCCAGGCAAGACGATGAACAAGAGTAAGACATAGCCAAGGGCAATATGCCTTGCACTACTGAAAAACCAGGGCCAGCGCGTCAAACAATGCATCAGGATATAGCTGAGCAAGGCCAGGGCAATTGCTGAACGTCCCCAGCTTAAGAAAATCAGCCAGAAATCTCCCTGGACTCCTTTTCGCAAATCATCGTTGAGGGATGTCAGCGCACCGATCAGACTGAGTGTGGTCCAGATAAACACATTCAACAGCAATACCTTGATGGCCGCCCGCCAGGAGCCTGGCGCTGAGGGTGGTTTGACAGGTAGATGCATGCTGGTGGTATCCATGAATGCAGTATATCAGCGCCACAGGCCTGAAAATTTTGCCTGCTGGATTTCCATCACTTCAAAATTGACTTTCATCACTTAAGTGACATGACAGGCGAAGCAGTCTGATTCAGAAACCAGGTTCAGGAACTGGACAGGCAACGTATCACGGCATCATCCACTGCCTTGCGTGCAGGCAGGCATTCGCGCGGGGTTTTCCGTGGCTTGCCTTTGTTGGCATTGCTGGCATTGATAGTCTGCTGATCGGGGATGAGCCAGCTCAGGTAACGCGGTGCAAATATGCCATCGTGGCTATTGCGAAAGCGAAATGGCAGGGAAATGATAGTGCCGTTCTGATTCACCTGCACATGAAAATGCAGGTGCGGCGTGGTCGAGTATCCGCTATTGCCGGACAGGCCAAGGACATGGCCAGCTTCTACCCGCATGCCAGGCTGGACCTGGATGGCATGCTGCATAAGATGGAAGTAGTCAGCCCAACTACCATCATCATGCAAGATGCGGACATAATTCGCCTTATCAAAAAATTCAGGTTCAGGCTTGCCATTATCGTTAAAGCCGCTGGCAACTTCCACCACACTACCCGCCCGTGCCGCAATGACCGTGGTACCCATGGGCATATTGATGTCTACCGCATAGCGGGTAGCAACGGTGAGATGCGAAAACAGCGGACCATCTGCCGATTGCAAAATCTGGTATGCCTGGTCAGCAATGAAAGGGATGCGGTAACTGACATTCTCATCATGTTGCGCCCTGGGGTCACCCTGCACATAATGCTGACGAAAGTCAAAGGTATAACCAAACTGCTGGTCGGCTGCCGAGACTTCAACCAGCTCCATGCTTTGCCCACTGGCCAGTTGCGCCTGTATCGGCCAGGCCCGGCTGGATGCGAGATTGCTATAACTGCTGAGTTGTAGCGTCACTGTCGCAAGCATGCGTCCATGATTACTTGCCAGCACAGCATGTGAATGGGCTTTCTTTACTGTTTCTATTTTGACCATTTCACTACCGCTCTGGGCAAAACCGGGCCAGCTGAAAAACAGCGTGAAACCACATAGCAACAAAAAGAATAAACGGCTAGCTGGCATGCTCACAACTCAGCGTGCTGCACGCCAGATCGTACGGCCACTCAGGTCCACACTCTCCAGTTCACCAGCATTGCGCATAGTTTCGAGTATGCCTGAGACCACGGATAAGGGAAGAGCATCATCTCGCCATTGTATCCAGAATTGCTGTATCCCCTCAGCAGTGTCAGCACTGTGTGGACGCGCGCGCAAATAACTACGTATGGAGTTCCTGACAAACTCCAGATCCTGGGCTTGCATCAACCTTCCTCCCTCGTGATCTCTTGCTGTCTTTCTTTCTGTATGGCGAGGACCAGCCCGGCACTGGCATCCTGAATATAGTCCAGGACCTGGTCAAACCCGTCCGGGCCACCGTAGTAAGGGTCAGGCACAATGTCGCTGTCACTCTGACTGGCATAGGCCATCATGAGTTTCAGCTTGTGCTGCTGCGCTGGCGGACAGGCGGCCTTCATCCTGGCCAGGTTTTCTTTGTCCATGGCCAGCAGCAAATCAAATTTTTCAAAATCTTCGTTGTTGAGCTTGCGGGCTCTTTGCTGCGACAAGTCTATGCCACGGCGCGCGGCAAATTCCTGCGAGCGTGAGTCTGGTGGCTCACCTACGTGGTAAGCATGGGTACCGGCAGAATCAATATGCAGATCCAGCCGCGCCGCTTCAGCATGGGCGCGAAATACCCCTTCTGCACTGGGTGAACGGCAGATATTGCCCATGCAGACAAACAATATTGCCCTGGTCGTTGCTTTTTTCATCAAAAATCAAAATTTCCTGATGGCGGGAATTCATATAATCATGACATGCTAACACGGGGTTTTCGCATCGGCAAAGCCAGATTCTGACGTGAGAAAGACACATGTTATTATTTCAGTCCAAAGCTAGCCAGTAATCCTCTCCTACATAGACGCGTATGACAGAAAATATTTCAAGCAATACAACAGCGATCAGCTTTCGACCAGCAGTTGATGCTGATGCGGACATTATCGCTGCCCTGGTGAACAGCGCCTACCGTGGCGACAGCAGCCGCCAGGGCTGGACCACAGAGGCAGACTTGTTGCAAGGCTCGCGCATATTTGCACCTGAAGTGCGCGAGCTGATCGCCAATCCGGATTCCGTCATCCTGCTGTGCCTGCAAGGCGATGACATCATAGGCTGCGTCAACCTGGAAAAAAACGAAGGTGCTGCCTATCTCGGTATGTTTGTCGTGCGCCCTGTGCTGCAGGGAAATGGCATAGGCAAACACTTCATGCAAACTGCTGAGAAATATGCGCAAGAATTATGGGGGATACAAAAAATCTGGATGACCGTCATCAGCGTTCGGAAAGAACTCATCGCTTACTATGAACGCCGAGGCTATGCCCGCACAGGCCGCTTCAAACCCTTCCCTTGCGACAATGGCAAGGAACAAATGCTGGTTGAAAATCTGCAGTTTGAAGAGATGGAGAAAATCCTGAACTGAAGCGCTTAATTGTGAGTAGCAGGATAATAAATACTGACAGCAATGGCTATGCAAAAAGCGATGCCTGTGCCATACAGCATGCGTAAGTCGCTACCGATGAAGTAGGGGTAAAACATCAAACCCACAGACAGCCATTTGACTCTCTTGTTGGGTTTCTTCCTGCCATAGTAAAACGCCGCCATACCCAATAAGCCAAAAGCAAAAGCGGCAATCAGGTAGGCGGGCGAGGGTAGCATGCTCCACAATAGTTCCAAGAGTTCTTGCTGGTCCATGACATCCATCCTTTTAGAATAGCCCTGATAGTACAGGAAAATGAGCGCAACAAAGATCAGCAACATATTGCAGCAGGCAATCGCCCTCCATCAGCAAGGTCGGCTCGATGCAGCAGAAACCCTGTACCAACAGGTACTGAAAATAGAACCTGAACATTTTGATGCCCTGCAATTGCTGGGCGTGATCGCCAGGCAGAACGGTGACGCTCAGCTGGCAGTGACCCGTTTGCGCCAGGCTATCACCGTCGATGCGCAGAAAGCTATTGCCCATGGCAATCTGGGTGCGGCATTGCAAGACCTCGGCTTGGCAGAAGAAGCATTGGCCAGTTATGACCGCGCCTTGCAATTAAAACCGGATTACGCCATGGTCTGGAATAACCGGGGCAATACCTTGCGCAGCCTGGGCAAGCTGGCAGCAGCCTTGCATCATTATGATAAAGCGCTGGAATTCAATCCACGTTATGTCGAAGCTTTGCTAAACCGTGGTATCGCTCTGCAAGAAATGGATGAACATGAGCAAGCCTTGCAGGATTTTGATGAAGCCCTGCAACTAAAACCGCAAGATATCGCACTACTTTTTGCCCACTCTTTTAGTCTGCAATGCTTGCGCCTTGAGGAAGACGCCATTGCGGGATATGAAGATGTCTTGCGCTTACAGCCTGGGCACATACAAGCCTGGTGCAACCGTGGTATCTGTCTGCAAAAACTACAACATCTGCCAGCCGCACTCGACAGCTTCGAGCGAGCAATAAAAATCAAGCCTGCGTATACCAAAGCCCATCTGCAATACGGCAATACATTGCGCCAGATGGGGCAAGACAATGCGGCCATCAAAGCTTATCAAACAGCAGCGGCACATTGCAGCGACGAGACAGAATTGACTCAAATCAATTATGCACTGGCCGCATTGGGAGCGTTTGACACTCCTGTGATGTCACCACCCGCCTATGTCGCTGACTTGTTTGATCAGTACGCCACGCATTTCGACCAGCATTTGCTGGAGGTCTTGCATTATCAAGTGCCTGCCCTGTTGAGCAAAACCGTCAACAGACATGTCAAAGCAGAACCCGGCAATTACCTGGACCTGGGTTGCGGCACAGGTTTATGCGCCCCGTATTTGCGGGCACGGGCACGCAAAATGAGGTATAGACTTGTCTGAAAAGATGCTGACCAAGGCTAAAAATACTGGTTTATATGATGAATTGCATTGTGCAGAAATAAGCGACTGGCTGCAATTGCAAGACCAGGATTTTGATCTTATCATTGCGGCCGATGTGTTTGTGTATATCGGTGATCTTGACCCGGTATTTGCTGCCGCCAGCCGTGTCATGCCTGCAGGTGCTGTGCTGGGATTTTCTGTGGAAATGACTGACGACAGTGCTGACTATCTTTTACTCCCATCGCAACGCTATGCACACAGCCATGCCTATCTACAGCGCCTGGCGCGATTACACGGCTTTGTCATTGCTGACGCCAGCCAGCAAGTCGCACGCCAGGACAAAGGCGAAGACATACTCGCCCATATCCTGGTGATGATAAGAAAATAAACTAGGCCGCCATTAACAAAATTGCGATGCTGGTAGCCAGGCCACCACTCCAGACCAGGGTACGCAAAGTACCCTGGTTCATCAGATAGGTGATGGTGTAGACAATGCGCAAGGCGATGAACAAGACTGCCAGTTGATCTATGCGCGCCTGATCAGCGTGGGCTTGCTGGGCCAGGATGACGGCTGCAATGAACAGCGGCAGGGCTTCGAAACCATTTTGCTGCGCCGCATTGGCACGCTGCTGCCAGCCACTCAAGCCCTTGGCCCATTCCCTGGGACTATTATTATCATACCGGCCTGCATCACGCGGCATTTTCGCGGAATGTGCTTTGGCTATGCCCACCGTCATTATTGGTAAAACACATGCAGCTAATACGCACCAGTTTGCTATGTTCATCTTGTCTCCCGGATCGAGGTTTAAGTTTTTCTCAGAACCTCACAATACCAGCAGTAAAATAAATAAACAGAAAAATCTGTATCTACTCCAGATAATTATAGGGGCAGGCCTTGTGATGAAACACCGAAACCCTGCCGCAACTCCCTTCCCATACAGGCAAATACGGCTATGGCGACTGCTATACTGAGCAGTATGGAAAATGCACGCCCAGTTACTCCCCTCCTTAGCCGGACTTCTCCCATCACGGCAGCCAGTCTGCTCAAGCTCTTGCTGAGCAATATCCTGATATGGACCGGCTTGTGTGCAGTCGGTGCGCTGGGCAATTATGGTGATCTGGTCAAGCATGGTACCCAGCGTAGCTACAGCGACATACTGTGGGCCTGGGTCAGCAGCCATCTGCTGATGATGGTCTTCAGCACATGCCTGTATCTGATCTTCATGCGGCGTGAACGACTTCTCAGCAAAGCGGGTGGCATCGCGCTGGCCTATGGAGTGATGCTACTGGGCTTTCTGCCGCTGGAATTGATGTGTATCGCCATCCTTGATCTGCTCAAGGCCAAGCCTGGCTTCGGCTGGCACGATATCGTGAGCGCTGCTGTCAATCTGCGTGGCTTTAACATCTTCCTCGAGTTTGCCTGGTCTACCGGCACCTTCATTGCCGTGCTGGCAATCTGCACCTGGCAACAGGCACGAGTACGTGAACAAGTTTTGCAGCAGTCCATGAATGATGTACTACATCTGCGGCTGGATCTGGAACAGCAAAGACTGGATGCCTTGCGCGGGCAACTGGAGCCGCATTTCATATTCAACTGCCTCAATGCGATCAGCGCCCTGGTACGTGCCGACGACAAGCGCATTGCCCTGACCGGCCTGAACCGGCTCAGTGATTTGCTGCGTTATGCGCTGACCGCCAGCACCAAGGACTGGGTGCGCCTGGAAGATGAAATGACATTCATACGCGATTATCTGGAATTGCAAAGGCTGCGTTATGGTCAACGTCTGCAGATCAGCATCGCGGGCGATACAGCAAACGTATTGGCGGGTGATTGCCCGCCTCTGCTGCTGCAACCCTTGCTGGAAAATGCCTTGCGCCATGATCTGGATTGCCATGAAGGCAGCAGCGATATCCGCATGCAATTCAGCCTGCAAGCAGAAGAACTCAGCATCAAGGTCAGCAATACCGTCACCGATGGCATCGCTACCAACCCCGGCCTGGGACTGGGCCTGCCTCAGACACGCGCCAGGCTGGAATTGATTTATGCAGGACGCGCCAGCATGCAGAGCGGGCGCATGCGCGAAGATGGGCAATACCGCTATGAAGTGGAAATCCGCATGCCCCTGCATATGCCGGAAAGCGCAACAGCATGAACAACATACGGGCACTGATCGTCGATGATGAAGAACCGGGGCGCGCCAATTTGCGCTATGCCTTGCTGGATCATCCTGGCTGGAGCATCGTCGCCGAGTGTCCTAGTGTTGCCACAGCGCGCGAAGCACTGGATGCCCACGCCGTCGATATCATCTTCCTAGACATACAAATGCCACGCGAAACCGGCCTGGCGCTGGCGCGTGAACTGAGCACACAAACCTCGCCGCCACTGGTGATATTTGTGACTGCATTTAACGCCCATGCGATAGAAGCCTTTGACTTGCATGCACTGGATTATTTGCTCAAGCCTTTTGACGAACAGCGCCTGGCGATATCTCTGGAACGCGCTGCTGCCATGCTCAAACAGCGTCAGCAAGCCAGTTATGCACAAGCCATGGGGCATTACGTCAAGGCAGAAGATGAAGCGAAGAAAGAGCAGCCAGCTTACTGGCAACAAATCAGTGTACGCTCGGTAGGCCGCATAGAATGCATACAACTGGCGGATGTATTATGGATAGAAGCAGCAGGAAATTATATGCAATTGCACATGGTGCAGAGAAAAGTATTGCACAGGGTTGCTCTGAGTCAGCTGGAAAAACATCTCGATCCGGCAAGCTACTTGCGCGTACACCGCAGTGCCATCGTGCGCTGCGACCAGTTCAGCCAGCTTGAAGTGCTGGGGGATGGTGTGTATCAACTAGTGCTCGCCAACCAGGATAAAGTCCCCGTCAGCGAGCGCTATGTTGCCGAAGTCAGGCGACGCATGCATGATGGCATGCGGCCAGCCTGAACTCATCTTGCCTTACCAGATCTTAACGCGATCTTTTGGTGCCAGGTATTGCTTGTGCCCAGGCTGTACGGCAAATGCATCGTACCAGGCATCCAGGTTACGTACCGTCAGCACCCGGTATTGTACTGGTGCATGTTCATTGGTAATGATGACCGTACGCAAAGTTTCATCACGCATCTTACGACGCCAGCTATACGCATAAGACAAGAAAAATTCTTTGTCATCTTCCTTGGTGATCGCCTGTCCCTTTTGCTTCATGGAAGCGTGATAGGCATCATAGGCGGCCATCAAGCCAGCCAGATCAGCAATATTTTCACCCAGTGTCTGAGCGCCATTGACAGCCAGATCAGGGAAAGCCTGGTACTGGTTAAATTGCGCGATCAAGGCTTTGGATGAAGTTTTGAAATACGCCATATCAGCCTTGCTCCACCAGTTACGCAATTCACCTTTCGCATCAAACATGGAACCTGAATTGTCGAAGCTGTGACTGATTTCATGGCCTATGGTGGCGCCCAGCGCGCCATAGTTAGTCGCATCACTGGCATTCAAATCAAAATTTGGTGACTGCAAATAAGCCGCAGGAAAATTGATGGCATTTTGCATAGGCATGTTAACCGCGTTCACCAGTTGCGGATTCATACACCATTCAGTGGCATCGACGGGCTGGCCAAATTTTGCCAAGGCACGGCGATAGGCAAACTCTTGCACACGTTCGTTATTGCCGTAAGCATCATTCACGTCGACGCTCAAACCGGAATAATCACGCCATTTGTCAGGGTAGCCGACACCCACATAAGTCGCCTTGATTTTCGCCAGGGCTTCCTGCTTGGTGGCTGGGGTCATCCATTTCAGTGCTTGCACGCGTTCGCCAAAAGCTGTCAGCAAATTCGTCACCATGCCGTTGACACGGGTCTTGGCTTCGGGTGAAAAATTCTCTGCCACATACAGCTTGCCGACTTCTTCACCTAGCGCCTCATTGGTTGCGGTGACTGCATACTTCCAGCGCGGCTGCGGTGCTTTAGCGCCGGTAAGGGCGCTATAGAATTTGAATTTCTGTTCAAAGAAAACCTGCGGTAACACATTGACACGCTGGTTAATGACATGAGACCGCAAATAATCCTGCCAGCTTGCCAGTGCAGTATTGGCGACCAAAGCCGACGAGGCTTTCAATGCACTGGGATGCCAGATGATGAATTTTTCTTGCCCATCCAGGCCAGCCGCCTTGAAATAAGCCTTCCAGTCCAGGCCACGAGCTTTCTTGTGAAAGTCTGCCATGCTCCAGGTATTGTCAGCCTGCATCACATCAGACGTTGCTTCACGATTGGTATGACCTTTGGCAATCGCCATTTCGAGGTCAAATACACGCTTGGCAGCTTGCTCTGCATCAGGAACATCGGCCAGCTTCAGTGTCGCACCAATGTAGGCCAGATAGTTTTTCCTGAGCTCGACCATCTTGGGACTGCCGGACAAATAATATTCACGGTTTGCCAGGCCCAACCCACCTTGCAAGAGGTAGGGCATGTATTTTTTATGGTCATGAAAACCCTGTGCCACCCACAGTCCAAACAGATTTTCTGTAAAGATGTTGGCAGTATTAAGTGGGTCAACATCGGCACGCAAATGCTTGCCCAGATAGGTCGCGAGGCTGGTTTTATCTTGCAGGGCAGATATGCTTTGCATCTCGCCTTGCAATGGTGCCAGGCCACGCTGATTGATCACATCAATATTCAAATGTGCGGAATAAAAATCGCCGACCTTGCGTACCGGGCTGCCTGGCGCTGCCGTGGTGGCCTGCTCGATCAATTTCAAAACTTTGGTGTCAGACTGTTCTATCAGGCTATCAAAATTCCCTACTGCGACTTTATGGTCAGGGATGACCACATTCTTCAACCAGCCACCATTCACATAGCGATAAAAATCATCTCCCGGTGCGACTGAAGTATCCATGCCCGCCTCTTTTTTTACTGCAGCAAGGGAGGTCTCGGCGGCATGCGCCATACTGTGCATCAATGGCAAGGCCAGCATGACTCGCAGACATACACTGGCAATTGGCGTTAATGCGAACTTTTTCTTACTCATTATTTTCTTTCTTGTAGATGAAGTGGCTTGTAAGCCTTGCTTAAGCCTGCCGATATCAAGACTATTTATTTTCCTTTTCAATGAATGAAAAGCGTTTTTCTTGATCATAAAATCGGGCCTTAAAGCCACATGTGAGTGGCACAGCTTTGAGACTAGTGACTACAACAAGTTCAAGTGTTTGTTCGATTTTTCTTATTTTCGCACTTTGGAAAAAACATCATTTTCCTTCCACGCGGGCATCGATTTAGCGTTGGCAATTTCACGCCCCAGATTCAAGGTAAACTGCGCTTGTTCGGTCATCCCAGACAAGTCCCAACTGGCATCATATTCGTCAGTGACCTGGTGATAGCGCTTGCCATAGCCACGGGCTTTTTCCAGCGAAGCTTGCGGCTCATGGATATAGTCACGGCCACTGCCTATGGAGAAGGCCGGTACACCGGCCTTGGCAAAGCTGAAGTGATCACTGCGAAAATAGCCGCCCGCCACATCGACACGGGGTGGGGCAATTGCCATACCCATGCTTTGCGCCACCTTGTTGGCAGCGACGATGAGGTCACTGCGGTCTGCGCCAAAGGCACTGATGTCTTTGGTGCGACCGACAAAATTGAGGGTATCCAGATTCAATGCGGCAGCCGTTTTATTCAGTGGCCATATTGGATGCGCGGCATACCAGGCGCTACCGAGCAGGCCCTGTTCTTCTGCAGCTACCCACAAGAACATCTGGCTGCGTTTTGTCGGTTGCTGCACTGCTGCTTTTGCCATCGCCAGTAAGGCTGCGGTTCCTGAACCATTGTCAACGGCACCGTTATAAATGACATCACCAGTCCCCTCCTGCTTGCCCAGGTGATCCCAATGTGCGCTGTAAATCACCAGTTCATCTTTCAGTTGCGCGTCTGTACCTGGCACGATGCCAGCAATATTGAATTGCTCCAGCTGGCGTACTTGCGATTTTGCTTCACCCTTGAGCCTGGCCTTGATGGCGACAGGCTTGAAATCCTTACGCTCGGCAGCCTGCCGCAGAGCATTCAAATCCAGGCCAGATGCCGCAAACAGGGTGTTTGCGGCACCATCGGTGATCCAGCCCTGTATCGCCAGGCCTTGAGCATCCTTTTTCACCAACTGGAATTGCTCACCCATGCCACCGTTTTTCAAAACATCCCAGTTAGCGTTGGCAGAGGCGTCAGTGTGTATCAGCAAGACGCCTGCAGCACCGCGCCGCAAGGCTTCTTCTGTCTTGTAGGGGCGACGGCCATAATAAGTCAAAGCCTTGCCGCCAAAGCGGTCTGGCTGCTCAGCAGTGGGTTGAGGATCATTCACCATAACGACCAGGATTTTGCCTTTGCAGTCTACATCTTTGAAGTCATCCCATTGCTCTTCTGGCGCATTGATGCCATAACCAACGAACAGCAATTCATGATCAAACTGATGCGAGCTCATGGCATCACCTGCACTCCAGAGCCAGTCATCGCCAAAAGTCAGATTGAGCGACCTGGCAAGATGTATGTTGACCGAACTTTCCAATGGTAAAGACTTGATTCCCCTGATGCTGACGGCCTGCCTGTAGCTTTTGCCATTAGCTGGCAATAAACCGGCAACGGCAGCTTCAGTTTCTAAATAAGCTACCGTCAGGTCACCCCCACGCTGACCTGTGCCTCGGCCTTCAAACAAGTCAGAAGAAAGAAGAGCCAGATGAGCGCGCAAGGCGGTCTCATCTACCCGGGTTACCTGCATTTGGGCGTAACCATGTGCAGGAAACCCCAGTGCAAATGTCAGCAAGGCAGAAGATAAATAGTATGCGGAATGTTTTTTCATTATTATTCAAGACCAGATGAGAGAATAAGGCAGCCAGTTTAGAGCAAGAAAATCAGAATACGTTCAACATCTACGTATAAAATTTCCTATAAATCTATTCCCTGTAAAGTCGGGTTGCACCGCACAACTAAAATGAAGACGACAATTAAGGCCACCTCGTTGGTCATGACACTGAGCTGTACCCTGGCGACACAGGTACATGCCGCCAGTTGCAAGCTGGAGAGTATCCCGGTTACCCCGCTCAAGCCTGGGCAGTATGAGACATTCCATGCAAAGGCAAAATCCGTGGAGATGCGCTTCCATAGCGATGCCAATAATCCGGAGGTTGATGCTTTCCCTGAACCGCCCTTGCAGGTATTGCACAGCGCAAACCAGAGCCAGTGCGAAATCAACAGCGGTATCTGGGTCAGAAAAGATGTCTTTCTGAGCCAGGATGTGCAAGTATTGGTCACCCATGAATTCAGTGGCTCAAATGACTTTTTAGTGTTTTACAAGACAGGCGATTGCAGCAAGCTGCATGAACTAAATGTATCTGCTTCCAGATGGAAAATCACCGGCAACACGATAAGCGTACAGAGCATGGAAAAGCAAATGAAAGGTCAACAAACAAAGCAGTATATGCTGGATAAAAGCTGCAAGCCCGTCGTCAAATCCAGCAAACCCAAACAGCAATAACAGCACATAAAGAAACCGGCCTGTTGACAACAACAGACCGGTTTTCATGAAGCGTGACTTCAGCCTTTGCCTCAAGCCAGGTGACGCAATTCCCTTAAAGCCACCGATACGGGTGCCAGGTCCGGTCCCTGTGCGCTGATGGTGGTCAGCAAGGCAGTCAGTCTGTCTATGGCAGGTGCATGCTGGGCACGCCAGTTAGCAATCTCCTCCTGGCGTGACAATATGCCACGGGTGATCTGGCTGGCGATGGAATACACATCGTCCCTCGCGCTGCCACGTGCCTGTGTTTGCCACAAGGTGTCTGTTGGCAGGCGGTTGATCTGATTGCGCCAGCCTGTGAGGCCGAGTTCATCATCAATACCAAAGTAGGCACGCGCTACTTGCTCCAACCCACTGCTGGTGCTTTGTGCGAGGTCAACCAGATCAAGCGCCGGGAAGATGTATTCCAGCGCCGTCAGGTTTTGCGCCAGCGTGGCTTCTACACCAGCTTGCGTCAGTGCCTCGGCCTCTTTTTGCCAGTTGGCGTGGGCATTGACTGGCAGCCAGTCATCAAGTTGCCAGCGCAACTCACGCGCTGCTGGTTGATAACGCTGTATCAGGGTAGGCAGATCAGTGCTTTGCGCACGTATGCGCAGCATCCAGCGTGAAGCCCTTTGGGCAATCGCGATCAACTTGGACAACAGATCAAGTTGCAATTTTGAATCAACCTTGTAGTCAAGCGCATCGATCTGATCCCAAAGCACTTCCAGGTCAAAAATCTCGCGAGCCAGGGTGAAGGCACGGATCACGTCCGCTGCTGTCGCCCCTGCTTCTGATGCAATAAAATTGACAAAGGTAGCACCTGCACGGTTCACCACGGTATTGGTGATGAAGGTGGCGATAATTTCACGCTTCAGCGGGTGATGAGCGATCGCTTCAGCAAAGCGCTCGGACAGCACTTGCGGGAAGTAAGCCTTCAAAGCGCGGCTGAAGAAAGGATCATCCGGCAAATTGCTGGCCACCAGTTCATCAAACACCGACATCTTGGCATAGGCCAGCACGACCGCACCTTCTGGTGCAGTCAGGCCCTGCTTCAAGGCCTTGCGATGGAAGATTTCATCATCGCTGGGCAGGTACTCAATGGCGCGGTTCAGGCGACCCTGTTTTTCCAGGGATTGCATCAGCCTTTGCTGGCCATCGAGTACATACAACGGCCTGTGGGCAGCAATATCCAGCGCCTGGCTTTGATAATAGTTATCGGTCAGCACCAAATGGCCAACTTCGTCGGTCATCGAAGCCAGCAAGTCATTACGCTGCTTGAGTGTCAGGTCACCTGCTTCAACGATGCTACCCAACAAAATCTTGATATTGACTTCGTGATCAGAGCAATCAACACCGGCAGAATTGTCAATCGCATCAGTGTAGATACGGCCACCTTTTTGTGCGAATTCTATACGGCCATTTTGTGTGCAACCGAGGTTACCGCCTTCTGCCAAGACCTTGCAGCGCAATTCATTGCCATTGACGCGGAAGGCGTCGCCGGCCTTGTCGCCGACCTGGGCATGGGTTTCATACTTGGCTTTGACATAGGTGCCTATGCCGCCGTTGTACAGCAAATCAACCGGTGCCTGCAAAATGGCACGCAGCAATTCAACTGGTGCCAGCTCGGCAGTTTCTATGCCTAACACAGCACGGGCTTCCGGACTCAGGCTGATGGATTTTGCGGTGCGTGGGAACACGCCGCCACCAGCAGAAATCAGGCTCTTGTCGTAATCATCCCAGCTGGAGCGCGGCAGGTTGAACAGGCGCTGGCGCTCGGCAAATGAAGTTGCCACATCTGGTGCAGGATCGATGAAGATATGACGGTGATCAAATGCCGCCACCAGTTTGATGTGCTCTGAAAGCAGCATGCCATTGCCAAATACGTCGCCTGACATATCACCAATACCTGCCACGGTGAATGCCGTATCTTGCGTATTCACACCCATTGAGCGGAAATGGCGCTTGACCGATTCCCACGCACCACGGGCAGTGATCCCCATTTTCTTGTGGTCATAGCCGACCGAGCCACCCGATGCAAATGCATCACCCAGCCAGAAGCCATAATCTGCCGATACGCCATTGGCGATATCCGAAAATGTTGCCGTACCCTTATCGGCCGCAACCACCAGGTAAGGATCATCCACATCGTGGCGAATGACCAGCTTGGGCGGTACTACTACACCCTTGACGATATTGTCGGTCAAGTCCAACAAGCCGGACAGGAAGATTTTGTAGCAGGCCACACCTTCGGCCTGATAGGCTTCACGGTCAGTCGCTGGCGGTGCATTCTTGAGGACAAAGCCGCCTTTGGAACCAACAGGCACGATGACCGTGTTCTTGACTTGCTGGGCTTTCACCAGGCCCAGGATTTCTGTACGGAAGTCTTCGCGCCTGTCGGACCAGCGCAAACCACCACGCGCCACTTTGCCGCCGCGCAGATGCACACCTTCAACACGTGGGGAATACACCCAGATTTCAAACAGCGGCTTGGGTTCGGGCACGCCCGGCACTTCGCGCGGATTGAGCTTGAAGCTCATGTAAGGCTTGAATGCCCCACTGTCTGTGGTTTGCCACAGATTGGTGCGCAGGGTGGCGACTATAGTGGCGATAAACTGCCGCAAGATACGGTCTTCATCCAGGCTGGCGACATTGCCCATCTGGGTTTCCAATTGCTCGCGTATATGTTTTTGCGCCTGTTCACGGTCACCGACATAATCGGGCTTGAAGCGAGCACCGAACAATTCGGCAATCAATTGTGTAATTGGCGCATTCTTGTTGAGTGCCGCTTCGATATAGTTCTGGCTGTAGGCAAAACCCAGTTGCTTGAAATAACGTGAACAGGCGCGCAAGACAGCGATAGAGCGTGCATCCAGCGTGGTATTGAGTACCAGGCGGTTCAGGTCATCGCTTTCAACCTCACCACTCCATGCTTGCGAAAACAGGTTTTCAAAACGAAGTTTGACAGCAGACAAATCCGTATTGACTGGTAATTCAGGCCCAGATCATGTATCCATAAAGTCCCGCTGCCGCTACCTATGTGATAGGGATGCTCATCCAGCACCCTGGCGCCCATATGTTCCAGCACTGGCAGCGAATCAGACAGCGCCACCTTGCTTGTGTTGTATATCTTGAAGCGCAACATGCCAGGCCCGGCATCGAGTGGCCGATACAGCTTGACCACCATGGGTGCATTCTGATTCAGGCTGGCCAGCATGTCTGCATCTTCTGCACCGACCAGGGCAGAAAAATCTTCCCGGTAAGCTGTCGGGAAGGCATGGGCAAAACGGTTTGCCAGGCTGAGGCCATTACCTTCACCATGCGAGCGCAACAACTCTGCCGTGCAATCATCTTCCCAGCGCTGGGCAAGTTTGGCGATACGTGCTTCGAGCATGGACAGGTTGACATTTTGCGGCGCAAGCTCCTTGGCCCTGACCAGGTAATGAATCCGCGCCAATGGGCTGTCGGTCAGCATGGGTGTAAATTCTATGGATAGCCCATTCAAGGCTATCATTAATTCACTGCCTATCTTGACGCGCAACTCCGTGTTGTACCGATCACGCGGCACAAATACCTGGGCCGAAGTAAAACGGCCAAAGGGATCTCGGCGCAGGAACAAACGGGTGCGCTGGCGTTCTTGCAGCCGCAAGATGCCTATCGCATGATCAGCCAGGGTAGCAGCATCGATCTGGAACAACTCGTCACGCGGATAATCATCAAGGATAGCTTGCAAGGATTTGGCAGCATGGCTCTCAGGTACGACGCCAGAAGTATTCATGACATTCGTCACACGCTGGCGCACCAGCGGGATATTGCCTACTGGTTCAGAATACGCCGTGGAGGTGTACAGACCCAGGAAACGTGACTCACCTATCACATTGCCTGCATCATCGAAACGCTTGACGGCGATATAATCAAGCCAGGCTGGCCTGTGTACGGTTGCTCGGGTCATGGCCTTGGTGACCATGACCATTTCTGTGGAGTCCATCAAGGCCACGACTTCTGGCGGCAAACGGGTTTCTGCTGTTTTGACAGAGCCACGTAAGATACCCAGGCCAGATTCAGCGATTGCCACCAGGCTGACACTGCCACCCTCGCGCTTCAAATCGTAGTCCCGTACACCAAGGAAGGTGAAATGGCGGTCTTCCAGCCAGGCCAGGAAAGCGATCGCTTCATCGCGTTTTTCCGGTGCCTGGGTATATTTTTCACAAGCGGTGCGCACTTCGCGCACACGGGCCAGCATGGGTTGCCAGTCAACCACGGCACCACGGACATCGGACAAGACACTTTTCAGATCTTCCACCAGGGCTTGCTGTGCAGCCTGATCAACGATGCGGTCGCACTCCACCAGAATCAGGGATTCTACCGGATCATCACGTCCAGCGGCCTTCGCCGCTGCTACCGTGCTCACTGCAGACACGCTGCCATTCGCATCACGCGCCACGCTCATCAGCGGGTGCACTATCCAGTGCGCAGTACGGCCACTGCGATTGATTGCCATGGTCACTGAATCCACCAAGAAAGGCATATTGTCATTGACGATTTGCACGACAGTATGGTCGCTGACAAAGCCATCTTCTGCCAGGGTGGGGTTGAATACCCTGATTTTTGGTGTCTGAGCAGTACGCGGTGCATCCAGCAAACGCCAGTGGGCATTGGCCTGGGCAAACAGGGTAGCCGGACCACGGCTGATGATTTCATCCGGGTCAGTGTTTTCAAAATAGGCAGTGATGAAAGAGCCTTGGCGTTCAGACGCCGGGCCAGTGTGCGCTTGCGCATAAGCGATCAGCTCAGCGAAGTGGGAAGAGGTCATACGTTCTCCTTCTATTGGAAGATAACGAGAGATAAAGATGCAAGTCTGTCTTTGCACCATATTGTGCAAGTATCCTCCATTATGCAGATGGAAACAAACGGGATTTCCCTTACGAGCGTACGGAAAAATACTACTTAGACAGGAGTATGAGCACGGTTTAAGACCAGTTCACGTCAAGTGTTGCTTACTTACACAAAAATGCTGGCAAAATGCAACATTGCATCAAGGACCTTAAATGCTGTTTTTTTGCTTTTTCTCAAATGTCACAATCCAGGACATGACAGCTTTTGCACATGAAAAGCAGTGTGCAGTGCAGCATCAACTTGGCTCAATCATTAAACCGCACTGGCTGTATAAACCATCCAGCGATACTGCCAATCAGCATGATGGTCGCCAGCCACATCAGCTTGCGCCAGGGCTGGCTTCCGCTTTTGATGATCTCAAAGCTGTCGACAAAGATGGTTTCGCAAGCGCCATTGCCTGTATCCGTGCGGACTATGCTGGTGCCGCGCTTGAAGGGAAAACCATGGTCATGTGCATATTCCGAGAGGCGGCCACGAAGGCGTATCTGGTCGCCAATCTCGACTTTTTGTATGAGTTTTACCAGTGCGGGCTGGTCGGTCAGCAAATGATTATTCGAGAGGGCCGTCTGGTCAAAGGCAGCAAACGCCTCGGCTGAATTGGCGCGGATATTGCAAGTAAACTGACCACTGGAAAAACTGAGGCCGTTGTACACCCCGTTACTAATATTTTTACCCCAGACCACGCAGATATCCATGATGTTCAGATGGTCATTCCAGTCACGGTGCAGGTGATCCCACCAGGTTTTGGCATCATGCTTGCTGACAACCAGGCCAACAAGGTCGTAGTCGTAGAGCGGCTGCACTTTATAAGTAACACCACCTTTGCTGGCTGTAAACGCCGTTTGCGTGATTTGCGTTTGCCGTGGTTCATTGAGCAGCACACTATCCACCTCTGCCACAGGCGGCAAAACCTTGCCTTTCCACAAGGCCAGCAGCAAGAGGCAAAAGCTGGATAAGACCATCCACTTCAACAGGGTGCGCAGCATAGGGGGTGATTAATTTGGCTGGGACTAGTCGAGTTTCAACAAGCTGGCATCATGCAGAGAACAAGCCTGCACTTTTGCCCCGAAAAAATCAGCTTGTAATTGAAAGGTACGCAATATTCTTTGTCGCCCCAACTCATCGTCCGGCAGCGTGAATATCACTTTGAGCACGCTGGCGCCGACAGAAGTCGCGCTGCTAGCAGTTGCGGTTTGCGCTGTGCTCTGACTCTGTGGTCTTGCAGGTGCTGCCATGGTTTTTGGCAGAAGCAGGTGCATTTCAGCCAGGATTTCAGCTTCACTGATGACGACCGTATCATGGTTGCCATGAAATTTTCGCCCACTGGAACTGGCATCGGCAATGCCCCCGGTGATTTCAAATTCTGTCACTGAAATACGCTCGTAATGAAAGGCTTGCCAATCACTGTTTTGCTGCTCAACTGGTTGACCTGACAGAAATTTGCGATTTGCCACTATAGCCATGGCTGCGGCTGCCATGCCACCACCAGCAATCATGCCAACAGGCAACATCTCTGCCAAACTATCCGGCACGCTTTCCATGCCCGTCATGCTCACTTCGCTCATTTGCTATCTCTGTCAAAAAGGACCTTTGTGCATTGTATTCCTATGTATGCACAAACGGTCCTTTCCTTTGACAATGCAGACGGATTACCGAAAAACTATCTCAGAAAGCCGGATTTACTTTGCAGTTTCTTCGACGGCCTTGGCTTCGTCTTTTTTCTCGTCCTGCGGCGGGTCCTTAGGCATGGGCTTGCGCGGCAACATGTCATTGCGGTTGGCTGCATGGGCAACGAAGCTGGCCAATACCATGGAAGCCTGGGTCAGGTCACTCTTTTGTACCTTGTCATACACATCCACACTGGAATGATGGGTGCGGCTGAAGTAATCCATATCATCCTGGATGAATTGAAAACCGGGCACGCCGACGCGGTCGAAACTGACATGGTCGGTGCTGCCAGTGCTACGCAAGGTTGTTGTAGTTGCCCCCACATCATGGAAAGGAGCCAGCCAGGCATCGAAGATCGGTTTCAGGGCGGCATTATTTTCTGCGTAAATACCACGAATTTTTCCGCCGCCATTGTCCAGGTTGAAGTAGGCAGAAATCTTGCCGTGCATGGGTTTGATGCTCAGAGGCCCGGTAGGTTTGCGGGCAAAGCTGGGCAATTCCAGTTCCTTGGGATCAGTGGGTTCTGGTCGTGAAGCGACCCATTTATTGACATAGGCACGTGAACCCCAGCAAACCCTGCTCTTCACCGCCCCACAGGGCGATGCGTATGGTGCGGCGCGGCTTGAAGCCGCTGGCTTTTAACAGACGCATGGCTTCCATGGCCATGGCGACACCGGCAGCGTTATCTGTAGCACCGGTACCGCCATGCCAGGAATCCAGATGCGCACCCAGCATGACGATTTCATCTTTTTTATCTGTGCCCGTAATTTCTGCCAGTACATTGATTGCGGCTTCCGGGTCTTCATCGTTGAAAGTTGCCTTGACGTCGATCTCCAGTTCCACGGTTTTCTTCTTTTCCACCAGGCGATATAGACGGTTATAAGTTTCCGTGGCAACAACCAGGTTAGGTGGTCCGGTCAACTCCCCTTTCTTGTACGAGCCACCGTCCTGTACAAAGATGGTGCCGTCTTCGCCACGAGTCACATTCAGTGTCGCCAGGACTTTTTCTTCCATCAGGAATGCGCGCAGTTTTTTAGCAAACATGAATCGCTTGACATAGGTCTGCATATCGCCACGGCGTGAAGGAGCAGGGTCAAAATCAATCTTGCTGAGCTCACCCAACTCATCATGGGAATAGCGGTGGGCATCTGCCTTCACACGTGGTTTGATGGGCAGGGGATCATCCAGCATCACGATGGCACCAGCCAATTTGCCCTTCCATTTGGCGAGATCTTCCTCAGCCGCTATTTTTGCGATGACCAGCTTACCGCGTTGCAATCCATCTGTGCCAGGCGTCCAGGCTTTGGGGATGGCATACAGATCGACTTGTGAAGGGACGACCATGCGCAGTGTGGTTTTTTCCAGAGTCCAGCCACGGCCAAACGGAGCAAAACTCTCGCTGTGGATGTTTTGCAGGCCCCATTCACTCATTTTACTGCGGGTCCAGTCTCCCGCCTTGCGCAAGGCGGGCGAACCTGTCAGCCGAGGGCCGATTTCATCGGTCAGTACGCCCATTATTTCTTGCGCCTTGGAGCGGTTCATGGCCTCATCACGCAATTTGGTGATCAGGTCGAGATCAATTTTTTCTTCATTGACGGTCGCAGCAAATGCAAACTGACCGGAAAAACTGCTGGCGATGAGGGCGGTACTGCATAAAACCTGAAGCATGCGCATTAATGTCTCCTGTTGGAATATTTTTCTGAAATGCCGGTAGGGGTCTTAATTATCATTCTTATACCGGACTTGCTGTCTGGGGTTTGAGCAGGCAAACCGGGAATTGTTCCTTGATTTCCGTGCATTTAGGAAATATTTCTTATATTTAACAGGAATACCTGAAAAAAATTTGCTGACATCCAGTTTGACAAGGCAATAAAATTATCATATTTTACCAATTAGTTAAATAAAGAAATACCGCCATCCTATGCAACAAGATGCCCTCAGCATGACCTTTTCGGCACTAGCCGACCCCACCCGCCGCGCCATCCTGGCCCGACTGTCCACGGGCGAATCTTCAGTGAGTGAACTGGCGCAACCATTTGAGATGAGCATGTCCGCCATTACCAAGCATTTGAAAGTGCTGGAGCGCGCTGGCCTTATCACGCGCAGCCGCAGTGCCCAGTGGCGCCCTTGCCAGTTACAGGCTGCACCACTCAAAGAAGCATCAGGCTGGGTTGATCAATACCGCCAGCACTGGGAGCAGAGCCTCGACAGGCTTGAAATTTATCTGCAAGACCTGCAGCAATTACCGTCACCGGAGAACAAACATGAATGAAAACAAGCCAGATTTTGTCATTACCCGTGTCCTGAAAGCGCCGCGTGAACTGACATTTACTGCCTTTAGTGAAGCAGATCACCTGGCGAAATGGTGGGGGCCGACAGGCTTTAGCGTAGTCCAGTCCAGCATGGATTTGCGCGTCGGTGGCAGCTATCACTTTGGCATGCGCGGCCCGGATGACAGCATGATGTGGGCTAAATTTGTTTACAAGGAAATAATTCGTCCTGAAAAACTGGTTTATCACCATAGTTTTTCTGACGAAGAAGGCAATCTGTCCCATCACCCCATGAGTCCGACCTGGCCGCTGGAGATTTTATCGACGGTCAGTTTTGATGAACATGCTGACGGCACCCTGCTGACGATACGCTGGAGCCTGCTCGACAATGCCACTGATGAAGAAAGACGCATATTCCACGCGACCTTTGGCAGCATGGATCAGGGTTTTGGTGCCACCCTGAATCAGTTGCAGGCTTACCTCGCCAGACTCTAATATTTTCGGGGCTTCAGTCTCACAGGGGCACACACAGACATTTTTACTGAATTTTAGTAAGTAAAAGTGAATAACTAGCATGACAAGTAAAATCGCGAGTAGAATTCAGCGTCATTTTTTAAATCGTCGTATGCCGACAGGCATGATATCTGCTGCAAAGTCAGCTCAATATTGAAGGAATGTGTATGTCAATTAAATCCCGTGTAGTCCTGGGTAGCGCGCTTGCCTTGTTGGTACTCAGCGCCTGTAATGATAAAAATGCAGATAAAGCTGCATCAGCTTCTGCTTCAGCCTCAGCGTCGGCATCTGCCAGCAGCAACGAAGTTGCTGCCACTGTTGATGGCACAGCGATCAGCAAGAAGCAACTCGACCAGATCATGCAACAGCAAGCCGGCCAAGGCATGCCTGATACGCCTGAAACACGCAAAATGATCATCGACAACCTGGCCATGCAACTCCTGGTTGCCAAAGAAGCCGTCAAAAAAGGTTTGGAAAAAACCCCTGACGTTGCTGACCAACTGGAAATGACACGTCAATCCATCCTGGCCAATGCCTTTGTCAAGGATTACATCAAGACAGCAGCTGTCACTGATGAAGGCCTGAAAGCAGAATACGAAGACTTCAAAACCAAGAATGGCGGTAATGAATACAAGGCACGCCATATCCTGGTAAAAACAGAAGACGAAGCCAAAGACATCATCGTCAAGATCAAAAAAGACATCAAAGCTTTTGAAGGTCTGGCAAAATCCAAATCCCTGGACCCAGGTTCCAAAGTCAGCGGCGGCGACCTCGGCTGGTTCAATCCACGCGGCATGGTGCCAGAATTTGGCGCAGCAGTTGCCAAACTGGAAAAAGGCAAATTCACAGAAGAGCCAGTCAAATCACAGTACGGTTACCACGTCATCGTTCTTGACGATTCCCGTCCTGTCGCCGTCCCGCCACTGGAAGAAGTCAAAGCAGGCCTGACTCAGCAATTGCAACAAAAAAATCTGAAGAAAATGCTGGATGACATGAAGGCAAAAGCCAAGATAGAAATCAAGGAAGCACCAGCCGCAGCTTCTGCTCCGGCAGCAACAGCACCGCTGACTGTGACACCAACTGTTGTACCAGCAGCATCTGCATCCGCTTCAGCTTCTGCTGACGCAGCCAAAAAATAAGTCCTGGTCCTGCAGAGTAACAAGGCCATCAAGCCAGGCTTGATGGCCTTTTTCTTTACCCGCAACGTCTATTTGGCACCACAAAATAATTAAATTATTGCCAATAATTGCAATTCTTGAGACACTATCATTATCAATAGTACAAGCAAGCAATTTCCCCTACCTTGCCCAGCTCAGGAGGCTCTCATGCCAACCCAGACCATCCCCTTCAACGGCAGTGAACTGGCACTGGATGCCCGCCCTGATAGACTGGATATACGTGACCGCATGTACACCCCCAGGGTGCGGAATTTGCCGATTGCCTATCCCGAACCGGATTTCGTCAAAAAACAGCTGGCCAATTACATCAAGTCAAATATGGTCTTGAATCAGGGCAAGGATGGTGCCTGTACCGGCTTTGGGCTGGCTGCCATCATCAATTATCTGTTTTGGCTACGCGACTCCAGCAGCAAGGAAAGCAGCCCTCGCATGATTTATCACCTGGCGCAATTGTATGATGAGTGGGCAGGAGAAGATTATGTCGGTTCCAGTTGCCGTGGCGCGCTCAAGGGCTGGCACAAGCATGGTGTTTGCAGCCGCGAACTCTGGCCTTACACGGTAGACAAGAATGACAAAGTGCCCGATTTCGAAGCACCCAAACCAGGCCGGGAGAAAGATGCACTTAGTCGCGCCCTCGGTGTGTATTACCGCATAGACAAAGAATCCATCACCGACATGCAGGCTGCCATCGTTGAGATAGGTGCCATCTATGTCTCTTGCAAAGTACACCGGGGCTGGGGCGAAGTAAGTCCAGCCAAGACTGCAAGCCTTAGCAAGCTGGATCAACTGCCCATCGTCAATTTCAGTGAAATCAAGGCCGGTGGCCATGCCTTTGCCTTGCTAGGCTATACCGATCAGGGTTTTGTCGTACAGAATTCCTGGGGCAGGGATTGGGGCTTGCAAGGCTTTGCCATTCTCACTTATGACGACTGGCTGGTGAATGGCAGCGATGCCTGGACTGTTTCCCTGGGCGTACCAGTGCGTCAGGTGGATGCCGTGAATCGTACCCGTGCTGCAAAATTATTGGCACCGCAAGCCGATATCCCACCCTCTGCCGCCTTCAAAGCCAGTGGTTCAGCCCTGATACCAAATAGTGCCAGCGCATCCAGCAAGGCCGGACAGCCAGCATTAAGCATGGACCAGGCGTATAGCCTGACTGTGGTCATGGGAAATGATGGTGGCCTGATACAAAGATTGCTGGAAGTTGCCAATGCTGCGGCAACAGTGGACAAAGTCTTGCTGCAGGCACCGCAAGAATGGTTCAAACAGCAAGGCAACACCAAGGTATTAAAACTGGCCCTGTATGCCCATGGTGGCTTGAACAGTGAAGACGATTCACTGAAGCGCATTGCAGCCATGGCCCCCTACTTTCTCGCGAATGGCATTTACCCGGTTTTCATCACCTGGAAGACAGGGCTCAGTGAAACCTTGGGCGATATCCTGACAGACAAACTGAAAGACCATTTGCCAGCATTTGTTTTGTCTCGTGGCTGGTTGCAGCAACTCAAAAATGCCACTGTCGATGTCATGGACCGCACGGTAGAAAGCATGGCAGCCAGTCTGGGTGGCAAAGCGCAATGGATGCAGATGAAGCAAAATGCTGCACTGGCTATCGAAGATGACAACCCACCACGCGGCTTGCTGGCGATTGCTGACCGGCTCAAGGACTTGAACAAGGCATTGGGCAAGGGCAAACTGGAAATCCATCTGATTGGACATTCGGCTGGCTCTATCGTGCATGGCCATTTGCTGAACCTGCTGACAACGCGCAAGCTGACTGTCAGCACTTGCAGCCTGTACGCACCGGCTTGCAGTCTGGAATTTGCTGATAATACGTATCGCCCGGCCATGGAAAGCGATATCCTGGCGCGCGAAAATTTCCACATCCATCTGCTGTCGGATGCGCGTGAGCGCGATGACCATGTCGCTGGCATCTACCGCAAGTCCTTGCTATACCTGGTCGCACGCGCTTTTGAAACCCGGCACAAAACGCCTTTGCTGGGCATGGCTGCCAGCCTGGATGCTGCCTATTTCATCGGCAAGAAAACCCGGGATGGCCAATGGAACGAAGCCACCATCGCTACGCTGAAGAGCTGGAACAAATTCTACTGGGGCAAAGATCTGCCCAGCGATTTTGCAGAGAATGGCGCAGGACTGACGGCGGATCAAAAAGCCAATCTGCACATCATCAACGACACTCACATCAGTAACGGCAAGGAATTGATACGGGTTGCCCACGGCACGTTTGATAATGATGTAGCTGTCATCTCGCAAACCCTGGCACGCGTCCTGGGCATGGAATCAGCAGATGCTTTGCCAGTGACGGTGGAGAATTTGGATTATTGAGATCGAAACGCCCCGCGACGATCTTGCTTAATAACCTCTTTCTTGCCAGTGAACAAGCATGACTGGCTTTCTTCAACTGGAACTGCGTTGCATGAATTGCCACGCAAGGACGGTTTGCCACTGGATGGTGTCACGCTCAAAGAATTCCAGGCGCAGTGATTGACCGCCTGTTCTATGATGACCTTCATGCAAAAAACCCCGCATGAAAGCGGGGTTTGGCTTGCGAGTTAACTCAATGAGAACTCACTCAGACTTTATTTAGGGCCTTTGCGATGTGGCTTGGCTGCTGGTTTACCTGCGCCATAACCCTTGGCTTTTTCTGTCACGCGGCGATCACCGCCAGCTTTCTTGGGGCCGAAAGGTGAAGGCTGGTTGATTGGCAGAGGCTTGCGCACATGGTCTTCACCAACTGGGCTGATCTGGATTTGTTTGCCTGCGACCCAGACGCCTTTCAATTGTTTCAGCAATTCCTTGGGCATGCCATCTGGCAAATCCAGGGTGCTGTAGTCGTCGAAAATATCGATACGGCCTATGTGCTTGGCTTCCAGACCGGCTTCATTGGCAATTGCACCGACGATATTGCTAGGCGTAACAGCATCAGCCTTGCCGACTTCGATACGGTAAGTCAGCATGGGGATGCTTACCTTGCCTTTGGCGTCAGCCTTGTCTTTCTTGGGCTTGGCCGGGCGTTCTTCATCGAGGGGTGCACGGGCGGCGCGGTCTACTACCTGGTTCAGTTTGCTGCCTGGTGCTGCTTCTGCAACACTAGGGGCACGTGGGGCGCGTTCACGAGGCGCTTCTTCACGCGCACGTGGTGCCGGGCGGGATGCTGAAGCACTGCTGCCCTGGCCTTTTTCTGCACAGATGCGCAGGGCCTGGCCAGCAACACGCACTGAACTCAGATGTTCCATCATGTCGCCAGGCAAATTGTCTGGCAAATCGAGGATGGTGTAGTCATCATAGATATCGATGCGGCCGATGAACTTGGATTCTATATTGGCTTCATTGGCAATTGCGCCTACGATATTGCCGGGCTTCACGCCATGATCATGTCCAACTGCGATACGGAAAGTCTGCATGCCAGGCTCTGGTGTGCGCGGACTGTGTTCACGGCGTGCGCCACGGTCTTCACGCGGTGCGCGTTCGAATCTATCGCCCCGGTCACCCCTGTCGCCCCGATCACGGTCACCACGCTCAGCACGGGCCGGACGCTCATCGCGCCAGCTATCGTCGTTTTTCGTTTCTTTACGGCTTTTATCGAGCAGCAAAGGTTCATCACCACGCGCCATTTTGGCGAGTGCAGCAGCAATTTCCACCGCAGGGATGTTTTGCTCACGCTCAAAATCTTCGATCAGGGAAGTGAATTCTTCCAGGCCACCTTGTGCCAGCGTGGCAGAAATCTGGTCCTTGAAGCGGGCGATACGGACATTATTAACTGTCTGGATAGTCGGCAATTCCAGCGGTGACACTGGCTGACGGGTTGCCCGCTCAATCGCTTTCAACAAGTTCTTTTCGCGTGGTGTGATGAACAGGATGGCTTCACCACTGCGACCGGCACGACCGGTACGGCCTATGCGGTGGGTATAGCTCTCAGGATCATACGGTACGTCATAGTTAATGACATGGCTGATACGCTCTACGTCCAGACCACGGGCAGCAACGTCAGTGGCGACCAAAATGTCGATCTTGCCGTCTTTCAGTTGCTGGATGGTGCGTTCACGCTGTTGCTGGTTGATGTCGCCATTGATGGCGGCTACCGAGAAGCCTCTTGCACCCAACCTGGCTGCCAGTTCTTCGGTACCCAGTTTGGTACGTGCAAAAATGATCATGCCGTCAAAAGTCTCGGCTTCCAGTATGCGTGTCAGTGCATCCAGCTTGTGCATGCCGCTGACCAGCCAGTAGCGCTGGCGTATATTGTCGGCAGTGCCAGTCTTGGCAGCGACTGTTACTTCTGCCGGTTTGTTCAGGTAAGTCTGGGCAATGCGTTTGATGGCAGGAGGCATGGTGGCCGAGAACAAGGCGGTCTGGCGGCCTTCTGGCGTTTCTTGCAAGATGCGCTCTACGTCATCGATAAAGCCCATGCGCAGCATTTCATCGGCTTCATCCAGCACCAGGGTTTTCAGGGCGGACAAATCCAGCGTGCCCTTGTCCAGATGATCAATGACGCGGCCAGGAGTGCCCACTACTACATGCACACCGCGGCGCAGTGCCGACAGTTGCGGGCCATAGCTCTGGCCACCGTAGATAGGCAAGACGTGGAAACCGGGGATATGGCGCGCATAGGTCTGGAAGGCTTCAGCGACCTGTATTGCCAGTTCGCGTGTCGGTGCCAGCACCAGCGCCTGTGGCGTAGTCTGGCGAATATCGATGCGCGACAGAACAGGCAGGGCAAAAGCAGCGGTTTTGCCAGTACCTGTCTGGGCCTGACCCAGGACGTCACGGTTAGACAGCAAAATCGGGATGGTTGCTGCCTGTATCGGCGACGGTGTTTCATAGCCTACATCCTGCAAGGCGCGCAGAATAGGCGCACTCAGTTGCAGGTCTTCAAAGGTAATCGGAGGTGTGTTTTCTGACATGGCGATGCTCGCTCGTTCTCTCGTATCGCAGGATGCGACAAGATGGTTATCCCCACAGTTTACTCTTCTACGCCAATCTCAGGGGATTTTCCTGCCAGCGACACTTGACAAAAAATACAAATTTTGCTTACTTATAAATTATATTTTTGATATTATTCATTATGTATTTAGTACTTTATCTAATGCGTAGTCCCGAATAAACCAGACTCAAGAATCCTCTACACCATGAAAAAGTACCTGTTATTGGCATCTGCTTTTATTTGCTCGATGAACTCACTGCCAATTGCCAACGCCGCAGATTTACCTTCTGACGCCGTCCGTCTATATGCCAAAAACGCCAAGGTGGATGTACTACTAAATATTTCATATGAATCTGAAGACCTGGCAACCATAGACGCATTTCGTAAGGCTCTTGCCGATCTGGGGCTTGCCTACAAGATGGAATTCAGCGTTACTACAGCGAGCAATAAAGTCACATCAAAAAGTGGAAACTAAAAACCAGCAACAAAGTCGACCTTAAGGACAATAATGTAGATAATCAGGTCAGTACCCTGTACGAAACTGTCAAATCAAAAAGTGGCAGTTTTTCCTGGGACGTAGCGACAACCCCAAAGTAAATGTATCAGCTCATTTCATGAAATCGATGAAAGCCCGCAAAGCCGCCGATTGATGGCGGCGGCTGGGATAATACAAATAAGTACGCTCGGGCGCTGGCCACCAGTCTTCCAGCACATACTGTAATTGCCCCCGCTGCACCAGTTCATCGGCATAGCCACGGTAGGTATAGCATATCCCGGCAGCATCGCTGGCAGCACGGGTGGCCACATAAAAATCATCAAACACCAACGCACCGGTGGTGGCGACTTCCATTTTTTCTTGCCCACGCTGGAATTCCCAGCGATACCTTGTCCGCTGGGAAAACGAAATTGTATGCATTGATGTTGCAGCAAATCATGTGGCGTTACAGGAATACCATGCTCTGTCAAATAGGCAGGTGCAGCGCAAACGACGAAACGGACTTCCGGCCCCACCGGGATCGCCACCATGTCTTGCTGCAGGCTTTCACCGAAACGCAGGCCGGCATCGAAGCCCTGCTCAACGATATCAATGAGCGCATCGCTACTGACGACTTCCAGTTCCACTTCAGGATAGGCGGTACGCCAGGCCGCCATCAACGGTGCCAGCGTGAGCTGTGCAGCCGGACGCGGCACGTTCAGGCGCAGGCGTCCTACCGGTTTATCCCTGAGTTCATTCAGACTTTCCAGTGCGCCCTGGATTTCTTGCAGCGCTGGTTGCAAACTCTGCAGTAAACGTTCGCCTGCCGGGGTCAGGCTGACACTGCGGGTCGTGCGTTGCAATAAACGCATGCCCAGTTTTTTTTCCATCCTGGTCAGCGTGTGACTAAGGGCAGAAGCCGTGATTTGCAATTCCTGAGCGGCCTGGCGAAAGCTGCGGCATTCGGCAACACGGGCAAAAGCCAATAAATCATTCAAGTCTGGTGACATACTGCTATTCGCTCATTATTTGCTGACATTATAAGGTTTCCTTGAATACAAGTATTGTCTGCCATTTCCTCACCATGCCGATACCAAGGTATGTTCTGCAAAAAACTTAATCAAAAAGTATGGGTCACTGATTTATAATTCTGTCGCCCTGTTTGCAATTTCTCACACTCTGACAAACTGCGGCCAATTTTTAATATCACCCCCAGGACCTTCATGGACTTAGCTTCCAGTAAATATGCTTGCCACGCTTTTCATGCATCCCTGCCAAGTGGCCGTGATGTCGGTGAACTGAGTTTGTCGCAATCTGGCCTCAGTTATCATGTGGCATCCTTGCTGGGAACGCTGTCATTTGCCCACATGGAGCTGACCATGGGTGGCTCCAACAATACTCTGGTCTTCATCAAGCATGCCCATAAACCTGACCTGGTGCTCTACACCAGTGATCTTAGCATCCTGAAAAACCCTGCATTACTGGCCCATCCGGAGTGCTCGCGCCAGATTGCAGCACTGAGCCGCAAACGTATGCTCGGCTGGGGTCTGCTTGTTGGCTTTAGCTTGCTGCTGCTGGCATTGCCTGCAGGTTTAATATGGCAAATGGATGGTTTGTCTGCTTATGTAGCCAAGCAAGTGCCAGTGGAATGGGAAGAAAAGCTCGGTGCCAGTGTCGCGGCCCAGGACGACCTGAAAAACAAGCGCATGCCCAAGGCCGAAGCTGACGCGGTCTTGAAGCCGCTAACCGCACCTCTGCTGCAAGCCTTGCCGGATTCACCGTATCGCTATTCCATCAACATCGTCAACGATAGCACCACCAATGCCTATGCCCTGCCCGGCGGTTATGTCGCGATTCATTCTGGCCTGATACTAAAAGCGGGTAGTGCCGAAGAATTGCTGGGTGTGTTAGCCCATGAAATCAGTCATGTCGAAGAACGTCATGGTACCCGCAGCATTATAGGCAATGCCGGGATTTACCTGGTTGCCAGCGCAGTGTTTGGCGATGTCAGCGGTTTGCTGGCGGTATTTGGCAATGCGGCTCCTATGCTGCTGAGTCAACAATATTCGCGTCGTTTCGAAACCGATGCCGATGAAAAAGGGGTATTGCTATTAATTCGGGCCCGCATCAATCCTGCAGGTTTGCTGGTCTTCTTTGAGCGCATGATTGCTGAAGAAAAAGCCGCGCTGGAAAAAATCGACAATAAACAGGCGCGCGAAGCCTACAAACAAGCCATGGGTTTGCTCAGTACCCATCCTGCCAGCGATAAACGCATGGCTCATTTGCGCACACTGATAGTCAAATCCCAGGGACCCTACATCAATCAGGACGCTGCATTCAAGGATTTGCAGGAAGCGGTCAAAAAATTTGTAGCCAAGTCTACGACCAACGAAATAAAAAAACCTGCGCCGGCAACACCGTCACCAGCACCAGCAACGCAATCCTGAAGCGCAAATAAGAAGTCCGCAGAATTGCCCCGGCAATTAGCTGCTAGGCAGCCTGGGTAACTGTTAGGAATTCAAAACCAAGAGGAGTTAGTAGTGAAAACCAATATCAAAGGAGGCCATGCCTTCTCCTATGTCGAAGTAGAACTCGAGCCTGGTGAAAGCATCATGACGGAACCTGATGCCATGTCCAGCATGGATGCCAGCCTGGATTTGACTGCGCATTTCAATGGCGGCGTGATCAAGGGCTTGCTGCGTAAATATCTGGGGGATGAGTCTCTGTTCATCAGCCGCTTCAAGAATGCCACCTCTGCACCACGCCGCCTCACGATTGTGCAACCCACACCAGGTGAAATCCTGTGCCGGGAACTCAAAGATGAAGAGTATTTCCTGGTGCCCGGTGCCTTCCTGGCCTGCGAAGAAGGCGTCAATATAGGCCTGAGCTTTGCCGGCTTTGCTTCCTGGATTGCCCGTGAAGGCTTATTCCGTATCAAGGTCAGCGGTAATGGCAAGGTCTGGTTTGGTGCTTATGGTGCGCTGCTGGAAAAAGAAGTGAACGGTGAATACATCGTCGATACCAGCCATTTGGTGGCCTACGACCCATCGCTGCGCCTCAACCTGCAACTGGCTGGTGGCATTTTTTCCAGCTTCTTTGGCGGCGAAGGCCTGGTAACGCGCGTCAGTGGTCAGGGCAAGATCATCATCCAGACGCGCAGCATTTCCAGCCTGGCTGGCTGGCTCAATCCAAAACTGTAAGGACGCATCATGCATGTAGAATTAGTCAATCAGCCAGGCAATACCGCAGCCAAAGTCAGCCTGCGTCCTGGTGAAGTCTGCACCGCTGAATCAGGTGCCATGCTGGCCATGAGCAGCAATATGCAAATCACCACGACTACCCATAAAAAGCAGCGCGGCTCCCTGTTGAAAGCAGCCAAGCGTTTGCTCGGTGGAGAATCACTGTTCCTGAATCATTTTGAACCACAAAATACGCCGGGAGAAGTCTGGCTGGGTACAGACCTGGCAGGCGACATGCTGGTAATGCCGCTGGATAACGATAACCTGATCGTTCAGGGCGGCTCTTTCCTGGCCTGCGACGAAGGCATAGAAGTCGATCTGGGCTGGCAGGGTTTCAAATCCATACTGTCTGGCGAAAGCATTTTCTGGCTTAAATTAAAGGGCAAGGGCACTGCCGTGCTGTCTTCATTTGGTGCCATTTATCCAGTAGAAGTGGATGGTGATTACATCGTCGATACCGGCCATATAGTCGCTTTCAGCGAAACCCTGCAATTCTCCATCACCAAGGCAGGCAAGAGCTGGCTGCAATCCATACTCGGCGGTGAAGGCATGGTCTGTAAATTTTCTGGCCGTGGCACAGTATGGTGCCAGTCGCATAATGAAAGCAGCTTTGGCAGCCTGCTCGGCCCCAATCTCAAAGCTGGCAAACGCTAAGGACAGCCATGAATAACACTATGATAGATATCGTCCTCACCGGTGAGCTGGCCGAAGGCGTCAGCTTTGAACAAGCATGCGCGGCTATAGAAAAACTGTTCAAGCTGCCAACTGAACAAGCCAGGCAATTACTGGAAACCGCGCCACGCGTCATCAAGCGTGGCCTCGACACCGAAACTGCCGAGAAATACCGCCAGACCATAGAAAAAAATGGCTTGAAGGTAGTCTTGCAAAATGAGGGCGATGCTGCCGTCAGCAAGCCAGCTCCTGACACAGCACCGCCTGCCATACTCAAACAAGAACCCGATGTCACCACGACGAGCACAAGCATGGCACCTCAGCCAGTCGCAGCAACAGATTTCGCAGGTTTGAAATTCAGGATAGACGGTAGCCCTGATTTTGGCTTTGTCACAGTCGATTTGCCACGCGGACAAATGTTGAAAGTGGAGGCTAGCGCCATGGCCACCATGGACACCAACCTGGTCATGAAGACCAAGATGAAAGGCGGCATCTCACGCATGCTGGCTGGTGAAAACCTGTTCCTCAATGAATTCACTGCGGAAAACGGCCCAGGTGAAATCGGCATCGCCCCCGCTACTCCCGGCGACCTGATCCACCGCTACCTCCGCGGCGAAACGCTGTACCTGCAGAGCGGTGCATTTCTTGCCAGTACACCTGGCATCAATATCGAAACCAAATGGCAGGGCCTGACCAAGGGCTTCTTCTCCGGCGAAAGCCTGTTCCTGATCCGCGCCTCTGGCGAAGGTGACCTGTGGCTCAACAGCTATGGTGCCATCATAGAAATCGACGTTAAGGACGGCTACGTCGTCGACACCGGCAACATCGTCGCCTTCACCGAAGGTCTGGAATACAGCATCAGCAAAGTCGGCGGCTACAAATCCCTGTTCTTCTCCGGCGAAGGCTTCGTCTGCCGCTTCAAGGGTGAAGGCAAGCTGTGGATACAGACACGTAGCGTGGGCGCGTTTGCTGGATGGGCAAAGCAATATCGTCCGGCCAAGGGGTAAGCTCAATCTCTGACCATCCAGGATCGAAGAAATTTGATAGATGGTGGTGATGACGTTGCAGTTGCGGTTGCAGTTGTTTTTGACTTTAGCAGTTCCCATGTGTAACCGCCGTTTGTGCTGTGCAAAAATGAATTAAGAAGATCCGCTGTTTGAGGTGTAGCAGGGGTTTCGTGCCGCATGCTGCACGCCTGCGTAACGACATGCGCTTGCAAGCGCAAGTTCCTAAGGGCATGGCCGCAGCGAGTTTCGGATCTGCCCATTTGTTGCACTGCATAAACGCCCCCCTTTAGGAGGCGGTGACGCCTGGGTCGCCTTTTTGACCCACCTTTTTGGCGAAGCAAAGAGGTGGGTACCTGCCGGTCTACCACCGGCCAGCAATCTTAGAATACGGATACCGACACTTGCAAATCAAGTCATCCCAAACGCTGCGATTCAGAAGTTAATGCCTTCACGATATCCATGAAAGTCATAGGGTGCCAGCACGGTGAAATGTTTGCATGACATTCACATAAAGAAAAAAGCATCAATTACTGAAATTTACTCACCAATATCATGAACAAAACATGGATTGCTTCACCAATCCCTATCCACGATACTGCCATTTCCAACCCCTTATCAAGGAAACTGAAATGTCAGCAACATCCAATGATTTTAGTGAACAAGTCATCCTCATCACTGGTGGCTCCTCAGGCATAGGCCTGGCCAGCGCCCAGGCCTTCATCAATGCCGGTGCCAAACGCGTCTACATCACAGGCCGCTCACAAGCCAGACTGACAAAAGCCAGAGAAATCCTCGGCGACAGGGCAATCCCTGTTGAGGCCGATGTCGCCAGCATCAGTGACCTGCAAACCCTGCATGCCAAAGTTGCCGCCAACGGCGACAAACTTGATGTCCTGTTCGCCAATGCCGGCATCGCCATCCACAATCAGTTTGGCAGCACCACAGATGTGGAATTTGCCACTACCTTCGATACCAACGTCAAAGGCCTGTTCTTCACGGTACAAAGTCTGCTGCCATTGATGAAACCAGCTTCTGCCATCGTCCTGAATGCTTCTATCGCAGCCAGCAAGGGCATGCCCAACCTGAGCCTCTACAATGCGTCGAAAGCGGCGGTGCGCTCGTTTGCGCGCAGTTGGGCAAATGATCTCAAGGACAGCCTGATACGTGTCAACACCATCAGCCCCGGCGTGACTCGCACACCTATTATGGAAAATGGCCTGGGCATGAAAGAAGAAGATATCGCTCATTTTTCAGCCTATCTGGCTGGCGCGGCACCGGCGGGGCGTATGGGCAGGCCGGAAGAAATTGCGGCTGCCGTGTTATTTCTGGCATCGAAAGCCGCCAGCTACGTCAATGGCGTGGAATTGTGTGCCGATGGGGGCTTGATACAGGTTTAGCCAGAACAGGTAAGATAGGTTTTTTCTCCTGACAGCCTATATCATGATTACCTGCTATATCCGTTACATCATTGACCCCGCCAAACTGCCAGAGTTTGAACATTACGGCAAACTCTGAATACCACTGGTGAACAAGTTTGGCGGCCAGCACCACGGTTATTTCCTGCCTTCTGAAGGCGCAAATAATGTGGCACTGGCACTGTTCAGCTTCCCCACCCTGGCAGCGTATGAACAATACCGCCTGCAGATGATGGATGATCCTGAGTGTCAGTCAGCATTCAAATATGCAGAGGAACACAAGTGCATAGTCAGTTATGAAAGAAGCTTTTTCCGGCCCGTCATGGCGTAGGGGCCATAGCGACAACTTCATGGTACTCAATCCAAATAACCGATGGTATTCGCTACAACGATCGCCAGTATCACGGGCAGCCAGGTGAGCAACATGAGCAAGCTTGCATTGACCAGAATGAACCAACTCATTTTTTTCTGCGGCACTTCAAGCAGGACTGGCGCGCCCAGACATAGCAAGTAAATGCTGTAGATACTAGCGACAAAGTTCATGGCGACCATGGCGCTTATGCTGTCTGTCACCTTTTCGATACGAAAAAAGGGGAGCAATTGCATCGACTTCACGACCAACAGTGGCACTATGCTATAGATACTTAGCTTTAAAGCCTGTGGCAGGCTATACAGGCCGCCTAGCCTGCGACTCATGCCCTGCATGATACGTGCAAGGATATAAATGAACAGCAAACCCATACCATAGGCGCGCACGGAATTCACGACCAGCATACGCAGGTAATCCCCTTCCAGTGGTTCCGCACTGGTCGTCTGGCCATAGGAGCGCAGCAATATGGTCGCCAGCAACCCCATCACCAGAAAGAAGGCTGTCAAGGGCATGATCGTCATGACGAAAACATGCTGACTGGTCAGGTTCTCTTGCGAAATCTTTCGCCACTCTTGCCTGGGTGCGACCAGTACATTGAACACACTGCGTACCAAATTCATTTTTTTCCTGACATGCTATAGAGCTTATTTATTTTTTTCTACGTCCAGAAAGCGCCAGTCACCCCGCATGATGGGGTGAGTTTTATAGCCCTTTACCCAGGGCTGTATCAACCAGTTGCGAACACGCCACAGTTCCAAGCTGTGTACGGTATCGGCTTTCATGATGCGCTCTATGGTGTTGAATAATTTCTGGCGCTCAGGTCCGTTTGGCATCAGGCGGGCTTTTTCAAAGGCTTCGTCAAAGGTTGCAGATTTATAGCAACCATTATTGCCACGGTAGGCATTGCTGCCTACATAGGACTCCAGGAAATCAATGCCGTCCGGGATGTCAGCAACATAGCCCATGCCAAACATCATGAGCTTGCACTGGTAGGCAGACTTGAGGTTGTCGGCAAAACCGGCGACCGGGAATTCTGCGCGTATGCCTATCTTGTCGAGCGAACGCTTCCAGATTTCCATGCGCGCATAATCTCTGGTCTTGGGGGCAGAATGGATGCGTAGCTTCAGGGGCGATCCATCTGGCATACTGCGGTAACCGTCTTCACCGCGCTTATAGCCAAACTTGTCGAGCAGCTTGTTTGCCAGCGCCGGATCATAGACATTACTATTGCGATAACTGGCGTCATGCCCCACCACATCTGGTGGCACCATGCCATGTGCCTTGATGGCTTGTCCGAACCAGACCTGGTCTATTTCTTCCTGGAGGTTGTAAGATAGGGCAATCGCACGGCGCAGGGCTATCTTGTCCTTGCTGCAACCTCCCACGGTGGGGTCCTGAAAATTGAAGTAAGTGCGGGTGACGCCTGGATCAATAAAGCGGTACAGCCGCAAACCCTTGGCTATAAATTCAGGTTTGAGTTTGCCCTGATCGAGTAACTTGACCGATGCTGCCGGCACCAGCATCTCGAAATCCAGCTGGCCAGAATCAAAGGCCAGCCAGCGTGATTGTTCCTCTTCTATGATAGCAACTTCCACTCTGCCGACTTGCGGCATTTGTTTGCCTTTCATATCCTTGACGATTTGCTTATCCCATTCCGAACCTGTGCCTTTGAAGTCCCAGACGAAACCACGATATTCGGGATTGGCTTCGAGAATTATTTTACTGCGCGGCACGTATTGCTTGAGCATGTAAGCACCTGTCCCTACAGGATGCTGGTTGACGGCTTCACCATAGAGTTCGACAACTTCACGCGCAACTGCACCGCCCAGCGGTTTGGCCAGGTAGTAAATCAGGCTGGGGTCAGGTGCCTTCAAACGCATGATCAGGGTGTAATTGTCGGGGGTCTCCAGACCGGCAATGGGTTTGTCGTAATCGAACTTGCCGGTCTTTTTGGCTTCAGCAGTCAGTTCATCAAGGCCAATGACCTTGCCTTCCAGCACCCGTGAATGCACTGAACGATTATTCGGATCTACCAGGCGTTTGAAAGTATAAGCATAGTCGCTGGCCAGCAACTCCCGGCGCTGGCCTTTGAATGCCGGGTCGGGAGCAAAATAAATCCCCTTCTTCAGACGAAAGGTCATCGTCTTGCCGCCATCTGTGATTTCAGGCAGGCTTACGATGGTATTGGGTATCAGCTTGGCAGGACGTGCCAGATAATCGTACGTGACGAGGCCTTCAAAGATCGCATCCGCCAGCCAGTTCGAATAAGTGCTATTGGTGCGCATGGCATCAAAACCGTCATCGGCGGCTTCAAAGGACAGGTGCAAGACTTTATTCGGGTCAGCCGCCGCTATCGCAGGCAGGCTCAAGCTGCAGAGCAGTGCCGTCAGCACAGCCGTCAGGGTAGATTTCATCTGAAAAAAGGAAAAAGAGTAAAGCCAGCAGAATAGCAGTTAACGCCCGCATCTAGCCACCAACATCTAAGAACCTGTTTACGATCTGTAGCGAGCGTGCGTCAGCGGGGTGAAGATCAGCGCAAAAAGCGGAATGTACTTCTGGTAGATGAGCATTTTGAGCAGCACATGAGCCCCGATCACGCACGCGCAGTAAGATCGTAAACAGGTTCTAACGCATGGATAAACCGTATTTGCGCATGATCCTTTCCATCTCGCCAGTTTCTTGCAAAAACTGTATCACGCTATTGATTTGCTCCAGTTTCCACGCTGACTTAAGCGACAGAGCGCACTGGGTCTGTACTACAGAAAACGGCGTTTTGGAGATTTTGTACAGAGCGCGTTTATCCGGGAAATTCTTGAAATAGCCTTCGATTTCACCGTCAGAACTGATCATGGCATCCGCCCCACCCCGTGCCAGCAAACGGAACATGCCTGGCACGTCGGTCAGGTCAATACGCTTGATTTTACCTTCTGCCAATTGGCTGGCGATTTGCGGATAGTGATAACCGAGTTGCAACACCAGTTTTTTTCCTTCCAGTTGCTGCGGAATGATTTCTATACTGGCTTTGTCTGCCAGCACGACCACTCTTTCCACCTGCGGGAAAGTCGCCACCGTCCAGCCGACTTCCTTGGGCAAGTCAAACCAGGTCGGGCTGGAATAACACATGAGATCGGCATCGCCCTGGATCACAACGCTTTCTATACGCCTGCGCGAATAAGGCGCGTAGCTGACTTTCGCAGAGAGTTTTTTCGCCAACTGGTCTACAAAGTCTTTTTGCAAGCCACCAAGCAGTTGATGGTTCTTGTCAAAAATATTCAGGGGGTAGTCGAGGTTTTCATAGATAGCCACACGCAAAGGCTGCTCTGCCGCCAGTGCCGCTGATGTGCAGGCCCAGCATGAGAGCAGAGCTGCCATCCCGCTTAAAGCGGTAAGCCAACTTGCGCGCCATCTTTTCATATTTGCACCTGTCCGATAACGAGGGCTATAAAGGCATGACTATATACTGGCAAATCCACGTGCACCCTGCAAGCCACCTGTATGTATAGCGATGACACGCGCATCCGGTGCCAGATAAGCATGATGCCACAACTGGCGCAAAGCAAACAGCATTTTGGCAGTGTAGACCGGCTCCAGGGGAATCGACGTTTCATGCACGAACTGGCGAGAAAAATCCAGCAGCTCGGGTGCTACCTTACCATAGCCGCCATGATGAAATTCGGTTAACAATTCATAGTTTTGGTAATCAGGGTAACCCGCATCAACCAACAGGCGAGTGATTTCAGTACGCAGATAATCCCCGCCACTGATGGCAGCGATACCCAGCACTTTCGAGCGTCCCTGCAGGCCAGCCAGCAAACCAGCCAGCGTTGCCCCGGTGCCACAGGCAACTGCCAGATAATCCGGGATGAATGGCAATTCGGCAATCAACTCTGCCACACCGCGCAAGGCAAGTGGCGCACTCCCCCCCTCAGGCAGCCAGAGTGCATTCGCCCCTGCATCTTCCAGATGCGTGCGCCAGGCAGACTCGCCCAACCGCAACTGGCGGTACGCATCACGATTGACAAAGCGGACTTGCATGCCGAGGGTACGCACATCTTCCAGCATGGCGCTATGCATGCCCTCGGCCCCGCGTATCAGGGCGGTAGCAGGCAGCCCCAGTGCATGGGTGGCATGGGCCAGGGCATGGATATGATTGGACCAGATACCTCCCATCGAAACAACATGACTGCGACGACCCTGCAGGCCTAGCAAGGGATACTTCAGTTTACGAAACTTGTTGCCAGACACCTGAGGGTGCAACAAATCGTCGCGTTTCATCCACAAATCCGTGCCCGCAAAAAGCTGGCTGTGGACTTGCTGGCAGGGGGAACAGGGACTTGTGAATAACATGCTTGGCAGAAATGTGGGTGACAATGGTAAAGTGCCATTGTAGCGCCTGGCGCTGCCCCTATAGCCGGAGAGGACATGCCCACAGATTTTAATCAGCCTTTGTTAAATGCCCGACAACAAATAGACCAGTTGATCAAGCAAATCAAGAACGAAGGTCAGCAAGACAACCTGTTACCCACACTGGAAACCGTGCTGACCCAGCTTGACAGCATGGCCAGGACCGACCATCTGACTGGCGCATTGAACCGCCGTACGCTGATGTCCATGCTGGATGGTGAACTGGCGCGCTCCTTTCGCACTGGCCATACCTTTACCCTGGCGGCGATCTCGGTTGATGGCCTTGAACAGATACTGGAACAGCATGGACAGGCAGCAGCCCGCCAGGTCTTGCAACAAGTCGCCAAAGAAGCCCTGACCATGTTGCGTACCCTGGATTCATTCGGTCGCGTCGCCGCCAATGAATTTGCCATCGTCATGCCCACTACCTGGCTGGAAGCCAGCCGCAAGGCCATCGCCCGCCTTAAGTTGCGCATCGCCGAGGTAGACTGGAATACCATCTCGCCCGGCCTGACGGTGAGCTTTGCCACCGGACTGACCACCAACGCCCACAAGGACAATGCCGAAAGCATGCTGAAAAGAGTCGGTATCGCCCTGCAGGCTGCGCGCAGCCAGGGTGCAGACAAAATTGCAGAAATTGAGCCCCCCCTGCCTGACTACGACCCCACCGCAGAAGATTAGGGAACTTGTTGCCTGATCTGCACACCAAGCTAGTCCAAACAAAAAAATAGACTGGGAAATCATGAGTACAAAACACTTGCGGCAGGTGCTTCCTGCAGTATCCATCATGCTAGGCGCAGTATTGAGCAACATGTCCATGCCAGCGGTGGCCTTGAGCAGTACTATCGTCAGTGCCAGCAATAGCGATGACAAAACCGATGCGGTCAAACTACGGGCAGAATACATACGTAAGAATTATTCGAAATTTGAATACCGCATCCCCATGCGTGATGGCAAATTGCTGTTTACTGCCGTGTATATGCCAAATGATGCCAGTGCCAGTAAACGTTATCCCATCCTGATGAACCGTACTCCCTATTCCGTCGCGCCCTATGGCGCAGACCAGTACAGAACCATGCTGGGGCCAACCGCCGACTATGAGAAAGAAGGCTTCATTTTTGCCTTTCAGGATGTACGCGGCACCTTTATGTCCGAGGGTGAGTTCGTCAACATGCGCCCACACATGGCGCAAAAAAAATCCAGGACCGATATCGATGAAAGTAGTGACACCTATGACAGCATAGAGTGGATGCTCAGGCATTTGCCCAACAACAATGGTAAGTTTGGCCAATGGGGCAGTTCATATCCAGGCTTTTATGCGTCAGCAGGTGCGATCGATGGCCACCCGGCACTGAAAGCCATTTCTCCGCAAGCCCCGATTGCTGACTGGTTCCGTGGCGATGACATGCACAGGAATGGCGCTTTCAACCTGCAAATGGCTTTTAATTTTTTCTATAGCTTTGGTCAGCCACGCCCGCAACCAACAGTAAGTAAAGGCTGGAAAAATTTCAACTTTGGCACACCAGATGGTTATCAGTTTTTTCTTGATCTGGGCTCAGTCGCGAATGCGAATGCACGGCACTTTAAAAATGGTATCCCTTTCTGGAACGAGATCACCGCTCACCCGAACTATGATGAATTCTGGCAAAGCCGAAATATCCTGCCACACCTGAAAAACATCAAGGCTGCCGTCCTCACAGTAGGCGGCTGGTATGACACAGAGGATTTATATGGCCCGCTAAATACTTACAAGTCCATAGAAAAACAAAACCCCGGCATACAAAACACCCTGGTCATAGGTCCATGGACACATGGCGGCTGGTACCGCACGGATGGCGACAAAGTTGGTGACACAAATTTTGGCTACAAGACGGTGCAAACATATCAACCAGTGGAACTGGCCTTCTTCAAACATTATCTGAAGACGGGTGACAAGCCAACACTGGCCGAAGCCTGGATGTTTGAAACTGGTGCCAACCGCTGGCGTGGTTTTGACAGTTGGCCTCCAAAGGAAAGCAAGGACAAGGCCCTGTACTTTCAGGCCAATGGCAAACTGAGCTTTAGCGCACCGACCAATCAGGACGCACTGTTTGAAGAATATGTCAGCGACCCAGCCAAGCCCGTGCCCTATACCACCGAGATAGGCACACGCTGGAGCAACCAATATATCGCTGCTGACCAGCGCTTTGCCAGCAGTCGCCCTGATGTCTTGACCTGGCAAAGTGAAGTGCTGGAAAAAGATGTGACACTGGCTGGCCCACTGAGTGCTGATTTGTTTGTCAGCGTCACTGGCAGCGATGCAGACTTTGTTGTCAAGCTGATTGATGTCAATCCACCCAATCTGGAAATTGATGCGCAAACCAATCGTGGCAACCAGCAAACCCTGGTACGTGGCGAACCTTTCCGCGCCCGCTATCGTGATGGTTTCGAGACGGCCAAAGCCATGCAGCCTAACCAGATGACCAAGGTGAAATTTGCCATCAACGATGTGCTCCATACTTTCAAGCGTGGACACCGCATCATGGTACAGGTGCAGTCGAGCTGGTTCCCTTTTATAGACCGCAACCCACAATCCTTTGTGCCGAATATCTATGAAGCCAGGGAGAGTGACTTCATCAAGGCTACGCATAAAGTGTATTTCGGCAGCCAGCAACCCAGCGCCCTGCACGTGAAAGTCTTGCCAGCACTGGACGAATGAAAAAATGCCGCTTACCCCATATGGAGTAAGCGGCATTTTTTATGATCAATTCTATGTCGTTTTTGGAGCTGGCTGGAACACCACCAGCCAGGTCGCCAGCACCACGCCAGCACAGCCTATGGCCGTGTTCATTGTAATATGCTCATTCAGGAACAGATAGCCCCATAGCAAAGCAAACAGCGGGATCAGGAAAGTCACGGTCAAAGCCTTGGTCGGCCCCAGGTCTGCCATCATGCGAAAGTAAATCAGGTATGCAACGGCACTGCATAGTAAAGCCAGGGCGATGCCCACCATCGCGATGGTTGCCGTGATTTCGCCCTGCACTGGTGCCAGCGGCAAGAAGGGCAATAGCACAAACGCCGCGCCCACCTGCGAACCTGTCGCCATTTGCATGGACGTGAGACCTGTCAGTTTTTTATTGGTGTAAATACCGACGATGGCATAACACAAGGTTGCGCCCACGCAGGCCAGCACTGCCAGCACCAGAGTGCTGTTAAATTCCACTGGTCCCAGGCGCACCAGGAAGGCAACGCCGAGCACACCCGTCGCCATGCCTGCCATCTTGCGCAAAGTTAATTGCTCACCCAGAAAAGCCGCCCCCATCATCGCCCCCCAAAGCGGGCTGGTGGCATTCACGATTGCTGAATAACCGGCAGGGATGCTGAGTGCGGCATACGAATACAGGGCAAATGGCAGGGCAGAATTAATCGTGCCCAGTATCAGGAAAGACTTCCAGTTTTCACGAAAATTCATGGCTCTGCCAGTGATGAGCATCATGGCCAACAGAGCGATCCCAGCCAGCCCCACCCGGACCTCGGCACTCCACAAGACGTCGACCACCGGTGCCAGCACCCGCATGAACAGGAAAGACGCACCCCAGATCGCGGCCAGGGAAATCAAACGTAATAAGTCAACACTGCGCATATGCACTCCATCAAGATCAGGAGTGCAGCTTAACAAACTACCGAAAAAGCTGCTGGCAGCTTTCGGACATGAGGGAAATGAACAATAAAAAGGGAACAGCAGGCCAAATCAAATAATGGAGCAAAGCCAATTCATGAATTTTTTCTTACTTCTTGAAATCTGGATCGCGACGAGGGTCGCTGCCGGGATCACAAGCCAGTGATTCAAGGCTGGCACACTCCCGCTTCCTGTTCGCCGGATGATCGCCCAGACTATTCTTTCCTTGGGCATAGGCTTTCAGGTATTGCTCCCGGTGCGGTGGCTGATTACGCAACTTATTGCGCCACTGTTGAAACTCCGGCTCACTGAGATGACACTTTACCGAACGATACAGTGTGTCATTGTAGATCGCAGCCTTTTGAGGAAATGCCTCAGTACATGCCTGCACCGCCCCCTCTAATGAACCGACGTATCCTGCCGTAGATAATTCCTGCGCACTTGAGCTATTCAGAAACAGGTAGCCCGCACACAATGAGATGAGGTGTTTCATTTTTTAGACTCCAAATTTAAACACAAGCTGATCTCTCCATACGGCTCAGGGGATACAGCCTGGCATAGGCTACCGTCAGCAAAGAGCAGATATTATCAAGTGGAGAGCAAGCCAAAAAACTGTTCTGTGTTTTTTCGTATCTGCTGTGCCAGTGTTACTGGCGACATCCGTAGAATAGCAGCAACTGCTTCCAGTACCACCGGCAGGTACATCGGCTCATTGCGGCCATCATCCGGGCGCACGGGCAAATTGCGCGGCAATAGAAACGGTGCATCAGTTTCTATCATCAGTTTGTCTTTGGGTAAAAATTTGACGGCCTTGCGCAAGTCATCACCGCGTCTTTCATCGCAGATCCAGCCAGTGATACCAATGTGACAGTCAAGATCCAGATAGGCGCGCAATTCGTCTGTGTTGCCAGTGAAGCAGTGCACCACTGCGCCCGTCAGTAGCGGACGGTATTGTCTGAGCAAGGCAAAGAAATCATCATGCGCATCACGTTCATGCAGGAACACCGGTTTTTGCAAGCGCACCGCCAGCTGTAATTGCGCTTCAAAGCAGGCGCGCTGTTGTACTTCAGTCGAGAACATGCGGTTATAGTCGAGACCACATTCACCAACGGCAAGCACTGTCTTGCTGGCAGCAAGTTTTTCTATATTCCTGGCGGCTTGTGCATTCCAGTTCTTGGCTTCATGCGGATGCACGCCTGCAGTGCTGCTCAGATAACCAGGATATGTTTGTGTCAGCGCATGGGCATCATGGCTGGCACGCTCGGAGGTGCCTGTGACGATGATATGTGCTACACCTGCCTCCTTGGCTCGTGAGATGACAGCATCAAGGTCGGCATGAAAACGACGGTTGCTCAGATTCGCACCGATATCTATCAGTGCAGGTTTTTGTAGCATGGTATAAATTTCCTGTTGTTTTTATTATTTGGACTACCGGCCGCACAACAATTCAGTTGTGGGTATACAGAAGCAAAAACTGCAAGGGATAGTCTGGATAGATCCAAATCTTATTATTAAAAAAAGGCGCTGTTTTTTTAAACGCCAGCGCCATCTTAATGCGAGATGATGAAAAATATCAAGTGTTTCAGTCAGGGCGTGTTGCAAATTCAAACTACTTACATCGGCTTGAAACGCCATGCATAGGCCTGACTCACCTTGAGCTTTTCTTGCAGGCCGCGCAGCTCCACCGTGTACTTGCCCAGCTCATCCCTGTGCGCGCGGGTAATAGCATCAGCGCGTACCACAATGCCGCGATGGACTTGCCAGAAAATATCGGGATCAAGTCCATCCATGATTTCTTTCAGTGGCTTGCGCACATGGGCTTCATCGTCGATGCACACCACGCGCGTGTATTTTTCATCTGAACTGAAGAAAAGGATTTTTTCTACCGGGAACATCTTGATGGTATCGCCGACGCTGGCACTGATCCAGCGTATCCGCTCTGCTGTCGTATTCTTCAGACGCTTGTCGAGTTCAGACATGAGCTGGCTGACATCAGTCACTGGCTGCTTGCTGGCGATACGCTCCTTCAGTCTGGCGACGGCCTCCTGTAACCTGATTTCAGAGATAGGTTTAAGCAAATAGTCTACGGCACCAGCAGCAAAGGCATCCAGTGCATGGCTGTCATAGGCAGTTGTGAAAACGGCTTGGCAGCGCCCTTTTATGGCATGCGCCACGTCCAACCCTGTCATGCCTGGCATGCGTATATCCAGGAAAGCAATGTCTGGTTCTTCCTGGTGTATTGCTTCCAGCGCTTCGGCACCATGTTCGCATTCGGCCAGTATGACCAGTTCTGGCCAGACTTTATTGAGCATGCGGCGCAATTCCTTGCGGGGCAAATCTTCGTCATCGGCGATGATGGCTGTGGTCATGATTTCACTCCTCGTCTGATTATGGTTCAAGAGGCAAGAGTATAGTCGCTGCTACGCCGCCCTCTGGCAAGGCTTTCAATACCAGGCTGGCGCGCTTGCCATACATGGATGCCAGTCTTTCATGGATATTCGCCAGGCCTATGCCTGAACCAGAACTGCTACCGGCAAAGCCTACACCATTGTCAGCGACCGTCAGTTCCAGCATGGCCAACCCATCCTGCTGTAATTGTTTCGCAAACACTGCCACATGGACCGGACCTATCTTGGGCTCTACCCCATGTTTGACGGCATTTTCTACCAGTGAAATCAGCATCAGTGGTGGTAGTGCGGCATCGGCCACTTCGCTGTCCACGCTATAACTGAGACGTGGTATGCGGGCATGCATGAGACCGAGATAGGCACTGGCAGCCTCCAGTTGCTGCTTGAGTCTTGCCTGCCCAGAACTGCCATCATTGCGCATCTGCGGTATGGTAGCACGCAGATAATCAACCAGATGATCAACGATGGCGGTCGCCCTTTCAGGTTCAGTCAATATGGCGGAGCGCACACCCGCCAGGGTATTGAACAGGAAATGCGGCTCTACCTGGGCGGCCAGGATTGACAGGCGCAGTTCGGCTTCGCGGCGGGCATCCTGTGCTGCACTGAGTTCTTGTTGACGCAAGAGTTCTTGCAAGCGTTTTTTCTGACGGAAGAAATACCACAGATCAATTGCGCCCGCAGTGTAGGTGATAAGACCAGCAAAAACCAGGAATGAAAATGTCTGCACCGCCATTTCCAGGGCAGGTGATCGCTCAATTTTGCTGAGTTCTTTTTTATCGTTGGCTTCAGTGTTGTTGCTGGTTTTACCTGTTGCAGCAGAAGTAGAGGATGCGCTATCTGGGACTTTACTGGTCGCCCCCAGAGAACCAACAACTGAAATCTCAATATTGCTGGTGCCATAAGCGACATACTTGGTGGCATATTTCACCGCAACCAACACACCATAGCTGCATGCAGCACCCAGCAACAGGGCCAGGCATAGGGATATCACTTCCTTTTTCCCGGTGTAAGCCCGGTTCCTGACCCACACGGCCATTGCTGGCCCCAATAAATGCAGAGCCGTTCCACCTATTGTCAAAGGGACAAAGGCTGAAGCCATTTTGCGCATGTCGGCATCTGCCAGCAAACCAGCCACAAGAGCCAGCAAGTCGACAATGATAAACAAGCCTATCCATGCTTGCGCCCGGTAGCGAAACCAGGTGCGCGAAAACACTGGATAATTACGGGCGCGAGTCAGCCAGGTTTCGCTCTTTGCCGTCACCTCGGCTGGCAGTAGTTGTTCTGAATGATGCAAAGCTGAACGCATGGGATTGATGGCTGACATGGCAATTCCTTATGAAGTTTGATTCAGTGTAGGGATTGCATGAATGGTGTAGGAAAAATGTGATAAAACTCGCTGCCGTTGGATGAAATGCGTTTTTTCCTTGACGAGTTAATCTGCCCCGGCTTCGCCTGCGTCTTCCGGAGTACTATCAGTGGTAGCGGCTCTTTGCTGTTTGGCAATACGGATGATGGTATTGCGTATAGAGCTCAGCACCGCCGCAGAATTGAAGGGTTTGACGATGAAACCATGTACGCCGCGTTGCTGGGCTGCTTGCAGTACGGTCGCATCTATTTTTGAAGACACCAGAAATAACAGTGCCTTGGGCATTTCGGACTTGATCTTGTCGAGCAGGGCCAGACCCTCTTCATCCGTTTCACCGATGTCTACACAGACAACCTGGGGTTTGAGCTTGATAATACGGGCCAGGCTGGCAGGCGTGAGATTGGCATCTCCCACTACTTCATGACCGCCATTCACCAGAACAGAAGTCAGCAAATTACGGGCAACGGCATTCGCATCCAGGATGACGGTTTTTAGCATGGCTAGGTGTGGAAAAGGGTTCAATTTGCATATTAATGCAAAACTTTAAGTTCATGTAGAAAAGGCGGCAGATCTGTCGTATCTGCCGCCTTTCCAACTGAATCACTCGCTTACATACTACGGTTACAGCCCACTAGTCCCGGTTGCCATCTGGTTTGGCATTTTTGACGTACATCTCCAGCCAGCGGTCTTGCTCCCACAGCATATGCAGGATGGATTCGCGGGCGCGGTAGCTATGGCTTTCATTTGGCAGCATGGACAGCCTGGTGGCCCCGCCCAGGCCCTGTATGGCCTGGTACATGCGCTCGCTTTGCATGGGGAAGGTACCAGAATTATTGTCTTGCTCGCCGTGAATGAACAGGATGGGGTCCTTGAACTGGTGGGCAAAATTGAAGGGGGACATTTCCTGATAGACCTTGTTGGCCTTCCAGAAATTCCTGTCTTCAGACTGGAAGCCGAAAGGTGTCAGGCTACGGTTGTAGGCCCCCGAACGGGCGATGCCGGCACGGAAGAAACGGGTATGCGCCAGTAGATTTGCGGTCATGAAAGCACCGTAACTATGCCCCCCGATGGCGATGCGGTTGCGGTCTGCCACCCCGAGACGCACCACTTCATCCACGGCAGCCTCTGCATTCATCTTCAGTTGCTCCAGAAAAGTGTCGTTCGGTTCTTTCTTGCCTTCCCCTATGATGGGCATGGTGGGACCATCCAGCACGACATATCCACGCGCCAGCATGGGCAGCGGGCCGTTATAGGAAATGCGGTTGAACTTGTAGGCTGAGCCTATCACTTGCCCGGCTGCTTCTGCCGATTTGAATTCACGCGGATACGCCCACATCAGCATAGGGCGGGGGCCATCGCGTTTGGGATCGTAGCCCGGTGGCAAGTACAGTGTGGCGGTCAGGTCCACTCCGTCTTCACGCTCATAGCGGATTTGCTGTTTCTTGATGCCCTTGAACTGCGGCATGGGGTGTGGGAATTGCGTCAGGGCCCGTGGCGCAGTATTGGCCAGCAAATCATGCAGATAGAAGTTGGGCCTTTCTTCGACTGACTCGCGGCTGGTAATGAAGCTGCTGCCTTTGTCATTCAGCAAGGCTTGCACCTCTTCATAATAGGGTGCCTGGGAGCGCCACAAACGTGTCGTCTGTTTATTCGTCAAATCGAATTTATCGAGGAAGGGGCGGTCCCCCTCAGGGCTGGCACCGTTGCCAGTAAAGAAAATCGCTCGGCCATCCGGGCTGATGCGCAAGACCATGCGGCCCTGGGCATTTTGCATCATCACCGGCGTGCCAGGATTACTGTACTGATCTTCTGACTTACGGGAAAACATCAGTTCTGGCTTGCTGTCCGGCACACCTGGCTGTATGCGCCAGGTACGGGTGTCGCGTGTCTTCAGCCAGTTTTCAGTGACCACGGCGAGGTAATCATTGCCCCATTGCACATTACCAAAGCGCCAGGGGATATCCATCAGCTTTTGTGCTGGCGTATCAAACGGAGCGGCCTGCTGGAACAGGGCATCATGGATTTTGCTATTCACATCAGGGTCGCCACCAGCCTGCGCCTCCAGCCAGTACAGGGTGGCTGGTTTATCCGTGCGCCAGCCAAAATCACGCGGCCCGGCTTGCACGGCGTCATTACCTGTGGGTATGCGCTCGCGCAAAGGGCGCTCGGCCACGGTCTTGATCTTCTTGCCCTGATTGTCCCAGAGTTCTATCAGCTGGGCAAAACGGTCAACTGGCAACATGGTTGAATACGGGCGGCGCAGTTGCGTGGTCAAAATCAGCTTGCCGTCAGGCGATGCCAGAGACTTGATCAGCGTCATGGGGCGAGTAATACGACGCACTTCACCATTCAAGGTGACGATGCCCAGTTGGGTCTGCAGATACCAGTCCAGGGTATCGCTATCCCGCGCTGTCCTCAGCATATCGGGATAAATGCGGTTTTGCAGCGTTTTGCCACCCTTGGTTTCTTGCATGTTCGGGCCTGCAGGCACAGCAGGTGGTGGTGGCAATTCCTTCTGACGCAATGGGGCCAACCTGACCAACAGTTTTTCTGACCCTTCTATCCAGGAAAAACCAGGGCCTGTCACTGCATTCAGTTTGTCACCCATCAAACGACGGGCTGTGCCTTTTTTTACATCCAGCAACCATAGTTCGACACCGCCCTCTACCCATAAACTGAAGGCCAGCCATTGCTCATCGGGTGACCAGGCCGTTTCTGCTATCTTGAGTCTGGCCGGCAAGCCTTTGACTTCACGCGCCTTGCCAGTAGCAATATCGAGCAGACTCATGCCATTGCCAAAGTCAAAATGGCTGGCGGCACGGGTACGTGGATTGATGCGCAAACCCGCCAGCCGCAATTCTGGCTGCGAGACATCGGCAATACTGGCCAGGCCCGGCAGGGTCAGCAACAATGCCGTCTTGCGCTGAGGCCCCAGGCGAAACAGCGGGCCTCTGGGCGCATCGACCACGGCTTGCAATTCTGCCGGTGGCAACTGGTAGCCGGATTCCGCTACATTACCGGCATGGATGTAGCTACTGGCCGACGCTAACAGAGCGAGTGTTGCGGCGACGAACAAGGGTTTGATACGTATCATTAAAAGAGCATCCTGATATACATCTTGATAATAAATTTCAGGGCTAATTTGATAATTTTTTGCGCCCTACAAACAATTACCGCCCCAGTTTGGGGCGGTGTTTATCAAGTATTGTAACCAGTTTACATCAACATCTCGTTTTATTAGCTACTTTGCGCCCGGTGCAAAACCGTTTGCAGTAATGTCCAGTTCAGTGACTTCACCATAGCTGGCAGCAATACTGCGTATGCTCTCTGCCTTGCCTATCAATAGCATTTGCAGTTTATCGCGGGGGAAATGCTTGTCCACCAATTGTTTGGCTTTGTCGACATTGAGGCCATCGACATCACGCATGAAATGATCAATTTGTTCGCGTCCGACTTTGGCGACAAACATGTCACCCAATAAGCCTGCCAGTTGCTGATTGGTTTCAAAACGCGGTGGGAATTGGCCTTTGACATAGGCTTTGGCCGATTCCAGAGTTGCCGCATCGATGCCCTTATCCCACAGTCGCTGATAAGTCTTGGTGGCCAATGCCAGCGCAGCCTCGGTCTTGGGTGTGGCCGTGAAACTGGAAACGGCAAAGCTGCCGGTATCTGCCAAAGGGGAGAAACCGCTGTTGGCACCATAAGTCAGACCAGAATTAACCCGCAACTCATCGTTCAGCCAGGAAGTAAAACGACCACCCAAAATGGTGTTGATGACTTGCAGCGGAACATAGTCAGGGTCATTGCGGGCAATGCCCTTGCCACCAAACAGGAAAGTGGTTTCTACTGCATCTGATTTGTTGACCAGCCAGACGCGTGCCTTGTCTGCTTCTACCTTGCCATTGGCAGCAGTTGCGGGCATGGCAGTAGTGGCTTTCCATGAGCCGAACAAGCTGGCCAACTGGGCGCGCATGACGCTGGGCTTGAAGTCGCCAACCACCACCAGGGCTGCGTTTTCTGGCCGGTAATAACTTTGGTGGAATTTTTTGGCATCCTGGGGTTGCAGTGCCGTCACGCTATTGACTGTACCTCCTACCGGATTGGCATACGCACCGTTACCAAACAACATGCTGCGGTAATAGGTTTGCACTACATTGCGCGGGCTTTCCTTGGCTTGCTTTAATCCGTCAACTGTCCGTGAACGCAGCTTGCCAAATTCTTCTGCTTCAAATACCGGGTGCAGCATGGCGTCAGCAAAGATAGGCAAGAGTACACCCACATCGGCGCTGGCAAAATCGGCATTCAGGGATGTCGATTCTGCGGTCGTGGTACTGCCAATACGGCCACCGCGAAAATCAAATGTCTGGTCCAGGGTCTTTTTATCGTACTTGCTACTGCCTAACAGCAAGGCGTCACCAGTCAGGTTGGCCAGGCCTGCATTGTTGGCATCACTGACGGCCCCCGCCTTGACGACGGCGCGCACAGCAATCAAGGGCACGTCATGGCGTTCCATCAGATACACGGTCAGGCCATTTGGCAATTTGGCAGTTTCAAAGGCAGGCAGGCGGAATTCGGCAGCATGGCTGTTTGCAGCCAGCAAACTCAGGCTGGCGAGGCTATAGGCGAGAATTTTTTTACTGATCATTTTCTTATTCCTCTACAGCAGCAAGCACGCCTACTGTTCTTTGTGATTTTTTAAAGTATTTGGCTGCGACACTCTGGATATCGGCAGGTGTCAGTTTGCGGTAGGCATCTGGCGCATCAAACAGCTTTTTATAATCGCCAAAATACATTTCATATTCACCGAGCTGGGCTGCCTTGCCATTGATGGTTTCCTGGGCGCGGTAGAAATTCAAGAGTTTCTGGTTTTTGACTTTTTGCAATTCATCTGCAGTGACGCCATCCTTGACCAACCTGTCTATCTCAGCCAGCAAAGCTGATTCGACTTTGGCAGCCGGCACCTTGTTGGCAGCAACAGCAAAGAAGTTGAACAGGCCAGGGTCAAACGCCTTGCCATGATCGGCCCCTACCTGTGTTGCCAGACGCTGGTCCACCAGGGCCTGGTACATGCGTGAAGTCTTGCCATCGGTGAGTACGCTGGCGATGACATTCAGGGCATAGTAATCAGGATGGCTAGTTGCTGGCATCTTGTATGACACCATAAGATTGGCAGCAGTGGCAGACTCCTTGCGCACGAATACCCGGCGCTCGCCTTTTTGTTCAGGCTCTACTGTACGCACTACTGGCGGCAGGGCGCGTTGCGGGACATTGGCAAAATACTGCTCGGCCAGACGTTTCACTTCTGCTGCCTTGACATCACCAACGATGACAGCCACGGCATTATTCGGCGAATAATAGACATTGAAGTAACGTTGCAAGTCATCCAGTGTCCAGGCCTTGATGTCAGACTCATGGCCGATCGTAGGGATGGAATAGGGATGAGCGCGAAAGGCAGATGCATACACTTCGCCCCACAAGGCGCGCAGATTGGAGTTTTCCAACCCGGTACTACGCTCAGACAGGACCACGCCGCGCTCGCTCTCCACCATTTTTGGATCTATGCTGAGGTTGGCGATACGGTCGCTTTCCAGGTCAAAAATAACAGGCAAGGCTGTGGCCGGGAACCAGTCCTGGTACACGGTCAGATCATTGCTGGTGTAGGCATTATTGGCACCGCCATTGGCTTCCATGGTGCGGTCAAATTGTTTGGGGCCGAATTTCTTGGAACCATTGAACATCATATGTTCAAAAAAATGCGAGAGACCAGTAATGCCAGGCACTTCATTGCGCGAACCGACTTTCCAGTAGGTGTACATATTCGCATTTGGTATCGTGCTGTTTTCCAGTACCAGAAATTTCATGCCATTGGGCAGGGTGAATGTCTTCACCTGCTCGACGCTCACGGCCTGGGCCGTTGCTGCCAGCCCCATAATACCTATACAAAAGCCGCTTGCAGCGACCAGATTTTTCCACTTCATTGCTTGTCTCCCTGGTTTACCTATCGATTGCAAATATTTAGACCATATCAGGCTGCCATCACTCTCCATGCTACGACCACAAAAACAGTGTGTGGTTCAGCATGCGGACAGAAAAGAGTAAGGCAATTTGTTTGCCATCAAAATTGCTGAATCTATACCTGATTTTGACATACTGGCAAGTTAAATCGTTGCAAATTGTCACGACAGAGACGCGAATAAGCTGGCAGGCGGCAAGAATGCCTCAATCCGTCATATCATGCATATTCAGCAGACAATTCTGCACGGAAAAATAAGCAAGGCTCAGAATCATGACTTTAACCACCTCCCCTGCGCGCTTTGGATTGCGCGCCAAAATGCTTTTTGCTGTCATCGCCATGGTATTGGCTGGATTCACCGTGACCATTAGCTTGTTGACCAAGCAGGCTGGCAGCATGCAGCAGGAATCAGCCCAGCAATATGCCAGGCAACTGGCCATCAACAATGCAGGCAAAGTGGCAGACCGTATTAACCTCGCCCTGCACGCAGGCCGCAGCCTGGCATTTGAGCTGGCAGCCATGCAGGCCAGTGGCAAGGCCGACCGTGCCCAGGCTGATCTGCTATTGAAAAGCGTGCTGGAAGGTCACCCTGAATTTACCGGCATAGGCACGATCTGGGAAGCCAATGCCTTTGATGGCAAGGATAGCGAGTACGCAGGCAAGGAAGGCCATGATGCCACTGGCCGCTACCTGCCCTATTGGAATCGTGGCAGCGGCAAGACCCAGGTAGAAGCCCTGACTGATTATGAGAAAGAGGGTGCGGGTGATTACTATTTGCTGGCCAAAAAAAGCGGCAATGAAGTCTTGCTGGAACCGTATATGTACAAGATTGCAGGCAAGGATGTCTTCATGACTACGGTCACCATCCCGGTCAAGGCCAAGGGCCAGTTTGTCGGTGCAGTCACGGTAGATTTACCTGTCGCCAGCTTTCAGGAAGATGTCAGCAAGATACACCCCTATGAAACCGGCTATGCCAGCCTGATTTCCAACAATGGTATCTACATCGGTGATGCCGATGCCAAAAATGTAGGACAAAACATAGGCGACAGTGCTGAGGCTCAGGCTGCCAAAGCCGCCATCAAGGCAGGCCAGACACATAGTGACACCATACAGCACACTGTCATGCAGACCACGGTGAAACGCATGTATGTGCCTATACAGATAGGTGCCACCACGACTCCCTGGTCCTTTGTCATCAGCGTGCCGGAAGACAAGATACTCGCAGACGTCAATTATCTGCGCAATACCGCCATCCTTATCGGTATCTTCAGTGTGCTGGTGGTATCAGCAATCCTGACTTTTGTCATCAACAAGCTGGTCATTGCGCCGCTGGGTGGTGAGCCTGATGTGGCGGTAGGCATCGCCAAAAGTGTGGCCGAAGGCGACCTGACCACGATGGTGACACTCAAGCCAGGTGATAATAGCAGCATGTTGTATGCCTTGCATGGCATGCAGCAGCAACTCAAAACCATGGTCACGCATATACGTGACAGTAGCGAGTTTGTCTCGAATGCATCTGGCGAGATCGCCATGGGTAATATCGATCTGTCAGAAAGAACCGAGAACCAGGCATCATCGCTGGCAGAAACCGCCAACAGCGTGGAAAGCCTGAACCAGACTGTCAGGCAAAATGCAGGCAACGCAGAACAGGCCAGGCAACTGGCTGTCTCTGCTGCCCAGACAGCGCAGCGCGGCAGCACCCAGGTCGACAAAGTGGTTAATACCATGGCTGACATTTCTGGTGAATCCAGGAAGATGTTTGACATCATCGCAGCGATAGAAGGCATCGCCTTCCAGACCAATATCCTGGCCCTGAATGCAGCGGTTGAGGCAGCGCGGGCTGGAGAACAGGGCCGCGGCTTTGCGGTTGTGGCTTCCGAAGTGCGCAACCTGGCACAACGCAGCGCCATCGCTTCGAAAGAAATCAAGTCACTGATAGAAACCTCGATCGCCAAAGTCGATGTAGGTTCTGAAGTGGTTGGTCATGCAGGTAAAACCATGACCGAGATCCTGGCCTCGGTAGAAGGCCTGTCAACCATACTCAATGAAATCTCCAGTGCTTCTGCCGAGCAAAGCCACGGCATCGCCCAGATTACCAATGAGATAGGTTTGATGGACCAGACTACCCAGCAAAATGCCGCACTGGTGGAAGAGTCTGCCGCGGCTGCAGCGTCGTTGAAAGAAGAAGCGCAGAAATTGTGGCAAGCCTTGCTGGCGTTTAAAGTGAACTGATTTCTAATACGCCAAGCAGTAAAAAGAAATGGACATCAACACTTGTGTTTGATGTCCATATTTTTTATATAGGGCGAGACAGTTGCCTGGCGGCGTATCATTTTGCCGCCGTCTGCATCTTGGCCATAGCTTGCAAAGCCTGTTGAAATACTTCGGGCTGATAGCCACGTATCATGCGCTTGCCTATGATGACGACCGGTACTCCTTCACCGCCCAGCTCCGCATGTCTGGCGGCAGCAGCAGGTGACTTTTCTACATCCAGCTCAAAAAATTCAATCTTGTTTTCATCAAAATAAGCCCGTGTTTTTTGACAAAAACTGCAACTGGCTGTGCCATACAGGAGAACCTTGCTTTTGGTATTCTGGAAGTGAGTTGAATAATCGCCTTCCTGATAAGCAGGTTTCAACCACATGGGAAGACGCGGCGCGACATAGCCTATCAATAAGCCTACGGCGATTATCCCAGCATAGCTCAGTATCGTTCTTGCTATTTTCACACTGCATCCCGGATCAAAAAGTTGAATGGAAAAGATAGTGATCACCAGCCTGAAGCTGATGATCACTATTTTTGACGAGTCACACGGAATGGCCTGCCCAAGAGCAGGCCTTACTCATCGCGCCTCAGTCTTTGAAACAGATTATTGAGGATAATCAGACAGGCAATCGGTCATGCATTGCTGGTATTCAGCAGAGCCGCGTGGGGCTTGCTTGATGCATTCCTTATTGCAGAAAAAATAGGGAGGCGGGTAAGCAAATGCAGCACTGCAGCCAATTGCCAAAGCCAGAGCAATTAATTTTTTTGTTGTTGATTTAAACATCTAAAGTCTCCTGATTGATTGATGAGGGAATAACACAACACCAGAGCATTCGCCCCCAAGTCAAATGCCTGGAATTCATTAAACCATTACGCTCTCGCCTGCCAAGCTCTATCAGCTCTATAAGCTATTGCTCTCCAGAGTTTGCTTACATGTTTTTTTGAAATTATTAATTCGGCAAAATAATACCATCAAATATATTTCGATTAACACTATTTAACTATTGCACTTGCACAGAAATTTTTCTTTTTTATTATTTATTTTGTTAGCAAAAGCCAGCTCTTTAGAGGGAGGATGGCTACATCCTGAATAAAGCTGCTTGTGGAAATCAGCACAGCATATTTTGCTGCAGCGCAGCATATGTCTTTTTATATGAGAATTTTGTCGTGGTAAGCTACGCGCCGAATTGACGCAATTCACATCATTTCAAGGCACGCAATGAAAAAAATTTTGCGGCCGGCTGCGACTTTTATACTAAAAAACTATTGGAGAGCACTTTGAACCAAATTCAAACGCCAGGTGCACACACTATTCTGGGACACCCGGATAGCTTGTTCGTCCTGTTCTTTACAGAAATGTGGGAACGGTTTTCTTACTACGGCATGCGCGCGCTGCTGGTACTGTTTCTTGTCACCACCGCAGCAAAAGGCGGCTGGGGCTGGAGCCGGGCTGATGCAGCGTCCCTGTATGGCTGGTACACTGGTCTGGTGTACCTGACCCCTATCTTGGGTGGCTATATCGCCGACAAAATACTGGGCAGCCGCCGTTCCGTCGTCCTGGGTGGCTTCATCATCGCTGCCGGACATGCCTGTCTGTTGTTTGAGAATCCGGCAATGTTCTACACCGGCCTAGGCCTGGTGGTTGCTGGTACCGGTTTGTTCAAACCGAATATTTCTGCCATCGTTGGCCAGTTGTATAACAAGGAAAATGAAGGTGGCCGTGACGGCGGTTATACCCTGTTCTACATGGGTGTGAACTCAGGTGCTTTCTTCGGTATTCTGTTGTGCGGTTATATTGGTGAAAATATTTCCTGGTCCATGGGCTTTGGTCTGGCGGGTGTCTTCATGATCTTGGGTGCAATACAGTTTTATTTCGGTCAGGGCATCTTTGGTGAGATCGGTCTCGCCAAATCCCAGCAAAGTGGCACCGCTGCCGTGGAGCCTGAAGCTGCCCCACATATCGTGGCAGACCGCCTCAAAGCGATCTGTGTTTTTTCTTTCTTCACTATCTTTTTCTGGTTTGCGTTTGAGCAGGCTGGTGGTTCGATGACGATTTTTGCTGCCGACTATACTGACCGCACACTGGTTGGCACCAGCGGTATGTTATTCAAGGTAGTCAACAGCCTGATGACCATCATCCCGACGATCATCCTGACCTGGTTGCTGATCAAATTGTTTGCCGGCACGGCAAAACGCTATTTATTGTCCAATGCCTTGCTGGTACTTTGCATAGGCTTGATCTGGGTGCTGGTAATCTGGATGTTGCGCCGTGAATTTGGTCTTGATCAATCCAGTGTACCTGCTACCTGGTTTGGTGTACTGAACTCCTTCTTCCTGGTCATCCTGGCACCGATGTTTTCCAAGATGTGGGAAAAACATTGGAACCCAAGTGGACCAATCAAATTTGGTGTTGGCCTGATCTTGCTGGGCCTGGGTTTTGCGGCCTTGTCCTATGGTGCATCCAGCATCCCGGCTGGCGCCAAAACAGCCAGTGTAGGCATGGTCTTCCTGATTACTGCTTACTTTTTCCATACCATGGGCGAGTTGTGCATTTCCCCGGTAGGCTTGTCGTACATCAGTAAACTGGCACCGCCACGTTTGTTGGGTCTCATGTTTGGTGTCTGGTTCCTGAATACCGCGATTGCAAACAAGCTGGCCGGTTCCACAGGCAGCTATATCGATCATATTTCTGAAACCTATTCCCTGTCCGTCTTCTTCCTGATTTTCACCCTGATACCAATTGGGGCTGGTCTGGTTCTGATGATGCTGAACAAGTGGATGGAAAGAAAAATGCACGGCGTTCACTAAGCTGCGTACTGCATAAAAAAAACCCCGCACTATGATTCGAAGTGCGGGGTTTTTTTATGGCCGATTACATTTACGCTTTGAATGTAATCCAGGGCTTGAGCCTGACAGCCGCCTTGATCAAGCCCGCGGTTTCTTGCGCTTCTATCACCGGGCCTATGGGTTTATAGGCTTGCGGCGCTTCTTCCACCCTGCGCTCTTCCCTCAATGTCACGCATTGCCAACTGGCGTCGGCATTGTCATGGCGCATACGCCTTACATCCTGTCTGCGAACGCGCCGCCCCGCACCATGGCTGCAAGACCATAACCAGTCAGGGTTGCCCAGTCCCTCTACCAGGTAGCTGGCATCACCCATGGAGCCAGGTATCAGGGCCAGATCACCATTACGTGCCGGGGTTGCACCCTTCCTATGGATATTCATGCCATGCTCACGCAAGATGACATTGTGAGGCACGTCCACAATCAGGGAAGATTTGGCGTGACCCAGCACGAGCTGCAGCTGTTGCCTGACCAGTTCTGCCAGCACCATGCGATTCGCCCAGGCATAGCGCGCTGCCACGCCCATTGCTTGCAGGTATTCTTCGGCCAGTTCACCGCTAAGTCCATACAAGGCAGTGTCAGGATGTTTGAGACCAACAGGCCATTCTGCCCTGGCCCTATCCATCCAGCGTTGCCCTACATAGAAACCCACATCGCGAGAACCGCTATGTATCATAACCACGATATCCTCCTTGGCCAGGCCAGCGCGATAAGCCAGGTGGCGATCAAAGACCTCTTCGACGATCTGCAACTCGACAAAGTGATTGCCACCACCCGGCGTACCCAAGCCAGGGTCGCGCACGATGCCGTCGCGATTGAACCATGCCTCGGGTGCATAGCGGCGGGCGCCGCCAAATTCTTGCAAGCCTATGCAGGCGGTAAGTTCTTGTTGCAGGCGGTCGCGGTCCGCCGTCGACCAGATACCACTGTCCGGCAAACTGTCCAGAAAAGCCGAAGGACCGGCATCACTGAGCGCAGCAAAGGCTTTGGCGTGGGCAGGCACATCCCGGCCATTTTCCAGCAAGACTCGTTGCAACTGCCGTATTAATGCAGACTTGTGCTGGTTTGCCTGGGACAAATTAAACCCGGTGGTCAACAAACGCATGCCGCAATTGATGTCGGTGCCTATGGCCGCGGGAATCACAAAGCCTGCATCGGTGGCAACGATGGAACCTACCGGTGCAATGCTGCCGGGATGAAAGTCTGGCGTTGCACAGGCCTTGCAGACTGCATGATGGCCGTCTGCCGATTTGACTGCGGCAAAAGCCATTAATTGTTTTACTGCTTTTTCTTCCAATGGAAGAGTGTCAGGCAATAAGACTGTTGCCTGCGCATGTTCATGATGAAGCTGGAATATGCCATTGGCATGTTCAACATGGATGCCCTGTCTTTGCAGGGCAGATTGTAAACGAGAAATAAAAGTCATAGCTGCTGCAAAAATTTGAAGTACAGGAGCGCCTCCGGCGATTCGGGGGCATTTGTACCTCTAGCAGCAGCGCCAAGAGGAGAGTTAAGAGTATATCCAAATTTTCTGCGAGTGCAAATAATTTGCTGTCTGGTTTGTCTCTCTTGAATATTCTGGCATTGTCTCTTCGCCCAGGGAGGGGAAATTCAACCGACGATCAACGTCCAAGAAAATGTCCAAGATGAATTGACTTTTTAGCGATGACTGAATGGCGATCTACAAAAAGCTAAAGTCTCGAAAGCTAAAAAATGAAGATGTCCGCGGTGGGAAATATATGAGAACTAATCAATCCGCCAAATAAATGCTTTTACTTTCAAAACACCAGCTTTTCAAATTGTTGCGCTGGAACCGGCTGAGAATACAAATAACCTTGGGCAAAATCACAACCGGCGGCCATCAGTAAGTCTCGTTGAGCTGAGGTCTCAACCCCCTCGGCAATCACCGCCAGGCCTAGCTTGTGCGCCATCATGATGATTGCTTCACATAAGGCCAGGTCATTGGCTTCCACATCTATATTCCGAACAAAACCCCTGTCTATCTTGATATAGTCAATATCGAATTTCTTCAAATATGCCAGAGAAGAATAGCCAGTGCCAAAATCGTCCAGGGCGACATGTGCGCCAGCATCGCGAAAACGTAACAATTTTTCAGCTACACCTTCTGTCGCATCGAGCAATAATCCTTCGGTAATTTCTATGACTATGCTGTTTGCCGGTAATCCCGAAGCCGCCAGATGTTCCAGCCATGTCTCAGTAAAGTCGCGGTCATGGCGGAATTGAACAGGCGACACGTTGACACTGATTTTGAAATCGGGGAGTTTCATTGATCGCAATCGTCTTACCTGTTCAGCCGCATGCTTGAACACCCATTCACCAATCTCCACGATCAATCCGCTAGCTTCAGCCAGAGGAATAAAATCGACAGGACTAACCATACCTCGCACTGGATGCTGCCAGCGTATCAATGCTTCTGCCTTGAGTATTTTGCCACTGGCCAGTTCAACAATGGGTTGATAATACACAAGAAATTCACCTGCCTTGAGTGCGTCACGCAAATCATTGCTCAAACTCATGCGCGACTGAACGGCTTCTTGCAATGTGTCTGTAAACAGGCAATAGCGGTTGCGCCCGGCATTCTTTGCCGCATACATCGCCTGGTCAGCGTGTCTAAGCAAATTTTCCACATCGTGACCATCGTCGGGAAATTGTGCTATGCCTATGCTGGCAGAAATGTAGGCTCTTTCCACTCCCAATTGAAATACCTCCACCAGCCTGGCAATGATCGCTTCGGCAACTGTGGTAATTTGAATCTCGTCCTGACAGTCAGGCAAAATCACGGTAAATTCATCGCCACCCAATCTGGCTATCGTCGCCGACTCATCCACGCACTCTGCAATGCGACTAGCGACTTCGACGAGAAGTATGTCCCCTTTGTCGTGCCCAAGTGCATCGTTGATTTCCTTGAACTGATCCAAGTCTATCAACAATAGTGCCAACGATTTGCCAGACTCTTTTGCAATCGATAACTGCTTGCGCAGCTGGCTGATAAACATGTGGCGATTTGGTAATCCCGTCAACGAATCTATATTGGCCTGCTTCCAGATGACGTCGTCTTGCTTTTTTCTTTCCGTTATATCGGAAAGAAGCGCAACCCTTTGTGCAATATTTCCTGAGTCGTCATATACAGTATTGATCACCAACCGCAATGCGATCGCTGCACCATTCTTGTCTTTGTCCCACAACTCCCCATTCCAGTGACCAGAAGCGTCCAGTGCTTGCCACATTGTCCGGTAAAACTCAGCTGACTGACGCCCTGATTTAAGGACATTGGGATCTTTACCTCGCACTTCAGAAAGCTCATAACCAGTAAGCTGCGTAAATGCCTCATTGATTGCCAGGATTTTATTCGTTGCATCCGTCACCATCATTGCATCAGAACTATGCTGATATACAAGTGACGCAATTCTCAGTGCCTCTTCAGCACGTTTGCGTTCCGTCACTTCAACCAGGGAAAATGCCAGGTATTCAATTTCATCTCTGGCATCCAACACCGGCACCAGAGTCCAGTCCCAATAGGTAGTTCCGCGCTCAGGTTGATCAATAAACTCAAAGGCGCGTGTAAAAGTGATGAAAGGACGCTTGGTACGAACAACCTCATCAAAAATCAGTTGCGTATCCGAAGGGAAGAGTTCGAAATGATTACGTCCTTGAAATTCTGCTATATCACGCCGACACGCATCGGCATAGGCTTGATTGACACGAACAAAGTTATATTCGCGATCCAGAATGACCAGGCAACTGACACTGTGATTGAAAAAAGTCTCAGCGAGTTTTAATTGTCTGATTGTTTCAGAATCTGCTGCCATTCCCGGCTTTCTTAAAAATTGACATGCAGTTATTCAATCAGGGAGTTGACGCTTTCATAGCACAGTAATAACAATACCAGCCAGGGTCAATCCTTGAACTTGTTCATCTGTGTCTTTTTGGACATTAACCACAAACTAAATACAGTTCACCAAAGAATCTATGCCTGGTGTTTATACGGATTTTTCATTTTGAAGCGCGATTCGGAACTCTTCCAATTTGACATGGTAGTCAGCCGCATCCCCATATGCCAGGAAACGTGCATAGCGCGCATGGGAACCGAGTAAATTTTGCGCATGCTTGATGGGACAGAAATATTGCTCCGTCCTGGCTGCAATTTCGCTGACGTAGGCAAGTAAACCGTTAGCGTAACTGCAGTAAACGCAGTGAAACCGCTCGAAGAAATTCAGGTATTGCAAATGCTGCCTGTCGAAACTGATGTAGTCTCCGCGTCGCACCTTCTCAATTTTATATATAGGAAAGCATATTAATTGATAGAGGCTGACATACATGTCGAGGAAGACAATGGGGAATATAAGCCCATAAATCAGCGGTCCGGTTAGAAAATTCTGAGGCCGGTCAACCACTATCCAACGGAAAACATTCAACTTCAGCTTGCGATGTGCGGCACGAATGGAGCCGGTAAACTTAACTCGGTTACCATTGAAATGGTATAAAAGTTCTGTCTCTTTCTCGTCCAGAGCTGATTTCAACTCTCCTTCAAGGACTGTGATTTGTTGAAGGATTTCCCGAATTCTTTTGTCCATGATAACTCCACGAAATTTCAAGCTTTGGAACTGGATATCACCACAGATCAATATACGGAAACGAGAGCGTGTTAACAGTCAATAAGAGCTTCTTTTGATTATTATCAAATCTTTATTCTCCTTAATAACGAAATTGGCTATGAATATACTTGCGGCAAAGATATCAATCCAGCATTGCCAGAACTCAGTTCAACAATTGGGATGAGATGCGATCCAGGTAACAATAGGCATCGCCAAGATACCTCCCCATTCTTTATTTTGCCAGCAGCAACCTGCGGCACAAGGGATTGTTACGTCTGGTCAACCATAAAGATGCGACGATCACCTCGATCTTCAGCCCCGAACAGGCTAGCCAGGAATTTGTCGTAGCTGAAGTCAACAAGTGGCAGCAGTTCAGCGATTATATTTTTCATGGCATCTGGCATATCTGGATAGGCTTTGACCACATTCTGTTTTTATTGTCCTTATTGCTGCCTGCCGTACTGGTGCTAAAAATGGGCAAATGGGATGCTGCCAGCAGCTTTAAAGCAGCCGCCATTGATGTCTTGAAAATAGTCACGGCATTTACGCTGCCCCATTCGACTACCCTGACCCTGGCGGCGCTGAATAATCTGTTCCCACTATTCCAGGGACGGCGCTGGATGGTGGCATTTGCTTTTGGGCTTATCCACGGCTTTGGTTTCGCCAGCGTTTTGGCCGACCTTGGCTTGCCGCAATCAGCATTGGTGCTGGCACTGCTGGGTTTCAACCTGGGCGTCGAGATTGGACAATTGATCATTGTTGCAGGCTTTTTACCCCTGGCTAACCTGTTGCGCCGCCACTGGCTATACCAGCGCGCCATCTTGCAAGTGGGCTCAGGGCTGATCATCCTCGTTGCCCTGGTGTGGTTTATTGAACGCGCGTTCAATATGCGCCTTGTTTCCTAAAACTTGTATGCAACCCCTCTGCTGACTACTTTCATTAGCTATTTGGTTATGAGTGCTGAAGAAAACAGCATAATTTGGATATATTGCGGTGCTAGAATGAAGCTTTCCCCGAGCTGACTGCCGGGGCGGCTTATTAAAGTTCAACCAAGGATATTCATGAAAAGCAAACTGAGTCTGCTCTTGCTCGCCGCGCTGAGTGCCAATGCTGGTTCACAAGAAAATTTGAACTATCAAAAACCACCGCAAGCCATACTGGATCTGGCCGACTTCCAGCGCGCCCCTGTCGTGAGCATGGACAGCAACAGGAAGACACTGCTGCTCAGTTATCGCAATACCTATAAATCATTGAATGATTTGAACCAGACAGAAATGCGCCTGGCTGGTTTGCGCATCAATCCTGTCACAAATATTTCCAGCACGCTGACCTACGTCAATAATCTCAAGCTGCGCAAAGTCGATGCAACTGATGAAGTGCAGGTCAAGGGCTTGCCAGAGAACCCGCTGATCAGTCACCTGGTCTGGTCGCCCAATGAAAAGAAAATCGCCTTTACCAATACCGCTTCCAAGGGTGTGGAGCTGTGGGTCATTGACGTGGAAACAGCCACTGCGAAAAAACTGACCGAAGCCAACCTGAATGCCAATCTGGGCACTCCTTTCGACTGGTACAGCGATAGTGAAAGTCTACTCATCAAGGTCTTGCCCAAGAACCGGCCTGCGCTGCTCGATGCCAGCAAGGATTTGCCTGGCGGCCCCATCATTTCCACCTCCAGTGGCGCCACATCGCAGAACCGCACTTATGCAGATCTCTTGAAGAACCAGAATGATGAAAGTAATTTTGTAAACCTGACGACTTCTGAATTGCATAAAATCAACCTGCAAGGCAAGAGCAGCTTGTTCAAAAAAGCAGACATGTTTGCTGAAGTCAGTTTTTCACCTGATGGCAAATATGTGCTGAGCAGCACACTGCAAAAACCTTTCTCTTACATCGTTCCGTTGCAGCGTTTTCCTTTAAAAACCATTGTCAGCGATATCAATGGCAAGCAACTTAAGGTCGTCAATGAGGCTCCCTTGAATGAGGTTATTCCCAAGGGTTTTAATGCAGTGGCTGTCGGTAAACGCTATATGGAATGGCGTGCCGATAAGCCATCCAGCCTCAGCTATGTACAGGCTCTCGATGGTGGCGACCCGGCCAATAAAGTGGACTACCGCGATGAAGTATTTTCCTGGGATGCACCTTTCGACAAGACTGCCGTATCACTGATAAAAACTGCCCAGCGCTATGTCGGTATCAACTGGGGCAATGACAAGCTGGCCATCGTCACCGATGGCTGGTATGACACGCGCAATACCAAGGCCTATCTGTTCAATCCGTCGAGCCCGGCGGAAGCACCACGTGTCATCTCTGACCGTAACATGCAGGATATCTATTCTGACCCTGGACGTTTTGAAACAAAATTCAACCAGTACCACCGCAAGGTATTGGCCATAGAAGATAACAAGGCTTATTTGCTGGGAGCAGGCCACACCAAAAAAGGTCAGTTCCCTTTCATTGATGAGCTCGATTTGGGGAGCCTGAAAAAGACGCGTCTGTATCAGTCCGCTTACACTGACAAGATAGAAAATATCGTTTCTATAGAAGATGTCAAAAAAGGCGATGTGCTGGTGCAGATACAGTCCAAGACTGAGTACCCGAATTATTTCTTCCGCAACATCAAAGGTGGCAGCCAGCTCACACCGGTGACGCAATTCAAGAATCCTTTCATGGGATTGAAGGATGTTTCGAAAGAAGTCATCAAGTACAAGCGCAAGGATGGTGTGGAATTATCAGGCACCTTGTATCTGCCTGCCAACTACGACAAGAGCAAAAAAGAGAAACTGCCTTTGCTGATCTGGGCTTACCCGGCAGAATTCAAGGACAAGGATTCAGCCGGGCAAAGTAAGCATAATGAAAACCAGTTTACTTTTCCAAGCTCTGCATCCTTTATCTATTGGGTGGCACGCGGTTATGCCGTGCTGGATGACGCAGCTTTCCCCATTATTGGTGAAGGCAAGACCGAGCCGAATGACAACTTCATCCCGCAACTGGTCGATAATGCTGAAGCGGCGATTGATGCTGTTGATGCACTCGGTTATATAGACCGCAAGCGTGTTGCCGTAGGCGGTCACTCTTACGGTGCTTTCATGACAGCCAACCTGCTGACGCATTCGAAATTATTTGCCTGCGGTATCGCGCGCAGTGGTGCCTACAACCGCACACTGACGCCTTTTGGCTTCCAGAGTGAGCAGCGCAATTACTGGGAAAGCCCGGAGGTGTACAACAAGATGTCACCCTTCATGAGTGCCGACAAGATGAAGACACCGATGTTGCTGGTACATGGCGAAGCCGACAATAATCCCGGCACCTTCACCCTGCAAACCGAGCGCTATTTCCAGGCGTTGAAAGGACTGGGCGCACCAGTACGCATGGTGATCTTGCCCAAGGAAAGCCATAGCTATGCAGCCAGGGAAAACATCATGCATCTGCTGTGGGAACAGGATCAGTTTTTGGAGAAGTGCCTGAAGAAATAAGGAGTCGCATTAGACAATAAAAAACCGCCAGATCAATCTGGCGGTTTTTTTTAACACATACTGTAACTTAACGCTCTATCGCTAGCGCCACGCCCATGCCACCACCGATACACAAACTCGCCAGGCCTTTTTTGGCATCGCGGCGTATCATTTCATGAATCAGGCTGACCAAAATGCGCGCACCAGATGCGCCGATAGGGTGACCAATCGCGATCGCACCACCATTGACGTTGATCTTGTTGGTGTCCCAGCCCATTTCCTTGTTGACGCCGATGGCCTGTGCAGCGAAGGCTTCATTGATTTCCATCAGATCCAGATCCTGATGCGTCCAGCCAGCTTTTTTCAGGCACAGCTGTGCGGCAGGTACCGGGCCCATGCCCATGATGGTTGGGTCGATACCGGCAGATGAATAAGCCTTGATACGGGCCAATACTGGCAAGCCCAGTTCTTCGGCCTTTTTGGCAGACATCATGATGACGGCGGCAGCACCGTCGTTGAGGCCAGATGCATTACCGGCCGTGACTGTGCCGTTCTTGTCGAAAGCCGGACGCAGGGATGACAGGGATTCCAGCGTGGTGCCATGCTTGATGAATTCATCGCTGTCAAACACTGTCGTGCCTTTTTTGCTGACCAGCTCGAAAGGAATGATTTCATCCTTAAACTTGCCTGCTTTTTGCGCAGCTTCTGCCTTGTTTTGAGATGCCAGGGCAAACAAGTCTTGTTCTTCACGGGTGACGCCGTATTTCTTGGCGACGTTTTCTGCCGTGATGCCCATATGGTATTGGTTATACACATCCCACAGGCCGTCAACGATCATGGTATCGACCAGTTTTGCATCGCCCATGCGGAAGCCGTCGCGTGAACCATTCAAGACGTGTGGCGAAGCACTCATGTTTTCCTGACCACCAGCGATGATGATGTCAGCGTCGCCAACCTTGATGGCTTGTGCTGCCAGGTGGGTGGCTTTCAGGCCACTACCGCAAACCTTGTTGATAGTGAATGCCGGAACCATATCTGGCAGACCGGCCTTGATGACAGCCTGGCGCGCCGCATTCTGACCCACACCTGCAGTCAATACCTGACCGAGAATCACTTCATTGATCAGATCGCCACTGAGTCCCGTTTTTGCCAGCAAGGCCTTGATGACATGCGCGCCCAAGTCGGAAGCAGCCGTTTTTGCCAAAGAGCCACCAAATTTGCCTACTGCAGTACGACCTGCAGCTACGATTACCACGTCTTGCATGTGAATTCTCCTGGTTTTACCCCTGGGGGTGTGGGATGGTCAAATGTTATGCTGCTTTTAGGATACATCCTCTAGCTTACCACTGCTCGCCCCCGCCTGAGTCCGGGCATGTAAAAAAAGATGGTGTTTTGCCATGCTTACTATTGCAGGGCGAAGTTCAGACTTGGGATAAGCTATCAGGGCTGACTGGCGGGAAGGGAATGGTCGGCTAAAAAACGTCATGTGGCAATCAATGCAAAAAAATCCCCACATGCTTGCATGCGGGGATTTTTTAATTTTACTTCTGCTCAATTTTCATTGAGTCTGAATCTGCAATTACTAAATTACTTCTTTTTAGCAGTTGCTTTTTCAGCAGCTTGTGTGAATTGCTGGGTAGCCTTAGTCAGGTTTTCTTCCAGTGTTTGCACAGCTTGCTTGCTTGTTTTGGACAGTTGCTCGTAACCTGCGTTGATGTTGCCAACAACAGATTTCAAGGCTGTTACAGCTTGTTCGGAACCGGCTGGTGCATTTTTTGTTACTTCATCAATCAGGGAAATCACTTTAGTGTTTGTTTCAGCGATGTGCGCTTCAACTGCCTTAGTGAATTCTTGCTGAGTTGCGGTTGTGATGCTTGCCAGGTGACGGCCATAAGCCAGGGCTTTTTCTGCGTTTGGCTGAGCTTGGGCTGCAGACAAAGTGAAAAATTCTTGTGGGTCTTTGGCGCTCAACAGTTGCTTGGCAGTGGCAGTACCTTCTTCGAAACTTGCCTTGGCAGCATTGACGTTCAGGGCAAACAATTGCTCCAGGCCTTCAAATGCTTTTTTGTTCAGGGCAGTCAGGGAAGCAAATTGGGCTTCCAGGTTAGCTTTAGTAGTAGCGATAAATTGTTCTGGTGTGTTGGTAGTCATGGCATTCTCCGGTATATGGAATCAAGTGGCTTTAGTAATCGGCAGCGCTTTCCAGGAATTCTTGAATGGTGCACCGCAACAAATACGATTTTACACGTAGATTTTAAAACGTCAAGCACTTTTTGTGCGCCGCACCAAAATTAGCTAAATGATATTTTCAGATATCTGTATGCTTTTCCTGAAATTACTTGCACTGCCTAGTCTTTAGGCACATGCCTGGCATAGGGGGATCCACCAAGCTTGCTATTTTGAAAATTTTCTTTCCAGCATCAACAGAGCTTCCTTATTCTGTAAGCCGCCTGCATAACCAGTCAGTGCGCCGTTGCAGGCGATCACCCGGTGGCAGGGAACGATGATTGATAGGGGATTACGGCCATTCGCCGCCCCCACTGCCCGCATCGCCTTGGGCCGGGCTATGCTTTGCGCCAGTGCCAGATAGCTGCTGGTCTGGGCAAAGGGGATACGGCGCAGGGCTGCCCATACTTCTTGCTGGAAATCTGTTCCAGCCGATAAATCCAGTGGCAAATCAAAATCCTGGCGCTGACCAGCAAAGTATTCCTGCAGTTGCTGACGCGCCTTTATCAGGACAGGATCAGATTTATCTTCTTGCCAGCCTGCACTACCCTTGAAGTGTTTATGGTTTTCAAAATACACGCCGCTAAGACCAAGCTCACTGGCGGCTAAAAGCAATTGCCCTACCGGGCTGCTGTAAATAATGTATCTCATGATATTTCCTTTAGTCCTTGCTTACTCTTTGCTTAATGATTGCCACAGCAATAAAGCGGCGTATGCCCGCCACGGTGCCCAGGGCTGGGCAATAACCAGCAATTGTTTTTCAGTCAGGCGCTCACTTGCCGGTGTCGCCGGGGTTGCCAGTAATGCGGCGGCTTTTTGCAAACCGAGGTCGCCTGCAGGAAATGCGTCTGAGAAACGCAGGGCGCGCATGGCGATGTATTGCGCCGTCCATTCGCCTATCCCTTTGACCGTCTTCAGCTTTGCCACCATCTCATCCGAGCTGGCGGCCAACTGTTTTTGCAATCCACCATCGAGCGCAAACTGGGCAATATTTTGCAGGGTGGCAGCACGGGCACCGGGTATACCTATACCTGCCAGCGCATCTATCGATAAGCCAGCTATGGTTTGCGGACTGGGAAAATGGTGGGTGACCGCCGCAAACGGAGTAAGCACCGGCAGACCAAAGCGAGTCACCAGGCGGCCAGCCACGGTAGTGGCCCCGGCCACACTGACTTGCTGGCCCAGCACCGCACGGATTGCCAGCTCAAAACTGTCGAAGGCACCCGGCACTCGCATACCGGGCGTGCGCAGGATTTGCCCGGCCAGCAAGGGGTCGCTTTGCAAGTGGCTTTGGATCACGGCAGGATTGGCTTCCAGATCAAATTGCTGCCTGACCCTGGCCATCAAGGGCATGAGTACTGGTGCCAATGAAGGTGATACTTGCAGGCTGAGTTGCTGTTTGGCTGATAAATGCGCGACTTTGAGCCAGCCTTCCAGCCCATCTATCTGCACGCTGCGGACATAGGCTTTGCCACCTTTTTCGTCGATGACAGCTTCCAAACCGGGCATGGCGCGCCCGGCAAGGTAAGTAATCACTGCGTCCCAGGCATAAGGCGGTCGGTAAGCCAGTTTCAGGCTGACGCCTTCGCCACCACTATCTGTCGCACGCCTTATCGATCCTGGTGCCATTTGATAGCGTTCCGAGAACAAGGCGTTAAAGCGCCTGACGCTGCCAAAACCGGCAGCAAATGCGATCTCTGCCATGCCTAGCTGAGTTTCTTGCAACAGTTTTTTGGCAAACAGCAAACGCTGTGTTTGCGCCAGCTCCACCGGGGTGACGCCAAATTCCTGCAACATCACGCGGCGCAACTGACGCGATGACAGGCCGACCTGACTGGAAAAACTTTCTATATCGGTTTCATTCAGGGCACCGTCAGCGATTCTTTGCCAGATGGCATGCGCCAGATTCTGCTGTATCGCATAAGGTGCAAGCTCTGGGCGACAACGCAGGCAGGGACGAAATCCGGCGGCTTCTGCAGCTGCGGCACTGCTATAGAACTCACAAGAGGATTCGCGTGGCGTCTTGACTCCACACACAGGTCGGCAATACACGCCTGTAGTTTTCACGCCAGTAAAAAACACACCGTCAAAACGGCTGTCCTTGGCGGCCAGGGCGCGGTAATAACATTGTTTTTGTGTTAAGCCATCACTGGCTTCATTGAGCATGAGGCTGGTCGCATCTGGCTGTACAACTGCTTGTTGTTTGCCAGGTGTTGTCCGTATCTGCTGTTCCATAGCCGCCACTTTCTTAGGTTGAATCATTTCCGGGATAGCTAAAGTCATGTACCCGTTTTGCAATCTGCATTACTATCCTTAGAAAACGTTATACGCGACTGCGTATCACACTTCTAGCCATTTTCGGACAAACAAATCGGGAATCATGCGCCAGGCGCTGAATTTGAATCGCAATTTACATCGCATCGTCAAGACCGCGCGCAGGCATCCGCGGCTGGCGACTTGCTTGCTTGGCCAATTGAGTCAGCAAGCCTCTGCAGCCGGCCAAACCGGCTTGCAGCTTGACGCTTGTTACCAGCGCTATCTGATACTGGAAAGGCTGGGGCAAGCGCATACCATGCAAAGCGAGCTGGACCACGGCTTGCACATCGCCGAGCAACAGCAACTGACACGCCCGGCTGGTCTGATGCTGCTGGCACTGGGACGTATTAACTATACTCAGGGTGCTTACCGCGATGCCCTGATGTATTGGACGCGTTGTGTAGACTTGAGCAAGTTCAACCGTGATCAAGTGACGCTGGTAGAAGCCCATATCGGTTTGGGGCAAATTTACGATGCCCTCGGTGACCGGAAAACTGCAGCCCGCTTTCATACCGATGCAGGCATCTTGCTGGAGCAATTGAATGAGCCTTATTTGCTTTGCAAGCAAATCATCAATCTGGGCGTCAATGAACTCAACACCGGTGAATTGCAGGCAGCAGAAGCCTGTTTTCTAAGAGCAAAATTGTTAGCCGAGCAACATGCTATTCATGAATACCTGGCTGAGACATACTGGTATCTGGGCCAGGTCTGCAGCAGGAATGCGCAACTGGAGACAGCTGAAAGCCATATACGAACCGCGCTGGACCTGGCAGATGCCTGCAACTATGTATGGCTGAAAGGTGCAGTACTGGATACCCTGGCCGACATCCTGCGCGCTGCAGGGCAATTACATGAGGCGCTGGATGCTTATGGCAAGGCACTGACATATTCAGGAAAAGTCGCTTCACGCCGGCAAAAAGTACGCAGCCTGTCGGCACTGTCAGAAATCCATGAACAACAAGGCAACTGGCAGGAAGCGCTGCACTTTGCCCGCCTGCACCAGCAAACCAGCAGTGAACTCAGTGAACTGGGCACGATGGACAAATTCCATGAATTGCGTGCCTATGACTTGTCGCATAAGTCCCCGGTAGAAGTCTTGCTGGAACTTTCCTCCAAGCGCTTGCTGGAGGAAGGCCAGCAGGACGAAGCACTGCAACTGATCGCGAACACTGCCTTGGGCATTCTGAATACCGAAATGGCGGCAGTGTTTCTGATTGATGGGAATGAAGTAGGCTTGCATTGCCATGCCAAGGCCGGTGCACACCAGGCCAGGGTCAAAGCAGAGATGCCTTGCCAGAGCTTGCCGCTCCTGATGCACATGCTGCAACAGGATGAAGTGCCGCTGGTAGGACATGATATGCGCCTTCATGTGGTAGCTGCCGAAATGCGGACACTGCTAGGGCAAGAGCATTTGCATTCAGCACTGGAAATTCCTTTGCGCCTGCATGGCAAGAGCGTGGGCCTGATCTGTTTTGCACAAGTCAGCGGTATGAGGAACTGGTCAAGGGAAGATGTCTTGTTTGGCTGCCATCTGGGTAATCTGATACAGCAGGTGCTCAGCCATGCAGAACATGCGCAAACCCAGAAACGACTCGAAGCCGGGGTGCTGGAACGTACTGCGCGCTTGCAATTGCAGACAGAGCAATTGCAGCAGGCACACAAGCATATCTATAAGCTCAGCGAGATAGGCAAGGAAATCACGGCTAGCCTGGACCGCGATATCATCATGGAAATCGTCTACCGCCATGTGCATGAATTAATGGGGGCAGAAGTTTTTGCCGTCGGTATCTACAGGCCAGAACAGGAGACCATAGAATTCCCCTGCAATATCTTGCGCGGCCACCGCATGTTGCCGTACATACGCGATATCAAGGAAAAAGACTTGCTCTCTGTCTGGTGTGTCTCGCATCAACAGCCGATTTTCATCAGCGACATCTATTCCGAATACCAGCATTACATCAGTGAAGCCGGCTTGAACAAGCTGACTGTGGACAGTGCCTATTTTGCCGATCTGGAAAAAATCATCCCGGTCTCGCATATCTATGTGCCCTTGACGATCAAGGGCCGTACCATAGGCTTGATCGCCATCCAGAGCACGCAAAAAAATGCCTTCCAGCGCATGCATCTGGACATTGCCATGATGCTGGCCGCTTACACCGCCATTGCCGTGGAAAATGCCGAGACGTATCAGCAATTGTTAAAGGCCCAGCAAATTCTGATCTCCCAAGAAAAACTGGCGGCCCTGGGTTCGCTGGTGGCCGGTATTGCTCATGAACTCAATACGCCGATAGGCAATAGCCTGCTGACCGCCACCACCTTGCAGGAACAATCAGCCCTATTCTTGCGCAAGTTGGCAGATAACAGTTTAAAGCGTTCTGATCTGAACCAGTTCTCGGCAACGATCAACAATGCCAATGATTTATTACTGCGTAATCTCATGAATGCCAGCGACCTGGTCAGCAGTTTCAAGCAAGTCTCGGTGGACCAGACCAGCCAGAAGCGCCGCACATTTAATTTGCGCAGAACCTCAATGGAGGTCATCCGTACCTTGCACACCCTGATACACAAGCAAGGCCATACACTGGAAATTGATATCCCCGACGATATGGAATTGAACAGTTTCCCTGGCCCCTATGGGCAGATACTGAATAATTTCATCAACAATGCCTTACTGCATGCCTTCGAAAATCGCGAGAATGGCAAGATGATCTTGCGTGCCTACAAAGCGCCGGACAATCAGGTGCGGCTGATTTTTTCTGACAATGGCAAAGGGATAGAAGAGCAGGACTTGCGGCGCATCTTTGACCCTTTCTTTACTACCAAACTGGGCCAGGGCGGTAGTGGCCTGGGTCTGAGCATCGTCCACAATCTGGTGACCACCATCATGTGTGGCAGCATCACTGTCGATAGTACACCCGGTCTGGGCACACGCTTTTGCCTGAACTTGCCGCTCAATCCCTGAATATTTGACTGCTGCCAGACACCATACCGTCATGGTGATTTGGGCAGTCCACATGGCTTTCACGATTGGCATACACTAGAGTTCATTTCTTAATGAGCAAAGCATCTATCGCCATGACTACTCAACGCGCCCCCGATCTTAAAACCGTGCTGCTGGCCAGCGGTGTTGTTATCACCTTGTCCATGGGCGTCAGACATGGTTTTGGCTTCTGGATGCAACCCATCTCGCAGGAGCATGGCTGGACCAGGGAAACCTTTTCCATGGCGATGGCTTTGCAAAACCTGATGTGGGGGGTGTTTGGTCCGCTGGCGGGCATGGTAATTGATCGCGTAGGCACGATGAAGATGATGGTGCTAGGTGCCTTTCTGTATGCCGCCGGCCTGCTGTGGATGGCCCTGGTAAATCAGTCTGGCCTGTTTATCCTGGGGACGGGGATCTTGATCGGTGCGGCGCTGGCCTGTACCTCGTTTGGTGCAGTCAGCGGCATCATAGGCCGTACTGCGCCATTGGAAAAACGTTCCTGGGCTTTTGGTATATCATCTGCGGCGGGTTCTTTTGGCCAGTTCATCATGATGCCGATAGAACAGCAATTGATCGCCCATGCAGGCTGGCAAAATGCTTTCTATGTCCTGGCTGCCCTGGTCGTGGTACTGATGCTGCCCATGGCCTGGAAGCTACGTGAGCCAGCGCTGGAGCTCCCCACTGGGCCGCAGCAAAGCATTATGGAAGCCATACGCGAAGCCTTTGCCTATAAACCCTTTTTACTGCTGGTGGCAGGCTATTTCGTGTGCGGCTTCCAGCTGGTTTTCATCGGCGTACACATGCCTGCCTATCTGAAAGACAAGGGTGTCATGGACCCCAGTGTGGCAGTGTATGCGCTGGCATTGATCGGTCTGTTCAATATCTTTGGTTCTTACTATGCTGGCAAACTGGGGGGCATGTTCCCCAAACCGTATCTGTTATCGGCGATCTATCTGGCGCGCAGCATTGTCATAGGCTTGTTCTTGCTGGCACCGCTGACGCCATATTCCGTATATCTCTTCGCAGCAGCGCTGGGCTTGTTGTGGCTCTCCACCGTGCCACTCACTAACGGTGTCGTCGCCGGGATCTTTGGCGTCAAGTATTTATCCATGCTGTCGGGCTTTGTATTTTTTTCGCACCAGGTCGGCAGCTTTATTGGTGTCTGGCTGGGTGGTTATATCTATACCAAAACTGGTAGCTATAATATGGTGTGGGGCATCGTGCTGGCCCTGGGTATCTTTGCCGCGCTGGTGAATTTACCCATCAGTGAAAAACCCATCGCCCGCGTGGCGACCGCCTGAGTAACTTATGTCGAGACCATTTTCCAAAAAACTGCAGCGCCTGCTGTGGGCCGCAATCATGGCAACGGTGCTGGCCCTGGTTTTCATGGCTTATCTGCGCCCCGCTTTCATACTTGATCTGGCGAATCGCTTTGTCATGTGCTGAGCACGAACTCACATTAAGAAATAGCGCCTTCCCGGCGCTATTTTTTTGCCAGAAGTGAACGGTATTTCCCTGGTATGGTCTGCTACACTGGGTTCCCTTTTGATCAAAGATTTTGGTAAAACTACATGAACAAACATTTACTGCTCATCATGCTGGGTACGGCACTGGCCAATCCTGCCAGCTATGCCACTACTGTCGTTGCCGAACCGGGAAGTACCGTCACGCAGAAAAAATCTGCTGGCAAACTGGTCGGCAATCCCTTTGCCCAAGTCAGCACACTGGCTTACCAGTATCCGGCTTTTGACCAGATCAAGAATACGCACTACGCCCCGGCCTTTAGCGAGGGCATGCGTCAGCATGGCCTGGAGATCGTCGCGATTGCCAATAATCCTGCGGCACCTACTTTTGAAAATACCGTCATCGCGATGGAACGTGCCGGCCAGATGCTGAACCGTGTCTCGACGGTGTTTTTCAGCCTGACTGCTGCCAACACCAACCCCACGCTGGAAGCCCTGTCACGCGACCTGGCACCAAAACTGGCAGCGCATCAGGACCAGATTTTCTTGAATGCACGCCTGTTCCAGCGCATCAGCAAATTATACGAAGCCCGCCAGGCACTCAAGCTGGATGCAGAATCCCAGCGTTTGCTGGAACGCTATTACACAGACTTTGTGCGCGCCGGTGCCAAACTGGGTGACAAGGACAAGCAAAAACTGAAGAGCCTGAATGCCCAATTGGCCAGTCTGTCCACCAAGTTCAGCCAGAATGTGCTGAAAGAAACCAATGCCTCGGCCATCGTCGTCGATAGCAAGGCTGAGTTGCAGGGTTTGTCTGAAGAAGAAATCGCCAGCGCAGTCGAAGCTGCCAAGGCACGCGGTCTGAAAGATAAATTCGTCATCCCACTCATGAATACCACAGGCCAACCCTTTGAAGCCAGCCTGGCAAATCGTACCCTGCGTCAGCGCCTGCATGAAGCGTCGGTCAATCGTGGCAGCCATGGCGGTGAATTTGATAACCGCCAGGTCGCCATTGACCTGGCACGCCTGCGCGCTGACCGCGCCACACTGCTCGGTTATGCCAACCACGCAGCCTACGGCCTGGAAGATGAAACAGCCAAAACCACCACCGCCGTCAACAAGATGCTGAGTGAACTGGCGCCGGCAGCAGTCAATAATGCAAGGGCAGAAGGCGCAGAGCTGCAAAAGATCATTGATGCCCAGCAAGGCAATTTCAAACTGGCAGCATGGGACTGGGCGTTTTACACCGAGCAATTGCGCAAGGCAAAATACAGCTTTGACGACAGCCAGTTGCGCCCTTATTTTGAATTGAAGAATGTGCTGGAAAACGGTGTCTTCTTTGCGGCCACCAAACTGTATGGCATCACCTTCAAAGAAAGGACTGACTTGCCGGTGTATCACCCCAGCGTCAAGGTCTATGAAATATTTGATGCTGATGGCAAGAGCATGGCGCTGTTCATCGCCGACATGTATGCGCGCGATACCAAACGTGGCGGTGCCTGGATGAATGCCTATGTAGAACAATCCAGCCTGTTTGGCACCAAGCCTGTGATTGCCAACCACCTCAACATCCCGCAACCACCGGCAGGCCAGCCTACTTTGCTGACTTTTGATGAAGTGCGTACTGCCTTCCATGAATTTGGCCACGCCTTGCACGGCCTGTTTTCGAATGTGAAGTATCCACGTTTTTCTGGCACCAATGTACCGCGCGACTTTGTCGAGTATCCGTCGCAAGTCAATGAAATGTGGGCGACCTGGCCAGAAGTGTTGAAGAACTATGCCAGGCACTATCAGAATACTCAAGTGATACCGCAAAGCCTGGTTGATAAAATCACGGCAGCCAATAAATTCAATCAGGGGTTTGCAACAACGGAATATCTGGCGGCATCTCTGCTGGACCAGCGCTGGCATCAATTGACTCCAGCGCAGATACCAAAAGATGCGCTGGCCTTTGAAGCAGAGGCATTGAAACAGGCAAGCGTGGACTTTGCACCTGTGCCACCACGCTACCGCAGTACCTATTTCTCCCACATCTTTGGCGGCGGCTATTCAGCTGGTTACTATGCCTATCTGTGGAGTGAAGTGCTGGATGCCGAAAGTGTGGAATGGTTCAAGGAAAACGGTGGCCTGAACCGCAAGAATGGTGACTGGTTCCGCCAGCAATTATTGTCCAAGGGTGGCAGCATGGACCCGCTGGAATCTTTCCGCAATTTCCGTGGACGCGAGCCACAGATTGAACCTTTGCTGATACGACGTGGCTTGCAAAAACAGTAGCCGGTTTATTGAACAAACTGCCGGCTAACTGAACTGCGCTGTTCAGTTAGCACAGCTTGCCAACTTGCGACAGATGTAAAAAAAGAGAGGACATGATGTCCCCTCTTTTCATTGATGTATCAAATTCCAGCAGTTGTTATTCAAGCTTCCAGACAAAATCAACTTTTGCCCACACTTGATCAGGTTTGCCGTCCTTGGTACCTGGCTTGAACTTGCATTGACTAAGGGCGCCCAATGCCGCTTTGTCCAGGCTCTTGGAACCACTGGATTTCTCGACTTTGGAATCAACCACTTTGCCATCTGCGCCGACCAGAAAACCCATCGATACTGTACCCGTTTCCTCATTCATCAAGGCAGCTTTAGGATATTTAGGTGGCTCACAGGATTTACTGTCCATGACCGGAGCAGTGTCGGCCGCCATGACCGAAGCACTGGCTGCCAGTAACAACGATGAGACAAGGATAGATATTTGAGGTTTCATGGTGATCTTCTTATTCATATTCTATTCAGTATAAAAAATTTCCAACAGATTTCAAGGCTAGACACTATTCGCAACAAATTGCGTTTTACGTACCAGCCATTACTTTTTCATTGAGGCGCAGTGCCTTGAATATTGCGTCAGAACTCTTCCCATTCATCCTTGCTATTGGCAGCGGCAGCAGTTTTCCTGGGTGCTGCTTTGGCAGCTGGCAAAGATTTTACCTGATTAACTCGCGCTTTAGATTTGATTGTGGCCACCGGTTCGACACGGCGTGGCGCGAGCTGCTGTGCAGGCATTTGCTGGGTGCGTTCACCAGCATGCAGTTTGAAGACGCTGACAACTTTCGCCAACTCGGCAGCCTGGTCCTGCAAGCTTTGGGCGGCAGCAGCAGCTTCTTCCACCAGAGCTGCATTTTGCTGGGTCACGCCATCCATTTCTATAATGGCATGGTTGACGTGCTCAATACCCACGCTTTGCTCCTGGCTGGCTGCACTGATTTCGGCAATGATGTCGGTCACATGTTTCAGACTGGAGACGACCTGGTCTATCGTGACACCCGCCTGACCAACCAGCTTGGTACCGACTTCGACTTTTTCTACCGAAGTGCCGATCAAAGTCTTGATTTCTTTGGCCGCCGCCGCACTGCGTTGCGCCAGGTTGCGGACTTCAGCGGCAACCACGGCAAAGCCACGGCCTTGCTCGCCGGCGCGGGCAGCTTCCACCGCCGCATTCAGGGCCAGGATATTGGTCTGGAAAGCGATGCCATCAATCACACTGATGATATCGACAATTTTCTTGGAAGATTCGTTAATCGAACCCATGGTATCAACCACCTGGGCCACCACGACACCACCCTGGCGTGCCACTTCAGATGCCGATGCAGCCAGTTGATTGGCTTCACGAGCATTATCGGCATTTTGTTTAACTGTGGTCGTCAATTCTTTCATCGACGAGGTCGTTTTTTCCAGTGAGCTGGCTTGCTGTTCAGTACGAGAAGACAGATCAAGATTACCCGTGGCGATTTCGCTGGATGCCGTAGCTATCGTGTCAGTTCCGGTACGCACTTGGGCAACGATATTCACCAGACTGTCACGCATGTTTTTCATTTCAAACAACAGGCTGTTAGTGTCACCAGACTTCAAATCGATAGGTGAAGTCAAATCGCCAGCAGCAATTTGACCAGCAATGCTGGCTGCATAATCTGGCTCACCACCAAGCTGTTTCAGCAAGCTGCGACTAATCGCAAAGGCAGCAAATATGCCTGCCACCAAGGCCAGGCCACCCAGGGCCAGCATCAGCGTCGTCGCTGCCTTGAAGGCAGCACTGGCTTCTTCTGCAGTCTGTGTATTGAGTTTATCTTCCAGCGTGACGAGTTCATCCAGAGTATCCAGCCATTTTTTCTGCACCGGACGCAGTTTTTTGATCAGCGTAATTGTGGCAGCTTCAGCATTGTTAGCCAAACCCAGTTCCTGGGCTTTGGCCGGCAAAGAGGCAGCGGCAGTTTCTGCTTCCTTCAGCTTGCCAAGCAAGCTTTTTTTCTCACCTGAAATCGCTTCCTCTTCGTTCGCCATCTTGCTCAATTTTTCATTTGCGGCAGCATACTGCTTGCTTTGCTCAGCGATTTTTTTCAGTTCTGGTTCCATGTCTGCCGCATCATTCAACAAAGTCAAATTGCGCAACGACACCATGCGGTCGTACACCACAGCACGCATATCCAGTGCCAGACGAGTCTCGGCATTGCTGACATTGACGATCTTTTCCAGACGCCCCTGAATTTGTGCCATTCTCGAAATGCCGACAACGGTTACGGCAATTAAAAACGCTAAAACCAGAGCAAAGCCCAGCCTTAGACGATTACTTACTGTCATTTTTGATAAATTCATTTGCGTGACTGGTGTGAAAAGAGGTTGAAGAGGGAGAGAACTAAAATCTTAACAAATACTACTCTGCTTGTTTGCCCCTGCACCATTAATTGCCACCAGGACACTTATTTTTACAAATGCGTGACGAAGCATACATTTATTGCAAAAAAGCTGGTCATTCAAGGGAAAAGCAAGGAACAAAGTTAGAAATATACTCGATTTTTGCTCAGTAGCAAGGGCTTTTTACTGGTATTCCCCCCTAGCAAAGCGGGATGGGAAAGAAATTATTTGCATTTATACAGCTCAACAAATTTGCCTGTTTTTTACGCAGAAAAACTATACTTGCCCGCCTTGGCGACTGACTAAATTTTGTTCACATTTTCTTCAATTTCTCCATGGCAATATCGTTTTATTGGCAAATGACTCTCTTGTTAAATTGCCTAGTGGTCTTATGGATAGGGCAAGAAAAAATATTTTCAGAATTGATGTTTCATTTAAAGAATTTGAAATAATTTTTGACAAAAAACCCGGACGAGTCCGGGTTTTTTGTCTGTTTATAAAATAATGAACAAAATGATCAATATTTATAGGCAGCTGTAAGGTAGAAGGTACGGCCCAGAGGGTCGGTATAGCGACCATCGTAACCAACTTGATTACCACCACCTGTATTGCGGATAGTGAATGGTGGGTCTACATTGAACAGATTACGGATACCACCAGTAATTGTCAGATTTTTGATAGGCTTGGCTTGCAATTGATAATCAAAGGTCATGTAGTTGCTGACATCACGTTCCATATCGACCAAACCACCAACTGAACCATCTGCATTCACGGCGCGAACATAGCCATCACCCGCTTTGGCGACTTTGTCGTGATAGCCAGAACGGTAATTCATGGTCAGGCTATGGGTATATTGCTCGGACACTTTCAGGGACGTCACCAGTCTGGAAATGATACGGAAAGTCACATCATCATAGGAGTCGAAGCGACCCAGACTGCTTTCTACCTTGGCACCCGGTACATCTTTTTCTGCTGTCAGCATATAAGTGCCTGACCAGTTCATGTTCAGTCTGCCGATAGGCGTAGCAGATTTGAAAGTTGCATCCCAGTCAAGACCAGAATAACGTGAGCTGGCCAGATTCACCGGGCTACGATTGGCCACCAGAACTTTGGATTTCTGGATAGGATCATAGTACAGGGAGATATATTGCTCAGCCAGTGCCGGTGTCGTGAAAATCAAATCTTGAGACAACTTCTGAATCTGGTTTTTCAGCTTTACATCCCACCAGTCAAGACCCAGAGACAAGTTGCTGCTTGGTTCCAGGCGGAAACCGAAGGCTGCCTGTTTGGATTCTTCTGCTTTCAAAGCATCCGAGCCTGTGCTTGGATTACCTTTTTTCAACAGACCATATTCAGACGTACCACGGCAATATGGGAAGCGTGGATCTGTTGCTTTGGTGATAGGGCAAGGGAAGAAATTGGAAGAACCATCATTTTTCAATGGGTCAGAAATATCGTTCAGTGTCGGTGCCTTGAAACCAGTGCCATACGAACCGCGCAACATCAGATTTTGCATAGGCTGATACCGTGCAGACAATTTATACGTTGCCTTGGACACAGCGATCCCTTGCGTACCAGGCTGGGAAGCATTGCCATTGACGTCGTAGCTGACATTGTCTTTCTTGACCGCGTCATAGCTGTCATAACGGATAGCTGCTGTGACATCCATGTTTTTGATGACAGGCATCAGCAATTCACCGAATGTACCCCAACTCTTGCGGGAAGCGACCAAACCCTGAGAACCAGTAGCGCCACCGATAATGACATCAGTCCAGGCAGGGTGCTGAGGACCAGGACCTTGTACCAACTCGGTAGGTGCGTCATCGAAAGACTGCTTGGTCATGTCTGCGCCCAGACCCAGTTGCGCCTTTCCACCTGCCATTTCGAACAATTCTCTTGAAGCGTTGGCTTTCAGTACATCAATCTTGGATTTGGTAACGCTGAGGTTTTCCTTCAATACAGCAGGTGCCAGGATGGAAGCGGCATTCTGATTCACAATATAAGGATTGTAAGCACCCGATTTGACCAATGCATCGAAGCGGTTGGCGCTCATGTAACCGGAAACCGCATCATCTTTCTCGGTATTTTCAGAATGGGTGTAGCTGGCGCTCATATCCCAGCCCATGTAATTGCTGTCCAGACCCAGTACCAGATGACGGGCTTCGGTCTGGTAATCATCTGCGCGACCGCCCGCATCACGCGCGCGGAAATAGAAGAAGGCATCAGTCACGTCATTGGGGTTGATTCCTTGCCCCGCCAACAGTGGTACTACCGATTTGTTGTAAGCACCAATGTAATTCGGGTTGACGACTTTTTGGCCAGTGACCGGATCGGTACTGAAAGTAGTCAAAGGCTGGGCTGGCGCTGCATAACGTGCCTTGTTGGAGAAGTTGGACATGACCAGTTCACCAAACAAAGTTGTGTCCTTGCCCAATTTCAAATTGCCTGATGCAAAGAAGCTATCGCGCTTCAACTCTGGCAGGAGTTGGACGGTAGAAGCATAGTCATAGCGGCACACGCCGCCACGCTCGAAAGTGTTAGGACCGTTACATTTGCCAGTATTCACCAGATCGACGGAAAAAGTCGCATTATTGCCCAGGGAATCATAGATGTCAGCATTTGCCGGGATGGAATTGATACTGGTTTGCCAGGTGGCATAATGTTTGCCATCTTTCATGAATCTTGCTACGCCTGATTTGGAAAATTCGCGTTGCGTTGCCTCCAGAGGTTTTTGCTCATCATGGCTATAGGCGAGCAAAACATTGAAGCCATCTTTATCTGGATCACCAAAACCTTTGGAGATGGAGAAATTGCTACTACGGCCGCCTTTTTGTTGAGGGCTGGTCAGTGTGGCTTCTACATTCAGGTCGGTCTGATTCTTTTTCAGGATGAAGTTGATAACACCGGCAATCGCATCTGAACCATACAGTGTGGAAGCACCATCAGTCAGAATTTCGACGCGCTCAACTGCGGACAAAGGAATGCTGCCCAGATTGACTGCACTACCCGTGCCATACGGTGCCATACGGCGACCATTCAACAGTACCAATGTATAGTCAGTGCCAATGGCGTGAATGGAAGCAGACTGACGACCAGCACCGCCACCGTTGACCGATGCCGACGCAGTAATAAAACCTTGCATGGCTGGTAAGGCAGCGACCAGGTCGGCCACATTGTTTACACCACTTTGTTCTATGTCTTTGCGGCTCAGGGTTTGCACAGGCAATGCGCCTTCTTGTGCAATCCTTTTGATCGAGGAACCGGTAATTTCCACTTTCTGTACTGCGTCTTGCGACATCGCTGGTTGTGCCAGCAATCCCGCACCGACCGCAAAACCGCCAACAAACATCATGCGTACTGATCGGGCCAACATTTTTTCTACCATGACTAAACCCCCAAAAATGGAACTGATGAGCGATGCTACCCAGGCAAGATCCTGACTTTCGCCAAAACCCCCTATTTGCCCTGGTAGCAATATTTTCTTTGGGAATTTCTTTACGGAAACTGCAAAAAGTGTACGCGTCAGTACTTTTTTGTAGATTGAATGAATGCTTCTTTTTTGCTTTTTTGTTCCGTAAAAAAATCTCCTTATTTATGGAACCATTTGAAAACTTTGCTGTCAAGCTTCGCTAATATATTTCTTTTTATCTCACGGACACGCTGCAATGCAGATCATTTTTAATGATTCGGAATGTTAATTAAGGCAAGTAGATATGTTGCTAAATTACGTCGCACCAAAACATTTATATTTAATTTAGCTATTTTTTCATGGCCTGAATTATTGAGTCCTTGAAAGTTAATTTTCAGTATAAAAATCGGATGTTTTTTTTCTCTGCACAAGTTTGGTGACTTCTCGCCGACGTTTATTTGACTTTCAACGCATGCCCGCCTTGATTGGCAGTTTGTCAAAAAAAATATAGTCCGATTTATTTTTCTGGCCGTCACTAAAAAATTGGTATGTACAACTTTTTCACTTGTCTCTTATGCACAACATGGGCGATCTTGGCCATGCATGGAAAATTGCGTTAATGGCATCTCTTTAAGGCTGACTCCAGCAAGAGTTTGCCGCCATATCTGATATGAAGAGGGTTGGCAAATTTACTCTTACTACGCTCTTGCAGCCCCAACCGTTCATTGCCAGCAACAACAGCAGATATGCCACTCACGCTCTATAGCTGCCCCTAAACAGCTATAGACGCTGCTGCGAAACTGCGCAGTTTCATGTACAGAGTGTACCTGTCAGCTAAATCCAGGTTGTACCGCCAGTGTCCTTCTCTCTGCAGTTGCTGAAAGCGCATGAAAAAAGCCCCGCAAGCAAGCTTGCGGGGCTTTCATTCAACACTGCATTGGCAGTGCCTTTGCCGGGACTACGGATCCGGCGAAGGCATTACTTAAACATGCTGTGCCGCTACATCATCAGAATGTGTAACGAGCACCGATGTTCCAGTAACGGCCAACTGCGCCGGACTGATGCAGGGATGGGTTGTAGTTGATACGGCCATAAGTCTGGACGTCCAGCGGTGCCATCTTGTCAAACAAGTTGGTGATGGATGCTGTGAATTCCAGGTTTTTGGACATTTTCCATTTACCGAACACGTCAACTGTCGTGAAGGCAGCAATACGGCAACCGAGGTAAGGATTGTGGTTTGCATCTGTATCCAGGCACTCGCCACCGATTTCATTGGTGCCGCTGATGCTGGATACATGGTTGATGTTACCAGACACTGTCCAAGGACCACGGTCCCAACCCAGGCTCAAACTAACTTTAGTACGCGGTGTACCGCCGTTTCCGGACAGGTTGATATCACCGTGAGTACCAGCGAATTCGTGCGTAGTACCATCAGAATCCGTACGCTTGAATTCATGCATGTAAGTCACAACCACGCCAGCATTCAACTTGCCGTTGGCGCCCAGGTCAAACTTGCTGCGCATGTCCAGATCCAGACCGGATGTTTGTGTCTTACCAGCGTTCAGGTAAGGCGCTTTCACCATCAGGATAGGACCAGCCAGGCCAGGGAAGTTGGAAGTTGCTTCGCCACGGACGATTTGTGCATCTGGGTAGCCAGCTGGATTGGCAACAATCGCGCTAGGATCAGAACCACCGATTTCGCCGTCACGTTCAATTTTCCACCAGTCCAGGGAGATACTGAAGTTCTTGACTGGCTCTACGACGAAGCCCAAGCTATAGCTCTTGGATGTTTCTGGCTTGATGTTTTTGTTACCAACTGTGATAGCACCAACTTGTTGGGAAGAACAATCGATAGGCAGTTTAGTTACCGGGCAACGGATAGGATCGTTAGGAATATTGGTAAATGCTGCTACAGCGGAATCACCATTCTCAGCCGCGCTAGGAGCACGGAAACCTTCAGCATAAGTACCGCGTAATGCGAAGGTGTTGGTCGGTGTAAATTTGAAGCCAGCTTTTGGTGTAGTCGAGCGACCATAGTCAGAGTATTTGTCTGTACGGGCAGCCAGCTGGAATTCCAGGGATTTCAGTACAGGGATAGCCAACTCAGTATACAGCGCTGTCACATTGCGGGAACCCTTGGAAGCGGAGTAGCCCAAGCCTGCGATGTCATTGATATTAGTGTATGGAGTTGGATCGCTGTTGGTTTCTTCTTTGCGATACTCTGCACCAACCGCAATGCCCATAGCACCACCAGGCAATTGCATCAATTCACGGGTCGCTTTGAAGTCTACCGATGTGCTCTTGGTCACGCCAGAGTTTTGCAAAGTTGGAGAAACCAATGCCAGCACTTCAGGTGTATTCACACGGCCTTGACCAATACGGAAACTACCATTTGCTACTGCTGCTTTCAGAGCAGATTGGCGATAGTAACCGTTTTGTGTCTTGTCTGTTTTGCTTTCAGCATACAGGAAGCCAGCGTCGTAATCCCACTCAGCAACTGTGCCTTTGACACCAGCCAGGAAACGGGTGACTGTAGTTTCCAGATCGGCAGCGCGTGGACGTCCAGCATCTACCCAGCGTGGGCGTGCGCGGCTATCAGCAAACGGATTGTCTGGGTGGCCGATAGGCAACAATAACTGGTCAGGACCAGTATTGGTGTTGTTAACGCGGGCGTTGACCAGGTCAAAGCCAGCGCCAGTCAAACCGGAAGGTGTAGTCTGGGTTTTTGCCTTGCTGTTGAACAAACCCAGTTCTGTGTATGCAGTCGTTTTGTCATTGATGGCAAAAGTACCGCGAGCATAGATATTCAGGTTTTCTGTTTCAGGCTGGATAGTCTGATATTGAACCGGATCCCACAAACAACCGCCGCGAGAGTTATCCAATGATGTACCGCCAACTGGGTCCAGATTTGCAGCAGAGCAAGTACCTGGCAATTGTTTGACATTGCCAGCAGCGCCAGTGAGCGTACCACCAGTAGCATTCACTGGGCGCACAGTACCCAGGAAGTTGGAACCGCCACCGTTACCTGCTGTAATTTGGCCTGCGCGCTGATCGCGACCACCCCAAGGACGTGCATCGGCTTGGCCGAGATAGTCGTCACGGTCTTTTTGCCAGATTTTTTCTTGTTTCTTGGCATCAATCGTCATGAAGACATTGTATTTGTCTTGTTGCAGATTACCAAAACCAAGAGCTGCAGAAGCGCTCATCACGCGGCCATCGCCACGGGAAGATTGACCGATATTGGCAGCAACAGACTGACCAACATAGTTTTGACGCAGGATAACGTTAACCACGCCTGCAATAGCGTCGGAGCCGTAGATCGCGGATGCGCCGTCTTTCAGGATCTCGATGCGATCAACTGCATCCAGAGGAATGGAGTTCAAATCGACGAAGCTGCGTTGACCGTCATCACCGAAGCCATAAGGCGCAGTACGGCGACCATTGATCAGCACCAGCGTGGAGCTAACACTCAGACCACGGAGGGAAACGCCAGAAGCACTACCGGCAAAGCCGTTAGTGAAAGAACCACTGATACTGCCGTTGTTATCTGCAGAAATACTGCGAACTACGTCAGCGATGGAAGTTTTGCCAGTTTGCTCGATGTCTTTACGGCTCAGAATCTTGGTCGTTGCAACACCTTCAGTTTCAGTACGCTTGATACTGGAACCAGTGATTTCAACTTTTTGTACCGCTTCTTGCGCGAAGCTTGGCTGGGCCAGCATACCCATACTCAACAGCAAACCACTAGAACAGATCAATCTTACCGATCTTGATATCGTTTTTTCTCTTATCATTATTGCGCTCCGTTATATATATGTTCCTAACAAATTTTGTGACAACTAAACAAAGTTTGTTAATTTGCAAAACAACCAAATAAAAATGGAAATTTTTTTCGGCATGAGGAAAATTTTGAGAAATTTCTTTCAGAAAATTTGCCTCAGCATGAGAACATTTAAGAGATTCCATTGTCAATATTGATAAAAAACATGCAGCAAAAAAACAACACCTAGCTACAAAAATATGACATTTGCGCAAAGCCCCGGTGGGGTTTGACTATGAAATGTCGCCAAAGTTTCAAAAACGGCTTAAAATTTTTGCGCTTGTGCAGGAAGCTAGAATTTATTGCCAGTAAGATATTATTGAGTTTTGCGGAGCATTTGCCCACATATATTAAACGCAAACACTTGCGCACCAAAAAAGAGCAAAAATAAATAATGCCGTCATGTCCCTTGTAATAAATACAGGAAAATATGGGCTCAAGCTTGGCAATCCAGGCCCGTAGCAAACAAAAAACCCCGGATTTCCGGGGTTTTTTGTTTGCTTCTTCAGGTAATACTTACTTTGCAGATGCCTCGGCAGAAGCTGCTGCTGCCGGCTTGACTTCAGGCTCCTTGAATTTAGCGCCTGCAGAATTAGCCAAATGCACTACAGCACGGGCCACTTCGATATCGTCCAGGTCAGGGTTGCCGCCTTTGGCAGGCATGGCACGCAAGCCACCTATCGCATTGGCGACCACTTTGTCGTAGCCCTGCGCAATACGTGGACCCCAGTCTGCGGCATTTCCAAATTTAGGTGCGCCTGCAGCACCAGTGTCGTGACAAGCAGCACAGATGGTTTTATAGACAGCTTCGCCGGATTGCAGGGTTTTAGGGCCGCTGGCATCCTTGAAGTTAAAACCCTGGTCAGCTACCGGGCTGATACGGGTAGCAATTGCTTCAGGTGTGAGTGCAGAAGAACCTGCACCTACTTTTTTGTCATTCGATACATACTGTACCAGCAAGACAATGGCAATAATGGGTACCAGGAATCCGGCGAGAACTGCAACGATTAGTTGCTTAGGGGTCTTGATCGCTGATTCGTGTTCGTCGTGCGCGTCGCTCATGGTTTCCTCAATGCAAGTAAATTAGGTACTGAAAGTCGTTAGCCTATGCAGCTCGGCAACCTACCGCGGCAAGTGCCAAAGCTTGGGATTATAGAGCGAAAGCGCGGTGTTTGGAATGAAAAGCAGGCTGTGTACGCCAAGAATCAGGAAAATCTGCCCGCTTTAACGACAAATTCCCTGCTTTGATGCGCAAGACCCGCTTGAAATTGAGTTAGAATGTTGCCCTTGCATTACTTAAGTCTCACTTATGCATTTCCATGCATAGCCCACGCGCCAGTAGCTCAGTTGGATAGAGTACAGCCCTCCGAAGGCTGGGGTCGCACGTTCGATTCGTGTCTGGCGCGCCATGATTTTTTCTTGTCCCCCCTTCATCCCTGCACGGCCAGCTATTCGCAAGTTTGCTTGTCGACCTTGCCGCATTTGTACTAAGCTTATCCACTTTGCAATTATTTCTAGATTGAACCAGAACCTGATTTGCATGGTCACAGCCTGCGTATTATCTGCAGGCGAATACACCAACATTCACCATTTTGCATTTACCTCATCTATAAAGGTCGCTACATGAAATCATCGCGCATGCAACTCAGCAGCTTGAGTCTCTCCCTGGCATTGGCTTTTACTACCCTGGTCCATATCCCGCCAGCCATCGCGGCTGAAAATGCAGCGACAGCCAAAGCTGCCCTGCCTGCGGGCGTACAGTTTGTGCGCCAGGTAGAGGGGATAGACGAGTACCAGTTGTTGAATGGCATGCGTGTCTTGCTGGTGCAAGATGCCAGCAAACCGACTACCACAGTAAATATTACTTACCGGGTAGGCTCGCGCCATGAAAACTATGGCGAAACTGGCATGGCGCATTTGCTCGAACATCTGATGTTCAAGGGCAGCAAGGCCCATCCACGTCTGTGGGAAGAAATGTCACAGCGCGGCGTGCAATTCAATGGTACGACCTGGCTGGACCGAACCAATTACTATGAAACCTTTGCTGCCAAGCCAGAAACCCTGGCCTGGGCCATCAGTATGGAAGCCGACCGCATGGTCAACTCACGCATCTCCGGCGAAGACCTGAAGACAGAATTCACCGTCGTGCGCAATGAAATGGAAAAAAATGAGAACTCCGGCATCGCCATCCTGATACAGCGCATCATGTCGGCCGCCCATCAATGGCATAACTATGGCAAGGACACCATAGGCGCACGTACTGATGTGGAAAACGTCAACATCCCGCACCTGCAAGCTTTCTGGCGCAAATACTACCAGCCTGACAATGCCACCCTGATCGTAGCTGGTGCCTTTGATGCCAAACAGGCTCTGCAATTGATTGCGACCAAATTTGGCAAAATACCAAAACCAAAACGTGCGCTGGAACCTACGTACACATTAGATCCCGTGCAAGATGGCGAGCGCGATGTCATTGTCCGTCGCGTTGGTGATTCACAAGCCATCGCAGCTTTGTACCACACCGTACCTGCAGCCCACCCTGATTATGCCGCGACTGAGGCGCTGGCCCTGATCCTGGGCGACACACCCAATGGCCGCCTGTACAAGGCCCTGGTTGAAACCAAGAAAACTGCCGATGTATTCCCGTGGGCCGCAAATCTGGAAGAACCAGGTTTCCTGATGCTGGGCGCCAACTTGCGTACTGAGCAAAACCTGCCAGAAGCCAAGAAGATCTTGCTGGAAACCATAGAAGGCTTTGACAAGGTTCCTGTCACAGAAGCAGAACTGACACGTGCCAAGGCCAAGCTGGATTCAGATATCGCGCAGATTTTCAATGATCCTGAAAAATTTGCCGTGGCTCTTTCGGAAAGTATCGCCGCTGGTGACTGGCGTTTGTTCTTCTTGTTCCGCGACCGCGTCAAGGCACTCAAGGCTGAAGATGTGCAGCGCGTCGCCACTACCTGGCTGAAGTCCAGCAACCGCACCTCAGGCAGTTTTATCCCGACAGAAAAGCCGGACCGCTCACCTGCCCCGGCCAAAGTTGCTGTGGATGAGCAAATCAAGCAATTCAAACCTGGCGTGGCCATCGCCCAGGCAGAAAATTTTATCGCTTCGGCTGACAATATCGACAAGCGCACTATCACAGGCGCACTCAGCAATGGCATGCAATACGCCTTGCTGCCCAAGACGACACGTGGCAATACTGTTGTGCTGTCGATGATGTTGAATTTTGGCGATGAAAACAGCCTGAAAGGCAAGGCCGGTGCTGCCGAGCTGGCCGCTGCCATGCTCAACCGTGGTACGGAAAAACTCAGCCGTCAACAATTCACCGAAGAATTGGACAAACTCAAGACCAAGTTGCAAATCAGTGGTTCAGTTTCTACCGCCAACGTACAGGTGGAAACCATACGTGACAATCTGCCCAGAGTGCTGGAATTATTGCGCGATGCCCTGCGTCAGCCTGCCTTCAATGAAGCCGAGTTCACACAATTGCTCAATTCTCAGTTGGCACAACTGGAAGAGTCACGCAAGGAACCTCAAGCTGTCGCCGTCGATGCAGGCAGGAAAGCACAAAATACCTATCCCAGCGATGACGCCCGCTACTATCGCAGTATAGATGAACAGATTGCCTATCTGAAAACAGCCAAACTGGCAGATGCCAAGGCATTCTGGAAACAGTTTTATGGTGCCAATCATGCAAAACAGGCACAAATTGCTGTCGTCGGCGAATTTGATGCCAACGGCTTGAAAGCAGAATTGCAAAAAACCTTCGGTGACTGGAACACATCACAAAAATTCACCCGCCTCCCCAAACCTTTCCTGGCAACTAAGGCCGATGACAAGCAAATCATCACACCGGACAAAGCGAATGCCTTCTTCTTTGCAACCATGCTGGTACCGGTCGGTAACAAACACCCTGACTATCCGGCACTGGTACTGGGCAATTACCTCATGGGCGGCAGTGCCAATTCACGAATACTGAACCGCATCCGTCAAAAAGATGGGGTCAGCTATGGTGGTGGTTCCAGCTTTAGTGGTTCATCGGTAGAAGAAGTGGGGGCCTTCAATGCCGGTGCTATTTACGCACCGCAAAACCGGGTCAAACTTGAAACTGGCATACGTGAAGAAATGGCCCGCGTACAGACGGAAGGCTTTACAGCAGCGGAACTGGAAGATGGCAAGAAAAGCCTGATCCAGCAATATCAATTGGAACGCAGCCAGGACGCCGCACTGGCCAGTAGTCTGGTCAACAACCTCTATCTTGGTCGTAATATGCAATTCCAGGCGGATATAGAAAAGAAGATACAGTCACTGACTGTGGCTCAAGTCAAAGAAGCCATGACTAAACATCTGGGATTTGAAAAAACCTTGCGCGTGTTTGCGGGCGACTTCAAATAAGCTTTTTCAGTAACGAACAGGCTTGCGCAATATGTTGTGCAAGCCTTTTTTATTGTTTTTTTGATTGCCTGCCATGCTTAACACTAAAGCAGAAGCCTACCAGTTACTGTCACGCCTGGGTGCCTCAGAGCGTTTGCTGACCCACGTAAAACTGGTGGGCGAAGCAGCAGAATTATTGATTTCAAACTTTGAAGACATGGATGTGCAGTTCGATGCAAATCTGATACGTCTTGGTACTGCCATCCATGACGCAGGCAAAATCCTGCACCCTCATGAAATGGATGGCCCTGGCTCAATGCATGAACCTGCTGGTGAAAAAATGCTGCTGGCGCAAGGTGTACAAGCCGCAGTGGCAAGGTGTTGCGTGACACACGCGCAATGGCAACATGGCGACCTGAGTCTGGAAGAATTAGCCGTTGCTGCTGCCGACAAATTATGGAAGGGCAAGCGCGAAGCGGAACTGGAGCTCAAACTAATCCAGGCCATTGCGCTACAAAAACAAGTTGATCACTGGGATGTGTTCACCAGGCTGGACGATGTATTTGAAACAATCGCTGCTGATGGCAGTGAAAGATTACAGCGCAGCAGGCTTGTAACTATCTCTTAAAATCTGGGCAGCAGACTTGGGCTACACTGAGTTTTTGCCAACGCAAAGCCACCACCATGAGTGTCCGGGTTTTTCGCTCTCTTGTTATTATTGCTAGCTGCCTTTCTGGTAGCGCATCTCTGGCGACCGGCAGACCTGTCATGCAACTGGCTTCGCTGGAATGGGCACCGTATGTCGGCAAGCATCTGCCTGATGAAGGATTAACTTCGGTCATCGTCAAGGCAGCTGCCTTGCAAGCGGGGATGGATACCCAAATCAGTTACACCCCGTGGAGCCGTGCTGTGCAACTGGGGCAAAAGGACCCTGCTTACGCTGGATATTTCCCGGCCTTTTATTTGAAGGAGCGGGAAAAAACCTGTTATTTTTCCGGCCCGCTGGGGAATAGCATCGTTGGCCTGGCTGCTGTCAAGAACAGGCATTTCGACTGGAAAAATTACGCCGACCTGAAGGGCTTGACCATAGGGGTGGTGCGAGACTATGCCAATGGCGAGGAATTTGATGCCCAGGTTAAAAAAGAACAATTAAAACTGGATGTGGCACCTTCAGACATCAGCAATTTGCGCAAATTGATGGCTGGACGTGTAGACCTGGTAGTCATCAGCAAGGATGTCTTGCGGCAGTTGCTGATTACCGAACCAAGCCTCAAAAGCGGCCAGGAAAGCATTGTTTTCCACCCCAAGGAGATCATCAATTTTTCGCTGCACATTTGCTTCCAGCGCAATGAACGTGGGTTGAAATATCAGCAACTCATCAATCCCTATCTGGAAAAACTCAATCTCAGAAGGATAGAAAACCTGTACTTCCAACAAATGCAAAGTGCCCAGCCATAAAGTTCAATTTATGGATCCTCAAACAATATACCCTGGCTCACCTGGCGCTCATTGATGACGTCTGCTTCTCTCACCAGGGCACTGGCCCTGACTCCTAACAAGCGAAAGCGGTTTTCCAGTGCCACCCGACGCAGACATTCCCCGGCTGCCCTGCGTATGATGGCGGGATCGGCAGTTGCTACAGGGATGGTCATGTCGCGTGTCGAAATACGGAAATCCGTGTAACGGATCTTAATGCCTACAGTTTTGCAGCGGTATCCCTTCACTGTCAAATCCTTCGCCAGGCGATAACAAAGATCGGTGAAAATATCGGTCAATACTGCCTTGTCATGAACGGCATGCAAGTCGCGGTCAAACGTGGTTTCCCTGCTGATGACCTTGGGTTCTGACTCAGTTGATATCTCCCTGTCATCAATGCCACGGGCCGCATTGTATAGCCACCCGGCGTAATTACTGCCGAAGGTAGTTTGCAGCAAAGCCAGGTCTGCATTTGCCAGCTCGCCAACGGTGTTGATACCCAGGCTCGCCAGGCGCTCAGTTGATTTTGGACCTATCCCATTCACCTTTTTCACAGACAAAGGCCATATACGTGTGGGCACGTCTTCCAAATCCAGGATAGTCAGACCATCAGGTTTATCCAGATCGGATCCGATTTTTGCCAACAACTTATTTGGTGCAACACAAATGGAGCAGGTCAGGCCAGTTGCTTCATTCACTGCCTGTTTCAAACTGCTTGCCAGGGCGTGGGTTTCTTGCGGATGATCGGTCAGGTCGATATAAATTTCATCTATACCGCGATTTTCAATTTTGGGAGCAATCTTGCCAACTGCTTCTTTAAAAAGACGCGAATAATGACGATAAGACTCAAAATCTGTAGGCAGTAAATACACTTCCGGTGCCAGCTTCGCAGCCTTCATGATACCCATTGCGGAAAATATGCCGAGCGCCCGCGCAGCATAGGTCGAAGTGGTTGCAACACCACGCCCGACATAGTCCTTTATCCGTGAAAATTCATGCGTGCCATCGCCTTTTGGAATCGGGCGATGTGAGGAACCCCCACCTATGAGTACGGCTTGCCCCCGTAGCTCTGGATATCTCAATAGTTCCACAGATGCATAAAACGCATCCATGTCCAGATGAGCAATCCTGCGTGATTTATTATTCATAGCAATCAATAATCGCCATCCGTCGATCATCTTTTTCAAAAGGTCCTGGCACGTTCACAAGGAAATACACTATTTTATCCTGAAACAGCGAAATAACTGAATATACATACAGCAAAACAAGATTTACCAACAACAAGAAATTACAGCCTGATACGGTTTAAGCTAAGATAGACTGACCATGTATGTATTGCTTTTTCTCTTGAATTTTCTGATGGGACGATGATGAAAAAACTGCTTTCCCTGATTTTCACACTGAGTCTGGCATGGCTTATCAACCCGGCCAGCGCCGCTCCACCGCAAGCTTATGACGAAACAGCCGATGCCAAGGCGGCTGTCAGCCAGGCGCTGGCGGAAGCCAGAAAAGTGGATAAAAAAGTCCTGGTCATCTTTGGCGCAAACTGGTGCAAGGATTGCCTGGAACTCGATAAATCCATGCACGGCAAAAACGAGGCCCTGCTCGCCAGCAAGTTCATTACGGTAAAAGTGAATGTAGGCCAGTTTGATAAAAACAAGGAACTGGTCGACTTGTATGGCAACCCCACCAAAAAAGGCATACCGGCGGCGGTCTTGCTACGCCCTGACAATAGTGTGCTGTATGCTTCCAAAGGCGGTGAATTGTCAAATGCGCGCAAGATGAGTGAGCAAGGCGTCTACGATTTCTTTGATGAAATCACAGCGCTGTATCGCTGATTAACAAGTGAACGGGCATGTCTGAAGACCCTGCAATGTCAGCCAAACTACAGCCGGACGAAACTGATCTGGCGGCATTGCAACGTAGTCAGACTTTATTGTTGAACTTTTCGCGTTGCCTGCCAGGTATGTTTTATCAATTCAGGCGCTACTCTGATGGGCGGTTTTGCCTGCCGTATGCCAGCGATGCGGTAGAAGCATTTTTTGGTGTCAAGGCAGAACAATTGCGTGAAGATGCCAGCTTCATGTTTGCCAAGGTTCATCCCGAAGACCTGCCCCGCATGGTGGCAACAATACGCAAGTCTTTTGGCGAACTCAACCCCTGGCATCAGGAGTTTCGCATCGTCTCTGACGATGGCCTGAACCGCTGGGTAGTTGGCGATGCTACGCCTGAAGCACTACCGGATGGCAGCGTACTCTGGCATGGTTTTCTGAGTGACAATACCGAACGCAAACTGACCGAGCAAAGATTGCAGGCCGCCGAACGCCAGCGTCGCCTGGTGATGAAGGCTTCAAACCAGGGCTTGTATGATATCAACCTGCAAACTGGTGCGGGTAATTTCAGTGCTGAATATTTGCAGATGTTGGGTCATGAGCCTGGCGATTTTGACCAGCCCCAGCAATTCTGGGATTATTTCTGGGAAAAGGCTGTGCATCCCGATGATGTCGCTCATCTCAAGCGTGCCTATAAAAGCCATGCCGCAACCCAGGGCAATACCGATTACCACGCTGAATTCCGGCAAAAAAACAAGGCAGGCGAGTGGCGCTGGATCATGTCGCTCGGCAGCATCGTCGAATGGGATAACAAAGGCAAGCCATTGCGCATGGTAGGCACGCATATTGATATCACCGAACGCAAACAAACCGAAGAAATGCTCAGACATAACCAGGACTTGCTAGAAGCGAGCAAGAACCGCTATAAGGAGCTGGCCAGGGAGCTGGAAATTCTGATCACCAATGCGCCTGTGGGCATCATGTTTGTCAGCGATGGTGTCATCGTCAGGGCCAACAAGGCACTGGCAGAACTCTGCCGCTTCCCCGATGCCCAGGCAATGATAGGTGTGAAAACCACCTTCCTGTATCAGGGACCAGAAGATTACCGGGCTTTTAGCGCCCAGGTTGTCCCCGGCTTGGTAGCGGATGAACTGGTGGAACTGGAATGGCAGTTGCGCCGCTTCAATGGTGAAACTTTCACTGGTCGCGTAGCAGGACGCGCCTTGCCGATGGAAAGCTATGTCCGTGGCGCAGTCTGGATGATAGAAGATGTCACCGAACAAAGACTGACGCTGGATGCCTTGCGCACCAGTGAGCAACGCCTGCAAAGGTTGATGAATTCCAGCCTGATCGGCATTATCCAGGGCAATGAAGCCGGCCAGATACTGGATGTGAATGATGTGTTTACCCAGTTCAGTGGCTATGACCGCGACTATTTGCTGACCCAGAATACCGCCTGGGACACCCTGCTGTCCCATCAGGATTTGAAAATCTGCCAGCAGGCATATAAGGAATTGATACAGACTGGCACTACCGCGCCTTTCGAAATCATGTTGCAACAGGGTGAGAATGTTGGTGTGCCCATCATGGTCGGCCTCAGCCATCTGGAAAACTCTGAACGGGACTGGGTGGCCTTTGCCATGGATATCAGCGACAGACTGCGCATGAACCGTTTGAAGACTGAATTTATTTCTGTCGTCAGCCATGAGTTGCGTACCCCGCTGACCTCGATACGCGGTTCACTAAGCCTGCTGGAATCGGGTGTCAGTGGTGTGCTGCCGAAACAGGCGGAACATCTGATACGCATCGCCCACAATAACAGCAAGCGCCTGATTACCCTGGTCAATGATATTCTGGACATGGACAAGCTGGCCAGCGGCAAGATGATTTTCAAATCAGAAGCCATGGACCTGGTGACCTTGGTCAAAAATTCCCTGGAATCGAATATGGCCTATGCCGCCTCGCTCAAGGTCGGCCTGCAACTGGAACGACATCCCCAGCAAGCCTGGATACTGGCTGACCATGACAGGCTCATGCAAGTGATGGCCAACCTGATCTCAAATGCGGCGAAATTTTCCAAAGAAGGTGAAGCCGTCATACTGCGCATCCTCAATACTGAATCCCGCTTTCGTGTCGAAGTCAGCGACTGCGGTGCGGGCATTGCACCAGAGTTTCAAGAACACTTGTTTGAACCTTTCACCCAGGCCGATGGTACCGATACCCGGCAAAAAGGTGGCACTGGCCTGGGCTTATCGATTACCAAGGCCATGCTGGAAAAAATGCATGGACAAATTGGTTTCACCAGCGCCCCAGGGGAGGGGACAACTTTCTGGTTTGAGTTCGATGTTTATCGTTAAATTGTTGTATCCAGATATGCTACCAGCTCAAATACGCTGCACACACCATTTAGCTTTCTCTTGCCTGCTCATTGCTGTGCTGCTGTCTGCCTGTGGTGGAGGGAGCAGTAACACCGCTACTCATGTAGTCAATGACAAACCTGCCAGTGCGATTTCTGTATTTGCAGGCGCGATTGATGCTCCTGGCTACCAGGATGGGGCTGCCAGCAATGCCCGGTTTGCGCTCGATTCCCTCTCAGGGATGGCAATCGATATTGCCGGCAATACCTATGTCGCAGATCGTGGCAGCAACACAATACGCAAAATTACCCCAGGTGGTAATGTGACAACGCTGGCAGGTACCACAGGTAGGAGGGAGGGAAAAGATGGCAATGGCGCTGCGGCTGGCTTTTTTGACCCATCTGGAATAGCTGTTGACCGTAGCGGTAACGTCTACGTCGCTGATTTTTCGATTCGTAAAATTACCCCTGACGGCAAGGTAAGCACCTTAGCTGACAGCGGTGCACCGCTGGGCTGGGATGGCATGGGCAACACTTTTGGAACGCCTTACCGCGCCAGAGGTGTCGCTGTTGATAGCAGCGGGAACGTCTATGCCAGCTACACAGGTTACACGAATACCACGATACAAAAAATCAGCCCTACTGGTGTCGTCACTACTTTTGCAGGCATGCTCAAGGCATCTGGCTCAGAAGACGGCACAGGCGCTGCAGCAAGATTTTCAGGCAGCAGTTTTCTGGCCACTGACAATAACGATAATGTGTATGTCGCTGAAACAAATTCCCTACGCAAGATCACCCCTGCCGGAGTGGTGACGACTGTGGCAGGCAGTAGTGGCAATTACGGCACAACTGGTGGCACAGGAGCGGCAGCAAGATTCACATGTGTGAACCAGCTGGTGCTGGACAAGGCTGGCAGTATCTATGTCAGTGACGAGAATGTCATACGAAAAATCAGCCCGAATGGGACTGTGACCAGTCTGGCAGGTACACGTGGCAACAGCGCTACGCAGACAGGCAATTTGCCGGGTTCTTTCCAAAACCTGGGTGGTCTGGCAGTCGGGCCAGACAATCAGTTATATGCCGTAACTACAGGTGCGATCCTGAAAATACCAACTCAATAAAAATGCTGGAAAACAGACTTACTGCTGCCTGAATTCCGACGGCGTCATATGTACTGCCCGTTTGAACGCACGGCGAAAACTGCGGCTGTCTGAATAATGTAATAGCGCTGCAATATCGTCCAGGCTGATGCTGGTGTTGCGCAGATAATGCTTCGCTTTCTCCATGCGCAGGCTTTCTGCAATTTGAAAATAAGAGCAGCCTTCGCGCACCAGCAGACGGTGCAGGGAACGTTCGCTGATGCCCAGTGCTTGCGCCAGTTCAGGCACGCTGCGGTAATCGCATTGCAGGCTGACCAGCTTGTGCAAGAGGCTTTGCCTGCCTGTCAGACCGACTGCGGCCAGCTCTGCATCACAGCGCATTTTACTATCTGCCGCAAGCTCTGGATCAGGGTTGATCAACAAGGTGGAGAGTGCACTGTTGTTGACGATGATGCGACTGACGTCGGCACCATAGACAACCGGGCAGCCAAAAAAATCTTCGGAAACTGAGCGGTTGGCCTGGTGCATGCCACGCAACTCTACCCGTTCGATTTGCAGGGCAGGGCCACACAGTGCTCGGCTGACATTAATGGCAGTTGCCAGGTGGTCGGTATCGAGGAAATCCTGTAACTCGCTATCATCAAACAACGGGCGGGCTGTCAGTATCGATGTGCGCTCACCGTGTTCCAGTTGTAATTGCACCATGGCACCGGCGATCAACTGGTATTCCAGGCCGAAGTGCATGGCGTCTGACAGTGTTGCCTGGGCCAGCATGCCGCTGCCCATCGCTCCCAGTGCGGGCAGGGATTTGCGGGCACCGGACAATATCCCCAGGTCTGCCCCGCCATGATGAAGCGCCCTCAGCAAACTCTCCCTGGCTTGCATGTAGCTGATGCGTACATCGCCGCATGTCTGTCCTTCTGCATCCAGCTCAAGCGCCGGGAATATCTCTTGCAAACGCCAGTCACGCTCTCGACCTATCGCCAGCAAACCCAAGAACGGGTGAGCCGGAAATACCGCATCCTGTACTGAAAGCACCTTGTTGTTCATCCTTGCTTTAGCTGCAACCTGGCAGTATTTGTCCTTACATTCTGGAGCCTGAAGATTTAATATCTTAAGCTACACCGGAATATAAAATTCGGCAATACTGTAAAAACTAAAAATACTTAAGAGACAATATGACAACAACACCTGACTACATCGTCGTCGGTGGCGGTTCCGGCGCTTGTGCCGTGGCTGGCCGCCTGACGGAAGACCCTGATCTGCATGTGACCGTACTGGAATCCGGTGGCAAGGGTGACAGTTGGGTGGTGAATACACCGGCAGGTGTGGTGGCGATGTTGCCGACCAAGCTGAACAATTGGGCTTTTGAAACCGTGCCGCAGCCCGGCCTGAATGGCAGGCGCGGATACCAGCCCCGCGGCAAGATGCTGGGGGGTTCGTCGGGCATCAATGCCATGGTGTATATCCGTGGCCACAGGCAGGATTATGATCAGTGGGCGGCGCTCGGCAATACTGGCTGGTCTTTCGATGAAGTCTTGCCTTACTTCAAAAAATCAGAAAACAATGAAATCCATGGCGGCCATTATCATGGCCAGTCTGGGCCGCTGCATGTCAGTGAATTGCGCAGCGACAATCCCTATCAGAAAATTTACCTGGAAGCAGCCCGCCAGGCTGGCTTCAATATCAATACTGACTTCAATGGCGAAGAGCAAGAGGGCGTGGGCATCTACCAGGTCACCCAGCACAATGGTGAACGCTGGACAGCCGCACGCGGCTACCTGCACCCACACATGGGCAAGCGCAATAATCTGCATGTGGAAACTGGCTGTCATGTGACGCGCATTCTGTTTGAAGGCAAGCGCGCCATCGGCGTTGAATACCGGCAGGGCGGACAGCTCAGGACCTTGAAGGCAGGCAGGGAAGTTTTATTGGCGGCAGGTGCTTTCCAGACACCGCAATAGCTGATGCTGTCTGGCGTGGGAGATGGCAAGGCTTTGCAAGCGCTGGGGATACCAGTAGTACACGACTTGCCCGGCGTAGGCCAGAATTTGCAGGACCATCCTGATTTCGTCTTCAAATACCGCGCCAAGAGCCTGGACTTGTTGGGCGTATCCGCAGGTGGCAGCCTGCGGATGCTGAAGGAATTCCGACGCTATCAAAGCCAGCGACGCGGCTTGCTGACTTCCAATGGTGCTGAAGGCGGTGGCTTTTTAAAAACTGATCCCAACCTGTCCGCGCCTGACATACAACTGCATTTTGTCCTGGCCATGCTGGATGACCATGCGCGCAAGCTGCATCTGGGCCATGGCTATTCCTGCCATATGTGTTTATTGCGTCCAAAGAGCATAGGAGAAGTGACACTGGCCAGCAAAGATCCTATGGCTGCACCACTCATCAACCCGCGCTTCCTGGAACACCCAGATGATATAGAAAACATGGTCAAGGGCTTCAAACTCACGCGCAAGTTGATGGATGCACCAGCTCTGGTAGCAGCCCGCACCAGTGACTTCCAGACAGCGAATGTGCACACAGATGACGAAATACGTGCCGTCTTGCGCCAGACCAGCGACACCGTGTATCACCCCATAGGCACCTGCAAGATGGGCGTGGATGCCATGGCCGTGGTCGACCCACAACTAAGGGTACATGGCATGACAGGTTTGCGTGTGGTGGACGCCTCCATCATGCCTACCCTGATAGGCGGCAATACCAATGCCCCTACCATGATGATAGGCGAAAAGGCGGCGGATATGATCAGGGCCGGCTTGTAGTTGACAAGACAGCTTAGCTTACTTGGCCGCCGCAGTCGCCGTAGTAGTCAGACTGGGTGCAGGTAGGCCTGGCCTGGCCTGCTCAAAGGCATAACCCATGTTCAGCAATTTTGCTTCTGACCAGGCACCGGCAAACAGTGACAAACCAACTGGCAAGCCCCGGACCTGGCCCATGGGCACGGTCAGGTGGGGGTAACCGGCAATCGCCGCCGGGCTGCTGGAACTGCCTTCGACAACATCACCAGCCTTATAGTCGATCAGCCAGGCTGTGCCTGTGGTCGGCGCGATCAGGGCGTCGAGCTTGTATTTTTTCAGCACGACATCTATGCCCTGTTTGCCGGCACGCAGCTTGACGCGAGCGCTGGCCTGGCGGTAGGCGGCGTCGCTGAGCTTGCCTTTGGCCTGCGCCTGCTCCATCAGTTCCTGTGCGAAATAAGGCATGACAGTATCGGCATGCTGCTGGTTGTAGGCAATCACATCAGCCATGCTACGGGTCTTGACGGTTGCGGGCGTCTTGGCCAGATAGGCATCCAGGTCAGCCTTGAATTCATAGAGCAAGACAGTCAGTTCATCCTTGTCAAGTTCTTCGAGATAAGGCAAGTCTATCTGGTCTACTACGGTTGCCCCCTGGGCGATCAGGATAGCCAGGCTTTTGTCGAACAAGGCTTTGGTGTCAACATCATAGCCATCCACCATTTTGCGTACGATGCCCAGACGCTTGCCCTGCAGGGCCGTAGCTTGCAAGCCCGCCGTATAGTCCTTGCTGCGGCGCTGGTCTGCTTGGCGGGTGGCAGCATCTTGCGGGTCACTGCCTGCCATGGCATTCAGGAGCATGGCGGCATCACGGACATTCAGGGTCATGGGCCCGGCGGTATCCTGGCTATGGCTGAGTGGCACTATGCCGGTGCGGCTCACCAGGCCCAGGGTGGGTTTCAAGCCAACCAGGCCATTGACTGATGCGGGGCAGACGATCGAGCCATCTGTCTCCGTGCCTATCGCTGCCGGGATCAAACGCGCGGCCACCGCAGCGCCAGAGCCTGAACTGGAACCGCAGGGGCTGCGCTCAGGCGCATAGGGATTGCGGGTTTGTCCACCCGCACTGCTCCAGCCGCTGCTGGACTGGCTGGAACGCAAGTTGGCCCATTCACTGAGATTGGCCTTGCCCATGATAATGGCACCAGCCGCTCGCAAGCGGGCGACCAGCGGGGCATCTTGTGCTGCCCAATTATCTGCCAGCGCCACTGAGCCTGCCGTAGTAACCATGCCCCGGACGGCAATATTGTCTTTCAAGAGCAAGGGCAAACCAGCCAGGCTGCCGTGTGGTGCTTTTTGCTGGTCTGCTGTCTTTGCATCCTGCCTGGCATTCGGATTGCGCGTAGTCACCGCCTGTATGCCGGGGTTGTAGATATTGATGCGCGCATCATACAAGTCATAAATCTGGCTGGCTGTGGTCTTGCCTGCCTTGATATCTTGCGCCAGCTCATGCAGAGTCTCGCTGGCACAGGCGTGTCCTGGCAGCACAGACAATGCAGACATGACAGCCAGAGTGCTGAAACTGAGAACAGGTGATTTCATGTGCTTGCTTTCCTTCAATCAAAATGGAATTGGCTGGCGGCTCAGGGCCACGCTGATGATATAGATAAAAGTCAGGATGGCCGCAATAAAGGCCGTTATTCGTATGGCCTGGGTCTTGCCACGCTTGAGGGCCAGGGTGCCAAAAGCGATATAGACCGATAATGCCAGCAGTTTGGCGGTCAACCAGTTTTGCTGGAAGGGGTATTGCCCGCTCCACCAGGCCAACGCTATGGCACTGCCCAGCAAGACAGTATCGACAATATGCGGCAAGATTTTTACCCAGCGTTGTTGCAGCATGGCTGAGTCTCGTATCTTCCAGAAGCCACGCAACAGGAACAAGCTGCCGCTCAATCCTACACAGGTCAGATGCAGATGTTTGATGGCGAGATAGCTGAGGGACATGTTGCTTTCGATATCTGAGTAATTTTTTTGTGTCTGCAATACTAACCGAAAGCAATTGTTTTTTGTCGTAGCAAATTGATGCTAAAGCAATACCGTTTGCACGACTATCCATTACACTGATGGATATCAACATTTACTGAAAGAAAGCCTGCATGAATTTTCTCAGTCTCCGGTCACAAGACGGTGCTACCGCAAAAATTGCCAGCCAGGGTGCGCATGTATGTTCCTGGATACCTGCCGGTGGAGTGGAGCAATTATTCATGAGTAAAAGCTCGGCTTTTCAGGATGGTGTCGCCATACGTGGCGGTGTGCCGGTGGTGTTCCCACAGTTTTCCAATCAGGGCACCTTACCCAAGCATGGCTTTGCCCGTACCTCGGAATGGAAGCTCTTGCAGTCTGGCCTGGCAGAGCATGGCGCAGCGGTTGCAGTCTATGAACTCAGGGAAAACATTGCCCGCCTGACGATATGGCCGCATGTCTTCCGCGCCCAGTTGCGCATCAGCATACTCGCTAACGCCTTGCAGATGGCACTGGAGGTAGAAAATACCGGCGACACCAATTTCAGCTTTTGCACTGCCCTGCATACCTATCTGGCCGTACAGGATATTACCAGCGTCAGCCTGCACGGGCTGCAGGGCCTGCGTTACCGCGACACTGTCAGCGGCGCAGATCATTGCCTGGAAGCCGATCCTTTCCTGCGCATCAATGGAGAGACTGACCGCATCTACAGCTATGCCCCGGCGCAACTGGAGCTCCATCAGCCACATCAGCGCACCCTCATACGCAGCAATGGTTTTGACGATGCCGTGGTCTGGAACCCTGGTGCTGGTGCATCAAAGATCAATGATCTGCATGCGGGAGGCGAGCAACACATGTTATGCGTAGAAGCAGCAACGATATTGCGCCCTGTCAGCCTGGCACCCGGTGAAAGCTGGGGGGCCAGCCAGACACTGGAAGTTGTCGCCACAAGTGATTGACAAATAACTACATTTAACAGATAGTGACAATTTAACTTTTTTGCAGATACGGCGATTATCACCTATCCATATTACAAAATAGCTGCAACTTTCATTATTTCCACCAATCATATCCGTCGGCGCACTCCGCCTGACGGATTTATTATTTTCACAACCTGAAATCATAAAAGGATTTTATGCCTCAACTACGCACCGGTAAGCAGCTTTCACTCAAACCCGTCTTGCGCGCCCTGGTTTTGGGTGGCGTGTTTCTGTTCACTGCGCCGGTTGCGCTGGCAGACAAGCTGCCCAACGGTGTCAGTCAGGTTACCAGCGTGGAAGGGATTACAGAATACCGTTTGCCGAATGGCTTGCGCGTTTTGCTGATGCCGGATGCATCAAAACCTACCGTTACTGTCAATATCACTTATCTGGTTGGTTCACGTCATGAAAGCTATGGTGAAACCGGTATGGCGCATTTGCTTGAGCATTTGCTTTTCAAGGGCACGCCGACCAACCCCAAAATTACTGAAGAATTCAATAAGCGTGGCATGCGCATCAATGGCACCACGTCCATGGACCGCACCAATTATTTTGAATTGTTCCAGGCCAGTGATGACAATCTGAAATGGGCGCTGGAAATGGAAGCCGACCGCATGGTCAATTCCAATATCGCAAAAAAAGATCTCGACACCGAGATGACGGTAGTGCGCAATGAATATGAAAGGGGTGAAAATTCACCCGGCGCAGTGCTGATGAAACGCATGCAGAGCGTGGCCTTTGACTGGCATAACTATGGCAATTCCACCATCGGCAATCGCAGTGATATAGAAAACGTCAAGATAGAAAACCTGCAAGCCTTTTACCGCAACTACTACCAGCCAGACAATGCCGTGCTGTTAGTAGCAGGTAAGTTTGAAGCTGAAAAAGCCTTGCAATGGATTAACGCCTCCTTTGGCAAAATCACCAAGCCAACGCGCAGTCTGCCCCAGTTCTGGACCACTGAGCCAACCCAGGATGGCGAGCGCAGTTTTGTCGTGCGCCGCAAAGGTGATGTACAGATGGTGATGATCGCCTACAAGGTGCCGGCTGGCTTGCACCATGACCGCGATGCGCTGAACTATGCTGGTAGCATACTGGCCAGTGCACCGCATGGTCGCTTGCACAAACAACTGGTGGAAAGTGGCAAACTGGTGCAAGTGTTTTCCACCAGCCTGGGCCATGTTGAACCTGGGCTCGCCATCATCGGTGCCGTCGTCAAGAAAGGTGAATCTGTCGATGCTGCCAGGGATGCCCTGCTGGCAGGTATAGAAGACTTCAAGAATAATCCACCGACAAAGGAAGAACTGGAACGCCTGAAACGCGACAATGCCAACTTCTATGAAAAGCTGTTGAACAACCATGAGTCCATAGGCGTCAGCATGTCTGAATATATAGCCATGGGTGACTGGCGTTATCTGTTCAAGGACAGGGATGATGCAGGCAACGTCAGCTCTGAAGAAGTCACTGCTGCGGTGAAAAAGTATCTGGTGCGCGACAACCGTACTGTCGGTACGTTTATCCCGGAAGACAACCCGCAGCGCGCCGAAGTACCTGTCGCACCAGGCATTGCCGAGGCAATGAAAGACTTCAAACCCAAAGCAGCGACACTGACTGGCGAAGTGTTTGACCCGTCACCGGCAAACATAGACAAGCGTACGAAAATAAGTAATATCGGCAATCTGCAAGTGGCACTCTTGCCCAAAAAAACCCGTGGCGAAACTGTCAATGTCTCGCTGAATTTGCATTGGGGTGATGAGAAAACCCTGTTTGGCAAATCCACTGTCATGGGCTTTACGGGCGGCTTGCTGAGCACAGGTACCAGCAAATTTTCACGCGCCCAGTTGGCAGATGAAATGTCCAAACTGAAAATGAGCGGGGGCCTGTATTCATTCCAGACCACCAAGGCGAATTTGCCAGCAGCACTGGAGTTGGTAGCGCATGTACTGAAAGAAGCGAACTTCCCGGAAAGTGAATTCAAGCAACTGAAAGAAAGAGCTTTGGTCAACACTGAGGCTTCACGCAATGAGCCTTCTGCCGTTACCAGCCGTGCGATGGCGCAGCATTTCAATACCTATCCAAAAGGCGACGTACGCGCCTCCATGACGCTGGAAGAAACACTGGATGCCTTGCGCAATGTCAAGCTGGAAGATATCAAGGCTTTCCATAAAGATTTTTATGGTGTTTCCAAGGGTGAATTGTCCATTGTTGGCGATTTTGATGTGGACAGCACCAAACAGACTGTCGCCAAGATATTTGATGGCTGGGCCAGCAAGGCTCCGTTCAGCCGCCTGGTCAGCAAGCGCGAAGAAATTTCTGCGATACGCAAGACTTTCAACACACCTGACAAGGAAAATGGCGTCTATTCCAGCCGTATGAATCTGAGCTTACGCGAAGATGATGCTGACTTTGCCGCACTGCGTGTGGCCAATTATATTTTTGGTGGTGGCGCAGGCATGAACTCGCGCGTGATGGAGCGCATACGTCAAAAAGATGGCCTGTCTTATGGCGGTGGTTCCAGCCTGACTGCAGGTGAAATTGATCCGGTAGGCAGCTTCAATATCAGTGCTACGGCAGCACCGCAGAATCTCGAAAAACTGGAAATCGCTGTCAAGGAAGAATTGGCACGCGCTCTCAAAGATGGTTTCACTGCCGACGAACTGGCCAAGGCCAAATCCGGGCTCTTGCAACAACGGGTACAGGGTCGCAGCAGCGACGGCGCAGTTGCCAGCGGCTGGAACAGTAATCTGTATCTGAAGCGCACATGGGCCTGGTCACAAGCCATGGATGACAAGATACAGGCGCTGACTGTGGAACAGATCAATGATGCCTTCCGCCGCTATATAGACCCGGCCAAAATGAGTGTCTTTATTGCAGCGGATGAAGCTAAGGCCAAAGCTGCTGCAAGCAAATAAGCTGCTTTCCATAAAACCGGAAATCTGAGATTTCCGGTTTTTTTATACCCATTTTTTCAGACATCATGCCTCACATCAAAACCCCGGCTTTAGCGATTGTTCTTGCCATACACCTGCTGTTCTCCAACAGTCACGGACAGGCAGCAACAAGCTTGCCGGCAAATGTAGAAAAGCTCAGTACCGTAGAAGGTATCAGTGAATATCGTTTGCCAAATGGTTTGAAAGTCTTGTTGATGCCAGACACTTCAAAATCGACGACAACAGTCAATATGACTTATCTGGCAGGTTCAAGGAATGAAGGTGCAGGACAAACCGGTCACGCCCATTTGCTGGAGCACATGCTGAGTAAAGGTAGTAAAAAATACCCGGAAATTTCCAGGCAATTGACTGAAAAAGGCATGCGTTCGAATGCATTTACTTTTCCTGACTATACGCAATATTTTGCCACATTCGAGGCCAATGAGAGTGAGCTCAACTGGGTCTTGAGTATGGAAGCAGACCGCATGCTAAATGCACGCATCCTGAAGTCTGAGCTTGATACTGAAATGACGGTAGTACGCAACGAACTGGAACTCAGGGAGAATAATGCTTATAACACTTTGGTACGTCGCGTGCAGGCCGTGGCTTTTGACTGGCATGGTTACGGTCATAGTGTGATTGGTGAAAAAAGTGATATCGAGAACGTCAACATAGAGCAATTACAGCAGTTGTATCGTCAATTCTACCGTACAGATAATGCCGTGTTGATGGTTGCAGGAAAATTTGATGCCAGCATAGCCTTACAGGCAATCACGCGCCAGTTTGGCGCGATTCCCACACCAAAATCTGCCTTGCCCAAAATACCTACCGTTGAACCTGCACAGCAGGGAGAACGCCTGGTCATCCTCAGGAAAAAAGACAATGCCAATCCGGTGATATTGGCCTATCACAGTCCCTCCTTATTACACCCTGACTATGCTGCGCTGCAATTCGCAGCAAACATGCTGACTTCCGGAAGAGAACTGCGTAGCCAGGCAGGTGACTTACTTCCTGTCAATCAGGGTCTGGGATATCACATTGAAGGCATAGCAGACAATGGCCTCATCTTGTTAGGCTACAGCAATTTGGCTGGAAGTACCGATGAGAATACTCCCAAGGCTGTAGCAAAAGCGATAGAAACTTTTGGAAAACATGCATGGACTGAGCAAGAACTGGATTTATTTAAAAGCAAATATGTGAATGTTTTTTCCAGCGTCATGAACAATCCGCATGCATTGAGCATGAGGATGTCCAGATACATCGCTGCGGGCGACTGGCGTTTGATGTTTCTGGAAAAAGACCGTGTCGCCAGCATGAAAACTGAGCAGATACAACAAGCTGCCCAGCGTTATTTCGTCAGAGAAAACCGCACCACAGGTATCTTGCTGGCAGAACAAAAAAATGTCGACACCAGCATGCCTGCTGTACCTCAAGTCAGTGACATCATGAAGGATTTTTCTCATGTTGATGAATATGCTGCCGTTGCTGAATTTAATACTTCGCCAGAAAATATTCAGCAAAGCACGCGCAGGATCAAGATAGGAAATATAGAAACAGCCTTGCTGGTAAAACCCACGCGCGGCCAGGAAGTCGTAGTTGACCTGGTTTTGCACTGGGGCGATGAAAAATCACTCGCCAACAAGCGCTGGATAGAACGTCTGACCAGGCAAGTCTTGCTCAATGGTACTGGCCGCTATGGCAAGGAAAGCCTGGAAGCAGAACGGGAAAAAGCACGCATGCGAGGTGGCGTCACCAAATTCATCACTGACAAATCACATCTGAAACAAGCGCTGAAACTGATGATGCTGAACTTAAAAGAGCCCAGTTTCGCCCAGGCCACCACCGCGATCACGAGCGAAAGAAACTCCTGGCGAAATGCAGGCAATACCCCAGAGGGTATGGCAAAGGATGCGCTGGCCCGGCATTTCAATAGTTATCCCATGGGCGACATACGTGCGCTGGAAACTTCGCAGCAAGTCATCTCGGAACTGAATGCCATCAAGACGACTGACCTGATTGATTTTCACAAACAGTTTTATGGTGCCAGCAATGGCCACATGGCGATTGTCGGTGATTTTGATATAGAAGAAGTCAAGGCCGTACTGGAAGAAGAATTCAAGGGCTGGGAAAGCAAAGCCGCTTACCAGCCAGCTCCATTCAAATTTGTTGACCGTTCAGCATTGCGTAAATTTCTGGATACGCCTGGTAAAGAAAACGGGTATTTCCTTGGGCAACTGGACTTGCCAGTCGGTATTAACGATGCAGATTTTCTTGCCTTGAACATGGCCAGCTATTTGCTGGGCGGCCATCCCATAGAATCAAGACTGGGCAGGCGAGTACGCCTCAAAGAGGGATGGAGTTATGGCGTGACTTCAAGCCTGTCTCCTTATTCCACCGATGCTGTCAGTAGTTGGGAAATCACGGCAAGTGCTGCCAGCCCAAATATCGACAAGCTCCAGCAGGCGGTGCTGGAAGAAATGCAGTTATTGGCCGCAAATGGCTTTACACAAGGCGAACTGCAAGCTACCAAGTCTGCTTTAAGGCGTTTAAAGCTACAGGCCAGACACAATGATGACTATCTGACGACCGAATGGAATGCCCTCATGCACAAGGGTGTGGACTACTCCTGGCAAATCAGACAGGACCTTGCACTGCAAAACCTGAGCCTGGAACAATTGAACCAGGCGGTCAAAAAATATCTGCAACCTGAACGCTGGAGCATAGTGACGACTGGTGATGCCAGTAAAATCGCCAAAAAACAATAAGCGCCATGTCTGGGGTCTGCCAACCAGGCAGACTCAGCCCTTCCAGCTTCTCTGCAAGCCAGTATCGGTATGTATCCAGCCGCCATTGGAGGTCTGGCGATAATAAAAACCGACGCCGCCCTGGCGGAAGCTTTGTATCAGTTCACCCAGGATTTCTTCATGCAACTGGGGAATGCGTATGTCAGCGGCCTTGCCTTCCATATGCAGGGATTTGCGGGCTGCTGGTACGCCTTGTTCTATCAGGCGCATATTGGATGCCTGGGTACGGTAGCCGGACAGAATCTCCAGGGGCTTGGTCATGCCCAGGCGCGAAATATAAGCCTGGGTGGCCCACAGGGTTTCCAGTAATTTGGGGTCGATAGGCGCGCTTTGCTTGCCATTCACATCGCGCAGCAAGTGGCATAGTTGCTGGTAAGCTGATTCCAGCACTTCGCCATCTTTCCAGTACAGAAGTTTGCTTCGCTCACCGGTAGCAGGACGTATCAGGTCCAGGGTACGTGGCTTGACCCAGAACTCTATGTCCAGCGCCTGAGAATCAAACAGATCAGGCGGTGGGGTTGGTTGTGCAGGTTTTTCATTGCTGCTATCGGCGGCATGCAGAAGGGTATGCGGAGCAGCCATGCCGGCGGTACCGAGCAAAAGCCCTCTTTTTAATAACTGGCGGCGCGTAGGTATCATTCTTGATTCTGGTTTGTGCGATGAAAACAGCTTAGTGTACATCTTGGCGAAAAACAAATGCTGGCTGTTGCAAAGGCTTACGTTTCATCCGGCAAATTTGCAGTTGATGGCTAGGAAATTACATTCTGTCTTGTAGACCGGTGAAATCCGGATAAAAGAACATTACACTGGGCACCTGTTTACTCTTTCCCATACGATATCATGTTTAAATCATTCGGATACCTTGCACTGGCGACTGTTTTACTTGGCGCTTGTGAGGTCAAGGTTAATAGCGATGCCATCAAGGGCAGTGGCAAACTCCTTACCGAGCAGCGCGCCGTAACTGAATTCGATGCCATAGAAAACTCTGGTTTTTTTGACGTGGTCGTGACGAATGGTGCCACCGCTGCTGTAGAAATCAGCGGTGATGATAATCTGGTGCCGGAAATAGAAACCGTTGTGGAGAACAAGGTCTTGATCATACGCAGCAAGCGCAAATCGTATAATTTTACCTGGAATGACAGACCCGGCACGGTCAGGGTCACTGCCGCTGGCCTCACTCGTATCAATAATAATGGCAGCGGTGATATGGATGTGCGCGGCGTGCAGGCTGACAGTATGGCACTGAACTTGAATGGTTCTGGTGATGTCAAGCTCAGCGGCAAGGTAGCGGCCTTGAAACTGATCTCGAATGGCAGCAGTGACCTGGATTTGCAGCAACTGCAGGTAGCCAGGGCCGATGTGGAAATTCACGGCTCTGGTGATACTCATATGCACACCATCAGCCAGTCACTTGATGCCAGCCTGAATGGCAGCGGTGGCTTGAGAGCCGACAATTTGCAATCTGCCAGCGTCAAGATGACACAGCATGGGCCCGCCGATGTGAAATTATCGGGCAGCATCAAGGCACTGGAGCTGGATATGTCTGGTTCCGGGGATATCCAGATTGAGGATATCAAGGCTGAGCAAGTCACTATCCGCAGCAATGGCCCTGGCGAGTTAGTGCTCAGTGGTGAAACAGGCACGCTGGCCATCAACAGTAACGGTTCAGGCGATATCAGTGCAGAACATTTGAAGATCAGGGACCTGCAAGTAGTCAACCACGGGCCGTCCAACCAAAGTTACCGTGGCATCTCTGGCATGCTGAAACTGGAGAATTCTGGTTCTGGTGACTTTAGTGCAGAATTGCAATCCGGGGCCGCGCTGGAAATTACCATGAATGGCCCAGGTGCCACCAGTCTGAACGGCAAGGCCAAAAGCCTGAATGCCAAATTGCTGGGCAGCGGTGATTTGCACGCCAGGGAATTATTGCTCGACAGTGCCAGCATCAAGGTCACGGGCCCTGGCGAAGCTGAAGTCAATGTCAAAAAAGCAGGTGGCTCGCGCATAGTCAAAATAGACAGGAATGGTGTGGCGAATTAGTCATCCATCACCACAACAAAAAGGGTTCATGTCAATAAGGCATGAACCCTTTTGTTTTTTTCATATTACCTGACTACGCGTATTTGCCATATTTAACAGAGATTGTGGTGTGTAGACCTGCCTTCACCCAAAGGGCAGCAGCCAAAGCAAGTAAATTGCGCTAAGATAAAGTGACAGATATCAGCCCGGAAATACAATGCTAAGCTACTTGCGCTTACTTGCCTGTCTCATGCTAGTAGGCACATGCTGGGCCGGTTTGGCCCATGCGCAGGCCAGGCAAAAAACAGTATTGCTGATGAGTGAAGAACTGGATGGTAGAGGGGTGGTGATTCCCCTGTCAGCAGAAGTCACAGAATTGCTGCGTTATCTGGAACAGCATAGCAAACTCACATTCGAAGTAAGACGGTATCCCTGGAAGCGGGCAGTAGAAAATGCGGCGAATGGTGAAGGCCTGATTTTTGGCATTTCAAAAACCCGCGAACGCCAGCGCCTGTTCAAATTCAGCCAGCCCATTTTTGCCGATCAGGCCTTGCTGGTCACATTATGCAGTGCAAAATTCAGTTATAACACCGTGAATGATTTGAAGGGCAAGACCATAGGCATAGTACGCGGCACCAGCTATGGCGAAGAGTTTGACCGCCTTAGCAATGTCGTGTTCAAGGTCGAGGATGACACCAGCAACAATCTGGGGCGCTTCAGAAAATTATTCCTGCGCCGCATGGATGCCTTTTTGTTGTACAGCTCGGTGGCCAATACCAGCCGGCTGGAAAATTATGTCAATCAACAATATGCTGCAGAAATAGCTGGTAAATCACCAGGCAAATTATTTTGCGTATTGCCCAAGCCAGTTTCTTCTGTGGATATCCACATTGCCATAAGCCAGTCCGGCGGGCTTGCTGAGGCAAGCCTGCTGCAAAAAATAGACCAGGCCATCTTGCAGGCACGCCATGATGGTGCACTGGCACGGATTTATTCCCCCAGGTGATCAGGCAGTAGCCACCCTGGCACCCTTGTATTGATGCCGCAAGACCAGGCGGCTGCTGGCGATCAGGGTATTCAGGCCGAGTATTAACTGTACCAGCACATGCCCAGGCAAACCCCAGACTTGCCCCTTGGGTGGTGTGCTATGGGTGACTGCGGTCAGCACAGGTGCCACCCATTGCGCTTCTTCTGTCAGGTCCAGCAAGACATCGCCATCCGAATTGGTATGCAGGTAAAGCTCGCCGCCATGAACCAGAGTCAGGCAGATGCCCTGGCCAGTCGTCGGCTTGTCCCCCAGGGCTTGCTGCAGTTCTCGATGTTGCAAATCCATCCACGCCTCTACATCAAGCGCGGTTTCCAGGGATATCCATGGGTGCTCTTGCAAATCAGGAGCTGAATCAGATTGCTGGTTTTCATTAAACATTATCTTGCTTGATTACTTTCTTTACCGCTGAATTTCTTGCACATGCTTTGCTAAAGCCGCATTCTGACACAAATATCCAGTCTCCAGCCTGATCAGATAATTTAACCTTGGACAAAATTTCGGCTCAATAAGCCTGAATATCTGGCGCGCTTCATGCCTGAGTAAATATTCAATCTCAGCAACCCTGCTGTCGTACAAAAACGACGGCAGGGCTGCTCAGGTATCTTTCTGTTGCTGGCGCTCTTACGGAGAGCTTACGCAAGCACGATAAGATCACTTTCTTTTACATCAATCGCGCTGCCAATGTTGCGTTTGTAAACTATTCTGCATATTGGTGTCTGGCTCAGCTGCCAAACTCACCAACTGAACAATAGGCAAAACGCTGGTATCCATCTTCTCACGACAGGATAATGTCAGCACCCGGCATTGACAGCAACAATGATTTTTTATTCAATTTACTTGGGAATAACATCATGACCACCACTGTCTCCACCCAAAAGGAAACTGTCATCGTCAATCCTTACAGCGGCGATTACAGGGTAGATGTACTCCTGCCCTCGGCCACTGCCCGCTGGAACAATGGCAGCGCCGTCGGCACTGCTGTGGAAGTCACTTACAGCTTCATGAGTGCAACCCCCAGTTACGCACAAGACGCGGACAAGAAAGGCTTCAGTGTATTCACTGATGAACAAAAAATTGCTTGCAGAAAAATTTTTGATTTGATTTCCCAGCAATTTGGTATCACTTTCAAGGAAGTAACGGATACCGAGAGCAATTATGGCTACATACGCCTGGGCAACAATGCCCAGGGCGAAACCAGCGCTGGCTATGCCTCATATCCGGATACGACAGACCCCAAGGCCAGCGGAGATGTCTATATCAATAATGAAGCCAGTGACAATCTGAGCAATCTCGTCCCAGGCACCAATAGCTGGGCCACGCTGGTGCATGAAATCGGCCATGCCATAGGACTCAAGCATCCGGGCAATTACAATGCCGGTGAACCGGCATCAACTGCTGCTGACAATTTCCTGGCGGCGGCAGAGGATAGTGAAGCCAATACCGTCATGTCTTATGTGAAGGCCCCGCAAGGCCAGGAAAGGGATTTCTTTGGCAAATATGATTACCTGGCCCTGAAATACTTGTACGGCAGCAAGGCCTATAACGCAGAATCGACAAATTACCTGATCAATGATACGGATGGCCGTTTACTGAAGCTCATCCATGATACCGGCGGTATCGACACCATCAATTTATCGGCACTGAGCATTGCGGCCAGCATCAACCTCAATCCTGGTGCCAATAGTTCAGTCGGGAGACTGGCCAGTGATACGGTATCGCAAAATAATTTATCGCTGAGCTTTGATACCGTCATAGAAAACGTGGTGGGCACACGCTACAGTGATGTCATGACAGGCAATAGCGTCAATAACCGTTTTGACAGCAATGGAGGCGGCGATACGATAGACGGTGGTGCCGGTTTTGATTTGCTGGTCATCAAGGAAAACCGCGCCACATTCAGCATTCAGAAAAACGCTGGTGATGTGAGTTTTCGCAACACGACAAACAGTGAGATCACGTCTGTCGTAAATGTTGAAAGAGTGCAGCTGAATGATGGCATGGTCGCTTTTGACCTCGAGGGCAATGCCGGACAAATGTACAGACTGTACCAGGCAGCTTTTGACCGCAAACCGGATGCGGCAGGACTGGGTTACTGGATCGCAGACATGGACAAAGGTTCCAGCTTGCTGACTGTGGCCGCAGGTTTCTTTCAATCGCCAGAATTCCAAAAACTGTATGGCGCCAACCCATCAACGACGACATTGATCACCAATTTTTACCAGAATGTTTTGCACAGGGCACCAGACCAGGCTGGTTTTGATTACTGGAACAAGGAGCTCAGTTCTGGAGTAAGCACTCCTGCAAGTGCGCTCGCCAGTTTTTGCGAAAGTGCAGAAAACAAGACTCAGGTGCTGGGGTCCATACAAAATGGGATTGAATACACACTTTGGTTAGGGTAAATGAAACCAGAAAAAACGCAGAGATGATACTCTGCGTTTTTTCGATTGAGGCTCTGGATTTATTTGATTTGCCTGACTTCCAGCCCCTGTTTTTCCAGTAATTCGGTAATGCTGTTGGCGCCGGTCAAATGCCCTGCACCTACGACGATGAATAATTTCCTGCCTTCCTCCAGCATGGACAGGATTTTCTTGGTCATGCCCATATTGCGGTCATCCAGCAATAATTTCATCAGCTTTTTCGAACCGGCATCCTTGTTTGCGGCATCTTGCAGGATTTTCGCCAGTCCTTCTGCATCGCCGCCTTTCCAGGCACTGATCATCCCGGCTGTTTCACGCAGGGTGTCACCACTCTTCAAGCCTTCCAGGGTTTGCGCCAGCATGGCGTCGCCATCTTCATCAGGCAAGCCGCCTAGTACACTGGCTTGAAATGCCGTGCTTTCCAGTTCGACGATGTCTTTTTTATCCTGCTTGGCGCGCAGGACATAATGCAAGTCCACGCCCTTGGAGGCATCATAGCCCTGCTGCCTGAAGACGCCGATACTGAGTGCCGTGGCAACGATGGTCGGTTTCAGGCTCTGGAATTGTGCGGCAGCCGGGCCGACCAGGGATTACAAGCTTTCCCAGGTGGTTTTTTTGATGTGATTTTCCAGCTTGTCGGGTGCAGTATAGACAAAGTAAGGCATGGCCTTTTCATTGGCCTTGGCGTCAGTGGTATCGACTTCCACGACCAGGGTGTCGGCCTGTTTATAGGCTTTTTCGACTGCTTCAGGCAAAGGGTAGAAACTGGCTTTGGCGAGGTGAATCGAGCCAAACAGATAGGCAGTATTTTTTTCTGATTTAACTTCCCACATTACACCTTTGGCCGGAGTTTCCGCCTGGGCAAATGCCTGGCTGGCAGCCAGCGCCAAGCCTAATGCGGTCAGGCAATGGAGTGCCAGCTGAGAAAGCGAAGTCTTCAATTTCATTATCAATATTTCCATGTCAATAGTTGGTCTGCCAGCTAAGCTGATGTAGCATCAAGCGGCACAGGATACCAGAAAGTGGCTGTACAAAAGCGTTAATGCAATAGCTTCAATACAGCGTGGCTCGCTGTCTGGCTGGCAATTCGCTATCGTAGTTGTCACCGCCGATCTCAGCGTTGCTGAGTGCCGCGAGGATAGTACCGGGACTGGGTAGCTGGGCCAGCTCACCAGCACTGGCGCACTGCCATAACCGGGAACGCAGGATGGCGCGGGCGCACTGAAAATAGACGGTATCGACTGCAATGCGCAACACGCATTTGGGCGCTTTGCCATCCACTGCCAGTCTGTCCAGCAAGGCAGGATCGACAGAAATCGTGGCCCTGCCATTCACGCGCAAGGTCTCGCCTATGCCGGGGATGAGGAACAAAAGGCCAACCTGTGGATCAAACAAAATATTACGCAGACTGTCAATGCGGTTATTGCCGCGCCGTTCGGGCAAAAGCAGGGTCTTTTCATCTTCAACCACGATGAAGCCGGGGGCATCGCCACGGGGCGAGGCATCCAGGCCATCTGGCCCACGAGTAGCCAGCACCGCAAAAGGCGAGGCCTCTATCATGGCACGGTAATGAGCATGTATATACGGTACTTCCTTCCTGATGGAAGCAGCACCAACGGCATCAAACATGTTTTCCAACTGTTCAGTGCTGGTAATCTGGTGTGGAGATGAAGAGTTTGACATAGGGATAGCTGACGAATTTGATGACAGTGATATGTAGAGCGGCTTATCTGCCTGCGATATTAACATTCCCTGCCCTCCTGTTGCTGCCAGCGCCTATTCTCTGGGCTTGCTCAATAATGCTTTTAAACCAGCCAGTCTTTCCTTGGGTGTCATGACTTCGCCTTCGGCAGGTACAGCATCGCCTTCATCGAGTTTCATTTCCTTGATAAAGCGGGAAGGGTCGCAATGCACTTGCACGCCCGCACGTTTGCGTTTTTTGCACCAGGTAATATGCAGGCTGCGCTGGGCGCGGGTAATGCCTACGTACATCAGACGGCGCTCTTCTTCTATGCGCGCGGCAAAAGTCTCTATCGGCGCATCAGGGTCACCCTTGTGCGGCAAGATACCTTCTTCGACGCCAACCAGAAACACATGCGGATATTCCAATCCCTTGGATGCATGCAGGGTGGACATGCGCACGGCGTCCGGCTCTTCATCCTTGCCTTCCATCATGGTCATCAGGGCGACCATCTGGGTCAGGTCGAGCAGGCTGCGATGATCGTCATTGCCGTCCTTGCCGCCACTGCCCTTGGTTTTCAGCCACTGGGTAAAGTCGAGTACATTCTGCCATTTGTTTTGCGCAGCACGGTCTTCAAAACTGTCGTAGAGATAGCCTTCGTAATTGATTTCTTTCATCAAGTCATCCAGCAATTCGCTGGCATGACTTTCCCTGTGGGCATGGGCCTCAACCTGGTTGATGAAAGTACAGAAATTCCGCAGTGGCCTTAACTGTTTATCAGGTAACTTGGCTTCTATGCCGCCTTTGAAGACGGCGGCAAACAGCGAGCATTGCCATTGACCTGCAAATTCGCCCAGCACTTCCAATGTAGCCAGGCCGACACCGCGCTTGGGTGTGGTAATGGCGCGGATAAAAGCCGGATCATCATCTTCATTGGCGATCAGGCGCGGATAGGCAATGATGTCCTTGATCTCGGCGCGATCAAAGAAACTCTGGCCGCCAGAGATAGTGTAAGGAATACGCTCACGCCGTAGCGCCTGCTCAATGACGCGCGCCTGGTGATTGCCACGGTACAAAACCGCATAATCAGAATATTTGGCCTGGCGCTCGAAGCGATGGGCAGAGATCATGATGGCGACCTGTTCCGCCTCTTGTTCATCATCCTGCATACCCAGTACCTTGACCGGATCACCCAGGCCATGCTCAGACCATAGCGACTTTTCAAACAGTTTGGGATTATTGCCAATGACAGAATTGGCTGCCTGCAAGATACGGGTACTGGAGCGATAATTCTGTTCCAGCTTGATGATTTCCAGATTGGGGAAATCCACCTGTAAAGTCTTCAGGTTTTCTATGGTGGCGCCGCGCCAGGCATAGATGGCCTGGTCATCATCACCCACGGCGGTGAACATGGGTTTCTTGCCTATACCGCTCACCAGTAATTTCACCAGTTCATACTGGCAGGTATTGGTATCCTGGTATTCATCGACCAGCAGATAACGCAGGCGGCGCTGCCATTTGTCACGTACCTGTTCATTGCTGCGGAAGAGTTCTACCGGCAAGCGTATCAAATCATCAAAGTCCACTGCCTGATAGGCTGAGAGGGTGGCGACATAGCTGCGGTAAACCCTGGCGGCAATCGCCTCGTCTTCATCCTGAGCCTGCTTTAATGCTAACTCTGGGTCGATCAGACCATTTTTCCACAGTGACATGGCAGTCTGTATGCGCCGTATCAATTGCTTGTCAGTGGTAATTGCCAGATCCTGCACGAGAGAAAAACAGTCATCGCTATCCATGATGGAAAAGCGGTCTTTGAGGCCCAGGGCTTGCGCCTCCTGCCTGAGTATCTTGACCCCCAGCGAATGGAAGGTGGAGACCGTCAACTGCTTTGCCTGGCGCGGCTCGGCCAGCAGTTTGCCTATGCGCTCCTGCATTTCCAGCGCTGCCTTGTTGGTGAACGTCAGGGCGGCAATATGTTTTGGATCATAGCCATGCAGCTCGATCAGGTTGACGATTTTCTGGGTAATCACGCGCGTCTTGCCCGAGCCAGCCCCGGCCAGCACCAGGCAAGGTCCGTCCATATAATTGACTGCATTACGCTGGGGAGTATTCAGACCATGAGACATAGGGAAGACGGAGCTGATCCGCAAAAACTTGCAGGCGCTATTGTAGCCTGCAATACACAGAGAACCGGAATACGCCGGTGGATAAGTGCATATCCACTGAGATAAATGCGCAACACATCATAGTCTGTGCAAATCCGGATGATTTAAATCCGGATGATTTATCTGTGAAAACAAAGATTTTGCTGTCAAAAAGATAGAAATAAAGGCTAGACAATTGGATAAGCTGGGACTATTCTCTTACTCAGGAGGATGCCTTTTATGAAAGAACAGAAACCTGCTCGTATCCTGCTGGTGGACGACGAAGAAAGAAATATTCGACTGCTGGAAGCGCTGTTACATTCTGAAGGCTATTCTACTCTGAGTGCGAATAATGGGCGTGATGCCCTCAAAGTTGCAGCTTTCGCGCAACCTGATCTGATTCTGCTCGACATCATGATGCCAGGCATGGATGGTTTTGCCACTGTCGCAGAACTCAAGGCAAATCCCCTGACGCAACCCGTACCGGTCATCATGCTGACGGCGCTGGATGACCGCAACTCCAAACTACGCGCCCTCGAAGCGGGTGCCGAAGAATTTTTGACCAAGCCGATAGACCGTGCTGATCTCAGCGTGCGAGTGCGCAATCTCTTGCGTCTCAAGGAATATGGCGACTTCCTGACTGATCATAACCGTATACTGGAAAGTCAGGTAGTACAGCGTACGGTACAATTGGAAAACGCCTACCGCGATACGGTATTCACCTTGGTGCGAGCCGCCGAACACAAGGATGAAGAAACTGGGCATCATGTGCGCCGTATCAGCTATTACTGCCGCACCCTGTCTGAAGCCATGGATTTGCCTGCTGATTTTCATGATGCCATCTTCCAGGCCAGCCCGATGCACGACATAGGCAAGATAGGCATACCTGATCATGTGCTGCTGAAACCTGGCAGCTTCAATCTTGATGAGTGGAATATCATGCGCACCCATTGTGCGCTTGGTGCAAGCATACTCTCCAGCGGCACTTCCCCCTATACAGAAATGGGCGCGGGAAATTGCCCTGAATCATCATGAACGCTGGGATGGCACAGGCTATCCGAATGGTCTCAAAGGTGCAGCCATTCCCATCGCTGCCAGAGTCATGCAAATCTGCGATGTGTATGATGCCTTGCGCAGTCGCCGTCCGTATAAGCCCCCACTTGATCATGAGCACAGCATGAATATCATCATCGAAGGGGATGGTCGTACCCAGCCTGAACATTTTGATCCTGAAGTATTTTCCTGCTTTGTCGCACAGGCCGGACGTTTTGCTGCTATCTACGACCAGCATGCCGATGCCTGAAGCCCAACACCCCGGTATTTTGCTGATCGATAATGAACCCGATCTGCAGCAAGCATTAGTGCGTTTACTCAGGCCTTTGCAGCATCCCATGTTCACCGCCAGCAATGCAGGTGAGGCGCATACCCACATGGCTGCGCAACGCATAGGTGTACTAATCTGTGAACCGCGGGATGAACGCCTGGCTGCTTTCCTGATCGCGGCCAGGGAAAAACATCCCGACGTGGTACGCCTGATACTGACAGGCTATCCAGATTTGGGCAGTGTTTTAAGAGCAGTCAATCAGGCTCATCCTTTCAAGTTATTGGTCAAACCCTGGCTGAATGAAGAATTGCTGGCGACAGTTCGTCTGGCACTTGAGCAATATGTATTGAATCGCGAACGTGAGCGTTTACTTAAGGAATACAACGGTATCCTGAACAATGCAGAAGGTGCCCATGCTTTCCGCACGCTGGATGCGCTCATGCATTCGATACACAAGGACATGGCGGTGGATGCCATACACCATCTTCCCATGGGCGCTTGCCTGCTGGTGAATGGGGTGGTCAGTTTATGTAATGCCAATGCCCATCGTTTTCTCGGGGAACTTGATCAAGTGTCACTCACTACCGGTACTTTAGCGGAGGAATTGCCGGCAGCACTCAAGCCCGCCTATAGCGCAGCACGCAAGCAACGCATACGGTTGCATTTGAATGAACAGCAAAGGCTGGATTATTTTGTTCTCGATCTGAGCATAGGCACCCTGATTGCGTTTGCTCCTGAACCCAAACTCGGCAGGCCGCCGGACCCGGCATAATCAACGCCAAGGCTGTTTCAATTTGCATGTATTCAACAGGAAGATTGCATATGAAAAAACTCAGTACCGAATTCAGACTGCTCGCAGGGCTTATGTTCGGGCTGGCGCTACTTCTCTCAGCTGGCTGGCAACTGTATCGCTCGCTGCAAGACTATCGTGAGAATTCACTTCTGGTGACGCATACTTATCAGGTCCTGGATCAGTTATATGAAGTCAAGTCTGGCGTACTTGAGCTGGAAAGCATACAACGCCTGTACTTTATCACTGGTGACGATGTCTTCACCAGCCAGCGCGACAGCAAATCAGCGCAAATACGTCAGGCAGAAAAAAAGATCGCCGAACTGACGGTGGATAATCCACGCCAACAATTATTATATAAAAATCTGGCACTGAAACTGAACGAGAGATTAATTGCTCTCGACAAGGTCCTGCAAATTTACCAGGCGGAGGGTTACCCGGCGGTGCGCAAGCATCTGGTCAGCGGCACACCACGCATTGTCATGGAAGGTCTGCTGGTGCAAATCAGCAGCATGGAAGAAGAAGAACGTGTCTTGCAGCAACAACGCCGGACCCAGGTGGAAAACAGTTTCGTGCAGGCGCGTCATATAGGCATACTGGTACTCATCATCACCCTGGCTGGCGGTGTCTTGCTGTGGTGGCAATTCAGGCGTGACCAGATCCAGCGTGCTGAAGCTGAAACAGCAGTACGCGATAGCGAGTCACTGCTCAAACAAGTTTTGGATATCCTGCCGGTCGGTGTCCTGATTTGCAACCGCGAAGGCTCACTGACCACGATCAATCCTGGTGCCAAACTCATCTGGGGCGGTAGCCGCCAGGTCAATCTGGACCAATATGGCGAATATGCAGGCTGGTGGCCAGATACCGGCAAACGCATAACCTCAGATGAATGGGCGCTGGCACGCACCATGAAAACCGGCGAAACCATACTGGCAGAACTGGCAGACATCCGTTGCTTTGATGGCAGCCGCAAAACCATCACCAACAGTACAGCGCCTTTGCGCGATGACAAAGGCAATATTATCGGCGGCCTGTCAGTGAATGTGGATGTCACTGAATTCACCATGACAGAGCGCAAACTCAGGACTGCGGCCCATTATGATGATACCCAGGTCAAGGCACAGATCCTGTTCACTGCAAGTTTTGAACGCAACAAGATTTTCGACAGCCTGTTGACCTTGCTGGCAGAACGCCATGGTTACCAGATGTCGGCGCTGTATAGCTTTGATGAATGGTATGCGCGTTTTCGTTGCGAAGCCAGCCATGGTCTGGGGCGGGATATTCCGCGTGAATTTGAACTGGGCGAAGGCTTGCTGGGGCAGGCCGCCCTGACTGGAAAAAGTAATTCCCTGGATACCAGCCGCCTGAGTCTGCAAACCGGACTGGCAGATTTCAGCCCCAAACATGTCTTGATGATACCCGTGATGTATCAGGAACACCGCCTGGCCGTCATGGTGCTGGCCACCACCAATAATGTGATTTCTGGTGAACAGGCATTCCTGGAAAGACTGGCTGGCCAGCTTGGCGTTGCCCTGCACAATCTGCGTCAATACAATGACCTGAAACTACTGGCCGACCAATTACGCACCAGTAGCGACGAAATCGCCGCCAAAAATCAGCAACTGGAACAAGCCAGCCGCATGAAGTCAGAATTTTTGGCGAATATGTCGCATGAATTGCGCACGCCTTTGAATGCCATCGTCGGTTTTTCAGAAATACTCAAGGATGGTTTGATGGGAAGTTTGTCCAGTCAGCAAAAAGATGCTGCAGTGGATATCTTCAATAGCGGCAAACACTTGCTGGCTTTGATCAATGACATTCTCGATCTGTCCAAGATAGAAGCAGGCAAGATGCAGATCAACCTGGAACCCACCGACATTGCCAGCCTGGTGCAATCCAGCCTGCAAGTCATACGTGAACAGGCGACCCTGCAAAACCTTCAAGTCACTGCCAAAATCCAGGAAGGCATGGGCGAAATCTGGCTGGATGAAGTCAAACTGAAACAAATTATCTACAACCTCTTGTCGAATGCCGTCAAATTCACTCCTGAGGGGGGCAGGGTGCATCTGTCAGCACGCCGCATTGATGGCTATCAGGCGGCGGGGGGGCGCTTTGAACATTATCTGGAAATCACGGTCAGCGACAGCGGCATAGGCATACCGCAAGAGGCACAACCACTATTATTCCAAGCCTTTACCCAGATAGACAGTAGCCTCTCGCGCAAGCATCAGGGCACGGGCCTGGGACTGGCCATGGTAAAACGCATGGCCGAATTGCACGAAGGCAGTGTCAGCATGAGCAGTATCGTTGGCAAGGGTTCGACTTTCTCGATCTTGCTGCCCTGGCGCACTGCCAATCTGCCAGGCAAGTACGGCACTGCGCCAGCGACTCCGTCAGTTGTTAACAGTGTAAGTAGTGACAATAGCCTGGCGAGTGGCGAGTTGCTGGCCCTGATCATCGAAGATGATGACCAGGCTGCTGAAGTCTTGCGCGTACAACTGGAGAGCGAAGGTTTTCGCATTCTGCGAGCCAGCACAGCCGAAGCTGCACTGAACCTGGCCGAAGAAACCCATCCTGACCTGATTACCCTGGATATATTGTTGCCGGGCATGGATGGCTGGGAATTTCTGGAGCGCTTCAAACAACGCCCACTGTTTGCATTTACCCCTGTGGTCATCATTTCCATCGTCGCTGACCGGGTCCGTGGCTTGTCACTGGGTGCTGCCCATGTCATGCAAAAACCCATCGCCAGAGAAAACCTGACCACAGCCTTGACGGTGCTTGGTTTTTGCAACGACCCGAAGGCGACGCAAAAAATTGCCCTGGTCGTCGATGATGATCCCAAAGCAGTGAAACTGGTCACTACCCAGCTCGATTCATTTGGCTATCGCACCCTGGGCGCACTAGGAGGGCAAGAAGGTATTAATATGGCAAGGCAATATACGCCTGATCTCATCGTACTGGACTTGATGATGCCTGAAATCAATGGTTTTGATGTGGTGGAAGCCTTGAAAAGTGATACAGTCACTGCAAGTATTCCGATTATTGTCCTGACTGCAAAACAAGTGACCGCCGAAGACAGGATACGTCTGAGTGGCGATGTCAAAAAAGTCATGGAAAAATCCGATTTCAATCATGGCAGATTCATCGGCGAAGTCAGACGAGCCATGACCGGCAGGGGTAAGTGAAATGACGCGCGTACTGATCATAGAAGACAATCCCGTGAACATGAAGCTGGCCGCATTTCTATTGCAAAATGCCGGCCATGAAGTGCTGCAAGCCGTAGATGCAGAGCTGGGCTTGCAAATTGCCAGGGAAGAATTACCTGAATTAATCCTGATGGATATGCAGTTGCCAGGCATCGACGGCATCACCGCTACTCGCCAGCTCAAAGCTGACGCAGCAACCAAGCATATCAAGATCGTCGCCCTGACCGCCTTTGCCATGAGCGGCGATGAAGAGCGTTTCCGTGCTGCAGGTTGTGATGCCTATATGGCAAAGCCGATACGCTATCAGGCATTCTTGTCCCTGGTTGAATCCATACTCAAGACTTGAACACCCGCTGACAGCCTGTGGCGTGTAGAGTAAACTGACGGCATCAGAACAAAGGTGCTCCATGAAATTTGAACATTTAGTTGAAATCAACGATCTCAGCAATCCCACAATAGAGGTCATCAGCCGCGAACAGTTGTGGCGCGGCCTGGTCTTGCGGGCAGAAATGCCAAAGCTGTTTGTCTCTTACCTGGATGACGCCAGCATCATGGACCGTACTGAGGCCAGCATGACACGCACCCTGAAGTACGGTACGCTGGAAGTCACCGACCAAGTGAGCTTTACCCACCTGGAACACGTGCATTATGATGTAGCAGCCCAGAAGGACATACCCCAGTCTTCATTGCGCATGAGCATAGAAGAGCCGCAACCAGATGCGCTGTTTGTCCGTTTCGCCTATGACAGTGGCAACGTTGAGCCAGAAGATGCGGAAGCGAAAATGTATAACGAATACCGCAAATCCGCCTATCAGGAAGCAGATGTGGAAACCGTGCGCATCATCCGTGAACTGGCAGAAAGCGGGCGACTGGATGCACTGCCGTCCTGAACAAGATTAACAAAGGCACAAGGATTGCTGAGCCGCCTGCATTTCGGGGATAATGCGGCTCTGTAATTCCATTCCTCATTTAGCCCATCTATCACTACTCCAAGGTTCCCATGACCAAGCGCACTACTCCTGCTACAAAGAAGCCTGTCCTGGCTGCTCTGGACTTACCTGCTCCGGTACAAACCACACGCTTGAAGCGCAAGCAGTTTGCCAGCACTGGCGACGTGCATATCCAGGGTGATGCAGTGATTGCCACCCAGTTCATCGTCGGCGGTGATTGCCTGATTGATGGCGATTTAGAGGCGGAAGAAGTGTTTTGCCTGGGCAAGCTGACTGTCACTGGTGATATCCGCGTGCAATCCCTGTATGTCGGCCATGCGCTCGACGCCGGTGGCAATATTGACGTGGAATACCTCATCAAGACTGGTTGCAGCGCTGACTGGATGGCCCGCATGCTGGAACTTGACCAGCGCAAACCCGCGGCAGATGGCAGCAGCTATATGGACATACTGGTACATCCCGCCATCCTGGCGCGCTATGACCATCACGATGCCTTTGGCGGCTTTGGCGATATCCAGGCACTGGGCTATGTTGCCTGTGCCGACCTTGATTGCCATGGCAATGTGCAACTCGATGATGTGCTGGAAGTCGGTGAAATCCAGTTTGTTGGCGGCCACTTGTCGGCGGCAGCCATCCATGTTGCGGGTGATTGCAATTGCCAGGGCGAGTTGTTCAGTGAAACCGATATCCAGGTCGAAGGCGCTCTGTTTGCTGCCAACCTGATTTGCCAGGGTAATCTGGATGTGGCCAGTATCCACAGCCAGGGCGACATCAGCAACTGGGGTTATCTGCGTGCCACCGGCGAAATCAGCAGCTTGCGCGGTGAAATCCACAGCGGTCGCTGGATCGCCACCAAGGGCAGCATTTATGCCGCCAAATACATCAAGTCTGGTGAATCCATCGTCGCCGAAAAAGGCATTAGCTGCGGCGCGGATTATGGCATCCTCGCAGCCACCAGCCTGCCACGCTCACGCTGGGCAACTCATGGCTTTGTGTCTGCGGCAAGCAAACCGCGCCTGCTCTTGTCTGGCCAGTTCGTTGAAGGCAAAAAACTCAAGCATATCGATGCTCTGGAAAAAAAGCGTGAGACCGAACTCGACTGGGAGGTGCCACGCCGCCTGAAGCGTGAAATGCAGCCCGTTTGAAGCTGATCCTTTGATCAGGTAATGATGAAGAAAGGCGCTGCAAGCTATGGCTTCCAGTGCCTTTTTGGTGAGCACCTACAAACCAGGATCGCTGTCGCTCGCCCACAAGCGTCGCAATAAGTATATTCCCAGAGCGGCAGACAGCAAGGTCGCCATGTAGGCTCCTGCAGTGGGTTGCCAGGCAACATTTCCCCCCTTTGAAACCGTCATTCTGTAAACGCAGATGGCAGCGCCATTAGAAGCCGAATGCAAGATGATGCCCGGCCACAGGGAGCGTGTTTTCTGATACAGCCACGCGCACAATACGCCGACTATCGTGGCACAAAGAAACTGGTAGATGTTCATATGTGCCAGGCCAAACAGGCAGGCAGAACCCAGGATTGCTACCCAGCGCGAATACTGTTGCAGGAAACTGCGCAGGATAAGGCCGCGAAACAGCATCTCTTCCAGCACCGGAGCAACCAGGCAGGCCGTGATGATGGAGTGCACACCATTGGCCATCATGTCATCGAATATTCTTTGCTGGCCATCAGGCACTGGTTGCCAGGCTTCCAGCCAGCCGCCCAGAACACCCAGCACCATCTCCAACCCCGGCACCAGCAATAGTACCGGCACGATCAATAGTAAGGTCCTGTTCCTGGAAACAGCAGAGGAGTGGAACAATTCTGCATAACTCATGCCCTTGTAGTGCAATACGCCTGTGAACAACACGGCATTGGACAAGACCATGATGACTGCATCGACTTCATCCGGGCTTATGCCGGTCCACCTGCTGCTGTCCTGTACCAGAAGACCGAGCATGAACTCTATCCCCAACAAGAAGACGAGCAATAGGCAGGCTTCCAGCCCTGAAGGGAAATTTTCGTGTTTAGGTGTCATTGCTGTTGGCCAGCTTCATCTGGCCTGGAAACCAGAACAATGCAGACCTGAACTTGAGCCACCATCGGTACACACAGGCGCATTGTCTTGTCATCAGGGTTCATCAGTTAAGGCCAGGCTTTCATGGAGAGTTCATTATATTCGATGCGTTGGCCTAAGCATTTTCCGCATATTTGCCGCATATCACTTTTTTCAATACGGCAAGATTAATCTTCAGGTTACAATTACTCACATTTTCTGTCCCAGACAACCAAACTGCTTTACTTCCCTGAATTTCATTGAATTTGTGCAAACATTACAAGATTTTTTACAGCGATGGCAGCAGCGAGGAGTCTATACCCGTTTATTCCTCCCCATCTTTGTATTGATCGTCTTAGTCAGTGGCTTGCGGTACTACCTGATGATCAATGCAGAAGTCAGCGATGCCAGACAAAGACTGACTACAGAATTACGCCATACCGCGCATTATCTGATCCCTGTACTCAGCAGCTTGTCCATTCAGGGCAATACAGCTGCGATACACAAACTGCTGGTACAAGAGGTGGAAGTCAGCCCGGCACTCTCACGCATCAGTTGGCAATACAGCCAGCATCAAATCCAGGCTGAGGATGCCAGCGCACCGGCATCCGACGCCCCAGCATGGTTTGTCAAACTTTTATCCTGGGAGGCTGAAAATTCAGCCAGGGAAGTCAGGTTGCAGGATGGGAATATCGCTGTCTTGCATTTAGAAACCAGCATTGCTGGTGAAAACCGGCATGTCTGGCAAAAAGTCATGGACCAGGCAAAAATTTCACTACTCACCATATTTACGATTTATTTCCTGCTGGGTCTGTTGTTGCGCTCGAATGCTCGCAGCATGCACAGTCTGGCTGAGGCAACTGACAAGTTCAAGAGAGGCCAGCATAGCGTACGTATGGCCATCACCGGTACGGCAGAAGCGCGCGCCCTGGCGAGGACTTTCAACAGTATGGCTGATGAAGTGCAAGCCTTGTTACTGAGCTTGCAACGCAGCCAGCGCGCCAATAGCGAGCAACTCCACTTCACCTGGCAATTGATACATGCCTTGCCGATACCAATTTTTTTTCAGGACCAGTATGGTATTTGCCAGCGCATCAACCACGCCTGGGAAGAACTGTTCGGCTTGCGCGCTGCCGATGTGGTTGGCAAACCCATGCCTGTACTGGCACTGCATGCCAGCAAGCGACCGCAACAAGAAAGCGGGCAAGACAAGCTGGTCATGGAAATGCAGATACAGGCAGCCGGAAAAATTCTGGATGTGATTTACTACCAGGCCAGTTTCACCAATGTCGATGGCAATGCCATAGGCAGCATAGGTGCACTGATTGATATCAGCGAGCGCAACCAGGCACAAGCAACACTGGCTGCGGAAAATGTCAGGGTAGAAACCACCCTGGCATCCATCGGTGATGCTGTTATCAGTACCGACGTGCATGGCCGCATACTGATGCTCAACAAGGTTGCTCAGCAGATCTGCGGCTGGAGTCGCAAAGAGGCACAGTCGCATGCACTGGCAGACGTGTTTTCCTTGACAGATAGCCAGCAACGCAGGCAGTTACAAGAATTTTTGCAGCAAATTTGCCAGGGCACCGACATCTTGCAGGCAAATAATCAGATCTTGAGCGCGCGTACAGGTCAGCGATTTGAAGTCGACTTTACGGCAGCGCCAATACGGCAAAAGAATGGCAAGGTCATGGGTTGCGTGCTGGTGTTTCGTGATGTGAGCGAAAAACATCAACTCATGCAACAACTGCGCTGGCAAGCTGGCCATGATGTGCTGACTGGACTGGAAAACCGTGCCGCCCTGAGTGAAAGGTTCAGCGCAGCGATACAAACGGCGCACACTCACCAACAATGGCTGGCTGTATGCCTGCTGGACCTGGATCATTTTCAGGCCATCAATGAAAGCCATGGCCAGGAATTCGCCAACAAATTATTGCAGCAGGTAGCCCGCCGTCTGGAGAGCAGTGCAGGTACTGAGCACCATGTTGCACGCCTGGGTGGTGATGAGTTTGTGGTGCTGCTGCAAAACCAGCAAGATGTCGCAGGCGTGGAATTAAATCTGGCCCTGCTGCTGGCCGAGCTGGCGCAGCCGTATGAGATAGAACTGCAAAGCATCAGCCTGTCTGCCAGCATAGGCGTGGCCATTTATCCACGCGATGATGTCAATGCTGACACCTTGCTGCGCTGTGCCGACCAGGCAATGTACCAGGCCAAACTGAACGGCCGCAATCAATTTCACTTGTTCGATGCCGAGCAAGACCAGCAATTACGCACCCATCATAATCAGCGGGCGCGCATACGCCAAGCCCTGCAACAGGATGAATTGCGGCTGTATTTTCAGCCCAAGGTGAATATGCGTCAGGGCCGTATCATAGGCATGGAAGCCCTGCTGCGCTGGCAACATCCCGAACAGGGCATCGTCGGGCCGCTGCAATTCTTGCCGCTGATAGAACATACCGATCTGATTATTGACGTCGGTGACTGGGTCCTGCATCAAGCCATGGCACAATTGCGCGCCTGGACCGCCCTGCATGCAGAATGGGTCATCAGCGTGAATATCGCAGCCCGCCATTTTCAGTGCAAGGACTTCGTCGAACGCCTGCGCAAGATACTTGCCGCTTACCCTGATGTTGCACCAGAAAGGCTGGAAATCGAGATACTGGAATCTGCCGCCATCCAGGATATCCAGCATGTACGCGAAGTAATGCTGGCTTGCCAGAAAATCGGCGTCAGTTTTGCCCTCGATGATTTTGGTACTGGCTATTCATCCCTGTCTTACCTGAAGCGCCTGCCTGCCGATACCCTGAAAATCGATCAGAGCTTTGTACGGGATATGCTGGAAGACAAGGATGACCTGGCGGTCATCAGCGCCATCATCGGCCTGGCGGATGCATTCAATCGCGCAGTGATAGCAGAAGGCGTGGAAACTGCAGAACACGGTGTAGCGCTCTTGCGCCTGGGTTGCGACCTGGTACAAGGTTATGGCATAGCCCGCCCCATGCCAGCCACACAGATTGAGGCATGGGCAAAAAATTATGTTGCCCCCACCGTCTGGAACCATGGTAAGGATCTGGAATGGGAAGGTGCGTGACAGCTGGCCAAAGTTAACCTATCGGAGACTTTATGAAAACAATATCCGGGCAATGCAGTTGTGGAGAAATTGCTTATCATCACCCTGCTCCGGCAGTACAAATCGTTGCTTGTCACTGCAGCCTGTGCCGCCGCATGACAGGAGCCGCATTATCTTCTTATGTAGTCGTGAAGTCTGCTGAGCTGGTCTTCACTCAGGGCCAGCAACTGTTGAAAACCTACGCCGTTACCTCACATACCCAGCGCCATTTTTGTACAGCCTGCGGCACATCCATCTATAACACCAATCAGGAAAAATACACTGGCCTGAGCATGCTGTATCTGGGTACTGTGAACCTGCATGAAAGCTTGTCGCCACGCATGGATATTTATTGTGAAAACAAACTATCCTGGTTGAGCATTACAGATAGCAGCCGGCATTTTGAAAACACACCCACCAGGCCTTGAAAAGAAAAAAGCGTATCAATTGCAGGATACGCTTTTTTTCATGGCTACTGATCGCTTATTTTTCAGGATACCTGATCGTCATTTCCTTCAACAAATTATCGGCATGATCAACTTCTTTCATGACCCATAACATGTAGCGGATATCTACCTGGATAGCGCGTGTGATGGTGGTATCGAAATACCAGTCCTTGGTGATGGACTCATACGTGGAATCAAAATTCAAACCCACCAGTTCACCATTTTTATTCAAGACGGCAGAACCGGAATTACCACCGGTAGTATCGGCACTGGACAAGAAATTGACGGGCACGGTTTGCAAAACTACGTCCTTGAAGACGCCATAGCGTTTTTCTTTTACCGCAGTCAACAAACTTTCCTGCATATTAAATGGTGACTTGCCGGTGTGCTTCTGGACTATACCTTCGACTGTCGTAAATGGCCCTTTGCTGATGCCGTCACGTGGTGAGTAAGGTGCTACCGTGCCGTAAGTCACGCGCAGGGTGGAATTGGCATCGGGATACACAGGCTTGCCCTGGGATTTTTTCCACTCGATAACAGCTTGCATATACTGGGGAATGACGCGCTCCAGATTGCCATCAAGTTCCTTACGACGGTTTTCCAGCGACATTGCAGTGTCATGCAATTTCACTGCCAGGCGGATGAAGGCATCATCTGACTGTTCGAACGCTTTACGGTCCTTGCTCATCCAGCCCAGGCGTTTCGCGGTTTCATTCAAAGAACTCTGCTGATACAAGCCAGCGACGCTTTCCGGTGTGGGCAACAATACATCGAGGCCTTGTATGTGGGACTTGGCAGCTAATTTATTATATCTTTGCAGCGCAGCAGTGAACCTGGCCTGATCCACATTCGGCAGATACGATTGTTCCAGACGGCTGAGTTTGCCAGCAATGATGGTCATGTCCCGCTGCTGATAGCCGGTATGGCGCTCAGCATCCGGTTTTTCAATTTCAATGGCGAGGCGATACAGGGTACGCGCACTCTTCAGCAACTCACTGGTGCTGGCGACGGACCAGGCGAACTCTTCTTCCGACATGGCCATGTCGGCCGTGATCAGAGTATCTAGTTCCTTGAGCAAATCCTGCTTGCTGCCATGCTGAGCATACCAGCGACGGAATTCAGCATCTTGCCCATCCTTGATGGCAGCAATGTCTTTACGTGCAAAACCATCAAGCAAGCCTTCGGTCTTTTTCAAACCATTGCTGATTCCCTTGACCACACTGGCATAACGCACAGCGGCAGCGGCATTGCCTTGGGTAGCTGCGGCGATGACGGCCAAGTCTGCCCTGGATTCTGTTACTTTGGCAGGGTAGCTGACGTCACGGGCAAAGCGTATCTCTGCTGGCAATTTATAGCGGCTGGTACGGCCAGGATAACCGGCCATCAAAATCGGGTCGCCATTTTTTAAGCCCTGGGCAGATACCACCAAAAAGTCTTTTGATTGATAAGGTACATTGTCAGCAGACGGGTCGGCAGGGCGACCATCCTTGCCTACATAAGCACGCAGGAAAGAGTAATCACCGGTATGACGCGGCCATTCAAAATTATCGACGTCACCACCAAAATTGCCTATCTTGTCTGACGGCGCATAGACCAGACGCACGTCACGTATCATCATCTGGCGTATGCGGTAATACTCCAGGCCACGGTGAAAACTGGGAACGGAACAACGGTATGCCTTGTCTTGTTCACATTCAGCGACCAGGGCCTTGATGCGACTTTCCACATGTTCTGCCCTGGCACGGCCTGACATGGCAGCAGTCAGGCCCTGGCTCACCAGTTCCGTCACATTTTCGACTTTGTCGGTAATGTACATGCGCGCATCGGGGCCAGCAGGCAATTCCTCAGCCAAGGTTTTCGCCAAAAATCCATTGGCGATGTAATTTTTTTCTGCTGTCGAATTTCTTTGTACCGCACCATAAGCACAATGATGATTGGTCACCACCAGACCGGTACTGGAAACAAAACTTGCCGAACACCCACCCAGCGACACCATGGCAGACATGGGATGCTTGTTCAAGTCTGCCAGTTTCTCTGCTGGCATATTGATGCCTATGCGTTTTAACTCAGCCTTCAGTTGGGGCAATTGATACGGTTGCCACTGACCTTCGTCAGCATGAGCAAATGAAAAAACGCCCGCAAGGGCCACAGGAAAAGCAAGGGTTTTAAACAAAATACACTCCAAAATGAGTTCTGACAGTACGGTATGACATCAGGCCGCAGTATAGCTGCGCCCATCAGGCCAGTCATCGCCAGTGGTGGGATTTTTCTGAGATTTCTCTAAAAATTATGCTGGTCTATTGGCTATTTATTATTAATTCAGCACAACTAGGCTTAATTACAGACAAATCTACTGGCAATTAGTTCATGCTGTTTTTCATGGCGGCCACGGATAAGCTTTTTATTATTCCATTTTACGAAATAATCAATTCAATATGAAGGCTATTCTTATATTTCATTGAAAGGCTCAAACTAAGCACTGCGCAATAGGGCGCTTTGAATACTGATACTTAACACTTAGGAAAAATCATGAGCCGCATCAATCTCGTCACTAAAGAAACTGCCAATGCTGAACAACTGGCCTTGCTGGATGCAATACAAACAAAACTGGGCATGGTCCCAAATTTCTTGAAAGCATTCGCCAATTCACCTGCTGCCTTGCGCGCTTTTCTCGGCTTGCACGGCATCGCTGGTGAAGGTAGCTTGGACCCGCAAACCCGCGAACGTATCGCCCTGGCTGTAGCACAAAAAAATTCCTGTGAATATTGCGTTTCTGCCCATACCGCCATAGGTCGTGGCACGGGCTTGAACAATGAAGAAATGGCGGCCAATCGTGCTGGCAGCAGTCAGGATGCCAAAGCAGCCGTCGCCGTGAAATTCGCCCGTTCGCTAGTCGAGCACGGTGGTGAAGTCACTACAGCAGAAATTCTGGAAATGCGCGACACGGGTTATAGCGATGCAGATATCGTCGAAGTGATCACCCATGTGGGTATGAATATCCTGACAAATATCCTGGGTAAGGCCAGCCGCCTGGAAATCGACTTCCCTAAAGTCAATCTGTAATTGCAGTCAGAAACCCGTCCCGTAACAGCAAGGAAATCACCATGTCACGCGCATTCGCCGATATCAGTTTTACCCCCAGCGTAAAGGCAGCACAAAGCCTGTATGGCAGCCGTGAGGCCAATCGTGGTTTTGAACTGGTGGAAGAAAAACGTGACTACTTGCTGGAACGGGACACGGAATTCATTATTGCCCGCGACAGTTTTTATCAGGCAACAATTTCGGAAAACGGTTGGCCCTATGTACAACACCGTGGTGGCCCAGCCGGCTTTCTCAAAGTCATTGATGAAAAAACCATAGGCTATGCCGATTTTTCGGGCAATGCCCAGTACTTAAGTGTAGGCAACCTGTTTGCCAGCGACAAGATTTCTTTGATACTCATGGATTATGCCAACCGCCGCCGCTTAAAAATTTGGGGCAGGGCGAAAATCGTTCATGAAATTGAAGACCCACGCCTGATCGCCAGGCTGGAAATGTCCAGTTACCGCGCTCGTGTCGAACGTGCCGTGGTCATCACGGTGGAAGCCATAGAATGGAACTGCCCCCAACATATCACACCCAGGTTCACCGACAAGGAAGTACAAGTCATGCTGGCCAGTCTTCAGGCTGAAAACTATCAGTTGCAAGAAAGATTAAAGGAACAGACCCTGCCTGTAAAACCTGCTCGTCTTGGCAATGGCCCATTGGAGCTGGTCATTACTGGCGTGCGCCAGTTGAGCCCGCGCATACGCGCATATGAGCTGCGTGATCCGGCAGGTAAAGACTTGCCTGCCGTGGGTGCTGGAGCACATTTGCGCGTGCCAGTTTTGCTGGCCAATGGACAAGCTGGCACACGCCAATATTCCATCAGTTCCGCCGCGAGCAAGTCTGACGTATATGAAATTGCTGTACTGGCCGAACCTGAGGGCCGCGGTGGTTCGATGGCCGTACATGAACTGTATGGGCTGGGCATGCATCTGTATTGCGATTTACCACGCAATGACTTCGAGCTGCTTGCACATGCGGCACCAACCATACTGATTGCCGGTGGCATAGGCATCACGGCCATCAAGCCCATGGCTGAGCAATTGAAGGCCCAAGGGCAGCCATTCACATTGCATTACGCTGGTCGTCAACGCCAGGCCATGGCATATCGAGCAGAGTTGCAGGAAAATTTGGGCGATGCCTTGCATCTGTATGCGACTGACCATGCCCAACGACTGGATATCCACCGGACGGTGGCTGAAGCCAGCGAAGAAAGCCTGATCTATGTTTGTGGCCCTGCCAGCATGATCGCTGCCGTGCTGAATGCGGCAGCAGCATTGGGCATGGACAGGGAGAGAGTGCGCTATGAAAGATTTGCTGCACAAAAATCAGCAGATGATGAAGAAATTCGGGTGGAGCTGGTGCGTAGTAAAAAAGTTATCCAAGTCCGTGCCGACCAAAGTATCTTGCAAGCAGTACGTGCGCACGGCATCACTGCAGATGCCGAATGTGAAACTGGAAATTGCGGTACATGCGCTGTGAAGCTGCTGGGCGGACAAGCCCAGCACAGGGACTCGGTGTTGACAGAGGCAGAGCAAAAAGACCGCATCTGCATCTGCGTTTCACGTGCACAGGCTGGAGAACTGGTGCTTGACCTGTAAATTTATTCTTGCAGAGATAAGAATATATCGGTCACCATCTGATGTTCAGGCACATCCGGGAAAATACTGATGCGCTGAAAAAACAAGGGGAAGTCACGCAGACTACGCTGACTTTGCGGCAGCCAGCTGCCATACATAAAGCGCACAGCGCCAGCCAGTTGCGCATCGCTGCCAGTGTGTCGCAACACAGCGCACTCCCCGGCTGGAATAATTTTGTTGACGATCCCATATTCATTCTCTGCCACTGGCGCAGTGACTGCGGCCGCGAGATCAAAACGAAAATCCGCTGCGGGCGTTTGCTCAGGATCGTCATAGATGAGATTAAAAGTCGCACTGACGCTGGGCGGCAGTTTGTTGAGCTTGCGCCAGGTTATGAAACGCAGAATGCTGTTGGGCAGCAAACCGGGGGCACCGCGATGTTCCAGCACGGCGATACGGGTTTCCGGAAAATTAACGAAGCGTACATCGCTGTTTTGATATGTCATGGGCATATACTGTTCTCTCCAATGGTTGATGGTCAGATTGCTGTTCTGCCAGTTGTCCCACTGAGGCTGTTTCCTGAATTGTGCCGGACTTAGACCCAGGCTTTTTTTAAAAGCGCGTGAAAAAGCTTCGCTGCTTTCATAGCCATTATCCAGGGCAATATTGATGACCTGCTTATGGTGACGAAAAGCCAGTTCATACATGGCCTTCCTGAGTTTCAATAGCTGCACATAGCTAAATGCCGCGACACCAAAGTATTCAGAAAACTGTCTGTGGAAATGAAATTTTGAGAAAGCAGCAACTTCACTTAAACAATCAAGCGTCAAGTCTTCATCCAGATGTGCATCGATGTATTGCAGCACCCTTAGCATACGCGTTTGATAGCTGGACTTGCTCAATGATTTCTCCCTGGCAGGCTGCAGAATAAACAGTCTTGCGTCATTCCGCATGATAGTTCTTGCTCAGTATTGTTCTGTTGTGCTCAGTCATGCTGGTGCCGCATGCGTTCCAGCAAGGCCTGTTCTCACAGTTTGAACAGCATATAGGCAGCCATGGCAGCACAGGCTGAAAGTATCAGTTCCAGCAATTGTTGCAAGCCGCCATCGACCATGCCTGTCCATCCATTGTCGAGCAAGTATTCTGCATTTGCACTGAACAGGTGGACGATATCAAAAGACAGCTTGCCAAACACCACAAAACTCAGCGTCAGTAAAAGAAAGCTGACAAGACTATGCTGACATAGCCAGGTAAACATTTTTCGCTGTCTAGCCATTTTTCATCCTTTCTACAATGTATCCAGATTCGTCTGCTGTGGTTTCCATCGTCTTGTCAGCCATAGCCTGGCACGCATTGCAGGTTCTTCTATGACATGCCATGAGCTAATGGAAAAAATCATGGTAAACGCTGTCGCAAAAACTGTCAGTATCACGACTGGCATCTGTGGCGCAAGGGATAACAGGGCTTGCTGTATGGGGAAGGCATAGATATACACGCCATAAGAGTAATCACCGACCCGGTTATACATGCGCAGTCTGCCTGCCGGTAGATAGGCAAGATACAATAAAAGATAGGGCAGGCTCAGATAATAGGCCAGGGTGAACACTTGCTGATTGATATAGTGACTGAGGACGAGTGCAAGCATGGTGCCTATGGCAAATCCATGCTTCAGTCGTATATGTTTACGCAAAAGAAAATACGCGGCACCGGAAAAAAACATAAAAAACAGCCGGTCAAACTCAGCCATGTTCAGTAGATAATGATGACGCACGACGTAGATCGCTAATGCAGAAAAAGCCAGCACAAGCACGCGCGCTAACCAGTGTCTGTAGCGCTTCCAGACATAGACATACAAGCCCCAAAACACTGCCAGCAAGACATACATGACCAGTTCATAGAGTAAAGTCCAGAGCGAGCCATTGACAGCAGCAGGGTAGGGATTGTGCTCAAACAAGCCGGGCAGGGTGTACCACATACCTGTGACGATGCTTGCGCACTTGAACAGATATTGATAGGTAGCAGAACTGGAAAAATAGCTGGTCGCAGGCAAAGAAGTGAATACCGCACCGAGCGCAAACACGCTCAATAACACCATGCAGATCAAACCAGGAAATATTCTCAATACACGCGCCAGGAAATAATCAGGCAATTTCTGCCGTGTCATGAGGCTACCTGTCACCAGGTAACCGCTGGTGACAAAAAACAGGTCAACCGCAATACTGCCTATGCTCATGCCCAGGCTGGCTCCCAAGGGTTCGGGTTGGCGCAGTAAGGCATAGCTGTGCCCAAACAATACTGCCAGCGCCGCCAGCAGGCGTATCAGGTTGAAATTATTATCTCTGCTTTCGCTAAAGTCAGCCAGATACTTCATTTGTCGCATATTCAAAAATTTCAGGATTTCTCGGCGATGTTTTTCAGACTAAGCAAGCCCTCATCGAATTTTTTACCGACCATCTTATCCATGCTGAAAAACAAGCTCATCAGTTTGGATATGAAATTGCAGGGACCGAACATGACTTGACTGACTAAAGTCGTAGCACCCTTGTCTTCGAGACGGAATTCAATGATGTTTTGCGCTGCGAAAGGCTTGTAGAAATTGATTTGTATGCGTAAATAGCTAAAGGGCTGGGTTTCAAGGATTTCCATCCTGCCTTCACCAAGTTGCTTATTGCCATTCCATGCATACACTGCCTCCTTACCCTGCGCGGGGCCGTCATAAGTGCGCCTTACTGCCGGATCTATCTTTTCCCAGGGTGACCAGGCTTCCCATTCGTGAAAGTCATTGATCAATGGAAAGATCTGTTCAGGTGTAGCCCGCAATGGCAGGGAACGCTCAACTCGAAACTGATCAGGCAGTGCAGCAACATATAGCAAGAAAGCAGCAAGCAAAAGCACAATGATGGCGATGATCATGGTATTTCTCCTGTAGAGACTCACAGCTTAATTTGCCTGGCGCATATTTGCCACTCCTTATTTGCCAGTAAATAATTGCCCATATAGCAACAACCAAGCACCTCTGGTTCTCGTGTTTGCTGTTTCTCAGGCATTAATTGGCTATACTGGAGCTTATCAGTCTTACTTACGATTATTCTTATGCCATTACCCAGCGATGCAGGTCAAGTTACCGTTTTCAATATCTCAGGCGTCACCCTGATAGACGCCCTGCTGCATGGCATTAAATGGGGAGGGCTGAACGAGGCTGTTGTTACTTACAGTTTTCCATGGACAAATGGGGATTCGTATTTTTATGGCCGTAACAAGTCCAGCGATTACACCTCAGAGAATGAACCCACTGCGGGAACCCACTATGCCCTGAGTACGGAACAGCAAAATGCGACTAAGGCTGCCTTGCAGTCATGGGCCAATGTTGCCGACCTGCAGTTTATCCAGGTTGCAGACAATAGCAGCAGCGCGGGGACTATACGGGTGGGCTGGACTTCGATAGCAGACACCACCTCAACTGGAGGTAAAGCCTGGGGCTGGGCCTACAGGCCTAGCAGTGTCAGCCCTTCTGGCGGCGACATCTGGCTTTCTGGCAATGGCAATAAAGCCAATACCAACTGGAATGCAGGTTCCTTCAATTATTCAGCATTGATCCATGAAATTGGACATGCGCTAGGGCTCAAGCATACTTTCGAGGGTGATGTGAGAATGCCCTCGACTTACGATACGGCGCAATATTCCATCATGTCTTACACTGAGCAGAGCAATGACTTGTTCAGAACCATTACCTACGATACGTCTGGAAAGCCGATATTCATCTTTAAAAGTATCGTGCCGGAAACACCCATGGTACTCGACATCGCTGCCATGCAATATGTTTATGGTGTCAATAAAACCTATAGAACTGGCAATGATGTCTACACATTTGACCCAAATACGCCCTTTTTAAAGGCCATCTGGGATGCCGGTGGCAATGATACGATTTCTGTCGCCAATTTTACCCTCGGCTGTATGATAGACCTTACCCCTGGTGCTTATTCTGATATCCGCATGGTCTCAGCGCCAAATCCACCTGGCTATGCCGGTGGCACCGTGCCTACCTATGATGGCCGGGGTAATCTCGGTATCGCTTATGGAGCCTACATAGAGAATGCCATAGGGGGTGCCGGCAGTGACACTTTGTATGGCAACAAGCTCAATAATAGCTTTACCGGCAATGGCGGCAATGATGCGATCGATGGAGATCTGGGCCTTGATACCGCCATCTATAACGGCCTGCACACAAACTACAGCGTCAGCGTCAAAAGCGGCACTGCCGTCGTCGCCGCCAGGAGTGGTACCGAAGGCACAGATACCCTGATCAATGTAGAACGCCTGCATTTCACAGACGAAAACATCGCTCTGGATATCAATGGGATAGCAGGGCAGGCTTATCGCCTGTACCAGGCGGCTTTTGACCGCAAGCCAGACTTGAAGGGACTGGGCTACTGGATCAATGACATGGATCAGGGCTCCAGCCTGACAACGGTTGCCGCTGGCTTCATGTTGTCACCTGAGTTCCAGAAACTGTATGGCAGCAAACCAACAAATACCGTGCTGGTGACCAATTTTTATCAAAACGTCTTGCACCGCACCCCGGATCAAGCTGGCTTCAATTATTGGCTGGATCAGCTCAACACCAATAAAATCACTGCTGCCGGCGCACTCGCCAGCTTCTGTGAAAGTGCCGAAAACCAGGCTCTGGTCATAGGTTCTATACAAAATGGCATTGAATATCTGGTCTGGCCTGCATAAATACCTGGTTTCAGTCTTTCCTGCACCAAAGCCCGCCACGCTGGCGGCAGCTTACCCTACAATGACGACATATCCGCCGGGCTGCTCATAAACTAAGCAGCCTGTTGTCGCCATCTTCATACAAAAATACACCCCATGTCAGAATCCACCGCCTTCAATACCCTGCCGCTATCCGCGCCCATGCTTGCCAATCTGGACAGCCTGGGCTACAAGGAAATGACGGCGATACAGGCAGCCAGCCTGCCCATCATCCTGCAACAGCAAGATCTGATCGCGCAGGCCAAGACCGGTAGCGGCAAGACTGCGGCCTTTGGCATAGGCATACTAGCCAAGCTCAATCCCACTTACTTTGCAGTGCAGGGCCTGGTGATTTGCCCTACCCGTGA
>Ga0187843_10000005_pt1 | contig 209612 bp, 202 predicted proteins | sample SpaLakP09_SKY_43_FD_134516 | JGI IMG/M metagenome (GOLD analysis project Ga0187843, IMG submission 134516) | Oligotrophic lake water microbial communities from Sparkling Lake, Wisconsin, USA - SP09_SKY_43 | ecosystem: Environmental > Aquatic > Freshwater > Lake | place: USA: Sparkling Lake...
GAAGCCATCGGCAGCGCGGAGGCAGGCCTGCACTACAATGTGCGCCTGCCGCCATCGGCCGACCTGCAGTACGAGGTGAGCGACGGCGCCGGCCAGTCGCGCCTGGTCGTCGACACCGGCGACACCGACTACCGCATCCGCTTTTCCGGCGTGCCCGCTCCGGCCGCAGGCGGCGGCGCGCGCATCGACATCGACAGCACGGGCGGCAGCAACGACACCGGTTTCGCGCCGCTCACGGCGAGCGTCGCCGGCGCGGCACTCGCCTTCGACCAGGAGAACGGCCGGCTGACCCTGGCTGACGGCAAGGCCGTTGCCTTCGGCGGCAACCTGCTCGATCCGGCTTCGCTGCTGCTGCACCTGGCCGGCATGGGCCTGGCCGATCCCGAACAGTTCCAGGACCGGATCCATATCGCGGTGGCGGGCACGCACGGCACCGGCGTGATCAGTTTCGAGGTGGTGGGACTGGAACAGGTGGACGGCCCCATGGGCAGCCACCAGGCATGGCATTTGGCGCAGGTGGCGCGCAGCGGGGAGGTCAGGCTGGAAGTATGGCTGGCGCCGGCCCGGCACTGGTATCCGGTGCAGCTGAAAACCACGGCGCCGGACGGCACCGTGGTGTGGCAAAAGCTGGCAAGCGCCGCGTTCGCGGCGACGCCGCAGCCTTAGCCGAACTTGGTCGCGTGCTCGCGCGTGGCGTGGAAGGTCAGCTTCGGCCAGCGTTCTTCGGTCAGGCGCAGGTTGACGTTCGAGGTGGCCAGGTAGGCCATGTTGCCGGCCGCGTCGTAGGCCACATTGTGGCCCAGCGCCGCTTCGAAATCGGCCAGGACGCGCTTGTCGTCGCTGCTGACCCAGCGTGCGCTGCTGATGCTGGTGCCTTCGAACACGGCGTCCACGCCGTACTCGTTGAGCAGGCGGCTGGCGACCACTTCGAACTGCAGCACGCCGACCGCGCCCAGCACCAGTTCACCACCCTGGACCGGCTTGAACACTTGCACCGCGCCCTCTTCGCCCAGCTGCTGCAAGCCCTTGTGCAGCTGCTTGATCTTGAGCGGATTGCGGATCCGCACCGAACGGAAGAAGTCCGGCGCGAAGTAAGGGATGCCGGTAAATACCAGCATCTCGCCTTCGGAAAAACTGTCGCCGATCTGCATATTGCCGTGGTTCGGCAAGCCGATGATGTCGCCGGCGTAGGCTTCCTCGACCTGCTCGCGCGAGGACGCCATGAAGGTCACCACGGACGACACCTTGATCTCGCGCCCCAGGCGCAAATGCTTGACCTTCATGCCGCGCTCGAAGCGTCCCGAGCACACGCGCAGGAAGGCGATGCGGTCGCGGTGGGCCGGGTCCATATTGGCCTGGATCTTGAAGACGAAACCGGTGAAGGCTTGCTCGGACGGCGAGACCACGCGCACGCTGGCGTCGCGCTCGCGCGGGGCCGGCGCCCAGTCGACCAGGGCCGACAGGATTTCGCGCACGCCGAAGTTGTTGATCGCCGAACCGAAGAACACCGGGGTCTGGATGCCGGCCAGGAAGCGTTCCAGGTCGAAGGGGTGGGAGGCGCCGTGCACCAGCTCCACTTCCATCTTCAGCTGCTCGATCTCGAGCGGGAACATGGCGGCCAGCTTCGGATTGTCGATGCCCTTGACGATCTCGAAGGCGCCGTCGGCTTTTTCCTCGCCGGCGCGGAACAGCATGATCTCGTCGCGCAGCAGGTGGTACACGCCGCGGAAATTCTTGCCCATGCCGATAGGCCAGGTGACGGGCGCGCATTCGATCTTGAGCACCGATTCGAGTTCGTCGAGCAGCTCGAGCGGGTCGCGCGTTTCGCGGTCGAGCTTGTTCATGAAGGTGACGATGGGCGTACTGCGCATGCGGCACACGGCCAGCAGCTTGATGGTCTGCGCTTCCACGCCCTTGGCCGCATCGATCACCATCAGGGCCGAGTCGACCGCCGTCAGCACGCGGTAGGTATCTTCCGAAAAGTCCTGGTGGCCCGGGGTGTCGAGCAGGTTGATGACGTGGTCGCGGTGCTCGAACTGCATCACCGAGCTGGCCACGGAAATGCCGCGCTGCTTCTCGATTTCCATCCAGTCGGACGTGGCGTGGCGGCCGCTCTTGCGCGCCTTGACCGTGCCGGCCATCTGGATCGCGCCCGAGAACAGCAGCAGTTTTTCGGTCAGCGTGGTTTTACCGGCATCCGGGTGGGAAATAATGCCGAAAGTACGGCGGCGCGCCACTTCGCGCGCGATCGCCCCCGGCGCGCGGTCGGCGCCAGTCGTTGCAGTTTCGATATCATTTTCCGGCGTGGCCGGGTTCACTTCATTGGACATTGTTTGCGGCCGGGAAGGCCCTCGCGAAAAACCCTCGATTTTACCGGCTTCGGGGCCTTCCGTGTGAACTTTCCCGGCGCCTAGGAGCCCGCGAAAGGCGTGCCCAGCCAGCCCACGGCCAGTTCCGCCCAGGTCAGGAGCAGGGCCAGGCCCAGCACCGCGCCGATGATGATGCGCCCGCCGGTGGTGCCGACCAGGCGGCAGCCGACCACGAACATGAAGCCGGTGCCGACCAGCAGCACGCCCATGACCAGGAAGTCGAACAGTTTCCAGTCCACCTCGCTGCTGAACTGCATGGCGACCAGGGGGATGCCGAGGATGGCTGCGGCGGCGAGCACGACGATGGCGCCGCCCTTCAGGAAATAGCCGGTGTTGTTCATTTGATTCTCCACGATGTTGACCAGCCTACTATACGGCCGCCATGTGAAGCGGGCATGCGTTCCGTGTGAAGAGCCCATGCGAACTTCCCTGCGGCGCTGCCGTCATAGAGAAACGGGCGGCGCGTTCGCCGCACCCTGACAAGGAGATCGCCATGGACAGCAAACAAAACAAGCAGATCATCAGGCAGGCATACGACATGTACATGAGAAAAGATATCGAGGGCATCCTGGCCCTGCTCGACGACAAGGTGGAATGGACAGGCTATGACTCGGACTACATCCCCTTCGCCGGCACCCACCACGGCAAGGACCAGGTCGCGCAATTTTTCAGCAAGCTCGAACAAGCCCAGGAAGCGCTGCGCTTCGAGCCCGCGCAATTTATCGCCGAAGACGACAAGGTCGCCGTCACCGGTACCGCCAGTTACCACGTGAAAGCCACCGGCAAAGACTATGACAGCCCCTGGGCCCACGTCTTCACTGTGCGCGACGGCAAGATCGTACGCTTCCAGCAATTTAACCACACCGGCGCGGCGGAAACGGCCTACCGTCCCGGCCAGGCGGCAGGCGTGTCCGGGCAGCGCCCGGCACAGCACTAGCTAGCACGGCACCAGGCCAGCCGGACACGGTATCCGCGCGCCCAGCGCGGGTACCGCGCACGGCATACGTAGCGCTTGTCATTTCGGGGCAAGTTGCTAGTATTTGCCGATGCCCTTGCCCGCCCGAAACCAGCTCATCCGGTTCCTTGCCGCTGCCCTGCTCTGCTGTGGCGCCGCTGCCGCCCGCGCCGCCGTCCCCATGGCCTTGCGCGCCTGCGGCGACCAGAACGAATTCCATCCCTACACCTATTTCGTGCGCGACGGGGCCACCCGGACCGAGACCGTGGACGGATTCAATGTGGACGTCCTGAAGGGCATCTTCGCCGGCACCGAGCGCAGCGTCGGCATCACCCTGCTGCCCTGGAAGCGTTGCCTGGCGCTGGCCGCCGCCGGCACGTATGACATCGTGCTGGACGTGGCGCGCACGCCGGCGCGGCTCAAGGCCTTTCACCTGACCCGCTCGCACTATGCCATCACGCCGATCATGCTGTTCGTAAAATCCCGCCCTGTGCCCAGGCTGGCCAGGCGCGCCGAGCTGGCGTCGCTATCGCGCTGCGAAATTCTTGGATGGGATTATTCCGGGGCCGGCGTGCCAAACGGCGCCGAGCTGGTGCCGCGCCCTTCCACCATCGCTTCGGCCCTGGCGAAGCTGCGCGCGGGGCGCTGCCAGGTCATGATTTACGATGTCGAACCTGCTCGATGGCTTGCGCCTGTCGCTCAAGCCCGACACCCTCGCCGACCTCGATTATCACCCCCTGCCCTGGCTGCCTTCCTACCAGCTGCACTTGGGCGTGAGCCGCGCCACGCCCTATGCCGTCGAACCGACCCGCCTCCTCGACGCGGGCATCGAGCAGCTGGCCCGCTCCGGCGACGCTGCGCGCTTGCAGCGCCAGCACGCCATGCACTGAGCGCGCGCTCGCCGCTTCACCTGGCGGCGCCCCTCATGCCTGGCGGCGGCCCAGGACCAGCAGGACCAGCCCCAGTCCCATCAGGGCCAGCGAACCCGGCGCCGACACGCGCCCCTGTTCCGGCGCACCGGCGAGCAGGAAGATATCGCCATAGCCACCGGTATCGCAGGGACCGATCATGCCGTCGTCGGCCAGCGCGGGACCGGTGCCCCGGTCGCCGGTGTTGAAGCAGCCCATCCAGACCTGCATCGACATCGTGGTATAGCCATTGGCGAGCATGTCGTTCAGGTCCAGCGTGGGCAGGTAGTTGATGAACTCCACTTCGCTCGAAGAACGGTTGTTGCTGACCAGGGCGCCCCCGCTCGGGCAGGATGCGCCATCGGGCGAGGGATAGGAGATGGTGGCGCTGACCACGCAGATGGCGCCCACCGTGATGGCGAAATCGTCTGCCGCTGGCGTATTGAGGACGTTTTCGTCAAAGATCTTGGTGGTCGTATGCAGGCCGGGGTCCTTGAAAATGGTCGCGGCGCCGCCCGACACATCGAGTTTTTGCGTTTCAAAACTGATCTGGTCGCCATTACTGTTGCGGAAGGTGACCATCGCCCAGACCGGCAGGTTGGCCGTGCCGCTTTGCGGGTTATTGAAGTCGAAGACGAACAGCAGCTGGTGGAACGCGCCATCGAAGGTCAGCTTGTCGATCAGGTCGGCGGTGCCGATGTCCCAGCTGTGCGCCGTGTCGCCCGTCAGCAAGCCATTGTTGACCGGATCATTGCTGTCGCCGGTAAAGAAATACTTCTTCTGGCCGCCGTTGTTGGTGCTGAAGCCATCTTCCGACGGCGAGACCAGGTCGCCATTGTCGAGGATGTTGCCGCCATTGGCGGCAATGACCACGGTGTCGATCAGGTTGCCCTGGGAAGCGGTGAAGCCGTACGGCCCGGTGAAACCGGGAGTGTTCAGGCCGGCCAGGTAATCGAGTACCTTGGTCGAGCAGGAGACGACATTGCCGTAGGTGGCGCAGGCCGCGTTGGGCGAGGGATAGGTACTGGAATAATAAGGCAGGGTGACTGCCTGGGCCAGGCTGCCCAGGGCGGATAGCGCCGTCGCGGCCAGGATGCGAGTGATGGTAGTCATATTACCTCCTCGGGAATTACTATCGTGATATTCCCCTATAGGCATACAACATGCCAGCATCTAAATACTTGATTTTACTGGTGATATTTTGGCGCAATAGTTTCCGCTGTAAAATTTTCCGTCTTTCAGCAAGAAAATGCTTTCCTGAAAGTTTTAGATATTTCAGCAAGGAATTTTGTGCGCAATGGCGGCCAATTTCTCTTGAATATAGTCACAATATTTCTCACCAAAATGGTGCGCACTTCCATGCTCATCCTGGAATTGACCCCGATTCCACAATCGCACTGTAAAGTTTGCCGACAAAAAAAAGCCCGCCGTCGCCGGCGGGCTTCTCGCAGATCGCCGCGGGGCGATCAGTTCTTCACGCGGCGCCAGCCCGACATCCGGCCTTCGTGCGACAGCGTCGCAGGACCCTTGCCGGTGATGGTCTGGCCATCGGCGGTGGTGGTGATCATCTTCAGCACGCCGGTCGGCAGGCGCACCATGATGAAGCCCACGGCAGCCGAGGTCGCCGACAGGGTTTCGCCCGCCACCACTTCGCCATTGACGCGGTCGGCCGAGGAATTGTCGATGAAGCTGCCGGTGCACACGTCCAGGCGGTACACATTGCTGCTGCCGCCCACCGAGCACGAGGTCGACGACGCCGGGGTGTTGGTCACCACCGTCACGCTGCCGGCCACCACGCGCGGATCGAGGTTGACCCTTTCCTTGGCATTGAGGCTCAGGTCGACGTACCAGCCTTTCTTGACGCTCAGGTCGACGTTGTTGGCGCTGATCTTGTACTGGTTCATGTTCGCGCTGGAGCTCAGCAAGGTCAGGGTTTGCTGCACCATCAAGGATTTCCATGGCGAGACTTCATACGGCGAATCCTTGACCATGTAGATGCTCTGCAAGTCGCTATTCGACACGTCCGGCACGTCGAGCAGGCGGCCGGTGCCGAACACCACCACGCGCTGCACGATATTGCTGACGGTGCCGTCCGGGTTGGTCACCGTGACACGGCAGCTGGTCACTTCCGGACGGGTCGTGATCGGCTGGGTGGTGCCGGCATTGCCCATCCGGGTGGCAATGATCACGCCGGTGCTGCTGGTCAGGTCGAAGCGCCACATCTGGCCCAGGTTGTCGCCGCCAAAGATATGGGTGACGACCGGGTCGCTGGCAGGGTTCGGGGTAATGGCCGAAATCTTGGCCAGGCCCGACGGCGTGCCGGGCGTGCCGCCGACGGTGGCGATCTTGCGCAAGACCTTGCCGGTGGCGACGTCGAGAATCATCAGGTAGCCGATGCCGCTGCCGCCGGCGACGCCGTCGCTGCCCGGGACATTGTTGTAGCCCGAGGTGACGAACACCACCCACTGGTTGTTCCAGAAGCCGAACTGCGGATTGCCGAAGGTCAGGCCCAGTTCAGGCTCCAGATTGTCGCCCGTGCAGACGGTGGCGTCGGCGCAGGTTTCCCACAGCCCGACCGGGTTGAGCGGATCGGTCACGTCGATGGCATAGTAGCCGCGCCCGCCGCCGTTCAGGCCGGCCACCACGATCGATTTCCAGACGCCGCCGATCTGCACGTCGCCCACTTCCGGCGAACCGTCGGTGGTGTACTGGTGGTTGGTGCCGTAGGTGGTGCCCGCCTGGCGGTACAGCTTGTTCATGGTAATGCGCGGCACATAGCCCCACATTTCTTCGCCGGTGCCGGCATTGAAGGCGTGCAGCATGCCATCGTTGGCGGCCACGAACACGGTGGCCTGGCGCGTGGCATTGGCCACCGCGAAGGCGTTGTAGCCGGCCATGGTGTATTCCTTGCGCGGTTCGCGCATGAAGGCCGGTTTCGACGAGGCGATATCGCCGAGCACGATCGGAATCGGCGCCGACAGGCCGGGCGGATTGTGGTCGGTCATGGTGTAGGCGCGCATCAGGGTGTCGTTGGCGTGCTGCTGCTGGCCGCGCAGCCAGTTGACGATGTTGTTGCCGTCGTCGACGATGATGCGGTCGGCCGGCGACAGCGAGGCGCACTGGGCCAGCTGGGTGCACTTGTTCGAGAACCAGGCTTTCTCGGCCGCGGTCATGTCGGCGTAGCGGAAGTTCTTCAGGGTGCGGGAAGAAGGCACCAGCATTTTCAGGTTGCGCGTATCGCTGGCCGCGGCCACCTTGCGGCCTACCGTGTCGGAGCTGATCCACACGGCCGTGCTGCTGACCACGCCGGTGACGGTATTGACTTTCTTGTCCGACAGTTCGCCATACCATTTCACGGTGGTGAAGGTGTCCGAGAAAATGTCATTGTCCTGCTGCGAAATGTTCGGCGTCGACGTCGCCGCCGCCGCCGCCGCGCCCACCTTGGCCTGGATGTTGTTGAGCGCCGCGGTCAGGCTCTGGACCACGTCGTCCGGATCGGCCGCGCTGAAGTACTTGCCGCGGCCATTGATGGCGGCGTGCCACAGATCGTCCACCCGTGCCTGGTAGGAGGTGCCGGACACGTCTTCGGACAGGGGATCGGGCCAGACATAGGCGCCATTGCTGTTCCACGGGCAGCCCGAGGAGGCGCCGGTGATCAGCTTGTAGAAGTCGCCGCCCACGCGCGGCGCGGTATCGTAGTTCGGTTCATAGGTCATCAGGCCATCCATGCCCAGGCCCAGGGTGTAGGTATTCATGTGCAGGCGGGTGTTTTCGCCACTCGCGGCCGGCACCAGGCCCGGCTTGGTGAAGTCTTCCAGGTCGGGCCGCAGCGAATTGCCGACCCCGGTCGATCCGCCGTTGTACCAGTACAGGGCGATATCGGCCAGCGAACCGATGGTCTGGGCGCGGGTATCGACGCAGCCGCGGGCACGGGTGCAGAAGCGGGCCGCGTTTTCGACCGCATCGTTCTGGCCGACGGGGCTGGCGGTTCCGTTCCAATAGCCGTCCGAGGTCACGAAGGTGAAGTTTTGCTGGCAAGGAAATTGCACCGCTTCCTCGCCGGCGTCGCGGTCGTAAGGGGAAAGGTTGGCGAACATCTTGCCGATATTGTGCACGGCGGCGCGGGTCGGCGTATTGCTGCTGCCATTCATGGCGTACAGCGCCGTGTACCAGTCGCTGCGGTTGGTGCCGGTAAACACCTTCGGATTGTTGATGGTGCCGGCGGCCGCCGCCGCGCTCGAGAGCGAAACGATGCCCACGTTGAAGTTGCCGCTGACCGGCTGGAAAGCCATGCCGACCGCCGATTTCATCATCTGGTTGCGCGTCTTGTAATAAGAGTACCAGTTGGCGAAATTGGTCATTTCCTCGTCATAAGTGCAGCTCGTGGCCGAGGCGCAATCGTTGCGGCTGGGACCGCGCGGATAGCTGGCGCGGCTGGAGATGATGTCGACCCGCGAGAAAATCGCATTGCCGGCCGCGATCGCGGTGGTGGTGGACGTGACGTTGGTGGTATTGACGGAAATGGTCCAGCCCGCGCGCACATTGTCGAGTACCAGGGCGCAATCGTCGCCGATTTCCTTGCCCGGCGCGCCGGCGATGCAATTGACGGGAACCACGCCAACCACGAAATCGGAGGCGAGCGTGATGCCGTAATCGTCGCAGTCGGGCGCCGCGCCGGCCGGGTTCGGGGCGCGCACGCAGCCGGTGTACTGGTTCGGCAAGCCCATCTTGGCCACGATGGACGCTGCCACGGCGGTAGCGAACTGGGCCTGCTTGGTGGTCGTGTTCAGGCCGCTCGAGGCGGTGATGCTGGCGTTGGTGATGGTGCGCGGGGTCCCCGCTTCGGAAACGGTCACGCTGGTGATGCTGCGCGAGGTCGTATTGCTGGTGGCCGCGATGGTGATGGTACCGAACGACACCTTGCCGCCGGCCGCGTTGGAAAAGCGCGGATATTTGAAGGCACCCACGTACTTGGCCTGGCAATTGCTCAGGGCGCGCGTGTCGCACCAGCGCACGGCGGCCGGGTAGGGATAGCCGGGCGGCGGCGACGCGCCGATGGCGGTCTCGACGCAGGAAGTCAGGTTCACCGTGGTGCAATGCTCGCCCACGTGGATCTTGTAGTAATACGGATTGGACAGGATCGGTTTCGGATCGTAGTTGACATTGTCCGGGTAGGTGTAGGTGGCCGTGTTTTCGACGCAGGACGTCGAGTCGCTCGGCAGGCACCATTTGTAGTCCGGGAAGCCGGTGACCAGGTTGGTTGCCGACGAGCTCGCATTGCGCATGTCCTTGGTGTTGACATTGAAGCCGTCGGTGGTGACCACGGTCCAGTTGGTGGTCGCGGCGCGCGTCTTGCTCGGATAGCTCACGCCGGTCGCCAGCACCGGCGGCGCGTACAGGATGTTCGGATTGTAGTACTGCTTGTTGAAGTCGCCGCTGGAAAACGGCGGGTCGCCCACCTGGCAGCCGCGCGTGCCGCTGGCCAAGGTGGCGCGCGAGCGGCAGGTGGAGGAGTCGTCGATATAGTCGGGCGTGTAATTCGAGGCCATCGATCCCGAATTGTCATACATGACCATCAGGTTCGGCTTGACCAGGCCGGTGCCGGTCACGTTCAGCAAGGGCAACTGGGCGATCTGGGTGGTGGCCGCCTGCGCCGCGGCCGGCAGCAAGAGCGCCAGGGCCAGCAAGGGTAATGTCGGTTTCATACGTATTCCCATCTCCAAATACTGCGAAAAAATTGGACTGGCAGGCAGCGCCGGTCTCACACGCCGATCAGCACGACCAGCTGGTTGACAACATTGCCACCGCGCGGACCAGTGATGCGCGAAGTGATGACATAGTGCACCTGGGGCGCACCGGCAAAATCGGGACTGTCGCCGACCTGGCTGGCGCCGATCGGGATCGCGGTGCCGCTGGTGGCCGCCTGCGAGGTTTGCACGCAGGTGTTGGCCGGCGGGCCGATCGAGTCATAACTGCCGGCCAGCGAACACAGGCGGTGGATCACGTACTGGACCCGGGTCGCCGCGTCCGAGGGATTGGTGACCCAGACCGCGTTTTGCCAGAAATCGTCGTCCGCCGGGGTCAGGGTGGTGTCGAAGCTGGCGTTGTAGGCCTGGGCCGGCACGCTCTGGTTCAGCTGGGCCTTGGCGGCGCCGGTCAGGGTGCTGAGCCACTGGAAACCCGTGTGCAAGCCCAGGTCGGCGGATTTGCTGAGCGCGCTTTCATAGGCGGCATTGCTGACCGTCATGGTGGTCGAATTGATCGACTTGAGCAGGTAAATGCTGGTCAGCATCATGGTCATGAGCATCAGCAACATGACGGGCAGCGCGAGGCCGCCTTGGCGTAGGAGCGTTTTCATGGGTTGGTAGGCATGGTTGCGGTTGGGCGCCATCCGACGTTGCGCAATGGAACAATCGTTTCGAACACGCGGTAGCGATAGCACTTCCAGTCGACCGTGTCGCCCGTGACGGCCAGGGAGACCGGCACCGGCACCGCGGCGATGCCGGCAGGTTCGTTGGTGGTGAACACCGACATGGCCGCCGGCGTGGCGTCGCACACGCCGCCCACCGGTTTCTCGGGCGACGGCGAACGCGCGACCACGGCGATGCGCACGGCCGCCATGCGCTGGTAATCGTCGGGGTCGCCGCTGATGCCATCGTTGTCGGCATCCATCATGGTCGAGGACCAGCGCGAAATGACCAGGCCGGTCTGCTGCACGCCCGTCTGGTCGTCATTGAAGATGGCTTCGGCGCGCATGTCGAACCCGTACTGGGCCTTGAGCGCGACCACATTGTCGATCACCGTGGTCGGGGCGGCGCTGGCGCCGGCCAGGTCGGTGGCGCGCAATTGCAAAAAGCCGCCGCTCACGCTCCAGGTATGGAAGGACAGGTTGGCCGCCGGCCCCAGGTTGAACAGGCGCGAACGGCTAGAGACCATGGGCGCGCCCAGCGTGCCGGTGGAAAAGCGCCCGCCGACCCCGCCGATATTGATGAATTGCTGGGATGGCGGCGGCAGCAGCAGGCGCGGGTCGGTATTGACCATGGCGATGGCGCAATCGCCGCCGTCGGCCGGCGCGTCCGGCGCGGCCAGCACCACGTCGCCCTGGTTGAAGCCGTAGGGCACGCGGTCGACATTGATGATGCCGGCGCCGGGATAGTCGGTAATGCCGAGCGTGCCGGCGCCGGTCAGCGAGCTGCCCGAATAGGTCGAGATGCGGTCCGAACCGCCGGCCACATTGTTGATCACCACCGCGCCGAGCGGGCGGATGGTGGACGCGCCGCGGGTGGCCGTATCGAGCTGGTAGCCGTTGCTGTCGGAAAACACGGTATTGCAGCCGGCCACGATGGGGTCGTTCAGGCCGAAACCGGACTGGGCCAGGTCATTGCTGATCGAAAACAGCGCCAGCATGCCGTTCTGCATCGCATCCGAGCCGCCCAGCGAGCCTTGCTTGCTTTGCTCGCCGCCCAGCATCAGGCGGGTGGCGAACACCAGCGCGAGCAGGCCGATGACGACGCTGACCATCAGTTCGACCAGCGAAAAACCGCGCTGGCGCCGTGGACTCGTGGAAGTGGTGAGCGCGATCATTGGGAAGCCGCTATATGTGAATTGACGGAATAGGCATTGGTCACGCCGCCGCTCTTGCGCGTCCACTCGATCCGCAGGTTGACGCGGTAGTGGCGGGTGCCGACGGTGGGCAGCACCTGGACCTCGATCTGGGCATTCGGAATGCGCAGGCGGGTATCGTTGTACCAGGGCGCCAGCTGGGTGCCGGGCGAGCCGCCCATGGCCATGGCGTAGGCGGGCAGATTGGCCTGGTCGCTATTCATGATGCCCAGCAAATGCTCGGCGGCCATGGTCGCTTCGGCGCGCAGGCTGGCATCGGTCATGGCCGCCATCGAGCGCGCTTGCAAGCCGACCGTACCGATCAGGCCGATGGCCAGCAGCAAGACCGCGAGCAAGGCTTCCAGCAGGGCGATGCCGCGCTGCAGGCGCAATCTCGGGGAGGGACGTGGAGGAAGGCGTTTCATGGTGGGCACCTGCGTGAATCGCCAACCGCCGCGGTCGGCACGCATTTGCTCGCCATGCCGGACAGGGAGATGGCGACGGAAGAAGTCGGAAACACCCAGCGCGACGGATCGGCCGAGCCGATCGTGACGCGGGTGACGCGCGAAGGGATGTTGGTATCGATCCAGCCCAGCGAAGTGAAGTAGATCGCGTCGGCGCCGTCGGGCGCGATGTCGACCGACATGATGGTATTGGACGGCAATTCGCGGGCGCTGCGCACCATCGATTTGTAGCCGGAAGAGCCTTCCGGTTCGCGCGCCGCCACGGTCGTCGCGGTCGACCAGTTGCTGCCGTTGCGGTTGCACGGATAATCGTTGGAGGGATAGCAGATATCGACTTGCCAGTCGTACTGGCCGCTGGTGGCATTTTCTTCGAACACCAGGCGCGCCGCCGAATTGTGCTTGAGCGCCATGGCGCGCGCCGTGCGCACCCCTTCGGCGTAGAACTCGGCCGCGCCCTGGGCCTTGGAGACGGCCACCCAGTTGGACATGGCCGGCATGCCGATCGCCAGTACCAGGGACAGGGCGCCTATCGTGACCAGGGCTTCGATCATCGAAAAACCCTGCATGCGGCCCCGGCTTATTGCGTGCATGATCCATTCCTCCGGTCGACCCAGCAGGTGGACGTCAGGGTCCAGCCCGACGGCACGGCGGCCGTGCCGCGCTCGCCATTCTGGTTGATCGTGTAGCGGAAGCCCGCCAGGGCGCCGATGCCGGTGGCGGTGACGGTGTAGCCGGAGGCGCTGGTGCCGGAGACGGCGTAGGTGAAGTTGGCGGTGCCGGCCGGCTGGCGGTTGTAGCCGGCATAGGTGCGGCCGGTTTGCCAGAATTCTTCCGCGCTCAGCTGGACGCCGCCCAGGCCGGCGAAGGCTTCGGTCAGCTTGGTACGGATTACGTACTCATTATATTTTGGCAAGGCGATGGCGGTCAGGATCCCGGCAATCGCCACCACGATCATCAGTTCCACCATGCTAAACCCGCGTGCAGCTCGCTTCATCGCTCGTTCTCCCAATAAAAATGTTTCCATGGGAGAATATTACAACGCCAAGCTTGCATTTACCTGAGGAAATCCTGACAAAACGCTGACAAAGCAACTATTTCTGTGAAGAAATTCGAAAACCGGGCCAGGCCGAGGGGAACAGGACGGTAAACCGGGCCCCGCCGGCCAGCGGCGTGTCGAGCCTGAGCTCGGCTTCATGGGCCTGGGCGATGTCGCGCACGATGGCCAGGCCCAGGCCGCTGCCGGTGGTCTTGTCGTCCAGCCGCACGAAGCGCTCGAACACCTGGGCGCGCTGGGCCAGCGCGATGCCGGGGCCGGAATCCTCCACCGTCAGCAGGGTGCGCCCCTCCTGCGAGCCGGTCTTGACCGTGACCGTGCCGCCGGCCGGGGTGTAGCGCACCGCATTGTCGACCAGGTTGTCGACCAGGTCGCGCAGCAGGTTGCTGTCGCCCTCGACCATGGCCGGCGCCAGCTCGAAGCCGATGTCGATACCCTTGCGGCTGGCGGCATCGACGAACACTTGCACCGATTCCTGCACCAGGCGCGCCAGGTCGAGCGGCTCGAGGCGGGTCCGTTCGAAGCGGCTCGGTTCGGCGCGCGCCAGGGCCAGCAGCTGGTTGCTCTGGCGGATCATGCGCTCGTTCGAGAGCAGCATCAGCTGCACCGAATGCATGCTGGCGGGGTCGTCCGCATGGCGCGCCGCCATCCATTCGAGCTGCAGCTTGACCCCGGCCAGCGGCGTGCGCAGCTGGTGCGCCATGTCGGCCAGGAAGTCGTGCTGGGTCTTGGCCCCGCTCTGCAGGGTGTCGAGCAAGTCGTTGAAGGCGCCCACCACCGGCGCCAGTTCGTAGGGCACGGCGCCGCCATCGATGGGCGAGAGGTCGCCCGCCTCGCGCGCCGACAGGTTGGCCCGCATGCGCGCCAGCGGCTGCAAGCCGTTGGTGACGGAAAACCAGATCAGGCCGATCAGGGCCAGGGTGAACAGGGTTTCGAGCAGCACCAGGGCGCGCACGATGGCCGAGCGCAGCTGCAAGCGCTTGCGCATGGTCTTGGCCACGCCGATCTGGACCACTTCATCGTTGACCCGCGCCGTGCGGAAGGCGATGCGCACCGGCTCGCCGCGCATCATGTCGTCGTAGGCGCCCGGCCCTTTCTGGGCCATCGGGGGAAAGTCGGGGTCGCCCGAGAGCAGGCGCGCGCCCTCCCCGCGCACCACGAAATAGAAGGCATCGACGTCATTGGCGCGCAGCACCTGCTCGGCCTGGCGCGGCAAGTCGACCCGGGCGCCGTTGGCGCCGCCGGCCAGGCGCGCCGCCAGCGCCCCGGCCGCGTCGACCAGGCTCTGGTCGAAGGCTTGCTGGGCCGGCATCCAGGCCAGCATATAGGTCAGGCTGGCGCCGGCCAGGTTGATCAGCAGGATGGGGCCGATCAGCCACTTGAGCAGGCGCAGGCGCACGCTGGTCATCCGGGGCCCTGTTCGAGCATGTAGCCGAAGCCGCGGATGGTGCGGATGCTGATGCCGGCATCGGCGATCTTCAGGCGCACCCGCGAGATATAGACTTCCACCGCGTTCAGGGTCAGGTCTTCGCCCCAGGGCAGGATGGCGTCGATGATCTGCTGCTTGGACACCACCCGCCCGCCGTGCTGGAGCAGGTATTCGAGCACCGCCCATTCGCGCACCGACAAATCGATGCTGCGCTCGTCGATGCTGGCGCGGCGGGTGAAGGTGTCGAGCGCCAGCCGGCCCAGGCTGAGCACGGCCGGCTTGGGCGCGTTGCGGCGCGCCAGGGCCTTGATGCGGGCCACCAGCTCGGCCGTGGCGAAGGGCTTGACCAGGTAATCGTCGGCGCCCAGTTCCAGGCCGCGCACGCGGTCTTCGATGGCGTCGCGCGCGGTCAGGAGCAGCACCGGCACATTGCTGGCCCGCGCGCGCAGGCGGCGCACGACTTCGAAGCCGTCGATGCCGGGCAGGCCGATGTCGAGCACGACCACGGCCACTTCGGCCCGCTGCAGGATCTGGTCGGCCTGGGTGCCGTTGCCGCACACGTCGACCACCATGGCATGGCCTTGCAGGATGCGGGTCAGGCCGTCGGCCAGGACGGCGTCGTCTTCCACCAGTAAAACATGCATGCGAGGGCTTGGTCGGGTTGCGTTAATCGCATTATGGGGCAAGAAGATGCCTCTGCCCAAGTCCCGGCGCGCGGTCCCGGGGCGGAAAATGTGCATTTTCCGCGCCTTTTCGGATACCGGCAGTGGCAAAAAGGGGCAATAAGCCCCGTTTCCCCCAGTAGGACTGGGCCCACAAAAGGTTATGCATACAGCCTACAGGGGGGCGACTGCTAATCTTATGTTCGGCAACAGACGATGGCCTTAATGTTCATACATCGCGATTCACCGCGCAGCACAGGGTGAACCGTCCACGATGTTTAGTTACAAGATAGTGAGGAAAAAAAATGAACAACACACAACTTGGTGGTACCGCACAGAAAGTGCAATCGGTAAACCAGATTCCTGTCGGTTCCCAGGAATTCACAGTTGCGTCCCGGCCCGTTGTCAGCTATAGCGGCACCCAGCAGAACGAATTGCTGGCCGCCCTTCCCCGCCAGGATCTGGAAGTGCTGTTCGAGCACCTGGAACTGGTTGCGCTCCCATTCGGCAAGGAATTGTTCGAATACGGCAGCAAACTGGAGAATGTCTACTTCCCCACCACCGCCATTGTGTCGCTGCTCTATGTCATGGAAGACGGCGCCACCACCGAAATCGCCGTGGTCGGCCACGAAGGCGTGGTCGGCGTCTCCCTGTTCATGGGCGAACGGGCCATGTGCAGCGCCGTGGTCCAGAGCGCCGGCTATGGCTACCGCCTGAAAACCCAGTACCTGCGCGACGCCTTCAACCAGGGCGGGGCCCTGCCCCAGCTGCTGATGCGCTACACCAATGCCCTGTTCGCACAGATGGCCCAGAACGCCGTCGGCGGTCGCCACAGCTCGATCGAACAGAAGCTGTGCCGCTGGCTGCTCGACCGCCTGGACCGCTCGCCATCGAACGAATTGAAAGTGACCCAGGAACTCATTTCCATCATGCTGGGCGTGCGCCGCGAAAGCATCACGGCCGCGGCCGGCAAACTGCAGGACGACGGCTTGATTCAATACCGCCGCGGCAATATCACCGTAATTGACCGTCAAGGTCTTGAGGAGTATGCGGGCGAGTGCTACAAGGTGGCGAAGACGGAATACGATCGCCTGCTGGTGGATGTGGCCCGCTGAACGCCAGCGCCGGCGCCGCGCCGGCGCCCGTGGCCGGGTAGCCGGCGGCGTCGTCGCCGGCCGGTATCATCGCTTCGATGCAGGTGCCGCGATTGTTGACTCCGCGCCGGATTTGCAGGGTCCCGCCCAGCAGCAAGGCGCGCTCGCGCATGCCCAGCAAGCCATGCGATTTGGGCTTGCTGGCGGCATCGGCATCGATCCCGATGCCGTCATCGGACACTTCCAGCGACAGCATGTCGCCCTCGCGCGCCAGGTGCACGATGACATGGCGCGCCTTGGCATACTTGGCGATATTGTTGAGCGACTCTTGCACGATGCGGAACACGGCGATCGCTTGCATCGGCCCGCAGGCATCGACCTGGCCTTCGATCATCGCTTCGCATTCGACCCCGGCCACGCGCGCATATTCCTCGCAATAGCTTTGCAGGGCGCTGGCCAGGCCCATATTGTCGAGCATGCTGGGACGCAGGTTTTCGACGATGCGGCGCTTCAATTCCACCGTATTGACCAGGGTGCCGCGCGCCCGCTCGAGCATCAGGGCCAGCTCGGGCTTTGATGACTTCAGGCGGTCGGCCACGGCGTTCAGGTCGAAATTGATGGCGGTCAGGTTGGCGCCCAGTTCGTCGTGCAGCTCGCGCGCCAGGCGCGCCTTTTCTTCCTCGCTCACGCTGATCAGGTGGCGCGACAGCACCGACAATTGCTCGGTCCGCAAGACCACCATCGATTCCAGGTTTTCATTGGCGTTCTGCAGCGCGCGCTCGGTGGCCAGGCGCGCATAGAAGCCGCCCCGGATCAGGCGGTAGAACAGGGTCAGCACCAGGATCGCCATGGCATTGATGCCGATGGTGAGCATGACGGCGTTTTCGTATTCGCGCGTGAAGGCCGAACTGCGTGCCTTGAGCAGCAGGTTCTGCTCCTGCACGATGATCACCACCTGGAAACGGATTTCGTCGAGCAGGGAGCGCGTGTCCGAGGTGGCGGCAATGGCCACCACATCGCCCAGCCCGCCCTTGCGGAACACTTCCAGCGTCTGGTTCATGGAATCGAGCTTGCGGTTGATCAGGGTGCGCAATTGCGCCAGGTTCCTGCGCTGCGAGGGGCTCTGGGCCAGCAGCTTGTCGAGCTCGGCGAACTGCCCGTCCATTTCGGATACGGCCGTGCGCATGGGCCCCAGGTAGACCTCGTTAGCGGACAGGAAATAGCCGCGCAAGCTGCTCTCGGCATCCATCACCAGCACGTTCAGGTATTGCACCTTGTCGTTCACGCGCGCGCTCTGGGCCTGGACTTCGTTGGCGCCCTTGAGCGATTCGAGGTTGTGGAACATGCTCGCGCCGTTGACGACCAGGATCAGTACGCACGTCAGGAATACCAGCGTCTGGTAGAACGGCAAGCTCGGCTTGATCGGGGGATCAGAAGTGAAGTACATCCAAATTCCTTTTGCACACTGCAGAGCCAAATCCAGGGCCAATTATAGACCGGGAAATGCTGCAGCGCAGCCAAGCGGATCCGTAACGTGCGTGGGCAGGAAAGGCCGTCGTTGCTGGGGGAAATAGACGTTTACTAGTGGCAATCGACCGGCCGGCCGATCGCCGCATGGCACTCAATCGAGCAGGTTGTTTTTCATGGCGTAGTAGGTCAGGTCGCTATTCGATTGCAAGCCCATTTTTTCCATGATGCGGGTACGGTAGGTGGACACCGTCTTGATGCTCAGCGACAGCGCCACGCCGATATCGGAGACGGTCGCCCCCTTGGCCAGGCGCAGGAAGACCTGGAATTCGCGGTCCGACAATTCGGTATGCAGGGCCGTGCTCGGATCGCGGTCGAAGCTTTGCGCCAGCAGTTCGCCGACGGTGGAACTGACGTAGCGCCGGCCCTGGAACACGGTGCGCACGGCGGTCTTGAGTTCTTCTGCTTCGCATTCCTTGTTCAGGTAGCCATTGGCGCCCATCTTGAACAGGTTCAGGGCATATTGCTGCGCCGGATAACCGGACAAGATCAGCACCGGCAGGTTGGGCTGGCCCTGGCGGATGGTGCGCAGGATGTCGATGCCGCTCTGGTCGGGCATGGCGATGTCGAGCAACAGCACGTCGCACATTTCGCGGCGCGCGATATCGAGGGCCTCGCGACCCGTTGCACCTTCGGCCACGACATCGAAGTCGGGCGACGATGAAAAAATCTGTTTGAAGCCGGCTCTTACTATCTGGTGATCGTCACAAATGGCAACGCGTATCATTGTGTTCCCTTAAATTTTCCCTCGCATGGGAAAGACCCCGTGGCAAGCTTCTGGCCCGGTCAGCGCATGCCTTGGTATTCTATCACTCTGCTGCCGGGTTCCAGCACGCAAGAGAACGCGCGAGACGGTGCGGCGGTGCACATGACGGGAAAAGAAGCTGGAGGCCGGAAGGCCTCCCGGGTCACGCTGCCGGTTTCAGCAGCGCGAGTATGGCCATCAGCTCGCTGCGCAGCGCGGCATTGCTGGGACCGGATGCCATGGACAGGCTGGCAGCGGCCCCGTGCATGCCCTCCGGACCCTCGCCGTCGCCGGCGCCTGCCGCAATGGCCTCGACGCTACGACTGTCGAGCTTGTTGCGGGCGCCGCTGATGGTGAAGCCTTGCTCATAGAGCAGTTCGCGGATGCGCCGGATCAACAGCACTTCATGGTGCTGGTAATAGCGGCGGTTTCCACGTCGTTTGACCGGTTTGAGCTGGGTAAATTCCTGCTCCCAGTAGCGCAGCACATGGGGTTTGACGCCGCACAACTCGCTCACTTCACCGATCGTGAAATAGCGCTTGGCCGGAATGGCCGGCAGCACTATCAAATCAGTCTTGCTCGCACGATCGTTCATGGGTGGTCGCTATGGTTACTGCGCAGCACGGTTCGGGCTAGCCTCTTCGACCATGCCCTTGAGCTTCTGGCTGGCGTGGAAAGTGACCACGCGCCTTGCGGTAATCGGAATCTCTTCACCGGTCTTGGGATTGCGCCCTGGCCGCTGTGGCTTGTCGCGCAACTGGAAATTGCCAAAGCCCGAGAGCTTGACCGCTTCGCCGCGCTCGAGCGCATTGCGGATTTCGTCGAAAAAAGTCTCGACCATATCCTTGGCCTCGCGCTTGTTCAAGCCGACTTGCTCGAACAAAAGTTCCGCCAGCTCGGCCTTGGTCAAGGTCGGCAAATCTTTTTCCGCTTCAGCCCGGACCTTGGCCACCTGCATCGCACGATGCAGGTCGGCCGCCAGCGCCGATTGGAGTACGGCGGAATCAACGTCGTTGTTATTAATTTTGCAGCCCTGCCTTAATGATCAAGAACGCAATTTTGCGTCATGTTGTTGCTTCGCGGCGCTGGCCACCGCCGACATCACGGCATTGACCAAATCGTCCTGCAAGGTGTTTTGAGTATCTTGCAAGCTAAAGCGGAAAGCAAGGCTTTTTTCGTCACTTTCGAGTCCAACGCCGCGATATTCATCAAACAAAACAATGGCTTGCACAATCTTTCCGGCAGGATTTAGTTGCAGTTCAGCAGTAAACGTGGCAAGAAGATCCTGTGCCTGCACGCTTTGTTTGACGACCAGGGCCAGGTCGCGCGTGGCGCCGGGGAACTTGGAAATCTCTTCATAATGTGGCACGGTTCGTTGTTGCAACGCAACTGCGTCGACTTCGAACAGGACCGGGGCCTGCGGCAAATCGTATTTCTGCAGCCAGCGCGGATGCAGTTCGCCGATGAAACCGACTTCCACGCCATCGACGTCGATGGCGGCCGAACGGCCGGGATGCAAGCCTGGATGGTTGATTTTTTTGAAACGCAGGCTGCGCGGCGCGAACATGGCCTCGACATCGGCCTTGACGTCGAAATAATCGACGGCGCGGGTCGGCTTGACGCCCCACTGCTCGTCCACGGCCGGGCCGTAGGCGATCGCGGCCACGCGTTTCGGCTGGTCGAAGCCGGCCACCGACAGCGGACCGTCGACGGCAAGCGGGTTGCGCTTGAACACGGCGCCGATTTCGAACACGCGCACGCGCCCGGCCTTGCGGTTCAGGTTGTAGCGCACATTGGCCACCAGGCTGCCAATCAGCGAGGAACGCATCACGTTCATCTGGCTGGCGATCGGGTTTTGCAGCTTGATCTGGTCGCCATTGCCGCTAAAGTCGCTCTCCCAGGCCGATTCGACAAAGCTCATGTTGACCACTTCCTGGTATCCCAGGTCGGCCAGCTGGTGGCGGATGGCGAACAGCGAGCGCGTGTTTTCCGGCGCGATGATCATCTGGCTGGCGGCCACCGGCGGCTTGGCCGGAATGTTTTCGAAGCCATACACGCGCGCCACTTCCTCGATCAAGTCTTCCTCGATTTCGATGTCGAAACGGTAGGATGGCGAGGTGACGGCGAACACGCCTTCTTGCTGCGTGAACGGCAGGCCCAGGCGGGTGAAGATGTCGGCCACCATGGCGTCAGTCACGGGCACGCCGATCACCTTCTGCGCGCGCGCGGTGCGCATCTGCACAGGGGCGCGCTGCGGCAGGTTGACGGCCTGGTCGTCGACCGGGCCGACCACGGTGCCGGTGGTGCCGCAGATTTCCACGATCAGGGCGGTGATGCGCTCGATATGCTCGACGGTGGTGGCGAAGTCCACGCCGCGCTCGAAGCGGTGCGCGGCATCGGTGGAGAAATTGAAGCGGCGCGCGCGGCCCTGGATGGCGTTCGGCCACCAGAATGCCGCTTCCAGGTAGATGTCCTGGGTGTCGAGCGAGACGGCGGTGGCGTCGCCGCCCATGATGCCGGCCAGCGATTCGATTTCCCGCTCATCCGAGATGACGCCCACCCATTCGTCGACCTCGACCGTATTGCCGTTCAAGAGCTTGAGCGATTCGCCCTTCTTGCCCCAGCGAACGTTCAAGCCGCCATGGATCTTGGCCAGGTCGAACACGTGCGACGGACGGCCCAGTTCCAGCATCACGTAATTGGAAATGTCGACCAGGGCCGACACCGGGCGCTGGCCGCTGCGCTCGAGGCGCTGCTTCATCCACGACGGCGTTTCCGCCTTCGCGTTCAGGCCGCGGATGACGCGCCCCGAGAAGCGGCCGCACAGCTCGGGCGCGCTGATGGTCACGGGCAGCACTTCGCTGCCATTGACGGCCACCGCGCGCGTTTGCGGCATCACCAGCGGGGTGCCGGTGAGCGCCGACACTTCGCGCGCCACGCCCAGCACCGACAGGCAATCGGCCTTGTTCGGGGTCAGCTTGATGGTGAACTTGAGGTCGTTCAGCGCGAGATAGTCGCGGATGTTCTGGCCGACCGGCGCGTCCGACGGCAATTCCATCAGGCCATTGCTCTCTTCCGAGATTTTGAGTTCCTTGGCCGAGCACATCATGCCTTGCGACTCGACGCCGCGCAGTTCGCCCACCTTGATGACGAAAGGATTGCCGTCGGCGCCAGGCGGCAGCACGGCGCCTGCCATGGCGCAGATGGCCTTCATGCCGGCGCGCACATTGGGGGCGCCGCACACGATGTTGAGCAGCGTGCCGGTGCCCACGTTGACCTTGCACACGTTCAGGCGGTCGGCGTTCGGGTGGCGCACCACTTCCAGCACTTCGGCCACGACCACGTTCGAGAACGGCGGCGCGACAGCTTCCACTTCTTCGACTTCCAGGCCGGACATGGTCAGCAAGTGGGCCAGCTCATCCGAAGTCATCTTCGGATCGACCATCGTACGGAGCCAATTTTCAGAGAATTGCATAGGTATTCGCCTTTAAAGCAAAAATCGTTTCTTGTTAGTTGAACTGCTTCAGGAAGCGCAGGTCGCCTTCGTAGAACAGGCGCAGGTCGTTGATTCCATAGCGCAGCATGGTCAGGCGCTCGAGGCCGGAGCCGAACGCGAAACCGATGAATTTTTCCGGATCGAGGCCGAAGTTTTTCACCACGGTCGGGTGCACCTGGCCGGCGCCCGACACTTCCAGCCAGCGGCCTTTCAAGGGCCCGCTGCCGAAAGCGATGTCGATCTCGGCCGACGGTTCCGTGAACGGGAAGTAGGACGGGCGGAAACGCACTTGCAGGTCGTCGGTCTCGAAGAAGGCCTTGACGAAATTGAGGTACACGCCCTTCAGGTCGGCGAAGGAAATGTCTTCGGCGATCCACAGGCCTTCGACCTGGTGGAACATCGGCGAATGGGTGGCGTCGCTGTCGACGCGGTAGGTGCGGCCCGGCGCGATGACCTTGATCGGCGGCGTGTGGGTGCGCGCATAGCGCACCTGCATCGGGCTGGTGTGGGTGCGCAGCAGCAGCGGTTTGCCGGTGCTGTCATTGCCTTCGATGTAGAAGGTGTCCTGCATGGAGCGGGCAGGATGGTTTTCCGGGCTGTTGAGCGCCGTGAAATTGGTCCAGTCGGTCTCGATTTCGGGGCCGTCGGCCACGTCGAAGCCGATCGAGCGGAAGATTTCTTCGACCCGTTCCCAGCTGCGCATGACGGGGTGGATGCCGCCCATGCCGCGGCCGCGGCCCGGCAGGGTGACGTCGATGGCTTCAAGGTTCAGGCGTGCTTCGAGGATGGCCAGCGCCATGGCGTCACGGCGCGCGGTGAGCGCGGCTTCGATCTGCACCTTGGCGGCATTGATCAGCGCGCCCTGGGTCTTCTTCTGGTCAGGATCGAGCTTGCCCAGGCCCTTCATTTGCTCGGTGATCTGGCCGGTCTTGCCAAGATACTTGGCTTTCGCGTTTTCCAGGGCGGCAGCATCTTCGGCGGCGACAAAGTCAGCACGTGCCGAGACGACGAGTTCTTCGAGGGAGTTCATGCGATTGGTTTTCCGGGTCAAGGGGGGCGCGAGCGCGCCACAATCAAAAACGGGGCACAGGTTTGAACCTCTGCCCCGCTTCTCGGCGCCGCCCGAGGGCGGCGCTGACAACGACCGTTGCTTAAGCAGCGATCTTTGCTTTCACTGCGTTGACAATCGCGGCGAATGCCGGCTTGTCCATCACAGCCATATCGGCCAGGACTTTACGGTCCAGTTCGATTGCAGCTTTTTTCAGACCGTTCATGAATACGCTGTACGTTACGCCATGCTCACGGGAAGCGGCGTTGATACGGGCGATCCACAGGCGGCGGAATACGCGTTTCTTGTTGCGGCGATCACGGTAAGCGTATTGGCCGGCGCGCATGACTGCTTGCTTGGCAACACGGTATACCTTGCTGCGGCGACCACGGTAGCCTTTAGCTTGGACAAGAATTTTCTTATGACGGGCACGAGCTGTAACCCCACGTTTTACTCTAGGCATAGTAACTCCTTAAATTGAGTGTGAGATTAAGCAGACGGCATCATACGCATGACGGAACGTACATCCGCAGCGTCGACGTTCGTGATTCCGCGCAATTGGCGCTTGCTCTTGGTGGTTTTCTTGGTCAGGATGTGGCGCTTGAAAGCGTGACCCGACTTAACGGTTCCACCTGGACGCACGCGAAAACGCTTCTTCGCGGAGCTTTTGGTCTTCATTTTAGGCATAGTAGTTCTGTCCTTCCGGACAGCTCCAGTAGCAGGATTGCAGGTGGCAGCAACTCGCTGCGCTTAGATGCCTGCTTTCACATTAGTCTTCCCCGTTGAGAGGGAAGCCCGAGATAATAACACAAAATTCGGGAAAAAAAGCAAAAAGCCGTCATTCCCGCGCAGGCGGGAATCTATAGCACGGGTGCTATGGATTCCCGCCTGCGCGGGAATGACGGCCTGTAAAACTTGCCTACTTACTTTTTCTTCTTCGGCGACAGGATCATGATCATCTGGCGGCCTTCCATCTTCGGGAACTGCTCGACCTGGCCGTACGGCTCCAGGTCTGCCTTCAGACGTTCCAGCATGCGGAAGCCAATATCCTGGTGGGCCATCTCACGGCCGCGGAAACGCAGCGTGATCTTGGTTTTGTCACCGTCTTCAAGGAACTTGATCAGGTTACGCAGCTTGATATTGTAGTCACCATCATCGGTACCCGGACGGAATTTGACTTCCTTCACGAGGATGATCTTCTGCTTCAATTTGGCTTCGTGCGCCTTCTTCTGCTCCGAATACTTGAACTTGCCGTAGTCCATCAGACGGCATACCGGTGGCTGCGCGGTCGGCGCAATTTCCACCAGGTCTACGTTCGCTTCTTCGGCCAGACGAAAAGCCTCAGCCAGGCTCACAATGCCAAGCGGCTCGTTTTCCACCCCGGATAAACGCATTTCAGGGGCGGTGATTTCGCCATTGATGCGATGCGACTTGTCAGTAGCTATGTTGTTTCCTTTTAAAATCTGATGAATTAGCCGCGTCGAGTTTCCTCGTCAAGCCTTGGAATCGATCTCGTGTTTGAGTCGTTCCACCAGGGCATCGATGGACATTACGCCCAAATCGACATTGCCACGGGCTCGCACGGCCACAGTGTTGGCATCCCGCTCTTTGTCGCCGATCACAAGGATGTACGGCAGTTTTTGGACGGAATGTTCGCGTATTTTATAGGTAATCTTCTCGTTCCGCAAATCAGCGTGAACGCGGAAGCCCGATTTGCGCAATTGCGCGGCGATTTCCTGGGTATATTCGGCCTGCGCATCGGAGATGTTCAGGACCGCCACCTGCACCGGCGCCAGCCACATCGGCAGTGCGCCGGCATAGTTTTCGATCAGGATGCCGATGAAACGTTCCAGCGAACCGACAATTGCCCGGTGCAGCATGACCGGCACCTTCTTGGTGTTGTCGTCGGCCGTGTATTCGGCGCCCAGGCGGCTCGGCATCGAGAAGTCGACCTGCATGGTGCCCACCTGCCATGGACGGCCGAGGCTATCCTTCAGGTGGTATTCGATTTTCGGGCCGTAGAAGGCGCCCTCGCCCGGCAATTCGGTCCATTCCACGCCACAGGCGCGCAGGGCCGAACGCAGCGCTTCTTCAGCCACGTCCCACACTTCTTCGGAACCGATGCGGTTGTCCGGACGCAGGGCGATCTTGACGTCGATGTTCTCGAAGCCGAAGTCGTCATACACTTCCATCGCCTGGGCGTGGAAAGCCGTCACTTCCGGCTCGATCTGCGCTTCGGTACAGAAGATGTGGCCATCGTCCTGGGTGAAGCCGCGCACGCGCATCACGCCGTGCAGCGCGCCCGAGGGCTCGTTGCGGTGGCACTGGCCGAACTCGCCGTAGCGCAGCGGCAGGTCGCGGTAGCTCTTCATGCCCGAGTTGTAGATCTGGATATGGCCGGGGCAGTTCATCGGCTTGAGCGCGTAGGAACGGTTCTCGGACTCGGTCGAGAACATGTTTTCGCGGTAGTTTTCCCAGTGGCCGGTTTTTTCCCACAGCGTGCGGTCCAGGATCTGCGGCGCCTTCACTTCCTGGTAGCCATTGACCTGGTACTTATTGCGCATGTACTGCTCCACCGATTGCCAGATCGACCAGCCTTTCGGGTGCCAGAAGATCAGGCCCGGCGCTTCGTCCTGGAAGTGGAAGAAGTCGAGCTGCTTGCCCAGCTTGCGATGGTCGCGCTTTTCCGCTTCTTCCAGGTTGTGCAGATACAGTTCCTGGTCTTCTTTTTTGGCCCAGGCCGTGCCGTAGACACGCTGCAGCATTTCATTCTTGGAATCGCCGCGCCAGTAGGCGCCGGCCAGCTTCATCAGCTTGAACACTTTCAGCTTGCCGGTCGACGGCACGTGCGGGCCGCGGCACAGGTCGGTGAAACCGCCCTGCCCGTACAGCGACACATCTTCGCCGGCCGGAATCGACGCGATGATTTCCGCCTTGTAGGCTTCGCCGATCGACTTGAAGTAGGCCACCGCCTCGTCGCGCGGCATGACCGAACGCGTGACTTTTTCATCCTTCTTGGCGATCTCCGTCATTTTCTTTTCGATCGCCACCAGGTCTTCCGGCGTGAACGGGCGCTTGTACGAGAAATCGTAGTAGAAACCGTTTTCGATGACCGGGCCGATGGTGACCTGCGCGTCCGGGAACAGTTCCTTGACCGCGTGCGCCAGCAAGTGGGCGGTGGAGTGGCGAATCACGTCCAGGCCGTCGGCGTCCTTGTCGGTGATGATGGCCAGGTCGGCGTTTTGCTCGATCAGGTGCGAGGTATCGACGATCTTGCCGTCGACCTTGCCCGCCAGGGCAGCTTTGGCCAGGCCGGTGCCGATGCTGGCGGCGACTTGGGCTACGGTGACTGGGCCATCGAACTGGCGCTCGGAACCATCGGGAAGTCGGACTGAAACCATGCTGTTCTCCTGAACAAAGACTGATTAAAACGATAAACAAAAATGCGGACGAAAAAAAACGCGGACTAGCCGCGTTTGTCTTTTCGTGGAGCAAAAGAGGTCACCTCGACTAGCGTCGCTGGAACAACTCCGTCGTAGTTCGCGGTGTCATAACCATGGTGCCTTTCTCGCTCTTACTCTCTTTTACTGCATGTTCTGGTGGGCGGTGAGGAATTCGAATCCCCGACCCCTTGGATGTCGACCAAGTATTCTAACCAGCTGAACTAACCGCCCGAAGACCAGCATTATAGAGAGGCGCTCCGAGAAAAACAAGGGCTTTTTACTACAAACATGAATGGGCAGCTTTTCCATTACACTTTACCCATGCATCCAGAAAATACAAGCTCCCCGTCCGCCCACCTGCACGCCCATCTCGACGGCGACGCCCGCCATCTCCACGTCGCCGAAGGGCGCAGCCCGAGCGCGCTCGCCTTCGCCATGGGCCTGACCTTGTCGTTCGCGGTGGTCGAACTGCTGTTCGGCTTCATGGCCAATTCGCTGGCCCTCATTTCCGACGCCGGCCACATGGTCACCGACGCCGCGTCCCTGGGCCTGGCGCTGCTGGCGCAGCTCATCGCCAAGCGGCCGCCGTCGGCACGCCACTCCTTCGGCTTCGGCCGCGCCGAAGCGCTGGCCGCTTTCGTCAACGCGCTGGCCATGCTGCTGCTGGTGGGATGGATCGTGTTCGAAGCCGTGCAGCGCTTCAGCGCGCCGCGCCAAGTCGAAGGCGGTACCGTCTTCATCGTGGCCGGCATCGGGCTGGCCATCAACCTGGGCGTGGCATGGCTGCTGTCGCGCGACCAGAAAAGCATCAATACCCGCGCCGCGCTGGTGCACGTGATGGGCGACATCCTGGGCTCCATCGCCGCCCTGGCCGCCGGCGCCGTGATTTACTACACCGGCTGGATGCAGGTCGATCCCCTGCTCTCGATCCTGGTATCGATGCTGATCCTGAAGTCGACCATCGGCGTGCTGCTCGACTCCTACCATGCGCTGATGGAAGGCGTGCCGCACGCGATCGACTACCTGCAAGTGGGCGCCGACCTGGCCGGGGTGCCCGGCGTGCTGTCGGTGCACGACCTGCATGTGTGGGACATGTCGCCGGGCCAGCCCGCGCTGATCGGCCACCTGCACATCCACAGCATGCAGGAGTGGCCCGCCGTGCTGCAACAGGTGAAGGCCATGCTGCTCAAGCAGCACGGCATCGACCACGTGACCCTGCAACCCGAAGCGCACGAATAGCAAAGCCTGCTCTACGCTCAGGCGCCCTGCTCCGTATTGCAGCTCATGCCCGCCCACAGCGCGCTGACCCTGGCGTCCGGCCTGGTGGAATCGAGCAGTCCGGCCAGGCCGCCTGCCGTGAATTGGCTGCCCGGCGAGGACGCTGTCACCAGGATGGTGTAGGCGCCTTCCAGCTCGGCCCGCGTCGACCCCACGCCGATACCGCTGGCCGTCGCCAGCGACGGATCGGCATGCAGGGCCGACCAGCCGGCAAAGCGGTCCCGCGCAAACAGCACGGTCAACCCGCTGGGCCAGCTGGCATAGGCCGCGCGGCAGGCAATATTGTCGCCCTGCAGCAGCGGCGGCGCCTTTTGCGCTGCGCTGACGGCCTTCACCAGCTCGGGCCGGGACATGCCGAATGGGAGCAGGCGTGAAGCGCCCGAGACGGTATTGAAAACGCGCAGGCCTTCGCTGTCGAGCGCCAGTTTCAGCGCGGATATTTCAGAAGGCGTGAGGACCTGCGCAGGCGACGGCGCCGCCACGGCCGGCTTGGGCGCCAGCGCGACAGGCGGAGGGGTGCTGTCCTTGCACGCCGCAACAGCCAGGCACAAGGACAACACCAGCACGGTGGGCAGGGCGTTCGTCATGGGTACCAATATAAGTCATTTGCGGCGCCCACCATGCGCGCTTGCCCGCCTTCTACTTTCCACCCTCGCCTGAGATGGCTTTGTAGCTCACCGCGCCAAGCAAGGCGCCCACGATGGGCGCCAGCCAGAACAGCCAGAGCTGGGCGACCGCCCAGTCGCCCACGTACAGGGCCACGCCGGTGCTGCGCGCCGGGTTGACCGAGGTATTGGTGACGGGAATGCTGATCAGGTGAATCAGGGTCAGCGCCAGGCCGATGGCGATCGGGGCCAGGCCGGCCGGGGCACGCTTGTCGGTGGCGCCGAGAATGATAATCAGGAAGAACATCGTCATGACCACTTCGGTCACCAGCGCGGCCAGCATGGAATAGCCGCCCGGCGAGTGCACGCCGTAGCCGTTCGATGCGAAGCCCTTGGTGACATCGAAGCCGGGCGCGCCGCTGGCGATGACATACAGGATGCCGCCCGCCACGATGCCGCCCAGTACCTGCGCCACGATGTACGGCGCCAGTTTATTGGCCGGGAAGCGGCCACCGGCCCACAGCCCGATCGATACGGCAGGATTGAGGTGGCAGCCGGAGATGTGGCCGATGGCGAACGCCATCGTCAGTACGGTCAGGCCGAAGGCCAGTGACACGCCATGCAGCCCGATCCCCACCATCGGGAAAGCCGCCGCAAGCACCGCGCTGCCGCAACCGCCAAGCACCAGCCAGAAGGTCCCCAGGAATTCCGCACCGTACTGTTTCATGTTTTCTCCTTATGAAAAAATCAATTGCAGACGGCACAAGGAAGCGTGTGCAAGAAAATGAACGTCAGGCGGGAAAGTCGAGATATCTTGCGGGAACAGCGTGCGTCAGCCACACGCCGTTGTCGGACACGAAAAATGCGTGGCCGTCGGCATGCATTTCCCCTGCACGCACGACCAGGATCAGCGGCTTTCCGTGGCGCGAACCAACAGTCGATGCGGTCTCCTCTGCCACGGACAGGTGCACATGCTGGCGCGATCCCGCCACCAGCCCGCCCGCCTCGATGGCATCGCGGAAGCGGGTCGCCGTTCCGTGAAACAGAAGGCGCGGCGGCGCTTGCGGCGCCAGGTTCAGGTCGATGCTCACCGAGTGGCCCTGGTTTGCCCGGATCCGTTCACCTGCCGGATCGATGGCAAAGCGCTGCTTGTCGCTGGTGGCGACGGCTTCCAGGATCAGTTCGCGCGTGAGTGCGGTTCCTGTCGCGCCGGCCAGGCTGATCAACTGGCCGATATCGGCCCATCCTTCGGCGTCGAGCGCCAGGCCGATCGCGTCCGGCTTGTGCCGCAGGACCAGGCTCAGGAATTTACTCGTGTGTTCCAATTTTTTCGACATATTTTTTTCCTGGCGCGTGGCGGCTTACTTGCCCTTACTTACTCTTACTTGCTGGTAGCCAGATCGATGCGGCGCTGGATGCGGGCGGCCTGGGCGCTGTCTCCGGCGTCCTGGGCCCGTTTCAACGATACGCCCAGCCACATCATCAGCGGACGGCGCCAGCCCTGGGCAGACGCCGTGTCGGTGGCCACGGCGATGTCGGCCGGCGTGACGCGCCCGGCCTTCATCAGCACGCCGGCAGCGACCAGGCGCGAGAGCGGATCGTCGATCGCGGCCAGCTTGCCCTTGCCGCTGGCAACGCCCTGGTGCTGTGCTGGCAGCAGCCCGGCGTTCAGGCCGTCCAGGCGCCCGGCGAGGTAGGCCGCGTAAGCTTGCTCGGCCGGCGTCGTATCCTGGGCCAGTGCCTGGAAACCCGGGCAGTCGTCGTATTCGAGGGCTGCGGCGCGCGTGGCGCAGCGGTGCAGCTCGGCGTGGGCCACCATGTCGGGACGGGCGGTGCTGGCCATTTCCATGCGGGCGCGCGCGAATTCGGCGTCGGCGATGGTGGTGTCGCCTTTCAGGTAGGCGTCGCTGAAGGCGGCGAGCGAACTGGCCGCGTTGCCGCGCCACGCAGGCTGCGGAGGTTTGCTGCCGCAGGCGGCGAGGGCCGCGAGCATGCCGATCAGGGCGATATTCTTCATGGCAGTTTGAGCTCCGTGTCGCGTGCGAATGGCCACTTGCGGTTGATTTCATCGATCAGGCGCGTCACCTTGCGCAAGCTGGCGTCGACTTCGCCGCGCAGGCTGGCGAGGTCCTTGGTGGCCACGCGCGCGTTGGCGCCCACGGCCTGCGCTTCGGCCAGCACCAGGTCGACTTTTTTCAGGCTTGCGCTCGCGTCCTGCAGCACCACGTTCAGCTGGCGCATTGCCGCCTGGGCGTCGTCCATCACGCCCTGCTTGCCGAATATGCGCTGGTCGGCCTTGAGCAGCAGCGTGTCGACCCGGGCCAGCGTCTGCAGCAGCTTCTTCGCTTCGTCGTCGCTGCCCAGGGCCCCGCCCAGCACGCCGTACTTGCCGGTCAGGCGGCTTGTTGCGGCATTGATGTTGGCGAAGCTGGTGTTCAGGTCCGAGCCGCTGCGGGTCATGGTGTCGAGGTTTTCCAGCAGCGCGCGCGCACTGGCGACCAGGCGCGGGATCTCGGCGGCGGTGTCGCCGCGCAGCACGTCGCGCACGGCGCCGTCGTCGAGCGGCGCATCGGTCAGGATGCCCGAGAATGCCTTGATCTTGGTGTCGCCCACCATGCCGCGTTCCATGGTGAACACGCTCGATACGCGCAGCCACTTGGCGTCCTTCTTCGGCACGTCGACCAGGATGCGCGCCTTGCCGTCGGGCGCCAGTTCAACGCGCTGCACGCGGCCGATCGGAAAGCCGGAAAAGGTCATGTCCATGCCGGGAATGACGCCTTCCGAATCGTCGGAAACGAGCACCAGGCGCTGCGTGGTTTCGAACACTCCGCGCGCGTACATGACGTACAGCAGGAAAGTGACGATCAGCGCCGACATCAGCACCAGCAGGATCACTGCCTTGATTTCGACATGCTGGACCGGTTCGGCCGGGGCATCGTCTTCTTTTTCGCTCATGCTCGTTCCCTGTTAAATGTATTTGACGGCCAGCGACGCCGCCTCGATCACCAGCAGCACGAACAGCAGCCTGACCGCGCCGGGCTGCACGGTCGACGACGGCGCGATGCCGTAGCGGTGCTGTTCAAGGATGGCCGCCGACGGAATCACGGCTACCGACAAGCCGAAGAAAACCGTCTTGAGGACAAAACCGATGGTCACGGCCGGATTGAAGATGCGCCCAACCGTGCGGGTGTAATCCGCCACGCCCCATGGCGACAGGCCGTAGACGCTGATGTAGGCCAGGACCAGCACGATGACACTGCTGACCATGGCCAGGCTCAGGACGGCGAAGGCATTGGCCACCACCTGCGGCACCAGGTCCTGGCGCAGGCGGTTCTGGGCGCCGGTTTTGGCCGCTGCCGCCAAGGCCAGCGCGTCGCCGGCGTTGAAGGCCAGGCCGGCGCGCAGGGCCACGAACATGGCGGCGGTCAGGGGAATGAGTTCGAGGACCAGCACGCGCACCACCATTTCAAGCGCGTAGGCCGACAGGCCGTAGCTGATTGCCGTGACCACCACGATGCGGATCAGTACCAGGCTGACCAGCGCCGCCAGCAGCGTGAACCACGGCAGCACCTGCCAGGTGCTGTTGTAGATATGGCGCGACGTGGCGATGCGGTTGTCGCGGTTGTAGGTGGTGGGCGAGAAGGCCATCACCAGCGCGATGGCGCCCAGGTGAAAGACGTACCACCAGCTGGCGATGAAGCGCCACAGGTAGCCGCCCCATTCACCGGGCTTCGCGTATATGAAAGAGCGTGGTCGCATGTTTTATTGGCGGCGGGCTTCCTGGACGCCCTGCACTTCAAAAATCGCGGACAAGGCCTTTTGCAACTGCCCGGTCGAGCCGATTTCGGCCGTGAAGGTCATGCGCGCCTGTCCTTTGGCGCTCTGCGTGTTCACGCCGATCACATTGATCTTCTCGCGCGAAAAGACTTCGGAAATATCGCGCAGCAGTCCCTGGCGGTCGCTCGCCAGGATGAAGATATCGACCGGATAGACCGTATCGAGGCCCTTCTGGCCCCAGTCGGTCTCGATGACGCGCTCCGGCGCCTTCGAACGCATTTCCGCGAAATTTTTGCAGGTGGCGCGGTGAATCGACACGCCCTTGCCGCGCGTGACGAAGCCGACGATGCCGTCCGGCGGCGCCGGCTTGCAGCACTTGGCCAGGGCCGTCATCAAGCCTTCCGTGCCCACCACCAGCACGCCCGACTTGGCGCCCTGCTCCACGCTCGATGCGCGGCTCTTGTTGAGGACGACCGCGTCTTCCTGGACCGCCACTTCGCCGGTATCGTGCAGCGCCTGCTCCACATGGCGCAGGCTGAATTCTTCCTTGCCGACCGAAATGAACAAGTCGTCGACCTTGGCAAAGCCCAGCTTGTGCGCCAGCGACTCCAGGTTGACGGCCGTCTTGCCTTCGCGCTGGAGCGATTTTTCGACCAGGGCGCGGCCGTGCGCCAGCGTCTCTTCGAGGTCGATCGCATGGAACCAGGCGCGCACCTTCGAACGCGTGCGCGAGCTGACGGTATAGCCTTCTCCAAGCCAGTCGCGCGACGGGCCTGCGGTGCCGGGCGCGCCCTTGGCGGTAATGATCTCGCAGGTCTGCCCGCTTTTCAGCGGCGTATGCAGCGGCACCATGATGCCGTCCACGCGCGCGCCGCGGCAGCGGTGGCCCACTTCGCTGTGCAGGTGATAGGCAAAGTCGATCGGCGTGGCGCCGACCGGCAGTTCCAGCACGCGCGCCTGCGGCGTGAGCACGAAAATGCGGTCGTCCAGCGTGGTCGACTTGAGCTTCTCCACCCATTCGCGCTGGATTTCTTCCTGTCCCACCACGGCGTCGGCGACGTCGGTCTTCCACGCCAGCAGCTGGCGCAGCCACGCAATCTTCTCGTCGTAGGCCTGGCCCTTGAAGTTGGAACCGCCCTCCTCCTTGTAGCGCCAGTGCGCGGCGATACCGTATTCGGCGAAGTTGTGCATGGCCTGGGTGCGGATCTGCACTTCCAGCGGGCGGCCGTCATCGGCCGTGACCACGGTGTGCAGGGACTGGTAGCCATTGGACTTGGGGCGCGAGATGTAGTCGTCGAACTCCTTTGGAATCGGGGTCCAGATGTTGTGCACCACGCCCAGCACCGTGTAGCAGGTCTTGTCGTCGGCGACGATGACGCGGAAGGCGCGCACGTCATAGAGCTCGTTGAAATCGAGCTCCTTGCCGCGCATCTTGTTCCAGATGCTGTAGATATGCTTGGGCCGCCCGAACACTTCGGCCTTGATGCCGGCGCCGGCCAGTTCGTCCTGCAGGCGCGTGATCGCGTTCTGGACGAAGCCTTCGCGCATCATGCGTTTTTCTTCGAGCATCTTGGCGATGCGCTTGTAGGTTTCGGGCTCGATGAAGCGGAACGACAGGTCTTCCAGCTCCCACTTGAGCTGCCAGATACCAAGCCGGTTGGCCAGCGGCGCATACAGGTCCAGCGTTTCGCGGCCGTAGGCACGGGTCAGCTCGTTGAACAGCTTGAGGTCCGCAAAGTAGCGCAAGGTGGTCACGCACGAGGCCAGGCGCACCAGGACCACGCGCATGTCGCTGGCCATGGCCAGCAGCATCTTGCGCAGGGTTTCCACCTGGGCCACGGCCTGCTGGGCCGCGTTCTTGCCGCGCCCGACGGTCTCTTTGCCGACGGTCATGTCGCGCAGGCGTATCAGCTGGCGCACGCCGGTCACCAGGTCGGTCGCTTCCTTGCCGACCCGCGCTTCGAGTCCGGTGACCGCTTTCGGATCGAGCACGGTCAGTTCGAACATCAATCCCGCGATGCGGGTTTCGGCGTCGCTGCGCAGGAAAGCGAGCGTGCCCGCCACGCCGACGGCAAATTCGAACGCGTTCTGCCCCGAGGCGCACAGCTTGTCGCCGTAGGCCTCGCCGGCGTAGGCCAGCGCTGCTTCAACGCGCGCGCCGTCGTCGGCGCTCAGTCCCTGGACCAGCTGGGACGATGCATCGCCCAGTGATGCGATTGATACCATCGGCTTAGCGCACTGCCGCGGTGACGCAGATTTCGACCAGGCAGGCGGGATTGGCCAGTTTCGATTCGACGGTGGCGCGCGGCGGCGTGTGGCCGGCCGGCACCCAGGCGTCCCACACCTCGTTCATGCCAGGGAAATGGGCCATGTCGGCGATGAAGATCTGGCACATCAGGATGCAGCTCTTGTCGCTGCCCGCTTCGGCCAGCAGGCGGTCCACATGGCCCAGCACTTCCTGGGTCTGGCCGACGATGTCGGCGCCGGTGTCGTCGGCGATCTGGCCGGCCAGGTAGACCGTGCCATTGTGGATGGCGACTTCGGAGAGGCGTTTGCCGACGTGCAGGCGGGTAATTTCCATGGTGTCTTTCTCGTATTTTTCTTAAGCGCCGACCAGGAATGCGCGAGCGATCGCAATCTGGTCGTCATGAATAAAGGTCGGTGCGTGGCCCACGTTGGGGATTTCCACCAGCGTCGCCCTGGGGCCGCGGTTGGCCATGATATTGGCCGTTTCGCGCGACAGCAGGTCGGAATTGGCGCCCCGGATCAGCAGGGTCGGGCAACGGATGCCGTCGTAAATGGCCCACAGGGCCGCCTCGTCGGCGCGCGCGCTTTCCGCGGTGGCGGACTTGAACGGGATCGCCAGGCCCATGTCGTAGTGGCGGACCCATTGGCCGTCGTCTTGCTGGCGCAGCACGTCGCTGGCCAGTTTTTTCCATTGTTCGTCGCTGTGCTCACCGAAGGAGAGCGAGACTTCGCGCACGAACGTGGCCGCCGTCTCGAAACTGGGGAAGCGCAATTCCTGGCCGATGTAATCGCCAATGCGCTGCAAGGCAGCCGGATCGAGCGTGGGGCCGATGTCGTTGAGCACCAGTTTGCGGATGGGATTGCCCGGCAGCGAAGCGAGCGCCATGCCGATCAGGCCGCCCATGGAGGTGCCGAACCAGTCTATTTTTGCAACCTCACTGTGCGCGCTTACACGTGCAATGAGGGTCACCATGTCGCTAACATACTGGGGTATGCCGTAAAGGCGCGGATCGAGCAGCTTGCCGGAGCGGCCGCGGCCGACCACGTCGGGGCAGATCACGCGGTAATGGTCGGACAGGGAACGGGCCAGGACGTCGAAGTCGTCGCCGACGCGGGTGACGCCGTGGGCGCAGATCAGCACCTCGGGATTGTTCTCGTCGCCCCACTCCTTGTAGGACATGTGATGCAGGCCGGTCGGGGAACAGCACTGGACGGATTTGATTTTTGCTGCGGTCATGCCGACTCCTGGTTTGGCGCGCATCCCGCGCCCTGTGCGAATATATGTTTCAATCTTTGTATGCGTTTAGAATTCTACATCATCGCCCACTAACCATTCCGACGAGGACACAATGAAAACAAGTATGTTGAGCGGAAAAACCGCGCTGGTCACGGGATCGACCTCGGGCATCGGCCTGGGCATCGCCCGTTCGCTGGCCCAGCAAGGCGCCAATATCATCTTTAACGGATTCGGCGATGCCCAGCAGATCGACAAGCTGCACACCGACATCGGCCGCGAATTCGACGTGCAGACCGCGTATCACAATGCGGACATGTCGAAACCGGCTGAAATCGAGGCCATGATGGCCTTCGCCGGCGACAAATTCGGCGGCGTGGACGTGTTGGTCAACAATGCCGGCATCCAGCATGTGGCCAATATTGAGGATTTCCCGGCCGAAAAGTGGGATGCCATCATCGCGATCAACCTGACGTCGGCCTTCCACACCACGCGCCTGGCCTTGCCGGGCATGAAGCAAAAGAACTGGGGCCGCATCGTCAACCTGGCGTCGGTGCACGGGCTGGTGGGGTCGGCGCAAAAGTCGGCCTATGTGGCGGCCAAGCATGGGCTGGTGGGCTTTACCAAGGTCACCGCGCTGGAAACGGCGCATACCGGGATCACCTGCAACGCCATCTGCCCGGGCTGGGTGCTGACGCCGCTGGTGCAAAAGCAGGTGGACGACCGTGCCGCGCGCGACGGGCAGTCGAATGAAGCTGCCAAGAAGGCCTTGCTGGCGGAAAAGCAACCGTCCGGCGAATTCGTCACGCCCGAGGAACTGGGCGCGCTGGCGGTGTTCTTCTGCAGCCCGGCCGGCAACCAGGTGCGCGGCGTCGCGTGGAATATGGATGGCGGCTGGGCCGCGCAATAAAAACCAGTGTGCAAAGACCGGGGTCAGACCTCAATGGAGAAACATTACATCGTCGTGGTCTGACCCCGGTTCGCACCACACGCCTGTCCGCTAGTTACTTGCCAACGACTTTCAACGGTCCCGGCAGTTTGACGCCGGCGCCAGCACTCAGGCTACCGTTGGCGTTGTTCCACTGCAGCCGGGTACTGGTGGACTTGCCTTTTTCATAGTCGTAGCTCAGGCCGTCGTCGTCGTACAGCATGAATTCCCCATCGCGCCCAGAATAGACCCTGACTTCGGCGATGGCCTGCCTGGTCGCGGTCGACTGGATGGACGCACCGAGCGGAACGATCGAACCGGCCTTCACGAACAGCGGTATCTGGTCGATCGGCGCGGCCACCTTGATCCAGCGGCCACCGGCCACTTTTTCATTGGTCCAGAAGTTGTACCAGTCGGCGCCGGCCGGCAGGTACACGTCCTTCTCGGTCTGGCCCTGTTCGGTGACTGGCGCCACCAGGAACGCCGGACCGAACATGTACTGCGTGCCAATGTTGGCCACCTTCGGATCGTGCGGGAAGTCCATCCACAGCGGCCGCATGAACGGCGCCCCGGTGTCGTAGGTCATCTTGGCCTGGCTGTAGATGTAGGGAATCAGCTGGTAGCGCAGTTCGTTGTAGCGCGCCATCACCGTTTCGGCCTGCTTGCCGAAGGACCACATCTCGCTTTGCCTGCGGTTGCCGTGCAGACGCAGCGTCGGCGTGAAGGTGCCGTACTGGAACCAGCGCGTGAACAGTTCCGGATAGTCGTGGTAGTTGCCGACCACATCGCGTGCATCCGAGGGATCGAGCAGCGGCGTCTTGGTGGCGCTCGTGGTCGACGGCAAACCTTGCCAGCCGCCGATGTCATTGCCCCAGTAGGCGATGCCGGAAGCGGTCATATTCAGGCCGGTCGGGATCTGGCGCGCCAGGCCTTCCCAGGTCGGATAGGTGTCGGAAGACCAGAACAAGGCCCCCGTGCGCTGCGAACCGAGATAGGCCGCGCGCGACAGGATCAGCACGCGCTTGTTCGGCTTCCAGGCACGCATATTGTCGGCCATGCCTTCCACGTGGAGCAGCGGGAACAGGTTGCGATAGCGGTCGCCCGAACCGATCGCATAGAAAAAGCCGTCCGGCACCAAGTCCGGCTCGGTTTCGTCGAGCCATGGATAGTCGAAGCCCCTGGACATGATATTGTCGCGCGCCTTCTCCCAGAACCATTTGCGGGCCGCAGGATTGGTCGAATCGATCAGTCCTCCCGTGCGGTCGCTACGGAAGGGCAAGCCATCGACCGTCTTGCCTTCCTTGTCCTTGAGCAGGTATCCCTTGGTATCGAGTTCGTTGAAGTAGCGGCCCGACGTTTCATAACGGGGCCAGATGGAAATAATCGACTGCATGCCCATGTCGTGCAACTGCTTGTTCATGCCTTCCGGATCGGGAAACTGCGCAGGATCGATGTCCATCTGGCCCATGCGGGTCCAGTAGAACCAGTCGACGACCATCATATCGAGCGGGTACTTTTTCTGGCGGTAAGTGTTCGCCACGCGCAAGACTTCCTGCTGGCTTTCGTAGCGCGCTTTCGACTGGATCAGGCCGAACGCGGCCTTCGGCGGAATCGGGGTCTTGCCGGTTACGCGGGCATAGCCAGAATACATTTCCTGCGGCGTGCTGCCGGTGATGACGAAGAAGCTGACGCGCTCGCCCACGTTCGACTGGAAGCTGGTGTGGCCATTGATGGCGGCCACGAAGCGGGTCGCCGACGGGTTGTCCCACACGATGCCATAGCCCTTGGACGAGACCATGAACGGCACGCACACGGTTTCCCCGGCGGGCGCGTCATACCAGTGCTTGCAGTCGATCACGCGGCCGCGCAAGTCGAGGCTGCTCATCGATTCCTGGTTCTGCCCCATGCCGTAGTAGTGCTCGTCGGCAGGTGCATGGAAAGAAGCGCCGACCTGGTAAGTCTTCTCGGTATTGACGGTGTGCGGCGACATTTCCCAGCCCGTCATGTCAAGGATCTTTTCTCCCTTGGCATTGCTCACCTGCAGGCCGACCGATGCCAGCGATGACGCGAAGTATTTCTCGGACTGGCTTGGTATGCGCGGCGCCGGTGCCGGGTTGACGCGCAGCGTCATCCCGGATGAGGCGAAAGTGTCGCCATCCTTGCCCGCCACATGGCGGAAAGCACTATTGTCGGCCTGTTTGACCAGGATGCCGTAGCCAGGCCCTTTCAGGACTTCTGCCTTGTCGACGGCTATCGTCACGTGGACGACGTTCGGGCCATAGGCTTCGACCGAGACAAAGGCGCCGTTGCGGTCGAGCGTGGCCAGTGGCGCGGCGAAGGCGGCTGGCGCCAGCGCTGCCAGCAAGCAGAATGCGGTGTGTTTCATGAGTCTCCTGGTGTCTCTCTGGTTATTTTTTTGAGTGCATTATTTCAGGACGTTCAGTTTCAACAGGTACACATCGTTGTCACGCAAAGGCAGGTTCATGCTGAAGCGGCCATCCGCGCCGACCTGGACTTTGCGCTGCTGCAGCGGTTTCCCGGTCGACTCCGATTTCAGCGAAGCGACTTGCGCCCTGGTCAGTTGTTTCGGGGACCCCATGCCGATATAGGCGGTGTAGGCGTCATTGCGCTTGTAGCCGACCTGGGAGATAGCCAGGGTGTAGGCGCCCTGCTTCAGCCCGCGCATGGTGACCTTGACATCGCCCTTGTTTTTGGGCGGCAAGTCCTTGATGAAATACTGCTGGTTGTTGACGCCATCCGGCAACGTGTGCGTGTAATCCCACAGCAACATCTGCACATTGCCCTTGCTATCCGTGGTAGCGTAGGACTGCTGGTCGGCGTTTTTCAGTTCGGTCGACGCCAGCTGGTTCATGAACTGGTAGGCAAAGTACGCGGGCTTCTTGATACCCTGCGTGCTCATCAGGCCGAAACCGCCGTGGAAGGCTTCGAAGCGCGGACCGGGTTCTTCAAAGATGTCGGTAAACACCCAGTAGGACATCGATTGCGCGGCGCTCCCGACCTGCTTGAGCTTTTGCAGGATGTAGGCTGCCTGATGGTAGCTGTCGTGGCTCGGGTCGGCCGGCGTATACGATGAACTCCATTCGGTGTAGTGCAGCTCCAGCTTGGGCATGGCCGATTCCGCGATTTCCTTGCGGTTTCTCAGCACGTCGCCGCTGATCGCCGCCTCGTCCTTCAAAAGGACGGTGCCCTTGCCGCCGTACTCGTCGAGAAAGCCTTCGCCGACGCCGTAGGTATGGGTGCTGACGAAGTCGAGCGGCACCTTGTTCTTGTCGCAGTAGGCGATCAATTCCGGAATCCACGCGGCGCCGGCCGTTGCCGGACCACCCACTTTGTACGCCGGATTGACGCCCTTGACGGCGCGCGCGGCGTAGCTGTACAGCTTGAAATAGTCGTCCTGCGTGCCGGTCCAGAAGCCGTCGAGATTGGGCTCGTTCCACACTTCGAAGTACCAGCTGGCGACTTCCGCTGCGCCGTAGCGTTCGGTGAAATGCGCCGTCAGGGCCGTGATCAGCTTGCCCCATTGTTCGTAGCTGCGCGGCGGCGTCACGTTGCCGCGCCACCAGAAAATGGTCTTGCTGCCGCTGGCCATGGCCGATGGCATGAAGCCCAGCTCGACAAACGGCTTGATGCCGATACTGAGCAGGTAGTCGAACAGCGCGTCCACATACTGGAAGTTGTAGCGCTCGTTCCCTTGTGCGTCGGTGCCGCCGTAGACGGCCATGTCGTCGGTCAGCAAGCCGTGCATGCGGATGTACTTGAAGCCGGCATCGCGTTTGATCTCGGCCAGCTGCTGCTGCCAGTCGGCGCGCAAGCCCTCGTTCGCGCGGCCTGCCGCGATCGACATATTGAATGTGGTATTGAGCTTGCCCTTGACGGCCTTGAGGTCGACGTCGACCTTGCGGTCGCTGGCCGTGCCCTGCAAAGGCGCGGCCAGCAAGGCGCACAGCATCAGGATGGTCGTTGCTTTGAAATTCATTTGTCTGGTCCCCAGGAAGGCGTTCAGTGTGACAACAAGCCATTGCGTCGCGCCGCGCGCACCTTGGCTTGCTCACTGAGCTTTACATTCTGGAAGACTCAAGTCTTCGCCGCAACAATGAAATCTGCTTTTGCACTTACAAAATTGATCAAACAGGGCACTTGGGGGCCGCCTCGCGGTCAGCCCCCAATCGCTGAGTAGAAGTGCGACTGCCAGCCAATTTATCGACGATCCGGGCCCGCACCGCGCTCACGGGCAATGTTTGGGCGCGTTGGGGTAGCGCCCGTTATTGTAGGTATCGAGTATGCCCGCCCAGTTCTTCTGGGTCGCGCACAGCGAAGCGCCGCAACTTTGCGGAGTGACCCCGCTGGCGAACCACGCCACGGCCTGGTTGATCACGGTCTGCACGGCGCTCGGCGCCGAGGCGCCGCTGGCGCGGTTGAGCAGGGCTGCCATGGTCTGGTGGGCCAGGATCAGATAGCCATTGCCACCTTTCGGCGGTGTATCGAATACTTGCTGCCAGGTCAGGCCGCTGGCATGGAACAGTGTTGTACCGCTATACGGGGCAGGCCAGATGACCCCGGGCTTGTTGCCCCAATAGCCCTGTGTCCGGGTGCAACCTTTGGGCTGCTGGCAACCGCACACGGCCGCGGAAAAGTCGGCGACCTTTTCAACGGTGATGGGCAGGCGCAAGGGATTGGCTGGAAACATGATGCTGACGCGCGATGTGATGCGAACGCTGCCAAGTGGCAATGGGGGCCCTGCGATGTCGAACGGCAGCGTGGTGGCGGTGCCACTGGCGGCAAGCACCATGTCCGATTCTCCGCCGGCGCTGAACGCATCGGCGTAGCCCGCCTCCGACACCTTGTTCTGCACCACGGCACGGGCGCTGATGGCCGTGAGCTCGTTCGATTGCGCCAGCACCGATACGACGCCGGCATAGCGCCACAGGCCGGTTTCCGTGTCATGGCAGACATCAAGTATGGCGTGCGCCTGCGGCGGCGGCGCGCCCGCGTGTGCGGTTTGCAGGCCCAGAAAGAGGGGGATGGCGGGAAGCAGGCGCAGGACAGCTGTCCTTGCAAAGTGGTTCAGGATCATATCGTCTCCGAAATTAGTTTCGTAACAACGATATTGATCCCATGCGATGACGCAGTGCTTGTGCCAACTCAGCCGGCCATGCTTGAGTTCGCCTTGCTGTGGAAATCCACAATATCGCCTGCAATCGAAACCGGCAATGATGGAAGCATTCCTACAAAACCGGAGACAGCATCATGAAAAAACCGTTCTACAAAATCCTGTACGTCCAGGTCCTGTTCGCCATTTTCTGTGGCGTCATGCTGGGTGTGTTCTATCCGCAACTGGGCGTGGAAATGAAACCGCTGGGCGATGGCTTCATCAAGCTGATCAAGATGATCATCGCCCCCGTCATCTTCTGCACCGTGGTCGCAGGCATTGCCGGCATGCAGGACATGAAGAAAATCGGCCGCGTCGGCGGCAAGGCCTTGCTGTACTTTGAAGTGGTGTCCACCATTGCCCTGGTCATCGGCCTGGTGGTGGCCAACATGGTGCGTCCGGGCGACGGTTTCAATGCCGACCCGGCCACGCTCGACACCAAGTCCATTGCCCAGTACACGGCCAAGGCCCAGTCGCAAACCATGACGGACTTCGTGATGAACATCATCCCGACCACGGTCGTCGATGCCTTCGCCAAGGGCGACATCCTGCAAGTGCTGCTGTTCGCCATCCTGTTCGGCTTCGCGTTGTCGCTGCTCGGCGAACGCGGCCGTCCCATCACCAAGCTGATCGACGACATGTCGCACGTCATCTTCGGCGTGGTCGGCATCGTCATGAAAGTCGCGCCTATCGGTGCCTTCGGCGCCATGGCCTTCACCATCGGCAAGTTCGGCCTGGGCTCCCTGCTGCCGCTGATGAAACTGATGGGCTCCTTCTACCTGACCTGCGGCCTGTTCGTCTTCATCGTGCTGGGCGGCATTGCCAAGTTCACCGGCTTTTCGATCTTCCGCTTCATTTCCTACATCAAGGAAGAATTGCTGATCGTGCTCGGCACCAGCTCGTCGGAAAGCGCCCTGCCCGCCCTGATGCGCAAGCTGGAAAAGCTGGGCTGCTCGAAATCGGTGGTGGGTCTGGTGGTTCCTACCGGCTACTCGTTCAACCTGGACGGCACCAATATCTACATGACCATGGCCGCCCTGTTCGTGGCGCAGGCAACCAATACCGACCTGACCCTGACCCAGCAGCTGACAATCCTGGGCGTGGCCATGCTCACTTCGAAAGGCGCTTCCGGCATCACCGGCGCGGGCTTCATCACCCTGGCCGCCACCCTGGCCGTGGTGCCGACCGTGCCGGTGGCCGGCATGGCGCTGATCCTGGGAATCGACCGCTTCATGAGCGAATGCCGCGCACTGACCAATTTCATCGGCAACGGCGTGGCAACGGTGGTGGTGTCGAAATGGGAAAATGAACTCGACCATGACCGCATGACCCGCGAACTGAAGTCGCCGACCCATATCGACGACGACAAGGAACTCTATCCTGTGCGCAAGGCAGCCTGAGTCATTCCACGGCGGCGCGGCAACGCGCCGTCTTCTTGCGATCGAGCATGCTGAGCATCATTGGATCCGGAAAATCATGTCGACCAGCTGCACCATTTTCAGCGTCGTGATCGTCAGCAATTCGTCGCGCGCATTCTTTTCATTGCGGTTTGCGCTGGCGCGATAGCCATTTTCCACCGGCAGCAAATTCATTGCGCGCGACAGGTTTTTCAACTCCCCGGTCGACATGGCCGTAACCGGCCCCAGCTTGCGGCCGATGCCCGCCGCCATCCCTGCGCCCTTCCGGCGCGCCATCTTGATCGCGTCGGCGACCAGGTCCATTTCCACTTTCACGCGCTCGGTCGTATCGAAGCCGGTCATGAAGCCATCGAGATTGGGCTTGGCCAGCAGCGGGCCGAGCACGTCCCTCCACTTGCCCAGGTTGCGAATCTTGATTTTCACACCGCAACGCATTTCGTGGATGGGACCGGCAAGCGGCGCGCCGCCATCGCTGCGCTTGATATCGCGCCGCACGTCGCGGATTTCCAGGTCCTCCGCGGCCACGCCGTTCGCTTCCATGATGGCGCGAATTTCCGCGATCCGCGCTTCGACCGTGGCCAACGCCAGCGCCGGATCGGCGTCGCTTGCGGTGATTTCAAAATCGATGCCGCCCATGTCCGGCATGGCTTCCACGTAGCCGGTACCGTTCACGTGGATGAAGGGATAGGTGGGCAAACCCTGGGCGCCGGCAGCGAGGGGCGCCAGCACCAGGGCGGCAAGCAGGATGAACTTGTTGAGCATGACATCTCCGAAAGTGGATGAGATTGGAAAAACCGGAGCATAGGGCATGTAGACAACGTTGTCTACAACAATCTTCCACGATGGCGCATCTTTGATTTATCATGGGCGCGAAGTCATAGACAATTCATTCTACAAAAAAGCCATGTCAACGCCCAAGCCCACCTCCGCCGAACTGGACCTGTTGCAAACCCTGTGGCCGCTCGGTGCCGCCACGGCCAAGCAGGTACACCAGGAAATCCAGAAACAGCGTCCCGACGTCAGCTACGCCACCGTGCTGCGCCTGATGCAGATCATGCACACCAAGGGCTTGCTCATCCGCGACGAGAGCGAACGGTCGCACGTGTACGCGCCGGCCCAGGCCCAGGATTCCCTGCAAACCAATTTGCTCAAGGACTTGATGCAGAAAGCCTTTTCCGGTTCGGCCAAGGCCCTGGTGCTCGCTGCCCTGCGTTCCGGCATCACGCAAAAGGAACGCGAGGAAATCGAGGAAATGCTGAAGAAGGAAGGCAAATGAGCGGCGCGGCGTCGATCTTCGTCAGCGGCATAGGCTGGACCTTGCTCCATTTCGTCTGGCAAGGACTGGTGCTGGGCGTGGCGACCGCGCTGGCATTGTGGGCAATGCGCGGCGCCGCCCCGCGCCTGCGCTACACCGTCGCCTGCACGGCGCTGCTGCTGTGCGTGGCATGGCCGGCGCTGACCCTGCACGGGCGCTTGCAGCAGCATGCCGCCGCTGCGTCCACCTGGAGTGCACCTTCCGGGCTGGCGGCAAATGCCGTCGAACAAGCTGGCCTGATGGGCATGCTGCAGGCAAACCTGATCTGGATCGTGGCGCTGTGGGCCGTTTGCGCTGCCGTGCTCGCCCTGCGCATGGCGCTGGGCCTGGTCTGGGTGAGCCGGACGACACAGCTGCATGCAAGCAATGCACAATGGCAGGCAAAGTTGTCGCGCATGGCGCGCGACGCCGGCATCACGCGCCATGTTTCCCTGCGCGTGGTCGCCAATCTCTCCAGCCCGGTCACGGCCGGCTGGCTGCGCCCGGTGGTGCTGCTGCCCGCGTGCTTGCTGACCGGCATGCCGCCAGAGCTGCTCAACGCCTTGCTGGCGCATGAACTGGCGCACGTGCGGCGCTTCGACTACCTGGTCAACCTGGGGCAGAACGTCGTCGAAACGCTGCTGTTCTACCATCCGGCCGTGTGGTGGATTTCGGGCCAGATCCGCGTCGAGCGGGAGAAAATCGCCGACGATATTGCCGCCGGCCAGATCGGTGAACGCAAGCGGCTGGCCCTGGCCCTGTCGGAACTGGAAAAGATGCAGTTTTCATCGCACCACCTGGCTATTGCCGCCAGCGGTGGCGAGCTGATGAACCGGATCCGCCGCCTCGTGCGGCCGGACAAGCAAGCCCTGAACTGGAAAGCCGCCCTGCCCGTGCTGGCCCTGGTCGCCAGCGGCGCCACCATGTTCGCCACTGCAAGCACCGATGTTGCGCCGTCCACCCACACACGCGCCGTCGTCGAATTTTCGTCCTGCCGCAAACCCGCATGGCCGGCCGCGGCACTGGCCGCCGAGCAGACCGGCGTGGTCACGCTATCCTTCCTGGTGACCACCGAAGGCGTCAGCCAGCAATCGACTGTCGTGAAATCGAGCGGCGCCCCCTTGCTCGATGAAGCCGCGCGCACGGCGATTGCCCTGTGCAAATTCCGGCCCGCCAGCGAGAACGGCAAGCCCATCGCCTCCTGGGTGGAGATCCAGTACGTGTGGACGTTGGAATAAGCGATCTTGATTGCTACGCAATCAACGGCCACAGGCGCATTGCGCACAATGGCTCATGGCAAGGCGTTCAATGGATGCGCTTCGAAAACGGACCGGTCGTCAAGTTCGGTATCAACAAGGCCGGCGACATCTTGGGCGTTGAACTGTCGCCGGACTAAGTTTGCCTAGACTGCGGAAACGTCGAGCTCGGCGCCGGTGGCTTCCAGCACCTGGCCGGCGGACACGCCCGGCGCCAGTTCGATCAGCTTCAGGCCGGCAGGGCTCACTTCGATCACGCCCAGGTCGGTAATGATGAGGTCCACCACGCCCACGCCGGTCAGCGGCAGGTCGCATTTCTTCAGGATCTTGTGCGAGGTCGAGCCATCCTTGGCGGTGGCCACGTGTTCCATCACCACGACCACGCGCTTGACGCCCGCCACCAGGTCCATCGCGCCGCCCATGCCCTTGACCATTTTTCCTGGAATCATCCAGTTGGCCAGGTCGCCATGTTCCGACACTTGCATCGCCCCCAGGATCGCCAGGTTGATCTTGCCGCCGCGGATCATGCCGAAGGAATCGGCCGAGCTGAAGTAGGCTGCGCCCGGCAGCGCCGTCACGGTCTGCTTGCCGGCGTTGATCAGGTCGGCGTCCACCGCGTCGTCGGTCGGGAACGGGCCAATGCCCAGCAAGCCGTTTTCGGATTGCAGGAACACTTCCATATCCTGTGGCACATAGTTCGCCACCAAAGTCGGCAAGCCAATGCCGAGGTTCACGTAAAAGCCATCCTGCAGCTCTTTTGCCGCGCGCGCGGCCATTTCATCACGAGTCCATGCCATGTTTATCTCCGATCCTGATCTTAGTTAGCCCGCACGGTGCGCTGTTCGATGCGCTTTTCCGGGGTGGGGTTGACGACAATGCGGTGCACGTAAATGCTGGGCAGGTGCACCTGGTCAGGATCGATCTCGCCGATTTCAACCAGCTTTTCCACTTCGACGATGGTGAACTTGCCGGCCATCGCCACGTTCGGATTGAAATTGCGCGCGGTTTTGCGGAATACCAGGTTGCCGGCCTTGTCGGCCATGTAGGCCTTGACCAGCGACACGTCGGCCACCAGGCTGCGTTCCATCACGTATTGCTCGCCGTCGAATTCGCGCACTTCCTTGCCGTCGGCGACGATGGTGCCCACGCCGGTCTTGGTGAAGAAGGCGGGAATGCCGGCGCCGCCGGCGCGCAGCTTTTCAGCCAGCGTGCCCTGGGGCGTGAATTCGAGTTCCAGTTCGCCGGCCAGGTACTGGCGCGCGAATTCCTTGTTTTCGCCCACGTAGGACGAGATCATTTTCTTGATCTGGCGCGTGGTCAGCAGCTGGCCGAGACCGAAGTCGTCCACGCCCGCATTATTGGAAATGACCGTCAGGTTCTTCACGCCGGAATTGCGCAAAGCAAGAATCAGGGCTTCAGGAATGCCGCACAGGCCAAAACCGCCCACGGCCATGGTCTGGCCATCGCTTACGACGCCGGCCAGCGCCGATGCCGCGTCAGGATACACTTTGTTCATTACCCGTCCCTTTTATAGTTAAGGCAAAATTCGCCTGTTCTGCACTTCAGAGTAGATTCTCAGCATAAAATACAGCAGCCAAAAGCACAATACCGTAGAAATACCTGCTCCCTGCCTGGATCAAATGAACGCCAAACACCCGATAGACTATGAAATGATTTTCCAGCATGCACCTGTCGGGATGTGCATTTCCATCAACCGGGTGATCCAGTCGTGCAACCAGACCGTCACCGCCATGTTCGGCTATGCCAGCGGCGAACTCGACGGAAAATCCTTCCAGGTACTCTACCCCAGCCCCGACGAATTCCAGCGCACGGGCGACCGCATCATTCCGGTGATGAACGCGCGCGGCGTGTATTCGGACGAGCGCATCATGCGCCGCGCCAACGGCGAACTGTTCTGGTGCCACGTCAGCGGGCGCGCCATCGATCCGCAAGATCCGCTGGGCGCGGGCATCTGGGTTTTCGAGGATGTCAGCGAAAAGCGTCCGGTGACGGCCGAACTGACCCCGCGCGAACGCGAAATCGCGGCGCTGCTGGTGGAAGGAAAAACCAGCAAGATGATCGCGCGCGATACGGCGCTCAGTCCGCGCACGGTGGAAATGCACCGCGCCAAGCTGATGAAAAAATTCTCGGCCTCAACCTCGTCCGAGCTGGTGCACAAGCTGGTAGGTGTCAGCCGTTAAGCGGCATTGTTCGGCGCAGCACAGCGCGATGGACAGCGTGGGATGGGGAACTTCGATGAAGTGTTCCGATGGCAAGCCCAGCTTGATGGATGCTTCCTGCTTGCTCCACATGACATAAAAATCGCGCACACGCTGCGCTTCCGGACGGGCCGCCAGCAGTGCCGCTTCTTCCTCGCCGAAGGCATGCAGGGCCAGCGCAGGGATGTTCCGGCCGGCATCAATCGTTTCGATATCGAGCCCGATGGCGCAGTCGCTACTGACCGCGCAAGCCACCCACGGACCGGAGTGCGAAATGGACAGGCTGGCCTGCAGGCCGATCACCAGCGGACCGAGTCCGGGGCGTTCTTCCAGCACGACCCTGGCCGCGTCAACACCGCACAAGGCGCCCAGCGCCTGGCGCGCCAGCACCCGTCCTATCATGAACTGGCGCCGGCGGTCAGGCCGGGTAAAGCCGGCATGGCGCGCGGCCTCACCGGGCGACAGCCAGGAAGCGTATGCCTGCAGCGTGCCATCGTCGATCAGGCGACCGTCGGCAAGCCACATGGACACGCTCCCGGGCATGGTTTACTTCTTGCCGTCGGCGATGCGCACGAAGTCGCCCTTGAGCGCAACACCGGCCATGATGGCGCCGGCGTGGCATTCGAATTCGGTCGCGCTGGCCGATTCGTTGTTGCCGTAGTTGCTGACGATGTTGACCACCGCGTTGGCGCCCAGTTCCTTGGCGCGTTTTTCGAGGCGCATCATGGCCGACAGGAAGACCCAGTTGCAGGCTTTTTCATCGGACTTGCCGAAGGCGTTGGTCTTCTGGCTGGTCTTGTCCGTGCCCAGTTTTTCGATCACTTTCGGGGTTGGCTGGCCGGCGAAGAAGTACTGCACCGAATCGCCCAGCTTTTCCTTGCCGTCGTTGGCGGCCATGGCCGCCGCGATCGACAGGTTGACCTTGCGGTCCGCGGCCTGCGCCGTCACCGAGCTGCCTGCTGCCAGTGCTGCCAGTACTACCATCAACATCGTCTTCTTCATGTTTTCGTCCTCAGGTTAGTCATACTTCTTAAAAATCAGCGACGTGTTAATGCCGCCGAACGCAAAATTGTTCGACATGACGTGGTCGCAGGTGATCCGGCGGCCTTCATCCTTGATGTAATCGAGCGGCGCGCAGCGCGGGTCGACCTGCTCCAGGTTGATGGTGGGCGCGAACCAGCCTTCGTTCATCATGCGGATCGAGATCATCGCTTCGAGCGCACCGCAGGCGCCCAGGGTGTGGCCCATATAGCTTTTCAGGGAGCTGATCGGCACGCCGGCGCCGAACACGCCGGCCGTGGCGTGCGATTCGGCGATGTCGCCCTGCTCGGTGGCGGTGCCGTGCGCATTCACGTAGCCGATCCGGGATGGCTCAAGGCCGGCGTCTTCCAGTGCCAGCAGCATCGCGCCTTTCATGGTCGCCGCATTCGGCTGGGTGACGTGGCAGCCATCGCTGTTGGTGCCGAAGCCCACCAGTTCGGCGTAGATGGTGGCGCCGCGCGCCTTTGCGTGCTCGAGTTCCTCCAGGATCAGGCAACCGGCGCCTTCGCCGATCACCAGGCCGTCGCGCGCGCTGTCGAAAGGCCGCGGCGTGGTGCCTGCCGCGTCGTTGCGGGTGCTGGTGGCGAACAGGGTATCGAAGACGGCGGCTTCGGTGGCGCACAGTTCTTCCGCGCCGCCGGCGACCATGGCCACCTGCTTGCCGGTCTTGATGGCTTCATACGCATAGCCGATGCCCTGGCTGCCCGAGGTGCAGGCCGACGACGTGGTGATCACGCGCCCGGTCAGGCCGAAAAACACGCCGATATTGACCGGCGCCGTGTGCGCCATCATCTTGATGTAGGTGGTGGCATTGATGCCGCGCGTGCTGCGCTCTTCCATCATGCGGCCGAAGTCGCCGATGGCCGACGGGGTACCCGCCGACGAACCGAAGGACACGCCCATCTTGCCGCTGGTGACCAGGGGATCGCCCAGCAGTCCGGCATCGAGCAGCGCCATTTCGCTGGCGCAGGTGGCCATCAGGGCCACCCGGCCCATGCTGCGGGTGGTCTTGCGGTTGAAGCGCTCGCCCGGCGTGAACGGCGCGGCGGGCGCGCCAAGCTTGGTGTTCAAGCCTTCGTAGTCGGCCCAGTCATCCATGCGGGTGATCGCATTGCGGTACTCGCCCAGGCGCGCACGCACGGTTTCCCAGTCATTGCCCAGCGGGCTGATGCCGGCCATGCCGGTGACGACAACGCGGCGGCTCATGCCAGGCCTCCGTTGACCGAAATGACCTGGCGCGTCACGTAGGCGGCGTCCGCCCCGACCAGGAAGCTGACCGCGGCGGCCACTTCCTCGGGCTTGCCGACCCGGCGCGCGGGAATCATCTTGATGGCTTCCTCGAGCGGCACGTCTTCGATCATGTCCGTTTCGATCAGGCCGGGCGCCACGCAGTTGACGGTGATGGCGCGCTTGGCAAGTTCCAGCGCCAGCGCCTTGGTGGCGCCAATGATGCCGGCCTTGGCGGCGCTGTAGTTCACCTGGCCGCGATTGCCGATCAGGCCCGATACCGACGCCAGGGTCACGATGCGGCCAGCCTTGCGGCGCTGGACCATGGGCATCACGAGCGGGTTCAGGACATTGTAGAAGCCATCGAGGTTGGTTTTCAGGACGATGTCCCAATCTTCGCCGCTCATGGCGGGGAAGGCATTGTCGCGCGCCACGCCGGCATTGCACACCACGCCGTAATAGCAGCCATGCTGTTCGATGTCGGCCAGCAGCGCGGCGCTGGAAGCGTCGCGCTCGCCAATGTCGAACTGCAGCACGCGGGCCTTGCGGCCCATCGCTTCGATCTCCTGTGCCACCGCATCCGCCTCGGCGCGCTGGCTGCGGCAATGGACCACGATATCGTAGCCATCGCGGGCGAGGCGCAGCGCTACCGCCTTGCCGATGCCGCGCGACGAACCCGTTACCAATACTGTTTCGCTACTCATGTAAAACTCCGCTGCAAAAAATCGTGTACGTTATGCGGTTCAAAAACCGTGATGGTGGCGCTGGCGAGACGCTCGCCGCTGGCGGCGTCCTCGATGCGGCACTCGAACGCGGCCAGGCCGTTCTCGCCCTGCATGGCGTGCTGCACATGCACGTGCATCCGGCTGCCCACGGCAAACAGGGGCACTGCGCACAGGTAGCGGCGTGCGCCGAGCAGGAAGCCAACCTTGACCTCTTCACCGCGCTGCTGAGCCAGGAACCCGGCATGCGCGGCAATCGCCTGCGCCATGTATTCGATGCCAACCCACGATCCTACTCCGGATCCGTCGCAAAATACGGAATCCGGCCGGATCGTCAGTTCCGCGCACAAATTCTCCTGATCGGCCGACACCACGTGATCAAGAAAGACCATCTCGCCGTCGTGCGGGACGATGCTGCGCATTTCGGGATAGCTCATGACGCCCTCCCCAGCACCAGGGCGGCATTCGAGCCGCCGAAAGCGAACGAATTGGACAGGGCAAACCGGATCGGCTTGCCCAGCCGGGCGCCAGGCGCGGCCACGTTCAGCACCGGCAGCGCCGGATCGGGGGCGCCGTCCCACAATTGCGGCGGCAGCAGGCCTTCCGGGTTATCGTCCTGCATGGCCAGCCAGCAAAAAGCCGCTTCGATGGCGGCCGCCGCGCCCAGCGTGTGGCCGGTAAAGGGCTTGGTCGAACTGACCGGAACCAGGGCGCCGAACATGTCGGCCACCACGCGCGACTCCATGGCGTCGTTCTGGATGGTGGCGGTGCCGTGCAGGTTGATGTAGTCGACCTGCGCCGCGTCGATGCCGGCCCGCCCCAGGGCTTCGGCAATTGCCAGGCGCGCGCCGCTGCCGGCCGGGTCGGGCGCGGACATGTGATGGCCGTCCGAGGCTTCGCCCCAGCCGCACAAGGCCACGGCGGCCGGTTCGCGCGTCATCAGGAACAGTGCGGCGCCTTCGCCGATATTGATGCCGTTGCGATTGGCGCTGAGCGGGTTGCAGCGCGCGGCGCTCACCGATTCGAGCGCCGAGAAACCAGCCACGGTAAAGCCGCACAGGGTATCGACACCGCCCGTGATCACGGCGTCGCACAGGCCCATCCTGATCAGGCGCGCCGCGCTGGCCATGGCCTTGGCGCCGGACGCACAGGCGCTCGAATGCACATATGCCGGGCCGTGGATGCCCAGCTCGCGCGCCAGCATGGTGGCCGGCGAACTCATTTCCTGCTGCGCGTAGTGAAATTGCGGCGGCAACTCGCGCCCGGCGCCACGCTCGCGCAGCGCGTGTTCGGTTTCGGCGATGCCCGACGTGCTGGTGCCGATCACGATGCCGATCCGGCCGGCGCCATAGCGCGCCAGGGCCGCGTCGACCGCGGGGCGGATTTGCGCCAGGGCCGCCAGCGCGAGCTGGTTGTTGCGGCTGCGTTCAGGGAGCGGCAAGGCGGCGCCGTCGGGCAGCGCGGACAGCACGCGGCCAAGCGGCAGCACCCGGCCTGCCGACCAGGCATCGGTCGGGGCAATGCCGCTGTCGCCGGCAAACAGGCGGCGCCTTACCTCGCCGTGGCTGTCGCCCAGCGCGCAAACGATGCCGCATTCATTCAGATACAGTGTCATGTCAGTTCGCCGACTGGATCGTCAGGCGGTATTTGTAACGCAGGTTATTCATCCTGATGGTGCCGCTCCAGCGCGGCATGGCGCTGTAGTCGATGCTGGCCACCAGCTCGTCGTTCAGGTACAGGCGCCGCTGCAGGCCCGCATCCTCGATGCGCCAGCCCTGCGACAGCGCACGCGCCACCGCGTCGGCCGGCCACAGCGCCAGTTGCAGGTCTTCCAGCACATCGTCCGCCTTCACTTCGGAAGGTAGCATCAGGTGCCGCCAGGTCTTCAATTCCTTGCCATCGTACTGCAATGTCAGTACGCGCTGGCCAAAAGCGAGTCCCACCAGCTCCACATGCTGGGCATCGACTTCGAGCGCGGCATCGAGTTCGTCGGTCCGGCTACCCTTCTCCACCGTCAGGTGCTGCTGGATGCTGATCGATTCGCCCAGCGCCGCCGGCGGCAGTTTCAGGCCCAGGCGCGCCAATGGCGGCGGTTTCGTGGCGCAGGCGGCCAGCGCAAGGCACAACAGGAATCCGGCAATTTTACGCATGCTTGCTTTCTGAAGAAGTGGCGAACACCGGCACCAGCAGCCACGCCAGCGTGACGCCGATCAGCATGGTAGTGCCGAAGGCTTGCAAAGCGGGTGTCCTGGAGAGGCCAAGCAATCCAAACGAGAGCAGCGTGCTCACGGCGGACAGGCCCACCGCCAGCCATGGCGCGCCATCGCGCTTGTCCGGGTTTTCCTGCATGAAGATGCCGTAGTCGATGCCCACGCCCAGCAGCAGCATCAGCGCCAGCACATGGAACAGTTGCAGCGGCTGACCCGCGAATCCGAGCAATGCCAGCGTGGCGATGCTGGCCGACGCGGTTGGCGCCAGCACGCGCCATGCCTTGCCGCGGTAGCGCGGGAACAGCAGCAGGAACACCAGGCCATAGGCCGCAAACACGACCCAGCCCATGTACTGGCGATAGCGGCCCAGCACCGTCGAAATTTCGCCGACCTTGTCGACCCATTGCACGCCTTCCAGCCCTGCCCCGGCTTCGCGCAGCGCCGGCAAGCCGGCAAGCGACAGGCCGCGTATCGCGACAATGCTGGCGTGGACCTTGTCCGACTCGCCCAGCCACAGGTGGCGCCATGGCTCGCTCGGCGCGGTTTTCAGGAAGCTGTCCACGGTCAGTGGCGCTCCCTGGCGCAGCAAATGCGCGCGTGTGTCGGCCGCCCAGCCGGCGTCTTCCTCGATCGCCACTGCGAGGGCGCTCAAGGGGCCGCCGTCGGCCAGCAGCTTCTGGTCCACCAGGGCGCGCCGCTCGGCCTGCGTTTTCAGCGAAGGCACCCAGTTCGACAGCGCCTGGTAGCCGCTGATGCGCTGCTGGTCGACCAGCGGATCGAGGCGACGCTTGAGCGCTTCCTCGCGCTGGAGCACCATTTCCGCCGAATCGCCGCGCACCAGGTAGTACTGCACGGGCGTAGGCGCATCGAGCAGCTTGCCAAGTTTGATCTGGTCGTCGACGAGGTGCTTGGGCGGCGTTTGCAGCGAACGGATGTCGTCGTTCACGCCCAGCCGGGAAATGCCGAAGGCAGCGACAATGCCGAACAAGGCCAGTGCGCCCAGCGACATGGCATTGAATTTCAGGCGCGGCCACAGGGCCAGGGTCCCGATGTAGCGGCCATTGAGCGAACCGGCGCGAAGCGTTCCTCCAGAGACCAGCGCCGGGAACCAGCACACCACCGTCAGCCAGGCGAACACCAGGCCTACCGCGGAAAATACGGCCATGTGGCGCAGGCCCGGGAATGGTGTCAACGCCAGGCCCATGTAGCCGATGACGGCCGCCAGCAGCGTCAGGGCCAGGCCGGGCAGCAGGCGCTTGAGCAGCGTGACCGAGTCCATTTCCTTGTCGGCCGCGAGGCGGTTGCACAGGTAGTAGATGCCGTAGTCTTCGGCCACGCCGATCAGGCTGGCCCCGAACACGAGCGTTAGCAGGTGGATGCTGCCAAACAGCAGCCAGCACACCGACAGCGAACCGAGGAAACCGATCCCGATCGACAGCGTGATCAGCGCGATAGGACGCAGCGAACGGAATGCCAGCCATGTCATGAGCACGATGCCCAGCATGGAACCGACGCCGATGGTGGAGATTTCCTTGCTGGCCTGGCGCCCGGCGGCGGCCGCGTGCAGTACCACGCCGGCCTGGATCACCTGCGCATTGGGCGCCGCGGCGCGTGCGGCGGCGGCGGCCTTGTCGAGCAGGGGAATCACCTTGTCCTGCGCCGACATCGAAAATGCGGCTTCCTTGAGCGTCATCGGCAGCAGAACGTACTGGTGGGTGGCGTCGGCCACGAACAGCATGCCGTCACGGGGCCGCACGGGCGTTTCCTGCGCGCGTTCCTGCACCCAGCCGGAAAACAGGCCGAAAGGATCGTCGCGGAAGGCGCCCAGTTTCGGTCCCGAGAAGGCGCTGTACAGCGACGCCTGGGCCGCATTGGTCCAGAATTGCGGTGGCTCGGTGCGCAGCTGCGCTTCCTGCTTCGCCGTCAGCAGCCCGATTCGGTGCGCCTGGAACGGGGCCAGCCAGTCGGACTGGGTGGCGTCGGTGATCTGGTTCGATTCGAACAGGTCCGGATGGGCGGCCAGCACCGCGCTGTAGGCGGTGGCCGCGCGGCGCGCGTCTTCCCATTCTGGCGCACCCACCAGCACGATCACGCGCTGCTGCGCCGCGTCGACCATGTGCTTGAACGACTGCTGCAACACCGGATCGCGCTCCTGCACCGGCAGCAGCGCCATGATGTCGGTATCGGGCACGATGCGCTTGACCAGCCAGAGATGGGCGTTATGACCCAGCAGGGCGCACACGACGAGCACCCATGCCATGGCCAGCCACTTGTGACGAATCAAAATAGCGCCGCCTCTTCCGCGAGCAAGGCGCCTTCGCCGGTCTTGATCTCGGAGAACACGATGTCGGTTTTATCGCCGCTCGCTTCGTCGATATGGATATTCTTCACATGCGCACCGCCGTCGAGCGAAATGGCGCCGATGGCCTTGGCCAGCGCCGGCTGTTTCGCCTTGAGCGCGACTTTCCAGGTGGCGCCGTCGACCGATCCATCCACATCGAACAGGGTTTCCAGCTGCGACAATTCGCCCGACAACAGCGAAAACAGCACGCTGTTGATCATGCGGACAGTCGGCTCCTGCTTCGCTTCCAGGCGCATGGTCACGCGTTCACCCTGGAAGTGGACGATCTCGTCGCGCGTCAGGCGCAGCGTGTTCGGGAAGGGTTTAAGGGTGCGCCACAGCACGCCCTTGCCTGCGACCACGCAGAAGCGGCCGTTGGAAGCCAGCGGCTTTTTCATGCCGGTCAGGTGCTTGGTCTGGTCGAAGCGGCCGCACAGCTGCGCGGGCTTGGCCAGCATGGCCTGGATCTTGGCGATGGGCGCGGCGGCCTGCACTGCGCACAAGGGCAGCAGCAAAGTCAGCGCGAACAGGATTCGTTTCATGGACGTGGAACTCCAAGTTTATCAAACAGCACATCTGGCGAGGCAAAGCACATCTCGCCGGTCTTGAGATCGACCGCCACCTGGGTGGTGCTGCCGCGATTGAGGCGCTTGCCGGTGGCGGCGTCGGTAATCAGGTAGTCGATCTTCAGGCGGTTTTCCCATTCGACCAGGTCGGCGCGCAGGCGCAGGCGCTGGCCGAAAACGGCAGCGGCGATATAGCGCAGGTTCATGTCGATGACGGGCCAGGAATAGCCCGAATCGCGCATCTGCGGATAGTTGTAGCCTATGCTGTCGAGCAGCGCGCAGCGCGCCACCTCAAGATACTTGACGTAGTTGCCGTGCCAGACGATCTGCATCGGATCGAGATCGTAGAACTGCACCTCCATCTCGACTTCCGCCGACCAGCGGGCCGGCGCGGCGCCCCTACGCATACAGGCTCCAGGCTTGCGCGCGGATGCGTTCGATCAGCAGGCGCAGTTCCGGCTCCAGGCGGCGGTCTTCGACCACCGGCGCCACGTCGCGGCCGAGCGCCTCCATCATGGCCATCACCGCTTCCGGCGCTTCAGGGTTGCTGCGGCTGCGCAGCCACACGCCCTGGCGCACGGTGATCAGGAGCGCGGCGACAACCTGCTCGGTCAGGTCCAGCACGCGCAGGCAGTCGCGCGCGGCGATGGTGCCCATGCTGACCTTGTCCTGGTTGTGGCATTCGGTGGACCGCGAGAACACCGAGGCCGGCATGGTCAGCTTGAGCGCTTCCGCGGTCCAGGCCGAAGAACTGATCTGCAGCGCCTTGAGGCCATGGTTGATGGCCGCGCGCGGACCTTCTGCGCCCGACAGGTTGGCCGGCAAGCCGTGGTTGTAGCGGCTGTCGACCAGCAGCGCCATCTGGCGGTCCAGCAGGTCGGCCAGGTTGGCCACGGTGTTTTTCATGCCGTCCATCGCAAAGGCGATATGGCCGCCGTAGAAATGGCCGCCGTGCAGTACGCGTTCGCCTTCGGCGTCGATGATCGGATTGTCGTTGGCGCTATTGAGTTCGTTCTCGATCGACTGGCGGAAGAATGGCAGCGCGTCGGCCAGCACGCCGATGACGTGCGGCGCGCAGCGGATCGAATAGCGGTCCTGCAGGCGCTTGCCATTGCGTTCGGCTTCGCCCGCGTGCAGGTCCTGGCGCAGCCAGGCGGCCACGCCCTGCATGCCGGCGTGCGGCTTGACCGAAAACAGGGTCTCGTCGAAATGGTGGGCATTACCATCGAGCGCATACGACGCCATGGCCGTGATCTTGGTGCACAGCTGCGTCAGGTAGGCAGCGCGGTCGTAGGCCAGGCAGGCCAGCGCGGTCATGACGGCAGTGCCGTTCATGATGGCCAGGCCCTCTTTCGGGCGCAGGCGCAGCGGCGTGATGCCCGCTTCGCGCAGCGCATCGGCCGCCGGCACGTGCTCGCCGTCGCGCCATACTTCGCGTTCGCCGCACAGCACCGCCGCCAGGTAGGACAAGGGCGTCAGGTCGCCGCTGGCGCCAACCGAACCTTCGCTGGGAATGAGCGGCAGCAGGCCGACGTCGAGCAGGCGCGCGATCTGTTCCAGCAGGTCGACGCTGACACCGGAAAAGCCCTTGGAGAGCGACGCCAGGCGCGTGGCCATGACCGCACGCGTTTGCGCCGGGGTCAGGTACTCGCCCAGGCCGCAGCCATGGTAGGTGTACAGGTGGTGCGGCAGTTCGGCCACCAGTTCGGGCGGAATCGACACCGTGCACGAATCGCCGTAGCCGGTGGTGACGCCGTAGATGGTGCCGTCCTCGCGCAGCAGGCGGTCGAGGAAGTCGGCGCCGCGCTGGATCGCCGCGCGGAATTCGGGGTCGCCGGACAGGGTGGCGCTGGCGTCGCCGCGCGCGATATCGACGATATCCTCGATGCAGAGCCGGCTGCGGTCGAATTGCACCGCGCGGTGGGGTTTGTTCAGGTCAGCAGGATGCATCGTTCTTGTCCAGATTGGGTAAATGCCAAAAATCGTAAAAATTGAACCATTCGAGCGGCGCGCGCGTGCAGTGGTACTGCAGTCGCTCGGCGTAAGCGGCGGCCAGTTCGGCCAGCGCCTCGTCGCGGCCCTTGCGCGGCAGCTTCACCGTCTCGCGCAACTGCTCGAAATGAATCTCGTAGCCATTCTTCCCGTGCACCGAAAACATCAGGCACACCGGGCATTGCAATACCGAAGCGAGCACGTAGGGGCCCACCGGGAACGGCGCCGGACTGCCCAGGAAAGGCACCACCGCCACGCGCGGATCGGGCGACACCGGCACCCGGTCGCCGGCGATGACCACGAATTCGCCATTGGCCACGCGCTCGGAGAGCAGCATGGCCGTGGCCGGGGTCATCTCGGTCACTTGCATCAGGTTCATCTGGCTGCGCGGGTCGATCGCGGCCAGCATGTCGTTAAAGGCGCGGGCGTGGCGCGTGTGCACCAGCACCGTCAGTTTCAATCCCTGCTGCTGGTGCGACAGCACGCGGCACAGGTCCACATTGCCCAGGTGGGAGCACAGGAGCACGGCGCCCCGCCCTTCCTCGATCATGCGCAGCATCGGCGGCAGGCCGTGCATGGTGACGCCCGAGGTATCGAACAGGCCGCCCCACAGCAGCATCTTGTCGAGGATGTTTTCGGCGAAGGCGGCGAAGTGGCGCAGCACGCCCAGGTAGCCGGTGGCGACCGGCGTGAACTTCCCCACGCGCTGCAGGTAGCCGTTGGACGCGCGCCGCGCGGCCGGCTTGACCATCACGTACCACGCCAGCACCGGGTACAGCACCACGCGGAACGGCCAGCGGCCGAACACGCGGCAAATCCAGAACAGCAGGCGCATGCCGGCCACGAAGCTCGATTCGTTGATCGATGCCCAGTGGCGCCCGCTCATGGCTTTCATTTGAACTTCCGCGCCAGCAGCGTCGGCAGGCGCAGCAGCATGCCGAAGAACAGCACCGTGTGCATGCGGGTGATCAGCACATTGTCACGGAACGCCAGGAAGTGCGACACGCCGTCGGTCGGGTAGCTCACGCGGGTCGGCAGGTTCACCACCTTCACGCCGTCCCAGTACAGGCGCACCAGGATCTCGGGGTCGAAGTTCATGCGCTTGCCCAGCTTCTGGCGGCCCGCCAGGCGTGCCACGGGCGCGACCGGATAGACGCGGAAACCGCACATCGAATCGCGGATCGCGAACGAGAGCGTGTTAATCCAGATCCACACGTGGGTCAGGTAGCGCGCATACAGGCGCAGCGCCGGCACCGATTCGTCGTACACGGGGCAGCCGGCGATGACGGCGTCCGGATGCTGGCGCGCCATCTCGATAAAGCGCGGAATGTCGCCGGCGGTGTGCTGCCCGTCCGCGTCCACCTGCAGCAGGTGGGTGTAGCCGGCGGCACGCGCATGGGCGAAACCGGTCATCACGGCCGCGCCCTTGCCCTGGTTGACCTGGTGTCGCACCAGCGTCACCTTGCCAGGCGAGGCCGCGGCCAGTTCGTCGAGCACGCGCGCGCACCCGCTTGTGCTGCCGTCGTCGACCAGGATGCAGGGCAAGCCGTGGCCGAGCACCGCCCTGACCACGGCGCCGATGGCGTGTTCGTGGTCATAGACAGGAATCAGCACACAGGGTTTGAACATGGTCTCAAGCCCTGGCGAAGCGCAGCAGCGAGTGGCAGTAGCCGATTTCGTCGCGCACGGTCAGCAGCTTCAGGCCGGCCGCTTCGGCCAGGCGGATGTAGTCGCCGCTTTCGTAGATCTTGCTGTTCCCGCTGGCCATGGCCGTGAAATACGGCGAGGTGTTGATCAGGCAGTAGGACGCGATGTCGTAGCGCTGGCGGTCCCAGAAGGTATCCATGATCAGCACTTGTCCGCCGTCGGCCAGGGCCGCGCAGGCGCGTTCGAGGATGGTGGAAATCGCCGCTTCCGAGAAGCAGCTCAGGAACTGGCTCATCCAGATCAGGTCCATGCCCGGCGGGAGCGCGAGCGCAGCGTCCAGCAGGTCGGTCGGATGCAGGTGGGCGCGTTCGCGCACGCCCGCTTCCTGCAGGGTGTTGGACGCCACTTCAAGCTGGCGCGGCAAATCGACCAGGTGCAGTTGCACCGACGGGTTGTAAGCCAGTGCGGCGCAGCTGAATTTGCCCGTGTTGGCGCCGATGTCCATGACCCGTTTCGGGCCGGTCGCAAACACGTCCGGCAGGATCTCGGGGAAGGAGGTGTCCGAATAAAAGTGGTCGAACGCGAACCAGCTCGACTTGGCCGGCTCGGACAGGCGCGACAAGCCCTGGTAGATGGTCGACCAGTCGCCCAGCGCTTCGAGTCCCAGCGGCTTTTGCGCATCGAGCGACTCGTCCAGGCGGAACAGGCCCTGGTAGCAGACGTCGTGCGTGAAGTCGATATTGATCTGGGTGATCGAATCGGTCAGCACGCAAAAACCGGCCTTGTCGAGCACATAGCGCCCGCCTTCCAGGTACACCGCGCCGGCCGACAGGCAGGTTTCCAGAACCACTTTCAGCGCATATTCCGACCATTTGCCGGTCGCCGCCAGGTCCGTGACCGACATCCCTTCCCCGCCGGTGTCGGCCAGGGTTTGCAGCACGCCGCGTTTCCATGCATAGCGCACGCACTGGAATACGACAGGACCGAAGGCGATCTTCTGCGCTTCGAAACGGGCTGCGAATGCGCTCTGGCGTTCTGGGGAAAACTTCTTGTCGATCATGGGGCGCTTTACGTTATGAGGCAAACAGGATGCGGCCACCGGCATGGGGACCGGCGTCGGAAAAATAGCGGAAATGAAGGCTGCCGTTGCCGGCGTCGTGCTTCAGCTCCAGGAACAAAGCAATTTCGGGTGCGATCACTTGCTGGAACTTGAGCGCGTGAATACCCTGGAACGATGGCGCCAGCGCGAAGTGGCGGCGGCCCAGCAGGATCGCCCAGTCGACCTGCACCACGCCGGGCAGGACCGGCGCCTGGCGGAAATGGCCGTCGAAGTAGAACAGGTTGGCCGGCACGTGCAAGGACAGCAGCACCCGCGCGCCGTCGTTTTCGAGCACCGTGACGCCAGGTTCGCGCGGACGCGCATCGGGCACGCCGCCCAGCAATGCCAGCAGCTGCGCCTGCGTGGTCTTGCCCATCGCATTGACTGGCAGCTGGTCGAGATAGCGCCAGCGGCGCGGCAGCGCGACTGCTTCCACCATGCCGGCCAGGTCGTCGCGCAGGCGGCGGTTGAGCGCCATCTTGCCTTCCTTGAGCACGTCGCGTCCGGCGTCGGACGGCACCACGAAGGCGGCCAGCGACTGGCGCTCGCCCTGCACTTCGGGGCACAGGATCACACGCGCTTCGAGCGCCAGGCCGCTGACCAGCAGGGCAGCCTCGATGGCGTCGAGCGAGATCCGCTTTTCTTCGATCTTGACCAGGCGGTCGCTGCGCCCGGCCAGCATGAATCGCCCGCCGCCGGCCGGCTCCACCCGGTCCTGCATGCGCAGCCAGCCTTCGCCCGCGTGGGCCGAACGGATTTCCAGTTCGCCGCTGTCGGGCGCCGCGCGCCATTCGACACCATGCAGCGCTTCCCAGGTGCCGGTGGAAGCGGGCATGCGCCGGCGCCAGGCAATGCCGCCGCTTTCGGAGCTGCCGTAGATTTCGGTCGGCACATGGCCCATCAGGCGCGCCGCCGCGGCCGACGCTTCGGCCGGCAGCATGCCGCCCGACGAGAACACGGCGCACAGCATCGGCGCGCAGCCGCTCCAGTCGACATGTTCGGGCAGGCGCTTCAGGTGGGCCGGGCTGGCCACCAGGATGCAGGGCGCGCGGCGCAGTTCCTGCGCCATCTGCTCCGGGTATTTCAGGCTGAAGGCATGGATCGCGCGGCCGGCGGCCAGTGGCCACAGCACGCGGAACAGCAAGCCATAGATATGCTGGTGCGAGACGGTGGCGACGATGTCGCAATCGCCCATCTCCGGGCCGAACTGGCGCTCCAGCGTGGCCACTTCGCTCATCATGTTCCACAGCGTCTTGGGGATGGCCTGCGGCGCGCCCGTACTGCCGGAGGTGTGCACGACCAGCGCCGCGAAGTCGTCGGCCAGGACCTGCCATGGCAGCTCGCAGCGGTCGCCGTCCTGCGGCTCGCACGGATGCGGGAAGGCGCCGAAGAAAGCGTCGACCCGCGTGGCCAGGGCCGCGCAGCTGGCGGGCAGCGTATCGGCGGTCAGCCATACGGTTTTCCCGGCCTGCCATGCGCCAAGCAGGGCCGCGGAGAATTCCAGCGTGTCTTCCAGGTACAGCGCAACGTTGCGGCCGGGCGTGCGCAGCGCCAGGGCGCGCCAGGCCGACACACGGGCCAGGAAGGCGGCCTGCGTGACTGCCTCGCCGGCGCGATAGCCGACGATGGACGATGGGGAACGCGCGGCAAGGCCGGATAGCAAATCAGACATGGTGCAAGCGTTTGAAACGAAGGCGCACCAGGTACTCGCCGGCGAACAGCACGCCCATCAGCAGGTAGGCGATGACGCCGTTATACAGCGACCAGACGTCCGGCGTGGCCCACAGGGCGGTGCCCAGGGCGGCCAGGCCGTTGGCCACGAAAAAGCCACACCAGACCTTGGTGACGGTGCGGGTGTAGGCCACCGCCGCCGGCGGCAGGTTTGGCTCGCTCATGCGCGCGAAGCGTTCGACCATCGACATGGGCGACGCCAGGCTATAGGCGAAAGCGGCCAGCAATGCGGCATTGACCAGCACCGGATAGAGCTTGAGCGGCAGCAGCGCATTGGCCCACACGGCGCCGCCGGCGAGCAGCAAGGCGCCGGCCGCCGACCAGCGCGCGGCCGGCGACACTTTCATGGCGGGCAGGCGTGCGGCGGCCGCCAGCAGCAGCAATGCGGCCAGCCAGCGCGGCTCCACCTTGTCCTGGCCCAGCCAGATCGCAAGCGGATACAGCGCGGTGATGATGACCGTGACGACGGCCAGCAGCCGCCCGTTTATGCTGGCTGCTCCTCGACCAGGCCGTCGAGCGCATCGACCACGTCGCCGATGGTGCGGATGGTCTTGAACACTTCCGGCTGCAGGCGCTTGCCGGTCAGCTGCTTGAGCTTGACCGCCAGGTCGACCGCGTCGATGCTGTCGATATCGAGGTCGGCATACAGGTTCGAATCGCGCGTCAGGCTGGCCTTGTCCAGTTCGAACATCTCGGCCAGCAGGCCGGCGACCCAGTCCTGCAGTTCGTTTTTGCTCATGGAGCGTACATCTACCAATGCGGACATTTTCTACTCCTTACTTCTTGCGGTGGGTTTCTACCAGGGCTGCCAGGGCGCGCACCGACGCGAAATGGCGGCGCGTGTCTTCCGAATCGGCCGACAGCGAAATACCGTAACGCTTCTGCAGCGCCACGCCCAGTTCCAGCGCGTCGATCGAATCGAGGCCCAGGCCCTCGACGAACAGCGGCGCTTCGCTGTCGATATCGGCAGCGGTGATATCTTCCAGTTGCAGCACTTCGATGATCAGTTGTTTCACTTCTTGTTCAAGCATGGCCTGGATTCTCTTCCGTAAAAAGTTGTTGCAGATGGTCCGTCAGGTGACGAACCGCCATTACTTCGGCCTTCCCGGCAGCGGTGAACTGCCCGATCTCGATGTCCTCCAGGACTTCGATCCGGAAACGCGCATGGCTCTCCGGCACATGCCACCATTTCGCGCCCTTGCCCAGCGTGGGCGGTTCGCACACGATGCGCACCGGCGTCACCGTGCGTGATCCCCGCACCGCGATATTGGCCGCGCCGCGCTTCAGGCTGACCGTGCCGCAGGCCGGCGTGCGCGTCCCTTCCGGGAAGATGATCAGGTTGTTCCCGGCCCGCAGCGACGCCACGCAGGCGTCCACCAGTTCGGTCGCGTCGTCGTTGCTGACGTAACCGGCAGCGCGCACCGGACCGCGCGTGAAGGGGTTGTTCCACAAGCCGCTCTTGACGATGCAGTCCGCTTTTTTCACGAACGCCATCAGGAACACGGTATCGATCAGGGTCGGGTGGTTCGCCAGGATCAGCTGGCCACCGCGGTTCAGCTTTTCCAGGCCGATAAATTCATAGCGCAGCACGCCCAGGCCGCGCATCAGTCCCACGAAGGCGCGGAAGGTGTGGCGGATGATCTCGCGCGACACGGCGACCCTGCGCGCCGGTTCGCGCACGCACAGCGCCACCAGCGGGAAAACGAGCACGCGCAGCACCAGGCCGCCCACGCCGAACGCGAAAAAACTGATCCCGGTGGCGCCCACGCGCCACGCGCGTCCGGCCTTCTTAAGCATCGCGGGTCCAGGTCCAGCGCTGCATTCCCGTCTCCCGCGTCAGGCTGGCGACCGCGCCCAGCTGGAAACGCAGGATCTCCAGGCCGGCCGGCGCTGCGTCCTTCCTGCCCTGCCCGCCGCCGTCGCCCGCGGCCGGCGCCAGCGCCAGCCCCAGGGTAACTGCCGGCGCGGCATCGGGCGCCGTCATCAGCCATGCCCAGGCAAACGGCTGCTCATCGCAATCCTCGAAGCCGGCCAGCGGCGCCGGCAAGGGGCAGTCGTACGCCACCAGCAGCACGGCCGGCGCGCCGTCGGCGAGCAGGCCGCAGGCTTCCACCACCCCGTGTTCGATGGTGGCGGTGTGCCCGGCCAGCGCCATGTGATTGGCGCGGTCGGCGCGCGCGATGGAGAACAGGCCCGCGCTGGCGTTGTGCACGGCCAGCCCGAAACCGGTCGGCGACAGCGCCTGTTCCTGCGCCAGTTCGCCCAGCAGGTCGACCGCGCGCGACACTTCTCCATGGCGCGAGCAGAATATGGCGGGGACATTGGCGCGGCCATCCAGGCAGGCATAGGCCACTTCGAGCGCCATTTTCCCAAGAAAACCGGCGCGCCGGCGCAGCATCGCCGGCATTGCGGCGAGCGCAGGGTCGGGGCCTGATCCGATCCGGACCGGGTCGACAGCCCATTCGCGCCACTGTTCCGGTGTGGTGATACCCGGAGCCCAGGCCGCATGGGAAGCAATGGAAAACCTAAGCCCGGTCGCGTGCATTGTTACTGATTTTCTTCAAAATACTGGAGGACGCGATTATAGACTGCCGCTACTGGAGACAACGGAACAGAGTTTCAGACAGACATTATATTTTATGTACCGCAACGAGCGTCAGAATTGTCCCATACACCTTGCATAAAATGCAATCGGAGCCACCGAAAAAACAACGGCGCCGAAGGAATCCTCTAGCGCGAAAAAATGCCGCCGGGCGCAGGCCGGGCGGCATTTTTACTGACTTTAACGTCAATTATTGAGCGGTCATGCCATCGTCGGCAGTAATGATGGCGCCGTTGATGAAGTGGCTCTCTTCGGCCGCGAGCAGCAGCAGCAGGCCGTCCAGGTCTTCCGGCTTGCCGGGCCGCTTGCGCGGCAGCATGTCGATCAGCTTCTTGCCCTGCTCGGTCTCGAAATAGTCTTCATTGATTTCCGTGGAAATATAGCCGGGGCAAATGGCATTGACATTGATATTGTATTTTCCCCATTCCACGGCCATGGCCTTGGTCATCTGGACCACGCCGGCCTTGCTCATGCAGTAGACGCCGATCTGCGGCAGCACCCGCAAGCCCGCCACCGAGGCGATATTGATGATGCGGTGCTGCTTTTTCGGGTCGCCCTTGGCGCGCGCGATCATGCGCTTGGCCGCCTGCTGGGCCACGAAAAAGGCGCCGCGCAGGTTGGTGTCCATGACGTAGGCGTAGTCTTCCGGGGTCACGTCGAGCAGGCGCTGGGTGGTCGAAACGCCCGAATTGTTGACCAGGATATCGATGGGACCGGCCTCGGTTTCCGCATGCGCGATGGCCGACTTGATGCTGGCCAGGTCGGTCACGTCGAGCGAGACCACATGGGCCGCGCCGCCGTCGGCTTCGATTTCGGCGCGCAACTCCTTGAGGCGGTCGGTACGGCGCGACGCCAGCACTACCTGCGCACCGGCGCCAGCGAGTGCCTTGGCAAACCGGGCTCCCAATCCGCTCGAGGCGCCGGTGATCAGCGCGATTTTTCCTTCGAAATTGACTTCAATGCCCACGTTCGGCTCCTGTACGGTGTGCTTTGCAAAGTGTAATCATGTCACAAAAACCCGGTATTAGATGGCGGCGCCTAATAATGCCCGTAAAATGGCGCCAAAGTTGCATTCTCAGGCAAAAAGCCGCACACTCGTGCTTAAATTTTTCTACCCATGATGAGACCATGACAGAGCCTACCAATTTACTTGAACAATACGGCCCTCGCGAAGCGATGGAATACGACGTCGTCATCGTTGGCGGAGGGCCCTCCGGCCTGTCCGCGGCGATCCGGCTGAAACAGCTGGCCGCCGAACAAAACCGCGAAGTGTCGGTCTGCGTGCTGGAAAAAGGCGGCGAAATCGGCGCCCACATCCTGTCCGGCGCCATCATGGACCCGCGCGCGATCAATGAACTGATCCCCAACTGGAAAGAACTCGGCGCGCCGCTCAATACCGAAGTGACGGAAGACCGCATCCTGTTCCTGACCGAGACCAAGGCGTTCCGCACCCCGGGCTTCATGGTCCCGGCCTGCTTTGAAAACCACGGCAACTACATCGTTTCGCTCGGCAACGTGGTGCGTTGGCTGGGCCAGCAGGCCGAAGCCCTGGGCGTGGAGATTTTCCCCGGCTTCCCGGCCGCCGAAATCGTGTACAACGAAAACGGTTCGGTCAAGGGCGTCGCCACCGGCAATATGGGCGTGGACCGCCACGGCAAGCCGACCGACGCTTTCCAGCTCGGCATGGAACTGCACGGCAAATACACCCTGTTCGCCGAAGGCTCGCGCGGCCACCTGGGCAAGCAGCTGATGGCCAAATACGACCTGAACAAGGGCAAGGACCCGCAGTCCTACAGCATCGGCATCAAGGAACTGTGGGAAATCGACCCGTCCAAGCACCAGCCCGGCCTGGTGGTCCACACCACCGGCTGGCCGATGAAAAGCGACGTCTACAGCGGCTCCTTCCTGTACCACCTGGAAAACAACCAGGTCGTGGTCGGCCTCGTCATCGGACTGTCCTACGAGAACCCGTACATTTCCCCGTACGAAGAATTCCAGCGCTATAAAACGCACCCTGCCATCCGCAGCTTCTTCGAAGGCGGCAAGCGCATTTCGTACGGCGCGCGCGCGATCACCGCCGGCGGCCTGCAAGCCTTGCCGAAGCTGGTATTCCCGGGCGGCGCGCTGATCGGCTGCGACGCCGGCTTCCTGAACATGAGCCGCATCAAGGGCAGCCACGCCGCCATCAAGACCGGCATGCTGGCGGCCGAAGCGGCTTTCGGCGCGCTTGGCGAATCGCGCCAGCACGACGAACTGGCCGCCTTCCCGGCAGCGTTCGAGAAATCGTGGCTGCACGAAGAACTGCACGTGGCGCGCAACGTCAAGCCATGGCTGGCCAAGGGCCTGTACCTCGGCTCGGTCATGACCGGCATCGACCAGCTGATCTTCCGCGGCAAGGCGCCGTGGACGCTGCACCGCGACTATGGCGACCATGAATGCCTCAAGCCGGCCGCCAACTACGCACCGATCGCCTATCCGAAACCGGACGGCAAGCTGACCTTCGACCGCCTGTCGTCGGTGTTCATCTCGAACACCAACCACGCCGAAGACCAGCCTATCCACCTGACGCTGAAAAACGACAGCATTCCGGTGTCCGTCAACCTGGCCACCTACGCCGGTCCCGAAGCGCGCTACTGCCCTGCGGGCGTGTACGAATTCATCAAGACCGACGCGGGCGAAGACCGCCTGCAGATCAATTCGCAAAACTGCGTGCACTGCAAGACCTGCGACATCAAGGACCCTACCCAGAACATCGTGTGGGTGACGCCGGAAGGCGGCGGCGGCCCGAACTACCCGGGCATGTGATGCGGCGCGCGTTCGCTGCCCTGTGCCTGGTGCTGGCGCCGTTCGCCCACGGCGCGGACGAAGCATTTACCGGCGCCGTGATGCTGGGGGAGACCGTCAATATGGTCCCCAACCAGACCTACATCACCGCCAGCGGGCGCGATCTGAAGCTGGACCTGTTCATGCCCGTCAAGCCGGCCGGCCCGGTGCCGGTGATCATGGTGATCCACGGCGGCGGCTGGGTGGTCGGCAACCGCGAAAGCGCGGCGCTGCGCACCCTGCCCTACATGCAGATGGGTTTCGCGGTCGTCAATATCGAATACCGCCTGGCCAGGACGGCGCTGGCGCCGGCGGCCGTGGAGGACGCCCTGTGCGCCCTGCAGTGGATCGGCAAGAACGCCAAGCGCTACAAATTCGACCTGTCCAAAGTGGTGGTCACCGGCGACTCGGCCGGCGGCCACCTGGCCTTGACGACGGCCATGATGCCATCCGATTCGCCTTACACGAACCAGTGCGCCGGCGCCGAGCCGACGTGGAGCGGTCCTTATGTGAACGCGGCGCCGAAAGTGGCCGCCGTCGTCAACTGGTTCGGCATCACCGACCTGGCCGACATGCTGCAGGGCCCGAACATCCGCTCGTATGCGGTGAGCTGGTTCGGCAGCATGCCGGACCGGATGGACCTGGCGCGCAAACTGTCGCCGCTTGCCTATGTGCGCGCCGGCGGACCTGCCGTGCTGACCATCCATGGCGATAACGACCCTTTGGTGCCGTATGCGCACGCGCTGCGGCTCAAGCAAGCCATGGACAAGGCGGGCCAGAAGAACCAGCTCGTCACCATCAAGGGTGGCGGACACGGGGACTTCACGCCGGAGCAGCAGCTCGCCAACTTCCAGGCTATTCGCAGCTTCCTGCGTGACCAGGGGATGCTTCCGTAGGCTGGTCGGCGATCGAAAACAACTCCTCGACTTTCACGCCCAGCGCTTTCGCCAGCTTCAAACTCAGTATGATGGACGGCACCATGCGCCCCGTTTCGATCGCATTGATCGACTTGCGGGTGATGCCGGTCCGCTCGGCCAGGTCGGCCTGCGTGATATCGAGCATCGCGCGCCGCACCTTCATCGACGTCATGAGCAGCTCTCCCATCAGCGATCGTACCAGAGCAGGCTGCCCAGCACCGCCAGGAAGCCGGCGGTAATGGCGATGACGGCCTTCAGCCCGGCGGAAGCCACCAGCACCAGCACGGGCTGCAGCAACAGCATCACCAGGAAGCCGTTGCGCCAGGCATGGTTCAGGCTAAGCTGGCGCAATTCGTCGCTTTGCAGCGCCTGCATTTCGGCTTGCGCCCGGGGGCCGCGCGGTCGCGTCGATACCAGCGCGGCGATGCCGATGACAAGCAGGATAGGGAGCACCGGCATCAGGCGCAAGTCGCTGTCCGGGCGAAGAAACAAGGCGATGGCGGCAATGCCGAACAAGGCCACCACGATGGTGGCGAACCAAAGACTGCGGCGTGAATGGCGCAGCGCCAGTTCCTGGTCGTGCGGGGATGTAGACATGAAAGCTCCGTTGAGTGATAACGAAGCCAGTGTAACACATCAATCCCAAAAAGGAACCAATAGGTTACATTAAAGTGGAATCCGCCCGATGCCGCCGCGCGCCATTTTCTCGAATTCGGCGGCCGGCACCGGGTGCGAGAACATATAGCCTTGCGCGTAATCGCAGCCCGCGTCGACCAGCAGTGCGCGCTGCACCTTGGTTTCCACGCCTTCGGCCACCACCTTCAGCCCCAGCTTGTGGGCCATGACGATGATCGCCTCGCACAGCGCCAGGTCGCCCAGGTCGTCTTCGAGCGTGGCCACGAAGGACTGGTCGATCTTGACGTAGTCGATGTCGAAGCGCTTCAGGTGCGACAGCGACGAATAGCCGGTGCCGAAGTCGTCGAGCGCCACCTGCAGCCCCATCGCCCGGTACTGGCGCAGGCGCTCGATGACTTGTTCGTGCCCTTCGAGCAGCACGCTTTCGGTGATTTCGATGACGATGCTTTGCGGCGGCAGGCCCATGTCGTTCAGGTAGGCCAGCCAGCTTTCGTACAGGTCGGCGTCGCGCCGGAACTGCACGGGCGACTTGTTGACGCTGACCTGGAAATCGGGATCGATGTCGCGCTGCCAGATCTGCAGCTGCTTGGCCACTTCGCGGAACACCCAGTCGCCGATTTCCACGATCAGGCCATTCGATTCGGCGAAGGGAATGAATTCGGCAGGCCCCAGCAGGCCGCGCGTGGGATGGCGCCAGCGCAGCAGCGCTTCGGCCTTGCGCACCTTCCCGGTTTGCAGCGACACAATGGGCTGGTACAGGATTTCAAACTGCTGCGCGGCGATCGCCGCGCGCAGGTCGGCCGCGATGTTCTGGCGCATGCAGGCCGCTTCCTGCAGGTCGGACGTGAAATAGCTGAAGCGGTTGCGCCCGCCGTTCTTGGCCGCGTACATGGCCTGGTCGGCGCGTTCGACCAGGTCGTTCAGGTCTTTCGCATCGGGAGGGTACAGCGCGATGCCGACGCTGGCCGAGAGGAAGGCTTTTTCGCCATTCAGGTCGAAGGGCATGGACAGCTGCGCGACGATGGAACGGGCGATGCGCTCCACGCTGCCGATATGGTCCAGCCCCGCCAGGATGACGGTGAATTCGTCGCCGCCCAGGCGCGCCAGGGTGTCGGTGGTGCGCACGCAGCTGGCGATGCGGCGGGTCGCTTCGACCAGCACCATGTCGCCCTTGGCGTGCCCCAGCCGGTCGTTCACTTCCTTGAAGTGGTCCAGGTCGATGAACAGCAGCGCCAGGAACGCGGCATTGCGGTCGGCCTTGCGCGTTTCGAGCTTGAGCCGGTCCATGAACATGTGGCGGTTGGGCAGGCCGGTCAGGCCGTCGAAATTGGCTTGCTGCCAGATCAGTTCGGTCGATGCGCGCGTTTCGGTGATGTCGGTCACCAGCGCCAGCGCGCCCATGTAGTGCCCGCTGGCGTCGAAGATGGGATTGGTGGCCATGGTGGTCCAGACCGGCTGGCCATCCTTGCGCACGAACTTGAATTCGTGGCGCTCGGCGATGCCCGCCTGGCGCCGTGCGATATTACGCTCGAGAATGCCCTTGCCCTCCTCGTCCATGAAGGCCACCAGCGGCTGGTCGAGCATGTCTTCGATGGCGTAGCCAAGCATGGACGCCATTTTGGGATTGACGAAGCTGGTGCAGGACAGCGCGTCGATTTCCCAGATGCCTTCCTCGGCGCTGTGGACGATGCGCCGGAAGCGTTCTTCGCTGCGTTCGAGCGCGGCCAGCTTGCCCTCGGCCCGTTCGACCACCACGCGGCAGGCCTGGCCGCTGCCGTCGGCGCTGGCCAGCAGGGTCACGTGGAAGGCTGCGCCACCGGCGCGCGCCATTTGCAGGCGGCAGGTCTGGGGATCCTGGGAATTGAGGGCGACGCTGAACAGGGCGTCGAAATCGGGGAGGAAGCTGGGCGCAATGAAGGCGCGGAAATGGTGGCACCCCGGGCGGGCGCGCGCGATGCCCAGCATGTCGGCGCCAACCAGGTTCGCTTGCAGGATGGTGCTGTCGAAACCGACCAGGAAATAGCCGACCGGGGCCAGCAGGTACAGTTCGTTGAAATAGGCTTGCTCTTCTTCGTAGCGCAGGCGGTCGACCGTCACCCCGCAGGGATCGACCATCAATTCGCCGGCACGCGCCTGGAAGGCGGGATCGGGGAAGCGGGTGCCCATCCGATAGCCGAATGCGGCCCCGGCCGGCGCACGGTCGCCGGCGCGCTGCATGGAGCCAGATTGATATGCCGAGCCGGGTTGCTTATCCATCTCACCTCGCACCTTGCAAGATCGTGAAGCAGAGTGTCAAGACTAGCACGCGCAAGGCAATGATGTCGAGCAGGCTATTGCGCGAATCAGGGGTGGGCGCGGTTCAGGCGCCGTTCGGCGCGCCGCTGCAAGGCTTCGAAGGCCAGGCTCAGGCACCAGTAGATGGCGGCGGCCGCAATATACAGCGGCAAGGGGCGGAAGGTGGTGGCGATCACTTCCCGGGTTGCCAGCATCAGTTCGGTCACGGTGATCACCGACACCAGCGAGGTATCCTTGATCAGGCTGATGAGGGTATTGCTCATGGATGGCACCGCCACCCGCAGCGCCTGCGGCAGCACCACGTGGTGCAGCGTTTGCCAGTACGACAAGCCCAGGCTGAAACTGGCGCGCCACTGGCCCTGGCCGATGCTCTGTATGGCGCCGCGCAAGCTTTCCGACAGGTAAGCACCGGAATTGAGCGACAGCGCCAGCACGCCGGCCGTGACCGGATTGAATTCGATGCCGATGGTGGGCAGGCCGTAATAGATCACGAAGATCTGCACCAGCAGGGGCGTGCCGCGCATCAGGCTGACGTACAGGGTGGCCGGCCAGCGCAGGATGGCCCAGGTCGACATGCGCAAAATGGCGGCCGGGAAACCCAGCGCCAGCCCGCCCAGCATCGCGGCGACGGCGAACAGCAAGGTGTAGCCGGCGCCCATCAGCATCACGGGCGCCGCTTCGCGCAGCAGGTCGAACAATTCCTGCATCAGGCGCCCGGGCGGCTGACGTCGCTGCCGAACCACTTGGTGGAAATGGCTTTCAGGCTGCCGTCGGCGCCGGCGTCCTGCAGCACCTTGTCGATGGCGGCCTTGAATTGCGGACTGCCCTTCCGGAAGGTGACGCCCATCCGTTCGACATTGCCGACCCGCGCGCCGGCCTGGATCGGCAGCTTGGAATGCTTGAGCAGGTAAGCGACCATCAGGCTGTCGTTGAGGGCGGCATCGATGCGGCCGAAGGCCAGGTCCTGCAGGTTTTCCGGCGCCGCCGGGTAGCTCTTGACCTCGATGCCGGGCACGGCCTTGGCTTGCTGCTCGAACACGCTGCCCTGCCCCGCGCCGACTTTCTTGCCTTTCAGGTCGGCCAGGGTGGCGTAGCGCGCCGTGTCGTTCTTGCGCACGATGAGCTGGGGGCTGGAATAGGTGTAGGGCGTGGAAAAATCGAAGGCCTGCTCGCGCTTGGGCGTGATGCCGACCTGGCTGATGATGACGTCGTACTTGCCGGCGGCCAGCCCGGCCAGGATGGCGCTCCACTCGGTGGTGACGAAGGCCGGCTTCAATCCCAGGCGGCTGGCGACCAGCCTGGCCACGTCGACGTCGTAGCCGGCCAGCTCGCCCGTTTTCTGGTCCTTGAAATTGAAGGGCGGATAAGTGCCTTCCATGGCGATGGTCAGGGTGCCGCGCGCCTTGGCCGTGCCCAGCAGGTCGGCGGCCGCGGCCGGCAGGGCGAAACCGGCGACAGCCAGCGAGACGACAAACTTCAGCGAGCGGCGACGGGTCATGGGCGTAATTCCTGTAGGGGAAAGCTTGGCAGTTTAGCGCGAATAGCCGATTTTCTGGCTGCGTCCGCTGAAATTGTGGCCGGCGACCAGGGTCGTGCTGGCCACCAGGCTGGACAGGCCGACGATGAGCTGGATCAGCTTGTCGTCCGGCAGCACCCAGACCTGGCCGCGCGGCAACTCGGCCTGGGTGGCGGCCATGATCAGGGGCGCGATCCAGGCGGCATCGGGCTCGACGTCCAGGATGACGGCGTCGGCCGTGGTTTGCAGGTAGACATTGCCGCCGGCGGCCAGGGTGAAGCAGACGCCGGCGCCCGTTTCCTGCGGCCCGATGTGCTCCATCATGCTGCGGTTGTGCTCGTCGATCCAGGCTTCGACATCTTGCGGGGTTTGCAAATCGATCCAGGGACAGGGGCGAAAACGCGGCGCGGGGTCTTGATTCATTGCTTCCTGGAGAGATTGTGCGGCAAGGGGCACATGCTACGGCATTTTCCGGCCGGCGTACAATGAAGCGGCAGAGGAAAAGGAGGCGACATCATGCACAAAGCTGAGCAATATCGTCCTTTCGCGGGCGGATACGTATCAGAATTTGATCGATTCCTGCAGGATTACAGCAGCCGGCACCCGGACCTGGGGGAAAGCCAGCAGCGCGGCTGCTACCTCTTGTGGGACAAAAAAGTTGACCTGGAAGACATCGAAAAGTCCCGCGCAGATCGTGTTCCCGAGAAACCCTATCACGACGACTGAATTCTATTAAAAAATTTATCTTGTTTTGAGTAAATTTTTATTGCGAACGAGTAAATTAGTATTACTATTCTACCTGCGAGGTTCGCTTATTGGTAAAGCCCAGTCAGGATCGGTTTCAAACTCATGACTGATAACCAGGTTCGATTCCTGGACCCCGCACCAGCTTACCGAAAAGCGCCATCTTCACGGATGGCGCTTTTTTCGTTTCTTTCCATTTTTTCACAGGCAATCTCCCGCGCAGGCCGTCCTGCGACAAGTATTTTCAATGCGTACTTGACCCACATCAATCAGCCGGGCTGACTGCGCCCCCCCTTGCCGCTACAGTCGGATCCTCGATCCCATCCCGAGCCGTCCGCACCAGGGCGCGGGCGAACACCATCTTGCGATACCACCAAGGAGAATGCCTCATGTTTACCTCGAACGACCGTATCCACACGGCCAATAAGGAAATGCGCGCAATGATCGAAGAAGCAGGACATATGCTCAAGCGCGCGCACGCCACCACCGGTGACGAGGCCGCCGAGCTGCGTGACAGCTCCATGGCGCTGCTCGCCGACGGTATCGCGAAAGGCCACGCCCTCGAGCACAAGGCCACCCATTCGGTCCACGAATTGGCCACGGCAACCGACAAGCTGGTCCATGCAAATCCCTGGCGCTCGGTCGCCGTCGCCGGTGTGGTGGGCGCAGGCATCGGCCTGCTGCTGGGCATTGCGGTAGCGCGCGATTAGCCGGCCAGGGTCAAGAAAATGGCGCCGTCGGGCGCTTTCCTCCAGTCTCAAGAAAGGCAATAAATGAACACCAATGTCGGCAATATTGACCGGACCATACGCATTCTGGTGGGCCTGTGCCTGATCGCGGCCACCCTGCTCGGTACCATCGGGGCCTGGGGCTGGCTCGGCCTGGTGCCGCTGGCGACCGGCTTGTTTCGCTTCTGCCCGGCGTATCGGCTGTTCGGCGTGCGCACTTGCCCGGCCAGAAAATGATCGAGCACGAGGAAAATGCCATGGCGCACGTCCCCACCAGCTACCGCGAATTGACCGCGTCGGTCACGCGGCAACTTGCCACCCTGCGCACCGACACCCCTGACGTCATGCGGGCATTCGGTGACCTGGCCAGGGCGGCCACGCGCAATGGCGCCCTCGACAAGAAAACCAAGGAATTGATTGCTCTGGCCTTGGGGGTGGCAGCCCATTGCGATGCCTGCATCGGCTTTCACGTCCAGGCATTGGTGAAACTGGGCACCAGCAAGGCCGAACTGGAGGAAGCGCTGGGAATGGCCATCTATATGGGGGGCGGACCGTCGGCGATGTACTCGGCCAATGCCCTGGCCGCATTCGAAGAATTCTCAAGCGCACCGTAATCGGCCTGCGCCCCCTGCCGCCCGCGCGCGCCATGTCGCCCGTTCGCTGCCCAAACAATATATCTAAAAATAGAATATAATTTTATATATTGAAACCGGGCGAAGGAAAACAGCACCATGAACAAGACGAAGCAGGCAATGGATGCGGACGCGATGCAAGGCGCGGCAATGCAGGCATGCGCATTGCTGAAGGTACTGGCCAACCCCGATCGCATGATGCTGTTGTGCCAATTGAGCCAGGGCGAGCACTGTGTTGCCGACCTTGCAAGCGCGCTGGGCATAGGCCAGCCGACCCTGTCCCAGCAGCTGGCCGTGCTGCGCGATGAAAAATTGGTCCGCACGCGCCGCGAAGGCAAACAAATTTTCTATGGCATTGCCAGCGCCGAGGCCTTGGCGGTGCTGCAACTGATGTACGCCCTGTACTGTCCCGCAACAAAGGAGTCCCGTGATGATCGACTGGAATAATTTCACGCCGCTGGCGGCGGCCGCCGGCGGCGCCTTGATCGGGCTGGCGGCTGCCCTGTTCATCCTCTTGAACGGCAGGATTGCCGGTATCAGCGGGATCCTGGGCGGCTTGCTGACGTGGCCGCGCGGCGATACGGCATGGCGCCTGGCTTTCCTGTCCGGCCTGGTCGCCGCGCCGCTGGCGGTGGCCCTCGTGGCGCCCCTGCCTGCCGTGCGGATCGAGGCCGGCGTCCCGACCCTGATCGTGGCCGGCCTCCTGGTCGGGATCGGTACCCGTTACGGCGCCGGGTGCACCAGCGGACATGGGGTGTGCGGCCTGTCGCGCCGCTCGCCGCGCTCGCTGGTGGCCACCGCCGCCTTCATGCTTGCCGGATTCGCCACCGTGTTCGTCGTCCGCCACCTGCTCGGCTAAGGAGATCATCATGCAAACCATCATGGCCCTGCTCGTGGGCTTACTCTTCGGTATCGGCCTGATCGTGTCGGGCATGACCGACCCGTCCAAGGTGCTCGGCTTTCTCGACCTGGCAGGCCAATGGGACCCGTCCCTGGCGCTGGTCATGGGCGGCGCCATCCTGGTGGCCCTGCCGGCATTCCATATCGCGGGCCGCCGCGAACGGTCGCTGCTTGGCGCCGCCGTGCGCCTGCCGGCGGCGGCCCGGATCGACCGCCGCCTGGTGCTCGGGGGCCTGACCTTCGGCGCCGGCTGGGGCCTGGCCGGCTACTGCCCAGGACCGGCGCTGGCCTCGCTTGCCAGCGGCGCTGCCGAGCCGCTGGTTTTCAGTGCGGCCATGCTTGCCGGCATGGTCATTTTCGAGTGCGTCGAACGCCTGCGCGCGCGCCGCCAGCGCGCCGCAGCCCCCGCCCATTGACGCGACGGAGGCGACGCGCATGATCTCACTCGGACTGGGCCTGGTCGTAGGCCTGATACTGGCGCTGACCGGCGCCGGCGGCGGCATCCTGGCCGTCCCGCTACTCGTATTCGGCTTGCATATGAGCATGGCGCAAGCCGGGCCGATCGGCCTGCTCGCCGTGGGCATGGCAGCCGCCCTGGGCGCGATCCTCGGCTTGCGCGACGGCCTGGTGCGCTACCGCGCCGCCTTGCTGATCGCCGGATCCGGCATGCTGCTGGCCCCGCTCGGCCTGTGGACCGCAAGCAGGATCGACAATGGCTGGCTCAGCCTGCTGTTCGCCGTGACGCTGCTGCTGGTCGCGGCCAGGAGCTTGCGCCAAGCCGCTCATCGCGCGCCGCGCCACACAAGCGACCATGGCCTGCCCTGCATGCGCGACGCGCACAAGGGCCGCTTCGCCTGGAACGCCAGGTGCGCGCGCGCACTGATCCTGTCCGGATCCGCGGCCGGCATGCTGTCGGGACTGCTCGGCGTGGGCGGCGGCTTTGTCATGGTGCCCGCGCTGCAGCGCTTTAGCAACCTGGACATGGATTCTGTCATCGCCACCTCGCTGGCCGTCATCGCCCTGGTATCGGTGAGCGGCGTCATTGCCAGCGCGGCCAGCGGCGGCATGGCATGGCGCGTCGCCCTACCATTTTCGGCCGGCGCGCTCGCAGGCATGCTGGGCGGCCGCATGGTGGCGGCGCGGCTGGCCGGCCGCCACATGCAGATCGGCTTTGCCGTGGTCGCGGCGGCCGTGGCAATCGGCATGATCACCACCACCCTGCGGTAACGCGCACTGATGCCCTCGTATTTTTTCGGAGACCCACCATGCACCTCAAGCCCATCCAGTTATTCGACACGGAATCGTCGACCTTCACCTACCTGCTGTCGGTCCCCGGCGACAACGCCGCGGTGTTGATCGATCCCGTCGCGCGCCACTGGGAACGCGACTTGCAGCACCTGGCCCGTTTGAACCTGAAGCTGGCCTACATCCTGGAAACCCATGCCCATGCCGACCATGTGACGTCGGCCGGCAAGCTGGCCGCCCTGACCGGCGCCAGGACCGCCGCCCCTGGCGGCTGCGGCATTGTGCCTGCGCAATTGCAGCTTGCCGATGGCGAGCGCATCGGCTTTGGCGCCGGCGAGCAGATCGAGGTCTTGCATACCCCCGGCCATACCGCAGGCAGCATGAGCTACCTGTGGCGCGGCAATGTATTCACCGGCGACACCCTGCTCATCGACGGATGCGGGCGCACCGACTTCCAGAGCGGCAGCGCGCAAGCCTTGTACGATAGCGTGACCGGCAAGCTGTTCGTGCTACCGGACGACACCCTGGTCTGGCCGGCCCACGACTACAAGGGGCAGTCCGTCTCGACCATCGGCTGGGAAAAACGGCACAACGCGCGCCTGGCCAACCGTAGTCGCCAGGAATTTGTCGCGCTGATGGCGGGACTGGATCTGCCCCTGCCGGGCTTGATCGATATGGCGGTTCCGGCCAACCAGAATCTCGGGCTGCCCTCCGCTTGAGCCGGCGCGACAGCGCCATGCCCGTGGACTCGCCGGCGGGCGGCATCAAACGATTACGGCTCTGCCGGCCGCCGGTGCCGGCAGCCGGGCCAGCTTGAAGACACTGACGACCCGGGTCAATTGCGCGGCTTGATTCTGCAGGCTCTCGGCCGAAGCGGCGGCCTGCTCGACCAGCGCCGCGTTTTGCTGGGTCACCTCATCCATTTGGGTGATGGCAATGCTGATGTGCTCGATGCCGGCAGTTTGTTCCTGGCTGGCCGACGCGATTTCGCTGATGATGTCGCTGACCCGCTTGACGCTGGCCACGACCTCGTTCATGGTACTGCCGGCCTGCGCCACCAGCCTGCCGCCGATATCGACCTGCTCCACCGAATTGCCGATCAGGATCTTGATCTCCTTGGCCGCGGCCGCGCTGCGCTGCGCCAGGTTGCGTACTTCCGCCGCGACCACCGCGAAACCGCGCCCCTGTTCCCCGGCCCGCGCCGCTTCCACGGCCGCATTGAGCGCCAGGATATTGGTCTGGAAGGCGATCCCATCGATCACGCTGATGATGTCCACGATCTTGCGCGAGGAGTCATTGATCGAGCCCATCGTGGCGACCACTTGCGACACGACCGAACCACCTTTCAGCGCCACGTCCGAAGCGGCCGCCGCCAGATCATTGGCCTGCCTGGCATTGTCGGCATTGCTCTTCACGGCCGAGGTGAGCTGCTGCATTGACGAGGAAGTTTCTTCCAGCGAACTGGCCTGGTGTTCGGTGCGCGAAGACAGGTCCAGGTTGCCGGCCGCGATCTGGCCGGATGCGTCGGATATGGCCACGGTGCCGGTCCGGACCTGGCCGACGATCCCGTCCAGGCTGGCGCTCATGTCCTTCAGGGCTTGCATCAGTTCGCCCATTTCATCGTTGCCGTTCACCTCGATAGCGGTGCTCAGGTCGCCGGACGCCACTTCTTTCGCGACCTGGACCGCGTCCTGCAAGGGCCGGGAAATACTGCGGGTGATCAGCATCGCCCCGCCGATCGCGGCCCCCAGCGACACGAAGAGCGTGGCCAGCAAGGACCAGTTGGCGCTGGCGATGCGCAGCATGGCCTGCGCCTCGCCGGCGGCGGCGCGCTTGACCGACATCTCGACGGCCCGGTCGATCGCCTTGCGATGGGCTTCGTACTGCCTGGCCATGCGCGCCATGGCGGCGCTGGCGCCCTCCTTGTCCTGCGCCTGGATGGCAGGAATGAATTCCTTGAAAGCGAGCGCATAAAAAGCCTGGGCCGGGGCATGCGCCTGGTCCAGCAAGATTTCTCGCAGCGGCGATTCCAGGCTTTCCTTGATCCAGTAGGCGTGCCGCGCATCGTATTCCCCTTGCAAGGCTTTCATGCGCGCGACCAGGCCGTCCTGTTCGGCCTTTTCCGAGGCGCCTTGCAACTGGAAAGCCACCAGGTAAGATTCGATGATGTATTCGGGCGGTGGCAGGATATCGGCGATCAGGTCCTTGCTTTGCACGATGCGCTGGTAAAGCGGACCGTTCACCTTGAGCTCGTTCAGCGCGCGGAATGAAGACGCGCCGTAGACGGCAAAACCAAGCACAAAAATTCCGATCAGCACCATGAACCGGGTGCGGATCTTCATGTCGGCAAGTTTCATGGCGATTCTCCCATCGGATAACGCCGTCACGAGAGTGACAGTCTGTTATCGAAGTGTAATGAGAATCTATCCAAAAGTCACTAAATCTTGCTAGCCCTTCCAGACCCGTTGCAGGCCGGTATCGGCATGGATCCAGCCGCCGCGCGGCCCTTCGCGGTAATAGAAGCCCACCCCGCCCTGGCGGAAGCTGCGCACCAGCCCGCCCAGCACTTCCGCATTCAGGTTCGCGATCCGGATATCGGCCGCCTTGCCATCGATATGCAGCGACTGGCGCGCGGCAGGCACGCCCTGCTCGATAAGCCGGGTATTCGATTTGGCGGTGCGATAGCCACTGAGGATCTCGAGCGGCTGTTCGATGCCGTAGCGCGCCAGGAACGCCTGGGTGCCCCACAGCGTTTCGAACAGCTTGGGATCGATGGGCGCCGTTTCCTTGCCGCTGACGTCGCGCATCAGGTGGCACAGCTGCTGGTAGGCAGCATCGATGATGTCGCCATCTTTCCAGTACAGCAGCGACGCCTTTTCGCCGCTGGCGGGCCGGGTCACGCTGAGCGTGCGCGGCTTGAGCCAGAATTCGAGGTCGAGCGCCTGGGCGTCGAAAATATCGGGCGGCGGCGCCATCTCCGTCATGGGGGCGTCGACCTTGGGGGCGGCGCGCACAATGGCCGGTTTCGCTGTGACGGGAACGGTTTTTTTGGCGGCGGTTTTCTTGACCGGCGCCTCCTTGGCGGCGGCGCAACCGATCAGCGGCACCGACACCATGCCGAGCGCGGACAAGCCCACACCGTGCTGGAGAAAATTTCTGCGTGAAACCATGGAAAGCGCACTCTGTGAATCGAGGCCGCTACTATAGCGTAAGGATCGCTATTGCGCGCTGCATCCGCAGAATCGTTTCGCGGCGGCGACATCGGGCGCCGTTTCGGCGTTGAGCTTCTTCCAGAAAAAATCGCACTCGACGCCGTAGCAGGATTTTTCCTTGCCTTCCAGGATATAACCCTGGCGCGCGAAAAAGCCGTGGGCGGCCCCGGTACTGTGCAGGCGCAGCACGCTGATGCCCCAGGCGCGCGCCTGCGCTTCCACGCCGGCCAGCAAGGCCTTGCCGATGCCGGCGTGCAGCGCTTCCGGGACCAGGTAGCACAGCGACAGCTTGCCCGCCTGGGTCAGCAGCGCGACACCGACCACCTCGCCGTCCTGCACGGCCACCAGGGTGTAATTGCTCGGGGAATTGATCCAGCCGCTGACATTGTCCGGCGTCTTGTTGCCCAGCCAGGAAGCCAGGACCGCCACGTCGTCGCGATGGTCGACCACGCAGCATTCGGTGATCGACCGGCGCAGCACGCTGCAGACGCGCGCGGCGTCTTCTGTGATGGCAGTACGAATTTCAAAACCCATGTGCGGCTCACTCAATGACCAAATGCGATGAGAAATCTTTCTTGCCGTTTCTCAAGCGTGCTTCTTAACTATACAACATGCGGGCGTTGGCCATGTTGCGGATCCGTCCCACAACAGTCTAAGCATATGACAAAACAGTACTTCCGTTTCGGCTGCGGATTTTAGACTATGCAAATCCGTTTCCACAATAGCGAAGGCAATCGAACCCATGCAAACGAACAACAAAAACCTGTCCCGCCGCTGGATCCTCGCCATGGCTGCCGGCGCGCTCGCCCTGCCCCTGTCGGTACAGGCCGCGGAACCCGAACTGCTCAACGTGTCGTACGACGTGGCGCGCGAACTATACAAGGAAATCAATCCGGCCTTCATCGCGCACTGGAAAAAGACCACGGGCGAGACCATTGTCATCAAGCAATCGCACGGCGGTTCGAGCAAGCAGGCGCGCTCGGTGGCCGATGGACTGGAAGCGTCGGTCGTGACCATGAACCAGGCCAACGACATCGACATGCTGGCCGATCGCGGCCTGGTTGCCCCCGACTGGGCCAAAAAGTTCCCGAACGGCGCGGCGCCCTACTACTCCACCATGATCTTCCTGGTGCGCAAGGGCAATCCGAAGGGCATCAAGAACTGGGACGACCTGGCCAAGCCGGGCGTGCAGGTGGTCATTCCCAACCCCAAGACCGCAGGCAACGGCCGATATACCTACCTGGCGGCCTGGGGCTCCGTGCTCAGGAAAGGCGGCAGCGAAGCGCAGGCGCGTGAGCTGGTCGGCAAGATCTTCAAGAACGTGCCGGTCCTCGATGCGGGCGGGCGCGCCGCCACCACCACCTTCACCCAGCGCGAAATCGGCGACGCCCTGGTGACCTTCGAGAATGAAGTGTCGATGGTGCGCACCGAGTTCGGCGACAATTTCGAAGTGGTCTATCCAGCCACGTCCATCCTGGCCGAATCGCCGGTGGCGGTGATCGACAAGGTGGTCGACAAGCGCGGCGTGCGCAAGCAGGCAACGGCTTACCTGAACTTCCTGTACTCGGAGGCGGGCCAGACGATAGGCGCCAAGCATTTCCTGCGCACCCGCAACGAAGCGATTAACAAGAAGTTCGCGGCAAATTACAGGCCGATCGCGCTATTTACGGTCGACGAAGTGTTCGGCGGCTGGAAGTCCGCGCAAAAGAAACACTTCGATGATGGTGGCGAGTTCGACAAGATTTACCAGCCGAAATAGCACCGGCCAGGCCGTCGTTCCCGGCTGCGGGCGTGACGGCAATGGCAAAAGGTTTACCGTGTTAAATTTCCATTCCTCTTGCAGTTCTGCAAAACATTTCCTCAAAACTCCGCTTTTTTCTCGCCTTTTTTGTCCCTGGACCTGCTTTTGTTCCGTGCACCGTAGACACGGCCTGGTGATGATGATATCTTCGAGCCTATAGGTAGTTGCTCCACAGAATTACAGTTTCATGCCAGCGCGCAGCGCCGACCCCGGCGCCCCGACATTAAACTTTTGCAGACCGGAATTCCCCATGATCAAGAAAATCCTTGCCACGCTCCTCATGTCGCTCTCGGCGACGGCGGCCCTCGCGGTTCCCTTCGGCTCGCAGTCGGTACTCGTCATCGAAGACGGCACCGGCAAGATCCTGCTCGAGAAAAACGCCGACCGCGTGGTCTCGATCGCCTCGCTGACCAAATTGATGACCGCCATGGTGGTGCTCGACGCCGGCCAGGACATGAATGAACTGATCGCCATCGAACAGGGCGACGTCGACATCGTCAAGCACAGCACCTCGCGCGTGCCGGTGGGCTCGAAAATCAGCCGCGCCGACGTCCTGCGCCTGGCGCTGATGTCGTCCGACAACCGCGCCGCCGCATCGCTGGCGCGCACCTTCGAAGGCGGCCCGGTCGGCTTCAAGGCCGCCGTGCGCGCCAAGATTGCCGCCCTGGGCATGACCCAGACCATGATCGAAGAGCCAACCGGCCTGTCGCCGAACAATAAATCGACGGCCCAGGACCTGGTCAAGATGGCCACGGCCGCCGGCACCTATCCCGAAATCGCGCGCATGACGACCGAATCGTCCGACATCATCAACATCAACGGCCGTGGCGTGGAATACCGCAACACCAACCGCCTGGTGGGCGCCAAGGGCTGGGATATCGGCCTGTCGAAAACCGGCTACACCGAAGAAGCGGGCCGCTGCCTGATCATGCGCATCAAATCGGCCGGCAAGAATGCCACCCTGGTGCTGCTGAACGCCAAGGCCAGCTCGACCCGCATCCTGGACGCATTGAGCATCCGCCGCTTCATCGCCGGCGACGAAGCGCCAGTCATGGTTGCCCGCCACACGGCCCGTCCGCGCGCACGCCAGCGCATGGTCCTGAGCGCCAACGCGCCCATCGTCAAGGCCAGCCTGAGGTCGCACGCCAAGGCCAAGCCGGCCAAGCAAAAGCGCCGCCGCGCCTAAGCTATTCCCTCAGCTATTCCCTCAGCTATTCCCTATAGGGGACTGTCCCAGGTTTCTGGGAAAGTTTCCCTATCCCTATAGGGGACTGTCCCAGGTTTATGGGAAAGAATTTCCCATAAACCTGGGACAGTCCCCTGTAGAGAGGAAATAGTCCCCTGTAAAGGGGGAATTTCTGATCTATTCGAGCATGTCGCGCAGGCCGCTGGCGCGCTGGGTGCGGCGCGCGATGGCGTCGGCCAGGATGGCGCTGCCAGGCGTGGCCAGCGTGAATTCGGCGCTGGCGCGCGTGATGCCGGTGTAGATCAGTTCGCGCGCGATCATGGCGCCGCGCTCTTTCGGCAGCACCAGCACCGTGTGGCGAAATTCCGAACCCTGCGACTTGTGGACCGTCATGGCATAGGCCGTGTCCACGTGGCGCAGGCGCGTGGCCAGAACGCTGCGCACATTGTCGCCTTCCAGGAAATACACGCGCAGGGAACCCGGGCGCGCCGGGTCCGGCAGCGTCAGGCCGATGTCGCCGTTGAAGACGCCCGTGCCGTAATCGTTCCGCGTGATCATGACGGGACGGCCCACATACCATTCGCCGCGGCGCCGGATCAGGCCCGCCGCGTCCAGCCGCAGTTCGATCGCGTCGTTCAGGCCTCCCACGCCCCACTCGCCTTCGCGCACCGCGCACAGGATGCGGAAGGCTTCAAAGCTGTGCAGGACCGCGCGCACCCGCGCGTCGTGCGCCATGCCGCCATCGCCCGCGGCGATCAGCGACAGGTAAGGAGCATAGCCGTCCGCCGCCAGCTGCACCACGTGGTGCTGGTGGGCGTGTTCAATCCAGCGCAAGGGGGCGCCTTCGCGCAGCACCGCTTCCGCAGCAGCGGCGTCGCCGGCATTGACGGCCAGCGCCAGGGTGCCGATCGGGCCACCGAAACGGCGGCTGTGGCGCAGCATCACGGTTTGCTGCGCCAGGGCGCCGCCGTCACCGCAAAATTCGGGGGGCACCGTTTCGCCGCTCGCGGCCAGGGCATAGGCGCGCGTGGCGTCCGAATAGCCGCCGGCATGGGCATCGCGGCACAAGTCGCCCAGCACGGCGCCCGCTTCCACCGACGCCAGCTGGTCCTTGTCGCCCAGCAGGATCAGGATCGCGCCGGCCGGCAAGGCGTCCAGCAGCGACGCCATCATTTCCAGGTGCACCATCGATGCTTCGTCGACGATCAGCACGTCGACGTCGAGCGGATTGCCCTTGTGGTGGGCAAAAGCGCGCGTATCCGGCCGCGCGCCAAGAAGGCTGTGCAGCGTGCGCGCGGCGCCCATGCGGGCCGTCAGTTCGCGCAGCGGCAGCGCCCCGCCTACCTTGTCGGCCAGTTCGGTCAGGGCCTTGTCGATCGATTGCTTCAGGCGGGCGGCGGCCTTGCCGGTGGGCGCGGCCAGGGCGATGCGCTGGCGCCCTGCGTCGTCGCCGGCCATGGCGAACAGCAGCGCGAGCAGGCGCGCAACGGTATAGGTCTTGCCGGTGCCCGGACCGCCCGTGATGATGGCCACCTGGCCGCGCAGCGCCACCGCGCAGGCCAGCTTTTGCCAGTCCGGGGCCTGGTGGGGCAGGTCCGACGCGAACAGGATGTCGAGCCAGCTGCGCACCCGCGCCGTGTCGACTTCGCGCACGCCGGCGGCACGCGCGCGGATGGTGCCGGCCACCTGCATTTCGTCGCGCCAGTAGCGGCGCAGGTACAGGCGTTCTCCGTCCAGCACCAGCGGCTCGCCGAAATCAAGATCGCCAGGCTGCCAGACCTGGTCGCACGCGCCCAAATGCTGGGCCCAGTTCTTCGCATTCTTCGGCAGCGGGCCGGCGCTTGACGCCAGCTGCGCCCATTGCTCGTCGCTCCATCCCATCAGCGCGCAGGGATCGGCGGCCAGCTCACCGAGCACCAGGCAGCTGTGGCCGCGCCCTTCCAGTTCCGACAGCAGCACGCAGGCCAGCATCAGCGGGCCGTTGGCCACCCCCAGCGACGCAATGAAGCGCGCGAAGGTGCCCGACAGGCGCCGCAACTGGCCGTTGTCGGTCAGGGCCGCCACTTCGGTCCACAGCAGTTCGTCCTTCATGCGCCCTCCCCGGCCAGCAAGCCATCCAGGCCGTCCAGCAGCGCCAGGTCGGGCGCGAGCAGGTAGCAGCCATGCGTGGCCGGGTTGGCGATCCCGCGCAGGAACAGGAAGATGGCGCCGCCCAGCTGCGCCGCCGGGTCATAGGCGTCGCCCAGGCGGCTGCGCAGCAGGCGGTGCAGGGCCAGCATGTAGATCGCGCCCTGGATGTCGTAGCGGTGCGCGGCCATGGCGCCGGCCATCGCCGCCCTGGTGTAGGCGGCGTCGCCCGCGCCCAGGCTGTTCGATTTGTAGTCCATCACCCAGTAGCGCCCTTCATGTTCGAATACCAGGTCGGCAAAGCCCTTGAGCATGCCGTGCAGCTCGCGCTCGGGCAGCGCCGGACGCGGCACACCATCGAGCACGCGGGCCGTGCACAGGCGGTCCAGCGCCACGCTGTTCAACTGCTCGCTCGGGAACCAGAATTCCATCTCGGGCAGCACGCCGGATAGTTCGGACAGCGAGGCGCCCAGCGCCGGCAGCCGCGTGACGGCCACGGTGCGCAGCCAGGCGACCGCGTCGTCCTGGCGCTTGCCCCAGCCGGCGCGCTCGCAGCGCTGCCCAAGGCGGCTGGCGAACTGCGCGTCGTCGGCGATCGCAAAGCCTTCCTGCCCCATCCACTCGAGCTGCTCGTGCAGGAAATTGCCCGGTACGGAGCCACGCGGAAAGCGGTGCCAGGGCGCGTCGTCGGTGCGATTTACGCCGGGGCTGGCGTCGTCGTCGAGCAGGGTCTCTTCCTGCGCGCGCATGGGCGCCGCGGCTGCGCTGGTCTGGCGCGTGAGCGATGTGAACGAGCCGACCGACCAGTTGCGTTCGAAGCTGCCGTCAAAACGCGCCGCCTCCACCAGCGGCGCGCGCTGTTCCACGCGGGAGAGCGTGGTCACCCCTTGCGGCGCCTCCAGCGCCTTCAGCTCGATCGATGCCAGGCCGCCACGCAGGCGCTCCCAGTACGATGCCATGTCGGCCGCGCCGATGGGCGTGCCGCCGGTGAGCAAGTAGCCCAGCGCCGATTCGTGCAGCTTGTTTTCTCCGCTCTTTTTCGCCGCGACCGCCGCCACGCCCAGCCACAGGAAGTGCCGCGCGCGCGTCAGCGCCACATACAGCAGGCGCAGGTCTTCCTCGATGCGGGCGCGCTCCACGGCGGCCAGCGCTTCGTCCGACAGGCCCAGGTCGATGTGGCGCACGCCGTTTTTCGTGTACTCGAAAAAGCTGCGGTTGCGGCGCTCGGTCTTGCGCGCGGTGACCGCGAACGGGAGGTACACCAGCGGATACTCCAGGCCCTTGGATTTGTGGACCGTGACTACCTTGACCAGTTCGGCGTCGCTTTCCAGGCGCAGCACGCGCTCGTCGCCGCCCTCGCCCGCGCCGCTGACCTGTTCGGCGAACCAGCGGATCAGGGCTTGTTCGCCATCGAGCTGGGTGCTGGCCGCTTGCAGCAGTTCGGCCAGGTGCAGCAAATTGGTCAGGCGCCGTTCGCCGCCGCTTTGCCGCAGCAGCGTGGCCGGCAAGCCCAGTTCGTGGACAAAGCGGCGCAGCATGGCCAGCACGCCCTGGCGCTGCCATACCACGTGCAGGGCCTTGAGCTGTTCGATGCGTGCTTCCCACGCCAGTTCGTCGGACGAGGCGCGCGCGAGTTCCGCCAGCGACAGGCCGGCCGTGCGCGTGGCGAAGGCAGCCCGCGCCAGCGCGCCGTCGAGCGGATTGGCCACCGCGTGCAGCCAGCGCAGCATGTCGCCCGCCTCCTCGCTGTCGACCACGGAATCCTTGTCCGACAGGTACACGCTCGGGATATTGCGCAGTTCCAGCGCGCGCCGGATGGCCGCGGCCTCCCGGCGGTCGCGTACCAGGATGGCGATGTCGGCCGGCAGCAGGCGGCGCAGCTGGCCCTGCTTGAGGAAACCGACGGCCGGATCGTTGAGCAGCGTGACGATATGCTCGGCGCAGTGGTGCGCGAAAAAACCGCGGTAGTCGTCCGCCTTCATGTCGTCGCGGTCCGAACTGGCGATCGCCAGCGCCTGGTAGGGTCCGTCCACGCCCACCAGTTCTTCGGCGCGGCCGCGCGCCTGTACCGCGTCGAATGGCAGCGGGTTGACGTCGCCCTTCCTGAAGCGGAATGCGCCGGCGGCAAAGGTTTCGCCATGCAGGAACAGCTGGTTGACCGCGCCCACCAGTGCCGCCGTCGAGCGGTAGTTGGTGCCCAGCTGGTAATGCCGCCCTTCGGTCGCGTTCCGCGCCGACAGGTAGCTGTGGATGTCGGCGCCGCGGAAGCCGTAGATCGACTGTTTCGGGTCGCCGATCAGGAACAGGCCATGCGCCGGGTCGTTGTCCGCCACCCGGTACAGCAGGTTGAAGATGGTGTACTGGTCGGGCGAAGTATCCTGGAATTCGTCGACCATCGCCACCGGGAACTGGGCGGTGATGCGCTGGCGCAGGGCGTCGCCGTTCGGCCCCTGCAGCGCGCTTTTCAAGCGTTCGAGCATGTCGGCAAAGCCGAACTGGCGGCCGCGCTGCTTCAGCTCGGCCATGCGGCGCGCGATGCTGGTGGCTGCATGGCGGTGCAAGGCATGGGCCAGCGGGTCGATCGCCTTGAGCGCATCCCACAGCTCGGTGGTGCCGTCGAAGCAGGCCGGAATGTCGACCGAGAAGCCCTTGCTGAAAGCGTCGGTGATGCCGTCCGGCGTCAGGCGGTGCCAGGCGGTGTCGGTCATGGCCGGCATGTGCAGCGCCGGGTCCAGGGCCCAGGCGCGCAGCGCATCGAACCACTTTTGCAGCGAGTCGGCCCGCAGCTTGTTCCCGTTGAAGCATTTGGGCGACAGCTCGCGCTGGGCGGCGATCCACCGTTCCATGGCGTTGGCGCGCTCGGCCCAGCCATCCTTGAGCAGCGCCAGCGCGGCGGCCTGTTCGCGTTCCATGCGCGCGATCACGCCGGCCAGCGTCGGTTCGATGGGCTCACCCAGGTCGGCGGCGCGCCGCACCAGCTCGCGCACCGCGCCCTTGAGCGTCTCCACGTCCGGCCAGCAGGCCAGCAGTGCGCCCAGGGCGTGGCTGTTCAGGGGATAGACGTTCTGGCGCCAGTAGTCGTGGGCGGCGTCGTCGAACAGCGCGCGCTCGTCGCTGACCAGTTCTTCGTCGAACAGGCTGCCGCTATCAAAAGCGTGCTCGCGCAGCATGCGCTGGCACCAGGCGTCGATGGTGAAGATGGCAGCTTCGTCCATGGTTTCGGCGGCCATGGCCAGGCGGTGCGCTGCCAGGCGGCGTTCAGGTTCGCCGCCGCAGGATGCCGCCAGCGATGCCAGCAAGTCGTCGTCCGGTTCGCGTTCGCCGCGGAAGTACGCCGCCGCTTCGATCAGGCGTTCGCGCACCCGGTTCGACAGTTCGCGGGTGGCGGCGCGGGTGAAGGTCATCACCAGGATTTCCGACGGCATCAGGGGCCGCGCAAAGCCGGCATCGGCGCCGTGGCCCAGCACCAGGCGCAGGTAGAGCGCGGCGATGGTCCAGGTTTTTCCGGTGCCGGCCGAGGCTTCGATCAGGCGCGAGCCATGCAGCGGGAATGCGAGGGCGTCCAGGAGCTGGCTCATAGCGGCTCGATCCGGATGCTGTCGACGACCCAGCGCGCCAACGGCCCGTACAGGCCGTCGGCCACGGCCAGCCAGGCGCCGTCGCCGTCCCCGGCCAGGCTGGCAAAGTCGGGCCACAGGCGCGCCAGGCACAGGTCGACGTTTTCGCCGGTCAGCTCGAAGCCGCCGTCGTAGGTGGCGCGCGCGTCGCCGCCCTGCAGCTGCGCCAGCGCCGTCTTGCAGGCCGTCGGCAGCGGCGCGTCCAGGTTGCGGCGCCACAGGCCGACGATGGCGCCCAGCTGGGCGCGGGCCAGCGCCGCGTCCAGCGGCGCCATGGTGATGATGGCGTCGCGCGCGACCAGGTGGCCGGTGACGGGACTGCCGGACGCCGCGCTGGCCAGTTGCCGCAGCCACGGCGCGATCAGCTTGTCGCCGCGCGCCGTGCCTTTTTTGTCGAGCACTTTCGACGAGATCTGCATCAGCCAGGCGGTTTCGCCGTCGCCCACGCGCAGCCGGTCGATCCAGTCCTCGAGGTGCACGCCGTCCAGGTCGAGGCTGAGCGCCAGCTTGGGCGCCTGTTCGCCAAAGCGCGCGCCCAGCGTCAGCCACGCCGTGCGCACCGGCACCAGGGCGTCCACCAGCTGGCGCTGCCATTGCTGGCCCACCAGGCCGATCGGCAGCACGCCTTCGCGGGCCAGCCGTTCTGCCCGCAGGTGCAGCGCGGCGCGCACGTCTTCCAGCGCTTCCGGTTCGCTGGCGTCGTCGAGCAGGCTGTCTTCCAGGAAGTAGCGCTCCAGCGCGTCGAGCGAAAACGGTTCCTCGTCTTCGCCGACCAGGTCGGGATCGGTGAAGTTGACGCCCAGACGCCGACGGAAGAAATGCTTCGCCGGCTGGCGCAGGAAACTGGCCAGCTCCGCCAGCTTGAGGCGGTAGTCGCTTTCCAGTTCGAAGGGCGGCAGCGCGGCATTGGCGGCAGCCGCTTCGGCGCCGTGCGCTTCGCGCCATTCGCCGGCATAGGTCAGCAGGCCGCCCTGTTCGAAATAGCGGCGGCTGAACGGCTGCAGCGCGTGCTCGGTGCTCAAGTCGCGCAGGTCCAGGTCCCAGCCGCTGGCCAGGTAGTCGCGCAGCTGCGCCACCAGCACCGATGCCGGCTGTTCGGTATTGTCGCGCACGTTGCGCCCCACCCAGCTCACGTACAGCTTGTCGCGCGCGGCCAGCAGCGCTTCGAGCATCAGGTAGCGGTCGTCGTCGCGGCGCGCACGGTCGCCCGGGCGCGCCATGCCGGGCAGCGCCAGCAGGTCGAAATCGGCCTGGCGCGCGCGGCGCGGAAAATCGCCATCGTTCATGCCCAGCAGGCACACCACCCGGAACGGCACGGCGCGCATCGGCATCAGGGTGCAGAAGGTGACGCCACCCGAGACGAACTGGTGGTTCAGGGTCGGTTCGTCGAGCGCGCCCAGCCAGGCTTCGCGCAGCACCGCCAGCGGCACCGCTTCGTCGAAGCCGGCCGCTTCGCAGGTTTCAAGCCAGCCTTGCAGCGCCTCGTTCAGCTGCGCCAGCGTGAGGCGGTCGGCCTCTTCGCCGGCGTCGAAGAAGGCGGCCAGCATGGCGCGCGCCTGGCGCCCCCAGTCGGCCGGGCTGCGCGCCTCATCGAGGAGCGCGCGCCAGGCGAGCAGGGTTTCGATCAGTTGCGCCAGCGAGCCGGCCAGGGCGGCATCGAGCCCGCCCACTTCGGCATACGGTTCGATATCGCGGAAGCTGGCGCCAAAGCCGCTGGCATAGCCGAGCAGCATGCGGCGCACGCCGAAGATCCAGGCATTCTGTTCGCCCGCCGAACCCAGTCCCAGGCCCGTGCGGTGTTCCTGGTCCAGGCCCCAGCGCACGCTGGCGCCCTCGATCCAGTGGCCCAGCGTGGCCAGGTCGTCGCCGGCCAGGCCGAAGCGCGCGGCCAGGGCCGGCACGTCGAGCAAGTCGCGCACTTCGCTCTGGCGACAGCGCTGCTGCGGCAGGCGCAGCAGCCATTCGAGCGCCACCAGCAGCGGATTGACGCTGCGGTCCTTGACGTCGCCGATCTCGAACGGGATGAAACGCGGGTCGCTGCGCTTGTGCTGGTCGAACACGGCATGGATGGCCGCCGAGAAGGTGTCGATGTCGGGCACCATGACCACCACGTCGCGCGGGCGCAGGCCGTCCCCCCGTCCGAACCAGGACAGCAGCTGGTCGTGCAGGACTTCGACTTCGCGCTGCACGCTGTGGGCGATGTGGAACTCGAGCGACCGGTCGCCCGGCGCCACAGGCTGGCGCGCATGTTCGGACAGCGGCAGCATGTCGCGCACCGCGGCCTGCACCTGGCCGAGCAGGGTCTCGCCCTCGCCTTCGCTGAACAGGTCGATGCGCAGCTGGCCGGCGTTGGCGGGGGCCTCGCTGTCGAATTCGTCGAGCATGCGGATGAAGTCGCGGCCCTGGCGCCCCCAGCTGGCCAGCAGCGGGTGGCTGTGCGCGTGCAATTCTTCGAGCGGCACCGCCGCCAGGTCGACGCCGCCGCGCTGGCGCTGGCGCTTGCGCGCCGCGCGCAGCAGTTCGCGCCCCTCGATGATGTCGCCCCAGTAGAACTGGCAAGGGTTCGGCACCGCCAGCAGGACCTGGGTGTGGCGCGCCAGCGCGGCCACGGCCTGCAAGGTCTGGTATGGCAGGGTCGACATCCCGAACAGCACCACGCGGCGCGGCAGGCGCCCGGCCGGCTGCCCTTCGCTCTCGCGCACGAATTGTTCATGGATGGTGGCGCGGCCCGAATCGCGCTGCTGCGCGGGCAGGCTGTCGTTCACGGCGCGCCACAGGCGCGCCTGCCAGCACTGGTCGGCGGGCAGCGGCACGGCCTCGCCGCGCGCATCGCGCAGCAGGTCGCGCCCGGCGCTCCAGTCGGACAGCCAGTCGGCGCGGTACACCTGGTACTGGTCGAACAGGTCGGACAGGCGTTCGGCCAGCTGCAGGCGCCGCTCGGGGTCGCCATCGCCCAGGAAATGGCGCAAGGGCAGGAAGACGGGATCGGCCAGCAAGGCCGGCAGCAGGCGCATCAGGCGCCAGGTGAGCGGCCCCTTGTCGTAGGGCGAACGGCTGGGCACCCGTTCGCGCCCCAGCATGCCGCGGTAGGCTTCCCACAGGAAGCGCGCCGGCAGCGCCACGCGGGTGGCGGCGCACACCCCCAGTTCGGTTGCCAGCGCGATCTTGAGCCATTCGGCCACGCCGTTCGATTGCACCAGGATGGTTTCGGCTTCCAGCGGATCGAGCGGATGGCTGCGCAGCCAGCCGAAGACGGCCGCGCGCAATTGCTCCATTTGATTGCCGTGAAGAACGAGAAGTCCGGGTGTTACGGGAGAAGCCATGGTGCTCCGAGAGTGGGCGCGGCGGCGCAGCCACAGCATACTATTTTTCAGCCGGGCGCGGTAGGGCCGGACGCCTCAGGTTTCGGGGGCGGTCACTTCGCGGTCGACATGGCTGTCCAGCCGCGCGAGCAGCGCGTTCATGCAATCGACCACGGTGCGGGCGTGCTCGCCGTTGCCATCCTCGCGCAAGCTTTCCAGGCTCTGGCACAGGTCGCCGAAGCCCATGGCCCCGACCGCGCGCGCGGCCGACTTGATGCGGTGGCCCAGGTCGGCCATGCGCTGGAAATCGCCGCCGGCCAGCGCCTCGTGCAATTCGTCCATGGTGCTGTGCGCCGATTCCAGGAACAGCAAGGCGTACTTGCGCATCTTGACGGGGTTGCCGCCGAAGGTCATCGACAGGGTGTGCATGTCGAGCAGCTCGCCATCGGGCGGCGCCACCCATTTCTGCGCCGGCGCCGGCGCCGGCGGGGTGCGCAGCGCCGGCGGCGGCTTGCGGCGCCCGCCGCGCACCGGCCGCGTGCGCAGCCATTTGGCGATCACGCCGAACAGCAGGTTGGGCGCGATCGGCTTGGTGACGAACTCGTCCATGCCCGCTTCCAGGCAGCGCCGCATGTCGTCCTTGCCCGCATTGGCGGTCATGGCGATGACCACCGTTTCGCGCAGGCGCACGTCGGAGCGGATCATGCGCGTCGCTTCGAAGCCGTCCATGACCGGCATCTGCACGTCCATCAGCACGCAGTCGAAGCGCTCCTTGAGCAGCAGGTCGATCGCTTCCTTGCCGTTGTTGGCCACGACCACGGTCGCCTCGACCTGTTCCAGCAATTCCTGACCCACCTGCTGGCTGAAGATATTGTCCTCGACCAGCAGGATGTAGGCGCCGCGCAGCCGTTCGATGATGTCCGGCTCCAGCGTGCTGCGGTCCGACGGCAGGAAATTGACGGCCTTGCCCAGGCGCGCGCTGAACCAGAAGGTGCTGCCGTTGCCGGGCACGCTGTCGACGCCCACGCAGCCGCCCATCAGTTCGGCGAGCTGCTTGCTGATCACCAGCCCGAGGCCGGTGCCGCCGTATTTGCGCGTGGTCGACGGGTCGGCCTGGTGGAAGGACTTGAACAAGTCGCCCAATTCGTGCGTGTTCATGCCGATGCCGCGGTCCTGCACCTCGAAGCGGACCATGATCTCGGTCTCGGAATCGTGCAGCACGCGCGCGCGCACGTGGATCGTGCCATTTTCCGAAAACTTGATGGCATTGCTGGCGAAGTTGAGCAGCACCTGTTCCAGCCGCAGCGGATCGCCGCGCAGCTGGTGCGCCAGGCCGCCTTCGATGTCGAATTTCAGCTCGAGTCCCTTGGCGGCGGCCGCCTCGCCCAGCTGGTTGCCGATATTTTGCATCAGCGCCTCCATGCCGAAGTCGAGCATCTCCAGCTCCAGCTTGCCCGCTTCGATCTTGGAAAAATCGAGGATGTCGTTGATGATGCCCAGCAGGTGCTGGCTGGAGTGATGGATTTTCTCCAGGTAGTCGCGCTGCTTGGGGTTGGTGACCGACTTCAATGCCAGGTGCGACATGCCGATGATGCTGTTCATCGGCGTGCGGATTTCATGGCTCATGTTCGACAGGAAGTTGCTCTTGGCCTGGTTGGCGGCGTCGGCCTGGGCTTTCAGGTTGTGCAGTTCGGTGACGTCGGTCGACAGGCCGATCACGGCATTGACCTGGCCGTCGCGCATCAGGGGCACCTTCACGGTCCACAGCTGGCGCAATTCGCCATTGGGCAGCGCGAATTCGACCACCTTGCCCGGGGCCCGTTCGCCGCTCTCGAACAGGGGCCGGTCCGCTTCCCAGTAAAAATCGGCCCGTTCGCGCGGCATCACGTCGCGGTCGAACTTGCCGATGATGTCTTCGGCCGGCAAACCCATGGCTTCGGCGCTGCGGGAATTGACGTAAATATAGCGCCGCTCGCGGTCCTTCATGTACACGTGGGCGTCCACGCTGTTGAGCACGGAGTCGAGCAGCAAGCGCTGGTCGATGGCGCCGCGGCGCGACCAGAACATGGTCACGAAAAAGGCGTAGATCAGCAGCGTGCCGATGGTCCCCGTCAGCAGCGCCAGCGGCGGGAACAGGCGGTCGAAGCCGGAGATCAGGTCCGCCTTGCGCACCCGGAACTGGGCTTTCCACAGGCTGCCGTTGAAGTCGACCGGCAGCACCGTCTCGATGTAGGCGTCGCGCTCGGCCTCGCCCACGATGGTCGGTGCTAGCGAGCCATCGTCGTTGTACAGCAGGCGGTCGGCCTTGCCGATGACCAGGTTGCGCTGTTCGGGATCGGCCGCGCCGTCGGCATACACGGCCACCCGCACGCCGGACATGGCCAGTTCGTCGAGGGCGGCGCGGATCAGGGCGGGCACCGAAAAACCGATGCCCACCGAACCCAGGTAGGCGGCGCGCCGTTCGGCCACCGAGCCCAGGGGCGCGCCGGTCCGGTAGACCGGCAGCCGCATGCCCAGCCCGATGTGCGGCTTGGGCTTGAGCAGCATGACCGGCAAGCCCGACGCGGCCAGTTCGCCCGAATCGCGCGAAGCGTCGATCACGCGCGCCTGCACCGGGCCCGCGCCCATGTCGAAGCCGAACTTGTCGGCCAGGGGCGCCATCGGTTCTATATAGGTCAGCACCGAATAGGCCGGACGGCGTCCGGGCGGCTTGATGTTGAAGCCGGGGTAGCCTTCGCTCTGCAGGCTGGTGTCGGCCCGCACCTCGGCCACGAAGCGCTCGCGTTCGTCGTCGCGCACGTAGCGGGCGTAGGTGATGCCTTCGATGGCGGGGAAGCTGCGCGCTACGTTCAGCGCCTCGACGTAGCGGTGGAACTGGCGCCGCGTGGGCGGAGCGTCGCTGCTGTGAAACAGCGCTTTCAGGCCGCCCACGACGTCGGTATAGGACTTGATGCGCGCGCTCAGGCTCGACTGGGCGCTCCTGGCCACGGCGTCGAAACGCTGGCGCGCATCGTCATTGACGACCTTGGCCGCGCCCAGGAACAGGCCCGCGCCCACCAGCAGCGACAGCACCACCCCGGCCAGGCGCACGCCGGCGCGCGCCAGCGGCGGCAGGCTGCCGATCGGCCGCGCACTGGCCGGCTTCATCGTCCACCCGTTATCGGTGGCAGGTTTGAATCGCAATCCCTCATATATCCCTGGCGCTGTCGGAATTCACTGCCAGATTACTTTGCGGGCCAAGAAGATGCAATTGATAAATACTTCGCGTGCGCTTGGCCAGCAAGGGAATTTATATGCACGCGATATCGAATAGCGCAAACATCGTGCGTGGCCCGCCAGAGGGAAAAGCGCGAAACCTATCAGGATTGTCAGCTTGGCCGGCCTGGCGTGCGCGCTTGTAATGGCCCCTGAGCGGGACCACCGCGTTCTACAGGGAAGCCATCATGACCATGCCGAATGTCGCATTCCTGCATCCGCGCGCCGAGGCCGGCGTGCCCGCAGCGGGCGCCGCCCTGGCCTGCGCGGGCTATCCCTTCTGGCACGCCGGCATCGGCAGCGGCGCCGCCGCCATTGCCGAACTGGCCAGCCATGTCGATGTGCTGTCGCGCCGCATCGCCCAGCTGCAGCCGCGCATGGCCTCGGCCCGGCCCGTGGTGAGCCATTACCTGGACATGGTGCGCACCCTGGCGGCGGCCTGGCACGGGCGCAGCCGCCCGGCGCTGGCGGTGGCGCTGGGCGCGCTGCGGCTGGTGGGCGAGAGCATGGCCAGCCCGGCGCTGCAGGTCGCCCTGGAAGGCGGCAAGCCGGAGGTGGCGCGCGCGGTCGACACCCTGGTACGGCGCCTGGCGCCGCCCGTGCTGGCCCTGGAAGCGGTCGACGCCGATTTTCGCAGCACCCTGGCGCAGATGGCCGGCGCCACGCGCGACCTGGAAACGGATACCGTGCTGGTGACCCAGCGCTTGCAGGCTGACCAGGTGCACGCCTTCATCCTGTCGCAGCAAGCCAATGCCATGCAGGCCAAGCTGGACGACGCGCGCCTGAAGCAGCGCGCCGCCTGGCTGCTGGGGCCGCGGGCCGAACAAATCCGCAAGGAAGTGGCGCTGCACGGCACCGCGCTCGACGGCATGCGGCGCCAGCTCGACCACCTGCGCGCCGACCAGGCCGCGCTGATGGCCGAAGCGGCCCGCCTGCAGGAATTGCTGCCGGTGCTGTCGACCTACCTGGACGCGGTCGACCGCATGGGCGCGGCCATCCACGCCCTGCTGACGGGCGCCCAGGGCGTGCAGATGGCGCTCGGGCAGTTGCGCGGCAGCGCCGGGCTGGCCCAGGCCGGGGCCCAGCTGCAAGCCGCGCTGCCCTCCTGGGCGGCCCTGCCCCGGCCCCTGCAGCCAGACTAGGACGCCAGGCGCGCTTCGAACATGGCTTCGTAAGTCGCCTCGATATCCACATACAGCGCCACCGCCTTCTCCACCCCGATTTGCAGGGGGGTGCCGAAGCGGGTGGTAAACACGCCCGCGCGCCGCAGCAATCGTTCGATGGCCGTGGTGGTCACCGTCACGTACTGGTCGATGCCGGCCTGGTGGCCGTAGCGGATGATCTCGGCGATCGATTCCATGGTGATCTCGGAAAACCCGAAACGGGGATTGTCCGAGGTTTCGATGGCAAAGCGCGACAGTTCCCAGATCCGTGCGTGCTGGGGGGCCTGCTGGCCGTGCAGGAGCTCGGCGAACGAGTCCTTGAGCATGTAGGGGCCTTCGGTCGGCAAGATGCGCCAGCAGCCCATCAGGGCCTCTGCGCCCGGTTCCCGGATCATCATATACAGTGGCTCGAGCGCATCGTAGCCATCGATCTCCATGCCGCTCAGAATCGGCACTTCCCATCCCAGCCTGTCCTTGAAGACCTTGGCGCGCAGTTTGTGCATTTCCCACAGATCACGCGACTTGAAATCACGCCGTGCGGCGATTCGAATTTGCAGTGCCATCTGGAACCCCTCTTTAGAAAAGTTATGCAACATGCATAAAGAATCATGCAAAACAGATATGTTGATAACTAGCAGAGTTGCTAGGTGGCCCCAAAAGTGCGCGGGTGGAATACTGCAATTTTGTTCGCGAGGAAAATTCCATGGCTCAGGACGACGACTTCACCTACAACGCAGCGACCAGCGGCGACATTCTGTCCGCCGAGGCGCTGTCCCCCACTACGCCACATGGAGAACTGAAGAAATTCCGTATCAGCAAGCGTGAAAGCCAGGAAAAGTTCTGGGGCCGCTTCGGCGTCACCCAGTCCAGCGGCAGCCGCTTCGAAACCGGCCTCGGGATTCCGCCCCCGGTGGCCATCCTGGTCAAACTGTATGTCAAAGGCCGCCTCAGCGATGGGGATCTTCCGGGGTAATCATCCCCAGGCTGATCGCCTTGACCAGGGCCTGTTGCCGGGTGTTGACGTTGAATTTCTGCCGGATATTTCCGATATGAAAATTCACCGTCGCCTCGGAACAGGCCGTGATCTTGGATATTTCCCATGACGATTTGCCGACCATGACCCATTTCAGCACTTCCAGCTCGCGCTTGGTCAGGCGCGGCGCCGCGTCCGCGCCCGGTTTCGGCTTCAGGAAGCGCAGCGACGATTCGAAGGCATAGTCGCGGATCAGCGACAGGGCCGGCAAGGCGCGGATGATGGCGTCCTCGCCGTCGCCGTCGGTCCTGGCGTCGGACGCAAAACTGAGCACCCCGAATTCGCCGTTGGGGCCGTGAATCGGAAACGTGATGCCCGAACGGATCCCGTAGCCGCAGGCTTCCTCGTACAGCGCGCGCTGGTCGGGGGCGTTGAAGGTATCGGGCTCCCAGACGATCGGCAGGGAGCTGGCAAGGCAATGGGCGACGGTGGGATCGACATAGTGCAGCTTGTCGGCATCGTAGCGGTCGCGCCAGGCGCTCGAATAATTACTTTGCAAGAAAGCCGATTCCAGCTTGGCGTTCCTGGAGCCGACCGCGCCGTACAACACCTGGTCGAAGCCCTGCTCGCGCGCGAGCAAAAACAAGGCAGTACGCCAGCTGCTTTCGCTATCGCTCTTCAACAGCGTCATCAGCTGCGCCAGTTGCACCATCAAACACCTCCCCTTGCGTATATTCACACAATACTGACGCATTGACACTAGATCGCATTAGAATAGTGACCAACACTCAACGCCAAAAAACCAACAGTAACGCCTGCTCAGCGGCGCATATTCGACGATTGGTCAAGAATGACGTCATTTACTCCAAAGAAACTATCGAGATAGAGTCATTAACGTTGCAAAAATGTTGCAATCGTTGCGTTGTAGATATACGACAAGAATTCTAGCAATTCAAGGAGAAGTTGAATTCGATGTAGATTTCTTCAAGTTCCCAGCCGGTGGCGCGGTACAGGGCCTGGGCGGTATGGTTGTCGCGGGCGGTGGACAAGCCCAGGCTGTTGCAGCCCAGGACGCGCGCGTAGCCGGCCGCGGCAGCGATCAAGGCCTTGCCGACGCCGCGCTGGCGGCCTTCGGGCGCCACGAACAAGTCGTTGAAAATGAACTTGCGGCCAAGGGAAATGGATTCGAAGCTGGGATACATCTGCACGAAGCCGAGCGGAGTGTCGCCGTCATGGGCCAGGAACAGGACCGACTGGGCGTTGCGGATACGGTCGAGCAGGAAGGCGCGCGCGGCCGGCAGGTCGCTCGACTGCTTGTAGAACTGGCGGTACTGGTCGAACAGGGGAACCAGGGTCTCGAGGTCGGCCAGTACGGCCTGGCGGCAGGTAAATTGAGTGTTCATTTCTCTCCAAAAAAATCTATTATTTGGCGGCTGCCGATGGACGTTCGGCGACCTTGTCGCGCCACGCCTGTAAGTTGTTGAAGCCTTCCGCACCCGGCTTGAACTTGATCAGGCCGCGGCCGAATTCCAGCGCGCAGAAGGCCGTGATGTCGGCGATGGTGAAACGCTCGCCCGCTACGTAGGCCTGCCTGCCCAGTTCCCCGTCGAGCCATCGCGCGAAGTCGCGCAGCTTCTGCCCCTGCGACATGCCGAAATCGGCGAACTGCGGCTGCTCCAGCCCTGCCAGCGCCGGATGCGTGTGGCGTGCGCAGTTGGCGATGTACAGCAGCAGGTTCATTTCCATGCGGCGGTCCGCCATTTCGATGAAGGCGCGCTCCTCGAAGGTTTCGCCCATCAGGTTCGGCGCCGGGACCAGGCCTTCGAGGTAAGTGCAGATCGCGCGCGACTCGGCCAGCACGCGGCCGTCATCGAGTTCCAGGGCCGGCGTGCGCGCCATCGGATTCTTGGCGCGAAAGGCGTCGCCCCGGTGCTCGCTGGCGGCCAGGTCCACCACGATGTGTTCGACCCCGGTGATCCCTTTTTCGGCCATGAACATCGTGACGCGGCGCGGATTGGGTGCGTGGTTGCTGCCGTATAGCTTCATGCTGGCTCCTGTTTGTTGACTGACTGTCCGGTTTCAAGCATGCCGCGGACTTGTTCGGCGAATTTTTCGGCTTCCCGGGCGACGCCGGCCTTTTCCAGGTCGCGTTCCGATCCCGGCATCAGGATGCCCTTGCCAACCGCCGGGCGCGCGCCGATGGACGCGATCCAGCGCTTCAGGTGCGGCAGGTCGTCGATCTCCACGCCCGACCATTTGTGGGTGCGCACCCAGGCCCAGTTGGCGATGTCGGCGATCGAATAATCGCCGGCCAGGTATTCCTTGTCCTGCAGATGCGTGTCGAGCACCTGGAACAGGCGCCGGCTTTCGCCCTGGTAGCGGTCGATCGCCGGCTGGATTTTTTCGGGGAAGTAGCGGTAGAACACATTGGCCTGCCCCATCATGGGACCAATGCCGCCCATCTGGAACATCAGCCACTGCATGACGCGCGAGCGGCCTTTCACATCGGCCGGCATCAGCATGCCCGTCTTTTCGGCCAGGTAGACCAGGATGGCGCCCGATTCGAACACGGGAAAACCGTCGTCGACGATGGCGGGGATGCGCCCGTTCGGATTGATCGCCAGGAACCAGGGCGCCTTCTGCTGGCCGGCCTGCAGCGCCAAAGTATGCAAGGTGTATGGCAGCGCCATTTCCTCGAGGGCTATCGATACCTTGTGGCCGTTCGGCGTGGCCGCCGAGTAGAGCTCGATCATGGGAATCCTGTCTGGTGCAAAGAACAGGAATCATGCCACAATCCCGGCATGATCACCCACCGCCCCCTTCCCGTCCTGCTGCGCGCCCAGCTCTACCAGCACCTGGCGGCGATGGAAAAGGCCGGCATCCCGGCCGAACGCGCCTACGCCCTGCTCGACCTGGGCCCCGCGGCGCGCGAACGCATCGCATCGTTCCAGCGCCTGGTCGCGCGGCGCGTCGACCCGGCCACCGCCGGCGCCAACAGCGGCCTGTTCACCCTGTTCGAATCGCGCATCCTGCGCGCCGCCTTCGCGGCCGGCAGCCCGCTGCCCTCGTTCTCGCGCCTGGCGCAGTTTTATGCCGCCAAAGTGAACCAGCAAGGCGTGCTGCGTTCGCGCCTGGTATTCCCCGTCGCGACGCTGGCCCTGGCCTTGTTCATCGGGCCCATTCCGGCCCTGGTCAACGGCCAGATCACGGCAGCGGGCTACCTGGCGCAATCGGCCGGCCCCCTGGCGCTGCTGGCCGTGCTGGCCTGTGCCTGGCTGCGCCTGCGCGCATGGTTCGTCTCGGGCGAGGCCGGCCCGGGCCGCGCGCTGCTGGAACAGACCCTGGTCAAGCAGCCGCTGTTCGGCCCCATGCATGTGCGGCGCAATGCGCGCGACTTCGTCGAAAGCCTTGGCCTGCTCCTGCACGCGGGCCTGCCCCTGTTCGAGGCGCTGCCGCCGGCGCTGGACACGGTCGACAACAGCATCGTGCGGCGCGCGCTGGCGAGCGTGCTGCCGGCAGTGAAGTCGGGCCGCACGCTGGCCCAGGCGATCGGTGCGCTGGACCTGGTCGACACCACGGCGCTGTTCGCCTTGGTGCATACGGGCGAACAAAGCGGCACCCTGCCCGAGATGCTGCAGCGGCACGCCAATGCGGAAACGGAAGCGATCAACGCCTTCCAGATGGAGATCGTGGGCTGGGGACCGCGCCTGTTCTATGCGCTGGTGGCCCTGTGGATGGTGAAGCAGTTGCTGGCCTTTGCACGATAGGGCGCGCAATTGGAGCACTCCCGGGATTCCCGTGCCACAATCGGCCTCATGAAACACATGACAAGATGGCTGTTGCTGGCGCTGCTGCTGGCCGGCTGCGCCGCGCCACCCCCGCCTCCTCCGTCGCCTGCGCCGCCGGTCGCCGTGACCGTGGACGACACGGCACCCGGCTGGTATGCGACGGCCGCGGCGGCCGGCAAAAAAATCTACAAGATCGACGCGGCGCAATCGCTGGTGACGGTCACGGTCCGGCGCGGCGGCCCCATGGCGCGCTTCGGGCATGACCATGTCATCGCCAGCCGCACGCTCGCCGGCTACGTGGCGCCGGACGCGGGCCGCGCCGACTTCCAGTTCCGGCTCGACCAGATGACGGTCGACGAAGCTGCCCTGCGCACGGCGGCCGGCCTGGACACCCAGCCCTCGGCCGACGCCATCCAGGGCACGCGCGACAATATGCTGGGGCGCGTGCTGGAAGCGGAGCGCTACCCGCTGGTGCTGCTGCAGGCCGAATTGCTGCCCAATCGCGGCGACACCCTGAAACTGACCGTGACGCTGCATGGCGTGGCGCGCTGGTATGAAGTGCCCACCAAAATCGAACGCAGCAAGACGAGCCTCACCGCCACGGGCGAACTGCGCATGCTGCAAACGGATTTCGGCATCAAGCCGATGTCGGTGATGGCCGGCGCCCTCACCGTGCAGGACCAGATGGAGCTGGCCTTCAGGATTGTGGCAGCACCGCTGAAGTAGCAAGCCAGCGGTCCAGGCGCTCGGCGTCGCCGGGCCCGATGTGCAGGCCCAGCTTGGAACGGCGCCACAGGATATCGGCCGCCGACAAGGCCCATTCATGGCTCACCAGGTACTGCGCTTCGATTGCATGCAGGCCGGGCACGATCTGCGCGCCCAGGCTGTCGATGCCGGTGCAGCCATCGAGCATGGCGCGTGTCCTGGTGCCGTAGGCGCGCGCGTAGCGCCGCATCAGCGCCGGCGGCAGCCAGGGGTAGTCTTCCTGCAGGCGCGAGAGCCACCCTTCGAATTCGAGAATGCTGCGCTTGGACGGACGTTCGCCGAACAGGTCGCCGCCCGGCAGGCAGGCGGCCGCGGTCCAGCTGCGCGTGCTGTTGCCCAGCACCGGCGCGATCCAGTCGACGGCTTCTTCGGCCAGCTTGCGGAAGGTGGTGATTTTGCCGCCGAAGACCGACAGCAGGGGCGCGCCGTCGGTATCGTGTTCGAGGCGGAAGTCGCGCGTGGCTTCGGCCGCGCTGGCGGCGGCATCCTGCACCAGCGGGCGCACGCCGGAATAGGTCCAGACCACGTCGGCCGGCGTGATGGGACGTTCGAAATAGCGGTTCGACAGTGCGCACAGATAGGCGATTTCGGCTTCGCTGATGGCCACCTGGTCCAGGTCGCCCTGGTAATCGAGGTCGGTGGTGCCGACCAGGGTGAAGTCGTGCTCGTAGGGGATGGCGAACACGATGCGCCCGTCCGGATGCTGGAAGATGTAGGCGTAGGCGTGGTCGAACAGGCGCGGCACGACGATGTGGCTGCCCTTGATCAGGCGCAGCGACTGCTGCTGCGGCGCGCGCGTGGCCGCATGCTGGAATTGCGCGGCCCACGGCCCGGCGGCATTGACCAGGCAGCGCGCGGTCACGTCGGTGACCGTTCCGTCGGCGTGCGTGAGCGTGGCGTTCCAGTGGCCGGCTTCGCGCCGCAGCGCGCCGCAGCTGGTGCGGGTGAAGACGCGGGCGCCGTGTTCGCAGGCGTCGAGCGCATTGAGCACCACCAGGCGCGCGTCGTCGACCCAGCCGTCGGAATACACGAAGCCGCGCGTGAAGGTCGCTTTGAGGGGGCGGCCGGCTTCGTGGCTGCGCAGCGAGACCGCTTGCGAGCCGGGTAAAAATTCGCGCCGCGCCAGGCTGTCGTACAGGCACAGGCCGGCGCGTATCATCCATGCGGGACGCTGGCCGCGGTCGTGCGGCATGACGAAACGCAGTGGCCACATGATGTGGGGCGCGCTGCGCAGCAGGACTTCGCGTTCGATGAGCGCCTTGCGCACCAGGCCGAAGGCATAGTGTTCGAGGTAGCGCAGGCCGCCGTGAATAAGCTTGCTCGACGCCGACGAGGTATGCGCGGCCAGGTCGTCCTTTTCGCACAGGACCACGCACAGGCCGCGCCCGGCCGCGTCGCGCGCGATCCCGGCGCCGTTGATGCCGCCGCCGACCACCAGCACATCGCATTCGATTTTGTTTTTGGACGCCATGCGCCTGATTGTGACCTAAAACCGCACGCCAATTCAACTTTTTCGCGATGGCCGTGGCGCTGCCTCAAACAGTGGCCAGTTCGCGGCTCCATTCGTACCAGCCGCCGTCGTAAACACTGATGCGTTCCCAGTCCATCAGCCAGGCGTAGAAGAACGCGAGCGAGGCGCGCCAGCCGGTGCCGCAGTAAAAGGCGAGCTGCTGGCCGGGATGGATGCCCTCGGCGCGCCACATGGCCGCGATGTCGGCGGCCGGCAGCATGCGGCCATCGGCGTGCTGGAATTCGCTCATGCTGTTGACGTCGCCCTCGCGGCCCGCATGGCCCCACAGGGCGCCCGGGATTTCGCCGCACGCCTCGATATAGCTGTAGCCCGAGGTCAGTCCCGTGAATTCGCTGCGGGTGCGGATGCTGACCAGGGCCGCGTCGGCCCGGCCGGGCAGGCAGGCGGCGTCGTCGCGGCCTGTCATGAACTGCGGGCAGGCCGGCAGCGCGACGCCGAAATCGGCTGCCGCGCACGGCGGCGGCGCCGGTCCGCTTGCCGTGGCGCCGCGCCAAGCCTGGAAGCCGCCATCGAGCAGGCGCACGTCGGCCACGCCGGCGTACAGCATCATGTGCGCGGCGCGCGCCGCGGCCACGCTGCTGCGGCCATACAGGATCACCGTGGTGTCGTGGCGGATGCCGCGGGCCAGCAGCAGATCGCGCAGGCAGTCGTCGGCCACCTTGTTGAACAGCGGCGGCAATTCCAGCGCGCCGGTGTCGAGATAGCCCGCCTGCGGGATATGGGCCCGTTCGAACGCCGCCAAGCCGCCGCATCCGACTTCGAGCAGGCGCCAGGCGCGTGCGGGCGCGGCCGCCACGGCCTCGCCGGCGATCAGGCGCGCGAGCCAGCATGGCGCGACCAGCTGGCGCCAGCGCACCAGGTCGCGCCGGAAACCGGCCGGGGGAATGTCGGGATAATCAGTCACGGGTGTGGCGAGGGCAAAAAACGGGCTATTCTATCAGCAGGGCCTGGCCGCCTTGCGTTTTCATCCTGCGTGCTATACTGTACAAACATACAGTATTCATTGATTGCCGAGCCATGATCACGACACCCTACGTCTCCACATTTTCGGGCAACCGCTTCTATCCGCTCGAACCGCGCATCGACCGCGTGGCCATCGAAGACATCGCGCACGGCCTGGCTTACCAGTGCCGCTTCAACGGGCAGACGCGCGAATTCTATTCGGTGGCGCAGCACAGCCTGATCGTCGCTTCGCTGGTGCCGCCCCCGCTGCGCCTGGCGGCCCTGCTGCACGACGCGGCCGAAGCCTACCTGGGCGACATGGTCAAGCCGCTCAAGGTGCTGCTGCCCGAGTTCGCGGTCCTGGAAGACAAGGTCAGCGCCATCATCGCGGCCACCTTCGGGATCGACTTCGGCGACTACGCGCCCATCAAGCGGGCCGACCTGATCGCGCTGGCCACCGAAAAACGCGACCTGATGCCGCATTCGGCCGAACGCTGGGAATACCTGGACGATATCGGCGCCCTGCCCGCGCCCATCGTGGCCATGGGACCGGGCGAAGCCAAGCTGGCCTTCCTGGCGCAATTTCAAGCGTGCGGAGGTCGGGCAAGGGAATCTGTATATTGAGACATCACTTTCCTCTTAGAAAAATTACATGTCCAAGATACTGATTGCCACGCTGGCCGCGCTGCTCCTCTCCGCCTGTGCCAGCGCCCCCCGCATCACCATGCAGGGCAATGAAGTTCCCATGGTCCAGAAACGGCATGACGCCAAGCCGGGCCAGTTCGAAAAATTCACCTATCCGCTCAAGTCCGGCAAGGACTTGCCTTCGCGCGCCCTGCGTGCCGTGATCACGGCGGAAAAATTGCGCTCGTCTCCGGAATGGCGCTCGACCATCGTGTTTTGCGCGGAAACCAAGGCCAGCGGCGCCTCGACCTGCCTGAGCATCGCGGCCACGGCCGACGGCACGGCCTTCGCCCCCACCGTGGTCGAACAGGCGGAAAAACTGGCCCAGGTCTTCAACACCCCGGTGCCCTTCACCATTTCCGCCACCGGCAGCCACAAGCTGGACATGGTCTTTCATGATGGCAGTTTCAACATGATGGTCGACGACAAGGTCATCCTCACCCGCAAGCTGCGCAGCGCGCCGGACCAGTTCTGGTTCAGCTGCTCGTCGGTCGTGTGCGCGGTGGACGTCTACCATCCGCTGCCGGGCGCGACGATGCAGTGAATCCCGGATGACGCCTGAAAGTCGCTAAGTGCCGGATTTTTCAGGCTTTTTCACGATATCCACAAGAATTGTGGATAAGGTTGTGGATAAGCCTGTCCGGACGGCCCGGAAAGCCCGTATTAAAGCCCTCTTCAACAAAATGCACATTCCGCAGGCAAAAATTAATGTCAATAAAATCAAGTACTTGAAAAGCTGGCCACGACAGGCGCGTCGGCGCTATGCGGCAAATTCCTACAACGGCGAAAAACAGGGGATAACTCATATTTTTCTTTGACAAAGCGGGCGCACTGACATAGTGTTGTCCCATGCCTGCCAACGCTTCCCCCGCCGCCGACGACGGCGACCTGATCCTCCTGGAAGATGATGCTTCCGACCCGTTTGCGCCCTCAGGGCAAGAGCTGGCGCCGTGGCACATCCTGATCGTCGACGACGATGTCGACGTCCACGTGGTGACCAAGTTCGCCCTCAGCAATACCAACTTCCATGGCCGCCGCCTGAGCTTCCTGCATGCCTACAGCGCCAAGGAAGCCATGGCCATCCTGCGCGACACGCCCCATATCGCCATGGTGCTGCTGGACGTGATCATGGAAACGCCCGATGCCGGCCTGCGCCTGGCGCGCGCGATCCGCGAAGAATTGCACAACGACCTGGTGCGCATCGTGCTGCGCACCGGCCAGCCGGGCCAGGCGCTCGAGCACAGCATCATTGTCGATTACGACATCAACGATTTCTGGTGCAAGGCCGACCTGACCACGCGCAAGCTGTTCACGACCGTGATTTCATCGCTGCGCGCCTACGCCACGCTGGCCGCGGCCGCCGCCGAGCGCGACGCCCTGGCCGCCGAACTGACCCGTTCCCAGCAATTGAAGTCGCTCGTCGAGCAGCATGCGCTGGTGCTCACGGCCGACGCCCAGGGCCGCATCACCGACGCCAACGACGTCCTGTGCAGCACCATCGGCGTGGCCCGCGAAGCGCTGCTGGGGAACGACCTGCATGCCCTGCACAGCGGGGCCTATCCCGAACCGCTGGCCACCACCCTGGCGGCGGCGCTGCGGCGCGATGGCAGCTGGGCGGGCGATATCCATACCGTCAACACCAAGGGCCAGCCACTGCTGCTGCGCTGCGCCGTCATGTCGCTCAAGAATGCCGAGGGCGCCATTTATCAATACCTGGCCGTGGCCAATTTGCAGCAGCCCGGCTAGCCCCCCTTCCCTCATTTCCAGGCATCGCGCGCACGGTCGCGCACCAGCATGCGCACGCTGTCGGGCATGGGCTTCCTGCTGTGCGCGGTGTCGGCGTCGAGCCAGACGCATTCTTCGTAATGCCTGAGCATGGCCGGGGTGATGAAGCGCGTGCGCGCCGCGTACACATGGCGGTCGCCCATCTGCGCCTGCTGCTTGATGAAGAAGCGGTTCGGCAGCACCAGGTGCAACTGTTCCTTGGCGCGCGTCATGGCCACGTACAGCAGGCGGCGCTCCTCTTCGATGTCGTCCGCATTGCCGGTGCTCATGTCCGAGGGAATGCAGCCATCGACCACATTGAGCACGTGCACCGATTTCCATTCCTGGCCCTTGGACGAATGGATGGTCGACAGGATCAGGTAATCCTCGTCCAGATGGGGCGGGCCGGCACGGTCGCTGGTCGCTTCGGGCGGGTCGAGCGTGATCTCGGCCAGGAAGGTTTCGCGGTTGCCGTAGCCGCCGGCAAGCCGGGTCAGCTGCTCAACGTCGGCCACCCGCACCTGGGCATCGTCGTGCATGCGCTCCAGATGCGGCAGATACCAGGTGCGCACCAGTTCGATGTCGGCCGGCCAGCGCAAGCCGGGCGATCGCAGCGCCTGGTACAGGGCCACGAAGGGTTGCCAGTCGGCCTGGCTCTTGGGCGGCGCGTCGAAGGCTTCGATGGCCGCGGCGGCGTCCGGCGCCTGCGCAACAAGGTCGAGCAGGCGGGTGGCCGTGGCCGCGCCTATGCCGGGAATCAATTGCGCCACGCGAAAACCGGCAAGGCGTCCGCTCGGGTTCTGGGCAAAGCGCAGCACCGCCAGCACGTCCTTGATGTGCGACGCTTCGAGGAATTTCAAGCCGCCGAACTTGACGAAGGGAACGTTGCGGCGCATCAGCTCGAGCTCCAGCGCGGCGCTGTGGCTGGCGGCGCGGAACAGCACCGCCTGCGCGGTCAGGGCCATGCCCGCTTCGCGGTTTTCCAGCACCCGCTTGCACACCCAGCGCGCCTGTTCGGCTTCGTCGGGCAGCAGCACCAGTTGCGGCAGCGCGCTCGACGCCTTGTCGGTCCACAGGGTTTTGGCGTGCCGTTCCAGGGCGCCGGCAATCAGGGCGTTCGACGCATCGAGGATGGGCTGGGTGGAGCGGTAATTGCGCTCGAGCGTGAGCACCTGCGCCGGCTGCGCGAACTGGGCGGGAAAGTCGAGGATGTTGCGCACCGTGGCGCCGCGGAAGGAATAGATGGATTGGGCATCGTCGCCCACCACCATCACGCCCTGCCCGTCCGGCTTCATGCCGGTCAGGATGGCCGCCTGCAGGCGGTTGGTATCCTGGTATTCGTCGACCAGCACATGGTCGAACAGGCTGCCCAGTTCGGGCCCGAGTTCGGGATCGGCCGCCATCTCGGACCAGAACAGCAGCAAGTCGTCATAGTCGAGCACGTTCTGTTCGGCCTTGGCGTCGACATAGGCGCCGAACAGGGTTTTCAGCTCCGCTTCCCATTCGCCACACCAGGGAAAGGTGCTTTGCAAGACCTGGGGCAGCGGCGCGCAACTGTTGACCACGCGCGAATAGATCGCCAGGCAGGTGCCCTTGAGCGGAAAGCGCTTCTCGGTCCGGGTCAGGCCGATATCGCTGCGCACCATGCCCATCAGGTCTTCGGAATCGCCGCGGTCGTGGATGGTGAAAGCTTCATCCAGGCCGATGCGCCCGGCATAGTCGCGCAGCAGGCGCGCGCCGATGCTGTGGAAGGTGCCGGCCCAAGGCAAGGCCCCGGGCAACTGGCGCAAGCCCATGACACGCTGCAGCACCGCGGCGGCGCGGTGCGTCATTTCGCTGGCGGCGCGGCGCGAAAACGTCAGCAGCAGGATGCGCTGCGGATCGGCGCCTTTTTCGATCAGGCGCGCGACGCGGTGCGCCAGGGTGCTGGTTTTCCCGGAACCGGCGCCGGCGATGACCAGCAAGGGCCGCGCCTGGCCGGCCGCGGCGCCGATATCGTGCTCCACGGCAGCACGCTGTTCCTGGTTCAGACTGGCGTACGGGTCGCCTGGCGCAATCGGATCGGAAACGGCGGGCATGTCGGGCATTCATTCGCTAAAGATATATAACTGTACATTTACCCAGTAGTTCAAAGCAAGGCAATTTCGGGAAAAAACGGAAAAATCTGCCCACCGGAAACGGCGCCCTGCCGGAAAAAACTTGTCTCTCAAATATCTTTGCCCAGCTAAGTGTGCGTTTCTTAAGGGCTTTTCCAGATATCCACAATCGCTGTGGATATCTTTGTGGATAAGCGGCCCTTGACAAGGCGCGAGCCTGCAACGATGCGGGTTTCAACAAAATGCCCGTTCTGAAGGCAGAAAAATACTCTTTTAAAATCAAGCACTTGGAAAGTCAATGGAGAAGGCGGTAAAAAATATTAGGAAATATCCTACGGCGCCTTTTTGTGCATAACTGGGGCCTGGCGAACGCTTCCACTGGCCCGGTTTCGATATCATTATTACATCGGTTTTCGTGCGGACGCAGCAAAGCCGCGGCGCCTGCCGCAGGCTGGGCAGCGGGTGGAAATCAGTGATGGGTCGGACTGCGTCGCCGTTGCGGTTCGAGCAGGACGCGCTCGATCACGTCGGCATCGATATCGTGGGCTTTGAGGTATTCGATGGCTGCAACCGTATTGCTGCTTTCTTGTACGGAAATACCGTGGTTGACGATATCTCGTTTGCGCAAGTCCTGGCGCTGGTAGTCCGCTTCGGCAAGCGCTGAATTGCCGGAGTACATCAGGTTTTGTTGATTCATATCAATTCCTTCTACGTCAATGCGAGTAGATCCGGGGTCTGCGTTTGCTGCCTAACGAGTATCCGATAATAAATGTCAAAGTCAATGTCAGGCTTCCATCGAATGCCGAATAAACATGTATTTGATGCCCTGTGGAATGGCGCGATAATGTGGCATGACCATCCCCCACCAGCACCTGCTCCCCGGCCCCCGTTCGCCGGCCGACCTGTTCCTCTCGTTTACCTGGCTGGCCCTGCAAGGCTTCGGCGGCGTGGTGGCGGTGGTCCAGCGCGAGATCGTCGAACGCAAGCAATGGCTGACCGCCGATGAATTCCTGGAAGACTGGGCCGTCGCCCAGGTCATGCCGGGTCCGAACGTGATCAACCTGTCGCTGATGATAGGCGGGCGGTATTTCGGCTGGCGCGGCGCGCTGGCGGCGCTGGCCGGCATGCTGCTCGTGCCGCTGGTGGTGGTGCTGCTGCTTGCCGTGCTGTACGGGCAGGTGGGCGACCATCCCGGCGTGGCGGGCGCCCTGCGCGGCATGGCGGCGGTGTCGGCCGGCATGATAGGCGCGGCCGGGCTGAAGCTGGCCGCGGCGCTGGCGCGCCATCCCCTGCCCATGCCGCTCTGCATTGCGTTGGGCGCGGCAGCCTTCGGCCTGGTGGCGCTGCTGCAAGTGCCGCTGTTCTATGTCCTGCTGGGCCTGGGCGGACTTGGCTGCGTGCTCAGCTACCGCAGGCTGGCCCCATGACGGCGCCCCAGCTGGTGCTCGGATGGAACGACTGGTTCAGCCTGTTCGGCCATTACCTGATGCTCTCGCTGCTGTCGGTGGGCGGCGCCATTTCCACCACGTCCGAGATGCACCGCTACCTGGTCGACCAGCATCACTGGCTGAGCCAGGAACAATTCAACAATTCGATCGCCCTGGCCCAGGCCGCGCCCGGCCCCAACGTGCTGTTCGTCGCGCTGATGGGCTGGCACGTGGGCATGAACACGGGGAGCATGGGCGCCGCCCTGCTGGGCGTGGCGGTGACCATGTTCGGGATCATGATGCCCTCGACCTTGCTGACCTGCACGGCCGCGCAATGGGGCCAGCGCAACCGTGAACTACGCGCCGTGCGCGCGTTCAAACTGGGCATGGCGCCGGTGATCATCGGCCTGCTGCTGTCGACCAGCTGGGTCCTCGGCACGGCCAACGGCAAGGCCGCCACCGACTGGCCGCTGTGGCTGCTGACGGTCGCGGCGGGACTGCTCCTGTGGCGCACGCGCATCCATATCCTGTACCTGCTGGCGTTCGGCGGCCTGGCCGGCTGGTTTCAATGGGTCTGAAAGGAACTGACATGAGCAATGGACTATTTTCAGGCAATCCGAAAACCGAATGGCTGTCCGAACGAGGCGATGACCGCGACATGCGCATCATCGAACCGTTCTGGTATATCGACCCGGCCGGGCGGCGCTGGGATGTCCCGGCCGGCACCATCATCAACGGCGCCAGCATTCCGCGCACGCTGTGGTCGTCCGTGGGCAGTCCGTACACGGGCGACTACCGGCGCGCGGCCGTGGTGCACGACGCCGTGGTCGGGCGCGAAGGCGTGCTGCGCGACGAAGCCGACAGCATGTTTTATTTCGCCTGCCTGGCCGGCGGATGCTCGCTGATCCAGGCCAAGCTGCTGTATGCCGGCGTGCGCGTGGGCAGCTGGGCCAATGCCAACCAGCTGTTCACCCACGACGTGACGGCCATGCTGCCGGACGCCTACCGCCTGCCCGGCCAGCAAACCCCGCGCGAACTCGAATTGCGGGCGCGCTATACCGTCATCGCCCATGAACTGATCGCCACCACGGACCAGTTCGCCGATATCCAGGCAGTTGTCGACCGTCATCTCGGCAGCCAGCCGCCCTGACGGTGCTGCGTTCCCGGCCCCTCAGGCGTTCTGTCTCGTATGCCGCTTCATCCTGTCTCGTTTGGAGCGACGATGCAATATCTCTGTCCGGGTCAGGTAAAACGAGACGGGACAAGACGGCAAACGCGACACGATGCCTGAGAGGCGTCCCTTGCATGGCATACTGAACACTCTCCCCCATCCGGATCATCCCATGCTCGAACTGATCAGTGAACACGCTTGCTTCGGCGGCGCGCAGCGCTTCTACCGCCACCTGTCGACAGCGACCGGCCTGCCGATGCGCTTTTCGGTGTTCATTCCCGCCGCAGCGCCCGCCAGCCGCCTGCCCGCCATGCTCTACCTGGCCGGCCTGACCTGTAACGAGGAAACCTTCATGACCAAGGCCGGCGCCCAGCGCGCGGCCGCCCGCGAGGGCATGATTCTGGTCGCGCCCGACACCAGCCCGCGCGGCGCCAACATCGCCGGCGAATCCGACGCCTGGGATGTCGGCGCCGGCGCCGGCTTCTACGTCGATGCCACGCAAGCGCCCTGGTCGCAGCATTACCGCATGTTCAGCTACATCCTCGAACTGCGCGCGCTGATCGCCGCCGAACTGCCGGTCGACCCGGACCGGGTGGGTATTTTCGGGCATTCCATGGGCGGGCATGGCGCGCTGGTGCTGGCGCTGCGCCGCCCGGATTTGTTCCGCTCGGTGTCGGCCTTCGCGCCGATCGCCGCGCCCAGCCGCTGCCCCTGGGGCGAAAAAGCATTCGGCGGCTACCTGGGCAGCGAGCGCGCGGCCTGGCTGGCCTACGATGCCAGCGCGCTGATGGCCGGCATGCAGAATCCCTTCCCGCAAGGGATATTGATCGACCAGGGCCTGGCCGACAAATTCCTGGCCGAACAGCTGCACCCCGACGCCTTCGAGGACGCTTGCAAGCACGCCGGACAACGCCTGGATCTGCGGCGCCACGCCGGCTACGATCACGGCTATTACTTCATTTCCACCTTCGTCGACGATCACCTCCGCTTTCACCGCGAAAACCTGGGCTGACCGCCGCGCCGTCGATTTGATCGCTCGCCGGCAGCGGTCCATGTTCCAGATCAAAGGTGGGCCCAACTGCCCGCTTGCCCTCGCTTGAAATGGCGCGCGCACCGGCTATACCTAACAGAGCCGGGGCGACGCCCCATCAACCAACGAGGAGAACATCATGAATATCGTCCGACGCTCACCATCGACCTTGTCCGGATACCGGCCGCACATGGTCGAAGACCAGTTCGGCCGCCTGGTCGAACACATGTTCGAAGACATGTTCGCGCCCTTGACGCACGGCGCACTGGCGCCATGGTCAGGCGACGGCGCCATCAGCCCGCGCCTGGACGTGCGCGAAACCGGCCAGGCCTTCGAAGTCAATGCCGAACTGCCCGGCGTCAAGAAGGAGGATGTCAAGGTCACCATCGAACGCCAGCGCGTCACCATCGAGGCCGAATCGAAACGCGAGCAGGAACAGCGCGACGGCGAAAACATGCTCTATTCCGAGCGCCGTTCCACCAGCTTCATGCGCAGCTTCATGCTCCCGGTCGAAGTCGACGAAACGAACGCCCAGGCCCGCATCGAAGACGGCGTGCTGAGCCTGACGCTGCCGAAAAAACAGGGCAACACGGCCACCCGCGTCGCCATCCAGTAGCCCGGCATGGCCGACATCCAACGGTTCCGGCACCGGGCCCACGCGGGCAAGCTGCTGGCCCATGCCTTGCACGCCTACGAGCGCGATCCGCGCGCGATCGTGCTGGCCTTGCCGCGCGGCGGCGTGCCGGTCGGTTTTGCCATCGCGCGCGACCTGGACCTGGCGCTCGACGTGCTCATGGTGCGCAAGCTGGGCCTGCCGGGGCAGGAGGAATTCGCCATGGGCGCCGTCGGCAGCGGCGGCGTGCGCGTGCTCCAGGCAGGCATCGTGGACGCCTGCGGCATCGCGTCCGAGGCGCTCGAGTTGCTATGCCAGGACGCGCTGCGCGACATCGCGGCGCGTGAACGCCAGTTCCGCGGCGCGCGCCCCCCGCCCCGCCTGCGCGATTGCCATGTCATCCTGGCTGACGACGGCCTGGCCACCGGCTCGACCATGCGCGCCGCCATCGACATGGTGCGCCAGCAGGAGCCGGCGCGCGTGATCGCGGCAGTGCCGGTCGGCCCGCCCGAATCCTGCGCCGCGCTTGCCGGCGAGGTCGACGAGCTGGTGTGCCTGCTGCGCCCGCCCCATTTTTACGCGGTCAGCCATTGGTACCGGCGATTCGACCAGACCACCGACGACGAAGTACAGGACCTGCTGGCACTGGCGTGGCGCAAGCAGCGCCAGGCGCAGGCGGAAGCACACCATTAACGGAGGAAACCATGAAATACACGACCGACCAGGATCTCAATATGGGCAAGTGGCTGGGCGGCGCCGTGATCGGCGCGCTCGTCATGTACCTGCTCGACCCGGACCGCGGCGCAGCGCGGCGCGCACTATCGGGCCAGCGCCTGCGCGAGCTGGGGCACCAGACCGGCGATGTGCTCGACAAGGTGGTGCACGGCATCGGCAACATGGCCAGCGAAGCCGGTCCGGCGCTGCACGACGCCGCCGACAAGGCAAGGGCCAGCCTGGCCCCGCTGGCCGCCACCCCCGCCAGCGGCGGATGGGGCAAGCCCATGCGCGGGGCGGCCGTGGCCGGCGGCAGCGCGCTCGGTTTGTTCAGCCTGCTCTCGCCACGCACGCCGGTGGGACTGGGCCTGGGCCTGGCCGGACTGGCCCTGATCGCGCGCGGCGCCAGCAATCGTCCGCTGGGCAGCATCGTGTCGTCCACCGGCGCCGGCATGCCGATGGCGTTCGCGAGCACCCTGCACGTCGATGCCGCGCCCGAACAGGTGTTCGACCTGTTCGCCAACCCGGACAATTACACCCGCTTCATGTCCAATGTGATCGAGGTACGCGACCTGGGCAACCGGCGCTGGCACTGGCGCCTGCGCGGCGCCGAAGGCACTGAATTTGCATGGGATGCGGCGCAAAGCGAACAGGACCGTCCGCGCCGGCTGGCCTGGCACAGCGAAGGCCGCGCCGCCCTGCAGCAGTCCGGCACCGTCGAATGCACGCCGGAACGGGGCGGCACCAGCCTGACCGTGCGCCTGATGTACTGGCCGCCGGCTGGCGGTTTCGGCCCCACCCTGGCTGCCATCCTGGGCAGCGACCACAAGCGGCAATTCGAGGACGACCTGGCGCGCGCGAAATCGCTGGTCGAGCGCGGCGCCGTGCCCCCTCCCGGCGCGCGTCCGGCGGCGGGCGACGGCAAGGTCCTGCACTAGCCGCTCAATGCATGTCGTGCACGCGGGCAGACGGCAATGACGGGGTTTCGGGCACATTCGGCATGGCGCCGAGCATCCTCACCAGTTGCAGCAAGTCGTCGTCGACAATGAAGCCGGCGGCCGAGTTGGCCGTCAGCAGTTTTTCCGGCGCCATCGAGCGTGCCACGGCCCAGCCCTGCACGTAGTCGACGCCGATTTCGGCCAGGGTCCGCACGGTGGCGGTATCCTCGGCCCATTCGGCGATCGTCTTCATGCCCAGGTTCACGGCCAGGTTGACGATGGCTTCGACGATGGCCACGTTGGCCGGATGTTCATTGATATTGACGATGAAATTGCCGTCGATCTTCAGCACGTCGGCCGGCAATTCCTTCAGGTAGGAGAAGGAGGTGTAGCCGGCCCCGAAGTCGTCCAGCGCAATCTTGACCCCGAAGGCGCGCACCTGGTCGATGAAGCGGCGCGTGTTGTCCAGGTCGTGCAGGGCCACGCTTTCCGTGATTTCCATGCACAGGCGGCTGGCCACGTGCACGTGGCGCTTGAGGATGTCTATCGTGTCCTGCACGAAGCGCTCGTCGTTGAGCGAGGCGCCCGACAGGTTCATGCACACGAACTGGGTGTTGCCAAGCTGCCCGGTATGCTTGTCGATCCAGGCCAGCGTGGTGGCCAGCACCCAGCGGTCGATCACGCCGGCGCGTCCGCTTTTTTCGGCCGCCGCAATCACCGGCCCGGCGGTCGTGATGCTGCCGTCGGCTTCGCGCACGCGCAGCAGCACTTCGAAATTGAAGGAGTCGTGCGGCGCCTTGAGCGACATGATGGGTTGCATTTCCAGGAACATGCCGGCGGTCGCGTCGTTGCCCGACAGGCGCGCCACCAGGTTCAGTTCGGCCTCGCGCTCGTGGAAGGCGGCGGCATTGCGTTCGTACACCACCAGGCTGTCGCTGTGGCCGCCCTTCGCTTCGCGGCAGGCGCGGTCGGCGGTCGAGACGGCATCCTTCATCTGCATGCCCGTCGCTACTTCGATCAGCCCGATCGAGCAGCGCACATGGAAAGCCTTGTCGCCGACCCGGTATGGCGTATTGCCTACCCGCTCGACGATGCCGCGGCAAATGAGCTGCGCCAGGGGGATGGCGGTATCGGGCATGACGATGACGAATTCGTCGCCGCCCACGCGGCCCACGTGCTGGCCGCCGGCCAGCATGGTGGAAATGCGCTCGCACACTTGCTTGAGCACTTCATCGCCGGCGCTGTGGCCGAACAGGTCGTTGATCAGCTAGAAGCGGTCCAGGTCCAGGTAGGCCAGGGCCAGGGGCTTGCCGGCCGCCAGCGGGCCGACCGCATTGTCGAACATGCGTTCGATGCCGCGCCGGTTGAATACCTTGGTCAGGGGATCGTTGTTGGCCATGAAGCGCAGCTGTTCGGTGGCCTTGTTCTGCTCGGTGGTGTCCTGCAGCACGCCCTCGATCTTGCCGCGCGCCAGGGTGGCGCGCACCAGGAAGCAGCGCGAGCCGTCGCGGTTCTGGATTTCCAGTTCGGCGTCGGCATGGGTGTGGACCAGGTCATGCAGCTGGCTCCACACGCCTTCGGCGAAGAACTGTTTCCAGCGCGTGCGGCCAGGCACGATGTCGCTGGTGCCCAGCATCTTGCACAGGGCCGGGTTGGTCGACAGGAAGTGGCCATACACGTCCAGCGTGAACAGGCCGACCGGCATGGCCTCGTAGGCATGTTCCAGTTCCGCCTGTGCCGCAATGCGCTGCTCGGTTTCCAGGCGCATCTGTTCGGCCACCGCCAGCGCCGCCAGCAGGCTGGAGGCCAGCGCTGCCGTCACGCTGTTGATCATGCCCACCAGTTCGCGGATGCCCAGCACCGCCGCCACGACTTCCGCCATGCTCGACAAAAAAGTCACGCCGAAGGAGGCGGCAAACCAGAAGGCCACGCGCGTGTCCGAACTGAGCATCACGCGGCCCAGTCCCAGGGTCATCAGGATCAGCGCGCCGATGGCCACGGTCCACATCAGCGGCAGATAGGTGTTGTACGGCAGCAGGACCGCGCTTGCCAGCAGCGGCAGGCACAGCCATTGCAAGATTTCCAGCGGACGCCGGTAGCGCGTCTTGGCCAGGTCGTCGCGGAACAGCGTCATGTACAGGACCACGGTCGAAATCGCGTACAGCGCAATGGTCACCTTGCGGCCGGGCAGCAGCCATTCTTCGGGCACGGTCTGGCCCAGCCACTGGATATCCCAGCCGGCCGACAACGCGCCGATGCGCAGGTTCAGGATCAGCCAGCCGGCAAACAGCACGTACAGGGTCTGGCGATTGATCAGGGCGGTGGTCAGCACGAACAGCGTCAGCACGATCATGCCGCCGTCGAGCAAGCCCGACTTGCGGTGGTATTGCTGCACCGCGACGCTCAGTTGCTCAGGTTCCCATTGCACTGCCGACAGGCGTGCCGGCCCCAGGAAGGAGGCGCGGCACAGCGCTTTCGTGGGCGTGCTGGCCACATGCAGGGCGAAGCCGGCCTTGAGCGGCGTCAGCGCGCCTTCGGCCTTGCCGCGCGAAGCGTGGCCAAGCAGGCGCATGGTGTCGGGATTCCAGCAGGCGACGTCCACCGCGTGACGCGAAGGAAACTCGATGACCGCGGGCGCGCCTTCGCGGTCCAGCGTGGAAAAACTGAACCAGAAGGGCGCTTCCTGCAGGCCGATATCGAATTGGGCGGCCGAGGGCGATGCCTTGAGCGCCGCCAGCAAGTCCTTGTGGCTCGGTAGTTGTTCGCCCTGGCGCACCACGTGCAGGACCAGCGGCTTTTCACCGGTGGCCTGGTACTGGTTGCCCCAGAATGCCAAAGCCACCAGCGACAGCAGGCCGATGGCGATCGGTACCAGGTAAAAGGACAGCAAGCGCAACACCGATTCGAGCGCGCGGTGTGCGCGCGCCAGCGCCGGTATGCGGTGCGATGACTGCTGAGGCATAAGCGGATACCCAAACTGCATGGAGACAATCCGCCATTGTATGCTTTCAGGCGGGGTTTATCTCTCGAGGATACAGCTTTAAAATGATGCTGTCATGCAATAAATTGTCAGGCTGGCAGGAAATCGAAGAGTGGCGTGCTTTTCGCGGTCCCGGGACGCGAGTTCGAGCGCCATTCGCCCTTTTTCGCGATGTCGATATCCGGGTGGTGGGTCTTGCGGAAGAAGTTCAGCAGCGGATGCTGGGCCGCTTCCCAGCGCGCTTCGCCGGTGGCGATGTCGAAGGCCATTACCCGGTGCGGGATATTGCCCACGTGGCGCAGCGGGATGTGCGCCTTGCTGGCGAACACGTCGCTAAACAGCAGCTGTTCATACTGGCGGTCGATCGGCGCGCGGCCGGTCACCACGGCCCAGTCGACGCCATGCTGTTCGCAGTACTCGAAGCAGGCCTTGATCAGCGCAATTTTCACCAGGCGGCCGATGCGGCCTTCCTCGATGCCCAGGCGCGTCACTTCGGCCAGGCGCCGCGTTTGCAGCCACAGCGGCAGTTCGATCGACTCTTCCACGTGCAGCGGCTGGTGCACATTGGTCTGGATGCGGGTGCTGCCCAGCGGCGAGCCGTCCAGCTTCGATTCGGCCAGCAGGATGATGGCGTCGCTGTCGAAGTCGCTCGCTTCCGGCGCCACCAGGGTCTTGGCGAAGGCCGGCACATGGCGCGCATAGGCCGCGTGGCGCACCTGGACTGCCTTGAACAAATCCTCATCGCTTTGCACCCGCTTGATCGTGAACGGCAGGCGCTCGATGGCCTTGGCCTGGACCTCGGCGCCAGCCTTGGCGACATGCGCCATCAACCGTTGGGCGGTGCGGGATGGTGGGAACTGCTCCATGTGCTACTCCTTCGATAAAGACCAATGAACGTTGATACCGTTTGATAATTATCAATCTCAGCAGCAATTTTGAAGCTTTGAGGAAACACCCTTTTCCGGCTCTGTTTATGCAAAGCAACCAACTTTCCGGAAGCCAAGCCTGTATACTCGCTGTTTTGTCCAAGGAAATCGCGATGAACGCACTGCCACCCTGCCCCGTCTGCCAGTCGGCATTCACCTATGAAGATGGCGGCAACTACGTGTGCCCGGAATGCGCCCACGAATGGAGCGCCCAGGCGGCCGCGGCCAGCGGCGATGAGGTCAAGGTCTACAAGGATTCAGCAGGCAATGTGCTGCAGGATGGCGATACCGTCACCGTCATCAAGGATTTGAAACTGAAAGGCGGCGGCGGCACCGTCAAGATGGGCACCAAGGTCAAAAATATCCGGCTGGTCGATGCCGATCACGACATCGACTGCAAGATCGAGGGCTTCGGGGCGATGAGCCTGAAGACCGAGTTCGTCAAGAAGGTGTAAATACTTTTACGCGGTTTCGCGAACCCGGGTTTCAAGCAGGATGACTTTGATCTCGGGAACGCAGGAACCGCAGTTGCCGCCCGCTTTCAGGCAGGCCGTCACTTCCGGCACCGTCTTTAGGTCCTTCTCGCGGATCGCATCGCAGATCGTGTTGCGCCCCACGCCAAAGCAGGAACACACGGTCGGCCCGGTGTCGGCGCGCATGCCCAGCGCCTGCCCGGCCAGCAGCCCGGCGCGGTCGGCAGCGCTCAGGCTCTCCTGCGAAAACAGGCTCGCCAGCCACGCGCGCGGCGGCAGGTCCTGGCGCGGCGACAGGTAGATGCATTGCTCGATGCGGTCATCGACCATGTGCACGGCGCGGTACACGCCTTCGCTGCTGTCCTCGTAATCGAGCCAGTCGGCGTCAAGGTCAAGCACGCCGAGCAGCTTGCGCGCCCATGCGCCGCGGTCGCTCATGATCTTGCGGCCCGCCATTTCGTAGCGCGCAAAACCGCGCCCCTGCACGCGCGTCCAGTGCGCCACGCTGTCCAGGTTCAGTTCCGCGCGGCTGAGCACAAACGCATGCCACACCACGCCAAAGCGCTCCACCCGTACCGGCGTGTGCTTGAATTCGGGTTCGCCCGATACCGGGTCCACCGCCGGATTGACCAGCGTGCCGACACGCGCGTCCGACGCGGTCTGGGCGCTCCAGTGGATCGGCACGAACACGCCGCCACGGGCAATGCCGCCGCCGTGCTGCACCCGCGCGACCATGGCGCCCCATTCGCTGGAAATGCGCGCCAGTTCGCCTTCGCGCACGCCGCACAGCAGCGCGTCCTGGGGATGCATGTCGATGAACGATTCGGCCGTGTGGTCCGCCAGGCGCGGCGCGCGCCCGGTACGCGTCATGGTGTGCCACTGGTCGCGTACGCGGCCCGTGTTGAGCACCAGCGGATACTCGGACGTGGTGGCATGCACAGGCGATCGCGTTGCCGTCGGCACGATGCGCGCCCTGCCGTCCGGATGGGCGAAGCGGCCGTCGGCAAACAGCCTGGCCGTGCCCTCGCCGCCGGCCGCCACCGGCCACTGCACAGGTTCCATCTGGTCGAACTGGCGCTCGGTCAGGCCGGCCAGGCCGGCCAGCTTGAACACGCGCGGCAAATCGCCTTCGTCATTGCGAAAGCACGACAGGCGCGCATGTTCGTCGAACACCTCGGCCGCCGTATTGAATTCGAATCCCGCAAAGCCCATGCGGCGCGCCACGTCGCACAGGATGCGCCAGTCGGCGCGCGCTTCGCCCGGCGCCGGCATGAAGGCCCGCTGGCGCGATATGAGGCGCTCCGAATTGGTCACCGTGCCATCCTTTTCGCCCCAGCCAAGCGCCGGCAACAGCACGTCGGCAAAGGCATTGGTATCGGTGTTGCCGATAATGTCAGAGACCACCACCAGTTCGCATTTTTCCAGCGCGCGCTGGACCTGGTTGGCGTCGGGCAGGCTCACCATCGGATTGGTGGCGATGATCCATACCGCCTTGACCTTGCCCGCTTCGATCGCCTGGAACAGGTCGACCGCCTTCAGGCCCGGCTTGCTGGCCATGTGCGGCGATTCCCAGAAGGTCTGGACCAGGTCGCGGTGGCCGGCATTGGCCAGCTCCATGTGCGCGGCCAGCATATTGGCAAGGCCGCCCACTTCGCGCCCGCCCATGGCATTGGGCTGCCCGGTCAGCGAAAACGGACCCATGCCGGGATGGCCGATGCGGCCGGTGGCCAGGTGGCAGTTGATGATGCTGTTGACTTTGTCGGTGCCGGCGGACGACTGGTTCACGCCCTGCGAGAATCCCGTCACCACCTTGGTGGTCGCGGCGAACAGCTGGTAGAACTTGAGCAGGTCATGCGGATCGAGGCGGCATTTCCTGGCCACTTCCTGCAGGTCGCCGCAATCGGCATTGGCCACGGCCAGTGCTTCTTCCAGGCCGCTGGTGTGCTCGCCGACGAAGGCGGCATTGACCGCACCGGACGCGGACAGGTAGCTGAGCAAGCCGTTGAACAGCCACACGTCGCTGCCGGGCTTGACCGGCAGGTGCAGGTCGGCGATCTCGCAGGTGGCCGTGCGGCGCGGGTCGATGACCACCACTTGCACTTCCGGCCGTGCCTCTTTCAATCGCGAGATACGCTGGAACAGGATCGGATGGCACCAGGCGCTGTTGGCGCCCACCAGCACGATCATGTCGGCCGTGTCGAAATCGTCGTAGCAGCCTGGCACCAGGTCGCCGCCGAACGCGCGCTTGTGGCCGGCCACCGCCGACGACATGCACAGGCGCGAATTGGTGTCGATGTTGGCGCTGCCGATGAAGCCTTTCATCAGCTTGTTCGCGACGTAGTAGTCTTCGGTGAGCAACTGGCCCGATACGTAAAATGCCACCGCATCGGGCCCGTGCCGGGCGATGATATCCTGCAGGCCGCCCGCTACACGGTCCAGCGCTTCGCCCCAACCCACTTGCCGCAACGCGCCGTCTTCACGCAGCGTCGGATGCAGCAGTCTCCCCTCCATGCCCAGCGTTTCACCCAGTGCAGCTCCCTTGACGCACAGCCGGCCCTGATTGGCGGCATGCGACTTGTCGCCCGCGATGGCGATCGCGCCGTCCGGCAGCGGTGTGGCGGTAATGCCGCAGCCGACGCCGCAATAAGGACAGGTGCTGCGTACTTCAAGGGGAATGGGTGATAAATTCATGTCGTGTTTATCCAGTCTGGGCGCACAAGGCTTCGCCGAACAAGAGGCGGCTGCGCATGGCTGAAATATCGGTACGGTCCTGGATCAGCCCGAAGTACCAGGGGCCGTCCTGCACGTCGCCGTACAGGACTGCGCCAGCAATGCGGTTTCCGGCCAGGACCAGTCGTTTGTAAATGCCGCGGCGCGGATCGCGCAGGACCAGGTCCTCGCTGCCTTCGCCGCCAATAAAGTCGCCTACCGAATACAAGTCTACGCCGGTTACCTTCAGTTTGGTAGGCGTGGCTGTCTGCACGTAGCGGCGGTGGCCTTTTTGCGCCAGGTGCGCGCCGCATACCTTGGCCTGGTCCCAGATCGGGGCCACCAGGCCGAAGATGGCGCTGCGGTGCTGCACGCATTCGCCCACGGCGTACACGCGCGGATCGTAAGTCTGCAAGGTGTCGTCGACCACGATGGCGCGCTCGCAATGCAAGCCGGCTTCCTGCGCCAGCGCCATGTTGGGGCGCACGCCGGCGGCCATCACCACCAGGTCGGCCGGAATCTCGCTGCCATCCTTCAGGCGCACCGCGGTCACGCGCTTGCCGCCGATGATTTCGCTGGTGTGCGCGTCGAGCATGAAGCGCAGGCCCTTCTGCTCCAGCGCATTCTTGAGCATCAGCGAAGCCGGTTTATCGAGCTGCATGTTCATCAGGCTGTCGGTAACGTGCAAGACCGTCACGTCCATCCCGCGCCGCATCAGGCCATTGGCGGCTTCCAGGCCAAGCAGGCCGCCGCCGATGACGACCGCGTTGCCGCCCTTTTGCGCCGCTTCGAGCATGGTGTCGACGTCATTGATGTCGCGAAAACCCACCACGCCCGGCAGTTTGTGGCCCGGCACCGGGATGATGAACGGCGTCGATCCGGTCGCCAGCAGCAGGCGGTCGTACCATACTTCGCGGCCCGACTTGGCGCGCACCAGGCGCCGGCGACGGTCGATGTGCACGATCGGGTCGCCCGCATGCAGGGTGATGTTGTTGTCCTTGTACCACTGGCGGGTATGGATGATGATGTCATCCATGTTCTTGTCGCCGGCCAGCACGGGCGACAGCAGGATGCGGTTGTAGTTACCGTGCGGCTCGGCGCCGAACACGGTAATGTCGTACAGGTCGGGATTGAGCTTGAGCAGCTCTTCGACCGTGCGCATCCCTGCCATGCCGTTCCCGATCACGACCAGGGACTGCTTGGGCGTAGCGGGACTGCCTTGCACGGCAGGCTTCCCACGTCCCGGTATCATGCGCCGACCCAGACCTTCCCGCCTTCGATGCGGGCGCGGTAGCTGGCCACCGAATGCTCCGGCGCTTCCAGGCATTCGCCCGTCATCAGGTCGAAATGGTGCTTGTAGATCGGCGAGGCGACCACGACACGTTCGCCCAGGTTGCCCACCAGGCCGCGCGACAGTACCGCTGCGCCGCTGTTCGGGTCAAAATTATGGATCGCGAACACGCGTGCTTCACTGTCAGCCACGTGGAACACGGCTACCTGCTGTCCGCCGACCAGCGCGCAAACGCCGGTGTTCGGAACGATCTGGTCGAGGGTGCAGACCGGGGTCCAGTTTTCAAGATTGATATCGCGGTGCATGGCGGTGCTCCTTAGGCTGTCTTGACGGTGATTGGAATGACACGCTTGCGCTCTTCGATCGTGGCCGGACGAATCTGGCCGCGCTCGGGCATGAACACCACGTTCTGGTCGGGTTGGTCGCTATTGACGAAGTGGCGGAAGCGCTGGCGCGTGGCCGGGTCGTTGACGGCGGCCTTCCATTCGCAGGCGTAGGTATTGACCACGTGCTGCATGTCCGCTTCCAGGTCCTTGGCCAGGCCCAGCTTGTCGTTGATGATGACGTCCTTCAGGTAGTCCAGGCCGCCTTCCAGGTTGTCGCGCCACACGCTGGTGCGCTGCAGGCGGTCCGCCGTGCGGGTGTAGAACATCAGGAAGCGGTCGATGTAGCGCACCACGGTGGCCTCGTCCAGGTCCGACGCGATCAGCTCCGCGTGGCGTGGCTTCATGCCGCCGTTGCCGCATACGTACAGGTTCCAGCCCTTTTCGGTGGCGATCAGGCCCACGTCCTTGCCCTGCGCTTCGGCGCACTCGCGGGTGCAGCCCGATACGCCGAACTTGATCTTGTGCGGCGTACGCAAACCCTTGTAGCGGTTTTCCAGTTCGATCGCGAAACCGACGCTGTCGGCCACGCCGTAACGGCACCAGGTCGAACCGACGCACGACTTGACCGTACGCAGCGACTTGCCGTACGCATGGCCCGACTCGAAGCCGGCGGCGATCAGTTCTTCCCAGATCACCGGCAACTGCTCGACGCGGGCGCCGAACAGGTCGACCCGCTGGCCGCCCGTAATCTTGGTGTACAGGCCGTATTTCTTGGCGACCATGCCGACCGCGATCAGGCCATCGGCCGTCACTTCGCCGCCCGGCATGCGCGGTACTACCGAATAGGTGCCATCCTTCTGGATGTTACCGAGGAAGTAGTCGTTCGAATCCTGCAGGCTGGCGTGTTCCGGCTTGAGCACGAAATCGTTCCAGGTCGACGCCAGTACGCTGGCGGCCACCGGCTTGCAGATGTCGCAGCCCATGCCCTTGCCGTGTTCGGCCAGCAGGTCGGCGAACGTCTTGATATGGCCTACCTTCACCAGGTGGAAAATCTCCTGGCGCGAGTACGGGAAGTGTTCGCAGATATGGTTGTTGACGGCCATGCCCTGCTTCTTCATTTCCGCCTTCATCACCTGGGTGACGAGCTGCACGCAGCCGCCGCAGCTGGTGCCGGCATTGGTGCAGCTTTTCAGCGCGCCGATGCTGGTGGCGCCGCCGCACACGGCCGCGCAGATGGCGCCCTTGGAAACGTCGTTGCACGAGCAGATCTGCGCCGCATCTGGCAGCGCGTCCACGCCCAGGCCCGGCTTGGCCTTGCCGTCGCTGGACGGCAGGATCAGGAATTCGGGCGACTCGGGCAGCTCGATCTTATTCAACATCATTTGCAGCAGCGTGCCGTATTCGGCGGCGTCGCCCACCATCACGCCGCCCAGCAGGAACTTGCCGCATTCGGATACCACGATCTTCTTGTAGACCTGCTTGCGCTCGTCGGTGAACTGGTAGGAACGGCTGCCCGCCACGACACCGTGCGGGTCGCCGATGCTGGCCACGTCCACGCCCATCAGTTTGAGCTTGGTGCTCATGTCGGCGCCGGTGAACTGGGCCGCCGCTTCGCCTGCCAGATGGCGTGCCGCCACGCGGGCCATGTCGTAGCCGGGAGCGACCAGGCCGAACACCTGGCCATTCCACAGCGCGCATTCGCCGATGGCGTACACGTGCGGGTCGGAAGTGAGGCAGCTGTTGTCGATCGAGATGCCGCCGCGCTGGCCGACCGCCAGGCCGCATGCGCGCGCCAGTTCGTCGCGCGGACGGATACCGGCCGAAAATACGATCATGTCCGTATCGAGGTGGCTGCCGTCGGCGAACTGCATGCGGTGGGTGCCGGCTTCGCCGTCGACGATTTCCAGCGTGTTCTTTTGGGTGTGGACAGTCACGCCCAGGTCTTCGATCTTGGCGCGCAGGACGCGGGCGCCGCCGTCGTCGACCTGCACCGCCATCAGGCGCGGTGCAAATTCGACCACGTGGGTGGCCAGCTGCATGTCGCGCAGCGCCTTGGCGCACTCGAGGCCCAGCAGGCCGCCGCCGATGACGACGCCGGTTTTCGAACGCTGGCCGCATTCGAGCATGGCTTCCAGGTCTTCGATGGTGCGGTAGACGAAGCAGTCCTTGCGGTCCTTGCCCGGCAGCGGCGGCACGAAAGGATACGAACCGGTGGCGAACACCAGCTTGTCGTAGGAAAGCACTTCGCCGCTGCCCACGGTGACGGTCTTCGCTTCGCGGTCGACCGCCACGGCGCGGGCGTTCAGCTTGAGCAGCATGTTGCCGTTTTCGAAGAAGCCGGCGGGCACCAGCGACAGGTCGTCGGCCGATTTACCGGCAAAGAATTCCGACAGGTGGACCCGGTCATAGGCTGCGCGCGGTTCCTCGCACAGCACCGTCACCTCCAGGTCGGGCACGTTGCTGCTCGCGAGCGATTCCAGGAATTTATGGCCTACCATGCCGTGGCCGATGACGATAATTTTCATGCCGTACTCCTTAAGCGATTGCGTTGTTTGCACCGACCGGGGCGTTGTCAGCGGCCACCGTGAGGCGGACCGCGATGGCGCACGCCGCCGACAGCAGTACCAGGACCGACAGGATGGCCAGGGTTTGCTGGATGTCGCCGGTGCCCTTCATCAGGAAGCCCGCCGCCACTGCGCCCACGTTGCCGCCGGCGCCGATGATGCCGGCCACGCCGCCCAGCGCCTTGTTGTCGATGAAAGGAACCAGTGCGTAGGTCGCGCCGCAAGCCATGTGGGTGAACAGGCCGAAGACCAGCATGGCGATCACGGCGAAGGCGACGGTGTCGGCCTTGGCGAACCACAACAGGCCGAGGCCCTCGCCGATCATCATCACGAACAGGACCGTGACGCGGCTGTTCAGGGTGCCGCGCATGGCCATCTTGTCCGACAGCCAGCCGCCCAGGGCACGGGCAAACAGTGCCAGCAGGCCGAAGCTGCCGGCTGCCATGCCCGCTTCCTTCAGGGTCAGCTTGAAGTGGTCGACGTAATAGACAGCAGCGATGTTGTGGATGAAGATCTCGATACCGAAGCAGGCGCCGTAGGTGACGAACAGCAGCCATACGCGGTGGTTGGCGCTGGCGGCCTTGAAGCTCGCCCAGCCGCCTTTTTTTCCGCCGTCGATGACGACGCCGGCCTTGCGCAGCGCATCGTAGTTACCTTGCGGGCAATCCTGGGTGAATTTCCAGTACAGGCCGGCCATGATGATCATCAGGACGCCCGGCACCAGCAGCGCAACGCGCCAGCCCAGCGACTCGGACACGCCCAGCATGATGACCGCGCCCACCAGCAAAGGCATCAGCGCCTGCGCTGCGCCGCCGCCGGCATTGCCCCAGCCCGCAGCTGCCGCATTGGCGGTGCCGACCACCTTCGGTCCGAACATGACCGAGGTGTGGTACTGGGTGATCACGAAGCTGGCGCCCACCGCGCCGATGCCAAGGCGGAAGAACAGGAAGCTCTCGTAGCTCTGCGACGCGGCCACGCCCAGCACCGGAATGGCGCCCAGCAGCAGCAGGCCGGTGTAAGCCTTGCGCGGACCGAAGCGGTCGCACATCGGTCCCACGATCAGGCGGACCAGGATGGTGATGGCCACGGCGGCGATGTTGATGTTGGCGACCTGGCCCAGGGTCAGGCCGAATTCGCCTTTGATGATCGGCATCAGCGGTGCGCAGGCGAACCAGGCGAAGAAGCACACGAAAAATGCCATCCAGGTCAGGTGGAAGGCCCGCATTTGCGGCGTGCTCAGGGTGAAGAGTGCAATATTGTCAGCTTTGGTGGCCATTTTTTATCCCGTAAAAAACAAAATGGCGTCCGGCCAGACCAGGTTATGAAAACCTGGCTGGACGGACGCCGTTGTCCTGCCGATCCGTCGTTAGACCAGCGCTTGTGTTCTGGGGATCGCCATTGATCCTACGTGGATAGTTAGCAATTGGCGTGCCAAGCCGAGGGAGGGGTATTGCGGGGTTTTCAGAGGGTCAGGCGCGACATTGCGGTGCAGCATTCACCAAAATGATGCATAAACGCGTGCATACAGCTAGCCGAAGGATGCCGCATAGGCGCGCGGATCGGCCCCGTCCCATACCCGGCCATCCATCAGGGTGGAGCTGCGCGTCAGTGCCGCCGGCACCGGCGTGCCGGCCAGTTCGGCCCCCTGGCGGTACAAGGCCAGCTGGTTGACGCGCGCCGCCACGCCCGCGTAGTCCGGGTGTTCGCCCAGCAGGCCCCAGCGCCGGAACTGGGTCATGAACCACATGCCGTCGGACAGCCAGGGGAAATTGACCGCGCCGTCGCCGTAAAAACGCAAGCCGTGCGGATCCTGCCAGTTGTCGTACTGCCCCAGCATGCGCGGGGCGATGGTGGTGGCCGGCGTATTGAGGAAGGCGGCGCCGGACAGCACCTCGGCGGCGGCGGCCTTGTTGGCGTCGGATGCGTCTATCCACCGGCCGGCATCGAGCACCGCCGCGACCAGGGCGCGGCAGGCATCCTGGTTGGCGGCGACAAAGGACGCCGTGGCGCCCAGCACCTTGCCCGGGTGATCGGGCCAGATCTGCTGGCTGGTGGCCACGGTGACGCCGATGCCGTCGTCCACGGCACGCTGGCCGAAGGGCTCGCCGGCGCAAAAGCCGTCGATCATCCCTTCGCGCAGGGAAGGCACCATTTGCGTGGGTGGCACGGTCACGGTGCGCACGTCGCGAAAGGGATCGACGCCATTGGCGGCCAGCCAGTAATTGAGCAGCATGGCGTGGTTCCCGGTCGGGAAAGTCTGGGCGAAGGTGCGGCCAGGCAGCGCTTCCCCGAGCGCGCCCCGGGCCGACAGCGCCCGCGACAGCGTGATGGCCTGGCCATTCTGCGACAGGTTCATGAGCACCGCCATGTCGCGCCGCTGGCAGCCGATGCCCAGGTCGACGCCGTACATCAGCCCATACAGCGCATGGGCCGCGTCGAGCGCGCCGGAGACCAGCTTGTCGCGCACGCTGGCCCAGGACGTTTCGCGCGAGAGCACGATGCGGATGCCGTATTTGAGGTCGAACCCGCGCTCGGCGGCAATGACCAGCGAGGCGCAATCGGTCAGCGGCATGAAGCCGATCCGGATGGTGTGTGGTGTCGCGTTCATCCCAATAGATCTTCCACGTCGAGTATCCGCTGCGCGATCTCGGCCAGCTTCAGGTTCTTGTTCATGGCCATGCTGCGCAGCTTTTGATAGGCCTGGTCTTCGGTCAGGCGCTGGTTCGTCATCAGCAAGCCCTTGGCGCGGTCGATGATCTTGCGCTCGTCGAGCTTCTGGCGCGTTTCGGACAGTTCGGCCAGCAGCTTCTGTTCCTGGCGAAAGCGCGCCAGCGCCACGTTCAGCACCGGCTTGATGCGCTCGGACTGCAGCCCGGCCACGATGTACGCCGACACCCCGGCGGCCATGGCCGCATCCATGGTGGAGGTGTCGTCGTCTTCGGTAAACAAGACGATGGGGCGCCGTTCGTTGCGGCTGGTGATGACCACGTGTTCGAGCACGTCGCGCGCGTCCGATTCGGCGTCGATGATGATCAGGTCGGGCTGGAGCTGGGAAATCCGCTCGGGCAGGTACATATCGGCCGGGAGCGAGGCGACGATGTCGTAGCCCGATTCGAGCAAGCCGATACGCAGGGCATTCCCGCGCCTGACCTGGGCGGCGATGGCGTCATCGTGCTCGCCCCCTTCCGGTACGACCGTATTGACGACAACAATGCGCAGTGTGCGTGTTTTGGACATGGGATACAGTAAAAGTTAAAGGCAAAACGCACTTCTCTCACCAAAATGAAGCAAGATATGCGCCAGCCTTGAACATAGTACTACTCGTTGCCCCTTCCATGTGCGCGAATCAGTTCGACGATGCCCATCGGGCGCCCGGTCAGGAAGCCCTGCACCATGGTGCAGCCCAGGGTGCGCAGGTGCGCCAGCTGGTCCAGGGTCTCCACCCCTTCGGCCACCACTTCCAGCCCGAGATTGCGCCCGATGTCGACGATGGTCTGGACAATGGCGCGGTCCTGCTGGCCGGCCGGCAGGCCGCGCACGAAGGAACGGTCGATCTTGAGCGACGATATCGGCAAGTCCTTCAGGCGCGACAGCGACGAATAGCCCATGCCGAAATCGTCCACGCTGATCTTGAAGCCATGCGCGCGCAGCGCGCGCATGACCGGAATCACCTGGTCCGGGTGGTTCATCATCATGCCTTCGGTCAGTTCCAGGCAGACGTGGCGCGCCGCGACGCCGGCCGCCTGCGTGATGGCCGCCAGTTCGGCCGGCAGGTGCGCGTTCAGGAATTCGAGCGCCGCCATGTTGACATTGAGCTGCACCCCGTCCAGGCCGCTGGCATGCATGCGCGGCAGGTCGCTGCACGCCTGGCGGATCACCCAGCGCCCGATGTCGACAATCAGGTGGCTTTGTTCGGCGATCGGAATGAACAGGTCCGGCGGGACCACGCTGCCGTCCGGGCGGCGCCAGCGGATCAGCGCCTCGACCGCGCACACGGCGCCGCCGGCCGCCGCGAACACCGGCTGGTACTCAAGGAACAACTGGCCGTTTTCCAGCGCATGCAGCAATTCGGCTTCCACCGTCAACTGGCGCACCAGCACCGACTGGGCCTGGACGTTGCCGCCGTCCCCGTCCTGCGCAAAAAATCCCAGCCCGTTGCGCCCCGCGCGCTTGACGCGGTACATGGCCGCGTCGGCATGGCGCATCAGTTCCGCGCCAAGGCGGCCGTGGTCCGGGAAGACGCTGATGCCCACGCTGGCCGAAATCACCAGCTCGCGGCCATGGACCAGGAAACGGGTGCGGGCCGCGGCCAGATTTTTTTCGGCCATCTCGCAAACCTGCGCGTTCCCGTCTCCCGGGTACAGGAACATCGCGAATTCATCGCCCCCCACGCGGCCGCACTGGCCGCCTTTCGGCGTCAGGGCCAGCAAGCGCTGGGCGAACTGGCTCAGTACCGCGTCGCCCACTTCGTGGCCGAGGCCATCGTTGATCGGCTTGAAGCGGTCAAGATCGATATACAGGAGCGCCAGCTGCACGCCGCGCTGGGCGGCCCGGTTGCAGGCCTGGTCCAGCAGGCTGTGGAAATGGCGCCGGTTGGCCAGGCCCGACATGGCGTCGACCTGGGCCAGTTCGCGGATGCTTTCCTGCTGCGTCATGCGCTGCGCCGTGGTGGCGATCAGCCCTCCGATGGCGGCCGACAGCTTGGGCAGCTGCGCGGTGCGCTGGCGCGACAGGCAGCTGAAGAAAATCAGCACGCCGGGACGGTGGCGCTGGCCGTCGTCGCTGTCATACGCGACGGGAAAGGCAAAGCCCGAGTGGATGCCCGACTTGCGGGCATAGTCCGGGTACAGGAAATCGGGATCGGTGGCGATGTCCTCGATCCAGCGCGCCTGGCCCGAGCTCCATACCGCGCCCACCACGCCTTCGCGCGGCGCGATGGACAGGCGCTGGCGGCCGGTGGGGTCGAACCGGTCGGCGCCCTGCTCCGTTTCGCCGCCCCAGAAATGCGTGCACACCAGGCGCCCCGCTTCGGACCCCGATGCGGCAATCGACCAGTACATGCCGCAATCCCATCCCAGGTCGGTACATACAAGCGCAATCATCTTGCTGACCGCGTCGTCGAGCGACTGGGTGCCGATCATCAGCTGGGTCGATTCGAAACTGAATTGCTCGCGCATGGCGGCGTGCCTGGCGCCGGTGACATCCGACAGGATGCCCTCGATGGGCGCCGCCGGATGCTGCGGATCGCCCGGCAGCACGATCAGGCGCAGCCAGCGCAAGCCGTCGTTGCGGCTCAGGATGCGAAATTCGCACTCCTGGCCTTGCGCGCCATGGCGCAGCGCGCCGAAATGCTTCGTGAGCTGGAGCAGGTCTTCGGGCAGCACGCTGGAAAAGCAGTCGGCCAGGTTGGCATGCAGGCCGGGATGCTCGCCCATCAGCGCGGCCGCTTCCAGCGACAGCACGATGGCCGCGCAGCGCGGATCGAACCACCAGCGGCCGAACCCGGCGGCGCGCGCGGTCGCGTCCACCGTCATGGCACGCAATACCGCGCCGCCCGACCACAAGGCGCCCGCGTTGGCCGACAGTGAACGGGCCGATGCTTCGGCCCCGGTTTGGTACCCCATGACGCTTTCCTTCCTGATCTGATGGATTTATACCCTTCTCCATAGCAACATTTGGGCCACGCCCCAAAGCCTTGGAAAAGCGTCAAAAACCTTATCGATCAGAAAACAAAGCGCACTGCGCTGGTGAAGTGCTGCTCAGCGGCGGTGCAATGCCAAGCTATTCGAGAACCCACTGATAACGCACGTGTACCCAAGATGCCGGGACAATGCGGCACTCAGTGTACGAGTCAGCGACGCTGCCGGGATCAGTAAAGAGTTGTCGATAATCGCCTGGGCAAATCGGCATCATATTTGGGGCCATCAATTTCGTCATTACTCAAGTCCCCCAAAATTGTTCCGAGGCTCGGAAAATCCCCACGATCCCGATGCCTGGACGGGTCCCAGAGTTGCGAACGAAGTATCGCGCGGGAGCACTGGAAAAACACCGCATTGACTTTCACGACCAATACGGAAAGCGGCGATTTGCCGTCGATACTGAAGGTTGACAGCAAACCCGGGTCGACTTGAATCGATGCGGTGCCGTTGACCCGCAACGTTTCTCTAATCCCGGGTATCAAAAAGATGAGAGAGACCCGGGAATCATGCAGGACATTCCGCAGACTGTCTATTCGATTGTTCCCGCGACGATCAGGAAGGAGCAAGGTCAATTCGTCATGGACCCGGACAAAACCAGCGGGGTCACCTCGGGGAGACACATCGAGACCGTCCGATCCGCTTGTTGCCAGGAGGGCAAACGGCGCCGCCTCGATGAATTTTCGATAGTGCGGGTGAATGTATGCCACTTCTTTTTTTATCGACGCTGCGGCAGGCATTCCGTAAATCCTTTCAAGCGCCGCGATATCCGAAACGATTTGGCTGTCAAGCTGGATCAAGCTCTACTCCCTGTGCTGATTGATGGGCTCTTGCGGTCACAAGAGAACCTCCGGTGATCGCCCCTGATGGCTGCCTGGATATCGATTTTACCCGAGCACATCTTCAACTGGCATCCATCGCGCGCGACTGCAGCCTGGGGCGGAGGAATGAGCTAGTTGCCATTCAATTGAGAGAAGCACGTGGGGTGGATAAGTGTAGCGTCGTCTCAGCGCCGCCTTGAGCCGTCGCCTCGCGACCCGGCATGCATGAACTTCCCGTCACTTCTTGTCGGACAGATTGAACACACGCCGCACCAGGCCTTCCAGCGCCACGAACACCCCTTCCACGCCGAAGCCGGCGATGAAGGACAGCGCCGACCCTGTCAGCGCGGTGCCCGCCATCAGCCCTTGGGCCGGCGCGGTCCCGGCCGGGGTGATGAACAGGCTGATGCACGCGCCAATGACGGCGCCGAGCGCCAGTTGCCCCAGCGCCAGCGAATAGTCGCGCGGCGACAGCGTGCTTTCGCGCATTTTCGCCCACAGCTCGCGCACCACGGCGGCGCCCGCCCCCAGGATGCCGTAGCACAGCGGCAGGACCGAATTGGCCGCCAGCTGGGTCAGGAGGCGCACCGTTTCCTCGTCGGCGTCCTGCTGCGGCGCGTTGCGCAATTGCGGCCCGCGTCCCTGCACGCCCCACATGCTGACCAGCCGGTGCATATTCGCGGACACGGCTGCCCGTCCCGGTTCGCCGCCGGCCAGGGTGATCTGGGCGCGTTCGCGGTCCTCGGCCCGCACCCGGTCCAGGTGCGCCAGGATCAGGTTTCCTGCCGCCACATTCCACGAGAGAATGCAGGTAAACAGCAGCCAGGCAAACAAGGACCACACCATCAGCTTGATGCGCCACTGGAAACGCGTGGCCGTCGTCAGCAGGCCGGGAAAAGCCGTGCGCGCCAGCGACACCCGGGTCGGCGGCCGCGCGAAGGCGCCGTTCGGCAGATGCATCGCTTCGGCCGGCGCCGCCGTCTCGCGCTGGAACAGGCGCCGCCACCAGGGCGCACCGGCGCGGTCCTCGCCCACCACCAGCAGCGTGAAGGCCACCGTGGCGCCGGTCGCCGGCTTGGCCACTTCATTGAGGCGGTCCTTGGCCCGCAGCAGCGTGGCCGCCTGCTCCGCCAGCTGCGTCGGCGAGCCCTCCGGCGGCCAGCCGATCTTGCAGATTTCTTCGATCCAGTTCTTCTGGCGCCGTTCGGTCTGGTCCGGGCCGCCGCGATACAGGTTCTTGTCCCAGCGGCCGGATATGTGGTCGAGCAGCAGGTACACCTCGCTCAGCTCGCGCACGAAAATGAAATCCTGGATCGGGCTTTCCTTGCTGTCCATATGTCCTCCGCTATGCTTCATCGATTCTAGGAGGAGCGCAGCGCCGCAGCTCGCTGCCGAGCACGTCTGTTGACTAGCCTCATGAACAATTTTGCTTACCGGCACAGGTGTGATATATACAGGGTAATGCACACTGACAACCCCTCCCCGCTGGCCCGCTGGTTCGGCTTTCCGCTCTGGAAACGCGTGCTGGCGGCGCTGGTCCTGGGCGTCCTGACCGGCCTGTTCCTTCCCGCGTTTGCTCCCTATGTCGCCTTCCTCGGCGAGATTTTCGTGCGCCTGATCCGCATGCTGGTTGCGCCCATCGTGCTGGTGACGATTGCCGCCGGCGTGACCGCGCTGGGCGATCCGAAACGCCTGGGCCTGGTCGGCGGACGCACCGTGCTGCTGTTCGGCTGCACCACCATCCTGGCCGTCGCGCTCGGCATGGCCATCGCGCTGCTGCTGCAGCCGGGCACGGGCGCCAACCTGGGCAGCGCGCTGCCGCGAGCGCTGGGACCGGCCAGGACCGTCGGCGAGCAACTCCTCGGCATCATTCCCCTGAACGTGTTCGACGCGCTGGCCAAGGGCGACATGCTCGCCATCATCTTCGTCGCGCTGATGCTCGGCATCGGCACCATCGCCGCCGGAGAAGCGGGCCGGCCGCTGGCCGCGCTGTTCCAGTCGGCCTCCACGGTCATCCTGCGCATCGTCACCATCGTCATGGAAGTAACGCCCTTCGGCGTGTACGCGCTGATCGCCAATTCGGTGGCCATCAACGGCGCCGCCGTGTTCATCAACGTGGGCTGGCTGGCGCTGTGCGTGGTGCTGGGCTCGGCCCTGCAGATCCTGCTGGTGCACGGCCTGCTGCTGCGCCTGGTTGCGCGCCTGCCGGTGCTGCCTTTCTACCGCAGCATCGTCGACGCCCTGCTGGTGGCCTTTTCCACGGCGTCCAGTTCGGCCACGCTGCCCGTCGCCATGCGCGTGGCCGACGAACGGCTGGGCATCAACAAGGCCATCTCGATGACCGTGCTGCCGCTGGGCGCGGCCATCGGCAAGGATGGCACCGCCATGTATGTCGGCATGCTCAGCATCTTCAGCCTGCAGGCGCTGGGCGTGGACTTGCCGCTGGCGGCCTACGCCGTAATCCTGCTGACGGCCACCCTGGCCGCCTTCGGCACGGCGCCGGTGCCCTCGGCGTCCCTGTTCATGCTGGCGGCGGTGCTGGCCGCGGTCGGCGTCGGCGTGGAACAGACTGCCCTGATCGTCGGCTTCATACTACCGTTCGACCGCCTGCTCGACATGACGCGCACCGTCGCCAGCGCCAGCGCCAACCTGGCGGTGACGACCACGGTGGCCCGCCTTGAAGGCGAGCTGGACGAAGACCATTACCTTAATAAATAGAAAGAGACACCCCATGCGTTCATTCCGCTTCGCCGCACTGTGCCTGGCCGCCGCCATGCTGGCCCCATCGATCAGTTTTGCCGAACCGAAGGTCATCTTCGTCACCCGGCATGGCGAAAAAGCGAAGGAAGGCAAGGACCCGGACCTGTCGGCGCAAGGCCAGGCCCGCGCACAGCACATTGGCGCGCTGCTGCGCAAGGCGGGGATCAAGCAGATCTTCAGCACCACCACCGCGCGCACCCAGCAGACGGCCCAGCCGCTGGCGACGCTGACGGGACTGACCGTGCAAAGCTACGACGGCGGCAAGCCGGGCGCCATGCTCGAGAAAGTCAAACTGTCGCCAGGGCCAAGCATGATCGTGGGCCACTCGAACACCGTGCCCGAGCTGGTCAAGCTGCTGGGCGGCGGCACCGTGCCGGAAATTGCCGATGACGAATTCGACCGCCTGTACCAGGTCATCATCGGCGACGACGGCAAGATCACCACCGTGCTGCTGACCTCGTCGAATTAGGCGGCCATCGCCGCCAGCTTGGCCACGGTGTTGATGTTGCGCCCCGTGCCTTGCTGACGGCAGGAACAAATGTCGAGTGGCCATGGCCTTTCCGCGGTGCACACGGTGCAGCAAAGGCATACCCGGCGAACCAACAAAATCTCCTTCGGTCCAACCCGCACGAACGCCTCTATGCAGGATCATGTCTGACCATACAGCGCTCGCTATTGTCGAGCGCGGATAGAATCGACCATGCCCAGGTCGATAAGACGCGCGACCCCAACAAAGGTCCAGCATGAGCATCGAATTGCTTCCACTAGAAACAATCATCCTGCGGATTGCCATGCTGCGCGGTCAAAAAATCCTGCTCGACGCCGACCTGGCTGCGCTGTACGGCGTGCCGACCAAGCGATTCAACGAGCAAGTCAAGCGCAACTTGACGCGGTTTCCAGCCGACTTCATGTTCCAGGTTACAGAAGAAGAATCGGACGCTTTAAGGTCGCAATTTGCGACCTTAAAGACCGGTCGTGGGCAACATCGAAAATACCTGCCCTATGCGTTTACCGAACATGGGGCGATCATGGCATCGATGATCTTGAATAGCGCTCGAGCAACCGAGGTGTCGGTCTATATAGTGCGCGCCTTCGTGCAATTGCGCGGGGTACTGGCCAGCCATCGCAACTTGGCAAATCTGCTGGAGAAACTGGAAAACAAGACCGAATTAATGTCCTTGAAGCAAGACACTTTTGAGCGCAGCACCCGCGTGCAGATGAAACAGCTTTTCGATGCCATCCGAGAACTAATGGCGCCACCGGCGGCGGCGCCTAAGCGGCCCATCGGCTTCGTGATATCGGACGATGCACCAGCTAAACCAAAAGCCGCGAAAGCGAAGAAGTAGTTCGCACATCAGTCGCCAACAATCACACACTTTCTGTTGATCTCGGCAAACTAAGCGGCCATCGCCGCCAGCTTGGCCACGGTGTTGATATTGCGCCCGGTACCCTTGGCAGCGGCAGGAATCTTCAGCTTCGAATCGGCCATGCCCTCGCCGTAGTGCACATAGATTTCGCGCGTGCCCAGCCGCAGTTCCTCTTCCTTGCGGCCGGCGATCTTGTCGAGCGCGTCAATCGGCGGCGCCGCGTCGAGAAAAATGACGACGGTACGGTTCGGTGCGGCGTCCGGAAACGGATTGGCGGCCAGCACCGCGGCCATTTCCGGCCCCGTGCGCACCATCACGTCCACCCGCTTGCCGGCGTACACTTCGAGCAAGGCTTCCAGCTCGGCCTTGACCCTGGCCGCCGCCTTGGCGCTGTCGAACACCACATTGCCGCTGGCGATATAGGTGCGCGTATTCTTGAAGCCGGCCTGCTCGCACATGCTTTTCAATTCCGTCATCGGCAGCTTGCCGGTGCCGCCAACGTTGACCGCGCGCAGCAATGCAATGTAAGTCGTCATAGCGTTGCGTACAGGGTGAGCACGCCGATGGCCAGGAAGAACACCCAGGCGAAATGCTTGCCGCGCGAAGCGACCAGGGTCAGGAGGAACTGGACCAGGAAGGTGGCGCCGACCACCATGCCCAATGCCGCCGTACTGACCGGCGGATGCGCCATCACCAGCAGCACGCCGCCCAGGCCGGCCCAGGTGATCGAGGTCACATGCCAGGCGAAGCGCAGCAGGCTGGCCGTGAAGTCGGTGCCGCCGAACAGCTTGGGCAAGTCTTCCGGGCGGCGCAGCAAGCGTTTGAGCAAGAGGCGCTCGCCCAGGACGGAGTGCGCCACGCCCAGGAGCATGGCCAGGAATGCGGCGAGGTGGAGGGCAATTTGCATGGGCGATCTCTGATAGATTGATCAACATTTTACCCCGGCCGGACGGCCGTGCGCGACTATAATAATCCTACTCTTGTCATGCTGGAAAAGGCTCTCCCATGTGGACCAATAAACTCGTCGCCCTGGCCTGCGCCACGCTTTGCCTGGTTTCCTGCGGCGGCGGCGGTGGCTCAAGCCCGCCGCCACCGTCCGTCCCCGTCACGCCCGTCCCGTCCACCGACATGGGCGGCAGCGTGCTCGGCAAGGTGGCGCGCACCGGCGTGGCCGGCACCTGGGGCTATACGGCGCCGGACGGCGGGCGCTACGCGATCATGGGCACCGCCAAGGGCGTGGCCGTGTTCGACCTGCGCGACACGGCCAACATCAGGGTCGTCGATGAAATCGACGGGCCCACCAATACCAACAGCCCGGGCATCTACTGGCGCGAAATGCGGGTGTACGGCAGCCATGCCTACATCGTGTCGGAACTGAGCAACCTGCGCCCGGGGATCATGATCCTCGACCTGTCCGGCCTGCCGAACACGGTGCGCTTCGTCAAATCGGTCATCCCGCGCGACGGCGATCCCACCGCGCACACCATCGATATCGACACCGCGCGCGGCCTGCTCTACCTGCAGCGCGACCTGTCCAATGCGGCGACGGCGCCCGGCATGAACCTGGACAAGCACGACGGCTTCGGCCGCAGCAACGATCCGGGCGGGCACGAATCGCACGTGGCCGACAAGGGCTCGATCGAAATCTACGATATCAAGACCGATCCGGAAAACCCGCGCTACCTCACCACCTTCAACCAGTTCCGCAACGTGCACGACATGACGGCCGTCGGCGACTACATCTATGTGGCCGAAGGCGATGCCAACAGCTTTTCGATATGGGACGCAAAAATCGCCGGCGCGCCCAAGCTGGTCGTGCGCTGGTCCGTGCCGGGCAACTACGCCCACAATATCTGGCCCAGTGCCGACGGCAGCTTTGTCGTGACGACCGAGGAAATCCCGAACGGGCTGCCGGCGCGCGTGTGGCGCCTGAACGGCAGCGAGCCGCCAACCCAGCTCTCGAGTTTCAAGGTCGGTTCCGGCACGCCGCACAATGTGATCGTGGAAGGCACTACCGCCTACCTGAGCCACTATTCGGAAGGCGCGGCCGTGGTCGACCTCTCCAATCCGGCCAGCCCGCGCGTGGTCACCCGCATCGACACCAATCCGGCCACCGGCCCCGCCCTGGCGGGCTGCTGGGGCGTCTACAAATTCCCGGGCGTGCCGCTGATGATGTGCAGCGACATCACGACCGGATTCCACTTGATCGGCATTACGGGAACCTGATGAAAGACCTTCCGGAAAGCGCACGCCGGGTCGCCGGCCTGCTGCAGGACATGGGACACGACAAACAGGTGGTCATGCTGCCGGCAGCGGGCCGCACGTCGGCCGAAGCGGCCGAGAGCCTGGGCTGCCACGTGGCCGAAATCGCCAAATCCATCGTGTTCCGGCGCGTCGCCGACGATGCGGCGGTGATGGTGATCGCCAGCGGCGCCGACCGCATCGACGAAAGCAAGGTGGCCGCGCTCGTGGGCCCCATCGGCAAGGCCGATGCGCGCTTCGTCAAGGACCGGATTGGCTACGCCATCGGCGGGGTCTGTCCGATCGGGCATGCCAGCAAATCGGTGATCCTGATCGACAGGAAGGTGTTCGGCTTTGCCAGCGTGTGGGCCGCGGCGGGCCATCCGCACGCGGTGTTCAACCTGACCCCGGCGCAGCTGCAGGCCATGACCGATGCACCGGCCGTGGATGTGGCCTTGCTGGCTTAGGATCTGGCGCTCAGGGCTTCGCCGTGCGGCGCGCCTGCAAATGCTTTTTCAGGTCGTCGAAGCTGACTTTGCCGCGCCCGGCGCTGTCGATATCGCCAAAATGGTTGACCACGTAGCCCAGTCCCGCGGAACGCGCTTCGTCGACCGTCAGGCTGCCGCTGGCGTCCAGGTCGGCCTGCTCGAAGCGCGCCTTGAGCTTTTGCACGGCCTGGGCGCGCAGCGCGGCGCCCGATGCCGGGGTATCGGGCGACGGCTTGCTGCGCAGCGCGGGCGGCAAGGAAGGTCCATGTTCTTGCGCCGTGGCGCTGCCGATGATGGCCAGGCCTGCACAGGCAAGCAATATGCGATTAATGAGTTTCATCGTGCCACCGATTCGCTGTTGTAGATGGTAAGCATGTCGGCGCGCTGGGCGCGCCGCGCAATGTCGTCAAGGTAGGACATATGGCCGCTCGCGTAGTTCTTGATCACGACATTCGGGTTGCTGCCCAGGCGAGCCAGGTCCAGCTCGGTCTGGTAGAACGGCGTGGCCATGTCGTGATAGCCGCTCATGGCCACCACTTTCAAGGTGGGATTGAGCGCGATCGCCGCGGCCACATCGGGAATGGTATCCGGCACCGCCTTGCCATCGTGGCTGAAATTCCAGCGGTCGATGATATCGTTGAAGGTCAGGTAGGTCGCGTTGGCCGTGTAGCGCAAATCGTTTTGAAGGTAGCTGCGCACCGTGTTGGTGAAGGTTGCGTTGGCCACGGTCAGCGATGGATCGTTGTCGGCCACCAGGGCGCTGCCGCTTGGCGCACTCACGCGCGCATCGTAGCGGCCGATCACGGTACCCGGCATCAGGCGCGCGCGATAGGTGCCCGGACCCATGTCGTAGAACTGGCGCCAGGTGACGGCAGACAGGCCCGTGTAGGCCACCAGCTGGTTGACCACGCTGTCTGGCGGCGAGGTGCCGAAGTTGCGGAAAGCCGCGCCCGCCGTGTCATACGGGCCGCTGGAAAACGTGCGCGTCTCTTGCAGGAAGCTCTGGAAATTGGTGGGCACCGAACTGCTCTTGTTGTAATAGACGCTGGTCGCCGCGTAGCCGGGAATGTAGCCCGCACAGCTGACGCCGGAGCCGGCTTCGAACACGCCGCAATTGGAGTTGTAGTTCATGATGGCCGACTGCAGCACGATGCCGGTCAGGCGGACACCGGCCACTTCCAGCATATTGGCCAGCACGCCGGTGCGCGGTCCGCCATACGATTCGCCGAACAGGTACTTGGGTGACGCCTCGCGACGGTTGACCGCAATGTAGCGCCGCACGAAATCGCGGAAGGCCGCAGCATCGTTGTCGACACCCCAGAACGACAGGTTGGTGTTCGGTGCGATGGCTTGCGAAAAACCGGTGCCGATGGCGTCCACGAACACCAGGTCGGAATGATCGAGCAGCGTTTCCTGGTTGTCCACCAGTTGCGCCGGGTTCGGCATGACGGTCGACGGAATATTGGTGACGATGCGCTTCGGCCCGAAGGACCCCATGTGCAGCCAGGTCGACGATGAACCGGGGCCGCCGTTGTAGAAAAAGGTGACGGGCCGCTTGGACGCTTCCAGCGTGCCGGCGGTATAGGCCACATAGAAGAACGAGGCGGTGGGCCGGGTCGTGAGCGTGTCGGTGGCTGTCAGGTGGCCGGTGGTCGCGGTGTAGTCGAGCGTTTTTCCGTCCAGCGTCATGCGCACCTGGACCACGGCAGCGCGCTCTTCGGCGCTCGCCAGGGACGCGCCGGCCAGGCCGGAATAGGCGACCGGATCGGCCAGCGATCCAGGCAGCGGCGTGGGCGTGGGCGTGGGCGTCGGGGTCGGGGTCGGGGTCGGTGTTGGCGTGGGCGAACTGCCGCCGCCACCGCAGGCGGTCAACAGCAAGGCTGCGGAGAAGGCCGCCAGGCTGGCGCGCAGGCGAGCGATTTCTTGATGATTTGGCACTGCTACTCTCCCGTTGTATTAACGCGATTATGCACCCGGGAAAGTGAAAACTGCTGACCAAAAACGAAAATATTGCATGCATATATGTATGCAATATTGCACTTGCTGCTGCTTATGCTAGTGTGGCAGAAAACCCGCCCGTCCTTCCATTTCCAGATTGGAGCCGCACGTGAGCTTTTCCTTCCGCGACCTGAAGGACTTGATGGCCAAGGCCTCGCCCGCGCGTTCGGGCGACCAGCTTGCGGGCCTGGCCGCGGGCAGCGCCAGGGAACGCGTGGCCGCGCAGATGGCGCTGGCGGACCTGCCCCTGTCCACCTTCCTGAACGAGCCGCTGATCCCCTACGAAGACGACGAAGTCACGCGCCTGATCATCGACTCCCACGACGCCGTGGCCTACGCGCCCATCGCGCACCTGACCGTGGGCGACTTTCGCAACTGGCTGCTGGGCGACGCCGCCGACAGCGCCATGCTGGCCCGCATCGCGCCCGGCGTCACGCCCGAAATGGCGGCAGCCGTGTCGAAGATCATGCGCATCTCCGACCTGGTGCTGGTGGCGCGCAAATGCCGCGTCACCAGCGCCTTCCGCAACACCCTGGGCCTGGAAGGCCGCATGGCCACGCGTTTGCAGCCCAACCACCCGACCGACGACGCCACCGGCATTGCGGCCAGCATCCTCGACGGCCTGCTGTATGGCAGCGGCGACGCCGTCATCGGCATCAACCCGGCCACGGACAATGTGCCGCAGGTGGTGGCCCTGGTCACCATGCTCGACGCGATCATCAGCCAGTACCAGATCCCCACCCAGTCCTGCGTGCTCACCCACGTGACCAACACCATCGAAGCGATCAACCGCGGCGCGCCGGTCGACCTGGTGTTCCAGTCGGTGGCCGGCACCGAAGCTGCCAACAAGGGCTTCGGCATCAGCCTGGCGCTGCTGGCCGAAGCGCGCAGCGCGGCCCTGTCGCTGGGGCGCGGCACCGTGGGCGAGAACGTCATGTATTTCGAAACGGGCCAGGGCAGCGCGCTGTCGGCCAACGCCCACCATGGCGTGGACCAGCAAACCTGCGAAGCGCGCGCCTACGCCGTGGCGCGCGCCTTCAAGCCGCTGCTGGTCAACTCGGTGGTCGGTTTCATCGGCCCCGAATACCTGTATGACGGCAAGCAGATCGTGCGCGCCGGCCTGGAAGACCACTTCTGCGCCAAGCTGCTTGGCCTGCCCATGGGCTGCGACGTCTGCTACACCAACCACGCCGAAGCGGACCAGGACGACATGGACGTGCTGCTCACCATGCTGGGCGCGGCGGGCGTGAACTTCGTGATGGGCGTGCCGGGCTCGGACGACATCATGCTCAATTACCAGAGCACGTCCTTCCACGATGCCCTGTACGTGCGCCAGGTACTGGGCCTGCGCGCGGCGCCCGAATTCGAACAGTGGCTGCACGCCACCGGAATCTTTCACGACGGAGGTCTGACCCCGGTGCTGCCGCCGCAATTTCAACAGGCACTGCTGCGCGCATGAACGTCATTCCCAATCCATGGCAAGCCTTGCGCCAGCTGACCCAGGCCCGCATCGCGCTCGGCCGCGCGGGCGTGAGCATGCCCACGTCGGCGCAACTGGCATTCCAGCTGGCGCATGCGCAGGCGCGCGACGCGGTGCACATGGAACTCGATCCGAAAGCACTGGCCGGACGGGAATTGATCGTCGCGCACAGCGCCTGCCCCGACCGCGCCACTTACCTGCAGCGGCCGGACCTGGGCCGCGTACTCGACGAAGCTTCGCGTACGCTGCTTGCGCAGGCGGCGGCGCCATCGTGCGACCTTGCCATCGTCGTCGCCGACGGCCTGTCCGCGCTGGCCATCGAACAGAATGCGATGCCTTTTCTCGACGCGCTTGAAGCGCGCCTGGCGCAGGACAGCTGGACGCTGGCGCCGCTGGTGGTGGTGCGCCAGGCCCGGGTGGCGATCGGCGACCAGGTCGGCGCCCTGCTCAACGCACGCGCCGTGGTGGTGCTGATCGGCGAACGCCCGGGACTCAGTTCGCCCGACAGCATGGGCCTGTACATGACGTGGGGACCGGCGCCCGGACTGACGGACGCCGCCCGCAACTGCATTTCGAATGTGCGCCCGGCGGGACTGGGCTACGCGGAAGCGGCCTATCGCCTGCACTACCTGCTCACGCAAGCGCGCCTGCGCGGCCTGTCCGGGGTGGACCTCAAGGATGAAACTGGATCGACTGCTGTGCATGCGCCGCGCAGCTCATTCCTGCTGGCGCCCTAGCCTGCCTGTTCGCGCTCGCAGACGGTACGGAAGCCGGCGCCGAAGCCGATGATGATTTTTTGCGCGGAGAACTCTTCCACCGATGCGTTCGTGCCACGCGACATTGCGATGCCGAGGCGGCCATTCATCAGGTACCAGGCCGCAGGAACCTGGCTGTTCCTGACCAGCATGTCGACCCGGCCGCTGGGCAGGAAATCGACCCTGGCCGTCTTGCCGCCCACCGCATCGCGGCAATTCCAGCTGCCCACGACCTGGTCGGCCGGGCGCGCCAGGCGCGATTCGCCAGCACCGGGGTCGCCCCGCTCGGTGGGCGTGAAGCCCTCGGACATCAAGGTGCCGGTGGAGTTGCGCATGCTGCCGATCCACTCGGCCGGCGCGGCGAAATTGAGGTTCTGTCCCTGGATGAACTGGAAGGTCACGACGCCGACCAGGGTACCCCGGGCATCGAACAATCCCCCGCCGCTCGAGCCCGGCGACACGGGCGCCGTCGTCTGGATCAAATTGCCCACCGGCAGGCGCCGGACCGAGGACACGATGCCTTCGCTGATGGTCAGGTCCAGGCCGTGCGGCGCGCCCAGGGCGATGACTTTCTGCCCGGTGCGCACGCTGTCGGACGAGCCGATGGCAACCGGGATGGCTGTCGCGATCGGCAAGTCCAGGCTGCACAGGTCGTGCGACTTGTCCGACACATTCAAGCGCGCCTCATGCATCCTTCCGTGCAGCGTCACGAACAGGCGCGGACCGGCCAGCGCCACGTGGCAATTGGTAATGACGGTGCTCTTGTCGATGACGACGCCGCTGCCGACGGCGATGTTGCGTCCGTCCTGGTCGCGCACATTGATGCGGGCGATGCTGGGCGCCAGGCGGGAGAACAGTTCTTCGCTGCCCAGGTCCGTCGCTGCCGGCGCATGCACGGGCGCGGCCACTTCCCGTACCGGCAAGTTCCGGGGGATCGGGGAATGGCTGGCGGCGCTCACCGGGGCCGGTTCGGGATTCTTGAACCACAGGACCGCGCCCAGGATGGCGGCCAGGCCAAGCGCACCGGCCAGGCGCCAGTCGATGCGCGGGCCTGGTTCCTCGTGGTCCGCCATCACCGGCTGGGCCAGCATGGCGGCCGGGCGCTGCGAAGCGTCGTACATGGCCCGTTTGTCGGGATTGGACAGCACCGCGTAGGCTTCGCGGGCAAGCACCCACTCGTTGCGGTCGAAATTGCCGCTGTCGAACAAGGCCTGGCGCTGCACGAAAGCCGCATGGATGGCGTGCGCATCGGCGTCGGCCTCCACACCCAGTACCTTGTAAAGCGTCATTTTCATGCAAGCGTCTCCGCGGGGAAACGCCGATGATATCGTATTTACCCTAAAGCAACATCAGAAAGCTACTGGATGACCGGTTCCACCCGCGGCGGGACCGGCACGGCTTCCTCGGGCGGCGGCTCCTCTTCTTCCAGTTCTTCGACCGGGGCCACGGGCGCGGGCACGCCATCCTGCTGCATTTCGCCGGCTTCTTCGTTGATGTCGATCGGTTCCTCTTCCTCGCGCACCGGCTCCGGACGGCGCGGCGCCCCGGGGAAGGCCGCGGCGGCGTCGATCTTGCCGGCCTCCAGCGCGGCCTTGAAGAAGTCGCCCACCACCAGGATGGCATTGTGTCCGCCCTGGCCCCAGTAATTGCTGCGCATGGTCACGCGGTTGTCGTTGAAGCCCACCCACGCGCCGCCCACCAGCTGCGGATGCATCATGATGAACCAGCCGTCGGCATTGTTCTGGGTAGTGCCGGTCTTGCCCGCCACGTCGCCGCTGATGCCGAAGCGGTAGCGCACCGCCGTGCCGGTACCGCGGTTGACCACGCCGCGCATCATGTCGATCAGCTGCACGGCCGATTCGGTGGACATGGCGCGCTGCGCCGTGTCGGCGCCGAATTCGGCGATGATCTTGCCGGAACGGTCGGTGATCTTCTTGACGAACACCGGCTTGCGGTATTCGCCCTGCGCGGCAATGCTGCTGTAGGCGTTGACCATTTCCAGCAACGTGACCGGGCTGGTGCCCAGGGCCAGCGACGGCACCGATGCCAGCTTGCTGTCCTTGATGCCGAGGTCGCGCGCCAGCTTGACGATGCCGGGCAGGCCGACGTCCTGCATCACCTGCGCGGTGATGGTGTTCTTCGAAAAAATCAGGCCATCGCGCAGCGACATGTCGTCGCCGGTGGAACCGCTCATGTCGGTCGGGCGCCACATGGTGCCGTCGCCGGCCTTGATGTTGACCACCGCGTCGCGGTACATCTTGTCGCTCGAGATCCCGCTTTCCAGCGCCGCACCGTAGACGATGGGCTTGAAGGTGGAACCCGGCTGGCGCTGGGCCTGGGCCACGTGGTCGAACTGTTCCTTCTGGAAGTCGCGGCTGCCGACCCAGGCCTTGACCTCGCCCGAGACCGGGTCCATGGCCACGAAGCCGGTTTCCAGGCGCGTCTTGGTGCGGCGCAGCTGGGCGATGAATTCGACATCGGCTTTCAGGCGCTTGAGCGCTTCGGGCGCGGCCTCGCCCTTTTCGATGGCGGCCTTGTATTCGGCCGATTCGCGCACGAATGCGTTGACCAGGCCCACTTTCGACCTCCAGAAATACTCGAAGGGCTTGATGGAATGGTGCATGCCGGCATACGAGCCGGCCGAGGACGAGGAACCGCTGTCGGCCTGGGACCATTCGACGTCGGCAATCACCTGCAAGGCCGTCGACTGGCGCTCGACCGCCTTCAGGGCCGCCTGCTGCAAGCCGAAGTCGAGGGTCGTGTGCACCACCAGCCCGTCGAGCTGGAGGTTGTAGTCGTTTTCGTCGGCCCACTGGATCAGCCATTTGCGCACGTGCGCGGTGAAATGGGTGTCGCTGCCGATGCGTTCGGCCTGGCGCGAAAAATGCAGTTTGAGCGGGCGCTTGCGCAGCAGCTGGTAGCGTTTTTCGTCCAGGATATCGTGCTTGCGCATCTGGCCCAGCACCACGTTGCGGCGCTGTACCGAGCGCTCGGGACTGGTCACCGGATTGTAGTAGCTGGTTCCCTTGAGCATGCCCACCAGGGTTGCCGCTTCCAGAATGTCGAGCTTGGACGCGGGCTTGTCGAAATAGGTGCGGGCGGCGCTTTCGATGCCGAAGGTGTTGTACAGGAAAGGCACCGTATTCAAATAGGTTTCCAGGATCTCGGTCTTGCTGTAGGTCGCCTCGATCTTCAACGCCGTGATCATTTCCTTGAGCTTGCGGTTGATGCTGCGCGAGCGGCCTATCTCCTCGGGAAACATATTGCGCGCCAGCTGCTGCGTGATGGTCGAACCGCCCTGGGCGTCGCCGCCGATGGTGTACACCACGGACGCGATGGTACGGCGGAAATCGATGCCCGAGTGGTCGTAGAAACGGTGGTCCTCGGTGGCCACGAGCGCCGTGAGCACGTGCGGCGAAATCTGGTCCAGCTTGACGCGTTCCTGCAAGCCTTGTTCGAAATCGGCCAGCAGCTTGCCATCGGCGGACACGATGGTACTTGCCTTGGCGGCGCGCGCCTGCTTCAAGTCCTTGATGCCGGGCGTGACGGGAATGAGGATCAGTACATACACCAGCATCAGCCCCAGCAGGCTGGCGACACCCCACAGCATGAGCAGGATGACGCGCTGGTAAAGCGGCTTGGCCATCAGGTAGGCGCGTGCGCGGCCATAGCGCTCGCGCAGGGCAAGGCTGATGGCGCTGGCGTACCGCGATGCGGTTGCGCGGAGTCGGTCTGCTGGCTTGCTGGATTGATCCACTGTTGTTGCCTTGACTAGGGTAATTGATCTTGTTGAGCAAGTATATCTGACGGGGAAGGTTTCTACGTTTCGGTCGAGCACATAGCGCGGATGCGCTGCAGTCCTACGAGATTGTTGCTCGTGCACCTACTGCAACCAGGAATCGGTTCGCCTAGCATGACATTTCCGCAATCCACCCCACCAGGAGCACACGACATGAGAACCACCTCTACGACCACCCGTACCACGCCGGACAACGCTGCTGCCTCGACGGGGGCCGTGGACGCCATCGCGCTGCTGAAGGAAGACCACGAGCACGTGAAGGCGATGTTCGAGCAATATGAAGGGCTGGGCGAGCGCGCCCATGTTTCCAAGAAAAAGCTCGCCACTGAAATTTGCACCGAACTCACCAAACACGCCACCGCCGAGGAAGAAATTTTCTATCCGGCCTTCCGCGCCGCCGGCGGCAAGGACAAGGAAGAGCTGACCGATGAAGCGGTGGTCGAACATGCCTCCGCCAAGGACCTGATCGCCCAGATCATGGCCATGGAATCGACCGAGGACCTGTTCGACGCCAAGGTCAAGGTGCTTGGCGAACTGATCGAGCATCACGTCAAGGAAGAAGAAGAGGAAATGTTCCCGAAAGCCCGCAAGGCTGGGCTGGACCTGAAGATGCTTGGCCAGCAGATTGCCGAGCGCAAGGCGGAAATAGCCGTGTAGTCAGGCGGGCGGTTCTTGCGTGGCCAGCACGGCCGCCGCCGCAAGGACCGCCAGCAACACGACCGACTCGAGGCGCAGGACCAGTGTGGCCCTGCCCGTCCCCTGCCCGCTGGCCACGGCGGGAAATCCCACAAAGCGGTTGTACGCGCCCAGCGCGGCCGCGAGCAGGAACAAGCCCAGCTTGACAGAGAGCACGACGCCATACGGATGGTCGATCAATTGCGCCGGCGCCTGCAGGCGCTGCCAGCCATTGAAGAAGCCCGTCAGCACAATGCCGCCCAGCGCGACGGTTGCCGCACTGGACAGGCGGCGCAAATCGGTCAGCTTCAGCCAGGCTGCCACGGCCACGAGACCCAGCCACAAGCCCATCAGCACCAGGTGCAGCCAAGCGACCAGGATGCCCATGCTGCCGGTCGCATGGCTGGCCAGCGCCCGGCTGAAGGCAAAGCCGAGCAGCAGCAAGCCTGCCAGCAGCAGCGAGCGGCGGCCTGCAATCATGAGGATCAGCATGGCGGCGACACCGGCAAGGCCGGCACGGCCGTAGGCAGTATCGACCAGCATATGCGGCAACAAGGCTGCGGCCGGAGCCAGCCCGGTGCCGGCCATGACGGCGGTCGCCGCCCACAAGGACAGCAGCGTCGACAGCAGGCAGGCCAGCGCGGCCGGCCAATGGATGGTGTTCAATGAAAACCAGCTGCCGCACATCCAGGCGAACGCGGCATTGAGGAAAAAGGCCGATACCGGCTGAAGAAAGCCGGCCGCTTCCATTTACCTGACCGAAAAGCGGATCATGCCGGTGCGGCGATGGCCGTCATGGCCGACTGCGTTCCATTTGATGACGTATTTTCCTGACGCCAGCACCGGAACCGCCATGCGCAGGATCGTCGGATTGGCCGGATCGAGCGCGGCTTTTCCCGTCTGGACCGCCACGCCGATATCGGTGCTCAGCGTCGCCGACGTAAACATGGCTTCGACTTTTTCATTGAAAGTGATGCTCACTTCCTGGATGGGCGCCTTCAGCACGGCGCCTTGCGCCGGAACCGACTGCTTGATGTCAGCGTGCGCCATGGCGGCGCTGGCCGCCAGCGACAGCAACAGCGCGGTGATTGCTTGTCGCATTATTTGACGCTTTCCAGCTCAGTCACGGTCAGTGCGCCATTGACCTTCTCAGCCACGAAACGCACCTTGTCGCCGGCGGCGACCTTGCCCAGCATGGCATTGTCCTTGACCCGGAACACCATGGTCATGGGCGCCATGCCCAGGTTCTTCAATTCGGCGTGCCGGATGGTCAGGGTCGCGGCGTCCTTGTCGACTTTCCTGATTTCGCCATCGGTCATGACGGACGAAGCCGATGCGAAGGCGGAAACGGCGAGCAACAAGGCGCACGAGAGTGATTGCAATAACTTCATGATATTCCTGGCGAATGGTTCCGAAAGATCGCAATGTAAGCCTTCCCACAGGGGGAAGGTCAAGTGCTTTTCAGACCTTAGCGAAACTTCTTGTCGTGCCGCTTGCGGGCGGCGGCGTTCTGGGCGTGCAGGATGGAATCGACGCGCTCGGACGCTGCCCGCGCCAGTTCCTGGGCCAGTTCCACGCTGGGGAAGTATTCCGGTTCGCGGTAGGCGAGCCAGGCGTAGGCCGAATACAGGCGGCAGGTATCTTCGACTTCCTGCAGGTTGCGCCAGTGCTGGTCGCCCTGCTCAGGATGCAGTTTCGTCACTTTCTTTTTCGCCAGCGCCTGCGACCACAGCTCCCAGGCGCGCTGCAGCGACGGCACCTTGGTCGATACCGGCACCAGCGACAGCATGAATTTCTCGGCCACCGACAGCGGCAAGGTATCGAGCCAGACTGCGCGTTCGGCCTGTTCGTCGGTAATGCGCGGGAAAAAGAAGCCGTCCGGCACATCGATATTGTGCATGAAGCGCTTGAGCAGCTTGGCCAGCGAGGTCTCGCCCGTGACCGATGCGATCCGGTGCAAGTGTTCGAGCGAAGGCGCGACTGAAAAACCGGTGGCGCTGAGCGGCGTGATTTTTTCCTTCAGCAGTGCACGCATCACTTCATGCGTATCGTCGTCGAAGCCGGCCACATGGCCTTCCTCGTGCACGCCGTAGCGCCCCGCCCGCCCGGCAATCTGGCGCGCCAGCGCGGCCGGAATTTCCTCCTCGTCCACGCCGTTGAACTTGACCGTGGTGGTCATGACGATGCGCGCGATCGGCATGTTCAGACCCATCGCCAGGGCGTCGGTGCCCACCACGATGTCGGCGGTCCCGTCGCGGAAGCGTTCGGCCTGGGCGCGCCGCACCTCGGGCGCCAGGTTGCCGTACACGGTGGCCACCGACAGCCCCATCTCGGTAATCATGTCGCGCCACATCAGCACCTCGCGCCGCGAAAAGGCGATGACGGCGTCGCCGCGCTGCAGGTTGCGCAGCTTGCGGACCGCCGTGCTTTCCATCGATAGCGGCGCCATGCGCTTGAGCAGGTGGACTTCCAGCGGGCATTCAAGCCGTTCAGCCAGCGCCTCGATCGCGCGCCGCGCTTCCGGCGCGCCGACCAGGTAGACCACGGACGCCGGCGCGCCGCACACGGCAGCGGTCCAGGCGGCGCCGCGGTCGCGGTCGGCCAGCATCTGGATTTCATCGATCACCGCCACCTCGACCATGGTGCGGCTGTCGAGCATTTCCACGGTGCTGGCGACGTGGGTGGCGCCCTCGGCCAGGCGCCTTTCCTCGCCGGTGACCAGGCTCACTTTCAAGGGTTTGCCATGCGGACGCATGTCCTGCAAGCGTTCAAAGTTTTCCAGGGCCAGCAGCCGCAGCGGCGCCAGGTAGACCCCGCTGCCGGCCTTGGCCAGCGCTTCCATGGCGCGGTGGGTCTTGCCGGAATTGGTCGGCCCCAGCAGGGCAATGAATTTGCGCGGCATGCGGCGCGCCACTTCGAAGGTATCGGGGTATTCGGCCAGGTTGATGCTTTGCTTGGTGCGCGCGGCGTGGCGTTCTTCCTGTTCGCGTTCGACCGCGTGCGCCAGGCGCTGTTCGATGCGGTCGAACACGTGGGCCGCCGGTTCGGACGTGGACAGTTCGAACAGCTGGGAAAGAAACACGGCGGCGTCCATGTTCAGGTCTTCGCAGCGTGCGGCGATGTCGTCGACGAACACGCGCACACTCTGGTGCAACTCGTCGATCGCTTGCGCGGTGACGCGTTCGGCCAGCAGCTTGCGCTTGGCTTCGCGGTCGAACTTGCGCCACTTGCTCGGCTTGGCCAGCACGCCGAAGGCCGGCACCAGGTTGTAGGGGACGATCATGCCGCCCTCTTCCACTTCGCCGGCAAAGCGCACGAACACGCGGCCCTCCAGCTTGACCAGGTGGATGCCGCGCCGTTCGAAGTCGAGTTCGCGGACCAGCGCGTCGTCGTCGCTGTCCTCGGGATGGGAGTGGGAATGGGAAGTCATGCGCCACTATATCGCGTCGTCATCATCCCGTCACACAGTGTCGTTACGATCTGGCTTTCTTCACTGGGAGTTGCGCGTGTCGTTCCGAATTTTCATTGTGCTTGCATCCTTGCTGCTGACGGCGCTCGCCAACGCGGCCGGCAATCCTATCGTCATCGGCCAGGCCATCGACCTGTCCGGCCCCAACGGCAGCATCGGGCGCGACTATGTGGCGGGCATCACGACCTACTTCGACAGCATCAACGCCAAGGGTGGCCTGGCCGGCCGCAAGATCGCCTACGTGGTGCGCGACGACCGCGGCGAGGCGGCGGAATCGGCGCGCATCGTCAGCGGCCTGATCAGGCAGGACCATGCCGACTACCTGATGGGCGGCATCGGCGCGGAAGCTGCCATCGCCACGCTGAACACGCCTGCCTTCGCCGAATCGCGCCATGTGCTGTTTGCCCCGCTGGCCGATTCGGCCTCGGCGCCGCGCGCGCGGGTGCTGTTCTGGCGCCCCAGCATCGAACGCGAATTCCTGTTCATCCTGTCCTACTTCGACAAGCTGGGCATCAAGCAGGTGGGCATCGCCTTGCAGGACACGCCCCAGCATGCCCGCGCCTACCAGTTCCTCACCGCTGAAATCAAGAAACGCGGCATGACCCTGACCGGCACGGCGAAAATCGGTTCCGGCACCGTGCTCGACGCCGAAGCGCAGCGCCTGGCCGGCGCCAAGCTGGTCATTGCCATTGCCGACACGGTCGGTTCGGCCCAGTTCCTGAAAGTATTCCGCAAGCGCGATCCGAGCACCTTCGTGGCCGGCACTTCGCTGATCAACCTGGAAACGCTGGGCGAAATCGCCGGCACCAAGGCCACCGAATGGACCGTGTTCTCGCAAGTGGTGCCCAACCCGGGCAGCGCGGTGTCGCAATTGCAGTCCGAGCACATCGACATGATGAAGAAATTCCGCGACGAGCCGGTCTCCTCGGTCACGCTGGAAGGCTTCGCCGTGGCCAAGACGCTGGTGAAGATCATCGGCAACGGCCCGGGCAGCCTGCAGGCCATGGCCAGCGGCAAGACTTCGATCGACCTGGGCGGCATGATGATCGTCTCGCCCGACAGCGGGCAGAACATGTCGCGCTATGTCGACATCGCCCTGTTCCGGCGCGGCGGCGGCCTGATGTTCTAGGAAGCCATCCAGGCCCGCAGCACTTCGCCCACGGTATGGGCTTGCGGTACGTAATGGCCCATGACGCCGCCCGCGGCGGCGACCACCAGCGTGGTCAGCACGAAGGGCCAGATGGTGCGTTTCAGGGCCGATTCGATCCAGTGGTTGGCGTCGAGTCCGCGCAGGCGGCGGTACAGGCTGGCCGACAGGATGCTGTCGACCAGCATTTCGGCGAACAGGACCGGTGCGCTGTAAATCACGTACAGCGACGACAGCACGATGGCCGCCACAAACAGCACGATGGCGATCGGAATCGCTGCTTCGTCGGCCGAGCCGGCCGCGCCCAGCGCATCGCTGACGGGCGAATCGCTGATATCGGTATCGAAATTGGCGCTGGCGCCGCCGCCATCGAAACTGCCGCCACCGCCACCGAACGACGATGCACTGCTGAAATCGGGAACCACTTCGACCAGGTCGGCCGCGTCGACAAAATCGTCGGCGCGCATGCGCAGCCAGCACCACAACAACAGCAGGAAGACGATATAGGCGATGCCCATGGCCAGCGTGTAGCGCAGCGCCATGCCGGCCACGCCAGCCTGCAGCATGAGGAAGGATGCGCCCAGTCCGCTCAGCCCGGTCAGCGAGACCAGCATGAACATCTGGATGCGCGGGAAACCGTCGCGCTCGAGCTGGCTGCGTACCCGCAACACTTCGCGGGCGCGGTCGAAGCGCCGGGGCAATCTCATGGGCGTGGCGCCGGGATCAGGTCCACTGGTTGAGCAGCTTGCCTTCCGCATCGCGGAAGGAACCGATGACGATCATGATGAAGTCGATCAGGGTCCACAGGCCCAGGCCGCCGAAGGTGAGGATCATCAGGATGCCGGTGCCCACCTTGCCGACGTAAAAGCGGTGCACGCCCAGCCAGCCGAGGAAAAAGCACAGCAACAGCGCCGGCACGATGCGCTTGTCCGATTCGGCCGGACGGCCGTTGATGGTGGCACCGCGCTGGACGGCGCCGCAGCCCGGGCAGGCGGTCGCGGACTGGTGAATCTGTTTGCCGCAGGCGCTGCAGAACAGCATATTGGCGTGGGTTTGAGCGGCGACGGGTTCCATAGGTTTCCAGGTAATGTGAAGATTGATTTCCATTCTACCAACATTGTAAGGACATGGACAGGTGCTGTTCAGGGATCGGTGATCGAGCCCGGGGGCTGACGGGCATAGCTGACCGTGAGCATTTCCCACTGGTGCCCGTCGGGCTCGTTCCAGTACACATTCTGGCCGCCGAAGGCGGTGCCGACCTGCATGTCGACCGGCCCGCGCACGTCGCTGCGCCAGGGAATCTCGCGCTCCTTGAGCCGCCCGAGGATGGCCTTGAACTGGTCCTCGTCGACGCGGAAGCAATAGTGTTCGACGGGGAAAGCTTCATCGGTATCGATGAAGTCCAGGGTCAAGCTGTCGTTCAGGAAGACCGGGGCGAACACGCCGAACGATGACGGCGCCCACGGCACATCGAGAATGTCAGCAAGAAGTCTGGCCGCCGCAAGCTTGTCGCGCGACGACACAATGAAGTGATCGAGTTGAACGCCCATGGCAGTATCTCCTTTGCAGAAATACTAGCATGGGCCGGCCCGTGTTCACGCTTCGGTGAGGAAGGAGCGGTACCATTTTCCGCTCGATTTCAAGGTACGTTTCTGCGTATCAAAGTCGACATGCACCAGGCCGAAGCGGCGCAGATAGCCTTCCGACCATTCGAAGTTGTCCAGCAGGCTCCAGGCGAAGTAGCCATTCACGGGCACGCCGTTCTGGCGCGCGGCCAGCACGGCGGCCAGGTGACGCACCAGGTAGTCGCGGCGGGCTACATCGTCCACTTCGCCGTCGGCATTCACATGGTCATCGTAGGAGGAACCGTTTTCGGTCACGTACATCACGGCAGGCTGGTATTCGCGATGTATGCGTTCGAGCAAGCCGGTCAAGCCTTCCGGCGCCACTTCCCAGCCGAAATCGGTGCGCTGGCGCCCTTCCGGCTTGATCACTTCGGTGCGCAGGAAACCGCCCTCCGGCGCGTCGCGCACGACTTCCGGAAAGTAGTAATTGACGCCGATGAAATCGGTGGCGACGGCGATCGCGTCCATGTCGCCCGCTTCCACCACAGGCGCGGCGGCGCCCAGCATCTGCAGCGGCAAGGCAGGATAGCCGCGGCCGTGCAGGGAATCGAGGAACCAGCGGTTGCGGAACTGGTCGTGGCGCTGGGCCGCCGCCAGGTCGGCTTCGGACCCGGTGGCGCTTTGCACCGGGTGCAGGCTGAGCGCGATGCCCACTTTGGCGTCCGGCACATTGGCGCGGATGACCGGCACCGCCAGGCCGTGCGACAGCAGCACGTTGTGGCACACCTGCAAGGCGGTCGGCACATGCTTGATGCCGGGCGCGTGCATGCCGTCCAGGTTGCCGTGGATGGCCGTGCACCATGGCTCGTTGTGGGTCATCCAGTGCTTGACGCGGTCGCCCAGGCGCTGGCTGACCACGTCGGCATAGTGGACGAAGGCGGCCACGGTATCGCGGTTGGCCCAGCCGCCCTGGTCTTGCAGGTATTGCGGCAAGTCCCAGTGGTACAGGGTCACCCAGGGCACCAGGCCGCGCGCCAGCATGCCGTCGACCAGGTCGGAATAGAAGGCCAGCCCCGCTTCGTTGGGGGCGGCGCCCGGCGCGCTGAAAATGCGCGGCCAGGAAATCGAAAAGCGGTAGGCATTCAATCCCAGCGACTTGCCCAGGTCCATGTCCTCGGGCCAGCGGTGGTAGTGGTCGCAGGCGACCTTGCCGTCCGAGCCGTCGCGGATCGCGCCGCCCTGGCGGCAGAAGGTATCCCAGATCGAGTCGACGCGGCCGTCTTCGCTGGCGGCGCCTTCGATCTGGAACGCGGAGGTGGAGCACCCCCACTGGAAATCGGCGCCGAAATGGGCGCGGTGCAGGGAATCTGGCAGTGCATTGTGACTATTGGTCATGAAAGTATCGAGGGCGTCGATGTTGCCCACCGAGAAATTGGAATCGCTTCCACTTTACCACAAAAAAAACCGCCCATGAGCGGTTAACACTGCGTTTTTTCTTATTTTGCTGCGCGCGAGGATGGCGCCTTGTCCAGCGAGGCGCGCATCGTCAGGCTGACGGCGTAATCGTGGGTGTAGGGGCGGTCCATGCCGTAGCATTGGTTGAGCAGGCAATTGAGCCCGTTCTTGGTCATTTCCAGCCAGGGCATGTGGATCGACGACAGGCGCGGCGCGGTGAATTCGGCGCTGTGGGTATCGTCGTAGCCGAGCACCGACACCTTGCCGGGCACGTCCACCTTGGCTTGCTGGAAGTAGGACAGCACGCCCATGGCCATTTCATCGTTGGCGCAAAAGACGGCGGTAAATTCCTGGCCCGAGGCGAGCAGCTCCTCGGCCGCTTCCCAGCCGCCTTCGGGCGCGAAATTGCTTTCCTTGAGCCAGACCTTGTCGGTATCGATACCGCTTTCCTTGAGCTCGGCCATGAAGCCGTCAATACGCTCCACATTGTCGAGCGCGGTCCGCGGGCCGGCGATGACGGCGATCTTCTTGTGCTTGCGCTCGAGCAGCGAACGGGCCGCCATGCGCCCGCCCAGGGCGTGGTCGACCGTGAAGCAGCGCTCTTCCATGCCGGGCAGGCTGTGGTTGAGCAGGACGATGCGGCTGGCGCGCGGCCCCAGGGCCGCCAGGTCTTCCTCGCGCAGGGCGTTGCTCATGACGATGACGCCGTCGCAGCCGCGCTGGTTCAGGAAGTCGATCCCTTCGACCGCCTGCTGGCGTTCGTCGGCATTGCCGATACCGAAGCCCACCACCATGTTCAGGCCGGCCGAGCGCAGTTCGCGGTAAATCAGCTGAAGGATGGGGGTGTAGAAGGTGCCTGCCAGGTAAGGGATGTACACCCCCACCATTTGCGAATTGCCCGACATGAGCGAACGCGCCGCATGGGATGGCTGGAAATCGAGTTCGGCAATGGCCTTGCGCACGCGGGCCAGGGTCTTGGGCGACACTGATCCCTTGCCGCTGACCACACGCGATGCGGTTCCCAGGCCGACGCCGGCCAGCTGTGCTACATCTTTGAGAGTTGCCACGCGCCTGATCTTGAAAGGTTGGAAAGGCCCAAGGATACTGCAAGACCGTGCTGATTAACAAGCGGTAGGGCTTCTGGCCCCACCGTAATCCTTATTGCTCGTCGCGCAAGGCGGCCGCAATGCCCTTTTGCGCCTTCTCGACCGGCATTTTCGTGTTCCAGAAGGCGGTCAGCACATCCTGCATGGCGCCGTTCTGGTCCGGCGACAGATACACCTCGCCGATGCCGACGTGGCGCGTGCGGTCCTTCATGATGGCCATGCCCTTGCGCGCGCACTCGTCCATGGACGAGGCGTCGACGTCGCCGCGGATCGGGATCGAGCCTTTCAGCTTGCTGAAGGCCACCTGGGTGGCCGGGGCCACGATGGTGCTGGCCAACAGCTTCTGGTACTTGATTTGCTGCGCATTGCTCGTTTTCGGGAATACGAAGGCGTCGCCCTGGATCAGGTAGGGCGAACGCGCATTGAAGCCGGCGATGCAACCGTATTCCTTGCCCGCGCTCATTTTCGCGGCCGAGAACTCGCCCTTGGCCCAGTCGCCCATGACCTGCACGCCAGCCTTGCCGCTGATGAGCATGGCGGTCGCATCGTTCCAGTTGCGCCCGGGCGCGCCCGTGTCGACATAGCTTTGCAAGCGCTTGAAGGTGAGCAGCACCTTCTTGAAGGCATCCGAATTAATGCTGCGCACGTCGCGGTCGCGCAGCACTTTCAGGTACAGATCGGTCCCGCCGACGTGGGCCAGCATGGCCAGGAACAGGATGTTTTCCTGCCAGGCCTGGCCGCCATGGGCCAGCGGCACCAGGCCGGCGGCCTTGAGCTTGTCGAGGGCGGCGAACAATTCATCGATGGAGGCCGGCTCGGCGGCGATGCCGGCCTTCTTGAAGGCGGCTTTCGAATACCAGATCCAGGATTGCATGTGGATATTGACCGGCACGGCGTAGTAATGCCCCTTGACGCGGATGACATTGAGCACCGGCTCGGGCAGGAATTTATCCCAGCCTTCGCGCAGGGCCACGTCGTCGACGTTGTTGAGCATGCCCTGCTCTATCAGGTCGGTAAATTGTTTGGTGGTATTGAACTGGGCGGCCATCGGGGCATTGCCGCCGACGATGCGGTTGATCGCCACGGCGCGCGCCTGGTCGGCGCCGGCGATGGCGGTATCGGCCCAGACGCCGCCATTCTTGCGGTAAGCGTCGGCGATGGTGCGCACGGCGGCCGCTTCGCTGCTCGAGGTCCACCAGTGAATCACTTCCGGCTTGGGATCGGCGGCGCTCGCGCCCATGCTGGCACAGGCGAGCAGGACCGCCGCGCCGAGTTGACTTCCTTTGTACATCTTGTCTCCTGAGTAAGCCGGTCTCTGCAGGCTTGCGATTGGAAGGGTTTCCAATATCAGCGGCTGACTATATCATTCAATGAAATTGGGTGTCAAACGCAGGGCCGGTGCGGCCGTGCGCGGCATCGCCTTTTCACCCTACCCGTTTTCCTGCCAGGCTGCAAGAAATCGATGGCATGCGAAAAAACCCGGCGCCTCCGAGAGGGAGAGGCGCCGGCCAATGTACCGACGGAAGACGACCGGAACCCCGTGCTCCCCCACAAGTGGAAACGCTTCCAATCAGACGTCAATATAGTCCGAAAAAATTCCCTTGTCAACGAAGATTCGCAGGGGGCCAGGCCTGACATGCGGACACGAGCTCTTCGCTAGTATTCATCTAGCGAAGAGCTCGTGTCCGCATGTCAGGCCTGGCCCCCGCCGACGGGCCTGGCCCCCGCCGACGCCGTCAACGAAGTTTGTGCGGCTGTGAGACACTGGCGCTCTTACTTTGGCGGAACCTTGTATGTGGATAGGCGTATTGTGCGGTTTGCTGGCCGGGGCGATGTGGGGCATGGTGTTCATCGTGCCGGAACTGTTGCCCGCCTTTTCCCCGTTCGAGCTGGCCGTCGGCCGCTACACCGCGTATGGCGCCATCGCTTTCGGCCTCATGCTGCCGCGCCTGCGCGGCCTGCTCGGGCGCCTGGAACGCAGCGACTGCAGCGCCCTGGTGCGCCAGGCACTGACCGGCAATATCGTCTACTACATGCTGCTGGCCATGGGCGTGAAACTGGCCGGGGTGGCGCCCACCTCGCTGATCATCGGCGTCATTCCCATCGTGGTCACGCTGATGGGCCACAAGGACCACGGCGCCGTGCCGCTGCGCCAGCTGGCGCTGCCGCTGCTGATCGTGTGCGCCGGCATCGCCTGCATCAATGTGGACCTGTTTCGCCAGGCCCAGCTTGGCAACACGAATATCGCCCAATTGCTCATCGGCCTGGCCTGCGCCACCGGCGCCCTGCTCTGCTGGAGCTGGTACGCGGTCGACAATGCGCGCTACCTGAAAGGCAATCCGCATTTCAGCAGCGCCGAATGGTCGGCCCTGTATGGCCTGGCCAGCGGCCTGATCGCCGTGGCCATCGGCCTGGCCGCCTTCGCCGTCTGGCATGGCGATATCACCGGCGCGACCGGCGCGGCAAGCGGGCGCGACTGGACCGTGTTCTGGATCACCAATGCCCTGCTGGCCCTGGGCGCGTCGGTCATCGGCAACCACCTGTGGAACATCGCCAGCCGCCGCGTGCCGGTCACGCTGTCGGGCCAGCTGATCCTGTTCGAGACCCTGTTCGCGCTGACCTACGGTTTCATTTACCAGCACCAGTTTCCGCGTCCGCTGGAGATCGCCGCCATCGTGCTGCTGGTGGCCGGTGTTGTATGGTCGGTACGGGCCCATGCCATGGATGAACAGGTGGTACACGCCTGACAATCTGCGGCATAATTGGCCGCATGAAATTACTACTCATTCCCCTGGCACTGGCCCTCGGTACGGCTGGTCCTTCCGCCCTCGCAATCGACCTGTCCGGAACGGTCGATGTGCGCGCCGTGTCGGCCAGCAGCAGCCGCAGCTGGACCCGCGCCGGCCTGGGCAAGCTGCGCTACGATGAGCACAACGATGGCTTGCGCCTGGGCCAGGCCATCCTGCGCGCCGACGCCGAGCTGGCCGACACCGTCAGCGCCACCATGGTCATCGATGCCAACGACGAGCGCAGCGGCCTGGTGGACCTGACCGAAGCCTGGCTGCGCTGGAATCCCGTGCCCGCCGGCCCCTGGAAAACCAGCGTGCGCGCCGGCGTGTTCTTCCCCGCCATGAGCCTGGAAAACGACGGCCCCGGCTGGACCCCGACCCGCACCGCATCGACGTCGGCCATCAACAGCTGGCTCGGCGAAGAATTGCGCACCATCGGCATCGAAGCGAGCGTGGTGCGGCGCGGCCGCCCTGTCGATTCGCCCCACGATATTGGCGTCACCGTCGCCATCCACAAGGCCAACGATCCGATCGGCACCTTGCTGACCTGGCGCGGCTGGAGCATCAGCGACCGCATTTCCGGCGTGCGCGAACCCCTGCTGCTGACCGAACTGCCGGTGTACCGCCCGGACGGCCCGCTGCGCCGCCAGAGCCGCAGCATCCACATGGCGCGCGAGCTCGATGGCCGCCTCGGCTACCAGGCCGCCGTCAATTACGGCTACAGCGGCTGGCTCGAACTGAGCGCCATGCATTACGATAACCGCGCCGATCCGCTGGTGGTGCACGATGGCCAGTACGCCTGGCGCACCCGCTTCAACCACCTGGGCGCCAGGGCCCGCAACGGCCAGTGGGAATGGATGATGCAAGCCATGCAGGGCTACACGGCCATGGGCCGGCCCGGCGCGGCCATCGATTTCTGGGCCGCCTACCTGATGGCGACGCGCCACATCGGCCCGCACAGCGTGTCGCTGCGGCTCGACCGTTTCGGCGCCACCGAAGACGACCTGATCCCGGCCGACCCGAACGGCGAACAGGGCCACGCACTGGCGCTGGCCTATGTGCACCAGCTGGCGCCATCCTGGAGCGTGGTGGCCGAAGCGGTCACGCTCAGCAGCACGCGCCCCGCCCGCCTGCTGTCCGGCGACGCCGCCCGCCAGCGCGAACACAGCGTGACCACCGCCCTGCGCTATCGCTTCTGAAGCGCAATCCCGGCACTGAATGGTAACGCTCCCAGAGAGTGATGGCTTTGCTCGTAAAATGATGATATCTTCGTGAAAATGCATATGGAATCGATTCCAATCACACGAAGGAGATCATCTTGAAGGCCGTGAAACATCAGTTTGTGCTTGCTGGCCTGAGCTTGCTGGCAGCCTGCAGCGGCAGCGGGGGCGGGACTACCCCGACGCCCACCCCCTCACCGACCCCGACAGCGGTTCCGACGCCCTTCCCCACCGGCGGCATCCCCACCGGCTGGAAGCAGGTCTGGGCCGATGAATTCAATGTCGACGGCCTGCCCGACGCCGCCAAGTGGGACTACGACACGGAGCGCAACAAGCTGGGATGGCACAACAACGAGAAGCAGTACTACTCGCGCGCACGGCTGGAGAACTCGCGCGTGGCCGACGGCAAGCTGATCATCAAGGCCATCAAGGAACAATTGAGCACGCAGGCCGACTATGGCGGCCAGGCTTATACCTCGGCGCGCCTGTTCACGCGCGGCAAGGCTTCCTGGACCGGCGGCTACTACGAAATCCGCGCCAAGCTGCCCTGCGGCCTGGGCACCTGGCCGGCGATCTGGATGCTGGGCACCAGCGGCGACTGGCCGCAGATGGGCGAGATCGACATCATGGAACACGTGGGCAAGAAGAAGGGCGAGGTGCTGGGCACGGTGCATACCGGCGCCTACAACCACACCATCAATACCCAGAAAGGCGCCACCACCCAGGTGCCGGACGCCTGCGACGCCTTCCACACCTACCAGCTGCGCTGGGACCAGGACGCGATCCACATCGGGGTCGACGACAAGTACTACTTCCAGTTCCTGAACTCGAAGGATGGCAACCTGGCCAAATGGCCGTTCGCGACGCCGCAGTATTTGCTGCTCAATGTGGCCATCGGCGGCGACCTTGGCGGTCCGGTGGACGACAAGATCTTCCCGCTGCAAATGGAAATCGACTACGTGCGGGTCTACCAGCCCTGACTAGACCTGGTGTCGCAAGTCGTCGACGGGCCGCTCGCCGAAGCGGTCCGCGAGCAGGTAGTTGACCACGCCAAGGGCGCAATCGGCCGGCGACGACAGCTGGCCGCTGCGCTTCAATTCGACAAAGCGCTCGCGGTTGGGAAAGCGCGATGCCGGCGTGGCGCGGATCTCGGCCTGCATGCCGGTGTCGACGACACCCGGCGCCAGGCTGCAAATGCGCATGCCCTTCACCGCATCGAGCGCCACTGCCCGCGCGTGGTGGTCCAGCGCCGCCTTGGTGGCGCAATACACGCTCCAACCCGGATAGGCACTGCTGCCGGCACCGCTTGAAACATGCAGGATGCGCTTTTCGGCGACCGGCATGCGCGCCAGCGCAGCGGCCAGCATCATGGGGGCTGCCACATTCAATCCGACCGAAGCGGCAACCGCCGCAGGATCCTGGTCAGCCAGGCTGCCTACCGGCTGCACCGTGCCCGCATTATTGAGCAGCAGCGCGCAGCCGGCGCCTTGCAGGTAGCTGCCCAAAGCATCGCCGGCAAGCCAGCGCGCCAGCGCACCGGTATCGCCCAGGTCGATCGTGACCTCGGTCAGCAAGGGATGGGACAAGCCCGACGCGCTGCGCGCCAGGCCAAGTACGGCAATGCCGCGCCCCAGCAGGTCCCGGGCCAGCGCCGCACCCAGGCCCTTGCTATGTCCAGTCAGGACCGCCTTCATGGCTAGCGGTTGATCTGGCAAAGGCGCTGGCCGTGCACGCCCCATTTGCATTCGGTGCCGTCGACGGTGCCGACCAGGACCCAGCCGGTGCCGATTTTTTCGACCGTGACCGGCGTGGCGATTTCGGCCGACAGTTTTTCGGCCCACATGGTGGCCGAGCCCTTGCCCTTGAAGAGTTCATTGCCCTCGAAAATTACGGTGGCGTCAAATACGGAAGCTGCGAAGATGGTCATGATGTTTCTGCTTGATTGATATCGGAGACAGTATAGGCGATCTGCGCGCGCGCCAGGCGCCGCCACCAGATCCAGGACACGATGGCGTTGACCCAGTAGCAGCCATACAGCACTGCCGTCAGGTACAGTTCGCGGCTCGCATACAGGGGCACGGCGATGGTGTTTACCAGTATCCAGAACGGCCAGTTCTCGACCCTGCGCTGCATCATCAAAAACTGCGCGACGATGCTGAAAACCAGCACGGCCGAATCGAGGAATGGCGCATAGGCATTGGTGTAGAAGTGCAGCAGCGCGCCATAGCCTGCCGTCACGGCCACGCCCGCGGGGACGATCATGAGCAGCGTGGCCAGGCTGGCATGGGTGACCGGCAGTTCGTCGCCCTTCCCGCCCTTCTTCCACTGGTACCAGCCGACCGCGCTGGAAACGATAAAAAACACCTGCAGCACCACGTCGGCATACAGATTGGTCTGGTAAAACAGCACGCCGAACAGCGAACACCCCAGGATGCCGGTCCACCAGGTATGGATGTTGTTGCGGCCCGCGAGCAGGATGGCCACGCCGACGGCCACGTTGGCCGCGATCTCCAGCGGGCCAATCATGCGACACGCCGATACAAGCGATCTGCCATGTCTTCCATGTCTTCGCGCATGCTGAGCATTGCCCGCCAATGAGGCGGAATAGATTCCGCACCATAGAACGCGCCGGCGATTTGCCCGACGATGGCGGCAGTCGTATCAGCGTCATCTCCCAGGTTGGCAGCACGCAGGACCGCGGCGCTGAAACTGTCAGTGGAAAAAAAGCACCAAAGCGCAGCTTCCAGGGAGGCGATACAGTACCCCGTTCCCTGAATGTCGTTGTCGGATTTCGCCAGAAAATCGCCTCGGGCAATCGCAATGACGCTCGGCTCCGCTGGTTTGAATTGCAGACCATGCAGCAGACTGTCTTTCGGCACACCGTGCAGCGCGCGTGAAATCAATTCGGCAAACAACTGGCAAGATTCCACAGCTTCCGGCGCCGCGTGCGTCGTACAAGAACTCTTCGCAGCATAGCGCAATACGTCGACCAGGTTGTCGTTGTAGAACAGGACAATCGGGACAAGCCGCATCAGCGATCCATTGCCCGCGCTTTGCGGGTCGGTCGATCCACTATAGGGGTCCTGCGATTTCGAAAATCGTTCCAGCGCGTCACGTACGGTCATGCCAATGTCGAAGCAACTGCCTGTCGAACTAAGATAGCCCCACTGCCACCAGTTCAGATAACGGCACATTTGATCGGTCGCGTCGAAGTCGTCTTTCGTGATCAAACTCTCGGCGAGGCACAGCGCCATCGAGGTGTCATCGGTCCACTGCCCTGGCTTGAGCTGAAAAGGTCCTCCACCAATCATGTCGGTAAGCGGAACGAAGGACCCGCGCGTCCTGAATTCCAGCGTCGTCCCAAGCGCATCACCTGCAGCCAGGCCGAGCAGGCTGCCAAGATACCGATCGCGCAACTCAATCATGCCGGCACCTCACTGAGATCGAGGAAATGGTCAAGGATGTGGAAATGGTCCTCGTAGAACTGGTCTTCCATCGCGGCCAGTTCCCCGACCGGGACCCAGCGCACTTCGGCGGCGTCATCGGCCGCTTCAACGCTTGGGAGCGAATCGGAGCGCAGGTCAAAATAATGGGCATGCGTGATGGTGCGGCCACGCTGGCTGCGGTCGGGGTGATCGAACACGGTCACCTTGACCAGCGTGTCTTCCAGCGTCGAGCCCAGCACCGCCAACCCTGTTTCCTCGGCCAGTTCGCGCATGGCCGACTGCAGCAGCCGTTCGCGCTGTTCCACGAAACCGCCCGGCACCGCCCACTGGCCTTTGCCGGGAAAGCCGCCGCGCCGGATCAGCAGCACATGCCCGCCGCTGACGACGACCGCGTCGACCGTCGAAAAGATCGGCGCGTAAGGCGCGCGGCTCCAGGCGGCCCTGTACTTGCGGATGAAATCGTGTTCCTCGACCAGCGCCGCATACTGCGGCAGCACCGCCCAGGCGCGCAGGAACTGGCGCACGGCGGCCGGCACCACCTGGTCCAGCACGCCGAGCGACACATCGATATCCTCGGCCTCGAAGAACACGCGCCGGATGTCGGTCGCGTCGATTTCGCCCTGCGCACCGGCGGCGATCATCTGCCACTGCGGGAAGTGGTTCAGGTAATAGCTTGACGCATCCTTGACGTGGCCGACCAGCGCCACCTGCTGCCCGTCGCCACCTACGGCAGAGCGCACCGCCGCCGCCCATTTCGTGTCGTCGTAGTAGTCGCGCACGGGCGCGAAGCTCACGCGCGCGCGGTCGGCCTCGCCCAGGGTGGCGGCGATCATGGCGGCGCGTTCCTGCCAGCTGAAGGGGTTTTTCGCGCTGCGCGCATGGAAGGAAGATCCCAGCACCACCACCACCTTCGCCGCGCTCGCCAGTGCGGCGTCGAGCAGGCCGGCGTGCCCGAGGTGAAATGGCTGGAAGCGGCCGATCAGGACGGCGACATCAATGTTCATGCTGGCTCGCTCAATAGTATTTCGCGGCGATCGGCATCTGCCGTCCGCTGCCGAAGGCGCGCGAACGCACCCGGATGATCGGCGGCGCCTGGCGCCGCTTGTACTCGTTACGGGCAACCATGCCAAGGATGCGCCGCACCAGGGCAGCGCCCACTTCGTCGCGTTCGAGCTTGTCGACGAAAGCGCGGGCCGCGGCCGCTTCCGCGGCGGGCAGGCGCGTGCCTTCGATATGCCATTTCAGGATTTCGTCGAGCACTTCGTAGGGCGGCAGGCTGTCGGTATCCTGCTGGCCCGGCGCCAGTTCGGCCGATGGCGGCTTGGTGAGCACGGCTTGCGGAATGATCTCGCGGCCGGCGCTGGTATTGATGTGGCGCGACAGCGCGTACACCTCGGTCTTGTACAAGTCGCCGATCAGGCCCAGCCCGCCGTTGGTGTCCCCATACAGGGTGCAGTAGCCTACCGAGATCTCGCTCTTGTTCCCGGTGGTCAGCAGCAGCGCGCCCGATGCGTTCGAGTAGGCCATGAGGATGGTGCCGCGCACGCGCGCCTGCAGGTTTTCCAGCGGCAGGCCCTGGAGCGCTTCGCCGAACGCTCCTTCGAAGCCGGCCCCGAACTGGCTGACCTGCTCGTGGATCGGGTGCGTCAGCAGCGTGATGCCGAGATTGCTGCACAGGACAACCGAGTCGCTCACCGAACCTTCGCTGGAAAAAGCCGACGGCATGGTGATGGCGATCACGTTCGCCGCGCCCAGCGCCTCGACCGCCAGCGCCAGCGTCAGCGCCGAATCGATACCGCCCGATGAACCGACCACCGCCTTCGTAAAACCGCAGCGACGCGCGTAGTCCCTGATGCCGAGGACAATCTGGCGCCGTGCGAATTCGCTCTCGCCCAGGTCGCCCTTGGCGAGCGGCGCATCAATGAAGCGGCCGTTCTCGAAACCGATCACCTGGAAATCTTCGGCGAAAGGCGCCGCTTCGAACGCCAGTCCCTGGTCCGGCGTGACGGCGAACGAGGCGCCGTCGAATACCAGCTGATCCTGTCCGCCGACCTGGTTCACGTACAGCACGGCGACGTCGTTGTCCTTTGCCGCCGCCAAAAACAGGCCATGCCGCTGTGCGCGCTTGCCGATGTTGGATGGACTGGCGTTGATGCTGATGACCAGCTCCGGCGCGGCGCTGCGCAAGGCCTTGAACGGATTGACAAGGTAATCGCGGCCATCGTTGTTCCAGCCATCCTCGCAGATCAGGAAACCGACCTGGGTGCCGGCCACGTGCAGCAGGCAGGCGCCTTCCGGTCCCGGCTCGAAATGGCGGCGCTCGTCGAAGATGCCGTAGGTAGGCAGCAGCTGCTTGTAGTATTCGGCCACGATCTGGCCATCGCGCAGGGCCAGCAAGGCGTTGAACAGGGGCTTGCCCGGTCCGCTGCGGCGGCGCACGGTGCCGACCACGCTGGTGAGCGCTGGCGTTTCGCGGCTGGCCGCGAGCAGCTTGTCGAGCGCCTGTGCGGCGCGCTCGAGGAAGGACTCGTCTTCCAGCAGGTCGCCGGGATAGTAGCCGCATACGCACAGTTCGGTAAACACGGCGATGTCCGCGCCCTGGCCGTGCGCGCGCGTCATGGCGCCGGTGATGGCGGCGACGTTGCCGTCGAAATCGCCGACGGTCGGATTGAGTTGGACAACGGCGATCTTCATCATGACTGGCTGTTCCCCTCAAGGTGGGTGTGTTTGAATACCTGGCGCAGGTAGGCCAGGAAGGTCTCGTCCTTGCACAGTGTCTTGCCGGCCGAATCGGACAGCTTGGCCACCGGCTGGCCATTGCACGACATGAGCTTCATGACGATATTGAGCGGCTTGAGGCCCATGTCGTTCGACAGGTTGGTGCCGATGCCGAAGCCGGTCATGGTGCGGCCGGCGAAATGGCGGTACAGCGAAAACGCGGTCGGCAGGTCCAGGCCGTCCGAGAACACAAGCCGGCGGGTGTGGGCGTCGATGCGCAGCTTTGCATAATGGGCCAGTGCCTTTTCGCCCCACTCCACTGGATCGCCCGAGTCATGCCGCAGGCCGTCGAACAGCTTGGCGAAGTACAGGTCGAAATCGTCGAGGAAGGCGTCCATGCCCACCACGTCGGTCAGGGCCGTTCCCAGGTCGCCCCGGTATTCTTGCACCCATTCTTCCAGTGCCGCCTTCTGGAAGTCGCGCAGGCGCACGCCGAAGGACTGGAAGCTTTGCAGGTATTCGTGGGCCATGGTGCCGATCGGGACCAGCTTGTATTTCATGGCCAGGTACACATTCGACGTGCCCTTGAAATACTCGGGCACTTCGCGCGCGAGCGTGGCCACGGCTTCTTCGTGCCAGGCGCCGGAAAAACGGCGCCGCACGCCGAAATCGAAAAATTCGAAGGGATGGCGCTGTTGTTCCTCGTGCGAGAAGGCGTGCAGCATGGCGATTTTTTCGCCCAGGCGCTTGCGCCCTTCCAGCAGCGCGGCTTGCTGGTCGAAGCGCCGGAAGTACAGCTCGTTGACGATGTACAGCACGTAGATTTCGAAGCCCATCACGTGCACTTGCGGGCCCACGGCGCGGATCGCCAGCGATTCGCCATCGGTGTCGACCGTGATGAAATGGCGCTGGAAGCGAAATACCGTCAGCAGGTCGGCGAAGTCGCTCTTGATGAAGCGCAGGCCGCGCAGGTAGCTCACTTCGGCCGGCGTGAAGCCCAGCGTGCACAGGTGGTCGAGTTCGCGCTCGACATCGGCCTTCAGTTCGGCCAGGGGATAGGCGGTCTGGTTGCGGCAGGTGAAGGCGTATTCGGCCTGGGCTGACGGGTGGCCGTGCAACAGGGCCTGCCACATGGTGAATTTGTACAGATCGGTCTCAAGCAGGCTGCGGACAATGGGAATCATGGTTCTCTTTTTATTGGTTAGGCGTTGGCGCGCAGTTCGGCCAGTACGTCGCCGGAGGTGGCCAGCGTCAGGCCGCGCGCCTGCATCTCGCCCAGGAAGTCGCGGAACTGGCCCTCGAAACCGGCCACCGCGCTCATGCAGTCGGTGACCAGCACCAGGCGCGCGAGCTGCTGCGGGTCCCAGTGCGCCACCAGGTGCTCCGTGGTGGCGCGCACGCAGTGGCTGCCCGCTTCGCCGGTAATGTACACCTGGTCGGCCCCGGCCAGCAGCGCGATCATGGCGGTATTGGTCTGGGTTGCGGGGTCGCTTTCGTCCGGCACTTCGGCTTCGATGGCCGAATAGTGCTCGGTCCAGGGATTGGTGCCCTTGATGATTTTGCCGACGCTGGCAAGGTTGCGCTCTTCCCACACGTTGTAGGCGGCGCGTACGTCGGCGTGCACATTGTGGCCCCAGGAGCCGATTTCGCAATGCGTGGGCCAGACCATCAGGGTGTAGCGGCCGTTCGCTTCGAGCTGGCGCAGGTAGTCGGTCACGCGCGGCAGCGCATCGGGGTCGCGCGGCAGGAATTTGCCTTCGGCGACGTCGCGCGCAGTGATCTGGGTGAACGGCGAGACGCCTTCCCAGAAGGCCGGATGCGCCACGTCGCGCCGGTGATGGGAGTCGAGCGTGATGCTGATGCCCGACAGGCCGGTGCCACCCTGCTCGATCAGGCCCGCCACGCGCTGCATGTCGGCGTGGGCGCCTGGCACCGGCAAGGCCGGGCTCTCCGAGGCCGGCACATAGCCGGCCGGAAGATCGCAAAAGTCGTTTTGCGGATCGATGATGAGCAGATGCAGTGTGCGTTTCATGACGAAGTCCTTTTGAATGGCATGCTCCAAGCATAGGCTACTTAATTTACTTTTGCAACTAACTATGCGATACTTTGGAAAATATTCGAGGATTAGCGCATGAACCAGGTCATTTGCACGGTCGATGTAGTGTTATTGACGATCAAGGACGAAGGGCTGATGGTGGCCCTGCTGGCGCGCGACCAGGAACCGTTCCGCGGCGCCGCCGCCCTGCCCGGCGGCTATGTGCATGCCGACGCCGACGCCAGCGCCTCGGACGCGGCGATGCGGGTATTGCGCGACAAGGCCGGCATCGTGCCACCCTACCTGGAGCAGCTGTCGACGTTTTCGGGGCCGGGGCGCGATCCGCGCGGCTGGTCGGTCTCGATCGCCCACTATGCGCTGGTGCCGTTCGAGCTGATCGCCAGGCCCGAACTGCAGCTGGTGCACGTGGACCGGCTGCAGGTCCTGCCCTTCGACCACGCCGCCATGGTGGCCACGGCGGTCGAACGGCTGCGCAACAAGAGCCAGTATTCGTCGCTGCCCTGCTTTTTGGCCGGCGACAGATTCACCCTGCCGCAGCTGCAGCGGATCTATGAACTGCTGATGGGGGAAACGCTGAACAAGGTCAGCTTCCGCAGGAAGATCACGGAGATGGACATGCTGGAAGCGGTCGAAGGGGAATTTGCCGCCGCCGGCGCGCACCGGCCTGCCCAGCTGTACCGGCTCAAGAAGGCCTTCCGGCAGCGCCTGATGCTGCTCGAGCGCGGCCTTTAACGGCCCGGAACGCGCGCCAGGTCGCTGGAACTGCTGCTGTCACGCGCGTCCTTGGCGCGCAAGTCGTCGTCCGCGCTGATGCCGGCACGGGCGTCGTCGTTCTTGTGGCGCTGTTCGCGTTCACGCTCGACTTCGCGTTCGACGCGCGCATTGCTGGTCTGTGTGGTTTTCATGGCCGCAGTATGGCAAATCCAGGCATGCCTGTATGTTCGGCTTCCCACATTCAGGCAACAAATGGTCAATCGCGGAAGGTCGGCACCTGCTTGCTCATGCTGGCCATCATGGCCTGCTGCAGATCGTCGGACATCAGCATGGCCGCGTTCCAGGTAGCCACGTAATTGAGGCCGTCGGCCACCGTGTGGTCGCGCGCGTAGGTGATCATTTCCTTGGTGCCGCGGATGCCCAATGGCGACTTGGCGGCGATGCTGGCCGCGATTTCCATCACGCCTTCGCGCAGCGCTTCGCGGGTATCGTAGACCCGGTTGACCAGGCCCATGGCCTTCGCCTCGGCAGCGTCGAACCGGCGCGCGGTGTAGGCCAGTTCGCGCACCATGCCTTCGCCGATCAGGCGCGGCAAGCGCTGCAGGGTGCCCACGTCGGCCACCATGCCGATATCGATCTCCTTGATCGAGAAGAAGGCGTCGGCCGAGCAGTAGCGCATGTCGGCGCAGCTGACCAGGTCGATGCCGCCGCCGATGCAGGCGCCGTGAATGGCGGCCAGCACCGGCTTGCGGCAGCGTTCCAGGCTGGTGAGGGTATCCTGCAGGTCGAGCACCGTGCGCCGCAGCGATTCGCGCATGCGTCCTTCGCAATCGTTCTGGATCTGCGCGCCCAGGCCCATCATCATCTGCAGGTCGATCCCGGACGTGAAGCTCTTGCCCTCGCCTTCCAGCACCGCCACGCGCGCTTCCGGGGTGGCGTCCACCCACTGGAATGCACGGCGCAGCTCCTGCCACATGGCCATGTTCATGGCGTTGGCCTTGTCGGGGCGGTTCATGCGCACCGTGGCGATGTGCCGGTCCAGGGTGACGGTGAGGGTGTCGAATTGCATGCTGCTGTTTTCCATATCAGAGTCCATTGACGTTGTAGCCGGCATCGCTGAAAGTGGCCGGCAGCACGCGCATATCGTAGCCCAGCACGGTTTTGCCGTCGACCACGATGATGGGGACGCCGTTGAACTGGCTGGTCTCGCCGTACATGCGTCCCTGCGGCGATTTTTCGATGTCGAATTCGGTGTAGGGCACGGCACTGGCATCCAGGCTCGCCTTGAGCTTGTCGCAATAGCCGCACCAGGTGGCGGTGAAGATGGTGATGCCCTTCTTGTTCGGCAGTTGCGCCAGCTCGCGCTGGTAGCTTTCGCGCATGCCCGCTTCGGCGCCGGCCTGCTGGTGGCTGTACAGCTTCCAGCCGCCGAACAGCAGGCACACAAAGAGAAAAGTCTTGATCGGCATATCGGTCCTGGTTAATCGTCCATGGCCGCAAACAGGCTGGCCGGCAGTTCTTCTTCGAGCGTGACCACGCGATTGCGCCCTTGCGCCTTGGCCTGGGCCAGCGCCTTTTGCGCGCGCTGGATCATTTTTTCCGATTTTTCGCCAGGCGCATTGGTCGTCAGCCCTGTCGAAAAGGTGATCTTGCGGCCAGGCGTGACGGTCTCCCAGTTGAAGGCGCCCACCAGTTCGGCCAGCCGCTCGGCGGCCAGCACGCCCTGGTGCAGCCAGGTGGCCGGCAGGATGATGCCGAATTCGTCGCTGTCGAAACGGCCGAAGCGGTCCAGCGTGCGCAGCACCACCAGCGCCTCGCGCGCCAGCGCCTGCAGCACCACGTCGCCGACGTCGTGGCCGAATTCGCGGTTCACGTCCTTCATGTGGTCGACGCCGATGATGGCGAAGCAGAATGGCTGGCCGGTGCGCGAGGAACGCTGCAGTTCATCGTCCACCAGTTCGGCCAGGCTGCGCCGGTTCAGCGCCCCGGTCAGGATGTCATGGCGCGTGAGCGATTCGCTCAGGTTCCACACTTCCTGTTGTTTCGCCGCCAGCTGCGCGCGCAAGGGCTCGCAGGCCGGACAACCGTCGCAATGTTCGCTCATTCTTTTCCTCGGAAGGGAGACAGGATCCCCCAGCTTACTGCCAGCCCCGGCGGCAATCAAGCTTTATCACCGTTCACTACTGCTCGATCGCCAGCAGTTCGAGCTTGAGCGATTTGATCCCGGACGGGACGTAGATGGCCAGCGCCTGCGCCTTGAGCATGTTGTCGTACAAGGGGCTGCGGCTGTTGATGGCGAAGTAGCAGGTGTTCGGGCGCACCGGCACGGCCGACGGGACCTGGGCCAGGTGCATCAGCCCGGCCCCGGGCAGGGCCGAGACGACGATGCGCTCGATCTCGTCGGACGAGGCGATCTTGAACAGCAGCGGCACCGCGGCCACCAGTTCCAGCGCCGGCATGTCGGCATTGACCGCCAGGCACAGCTCGGTCAGCGGCCCCATCCTGGCCGCCTCCAGGCGCGCGTGATAATGGGTGCTGCGCTTGGGGTCCATGACCAGCGCAATGGTGGCATAGCGCGACGAGATCACGGTATCGAGCAGGTCGCGGATGATGGCGTCGATGCCGGCGAACGCCGGCCCCGGGTCGTCGTGGCGATAGGCCGGCAGGTCGAGCAAGCCGTATTTGTTCGAGAAGGTCATCAGGGCGCCGGCCAGCGCCATCAGTTTTTCGAACAGCAGTTCCGGGTGCTGGTGGCGCGCGCGGGCGCAATGGAGCAGCGCCGCCGCCGCGCTGCTGACCGTGTGCAGCATCCAGAACGAGGCCAGGTCGCCGCTGTGCACTTCGAAGGTATGGCGCTTGCTCTGGCGGTGCACCGCATGCAGCGATTCGATCCGGGCGCTGAGCTTGCCGATCAGCTGGTCGATCAGCTGCGGCAGCGCGCGCGTGGCGCCCAGCGCGATGCAGGGCGGGATGAAGGCGGGGTCGAATTCGAAACCGCCGCTGGGCACGCGCCGCACCCGCGCCACCGGAAAGCTGACGTAGGCGTCGCGCGCGTCGAGCTCGGACAGCAGGCACACGCCGCTTTTCAGGAAGGCCACGTCGATGCTGGCCGCGCCCGAAAACAGGTCCGGCGTTTCCAGCTCGCCCCGGGCATAGCGCGCGCCGGGCGCCAGGTTGCCGCCGTGCGCCTTCAGGCCGGGCAGCGCCGCGTAAAACGTGAAGGCTTGCTGGTCCAGCGGCAGCCGCGCCAGCGCGAACGGGACCGGCAGCGCGCAGCTCGCGGGCGCTTCGATGATGTCGCCATCCTGGAAAATCAGGGACATGGCGTCGGCCGCCAGCATGTCGTTGGCCAGCGCTTCGTCGTTCCAGGCCAGCGTGCGTACGCCCCACAGGTGCACATTCAGGGCCGAGGCCATGCGCTGCAGCCGCATTTCATGATAGCGGTCCTGCTGCTGGAACTGCTGGGGTCCCAGCGTCAGCCCTTCCGACCACAGGATTTTCGAGACCAGGCCCATCGCAAGCTCCGAAGTGATTCGTGTCCGGACAGCATGCCCCCCCTGCCCCCGGCAGTTATTGATCAAACGCAAATTGTCGCGAGGCAAACCGGCACCGTTGCGCGGGCGAAGAAAGAATGGCGCCGCATGCGCCGCAGGCCCTCGAATAATGCTACAGTACAACATTGATTGTCACTGGGCCCCAACCTTGCCCGGGGACACATAATTCGGCTCCAGTTCCGCCGAGCAGCGCACTGTCGCGTGCGCGCCTTGGACGAATTATAAAAATGACTACCTTAGCCACCGCGCGCCGGGTCCTGATTGTCGACGACAACAGCGACGCCGCCGAAACCCTTTCCATGATGCTTGAAGTGCTAGGCCAGCTTACCGCCGTTGCCCACGATGGGCAAGCGGCCCTGCGGCTGGCCGGCGCATTCCGGCCCGACGCGGCCATCCTCGACATCGGCCTGCCCGGCATGAACGGCTACGAACTGGCCAGCGCCATGCGCAAGCTGGACGGGCTCGAATCGATCCTGCTGATCGCCCTCACCGGCTGGAACGACAGCGCCACGCGCGCACGGGCCTACGAAGCGGGCTTCGACCTGCACCTGGCCAAGCCGGCGGCGCTGGACGCCCTCACCGAAGCGCTGGGCATGGGCAGCCCGGCGCGCGAACGGGATCGACCATCGGCATGAAGTTTTTCGTCACTCCCCTGGCTGCATGCCTGTTGTCGATGCCGATGCACGCCGGCGCCACAGCGCACAAGATCGAACCGATACACGTCGTCACCAGCGAACTGCCGCCGCTGGTCATGGAAGGCAGGCCGGCCTCGCCCGCAGGGGCCTTGTATGACATGGTTGACGAAATCGCCAGGCGCACCGGCACGCCGCTGATTATCGAATTCGTGCCCTGGAAGCGCGCCCTGTTCGTGAGCGGAACGCGGGCACGCACGGCGGTGTTCCCGCTGACCCGCAACCCGGAGCGCGAAGGCCAGTACCGCTGGCTGGTCAGGCTGTACCACGAACACTTCGTCTTCATCGCCCGCGCGGGAGGCCGTTTCGACACGCGCCACCCGGCGCGCAGCAAGCAGCGCAAGGTGGCGATCCTGCGCGGATCGGCCATGATGAAAGACCTCCAGGCGCGCGGCTACAAGCACATCGTGGAAGCGGCCACGGTGGCCGAAAGCGTGCGCTACCTGACCAGCGGCATGGTCGACGCCGTGTTTGGTGACGAAGCCATCATGCGCGCCATGCTCAAGGGCCATCCCGAAAGCGGCTTCGCCTTCAGCGGTCCGATCAACAGCACCACCACCTGGCTGGGTGGCTCGCTCGACTTCGGCCCTGCCGAAGAAGCCCGCCTGCAAAAAGCGATGCGCGACATGGTGGCCGACGGCAGCTACGCCGCCATCCTGAAAAAATACCAGCTCTCCCAATAAGGCCAAGGCGCCCTGCTCCCCCCTCTCTCAAGGGGACTGTCCCAGGTTTTCAGGCAACTTCCTCTCTCAAGGGGACTGTCCCAGGTTTTCGGGCAACTTCTGCCAGCCTGCGGCAAAGTTGCCCAGAAACCTGGGACAGTCCCACCTGGAGATGGTCATGCGCCCTTCGTCGCCCCCCCCTCTCTCAAGGGGACTGTCCCAGGTTTTCAGGCAACTCCTGCCAGCCTGCGGCAAAGTTGCCCAGAAACCTGGGACTGTCCCACCTGAAGGGGGGGAATGGTTAGTCGTGGCCGTGGCTGTGGCTCGTCGCTTCCACTTGCGCTCCGCTGCCGCCTTCGAAGAAGAAGGGCTTGCGCGCCTTCGGACTGGCGCCCACTTCGTTCATGGTCGCCGTGTCGTACAGGCGCCCGCCCACCATCACGTGGCTGACCTTGTCCGAACTGCGGATGTCGGCCACCGGATTGCCGTCGATGATGACCAGGTCGGCCAGCTTGCCCGCTTCCAGCGAACCCACGTCCTTGGCCAGCCCCAGCGATTGCGCGCCGTTCAGCGTGGCCGAGCGGATCGCTTCGAGCGTGCTCATGCCGCCACCGACCAGCGACCACATTTCCCAGTGCGCGCCCAGCCCTTCGCGCTGCCCGTGCGCGCCGATATTGACCGTGATGCCGGCCCGCTGCAGCGCCGTGGCCGTCCGCGCCACCTTGAATACGTTGAAGTCTTCTTCCGGCGCCGTCTCGCGCCGGATGCTGCGCGGCTCAAGCACCGACTTCGGTACGTAGCGCGACAAAATCGGGTGGCGCCACACGTCCGTGCGCGCATACCAGTAGTGCTCGCCGTCGAGGCCGCCGTACGCCACCACCAGCGTCGGCGTGTAGGCCACCCTGGTCTGCGACCACAGCTGCCTGACGTCGTCGTAGGCGTTTTCCACCGGCAGCGAGTGCTCCACCGTGGTGTGGCCATCGACCAGCATCGTCATATTGTGCTGGAACAGCGAGCCGCCTTCCGGCACCACCATCATGCCGCTCTGGCGCGCCGCTTCCAGGATCTGCTGGCGCTGCTCGCGGCGCGGCTGGTTGTAGCTCTTGACGCTGATGGCGCCGCCTTCCTTGAGGCGCCGCACGTGCGTCAGCGCGTCGTCCAGGCTGTTGACCGGGGCGGCGAAATTGCCCTTGGCGCCGTACAGGATGGTGCCGGTCGAATAGATGCGCGGGCCTACCAGCTGCCCTGTGCGCTGCATTTCGGCGTGCGTGAAAATGGTGCCGCTGTCGTTCGATGGGTCATGCACGGTGGTCACCCCGAAGGCCAGGCCGGCATAGTCGACCCAGCTTTGCTGCGGCACCATGCCGTCTTCGCCCATGGCGCCATGCCAGTGCGCGTCCACCAGCCCCGGGATCACCGTCTTGCCGGTGGCGTCGATGCGGGTTGCGCCGGCCGGTACGGCAATGTCGGCCATCTTGCCCACCGCGGCAATGCGGTTGTCCTTGATGACGATGCGCCCTTGCTCGATCACTTCGTCGCCCTTCATGGTGACGATGCGGGCGCCGTCGATGACGACAGTGGCGCGCGGCACGGCCGCCGTGGCGCGAAAGCCGATCTTGATGCCCGGCAGCTTGGCCAGCGCGTCCGTGCGCGCCTTTTCCTTCTTGGCATCCGGATCGGCCGGCGCGAACGCCTGGGCCAGCTCGCGCGTGAACAACTGGTCGCCCAGCGAATAGTGCAGCTTGCTGCTGTCGCCCGACCAGTGCAGGTAGTCGCCGGCATCGAGGTCCAGCTGGCGCAAGGGCAGCGATTCGGTTTTTTCGCCAATGGCGATGGCCTTGCCGGCCATGGCCAGCGGCGTCACCCAGGTATGGAAGCGTTCGCCGTAAGCCAGCCAGGCGCCGTCCGGCGACAGGTTGAAGCTGGTGACGAATTCCCCCTTGGCCACGGCATGCTCTTCATGCCGGTCCAGCCGGATGCGGACCAGCGAGGTCATCGAATCGACGTCGTTGCTGTTGGCCGTGCGCGTGACGTACACATGGTTGTTGTCGGCGCCAAATTGCGGGTTGCGCCCTTCGTCGGTCAGCAGGGCCGGTTTGCCCTTGCCGTCGCTGGCAACCCGGTACACCCCGGTCTCCATGCCGTACCACGGGCTGGTCAGGAAACGGCCGCGGCTCTTGACGAAGACGACTTCCTTGCCGTCCGGCGAAAAATTCGGTTCGAGGTATTTGCCGGGCGCGCTGGTCAGCGTGGTTTCCTTGCCGCTTTTCAGGTCGATGGTGCGGATCGAACCCAGTTTTTCATCGTGCCAGGTGGCATACACGATGCGCTGGCCATCGCGCGAAAATTTCGGGAAATATTCCAGGTGGTCGCCCTGCTTCGTCAGGCGCTTCGGTTCGCCGTTCGGCAAGTCGCGCACATACAGCTGGCCCAGGGCCGAGTAGACCACCTTGTTGCCCTGCGGCGCTACATTGACCCAGCGCAGCTGGCGCACGTCGAAGCTTTCCGGCGCCACCGCATGCTCGAAACGCAGGGCCTGGCGGATGTCGCGGGTATCCTTGACGTGGAAGGGAATCTCCCTGGCCGACTTGGCAAACGGGTCCACGCGCCAGATCTTGCCCTGGGCCCAGACGACAATCTCTTTGCTGCCCGGCATCCAGCTGAAGGCGGGATACACGCCGTGGATGGCCCAGGCTTCCTGCATGTCGCGCTCCAGGCCGCCCCAGGCAGGGCTTTCCTTGCCCGTCTCCAGGTCTTTCAGGAACAGGGTCGACTGGTTGCGCACGCGCCGCACGAAGGCGAGGTATTTGCCGTCCGGCGAAGGGGTCGGGCGCACGGCGCCGCCATGGCCGCTGACGAAGGGCCTGGTCTTTTCTTCCTTCAGGTCGCGCCGGAAGATCTGGTAAATCTGGCCGTTCGAATCCTTGTTGTATTCGAAGGCCGTGCCGGGCGTGGTGTCTTGCGAAAAATACACATAGCGGCCATCGGGCGAAAACGCCGGTTCGCCCAGGTCCTTCTGCCAGTTCGGCTTTTCATTGAGCTGGACGCCGCCGCCACCGTGGGCGTGGAACATCCAGATTTCGCCGGAACCGAGCGAGCGGGTGCTGGAATAATGCTTGCGCGCGGCGATGAACTTGCCGTTCGGATGCCAGACCGGGTTGTTCAGCAGGCGGAATTTTTCCTTGCTCACTTCGCGGGCGCCCGTGCCGTCGACATTCATGACCCAGATATTGTCGCCGCCGGCCGCGTCGGACATGTACGCCAGTTGCTTGCCGTCCGGCGAAAAGCGCGCCTGCATTTCCCAGGCCATCGAATGGGTCAGCGGCTTCGCTTCGCCGCCGGCCACCGGCAGCAGGTACAGGTCGCCCAGCAGGTCGAACACGATCTGCTTGCCGTCGGGACTGACATCGACGCTCATCCAGGTGCCGTTGCGGGTATCGATGTCGACCTTGCCGGCAACACCGGGGGGATTGTTGACGTCCCACTTCTTTTCGTCTGCCGCGGCGGCGGGGATGGCGAGCGCTGCAAGCAGCGAGGCGAGGATGGTAAGGGGCAAGGCGTGCATGGGACTCCTGTTGGGAAGGGGGCGCCGGGGTGGCCGGGCAGCGGCTGTCATGACACAAAGGATGGCTTTGCATCATGCGCACAGCGCCAGAATTCTACGCCCAAAATAGTGCCTCCGGACAAACTGGCATGTATCGACATGTTGGAAAACATACCTATTCTCTTTGAGCAACTACTACTATAATTCCTCCACAGCGACCCTGCTCCGATCAACTTTTTCTTTTCGATTGCACTATGAAAGTCAGATTAAAGGCATTTGCTTATCATCTCTGTATCAGCGCCGTGGTGGTTGCCATCGCGCTCACGCTGATCTTCGGCTTCTGGTACCGGCCGCCGTTCTCCTACGTCCAGAATGTCTACAACGTGGTCCTGACGCTGCTGTCGGTCGACCTGGTGGTCGGTCCGCTGCTGACGTTTGCGGTCTACAATCCGGCGAAAAAGAAGCTCAAGATGGACCTCACCCTGATCGGGCTGATGCAAGTGGCCGCCCTCGCCTACGGCCTGGTGGTGTGCTACACCTCGCGTCCCATCTATACGGTCTACAACGACGGCATGTTCTCCACCGTCATGTCGAGCGACTACCTGGAACCGGAACTGAAAAGGACACCGGCCAACAATCCCTACCTGAAGTATCCGAAGATGGGCACCATGTGGGTCGGTTCGGTCAAGCCGGCCAATATCGCCAGGCAGGATGAACTGTTCATCGAGTATTCCAGCCCGACTGGCGGCGGCTTGCGCCTGATTCCCCGCTTTTATGTACCGTACGAGCAGCTTGCGGCCCAGGCCGCGAAGAGCGGCAAGCCGGCCAGCGAGCTGACCTTCAAGGCGGGCATCCTGCCGCCGCCCCTGGGTGTGCGCAAGACCCAGCGGCCGGCAACCACCGCGTCCCAGGTCGAGGCCGTGCGCGACTTCGTGGGCAGCTTCGGCTTACCGCTCGACAAAGTGGTGCTCCTGCCCCTGATCGGACCGGACGCGACCGGCATCGTGGCGCTCGAAGCCGGTACCGGCAAACGCCTGGGCGCGATCGGCGAATCGCCCTGGTGGTAAGCAGGGTCTGAGGATGGCGGCGGCGATGGCATGCTGTCATCGCCCTGTCATTGAAGATTGCAATACTTGCAGTTTTCACCATCCCAGGGTCTTACATGAAAGTCTTTCCACACCGCCTGTTGCTGGCGCTGCTGTTTCCCGTGTGCCTGCTCGCCGCTTGCGGCCCGGGCGACGTCAACCTTACCCCGACCACGCTGACGCTGGAAAAGCTGGGCGCCTATGACGGCCTGGCGCTTGGCGCCGCCGAGATTACCGCCTACGATCCGGCCAGCAAGCGCCTGTTCGTGGTCAACGGCGCCAACGGATCGGTCAACGTGCTGGACCTGAGCAGCCCGGCCGCCCCCAAACTGGTCGGCACCATCAGCGTGGCAGCCCTGGGCGGCGGCGTGAACAGCGTGGCCATCCATGACGGCCTGGTGGCGCTGGCCATCGAAGCGAAGCTCAAGACCAATCCCGGCGTGGTGGCCCTTTACAACGCGGCCGACCTGAAACTGCTCCATTCGGTCACCGTGGGCGCGCTGCCCGACATGCTGACCTTTACCCCGGACGGCAAGACCCTGCTGGTCGCCAATGAAGGCGAGCCGAACAGCTACGGCCTGGCCGATTCGGCCGATCCGGAAGGCTCGGTCAGCATCATCACCATCAACCGCAGCGGCACCTCGACCGTGGCCACGGCCAATTTCAAGGAATTCATCGGCAAGGAAGCTGCCCTGCGCGCGGCCGGCGTGCGCATCTACGGCCCGGGCGCGAATGCGGCCCAGGACCTGGAACCGGAATACATCGTGGTCAGCGAAGACGGCAAGACGGCCTGGGTCGCCCTGCAGGAAAACAATGCGATCGCCATCGTCGACATCGCCACCGCCAAAGTGAGCGCAATCAAGCCGCTCGGCTTCAAGAACCACAATGTGGCCGGCATGGGCCTGGACGCCAGCGACGAAGATGGCGGCAGCAATACCAACAGCGGCACGCCGCTGGTCAAGATCGGCCCGCAAGCGCTCAAGGGCATGTACCTGCCCGACGGCATGGCGCGCTTTGCCATCAATGGCACCAGCTACCTGATCACCGCCAACGAAGGCGATGCCCGCGCCGACTGGCCCGGTTTCAATGAAGAAAAGCGCGTGCGCGAGCATTGCCCGCTGGGACTGGACCCGGCCGTGTTCGGCGCCAGCGCCGCCAGCCTGCTGTTCGATTCGAACCTGGGTCGCCTGCGCGTGACCAGCACGCCGAACGGCGACCGCAGCGGCAAGAACGCGGCCGGCCTGTGCACCGAGCTGTATTCCTTCGGCGGCCGCTCGTTCTCGATCTGGACCACCGATATCGTCCAGGTCTTCGATTCAGGCGACGACCTGGAACAGCGCACCAAGGCCTTGCCGAACGCGATGTTCAACGCCAGCCACGACAACAACACTCTCGACGCGCGCAGCCCGAGCAAGGGTCCGGAACCGGAAGGCGTGGTGATCGGCGTATTCGGCAAGAAGACCTTCGCCTTCGTCGGCATGGAACGGGTGGGCGGCGTGGCCGTGTACGACGTTTCCACGCCGACCGCGCCCGTGTTCGTCACTTACCTGAACACCCGCAACGGGCTGACGGGCGACCGCGGACCGGAAGGCCTGGCCCTGATCACGGCCGACAATTCGCCCAACGGCAAGCCCTTGCTGGTGGTCGGCAATGAAGTGAGCGGCACCACGGCGATCTATCAGCTGAACCTGGTGTTCTGACCTGCAAAGTTCCGGATGTGGCAGAATCGCAGTGCGTCTACATCCGGAGCTACCGTGCCACCTTGCCTGCGCCGCCTGCTGTCCTTGTGCACCCTGTGGGCAGCGCTCGCGGCGCCAGCGTCGGCCCAACAACTGATCCTGGCTTTCGACGAACTGCCGCCCTGGCTGACGACGGATGGCGGGAAGTACGGCGGTGCCTACGTCGAAATCGCGCGCGAACTGGCGCGCCGGGTCGGCCTTCCCTTGCACGTGGTCAAGTGCCCGCTCAAGCGTTGCCTGCAGATGCTGGCCGAAGGCAGCGCCGACCTGGCCATCGGCTTCAAGGATTCGGAAGCACGCCGCACCTACATGCACTTCCTGGCCACGCCCTACCGCAGCCGCAGCAGCGACCGGGTGTTCTATATTGCCAAGGGCAAGAATATCGCCATCGGCAACTACGAAGACCTGGCGGGCCTGCGCATCGGCGTCAAGCTGGGGGCCGCCTATTTCGACCGCTTCGACCGTGACGGCGCCCTCAACAAGGCGGCCGTGCCCGATTCGGCGGTCAATTTCCGCAAGCTATTGCTTGGCCGCCTAGATACCGTCCTGGCGCCCGAAGACCAGGGCGAAGCCATGATCAACAAACTCGGCATCCGCGCCAGCGTGGAGAAAGCGGCTTTCCGTCCGCCCGACCCGACCCCGCGCACGATGGGCATCTCAAAAAAATCCGTGCACGCGGCCAGGCTGAAGCACTTTGACCAAGCCATGAGCGCCATGGCCAATGACGGCACGCTGGCGCGCATTTACCGCCAGCACTACCACGATGCCTACAACATCCCCGCCGATGCCGTCCAGATCCGCTAGGATTGACCTGTTCGACGCCTATCCTGGAAACTGCGATTGCCCCATCCGGGGCAATCAGGCCTTCTCTTCGTATGCTTCCGCCAGCTTGTGCAGGCAGGTTCTTTCCTCGTCCGAAATCGCACTCCCCTGGTTCACCAGGATGGCGTTGATGACATAGTATTCTGTGTCATTCTGGATGACGCCACGCTTGACGATGCGCTGGTAATTCGCGGCGTAGCGGCGGATTATCTCCGACACAGTAAGCACACCCGCCGCCCTGAACCCTTCGTCGGCAATGGCTCTGGCCTCCGCGTTCCAATTTTTAGTGGCTTCTATCGTATCGTTTGCGGCCTGGCGCAGTCCAATGAGCGCCTTTGACTTGCCAACTTGCCGGACAATTGTTTCGGCGACGTTCGCCGGATGCGTTTCCGAAGCCGGGTCAATCTGCATCGCAACGGTCGCAAACAATCCTACATAGTCCAGCAACTCCTTGTATTCCTTTTCACGCTCCGGTGTCATGTTTGCCTTTCTCATTCAAACGTCGGCACTTGGCCGATCACGGCCAGACATGCCTACAGTCCGAGCCGAATTTGCAGCGACATTCTCAACAAAATCCACGCGGGCGGCCCGGCACCTTGTCATCACGTTCAAGCCGCTCTGCGCCGCGATGCCGCGCATTCACCCGCCCAACGGCCACGATACTTGCGCAATTACTGACAAAGCGGTGCAAACGCACCCGATTCGCCGACGACACAATTAAGGTGATACTTTGTGACATTTTGTTGTTTTTGCACTAGATACCGCATATAAATCTGGTCAAAAAAATAAATTCTCACTATTATTGCAAGCGACCTGAACAACGGTACTTACAGCCCTGCCCAAACCCGCCGTGCTGTCTGTCGTGCCGATAGCGCACGATGTGCGGCCACATTGCCGACATTGCTTTCCTGTTTCTCATAAAGACAACGGCGAATGCTCGCCATACAGTGCAAGGATACGGTTAATGCAGGTCGATTCCTATACCAAGAATGCCCGCCCAGGCCCGCCACGCGCCGCCGGCTACACCGACCCTCCCCCGGAAGAACGATTCGACCGCTTTACGCGCCTCGCGGCCGCCGCATTCGACGTGCCGATCGCCCTGGTCTGCCTGGTCGAGTCCCGCGGCCAGCATTTCAAGTCGCGCTACGGCCTGACCGCCGCCGGAACCCAATGCACCATGGCTTTCTGCCGCCACGCGGTCACCAACAGCGGCATGCTGGTGGTGGAAGACGCCACCCTGGACCGGCGCTTTGCCGACCTGCCCCTGGTCGCCGCCGATCCCGGCATCCGCTTCTATGCCGGCCAGCCGATCTATTCGCGCCTGGGCAAGGCTGTCGGCACCGTCTGCATCATCGATACCATGGCGCGCAGCCTCGATGCCGGCCAGCGCCAGCAGTTGGCCGACCTGGGCAAGATGGTCGAAGATGAATTGAACCGCGACGCCTTGCTGGCCGAAATGCACTGCCTGGAACAGAAGCTGGAACAACTCGTGGCCGTCGAATCGCAGCTCAAGGCCCTGGCCGATACCGATACCCTGACCGGCCTGCCGAACCGGCGCGCCTACAACACCAGCCTGGCGGCCGCCATCAACCGCGCCCGCCGCAATGACGTCCCGATGGGGCTGATGTACCTGGACCTGGACCGCTTCAAGATGATCAATGACACGCTGGGCCACGGCGCCGGCGATGCCGTGCTGCAGCAACTGGGCCAGCGCCTGACCAATGCCGTGCGCAAGACCGACATCGTGTGCCGCCTGGCGGGCGACGAATTCACCATCATCCTCGAAGGCGTGCATTCGTCCGGCGTGTGCGAACTGGTGGCCAACAAGATCATCCGCGCCATGAAGGCGCCGTTCGATGTGGGTGGCAATCACATGTCGGTGTCGGCCAGCATCGGCGTGGCCTGGGCCAGCGGCGCCGAAGCCGACGCCACCCAGCTGGCGGGCTTTGCCGACGCCGCGCTATACCAGGCCAAGATGGCAGGACGCAACCGCGTCTGCATGGCCGACACCAGGGAACTGGCGCCGGTCTGACCGGCGCTGTCCGCGTCCTTAAGGGTGGGTCACGCTCAGGGCATAGAACTTGACCTGCGAACCGATCGAGGTGCTTTCGCTCGACGACTGGTTATACGACCCCGCCTTGAAATACTGTCCGTAGTTCAGGAAGGCTGACGCCGTCTGGAACGAACGCGGCGTGCCGTTGATGGTGACCGTCATGGTGCTCGGCGTCGACTTGATCTGGTAAGTGAAGGTCGTGTTCAGCGGCACATTGGTCAGGAAATGCGCCGTCTGCCCGCCTGCAGGACTGTTCTCGATCCCCACCACGATATCGCCATTGGCACGGTAGTACAGTTCCAGCGTCGGCTTGGTCGACGCTGGCGCGCCGTTGCGGATCGGCGAGCCGATCTTGATCTGGCCGATCGCCACGCTCTTCGGCACCTTCACCACGCGCACGGTGGCGTTCAGGGTATGGGTGCCGGCCAGCATGTCCCAGTTGGCGCCGCTGCCATTGCTGTTCATTTCGCGCAGCTCGCTGCGGGCATAGTTCGAATTGGGCGTGGTCACGCCTTTCTCCGGCGCCCAGAAAGTCATCGCGCCATCGCCGCCATCGGTATAGAAATAGCTGCTGGAATAGCCGCCCTCCAGGCCCGACGGGCTGATCGTATCCGGGCTGCCGGGGCTGCCGATCGGCAGTTGCAGGCTCCAGATCCCCAGATTGAAATTGCTGCCAGGCGGCACGTTCGGATTCAGGCCGCCCGTGCTGCAGCTGCCGGTACCGTTGGTCCAGATTTCCAGTTCCGCCAGCGAAACCCACTTGTTGACATCGCTGCCCGTGCTCTGCACCCGCACATAGCGCGCCGAACGGTCGTTGAAGGCATAGGGCTTCAGGGCCGCCGAGGTGCCGCTGTTGGTGCCGTTGAACACATCGCTCCAGTTCGATCCGTCATTCGACACCTTGATCGAAATATTGTATTTGCGCGAATCGCCGTTGTACCAGGCCAGGTTGGCGTAGGCCACCTTGTAGCAAGCACCCAGGTTGTATTGCAGCCATTGGGCGCTGTTGGTGGCGTCGGCCGACCAGCGCGTGGCGAGCGAACCGTCATTGGCATTGACCGGCACATTGGCGTCGCTGCTGCTGGCGCTGATGTTGCCGTTGGAAATAGACAGCTTCGATTGCGCTGCCGCCGGCGGCGTGACGCAAGCGGCCGCGAGCAGCATGCCGGCGGCCAGGCCGGCGCATCGGGCAAAGTGTGGTTTGTACATCGTGTCTCCTCGATTGTTTGAATTTCCGGATCGTCTGCTGTCCGGGGTTGCGCTACCAAATGTGCCGCGTCCGACACACAAAAGCGATGATACATACACTTTGCCGTGAAGGTAAACGTTTACTTTCAAGTTGCCTGTGTTGTAGTGAAACTACTGCACATGCGGCGACAAATATCGAACCGAGCCAATACTCATATGGAAATCGGTCTGACCACCCCGGAACACCAGAAAGCAAACGTTTTCCTAAATTTTCCAAATACTGATTGACATGCAAATATGCCACCGCTAACATTCGCTCAATCGGTAGCGCTACCAAATTGGATTCAGGAAAGCGATTACCCACAATAAGACTCGGGAGACAGGCAATGCCAGGTAACAAGGGAGGGTTGTGCTATGTATTGGCGGCCTTGATCACGCCGCTGTCGATGGCGCAGCCGCTGGCCGTGCGCGCCAGCCACAGCCTGGCCATCGCGCGTCCGGCCGAGATGGTTGCCGTGCCATGGACACGGGTGCTCGCCGCCCTGCCCGGCGCCCTGCCCCAGAAGCTGGTCGTCAGGGATGGCGCCGGCCGCAGCCTGCCCTACCAGGTCACCAAGCCCGACTACGACGCCAGAGGCATCCGCGCCGGTTTCGCCGACCTGCTGTTCCAGTACGACTTTGGCGCCGGCGAGCAAGCCGCCGATTTCACGGTCGACAGCAGCGCCGCCATCGTTGCGCCCTTTCCCAGCCGCACCTTCGCCCGCATCGTGCCGGAACGTCTGGACGACTTTGCCTGGGAAAACGACCGCATCGGCCACCGCGCCTACGGCCCCGCACTGGGCGCGCCGGACAGCGGCGGCGTCGGCAAGGAAGTGCTGGTGGCCAGCGGCATCGATGTCTGGAGCAAGCGCGTGCGCTATCCCGTGATCGACCGCTGGTACGCCAATGGAAGCTATCACCGCGACGATGGCGAAGGCATGGACATGTACAAGACCGGCGCCTCGCGCGGCACCGGCGGCACCGGCGTGTGGGACGGCGAGCGCCTGCATGTGAGCGCCAATTTCGCGCGCTGGAAAATCATCGCCAATGGCCCGCTGCGCAGCATCTTCGAACTGGCTTATGACGGCTGGGACGCCGGCGGCGTGCGGGTGGCCGAAACCAAGCGCTTCACCGTGGACGCCGGCCACAACCTGGACCTGGTCGAGAGCACCTTTACTTTCGATGGCCCGCAGGAGCTGACCGTCGCCCTGGGCATCACCAGCAACAGCGCCGAGAAAGGCCAGGCGGCCGGCACCAGCGTGCACCGCCTGCCCCGATTGCATGCCCTGGCCCAGTGGGAAGTCCGGAAGAGCAATGGCGCCCTGGGCACGGCGCTGATCGTCCCCGAGGGCATCACCGGTTTCGCCGAAGACGCCGTCAACCAGTTGATCCTGGCGCGCGTGGCCCCGGGCCGTCCGCTGCGCTATTACGCCGGCGCCGGCTGGACCGGCGGCGGCGACTTCCCTGGCCGCGAAGCCTGGCTCGCCTACGTGGCCGACGCCGCCGCGCGTGCCGGCGCCCCCTTGACCCTTACCTACCCAGCGAAATGAGCAAGCAGATGACACTAGCAAAAATGATGCTGTACGCCCTGGCACTGTCAGGCGCCCCGGCCATGGCGGCCGAACCGATGGCAGAGCTGATCCGCAAGGATATCGCCGTGGCCAGCGCCCAATACACCCTGCTGCTCGAAAACATCAAGGGCAAGCCGGGCCAGCCGCGCACGCTGGAACAGGGGGAAGTCAAGCTGGTGGGCCCGCGCGACTGGACCGTGGGCTTTTTCCCCGGCGCGCTGTGGTACCTGGCCGAAGCCACGGGCAAGGCCAAATGGCGCACCGCGGCCATGCACTACACGGCCATGACGGCACCGGTCAAGTTCGACAAGACCCAGCATGACCTGGGCTTCATGCTCTATTGCGGCTACGGCAACGGCTTGCGCCTGGGCGCCGGCAAGGTCGCCTACCGCGACGCCCTGCTGGCCGGCGCCACCACCCTGGTTACCCGCTTCAATCCGAAGGTCGGCAGCATCCAGTCCTGGGACTGGAAAGGGAAGGACTGGAGCTTCCCCGTCATCGTCGACAACATGATGAACCTGGAATTGCTGATGTGGGCAGCGCGCACTGCAAACGAGCCCTACTACCGCGAGGTGGCCATCGCCCATGCCGACACCACGCTGAAAAACCATTTCCGCCCCGACGGCTCCAGCTTCCACCTGGTCGACTACGACGCGGCCGACGGCAAGGTGCGCGGCAAGGTCACGGTGCAGGGCAATGCCGACACCTCGGCCTGGGCGCGCGGCCAGGCCTGGGGCTTGTACGGCTACGTGATGATGTACCGCGAAACCAGGAAACCCGAATACCTGCAGCAGGCGCAGAGAATCGCCGCCTTCCTCATGCAGCACCCGCGCATGCCGGCCGACAAAGTGCCCTACTGGGACCTGGACGATCCGGCCATTCCCGAGGTGCCGCGCGATTCCTCGTCGGCCGCGATCATCAGCTCGGCCCTGATCGAGCTGTCCACCCTGGTCGCGCGCGGCCAGGGCGCGCCCTACCTGGCGTTTGCCGAGCAGCAGCTGCGCAGCCTGTCGTCGAAAGACTACCTGGCCGCGCCCGGCGAGAACGGCGGCTTCCTGCTCAAGCATGCCACCGGACACAAGCCGGCCGGCAAGGAAATCGATGTGCCGATCAATTACGGCGATTACTACTTCCTGGAAGCGCTGCTGCGCTACAAGGCCGTGCTGGCGAAACGATGAACGACGAGCAGATTTTTTAGTGTTTGATAATGAGGGGACGAGAGTGAACAACAATAAATACACACGCATCAATACCACTGTGAAGCCGATGGCCATCGTCGTGGCCCTTGCCGTCGCAGGGATGGCCACGCCCGGCTTTGCCCAGGATGCGCCGGAAGACCCGAGCAAGCTGCAAACGGTGGTGGTCACCGCCAACAAGCGGGTCGAAAAACTTGAAAGCGTGCCGATGGCCATTTCGGTCATCTCCGAAGCGGAAATCCAGCGCACCAATATCCGCGAGGTCGAAGACGTGGTCGCCCTCACCCCGTCGCTGACCATGGCTTCCGGGACCACGGCCGCCAACAATGCCCTGTTCATGCGCGGCATCGGCACCGTGTCGATCGGCATCGGCGTGGAATCGGACGTTTCGGTCATCATCGACGATATCCCCATCGCCGTGCAATTCCAGGCCTTCCGCGACCTGGCCGACGTGTCGCGCATCGAAGTGCTGAAGGGCCCGCAAAGCACGCTGTTCGGCAAGTCGGCCGTGGCCGGCGCCATCAATATCGTGACCAAGCCGATCTCGGGCCCCATTATTTACCGCGGCAGCGCCTACTACACCAACGACCACGAATGGCGCCTCGGCGCCTCGGTCGGCGGCATGGTGTCCGACACCTTCGGCATGCGCGTGGCCATGAGCCGCACCAATATGCCCGGCAACTTCACCAACCTGACCACCGGCGACAAGGTCAACGGCTCGGCCGGCAAGACCGTCATGGCCAAGTTTTCCTGGCATCCGGTCAAGGACCTGGACATCGATGTCATGCCGCACTGGAACGACCAGGTCAATTCGCGCGGCGTGACCGCGGTGAACGGCTTCGTGCGCAACACCGGATCGGCCGCGGCCGGCACCCTGGTCTCCACCCCGGCCGACGTCGCCACCGCCTACCTGAACGGCAATCCCCTGCTGCCCGCCTCGCTCACCCTGGCCGGCATCGACCCGCACGACCGCAACAACCGCTTCGTGCGGCGCGACTTCCCGACCGGGATCAACTCGACCACCAAGGGCACGGGATTGAAGGTGTCCTACGCCTTGCCGAACGAGGCCACGCTGATGTCGATTTCGTCCTACGAAAACTACAAGGCCAACGATTACCGCGACCAGGATTTCGTGGACGTGCCGACCATCGCGCGGCCGGGTTCGACGGTCCTGACGGTTGGCAACAACCAGTTCGGCACCTACGACATCACGTCCAAGACCCAGGAATTGCGCCTGATTTCGCCCGACAAGGGCAACTTGCGCTACGTGGCCGGCCTGTGGTGGGCCAAGAATGAAATCGAGCGCCACTTCATCCGCGGATTCTGCGTGGCGCCGACCAACTGCACGGCCAGCTCGCCATCGAGCCCGACCAACTACTACACCGATATCTACAATATCAACAAGGCCGTGTTCGGCCAGGCAACCTGGGAATTTGCGCCGACCTACACCCTGGTGGCCGGCCTGCGCCGCAACGCCGAGGAATCGGGCTTCAACTACATCCGCAATTTCTACACCGACCAGCTCGACCGCGCCACCTTCGTGCCGGGCCCGGTGGGCGTGGACGTCTTTTCCAGCCGCGGCAACAAGGACAATTCCACCACCGGCAAGCTGAGCCTGCAGAAGCAGTTCAACCGCGACTGGATGGCCTACATCATGACCGCCACCGGCCACAAGGGCAAAGCCTATGACGTGACCAGCGGCCTGCGCGCGGCGGCCGCCTTCCCGGTGGCGCCGGAAAAGAGCCGCACCGTCGAGATCGGCGCCAAGGCCAACCTGTTCAACAACCGCATGTCGGTGGCGGCCACGGTGTACAACACGGAATTCACGGGCTACCAGCAAAACGTGTCCTTCGTGCTGCCCAACGATCCCACCATCTACACCCAGCTCAACTCGATTCCGCGCATCCGCACCCATGGTTTCGAGCTCGACACCAACATCCTGGTGGCCCAGGGCCTGTCGGTCAATGCGGCGCTGGCCTATACCTTGCCGACCATCGAGGAATGGAAAAACGGTCCATGCTACGCCGACTCGACCAACCTGGCCGTGGGCACCACGCGCCTGGCGGACAACGGTTCGCTGGCCGGCCAGAACCGGGCCTGCTTCCCGATCACGACCGGCTCGACCGTCGGCATCCAGAACCTGAGCGGCGGCGTGTTCCCGGGGACGCCGAAGATCAAGGCCAATATCGGCACCCACTACGACTTCAAGATCGGCACGGTCGGCGTCTTCACCAACTTCAATATCCGCTACCAGGGTGACTACAGCACCAACATCAACAACGATCCGCGTTCGGTGAACCGTGGCTACAGCATCGCCGATCTGGGCTTCGGCATCCGTGGCGCAGGCGACCGCTACAAGCTCAGCTTCCGCATCAACAACCTGTTCGACCGTTTCTACATCCCGAACGCGAACGCCAGCGGACCGTCCTACCGCGCCGGCCCGACCTCGACCTCGCCGTCGATCACGGTCAACAGCTGGGTGCCGCCGCGCGATGTATTCCGCTTTTTCAGCGTCAAGCTGGACGTGAAGTATTGATTCAGTCTCCGGCAGCAAAATTCGCCGCTGCATGCTTTCGGGCATGTAGCGGTTTTTTTATTGGAAGCGCTCCGCACAGATAAATACATCGTGATATCATTTGTTCAAGTTATAGGAGAGCAATATGTGGATCACTGACAAACAGTTTGGATATGCCTGCATCGTCGTGGCGCTGTTGCTTGCCATTGCAGGCGTCGTCTACGGCCGCGTGGTGCTTGGCGTGATGTTGGGCGGCAGCCTGTTTTTCTTCGGCTACGGCCTGGTGAGCCAGGTCCGCCTGGAAGAGGAAGAAGAACGGGAAAGCGCGCTGGCCGCAGCCCGCGATGGCGGTTCGGCCACAAAAGAAACATAAAACGAAATGTAAAGCGTCCTTGACATTGGAAAGTCATCCGGATAATCTGGATGCACTAACCCAATGGAGATGAGAAATGAAAAGTACCGGCTTCTGGATTACCCGTTTTGCCATGGCCCTGGCATCGACCTTCACCTTCCTGTTCGTCGTTTACGCCCTGCAGGGGCAGCCGTTCAAGCCCGCCGCGCAGGACGCGCTGATGTGGGCCATTCTCGCCACCTCCATCTTCATCGCCGGACGCTACTACAATGCCAGCAAGGGCCGGGCCTGCGCCCTGTGCCGCGACACGGTGGAAGATGCGCCAGCGAACTAACGCCGCTTGCGGGCGCTGACCTGCGCATAGCCGGCGGCGTCGAAATCGGGTTTGCGGACCATGGAAACCTGCTTGCACTCCCCGCAACGCAACGCGACGCTGCCCGGCACCAGGCGCATCCAGAACGTTCTAGGCACACGGTGGACGAAGTCCGAACCGCATTTCGGGCACTGCTTGGCCATACATCCTTCGCTTTCCCTGTCCGGCGCGAACTGCGCCGCGACAGGATCCTAACAGCCACCGCGCATGCTGACCGTTCGCTAGCGCACGTTGCGACCAAACTACACAGTGACGCCCACCGTCAGGGTGGCGGTATAGCCCAGCGCCGCACTGCCGCTCAGGGCCACGATCTGCAGCGACGTGCCGTCGCTGAAGACGTTGTCGGTGGCATAGCTCATGCCGGCCAGGTTGCGCACGCTGGCGGCGTAGCCGGTGGCCGAATAGGCCTCGGCCAGGCTGGCGACCGGAAAACCGAACTGCGAAGTCTTGATCCGGTTTGCCGCGCTGTTGGCGCGGGCCAGGCTGGAATAGACTTCAAAATGCACGTGCGGCATGCGGCCCGCGTAGCAACCGGGGAAGATGGTGGTGAAGGTCACCAGGCCGCTGCTGTCGGCCTCCTGCACGCCGCGCAGGTAGTTTTCGCCGGTGATGCCGCTCGAGTACATCGAATAATTGCCGTCCCGGTCGCAATGCCACAGGTAGACCGCCGCCCCGGCCAGCGAGGCGCAGCTGGCGCCCACATTGACCATCTGCAGTTTGATCGTCAGCGGTACGCCGGCCGCCACCCCGGTCGCCCCGGCCACGCTGGCGCGGATGTCGCTGCGCACGATGCCGGCCAGGATCAGGGCATTGGCCACGCCGTTCACGTTCGAATTGCTGCCGTCGCCCGGATACGGGCCGCCGGTTTCGGTGGGTATCACGGCGCAGGTGCTGCTGCCGCTGCCGGAATCGACCGGCGTGGTCACCACCGCGTCGGCGCTGCCGCCGCCGCAGCTGGCCAGCGGAAGGGCCGCGGCACTGGCGAACAGCCAGCGCAGCGACTGGCGCCGGCTGGTCGTCATATTGAGCATGGTTTCAATGTCCTGGGCGAGGCTGTGATCGTGGTGGTCCATGTGGTCTCCGTGATGGCTGGTTGATGGGAACCATTGTCGCGGGCCGACATGTAAAGCGCCGTCAGGAAGGTGTAAAAGCGGGTAAAGACGGCGTCGCCGCGCGGCGTGCTTGGTATGATTGCTGCATGAACCAAGTCCTGCTCATTGACGACGATATCGAACTGGTAAGCATGTTCCAGGAATACCTGCAGCTCGAAGGCTTCCAGGTCAGCTGCGCGCATGACGGTGAGGCCGGTGCGCGCGACGCCCTCTCCGGCAAGTTCGCCATCGCGGTGCTGGACGTGATGATGCCCCGCATGAACGGCATCGAAACGCTGCGCCGCATCCGCGAAAAAAGCCGCATGCCCATCCTGATGCTGACCGGGCGCGGCGACGACACCGACCGCATCCTGGGGCTGGAACTGGGCGCCGACGACTACGTCACCAAACCGTGCACGCCGCGCGAACTGACGGCGCGCATCCGCGCCATCCTGCGCCGCACCAATCCGCCGCCCGAGCATGCGCCCAGCCACGCCGCCATCAGCGTGGGGCGCCTGACGGTGCTGCCGTCGCAGCGGCGCGCCAGCTGGGACAATGTGGCGCTGGCGCTGACCAGCACCGAATTCAACCTGCTCGAAATCCTGGCCCGCAATGCGGGGCGGCCGGTCAGCAAGAGCGACCTGTCGGAACAGGGACTGGGACGGCCCATGGCCCGCTTCGACCGCAATATCGACGTGCACATGAGCAGCCTGCGCCAGAAGCTCGGCACCCTGGCCGACGGCCGCTCCTGCCTGCAGACCGTGTACCGGCTTGGCTACCAGTTGATCTGCGAGTAGCGCATGGGACGCCTGTTCTGGAAATTCTTCCTCGCGATCCTGCTGGCGCAATTCCTGGCCACGGCCGGCGTCTGGGCCACCTTCTGGCTCAGGGACCAGGCGCGCGAACGGGTGCAGGCCGAACCAGGCCTGGACCACCGGCCTTCGGCCGCGGCCACCATCGACGCGGCTGCCGTCACCTACAAGTATGGCGGCGCGGCCGGCCTGCGCGAGCTGCTCGAATCGCCCTCGGGCGCCAGCCTGTATGCCGTCGACGCCAATGGCCGCGACCTGCTAGGGCGCCCGGTATCGGACGACATGCTGGCCGAAGCCGCCAGGGCGCCGGGTGAAGGCCCCCGCGCCGCGCGCACGCTGCAGGCGCAGGATGGAAAGTCGCTGACGCTGTTCGTACGGCGTCACGCCAGTCGCCCGCGCGGGGGGCCGTACTTTGGACCGCCGCCCGACAAACCGGGGCCGGATCCCGCGCGCGGACCGCGCCTTCCGTACATCACCATGGCGATCGGCATCCTGGCCAGCCTGCTGTTCGCGGCGCTGCTGGCCTGGTATATCGCGCGCCCCATCCGCGCCCTGCGCTCGGCCTTCGAGTCGGCGGCATCGGGCGACCTGTCGCCGCGTTTCGCAGGCGCCAGGCAGGGTGGCGACGAACTGGCCGTCTTGGGCCAGGACTTCGACCGCATGAGCGGCCAGCTGCGCGCGCTGATGGACAACCAGCGCCGCCTGCTGCACGACGTATCGCACGAACTGCGTTCTCCCCTGGCGCGCCTGCAGGCCGCCATTGGCCTGGCGCACCAGCGGCCCGACAAGCTCTCTTCATCGCTCGACCGGATCGAACGCGAGAGCGTGCGCATGGACAGGCTGGTGGGCGAGCTCTTGACCCTGTCGCGGCTGGACTCGCAGGCCGGCCTGCCGCCGCCCGAAGACATTCCCATCCGCGACCTGGTCGACGACATCATGACCGACGCCCGCTTCGAGGCCGAGGCTTTGGGGCGCCACGTGACCGTCAGCGGCAATTCAAGCGCCGTCGTATCAGGCTCGCCCGACCTGCTGTGGCGCGGCATTGAAAACATCGTCCGCAACGCCATCAAGCACAGTCCCGACGGCGGCACCATCGAGATCGGCGTGCACACGGCCGGCCCGCGCGTATTCATCCGCGTGCTCGATCGCGGTCCCGGCGTGGCGGCCGAACACCTGGCCACCATCTTCCAACCCTTCTTCCGCTCCAACCCGGGTGACAACAATGTGGACGGCCACGGACTGGGGCTGGCCATCGCCCAGCGCGTGATCGACGCGCATGGAGGCCATATCGGCGCCGCCAACCGCGAAGGCGGTGGCCTGTGCGTGACCATCGAACTGCCCATCCGCACGATATAGGCGCCGCACTTGCGCCGGCGGCGAAGTTTCAGCACACTGTCAGGTCCCTGGCCGCCCTGGAGTACTGCATGACGAAACTGCCGCTGTCCCCGCTGTTCCCGCTCGTTTTTTTTGCCGGCAGTGCGCTGGCGCAGGAAAATCCGCCGTCGGCGCCGCTGTGGGACGTAGGCCTGTTCGCGGTGGGGGTGTCGCAGCAGGCATACCCGGGCGCGGCCGAACGCATCAACCGTGGCCTGGTGGTCCCCACCGTGTACTACCGCGGCAAATACCTGCGTGCCGACGGCGATGGCGCCGGCATCCGCGCCATCAAGACGCCGCGCTTCGAATTCGACATCGGCTTCGCGGCCGCCTTCGGTTCGCGTTCGGACGAAGTCGAGATCCGGCGCGGCATGCCCGAACTGGGCACCATGGTCGAATTCGGCCCGCGCGCCAAATGGAACCTGGGCAGCTACACCGACGGACGCCTGCGCGCCGAATTCCCGCTGCGCGGGGTGTTCGACCTGAGCGACTCCTTCCGCCAGAAAGGCGTCGCCTTCGAGCCCAAGCTGATCTGGGAACGGCGCGTGCGCGATGGCTGGAGCTACAACGCCAGCATCGGCGCCCTGATCGGCGACCGCAAGCTGAACGACACGTTCTATGGGGTGGCGCCGGCCCATGCCCGCGCCGGCCGGCCTGCCTACGTGGCCGACAGCGGCCTGATCGCCGTGCGCCTGGCCGCCGGCGTATCGCACGCCTTGGGCAATGACTGGCGCATATTCCTGTTCACGCGCATCGACGACGTCGGTGCGGCCGCCAACAAGGACAGTCCGCTGATGCAAAAGAAAACCGGCGGCTCGGTCGGTTTCGGCCTCTCGTACACCATCCTGCGTTCCAAGGCGGCGGCCTCGGACTAAGCAAAGTTGCACAACCGGGGTTGTGCAACTTTTCCCTGCGCAGGCTTGAACCGGGCCGCTATCGCGGCCCGGCTGCTTGAAACACGGTCAGGCTGCGCGCGCAGCCTGTTTGCGGCGGCGCGCGAAACCGGCCAGGCCAAGGCCCGACAGCAGCAGCGCGATCGATGCCGGTTCCGGCACCACGTTCAGGCCGTCGGTGCTGGAAAAGCTGGTGAAACCCTGGCCGCCGGTACGGAACTGGAACTGCTGGTTGCCGTCGCAGCAGCCTTCGAAACCGTACATGGTCAGCACATGGTTGCCGGCCGTCAGGTTGCGGGTCGCGCTGAAGTATTGCGCCGGGTTCGCGTAGCTATTGTTCCACCAGATGTCGGTCGACTTTACGTCGATCGCCACGCCGTCCAGGAACAGCGCTCCACCGAAGCCGAAATCGACACCGGCGCGGAAATCCCAGACGCCGGCGCTGGCCGCATTGAAACTGATGGTGGACTTCATGGCGAAGTTGCTATTGCCGCCAAACAGGCTCTGGTGGCTGATATTGTTATAGCTGGCGACCATCTGCGACACATAGGACCCGTTCGTCAGCGCCGCATTGACGGCATTGCGATACGCATCCGCGCTGGCCAGCACCGGCGAGGTCGCATTTGCGCTTTCGATCTGGATGATGCTCGCGTTCGCGTAGCCGACTACCGACGCCAGCGCGAGGGTCAAGAGCGATTTCTTATTCATTGTTCTTCCGATTAATTGCATTAAGACCACTAATAGTGCCGCGAGGATATCATAGAAGAGCGGCTTCCTATCAAATTATGGCGTTTTCGATGCAATAGTGCAATGTAAATACATAGTCAATATTGCTTGCCCAGCCAAGGGGCGCATGGGATAGAATTGTTCGCTTGTCAATCTTGCAGGACGGGTCCATGGTGCGCTCCCTTCTACTCGGCGTCGTTCTTCTCCTGGCAGCGGGTCAATCGGGTGCGCAAGCGCCATCCTGCTGTGCGCGCGCCGCCGCGCCGGAACAGCGCGACCAACTGGGGCGGCCTATCGTGACCCGTTTGCAGGAATCGAAATTCGCGCTGGCCATTGCACGGTCAGCAAAAAAAGGCATCATCGAGGAAAGCGTGGAAGCCTACTCGGAAGTGCTGATTCAATGCCAGAAGGAACGGTCGGTCGTCCTGACCACGCCGCTGCTGCGCAGTGAAAGCCAGCAAGCGCACTGCTACAGGTTTTAGGAGATGCACCATGCGTCGTCTGATGTTCGCCTTGTTCCTCATGCCGCTGTGGGCTTCCGCCGCCCAGGATACGCCGGATGAAGCCGTCGCCACCTTGTGGCGCGCCTTGTCCAACGCACCAGGCGCCAGCGCCGACGTGAGCGCTTTGCAGCGCCTGTTCCACGAGGATGCCGTCGTCTTCGGCGGGCACTACAAGGCCGGCGTTGCCAGCATGCGGCGCACGGCGATCAGGGACTTCCTCAAGAGCCAGGAAAGCGTCTCCGGAAAAGGCTTTTACGAGTGCGAAGTGGCGCGCGAGGTAAAAGCCTACGACCGCTTCGCCGTCGTATACAGCGTCGTCGAATCGAGAAGCGACAAGCGCGCGGCCAAACCGAACCTGGTCGGCGTGAACAGCATTCAGCTCTACAAAGATGGGGCGCAATGGCGCATCCTGTCCCTGTATTACCACGTGGAGAAGCAGGGGCTACCCATTTCCCCTAACGACGCGCTATCAGGCAAGTGCCTGGACCAGGAAAGATAGAAACCATATGCCACCAATCGATCCAGTCCTCGATGACATCGCCTCGGCGATTGAAGACGGCCGTCATGAACAGGCTTTGCAACTGCTGATACCTCTGTTTGAGAGCACCCGCGAGGAACGCTCGGGTCCCAGCCATTTCATGACCATGTTCATGTGGGAACAACTGCTGGAAGCCTACGCGCCAGCCCGCGACGCCTACGTCCGCGCGCGCGACGAACAGGTGCGCCTGCTGCTGCTCGGCGACGCGGCTTTCCCAGGCGGCGGCAATCGTCCACCGCGCACCAGGTTCCAGCTGATCGTGACGATGAATGAAACGCTCGATGAATTGCACGCCACTTATGAACTGTTCGTCCAGTTTGAATCCCTCATGCCCGAGCTGGCGCGCAAGCAAGCGTTCCTCGCCCTGCCGGCCATCATTGAAGCACGCGATTTCGCCCTGGCCGAACGCTATCTGGCCGATCCGCTGGACCAATTGGACCGCTTGAACCAGATGGCCCGGGACTTGCACTTGTTCCCGCCCGCTGCCGATTCACCGCGCCTGGGCGCCGAGCTGGCCAATTTCATGAAGGACGTACGCTTGCGCAGCATCCTGCTCGACGGACTGGAACGGGAAAGCGAAGCCGACACCCTGCGCCTTGCCGCACTGTCGGGCATTGCATCGGACGATATGCGCGCGCTGGCCGAGCGTGAATTGGCGGCGCCCGGAACCATCATGCAAGAGTTGTCCGACCGTTTCAGTCAGCCCCACAACTGAAATTTACTTGACCCTGGCCCCGGCCAGTTGCGCCACGCCCGCCAGCGTCGTCTGCGCCGCATTCAGGCCGAGCAGGAAGTCCTTGTCCGAGTACGTGCTGTACACATCGCTCGGCTGGTGCCAGTTCGGATTCCAGCCCGAACCAATATGCATGCCGCGCTCGTTCTCGCGCAGCGAAATGGCCGGCGCCAGGTCCATGAACGGCACCGAATCCGTATTCGTCATGTGCGGGCCCACCATGGCGGGATAATTGGTCGCATATTTACCATTGGCCTGGTGCAGGGTCCACGCCAGCTTGGCCGATGCGTCGGCCTGCTTCGACCCGATCTGGAATTCGATATTCACGTCGGCCTCGCGCCGCTGCTCTTTTGGCGACACATAAATGGCCTGGCCCTTTTCATCCAGCACCGGCTTGCCCGCCGCGTCGAGCTTGGGAATCGGCATGCCGTGATCCCACATCATCATGTCGTGCTGGATCACGCCCACCCATTTCGGTTCCGGATATTTTCCAGAGCCTTTTGGCGATTCAATGCCTTGCAAATCCTTGCGCTGCTCCACGTAGGCACGCGCGCCATTCAGGCCTGTCTCTTCATTATTCCAGAGCACAAAGCGGATCGAGCGTTCCGTCTCCACGCCCGGTCCGCTGAAAATGCGCGCCAGTTCCATCACCAGCGCCGTGCCCGAACCGTCGTCATTGGCCGCTTCGCCAAATCCAATCCCGTCCATGTGCGCGCTGACGATATACATTTCGTCGGGCCGCGTGGCGCCGATCTTGGTGCAGTAAACACTTTCGCGCTTCGATGTGCCAACCGGCATCGGTTCCGCGTTCAGTGCACGCAGCCGTTCGTCAGCCTGCAGCATCGGATCGGTATTGACGCCGGTCGCCGCGCGGCTGCCGAACAAGGTGCTGCCGCCCTGTCCCGCCGGCCCGCCGCGGCGCGCAGCTTGCGGCGCTGCGGGCGACCGCACCGCCGGTTCGGTAAAGTCGTACCGCAAGCGTTCGGTATTGACGCAGCCGTAGGACTTGAGCTGCGCTTCAATCCAGTCCAGCGCCTTGCGATTGCGTTCGGTGCCCTGGCGGCGATCGCCGAACTTCGTCAAGCCCTTGATGGTCGCCTTGTATTTCTCCAGGTCGAGCTGGCTCACCAGGGCCGCTACCGGATCGGCGGCGGCAGGCGCCTGGGCGAAGGCGGCGGGAATGGCGAAGGCGAGCGAGCCGGCCAGGATCGAAATGTATTTCATGAGATGTCCTTGTTGTCGAACTGTGCGCAGCTGACAAATATAGACGATTTCACGCGCTTGCCGCGCAGATGATTTAACTAAATCGCGGCGCGAACGATTCCAGTTCAACCCCTGTCGCATTCGTCATGAACGATACCGCGTGATACATCCCCACCAGCGCGATAATTTCAATGATTTGCGGCGCAGCGTAGTGCTGTTCCAGCGCGCTCCACACATCGTCGGAAATGGTCGACGTGTCGTGCAGTTCGTCGACCGCCTTGAACAGCAAGGCTTCCTGTACCGACAGCCCACCCTGGCCATGGCCAAGCGTGGCCGCGATATCGGCCTCGCTCAGGGCCGCGTGTTTACCGAACAGCGCAACGTGCACCCCCCATTCATATTCCGATCCGCAGCGCGCGCAGGTGCGCAGAATAATCAGCTCGCGCGAACGCATTTCGATGGTGCCCTTGTCGAGCAGATTACCGGCAAACATGCGCTCGAGGACGCGCGGATTATGGGCCTGGGTGCGGAACAGTTTCAGCGGCTCCAATCCCGGTGGCAGGAAGCTGCCAAAGGCGCGTGCGACAGATTCCTGATACGGTGCGTCGAGCGGAACGATTCTGGCTTTCGTCATGCGGGTCTCCTGGTCGGTGCGAATGCTACAATCGGCATTCGCTACGGATAGTGTAGCACGTTGCTACGGAATCAGTAGCGCATGGAGAATGCATGGCAGTTCCAAAACCAGGCCAGCCGGTCCGCGGCTCGCATACCGGTCGTCCGATCATGGCGCTGCTCGATTTGCTGGGCCGGCGCTGGGTCATGCGCATCATTTGGGAATTGCGCGACACGCCCCTCACCTTCCGCGAATTGCGCGAGCGCTGCGATGCCATGTCGCCGACGGTCCTCAATCAGCGCCTGCACGAATTGCGCGACACCGGCATCATCGACATCGCGGAACCGGGCGGCTATACCCTGAGCCCGGCCGGGACCAGCTTGCTGGAATCGATGATACCCTTGCTGCGCTGGTCGGACGAATGGCAGAAAATGCTCAAGGCAAGAGACAGCAGCTGAGGCATCTGCGCACATCGGCTGTGCGCGGCCGCACCGATATTTCCTTGACAATATCGGTGCGCATGATCAAGTATCTGACAGTACAAATCAGGAGCCACCCATGTCGCTTTCAACGTCGTCCCGTCGCCTATTCATCGCTTCCATCCTTGCAGCATCCGCCGGCGCCATGCTGCCGGCATTCGCCGCCGAATTCAGTTCCGAACGCATCAGCATGACGGCCGAAGGCCAGGGCAAGGACGTCATCCTGATCCCCGGCCTGGGCTCGTCGCCGCGCGTGTGGCGCGAACTGGTCAAGGCAGTCCCTGGCTACCGTTACCACATGGTGCAGGTCCATGGTTTTGCCGGCCATGCGCGCGGCAAGAACACGGACGGCGCCGTGGCCGCGCCGGTGGCCGAGGAAATCGCGCGCTACATCGCCGCCAACAAGCTCGACAAGCCGGCCGTGATCGGCCACTCGATGGGCGGTTCGATCGGCATCATGCTGGCCGGCCGCCATCCCGGCGCCGTGTCGAAGCTGATGGTGGTCGACATGATGCCCTTCCTGGGCGCCCTGTTCGCCGGGCCGGCCGCCACGCCGGACAGCGTCAAGCCCATGGCCGACGCGCTCAAGGCGCAAATGCTCAATCCCGACCAGGCGGCGCGCGAGGCGCGCACCACGGCCACCATCAACGGCATGGTCGACACCGTCGCCATGCGCGCCGGCGCGCTGGAAGATTCGCTCAAGAGCGACCAGGACGTGGTGGCGCGCGGCTTCCACGAACTGGTGGTGACGGACTTGAAGAGCGAGCTGGAAAAAATCACGGTGCCCGCCACGGTCCTGTACGTCACGCCGAAGCGACCCGGCATCACGGACGAGCAGATCGATGCGGCCTACAAGGCGTCCTATGCGCCGCTCAAGGGTGTCACGCTCAAGCGCATCGGGGGCAGCGCCCACTTCATCATGTGGGACCAGTCGGCGCAGTTCCAGGCCGAGGTCAAGGGTTTCCTGGGCCAGGCGAAACCCTGAGCATGATCACCATCTACAAGTATGGCTATCCTGCCGGCACCAACACGCCGGACATGAGCCCCTTCATCGTCAAGCTGGAAACCTGGCTGCGCATGTCGGAGATACCCTATACGACGTGCACCGGCAACAAGCATCACATGCCCAAGGCCAAGCTGCCGGCGGCGCTGATCGATGGCAATATCATTGCGGACTCGTCGCACATCATTGCGCATCTGCAGCAACACGATGCGCGCGCCATGACCGACGCGCAGCTCAGCCCCCTGCAGCATGCCCAGGCGGAATCGATCAAGGCATTGCTTGAGTCGCACTTGTATTGGGTGACGTTCTATTTGCGCTGGTCCAACGATGCAGGCTTCAAGCGCTACCAGCCGCTGCTGATCGATTACGGAAAGCGCAGCGTGCCCGCATGGCAGCGCCCCTTGCTGCCGCTCCTGGCGCCTGTGCTGCTGCAGCTGGTGCGGCACAAGATGAAGCGGCAAGTGTGGCAACAGGGTACCGGCCGCCACAGCTACGATGAGGTCATCGCCATCGGCCTGAAGGGGTGGCAGGCGATCGCCACCCTCCTCGGCCAGCAGCCCTACCTGCTTGGCGACACCATCAGCAGCATCGATGCCAGCGGGTTTGCCTTCCTGCACACCCTGGCAAAGCACCCTTTCCCGAGTGCCGTGCAGGACTACGTCCTGTCACAGCCCGGGCTGATGGCCTACCACGACCGCATCTGGCAACGCTACTGGCAATGACTTACTTAGCCGGGAACAAGGTGCTGCACTTCGGATAGGCAGGCGCATCGCCGCCGGCCTGGTCTGCAAGCGCCACCAGCTGCGCCGCGTAGCGTTGCATGTCTTCGTCGCCGGAAGCGCCGGCCATGCCGTCAAACGACTTCTGGCCCGGCTTGCCCGCATTGGCCTGTTCCCAGGCATCCTTTGCCTGCTTGAACTTCGGCTCGGCCAGCGCCTTGGCGAAGGCATCGTTCAGGTCCTTGAAGCGCTTCGGCATGCTGCCCGCGGGGCCTGGCAAACCAACGATCATGGCCTGCTGCCTGACCAGTGCGGCGCCGTCGAATGCTGCTGCGCTGCATGCCGCCGCATCCTTGGACGAACCGGCCCCGCATTGCGCCCACGCCTTCGGCGCCTGCGCCACGCATACCGAACCGACGCCGGCGTAGCCAGGCGCGCACGCTGCATAGCACAGCCCGCCCTGTAATACTTCGCCCTTGGCGCAGGCACTGGCGGTGGCCACGCAACGGCCGCCATTGCGGGCTTCGCCCGCCTTGCAGCTCATCGACTCCGGACCCAGCGATTCGGCGCGGCGCACACAGGCTTCGCCCGTATTGCTAAAGCCCGATGCGCAATCGGCGATGCAGCGATTGGTCTTGCCATCTTTCTTGAAGCCCGCCTTGCACACCATGGCGTCCGCACCGGCGGTGGCCGCTGGCCGCACGCAGTTCGCGCCCGACGCCGTGAAGCCCGCTTCGCAACCCTTGAAGCAACGCGCGTCGACTTTCGATTCGCCCGCTTTGCAGGTCATGCTGCTGATCGGCAGTGGATCGGGGGCCGACAGGCGGAAGCATTCCTTGCCGGAATTGGTGTACTTGTCCGGGCAGTCGGCACTGCGGGAATTGGTATTGGCCTTGGTCGTGGCCGGACGTTCGCAGCTGGCGCCGTTCAGGTTGAAACCTGCCGGGCAGTCGGCCGCGCGCGATGGGGCGGCGATCGATTCGCCGGCGCGCTCGCACATGGCGCCATTGTTGGTAAAGCCCGACGGGCAATCGGCAACCCGGCCCGGCAGCTTGCCCGCGCCGCGTGTGACCGTATCGTTCATGCAGAATGCCGGCGCTTCCACGCGCGGCGCCGCGACCACGGTGGTGCCCTGGCGCCGGTTCGACGTCAGCGAGCCAATTTCCCGGCCGTCCTGCAATTGCACGCCCGACTGCTGGCGCGTCTGCACCGGCACGGCCGTGGCGGACAGGATCTCGACCGAGGTGCGGCGGCGGCTGATGGAGTCGGTCGACACTGCCTTGCGCGTGCGCAGGTCCAGCTGGAGCGTGACGCCCGAGGCGCGGTTCACCAGGTAGACCGAGTTCTCGTCGCGGTTCGTTTCTTCAAACCGGGCAATGCTCTCGCCCGACATATCGGTATGGATCCAGCTGGTGCCATCGATCTTGGTCAGCGTGCCGGTGCGGCTGCCGGACTGGCCCAGCACGGCTACCGTCGCATTGCGGCCGTTCACCGCGGCGCTGCCCGCCGGTGCTGCCGGGCTGCCCTGCAGGGCATGCGCCGGTATGGCGCTCGCCACGCCCAGCACCAGCAAGGCCGCGACGCGGACCAGCTTTCCTAACGTTGTTTGGGACATTGATGGCTCTCCTGTATGACTAATTGAATGCAATTGGGCAAAATGTTGCCACCGCCCAAGATAATATGATTGTATGTCGATAACTAGTTGATAGGAAAGACCTTAATTTCCAAGAACGTTTCTGGCAGGGAAAACCTCGGCAAAGCGTGGCAAAACAGCCGCTTTTTGCCGGGCGTCATGTAAAGACGCCGCTTTCATCTTTACCAAGCCGTTACAGGAATTGCCTGTACTTGAAGGCATGATTTCTCTATCCTGCTGCACTATGAAAATGCCAACCCACGCCCAGTCCCTGCTCGCCATCGCCGTTGCAGGCGCCTGCCTGTGCGCGCCGGCCGCGGCGCAAACCGCCGTTGCCCCGGTCAAGAAGGAAGAAAAGCCCGCAGCGCCACCGGAGGCGGCCAGCGCGCCTTCCGTCACCGTCACCGCCGAACGCCCCACCAACCGCATCGACCGCCAGGTCTACGAAGTGGCCAGCGACATCAACGCCACCAATGGCTCGGCGGCCGAGGCATTGGCCAACGTGCCGTCGGTCGCGGTGGACCCGGACGGCACGGTGACCCTGCGCGGCAGCACCAACGTCCAGATCCTCATCGACGGCAAGCCGTCGGCCATGCTGCAGGGCGACAGCCGTGGCGCCACGCTCAATGCCATGCCATCCGAAGACATCGAATCGGTGGAAGTCATCAACAATCCGGGCGCGCAGTTCGGCAATGAAGGCGGCGGCGCGCCCATCATCAACCTGGTCATGCGCCGCAGCCGCAAGGCAGGCGGATTCGGCTCGGTCAGCGCCAATGCCGGCGTGGATGGCCGCTACAACTCCGCCGCATCGGGCAGCTACAACACCGGCCGCTTCGGCATCCAGGGCAGCGCCAACGTCCGGCGCGACGGCCGCAACCAGTCCGGCGACACCCGGCGCATGCGCATCCACCCGGTCACCGGCGAGGTCACGCGCAGCAGCCAGGATGCCGTGTCGGAGGGCTTGAACAATTCGTCCGGCTTCAACACTTCGCTCACCTACAACCTGGGCGAGAAGGACACGCTTGCCGCCAGCATCGCCTACACCAGCCGCGGCGACGATGCGCGCGCCGAAGACCGCTATATCGTTTTCGGCAGCGACGACATCGTCGACAGCGACTACCAGCGGCGCTCGGTCCGCAGCGGCACGAACGACAGCCATACCTGGGGCGGGCGCTACGAGCACAAGGGAAGCATCAGCGGTGAGCTGATGCGCCTGGACCTGCGCACGTCCGCCACATCGAGCCGGAATGGCGTGGCCTACGCGAACATGTACACCATCCGCCCCGCGGGCCGCCTCGATAGCCGGAGCCGCCAGGACAATGCCGGCGACATCCGCATCGTCGACCTGACCGGCGACTACGAGCGCCCCATGGAGGGCGGCTTCCTCAAGCTGGGCTTCAAGACCGCCACCAACGACAACGAGATCGATACCCGCTACACCGACTTCGACCCGCTGAGCCAGGCCGCCATTCCCAACGCGAACCGCAGCAACCGCTTCGCGCTGAAAGAGACCAACCTGGCGCTGTACGGGTCGTACCAGATGCGCCTGAACGAGGAATGGGGTGTGCTGGCCGGCCTGCGCGGCGAATACACGGACGTCGCCGTCTCCCAGTTCACCAGCAATATCGAGGCGGGCAACCACTATTTCAATGCCATGCCCAGCCTGTTCCTGACCTGGAAGCAGTCGGACAAGAGCACCATCCGCTTCAGCTATGCGCAGCGGATCCGCAGGCCGAACGCGGGCGAGCTCAATCCCTTCGTGGTGTACCGCGACGAATTCCAGGTCTCGTCCGGCAACCCGAACCTGAAACCGGTGCACACCGATTCTTACGAGGTCGGATACGAAAGCCGCATCTGGAACCTGGACGCCAACCTGCGCGCCTTCTTCCGGCGCGAGAGCGACCTCATTTCCGAGCGCAAGGTGTTCATCTCCGACACCGTGCTCCTGACCACGCGCGACAACGACGGCAGCAGCCAGGCCAGCGGCCTGGAGTTTTCACTCAATGGCAGGCTGCTCCCCGGCCTCACGCTCAACACCAGCGGCAACGTGGCCTACACCGAACGCGCGGCCGTCAATGCGTCGGCCGGGCAGGACCCGCGCCGCAGCGCCTTGTCGCTGGGCGGCCGCATGAACCTGCGCTACCAGGTCAGCGCAGCCGACCAGCTGCAAATGAACATCAGCGCGCAAGGCAAGACGCTGTCGTTCCAGGGTTACCGGGAACCGAGCGCCACGATGAATCTGAGCTATCGGCGCACGGTCACGCCGGCGCTCAATTTTGTCGTCAATGTGACCGACATCTTCGACACCAACAAGAATGAAACGGTCATCGACACGCCGCTGATCCAGGACCGCTCGTTTCGCAAGGCCGACGGACGGGTGCTGTACATCGGGCTGAGCTACCGTATCGGGACCGGCGCCGCCGGGCCGGGACCTGGCGCCAACAGGCGCGGCCCGGGACGCTCCTAAAGCGGTGAAAAGGCTGGTATATTAGGCAATCTTGAAACGGCCGGAATTCATGGATCTTGCCCACCTTTTACTAGCTGCAGCGCTGCTCGTCCTGTTCACACTGGTCATCGGCCTGCATGCGCGATTCCGGCGGCAGGACGCCGCCCTGTCACGCTTGCTCGACCAGCAGCGCGAAGCGGCCAGTGCATCCCACGCCGCGCTGCTGGCACAGTTGAACGCCCTCCGGCAGGCCACCCAGGCCCAGGAAATCCATTTCACGCAGCTGCAAGCCTCGTCCGTGCAAACGCGCGATGCGCTGGCCGCCTTCGGCATCGAACAGGAACAGCAGAACCGCGCCACGCTGGTGGCGGCGCTAAGCGGCGTCATCGCCGACTTCAACACCCGGATCAATGACCAATTCACGGCCCACCTGGCCGAACTGATGGAACTGGTCAGCCACAACGCAGGCCTACAGGACAAGCACCGCGCGCAGCAAGGCGAAATGATGCATCACACGCGCCGCAGCGCCGACCAGATGAGCGCGACCCTGGAAGCCTTCCGCGAGCTGGTGGCGCAAAGCGCCGGCGTGGCCCGGATTGGCGAACAGGTCGCGCAGGCGCTGGCCTTGCTCGGACCGCAGCAGCAAGCCATCGACGCGGCGCTGGCCGCGCTGGACGAAGAACTGGGCCTGGCCAACAGCGGTATCGGCCAGCTGCAGGCGCACAGCAGCGAGATCCTTGAAGAACTCGGCGGCCGCACCCGGCGCACGCTCGAAGCGCTGGGCCAGCGCATCGGCCAGCAGGCCAGCGACACCACCCAGGCCGTGCAGCGCGCGGCCGAGCAAAACCGCAGCCATGTCACCGACACGGCCGGCAAGAGCGCCCAGCAGATCGCCGCCATGAACAAGGAATTGGGAGAGTCGTTGAACAAGTCGCTGGCGGCCATCACCAAGCAGCTGGCGGCCACGTCCACGCGCCTGTCGAGCGATATCGGGCCGATGGCCCAGCAGATCAAGCGCGTGGCAGAACAGTCGCGCCTGAACAAATAAGCGGCTACACCTTGCGGTACATATCGCCGGGGAGCTTGCCCGCGACCGGGGCGTCCACGTGCGCCGCGCGCAGCACGTCGCTGGCGAAGGTGGTGCACTGGCGCGACTGGGCGCTGAACTGGTATTTGCGCGACTTGTATTCGTCGATTTTTGCCATGGCCGCCTTGGCCTGCGCCGGCGTCAATGTGTAGCTGCGGGTTTTCACGCCCGGCTTGCTGAAGGCGCCGTCGTCGCGGTGCACCACGCCGGGCACGCCCGCGCGCAGCTTGCCCAGGTCTTTGGCGGGATTGAAGCGGCTGTAGTTGGCCGGCGAAAAACCCCAGGTTTCGCGCTTGCCCGTGGGCCCTTCCACCGACACGAATGCATGGCCCGCCAGGTCGGGCGGCACGCCCGCGCCAGATGCACCCTGATGCATATAGGCGCCCAGTACCAGCTTGTGCGTGGCCGGCTTGGCCTGCACGGGGGCTGGCCGCACCGGCGCCGCCATTTTGGTTTGAATCTGCGGCCGGAACGAGGCCGCCAGCACGCCCATGCGGTCCGCTTCCGCTTCCAGCGCATGGTCGTTGACCACCACCATGCCGCCGCCGGCAGGCGAACGCACGCGGCCCGCACGCTGCTGCAGCACGTGGGCCAGTTCGTGACCCAGCAACTGCTGGCCGCGCGCCGTGTCGGGCGAATACTGGCCTGGCGCGAAGTAGATGCGCGACCCCATGGTGAAGGCATGCGCGCCGATCGACGACGCTTGCGGGCCCTGGTAAATGCGGACATCGGAAAAATCGGCCTTGAATACCTGTTCCATCTTGCGCAGCACCGCGTCGGGCATGGCACGGCCAACCGTGCCGGCCAGGTTCAGGCGGCCCGGGTCCACGGCGAACGACTCGCTGCCGATGCCGCCGGGCTTGCGCTGGAGCGACGCCTGCCCGTGGATGAAGTACGCTTGAATGATCTGTGCCATGGCGATTCTCCCGGATTGCTATTTCACGGCCGCGGCCAGCGGCTTGTGCGGCGCGAGACCGGCGCTGCGGTAATCAGCATACAGCATGCCCAGCCCGAAGCTCGTGGCCAGGAGCAGCAGCAGGACCACGCACAAAATTGCCAGCATGCGTCCGTTGAAAGCAAAAACATGGTCGGTCATGGCACCATCACCGTGGCCTGCCCCGCAAAACTGATCTGGATGATACCGCCCCACATGCAATTGAGCTTGCTGCTGTTGTTCAAAGCCGGCTTGCTGCCGATCAGGACCGTGGGCGAACCCGGCACCCACGGCGCCACCGTGGCCGGGATGCAGGGCATCGGCACCAGCACGCCCAGCGCCGCCGCCGTGGCCGCGGCCACAGTCGGATTGGACATGCTCGAGCACATGCCGAAGGTCGGTATGTTCAGCATCGGTACGTTATCCATGATGGTGGCCGCCGGTGTCCCGGTCAGCACGCCGCTCACGGGC